>OGFP01000005.1_pt1 | contig 192429 bp, 161 predicted proteins | sample 1570971 | NCBI WGS metagenome assembly OGFP01 (sample SAMEA2582033, study PRJEB24529) | metagenome | biome: Human gut stool | place: China | collected 2011 | reverse complement strand
CGAAATCGCTGGTGCTTTTCTGGTTCTCTTTTGGCACGCAAAAGAGAACTTAGCCTTACCGCAACAGCGCTCTATACCCGCGCCACCAGCGCGAGAAACTGCTCAAAGAAAACCAAGCCCCGCGTCAGCAGTGAAGTGCTCTACCCCTCACGCCCGGAAAAATAAAAAACAAAAGCCCCCGCACTGCAAGCAGTGCGGGGGCCGTTAAGCTTCAGATTGTAGAATCAGCGCTTAGTTCTGCTTCATGCGAGCGAAGCAGTCAGAGCAGTAGACCGGACGGTCCTCACGGGGCTGGAAGGGAACCTTGCAAGCCTTGCCGCAAGCTGCGCAGACAGCGTCGAACATCTGGCGCTCACCGCCGTTGCTGCGTGCGCCGCCGTTCTTGCGGGCATCACGGCAGGGCTTGCAGCGCTGGGGCTGGTTCTCAAAGCCGCGAGATGCGTAGAACTCCTGCTCACCAGCAGTCCAAACAAACTCCTTGCCGCAGTCCTTGCAAACTAAAGTCTTGTCTTCGAACATAGTAGTATCTCCTCTTTGTTTAGTTCTTGCCCACGGAAGGATTGTAACCATACCTTTGGTTTTTAGGGACCATAGCGCTGATCGTAAGCTTACCAGGGGCTTGAATGAGTAAACGTCCTCTAGCTGAGGACTCCCCTATTGTACCGTTCTTTTTTTGATTTGTCAACCAAAAAACAACCCCTCACCCGCTTTTTTGTGCATTCGGCATAATAAGACGGTCTTTGCTCGTGCAAAACAGCAAAAAGGCCACACCGCCCTTTGGGGGAGCGGTGCGGCCTTGGATGCCTTAAATGCAGAGATTACTTCTCGACGACTTCCTTGGTGTCGCGGGCGATCATCAGCTCCTCGTCGGTAGCGATGACCAGAGTGCGGACCTTGGCGCCCCAGGCGGTGATGTCGCAGACATCGCCCACGGGATGCTCGTTCTTGTCGGTATCGATGCGGATGCCCAGCCAATCCATGTGGTGGCAGACCTTTGCACGGGCGATCTCGTCGTGCTCGCCGATGCCGCCGGTGAAGACGATGGCGTCCACGCCGCCCATAGCTGCGATGTAGCTGCCGACGATCTTCTTGATCTGGTAGTTCAGCATGTCAGAAGCCAGCTGAGCGCGCTTGTTGCCGTGGAGAGCAGCCTCCTCGACATCACGCTTGTCGCTGGAAACACCGGAGATACCCAGCAGGCCGGACTTCTTGTTCAGGATCTCGTCCAGCTCGTGGCCGGTGATGTTCAGGGTGTACTTCAGGTAGTTGACCACAGAGGGGTCCAGGTCGCCGCAGCGGGTACCCATCATCAGGCCGGCCAGCGGGGTCATGCCCATGGAGGTATCAACAACCTTGCCCTGATCGACAGCGGCGATGGAGGAGCCGTTGCCCAGATGGCAGGTGATGAGCTTCAGGCGCTCAATGGGCTCCTCGAGGTACTCAGCAGCCTTGTGAGCGACGTACTTGTGGCTGGTGCCGTGGAAGCCGTAGCGGCGGACGCCGTACTTCTCATAGTACTCGTAGGGGATGGCGTACATATAAGCCTTCGGGGGCATGGTGCTGTGGAAAGCGGTGTCGAAGACAGCGACCATCGGGACGTTGCCGAAGACCTTGCGGGCTGCCTCGATGCCGAGGATGCCTGCGGGGTTGTGCAGAGGAGCCAGGGGGCTCAGCTCGCGGATGGTGTTGATGACCTCGTCGGTGATCAGGCAGCTGGCCTTGAACTTCTCACCGCCGTGGACGACGCGGTGGCCGATGGCGCTGATCTCGCTGACATCGTCGATGCACTTGCCCTCGCCGGTGGTCATCTTCTTCACGACCTCAGCAAAAGCCTCGGTGTGGGTGGGGAAGATAGCGGGAGTGGTAGCCTTGTGGCCGTTAGCGTCATGGGTGATCATGCTGCTCTCCATGCCGATGCGCTCGCACAGGCCCTTGCACAGCACCTTCTCACCGTCCATATCGATGAGCTGATATTTCAGGGAAGAAGAACCACAGTTGATAACCAGAATTTTCATCTTCTTGTTTCCTCCAGATATGTTTTTGTCCACCCCCGAGAGGGCAGAATTTTACAGATTCCTAGAATTATTATATAATAGGGTCGGCCGGTTTTCAAGCCGCAATGGCGGCAAAGCCTGTCACAAAGTCCCCGGGCTTTTTTGTACATCCTGCCCAGAATCCTGTCATTCCGCCCCAGTTCTCCATGCAGTATGACAGATATTTCACAAACTTTTGAGGTCACGTCATGAAATTTGCCGGTATCATCGCCGAATACGACCCCTTCCACAACGGCCACGCATGGCAGCTGGCGCAGGCAAAAGCGCTGGGTGCAGAGCGCGTCGCCGTCGCCATGAGCTGTTCGCTGGTGCAGCGGGGGGCGCTGCCCCTTCTGCCTGAAGCTGTCCGCACCCGGTCCGCCCTCACCTGCGGGGCTGACCTTGTGTTCGCCCTGCCTGCTCCCTGTGCCTGCGCGGGGGCAGAGGCGTTCGCCCGGGCGGGCGTGGCGCTGCTTGCCGCCGCTGGGTGCGACGGTCTGGTGTTCGGTGCCGAGACGCCCGACGCGGCCCTTCTGATGGAGGCCGCCGAGCTTCTTGACAGCGACTCCTACCGCGCCGCCTTGAAAGCCCAGCTTGCGGGCGGCGCACGGAGCTTTGCCGCCGCGCGGCAGGCCGCAGCGGCTCAGCTTGCATCTGACGAGCGGGTCGCCGCCCTGCTGGACAAGCCCAACAACAACCTCGCTGTCGAATACTGCCGGGCCATCCGCAGCCTTGCGCCTCGGATGGAGGCTTATCCCCTGCCCCGGCAAGGCGCGAACCACGGTGAGGCGCTCCACTCTGCCCACGGGCAGTTCGCCAGCGCCAGCGCACTTCGCAAGCTCTGGGCCGAGGGCGGAGCGGACGCCGTCGCGCCTTACGTTCCCGAGGCGGTCTTCCCGCTTTATCAGGAGGCTTACGCCGCCGGGCAGTACACCGATTTTTCCGCCGCCGGGCGGTGCGAGCTGGCCCTTCTCCGGTCTGCCTGCCGGGGCAAACCGCCCTTTGCAGACATCCGCGGCGTCTCTGAAGGACTGGAACACCGTCTGAAAGCCGCCGTCCGTACCAGCACCACCTACGACGAACTTCTGGACGCTCTCACCACCGTCCGCTACCCCCGGGCGCGGATGCGCCGCCTCGCCATGGACGCCGCGCTGGGCTTCACCTCTGACAGTCTTCCCGCCCTTCCGCCCTATCTCCACCTGCTGGGAGGGAAGAAGGATGCCCTTCCTTTATTAAAAAATTGCGCCCTCCCTGTCTCCCACTCGCTGGCCCGTCTGCGGGGATCAGGCGGTGCCTCCGCTCGGATGGCCGAGGCGCAGCTTGCCGCTGCCGATTTTGGTACGCTCTGCCGCGTTTCACCCGAGGCAATGGGCGGTCTACTTCGTCAAAAAAATATCTTTTTGACGTAATGACAGAAATTTTTCTGCAAATTTTGTCATTTCGGCACTTGTATGCCGAGGCAGTTTCGGTGTATTATAGTAAAGATACTTGGATACAACGTTGCCTGTTCGACAGGTACAAGGAGGAACCATGGCACTTCACGTTCTGGACGAAGCCAACCGCTGCCTCGGCTGCAAAAAGCCGATGTGCCAGCAGGGCTGCCCCATCCACACCAACATTCCCGAGGTCATCCGCCTGCTCAAGGACAATCACCTCGACGACGCCGGCCGGATGCTGTTTGAAAACAACCCCCTGACCACTGTGTGCAGCCTCGTGTGCAACCACGAGAACCAGTGCGAGGGCCACTGCATCCGCAACCGGATGCCCAGCCACGACCCCGTCCACTTCTCCATCATCGAGGACTACATCTCCACCACCTACGCCAACAAGATGACTTCCGGCCCCGCCCCCAAAAACGGCATGAAGGCTGCTGTCGTCGGCTCCGGCCCTGCGGGCCTGACCGTCGCCGTCCTGCTGGCACGCTGGGGTTACGATGTCACCATCTTCGACGCCCGCGACAAGATCGGCGGCGTCATGCGGTACGGCATCCCCAACTACCGCCTGCCCCACAGCGTGCTGGACGATTTCCAGTACCGTCACCTCGAGCTGAAGGGCATCCATGTCCGCCCCAACACCACCATCGGCAAGACCATCACCATCGACGACCTCTTCCGGGACGGCTATAAGAGCGTCTTTATCGGCGCTGGTCTGTGGAAGGCCAACGCCATGCACATCAAGGGCGAGACGCTGGGCAACGCGGCCTTCGGCATCGACTATCTGGCCAACTCCAAGGCCTTCCAGCTGGGCGACGACATCGCCGTCATCGGTGTGGGCAACTCCGCCATGGACTGCGCCCGCACTGCCATCCGCAACGGCGCACGCCACGTCACCTGCTACGCCCGCCGCGACGAGGAGTGCATCAGCGCCTCTGAGCACGAGGTGCGGTACGCAAAGCTCGAGGGCGTGGGCTTCCGCTTCTGCAAGGCTCCGGTGGAGATCCGTGAGAACGGCATTATCTGCCGCGACACCGTGAAGGGCGAGGACGGCAAGTTCACCCAGGTAGAGGGCAGCGAGACCTTCTACCCCCACACCGGCGTCATCGTCTCGGTGAGCCAGGGTTCTGAGAACTCTCTCGTCAAGACCACCACCGGCATCGAGACCAACCAGCGCGGCCTGCTCACCGTCAACGAGGACGGCAGCACCACCCGTGAGGGCGTATTCGCCGGCGGCGACGCCGTTATGGGCGCACGCACCGTCGTGGAGGCCGTGGCCATCGCCAAGAAGGTGGCCGAGTCCATGGACGCCTACATGAAGGCCCTGCCCGCCGACAACACTCCCGACCCCTACGCCGATATTCCGGTGTTCTCCACCCCGACTTCTGACGTTCTGGCAAAGCAGGGCATCTAAATTCTGATCTTCAAGGCTGCTGTGCAAAAGCACGACAGCCTTTTCTTTTTGTAACATTTCTGTTTCTTTGCCAATCTTAGCCGCTCTTTTGTTGACGGACTTTTGTCTGTTTTTGTATACTTAATAAGGAAATATTTCTCGATTCCAACGCCCGGCGGCACTGCTTCCGGGCGGGAAAGGCTGGTGGACATCATTATCAAATCATCCATCCCCAAACTTCGGGAGAAGCTGCTGGAGGCACTGCAGGCCGTCCTGCCCATCGCGGCCATCGTGCTGGTGCTCTGTTTCAGCATCGCCCCCGTTTCCCCGAGCATCCTGCTCTGCTTTCTGCTGGGCGCTGCCATGATCATCGTCGGCATCATGTTCTTCACCCTGGGTGCCGAGATGAGCATGACCCCCATGGGCGAGCGGGTCGGCTCCATGCTCACCCGAAGCCAGAACCTTTTTCTCATCATCGGCGTAGGTTTCCTGCTGGGCTTCCTTATCACCATCTCAGAGCCCGACTTACAGGTGCTTGCCAATCAGGTACCCTCCATCCCCAACATGACCCTCATCCTCTCGGTGGCTGCGGGCGTGGGCATCTTCCTCGTCATGGCCTTCCTGCGTATGCTGCTGGGCATCCCGCTGCCCCGGCTGCTGGTCATCTTTTACGCTGCCATCTTCCTTCTGGCTGCATTTGTGCCGAAAGAGTTTCTGGCCGTGGCCTTCGACTCCGGCGGCGTCACCACCGGCCCCATGACCGTCCCCTTCATCATGGCGCTGGGCGTCGGTGTGTCGGCCATCCGTTCCGACCGCCATGCAGCGGACGACAGCTTCGGCCTCGTAGCCCTCTGCTCCGTAGGTCCCATCCTCGCCGTCCTCATCCTCGGCATCGTCTTCAATGCCAGCGAGAGCAGCTATGTGCCGCCGGTCATCCCCGAAGTGGGCGACTCGGTGGAGCTGTGGCAGCTGTTCAGCGAGGGCCTGCCCACCTATCTGCACGAGATCGCCACTTCCCTGCTGCCCATCGTCGTGATGTTCGGCATCTTCCAGCTCGCCGCCCTTCACATCGACCGGCGGACGCTGGGCCGCATCGGCGTAGGCCTCGTCTATACTTACATCGGCCTCGTGCTCTTCCTCATCGGGGCGAACATCGGCTTCATGCCCGCCGGCAACTACCTCGGTCAGGTCCTGGGCAGCCAGAGCAGCCGGTGGCTGCTCATCCCCATCGGGATGCTCATCGGCTACTTTATCGTCCGGGCCGAGCCTGCGGTCTATGTCCTCAACAAACAGGTCGAAGAAGTCACCGACGGTGCCATTTCCGCCGGGACGATGGGCGCGGCCCTCTCGGCCGGTGTTGCCCTCTCGGTGGGCCTTGCGATGGTGCGCGTCCTCACCGGCATCTCGATTCTGTGGTTCCTCATCCCGGGCTATCTCTTCGCCATCAGCATCTCCTTTGTGGTGCCGAAGCTCTACACCGCCATCGCCTTTGACGCCGGCGGCGTGGCCTCCGGCCCCATGACGGCCACCTTCCTGCTGCCGCTGGCGCAGGGTGCCTGCATCGCCGTAGGCGGCAACATCGTCACCGACGCCTTCGGCGTGGTGGCCATGGTCGCCATGACGCCCCTCATCACCGTCCAGCTCATGGGCCTTGTGGCCCAGCTCAAGACCCGCAAGGCCCGCAGCGCCCAGCCCCTGCTGGATACTGCTGCCCTGCTGGCTGAACTGCCGGACGACGCCATCATCGAACTGTAAGGAGGCTTTGCCGTGAATACGCTTTACTGGCTGGTCACCATCACCGACCGCCCCACGACAGACGCCTTTCTGAAGCTGTATAAAAGCTTCGGCGTCGATGTCAGCCTCCGCACCGTGGGTGCCGGCACCGCCGTTCAGGAGACGCTTTCCACCCTCGGGCTGGAAAAGACCGAAAAAGCTGTGCTCTTTGCCATCATCACAGCGGACAGCTGGCCCCGCATCCAGAAAGCCCTGCGCCGCCAGATGCGCATTGATGTGCCGGGTACCGGCATCGCATTCATCGTCCCGGTAAGCAGCATCGGCGGCAAACGCGCCCTGCTGTTCCTCACCGAACACCAGACCCTTGAGCTGAAGGAGGAAAGCACCTTGAAAGATACCCGTTACGACCTGCTGCTGGTCATCGCCAATCAGGGCTACACCGGCTCTATCATGGACGCGGCCCGGGCCGCAGGAGCCGGCGGCGGCACCGTCATCCACGCCAAAGGCACCGGCATGGAGGGCGCGGCCAGGTTCATGGGCATCGACCTCGTGAACGAAAAAGAGCTGGTGCTCATCGTCAGCCGCACTTCCGAGAAGAACGCCATCATGAAAGCCATCATGGACAACGCCGACAAAAAGGCCGGCTCCATCGTCTTCTCGCTGCCCGTCACCGACACCGCCGGCCTGCGCCTGCTGGACGAAGAGTAAAAAATCAAACTTTCATCTGTCAAATGAACAAAAATCCACGCTGCGGCAGGCCGCCGGGCGTGGATTTTTTTGCCGTTTTCCGGTATGATAGAAGAGAGATACGGGAGGAAACGCTATGAATCAGAATCCGCACTGGAAGCAGCTTATCTGGAATTGGGCTTCCATCATCTTCGGCAACGCGCTCTACTCGCTGGCCGTTGCCCTGTTCCTCGAGCCGGCGGGCCTCATCACCGGCGGCGCGACCGGCATCGCGCTGGCCATCGGGCGATTGACGGGCCTGTCCGTCTCGGGGCTGCTGCTCTTCATCAACCTCGCCATGCTGGTCTGGGGCTGGGTGGTCTTAGGTCGGGCCTTCGCCCTCAATACGATGGCCAGCAGTGTTCTCAGCCCCGCCTTCCTCGCCCTGTTCGAGGGGATGGCGAATGGCCGGGTGCTGACGGAGGACATCTTCCTCTGCACCGTCTTTGCGGGCCTCGGCATCGGCGTCTCGCTGGGCATCGTCATCCGCTCCGGCGCATCCACCGGCGGCCTCGACATCCCGCCGCTGGTGCTCAACAAATGCTTCAAGTTGCCGGTGTCGGCCACCATGCTGGCCTTCGACATCATGGTCCTGCTGATGCAGGCTGTGTTCAGCCCGATGCCGCAGGTGCTGTACGGTATTGTGATGGTGCTCATCCACACCGTCGTCATGGATAAGATGCTGATGATGGGTGCCAGCCGCACCGAGGTAAAGATCATCAGCAGCCAGTCCGACGCCATCTGTGCCGCCATCCTCGAGCAGCTGGACCGGGGCGTGACCATCCTCCACGGCGAGGGCGGCTACACCCACGAGTCCAGCGCCGTGCTGCTGAGCATCGTGTCCAACCGGGAACTGCCCCGGCTGGAAAAGCTGGCCCACAGCATCGACCCCACCTGCTTCCTCATCGTGAGCCATGTCACCGAGGTCAGCGGCCGGGGCTTCTCGATGGATAAGGATTATTTGTAAAACAAAGGGGAATGCCGTTAGGCATTCCCCTTTGTTTTACAGCAACGGCGCAATAACCTTCAGTAAAATTCCTGCCAGATGGAGCAGCACTTTGCCCTCCCAGATGCTCTCCCGGGTGGGCTCGACATCGCGGCAGAATTCCAGCGTCTTCTGGAAATCCTTCTCGATGGCGGGGATGCAGGCGGTATCCTTCATCCAGACCGCATTCTCGAAGTGGTGGTAGAGACTGCGGTAGTCGAGGTTTATGGTACCCACCACGGCCTCGCTGTCGTCCACCACAAAGACCTTCGCGTGGACAAAGCCGGGCAGCCACTCGCTGATCTTCACGCCCGAGTCCAGCAGAGACTTGTAGTGCGTCTTCGCCAGCGCATAGGCGAACTTCTTATCCGGCACATGGGGCAGGATGAGGTGGACGTCCACGCCCCGCTCTGCCGCGAACTTGAGGGCCGTTTCCAGCTCACCGTCGAGGATGAGGTAGGGCGTCATGATGTGGATGTAGCGCTTGGCGCGGTTGAGCAGGTCGATATAGACCATCTCTCCCACCCGCTCACCGTCCAGCGGGCAGTCGCCGTAAGGGGCCGCGAACCCCTTCGCCGGGACGGAGTGGGGCGGCACGGAGAGGAACTTCTCAAACTCCGGCTCCCGGAGGATGCTCCACATCTCGAGGAAGAGGATGGTCAGCGGTCGGACACCCTCGCCTTCCAGCATGACGGCGGCGTCCTTCCAGCGGCCATACTTCTCGATGTGGTTGATGTACTCGTCGGCGAGGTTCACGCCGCCGGTAAAACCCACCTTGCCATCAATGACGAGAATTTTCCGGTGGTCGCGGTAATTATAATGGGTCGAGACAAAGGGCTGCACCGGCGAGAACACCCGGCACTGGATGCCCAGCTTTTCGAGGCGGCTGGGGTAATCCCGGGGCAGGGTGGTGAACTCACAGGTTCCATCGTACATCACCCGGACGTCCACGCCCTCAGCGGCCTTGCGGGCCAGCACTTCGAGGATCTTGCCCCACATGAGGCCCTCGTCGATAATGAAGTACTCGAGGAAGATGTACTTCTCGGCCTTTTCCAGTTGGCGCAGCAGCTCTTCGAACTTGGCCTCGCCGCCGGGGAAGTAGGTAACTTCCGTGTTCCTGTAGACCGAGAAGCCGCCGCCCTTTCCGTGGAGATACCGCGCCAGCGAGGCCGCGCCGGGGTCGGCTTCGGCCAGCTCCTGGGCCGCGGCCAGCGGCTGGGGCTGTAAGCCCCGGGCCTCCTCAGTGAGGTGGGTCACCCGCTTTTTCAGGGCGTTGTGGCCGATGTTGCTCTTAACGTAGAAAAACAGCGGTACGCCCACGACCGGCAGGATGGCGATGGTGACCATCCATGTGATTTTAGCACTGTTGTCCATCTCGCTGTTGAGGATGTAGACCACCATGAAGGCCGACATGGCCACACTGCCGCCGAAGTAATGGGGCAGCAGTCCGCCGAACCACCGGAATACGCTCCACAGTACACCGACCTGCAACAGCATGAGCAGCAGCACCAGCCCGAAGCGGCTAAAAATCGCGTGGACGATGCCTTTCTGACCCTTTTTCAGGAGCCGGAGACCGCCGTCCTCGAACTGCTGCATCCTTTCTTTCATGTTCTGCTGAAGTTCTTCTTTTTTCATGCTTCTCCTTTCGGGCGGAGGGTGACGGCGAACAGCCCTTGGGCCGCGTGGCAGTCCTCCACCAGCTGTTTCGGTTGCGGGCAGACACCGTGGTCATGCCACGGGTCGTTGAACCAGTAGTTTTCGTCATCGTAGCCCACCAGCAGCAGGCAGTGTTCGTTGCACTTCCATGCAAAGTCAGTGCCATCGGCCAGCAGCCAGTGGTCACGCTTTTCCGGCACGGGCTGGAAATCCAGCGTCGCCCAGAACACCACCGGCATCCCGGCGTCGATATAAGAGCAAAGCTCTGCCGCCGTCTTGCCGCTCTCGTCCACGACTTCAAACTTGTCGGCTGCGCCCTCGTGTTCCAGAGCGCTGTTCAGGGCCTTGACGATACAGGGCGAATAGCAGCCGTAGCCGGTGTGGTCGTGGGGGTCACCGGGGTAGACCTGCCACGGGTCAGGGCCGTAGAGTTTTCCGTCCTGCTCCCAGTAAGGAGCGTGGGGCAGGTCGCGGGCGATGAAGGTATCCGGGTCGATGTCGATGCCCACGGCCTGGAGCAGCATGACGCTGCTGATGCTCTCGCAGCCATTGACCCAGCGCTCAGTCTGGTCGATGTACGGGGCAGGAACGATTTTTTTCATCAAAATGCCTCCCAGCAGAGATTCGGCCCTGTCAAAACAGGCCGAAGTGTGTTATTATGTAGGATAAGAATATTATACCCTACTCTGGGGATTTTTTCTACAACAATCGGCACGCGGAGGTTTTGGAACATGAACAATCTGATCATCGGCATCGCAGGCGGCTCCGGCAGCGGCAAGACCACACTGGCCTGTCGGCTCAAGGCTCTTTTCGGGGAGGACGAGGTGCGCCTCATCTCCCACGACAGCTACTACAAGCGCCACGACGAGCTGCCCTTTGAAGAGCGCTGCAAACTGAACTACGACCACCCGGACGCCTTCGACAACGCCCTGCTCATCTACCACTTACAGGAGCTGAAGGCAGGCCGCGCCATCGACTGCCCGGTGTACGACTACGCCGACCACAACCGCAGCAACGAGGTCCAGCACATCGAACCGGCCCCCGTCCTCATCGTGGAAGGCATCCTCCCCTTCGTAGAGCCGGAGCTGTGCGCCATGTTCGACTACAAAATTTTCGTGGACACCGATGCCGATGAGCGTATCCTGCGCCGTCTGGTGCGGGACGTCAAGGAGCGCGGCCGCTCCCTCGACAGCGTCATCAACCAGTACCTCACCACCGTCAAGCCCATGCATGAGGCTTTCGTTGAGCCCAGCAAGCGGAACGCTGACATCATCGTCCCCAACGGCGGCGAGAACACCACCGCCATCGAGATGCTGGCCCACCATATCCGCAGCCTCATCGAGAAGGCAAATATGCTCTAAAAGCTTCTGATACAGCAAAAGCCGGAGTCCCCGCGGGGACTCCGGTTTTTGCTTTTGTTTCAGCTGTTACTCCTTGATGGAGGTGCGCACCAGCGCGCGCTTGAGGCGGGCCTGTGCCATCTCGTACTCGCGGCGGTCGAGGTCTTTGCGGGCCAGAATCTCTTCGGCGCGCTTTTTTGCGGCCTCGGCGCGGGTGTGGTCGATCTGCTCAGCCCACTCCCATGTGGTGGCTACCAGACGCACCTCACCGTCCAGCACGGTGAGCATCCCGCCCATGCAGGCGGCACGGCGGCGGCTGCCCTCGGCATCAACGATGTGGGCCTCGCCCATGCCCAGCGCGGTGCAGTAGTCGCCGTGCTTGGCCAGAATGGCAAGGTCACCGTCGATGGCGCGGCAGACCACACGCTCGGCCTGCCCCTCAAAGGCGCAGCCGTCCGGTGTGACCACCGTCAGATGAAAGGTCGTCATGGTTTACCCCTTCTTCGCCTTAGCGAACACATCGTCGATGGTGCCTGCGAACAGGAAGGCGCTCTCGGGCAGGTCGTCGCACTCGCCGTTCAGGATCATGCGGAAGCCGCGCAGCGTCTCTTTCAGCGGGACGTACTGGCCGGGCATACCGGTGAACTGCTCTGCAACGTGGAAGCTCTGGCTCAGGAAGCGCTGCACCTTGCGGGCGCGGCTGACGGTGCGCTTGTCATCCTCGCTCAGCTCGTCCATGCCCATGATGGCGATGATGTCCTGCAGCTCCTTGTAGCGCTGCAGCACCTTCTGGACGGCACGGGCGATCTCATAATGCTCCTGACCCACGACCTCCGGGCTGAGGATACGGCTGGTGGAGTCCAGCGGGTCCACAGCGGGGTAGATGCCCTGAGAGGCGATGTCACGGCTCAGAACCGTGGTAGCGTCCAGATGGGTGAACGTCGTTGCAGGGGCCGGGTCGGTCAGGTCATCGGCGGGGACGTAGACAGCCTGCACCGAGGTGATGGAGCCCTTGCGGGTGGAGGTGATGCGCTCCTGCAGAGCGCCCATCTCGGTAGCCAGCGTAGGCTGGTAGCCGACGGCGGAGGGCATACGGCCCAGCAGAGCCGATACCTCAGAGCCTGCCTGGGTGAAGCGGAAGATGTTGTCGATGAAGAGCAGCACGTCCTGGTTCTTGACGTCGCGGAAATACTCCGCCATGGTCAGGCCGGACAGTGCCACGCGCATACGGGCTCCTGGGGGCTCGTTCATCTGGCCGTAGACCAGCGCCGTCTTGTTGATGACGCCGCTCTCTGTCATTTCACCGTAAAGGTCGTTGCCCTCACGGGTGCGCTCGCCGACACCGGTGAACACCGAGTAGCCGTTGTGCTCGGTGGCGATGTTGTAGATCAGCTCCTGGATAAGGACGGTCTTGCCGACACCGGCGCCGCCGAACAGACCGATCTTGCCGCCCTTGGCGTAGGGGCAGATGAGGTCAACGACCTTGATGCCGGTCTCCAGAATTTCGGTGGTGGACTGCTGCTCCTCATAGCTGGGAGCGGGGCGGTGGATGGGCCAGTAAGCCTCCGGGGTGGGGGCAGGCTTGTTATCCACCGGCTCACCCAGCAGGTTGAACACGCGGCCCAGGCACTGGTCGCCGACGGGGACCTTGATGGACTCGCCGGTGTCCACGGCCTCGGTGCCGCGCACCAGGCCGTCGGTGCTGCTCATGGCGATGCAGCGGGCGACGTTGTCACCGGTCAGCTGCGCCACCTCGACCACCAGCTTCTGGCCGTGGTTGTCGATCTCGATGGCGTTGAGCAGGTCCGGCAGCTCTCCATCCTTGAACTGGATGTCCAGCACCGGGCCGATGACTTGGATCACCTTGCCGATGTGTTTTTCGGACATAGGCTACAACTCCTTCTCTTAAACCTCTCCGTCATCGCTGCGCGATGCCACCTCCCCTACCGAGGGGAGACCTTGGCATTCCGCAAAGCTTCATCTCTTCGCCAGAGGCTCCCCTACTAGGGGAGCTGTCGAGCGATAGCGAGACTGAGAGGTTGGTTCATTTTTTAATTTTCCGCACCAGCCACGATCTCGGTGATCTCCTGCGTGATGGCGGCCTGACGGGCGCGGTTGTAATACAGATTCAGATGCTCTATCATCTCGCCGGCATTCTTGGTGGCGGCATCCATGGCGGTGCGGCGGGCGGCCAGCTCACTGGCCACGCTCTCGCACACGGCGCCGTAGAGGACACCAGCCACATACTCGGGGATGATAGCGCCGAACACTTCCTCGCAACTGGGTTTGTACAGGATCTGGCTCCGACGGGCCTCAGCCTTCTGGGCCTCGGTGGGCTCGATGGTCAGGGGCAACACCTCGAGGGTGGTGGCCGTCTGGGTCATCATGGAGTCAAAGCGGGTGTAGCAGAGCTTCACCGCGTCGTACTCGCCCTTGAGGAAGCCTTCCGTTATCTGGTGGGACAGGGTGAAGCACTCGCTCACCGACACATCCGCCGCCATCAGCACCTCGGGGGTAAAGAGGCCGGCCCCGTGGTGGGCGAAATACTCTGCGGAGCGCTTGCCGATGGGCAGCACGGTGACGGGGCCTTCGGCGGCGTCGGCCTGCTTGAACACATTGGCGTTATAGCCGCCGGCCAGGCCGCGGTCGCCCGCGATGACCACCAGCAGGGTCCGCTTGATGTCCTCCCGGCGCAGATAGGGATTGCGGGCGCGGGGGTCTGCCGCCGCTATCTTGGTCAGCGATTCGTACAGCGTCTCAAAGTAGGGGCGGCTGTGCTCCACCCGCTCCTTGGCACGGCGCATTTTGGAGGAAGCCACCAGCTCCATAGCCTTGGTGATCTGCATGGTACTCTCTACGCTTTTGATGCGCAGCTTGATGTCCTTCATGGAACCTGCCATGCGTTACGCCTCCTTCCTGTCAGTGTGCCTTGATAAAGTTCTCGGTGTAAGCGGACAGCACACCCTTCAGAGCTTCCTCGGCGTCCTTTTCCAGCTTGCCGGTGGTGCGGATGGTCTCCATCACGGAGGCACCGGCTGCGTCGGTATCGAGATACTCGTACAGGCCCTTCTCGTACTCGGCCACGGCAGGCACCTTGATGTTCACGAGGTAGTCGTGGATGGTCGCGTAGAGGATGGCCACCTGTTTTTCGACCGCAACGGGAGCGGAGCGGTTCTGCTTGAGCACCTCAACGATGCGCTCGCCCTGTGCCAGACGGGCCTTGGTGTCGGCGTCCAGGTCGGAGCCGAACTGTGCGAAGGACTGCAGCTCACGGTACTGAGAATAAATCAGCTTCAAAGTACCGGCGACCTTCTTCATGGCCTTGATCTGGGCGTTGCCGCCGACACGGGAGACCGAGATGCCGGGGTTGACGGCCGGCATGACGCCCGAGTGGAACAGCTCCGTCTCAAGGAAGATCTGGCCGTCGGTGATGGAGATGACGTTCGTGGGGATGTAGGCGGACACATCGCCCGCCTGCGTCTCGATGATAGGCAGTGCCGTCAGGCTGCCGCCGCCCAGCTCGTCGGAGAGCTTGGCCGCGCGTTCCAGTAGACGGGAGTGCAGATAGAAGACGTCGCCGGGGTAAGCCTCACGTCCCGGGGGACGGCGGATCAGCAGCGACAGGGCGCGGTAAGCGACAGCGTGCTTGGACAGGTCGTCGTAGATGATAAGGACGTGCTTGCCCTTGTGCATGAAGTATTCGCCCATGGCACAGCCGGAATAGGGAGCGATATACTGCAGGGGCGACAGCTCGGATGCCGTTGCCGACACCACGATGGTGTAGCTCATGGCACCGGCCTCGGTGAGGCTCTGCACGAGGTTTGCCACGGTAGAGCGCTTCTGGCCGATGGCGACGTAGATGCAGATGACGTCCTTGCCCTTCTGGTTGATGATGGTATCGGACGCGATGGTGGTCTTGCCGGTCTGGCGGTCGCCGATGATGAGCTCACGCTGGCCGCGGCCGATGGGGATCATGGAGTCGATGGCCTTGATGCCGGTCTGCAGCGGCTCCTTGACGGGCTGGCGCTCGATGATGCCGGGAGCAGGGCTCTCGATGGGGCGGAACTCCGTCGTCTCGATGGGGCCTGCGCCGTCGATGGGCTGGCCCAGTGCGTTGACGACACGGCCGATCAGTGCCTCGCCCACAGGGACGGACACGACCTTGCCGGTGCGCTTGACAGTGCTGCCCTCTTTGATTCCGACGTCGGAGCCCAGCAGAACGATGGAGACGGTGTTCTCCTCGAGGTTCTGGGCCATGCCGTACTCGCCGTTCTCAAACTGGAGCAGCTCGCCTGCCATGCACTTTTCCAGACCGCTGGCGCGGGCGATGCCGTCGCCCACCAGAATGACCGTGCCGACCTCGCTCTGCTCGATGACATTTTCGTAATGCTTGATCTGAGCACGGATGATCTTGGAGATCTCTTCAGGTTTCAGTTGCATTGTTGTGTCTTCACCACTCAATTCTTTGTAAACTTTCGGGTGGATAGCCCTCTCAGGCACTTCGGTCCAGCTTTGCCTTCTCGCCTTGCGGCTCCGAGAGCAGCCGGGCTTCGCGTTTACCCGAGGGCTTCGTATTCGTTACAGTGTTGCTGCTGCGATGCTGCTGCGCAGGCCGGCGAGGCGGCTGCGGACGGTGCCGTCCAGCTCGGTGCCTTCGATGTCCAGCCGGATGCCGCCCAGCACAGCAGGCTCGACCTTCGTTTTGAGGTCGATGTGCCTGCCGGTGACTTTTTCCAGCTTTTCGTGCAGGCGCCTGATCTGCTCTGCCGTGAGAGGCACAGCGGAAACAGCAGTCGCTTCCAGAATGCCGTGAGCCTCATTGTAGCGCAGGCGGTAAGCCCGGGCGCAGCCCGGCAGCTCCCGCAGAGCGCCTTTTTCGCACAGCAGTTTCATAAAGTTGAGCACATAGAGGTGGACCTGCCCGCGGAAGGCTTCGTCCAACAGCGCACAGCGCTCTTTCTTGGGGATGCTGGGGATGCTGAGCAGATGCAGATACTCGGCGTCCCCGTTCAGCAGGGCGGTCACGCCATCCAGTTCGCCCAGAATGCGCTCGTCCAGCCCTTCCTCCGCGGCCAGGTCGTACAGGCTTCCGCCGTACATCCTTGCAGTCTCGGTCATGATGCTTCACCCACGTTTTTGATAAATTCGTCGATCAGGTCCTGATGGTCAGCCTCTTTGATCTCGCGCTCGACCACCTTGGAGGCGATCTCCATCGCCATACCGCCGATCTCGTCCTTGACCTCGTTGACAGCCTTCTTGCGCTCCTGCGCAATGTCGGCCTCGGCCTTCTGCTTGAGGGCAGCGGCCTGTGCGCGGGCCTCGCCCAGCAGCTCTTCGCTGCGGGCAGCAGCCGTCTTCTGGGCGGCGGCCACGATCTGGTTGGCCTCGGTGCGGGCATTCTGCAGATTCTGCTCGTACTCCGCCTTCATGGCCTCAGCCTCGGTGCGCAGCTTTTCAGCGTCCGCGATCTGGCTGTCCGCCTTGGCCTTGCGCTCGGCGATGACTTTTTTGACCGGGTTCAGCAGCAGCTTTTTGAAGATCACCAGCTGGATCATCAGGTTGCAGATCTGGGCCAGAAACGTCCAGCCATCCAGCGTGATCAATGCCTGATAAAGTTGCATAAGCGTCTCCCCTTTCTCTTGAAATCAAGCTCTGAAAGGAGCGCTTACTGCAGGTAGTTCATGAACATGCCGGGTGCGAGGAAGATGAGCAGCAGGCCGGTGACGAAGCCGTAGATACCGGTGGTCTCAGACAGTGCGACGCCGAGGATGAGGGTGCTGGTCACGTCGCTCTTGCACTCGGGCTGACGACCGACAGCCTCACAGGCAGCAGCGGCAGCGTTGCCTTCGCCGATACCAGGGCCGATACCTGCGATCAGTGCGCAGCCTGCGCCGATGCCGCAGCCAGCCAGAGCGATACCACGAGCAAGGAATTGAAAGTCAGTCATAGTTTGTGTCCTCCTGAAAATGTTTGTTTTTGGGGGATGCCGGGGCGGGAGACTTACTCCTCACCGGCAGCACGTTTGATGAAGATGGTGGTCAGGGTACAGAAGATGAACGCCTGAATGCAGCCGCCGAACCAGTCGAAATACAGGCCCGTGAAGGCCGGGATGCCGATCTGGAACAGCTGGAGCTGGCTCAGGAAGCCGGGCAGCCAGCCAAAAATGACGTGGCTCAGGCTCGCCAGCGCCCAGTACAGCAGGGTGGAGATAACGGTACCGGACAGGATGTTGCCGAAGTGACGGAAGGCCATGCTGACAGGGGTGGACACCTCCGACAGCACATTGATGGGCGCCATCAGGAAGATGGGGTCCAGCAGGCCCTTCAGATAGGCGAGGATGCCGTTGGTCTTTATCTTGTAGTACATGATGATGATGAACACCACGATGGCCCAGGCCGCCTCGGTGTTCAGGTCTGCCGTGGGGCTCCACAGGCCCACCACACTGATAAGGTTGCAGCCGATGCTGAGTGCGAAGATAGCACCCACCAGCGGGATGAACTTATCGAAGTGCCAGCCCATGTTGTCGTGGACGAACTGGTCCAGCCGTTCCACGATGAACTCGGCGGCGGCCTGCCGTTTGGAGACGTTTTCCAGTTTGAGGTCACGCCCCAGCCAGAAGGCCAGAGCCGAGAGCAGCGCCATGACGATCCATGTGCTCACAAGAGTCTGGGTGATCTTGAAGTCGCCCAGCACAGGGATATTGGTATGGATGGTATACAGGATCTTTGCGCCGTTCAGTTCCATTTGTTACGTTTCACCCCCTTTTTCATCGGGTGCGGACTGCTGCGCGTCGGCAGGTTCGGGGTCGTCCTCCACCGAGACGTCCACCGGCTCTGCCTTCGGCGTGAGCGGTTTGTACTTGCCCGTTATTTGCAGGTAATAAATGGTGACACGGGGGAAAAACAGCGGCAGCACACTGGCAAAGGGCTGGAAGCAGGGGGCCGCGACGGCCACCACCACCCACAGCGCCTGCAGCAGCATCCGGCTGTTGTAGGAAAGCTGTAATGTTGCCTTGCGGCGCTTCTCATCCGGCTCGTCGATGATTTTTTGGACCACGAAGCAGATGCCCGCAAAGTTGCCGATGGCGACGGCTGCGCCCACGAGGCTGCCGAGGACGACCGTATAGTCGAACTTCACCCAGCCCACCAGATGCAGCGCCGCGAAAAGCACCCACATGATCGCGGTGCAGAATGCCGTGCCGCCCGCGATGCGGAGCAGTTCCTTTTTGGATTCCGGCTGTAATTTCATAGGTGTAACTCTCCCTTATCTCATAAATGCGAGTTAAAGCCTGTCCGGCGGGGCTTGTCCTTTTTGGAGCGGTCGAGCCGCTCTTTGACGAAGACCCAGAAGTTCTGCGCCCCGGCGGCAAGCCCCAGCAGCACAGCGGGCAGATACACCCACATGGGCCAGCCCCAATGGCTGACGGCCCACCAGCAGCCGCCCAGACACATCACCAGCGGCAGCAGCATATTCAGCCCCAGCTGGGTCAGCCAGACCAGGTCTTCCAGTGCCTTGTACCAGCCCTTCACGGTCCGGCTCCCCTCCCTCTGCGTGCGCTCCGGGCCGCTCTGTCTTTTTTCCCGATCCGCACGTTAAACTTTGAACAAAGATTCTTTATTCTTCATTATACTCAAAACGGCTGTAAAATTCAATCAATTTTCCACTGCTTTTTAGCAAAATTCTATAAACGCAGAGAAGTTCGTCACTTCCAACCAAAAGTTTTTCGGTTCAACCGCTCATCTTCTCCGTGTCATTTATCATTCTACCCCGTTTGAGAAAGAAAAAGCGTTTCCTTTTGGGACGATTTTGCTGAAAGGCACAAAAAGCCCCGGCGGGCGCTGTCCTAAAACAGTACCCGCCGGGGCGTAAATCGTGCTTTGGTCTATCTTTTACCAGAGGTTTGCGGTCTCATTGTAGAGGCCCTCATAGCTCTTGGCAGAGACATCCCAGCTGAAGTCGCACTCCATGTCGTACCTGACGAGGTTATGCCAGTCTTCCTTGCTGTAGTAGCGGTCCTGTGCGCGGCAGCAGGCGTCGTACAGCTCGTGGGCGCTGTAGCCCGCGAAGGTGAAGCCATTGCCCTCGCCGAGGGTGCAGTCGTGGATGGAGTCACGCAGACCACCGGTCTCGCGGATGATGGGAGGCGTGCCGTAACGGCAGGCGACCATCTGGGCCAGACCGCAGGGCTCACTCTTGGACGGCATGATGAAGGCATCTGCGCCGGCATAGATTTCCTGCGACAGGGCAGGCTCGAAGCCGATGTAAGTGCCTACGCGGCCCGGGTGACGGCCGCACAGGTCGGAGAAGAAGTTCTCGTACTGGCTCTCGCCGCTGCCCAGGATGACCAGCTCGATGCCGCGGTCCACGAGGCCGTCGGCCACGCTCTGGACGAGATCGAAGCCCTTCATGCCGACCATGCGGCTGACCATTGCAAAGACGGGGCTGCCGTCCTTGTTGAGGCCGAACTTATCCTGCAGAGCCTCCTTGCACTTTGCCTTGCCCTCTTCGAAGTTGTTGACATCGTAGTTGAAGGCGATGTGGGGGTCGGTGGCAGGGTTGTTGGCCTCCATGTCGATGCCGTTCAGGATGCCGCAGAGCTTGTACTGCTTCTCGCGCAGCAGAGCGTCCAGACCGTAGCTGAACCACGGGTCGAGGATCTCCTGTGCGTAGGTGGGGCTGACGGTGGTGATCTTGTCTGCCGTCTCGATGGCACCCTTCATGAAGTTGGCGCAGCCATCGTACTCCACGATATGCTGGTCGCGGCGGCCGATGCCGCAGGTGTCTTCCAGAATATCGGTCCCGTACTTGCCCTGATAGGCAATGTTGTGGATGGTGAAGATGGTCTTGATGCGGTTGAACTTGTCCAGATGACGATAGTACAGGTTCAGGTACACCGGCACCAGAGCGGTCTGCCAGTCGTTGCAGTTGATGATGTCGGGGGTGAAGTCGATGTAGAACAGGGTCTCCAGCACTGCGCGGGAGAAGAAGGCAAAGCGCTCGCCGTCGTCGTAGAAGCCGTAGAGGCCGCGGCGCTTGAAGTAATACTCGTTGTCGAGGAAGTAGTAGGTCACACCATTGACCTCAGCCTTGAACAGGCCGCAGTACTGGCTGCGCCAGCCCACGGGGACCGAGTAGTTGGTAACGTATTCCAGCTTATCGCGGAACTTCAGGTCGCCATACAGCGGCATAATGACGCGGGCATCCACGCCGTCCTTGACCAGAGCTTTGGGCAGGGAGCCGGCCACATCGGCCAGACCGCCGGATTTTGCAAAGGGGGTTGCTTCCGAAGCAGCATACAAGATCTTCATAAGATTCGCTCCTTCCTGATAAAACGGATCCATATCTCCTCCCGCTGCGGCAAAAAGAGCGGGCGGGGGTACACACAGTACCCCCGCCCCTCTTTAAGAGGGGCTACCGGGGAGGGAGCCGCCCCTATGGGAGATTCTCAAACGGTTCAGACGATGTGGTTCTTCTGAACGTAAACGGGGAAGCTCTTGGTGCCGCTCAGCTTCTTGTCTGCGGTGATGCGGACATTCTTGTCCGTCACGACGCAGTCCAGCTCAGCGCCAGGCTCCACCACGGTGTCCTGCATCAGGACGCAGTTCTTGACGACGGCACCTTTCTTGACCTTGACGCCGCGGAACAGCACGCAGTTCTCCACGGTGCCTTCGATGACGCAGCCGTCAGCCAGCAGAGAGTTGCTGACGCTGGAACCGGTGACGTAACGGGTGGGGTTGTCGTCGCGGATCTTGGTGTAAACGGGGTTCTTCTTGGGGAAGAGGGCGTTCAGATTCTTCTCATCAATGAGCTTCAGGTTCTCGTCGAAGTAGCTCTTCATGTCGCAGACATGAGCCACATAGCCGGTGTACTCCAGAGCATGGATGTTCAGGATGTTGACGTTGTGAGCCAGGATGTCGCGCTCGAAGTAGATGAGGCCGCGGGCGGTAGCGTCCTTGACCAGCTTGATGAGGGTCTGGCGCTCCATGACATAGATGTCCAGATCGAGGTTCTGCTTGCCGGGGCGGTAATCGTTGAACAGCAGCTCCGTCACACGGCCATCGGCATCGACGGTCAGGGTGTAGTTGTCGTTCTTGCGGCCCTCGGGGATCTCGACCTTCTGGTAAGCCACGGTGACGTCTGCACCGCTGGCCTGATGAGCAGCCAGCAGAGCGTTGAAGTCGTAGTTGATGGCGATGTTGGCATCGCTCATGACCACATAGCGCTCTTTCTGCACCTCGAGGAAGCTCAGGATGGAGCTCAGAGCCTCGACGCGGCCGGAGTAGATGCGCACGCCCTTCTCAGCGAAGGGAGGGACGATGTTCAGACCGCCGTGACGGCGGGCCATATCCCACTCGCGGCCGGTACCCAGATGATCCATCAGGGAGTGGTAGTTCTTGCGCACCACGACAGACACGTTGGAGATGCCGCAGTTGGCCATGCTGGACAGGACAAAGTCCACCATGCGGTAACGGCCTGCGAAGGGGATCGAGGCCATTGCGCGCTCGGTCACCAGCTCAGGCACGGTGTTATCATAGCTGTTGGGGAAAATGATGCCCAACGCATTGTTGTTCTGGCTCAGCATACTTCCTCGCCCTCCTTGACGGAATCAAATACTTTGGCGCCCTCTTTGACGGTAGCGCCTGCGCCGATGGTCAGACCGGTGCCGACATGTGCGATGGGGCCGTCGCCGCCGATCTTGGCGCCTGCGCCCACCACGACGTTCTCAGCGAGGATGCAGCGCTTGACCACTGCGCCTGCCTTGACCACGACGCCATCCATCAGGACGGCATCCTCGACCGTTGCGCCCTCTTCCACGACGACGCCTGCGCTCAGCACAGAGTGCTTGACGCAGCCGTAGATCTGGCAGCCCTCAGTGACCAGCGAATCCTGCACGACAGCGCGGGGGCCGATCTTCTGGGCGGGCAGCACGGGGTTGCGGCTGTAGATCTTCCACTTCTCGTCGAAGATGTCGATGCCGGAGTTCTCGGGGTCCAGGACCTCCATGTTGGCTTCCCACAGGCTGTCGATGGTACCCACGTCACGCCAGTAGCCGTTGAAGTGGTAAGCATACATCTTGCGGCCGTCGCGCAGCAGCGCGGGGATGATGTTCATGCCGAAGTCGTTCTTGGAGTTGGGGTCTGCCTCGTCCTCTTCCAGATACTTCTTGAGGATATCCCAGTTGAAGATGTAGATGCCCATGGAAGCCAGATTGGACTTCGGCACAGGGGGCTTCTCCTGGAACTCGGTGATCTTGTCGTCCTCGTCTGCGACCATCAGGCCGAAACGGGAAGCTTCCTTCCAGTCAACTTCCATGACGGCCACAGAGAACTCTGCGCCCTTCTCCTTGTGGAAGCGGAGGAAGTCGGCGTAATCCTGCTTGCAGATCTGGTCGCCGGACAGGATGATGACGTACTCCGGGTCATAGCTGTCGATGAAGCTGATGTTCTGGTAGATGGCGTTTGCAGTGCCTTTGTACCAGTCGGTACCCTTTGCCTGCTCATAAGGAGGCAGGGTATGGACGCCGCCGTACAGACGGTCCAGGTCCCAGGGCTGGCCGTTGCCGATGTACTCATTCAGCTTCTGGGGCTGATACTGCGTTGCGATGCCAACGGTATCGATGTTGGAGTTGACGCAGTTGGACAGCGGGAAGTCCACGATACGGTATTTGCCGCCAAAGGACACCGCCGGTTTTGCCGTTTTCTGTGTCAGCGCGTACAAACGCGAGCCACGTCCGCCGGCAAGGATCATTGCCACGATTTCTTTTGCCATAGCTTTATTCTCCCCTTTAACATTTCCTGATATTTGGTGGAAATGGTTCAACAATGTTGATTCGGCCCGGCCTTATTTTTCGGCCTTGTCCGCCTTCTTGGCGCAGGGCTTGCGGGCGGGCTTTTCAGCCGGCTCCGCTGCCTTTTCTGCCTTGGGCTTACGGCCCCGTTTTGCAGGAGCCTTTTCTTCCGCAGGTGCAGCTTCTGCCTTGGGTTTGCGGCCGCGCTTTGCAGGTGCCTTTTCCTCAGCCTTTTTGGCCTTTGCGGTCTTGGAAGCCTTCTTGGGTGCAGCCTTTTCCGCGGCCTTCTCCTCGGCGGTCTTGCGGGTGCGCTTTGCAGGCACCTCGAAATAAAGCACGCTCATGGGAGGCAGCGTGATGGTGATGCTCTGCTCGAAGCCGTGGAGCGGCTTCTTCTTGGAGCGGACAGCCTTGTTGTGGACAGTGCCGGCACCGCCGAACGCCTCGTCGTCGCTGTTCAGGATCTCCTTGTAGGTGCCGGAGTTCGGTGCGCCCAGGGTGTATCCCTCGCGCAGGACGGGGTTGAAGTTGCAGACCACGAGGATCTGCTTGCCGTTTGCATCCTTGCGCAGGAAGGCCACGACGCTCTGACGGGAGTCGTCGGGGACGATCCACTGGAAGCCCTCCCAGCTGTAGTCGATCTGCCAGAAAGCAGGATGGTCCTTGTAGAACTTGTTCAGGGTCTTGACGTAGGTCTGCAGCTCGGTGTGCTTGTCGTAGCCCAGCAGCATCCAGTCCAGAGACTTGGTCTCGTTCCACTCAGTGAACTGGCCGAACTCCTGACCCATGAACAGCAGCTTCTTGCCGGGGTGAGCCATCATGTAGCCAAAGAAGGTGCGCAGGTTTGCAAACTTGGCCTCATAGTCACCGGGCATCTTGTTGATGAGGCTGCCCTTGCCGTGGACGACTTCGTCGTGGCTGATGGGCAGCACGAAGTTCTCGCTGAAGGCGTAGAAGAAGCTGAACGTGACCTTGTTGTGGTTGCCCGAACGGAAGAGCGGGTCGGTCTTCATGTAGCTGAGCATGTCGTTCATCCAGCCCATGTTCCACTTGAAATTGAAGCCCAGGCCGCCGTCGGAAGCGGGTTTCGTGACCATCGGCCACGCGGTGGACTCCTCTGCGATCATGTACTTGTGAGGGTGACGGCCCAGAACCGTATCGTTGAGCTTGCGCAGGAATGCCACGGCCTCAAGGTTCTCCTTGCCGCCGTCCTTGTTGGGCTCCCACTCGCCCTGCTTACGGTTGTAGTCCAGATAGAGCATGGAAGCCACAGCGTCCACACGCAGGCCATCGATGTGGTATTGCTCCAGCCAGTAGAGAGCGCTGGAGATGAGGAAGCTCTGCACCTCGCTGCGGCCAAAGTCGAACACCATGGTACCCCACTCTTTGTGCTCGCCGCGCTTGGGGTTCGGGTCTTCATAGCAGGCTTCGCCATCGAAGTTGTACAGGCCGAACTGGTCTTTCGGGAAGTGGGCCGGCACCCAGTCCATGATGACGCCGATGCCCGCCTCATGCATCTTGTCCACGAAAGCCATCAGATCCTTCGGGGTGCCGTAGCGGCTGGTGGGGGCGAAATAGCCCGTCACCTGATAGCCCCAGCTGCCATCGAAGGGGTACTCCATGACGGGCAGCAGCTCCACGTGGGTGTAGCCCATCTCGGTGATATACGGGATGAGCTCGTCGGCCAGCTCGGAGTAATTGTAGGGCAGACCGCCCTCTTTCATCTTCCAGCTGCCGGCGTGCATCTCGTAGATGTTCATAGGGCCGTTGATGACATCGGCCTTCTTCTGGGCGTTCTGCCACGCCTCGTCGTGCCAGACAAAGCCGTTCAGATCGTAGACCTTGCTGCCGTTCGAGGGGCGGGTCTCTGCGTGGAACGCATAGGGGTCAGCCTTGTAGACAAGGTCGCCCGCCCGGGTGGTCACGCAATATTTGTAAACGTCGTATTCCTTCATGCCCGGGATGAACAGCTCCCACACAGAGTCATTGTCCACCTTGCGCATCGGGTGGCTGCCCGGTTTCCAGCTATTGAAATCGCCTACTACGCTGATGGCCGTCGCGTGCGGTGCCCAGACGCGGAACACCACGCCTGTCTCCCCGGCCCGCTGCTCGATGTGTGCGCCAAAATAGCGGTACGCTTCACAGTTATTGCCCTGCTTGAACAAATACACCGGAAGATCCGATGGATTGCTGCGGGTCTTTTCCTCAGTCGGTTTCATAAACAGCTCCTCCCCGCACAGGCCGCATGGGCAGTCCTGTGCCTTTTACTCTCTTATATTAAAGAATTTCGTCGGATTTTTCAAGAGTTTTCTTGTAGAATATACCATAATCTTTTCGTCGATATTTTTCTTATATATACAACATCTCCAATTTTAGACAAGAAATATCGGCAGACTTAACAGAATAAAGACAAAAAAGAAACATCCGCCCCGAATTTTGCACATTTGGCAAAAAATCAGAGCGGATGTTTTTCCACTATTTTACTTCAGTTTTTCAAAGGCGCATCAGCCCACGACGTAGACGTTGACGTTGATAGCGCCGTTGATGACAGACTCCGCATAAGTCTCATAGAACAGATCCACGAGGATGCGGCCATCCTGCACGGCGATGCCGGTGTCGGTGGCTACCGCGTAGCCATAGACGAAGCTGCCGTCGGTGGAGGTGATATACAGCAGGGTGCCGTAGGGGATGACATCGGGGTCAACGGCCACGGTGCCGTAACCCAGACCCAGACCGGAAGAGCCCTTGCCCGACTTGGAATAATAGCCGGTGGCCTTGCCGGTAAGGACCTTGCTGTAGCTGGCGGGGGCGTTGGTGGTGCCGTCCGGGCCGGTCAGGGGCGAGACGGGCGCACCGGCGCCATAGGTCTTGACCACATGGTCGGTAGGCTCCACGGTGGTGGTCACATCGGTGACGACGCTGTTTTCCAGCTCGCCGTCCACCCAGCGCTCCCGGGTGGTGACGGTCTGCTGGCCCTCAGAGCCATGCTGCAGGGTGGTAGCACGGTTGGTGTTGCGGAAGTAGAGGCTGGTGTAGACGTACTCCGTGTCGTAGGGGACAGCCTGCGTCTCCACCTTGTCCTGATACTCGACGCGGTGGACTTCGATCTTGCTGCCAGCCGTGACCATCGCGCTGAGGGCGGGCTCGGTGTAGTCGTCCCCCTCCAGAGTGATGCCGGCACGTTCCAGAGCATCGGCGACGGTACCCACCACCATCTTGACGGGGTACTCCTGGCCTTCAGCCTCAATGGTGACGCTGAAGGCGCGCTCGATGTTCAGGGATGCCAGACTGCCGGCAAAGGCAGTGTAATAGACTTCGTCTCCCTCCTCGGCCTCGATGCCGGAAAGACTCATAACGCGGGCAGGGTCGCTCTCGGAAGTGAGGACCACCTGCCGCGCACCGTGGGAGTCTGTGACGTAGGTCAGCCGCAGATTCGCGGCGGTCACAGCCAGCGTGAACACGAGACACGCAGCCATGACGCAGAACGCCAGCACACGGGATGAGGCTGCACGGGTGCAGCCGGGCAATGCTTTCTTAAATTTGACGGAAGCGATACGAGACAACTCCTCTCTTTTCAGATTTTGGAATGGACAGCGGGCTTGTATCTCAAGGCCCGCCAGACTGTGCGTAAATGCCCCGCACAGCGGGTGCCGCAAAAGCGGCTTTTCACTTCACCGTGATGAATTTTATGCGCTGCAACGTGTGTTGAGCGGACGTTATTTTAGCAGACTGAGTCCGTTTTGTCAAATCGAAGGTCAGGCGCTCGTCAATTCCTTCACATAGTTTTTTGTGCATTCTGTACATAGTTTGCTCTCGATTTCATGAAATTCAATGATTTCTCTCCGATTTTTTCGCAAAAATAAAGTCATACTTGTTCATATATTTTTAACATTTGAGTTGGCATTTCCGGGGTGTTTTTTGCAGTATTTCCAGCCCGCTTTGCGGCGTCAAACCGGCCATAACCGGCTTATTTTCGACACAAATCATGGACTGTTTTCTGACTGTTTTCAAGAGAAAAGCAGGGGTCTATTTCTCTCCGAAAAAGGCCGTTTGGCAAAATGCCTAACCCGCCAAATTCTCAATAAAAAAGTATGTACTTCCGCCCACTGCCGTTCTGCGCTACAATCGGGCCAGATGCAAACGCAAAACCAAATGAAAGGAGTTTTTACCATGCAGATCAACATCACAGCCCGGGACTTCGGCGGCACAGAATTCCTCGCCCAGCCCCACCGGCTGCATCTGGGCGCACAGAAAGCCGAGGGTGTGGACCGGCTGGAATTCAGCCTGCCGGAGCAGTGGAACGGGTGTGTCGTCACCCTCCACATCCGGCACGCGGACGGCACGCTGGCCGAGCCGCTGGCGCTGGACGAAGCAGGCTGCGTCGGCGTGGGCCGGAGCTTTACCGGCTGGGCCAGCGGCGAGTGGATGCTGGCCGCTGCCAACGGCAATGGCTACACCGCTTACACCCGGCCCGGCCAGTACGACGTCCACGGCATCCTCCCCACCGAGGGCGGCGGTGAGGAGCTGACGCCCTCGATCTACGAACAATTCATCGCCCGGGTGGTGGACAGCGCCAATGCCGCCGCAGAGGCCGCCAAACGTGCCGCCTCCGGCGAGGCAAACGCCAAACAGAGCGCCAGCGAGGCCGCAGTTTCCGCCCAGCAGACCGCCGCCAGCGCCACCCTAGCCGCAGGCTATGCCGAGCAGGCCGAAGCCGCTGCCGACCGTGCCGCCTCCTATGCCCCCTCGGAGGGCGCTGTGCTGAGCGTCAACGGCAAGAGCGGTGCCGTCCGGCTGAACGCGCTGGACGTCTGGGCCTTGCCCCGCCCTGTCTCACCGAAAGTCGGTCAGCTGGTGCGGGTGGTGAAGGTCGATGCCTCCACCGGCGCACTGACCGTCGACACCATCAGCACCGACAGCCTCAGCGGGCTGGGCAGCGAAGAAAAAGAGCTTCTGCTCAAGCTGCTGGGCTCTGTCAGCTACACCGACAGCAGCGCCAAAAATGCCCTTGAGGCCCTCAAAAAACTGTGGGACACCACGCCGCCCACTCCCCTGCCCGACCCGGACATCATCCCGGTGGAGAAGGTGACTCTGAGCCAGCACACGCTGGAACTGAGCCGGGGCAGCACTGCCGACCTCAGCGCCTCCATCGCGCCCCCGGACGCCACCGACCAGACGGTATTGTGGAGCGTTTCGCCGACGGACATCGTCTCGGTGGATGCGGGCCGCGTCACTGCCCTCAAGAAGGGTTCTGCCGTCGTCACTGCCACCTCCGACAGCAAGAGCGACAGCTGCACCGTCACAGTGACTCCCGCCGTCTACCGCATCGAGACGGCCCACACCGACAGCGGCGACATCCCCGCGTGGGACACTTATCCCGCCAAGTCCGAGTTCTTCATGCCATTGACTGCTAAGAAAGCGGGCCTGCTGCTCCGCTCGCTGGAATTCCGCGTCAAGGGCTATATGCCGGGCAAAATGCGCACCGTCCTGCGCAAGTACGGCACCACGACCGCCCTGGCAGACAAGTCCATCGACCTTGTCCGCGGCTACAACGATGTAGTGCTGGACATGGGCAGCATCGCGCTGGAAAAGGGCGTCGAATACCAGCTCTATTTCGCCGCCGCCAACAACTTCTATCCGCCCTCTGTCGATTCCTCCTGGGTCGCCGCAAACGACTGCATCGACATCGCACACGGCAGCGCCTACTATGGTGATAACACCACCCTCATCTTCTCGGGTACCGTTGTGCTGCAGGAGACCTGAACCACACCAAACACATATCCTGAAACAGAAAGAGAGGTACTGACTATGACCCATCACAAAATTTCCGCATCCACTCTGGCCCGCACCGCCGCGCTGGCGCTGGCCCTGACCAATCAGGTGCTCAGCGCCGTGGGCAAGCCCATGCTGCCCATCGAGAGCGCCCAGCTGGAACAGCTCATTTCCAGCGGCCTGACCGTTGCCGCCGCCCTCGCCAGCTGGTGGAACAACAACAGCTTCACCCCTGAGGCCATCGAGGCTGACGACTTCATGACCCGCCTGAAGCAGCAGAAGCGATAAACGCATAAGCGAACACAGCGCCCCGGAGCAGACTGCTCCGGGGCGCTGTGTTGTGTTTGAAGAAAAGTTTATCTCAGGCGTTCCACTGAACATCCTCTGCGGCCACATGGCCGTCCTGCACACTGATGACAGTGGCGCGGGCATCCATGCCGGATGTCTTTTTGAAAAGGCCCGTGTAGATGGTCATGCCAGCCATTATCAGGACAGCCAGTGCAAGGCCGACCAAACGAATCATCATACTGTCAACATTCTCGTTCATGATGCCTTCTCCTTTTCCTCTTTGCGGCCCGGCAGACACCATTCTGCCGCAGCCCACAGCCTGATTTTCCGCTGCGGACCCCCTCTATCGGCCCGCAGTGATGCATTTCCCAAGACATTCCAAAGAAAAAAGCCTAGGGTAAACACACCCCAGGCTCCATTGTCTGTCTGCTTAGTATAATAGTCTCTTTTGCAGTTTTTGTCAAGAGGGAGATGAAGGAATCTCAACCGCCGGATATGCGCAGTCGTGCTCCCCAGTCCGCTGGGAAACTTCTGTTAAACAAAAACGGCTCTGCCGAAGCGGCATCGTACGGCCAACTTCCCCGGGTTGCGGCTCCCAGCGTCTATTTCGGCCCTTGAGCGGGCCTCATATCCTGCTGGCCGCGGCCCCAACAGCTTCTCCCTGTTTCCGCCGCTGGCGGCGGTCGTCGCTGTTGCACTTGCTGAACTGGGGAGCATCGCTGGGGCGGCTCCGCCGCCCACGCGATGCTTGAGCAATTATTCGAAATGCGCATCCGGCTCGCCCCTCCGGGGCAACCGCCGGATATGCGCAGTCGTGCTCCCCAGTCCGCTGGGAAACTCCTGCTAAACAAAAACGGCTCTGCCGAAGCAGAGCCGTAAAAGCCGTAATACGGTAAAATCAGCGCTTGCTGAACTGGGGAGCACGACGTGCAGCCTTCAGACCGTACTTCTTGCGCTCCTTCATACGAGGATCGCGGGTCAGGAAGCCTGCCTTCTTCAGAGCAGCGCGGTTCTCATCGCTCTGCTGCAGCAGGGCGCGGCTCAGGCCGTGGCGGATAGCGCCAGCCTGGCCGGAAACACCGCCGCCGGAAACGCGGACGACGACGTCATACTTGCCCTCGAGGCCCAGCAGGACCAGCGGAGAGCGGACGATCAGCTTCAGGGTCTCCAGACCGAAGTAGTTGTCGATGTCACGGTCGTTGATGGTGACCTTGCCAGTGCCCTGGTAGACGCGCACGCGGGCAACGGAATCCTTACGACGACCAGTGCCGTAGAAATAAGGTTTGGTTTCGTACATGTTCGATTGCCTCCTTCTTAGAACTCGATCTTCTCGGGCTTCTGAGCTGCGTGAGCGTGCTCGGCACCCTGGTAGCAGTGCAGGCGGGTCAGAGCCTTAGCACCGATGGTGTTGGAAGGGATCATGCCCTTGACAGCGTAGGTCATAGCCAGGTCGCTGTTCTCAGCCATCAGCTTGCTGTACTGGACCTTCTTCAGGCCGCCGATGAACTTGCTGTGGGTGATGTGGAACTTCTGCTCGGCCTTCTTGCCGGTCAGAACAGCCTTGTCGCAGTTGATGACGACGACGAAATCGCCGCAGTCAACATTGGGGGTATAATCGACCTTCTGCTTGCCGCGCAGCAGAACAGCAGCCTCAGCAGCGACGTGGCCCAGGCTCTTGCCGGCAGCGTCGAGCAGATACCACTTGCGCTCGACTTCAGCGGGCTTGACGAGAGTAGTGCTCATATCTATTTCCTCCTGATAAGTGTTTCAACGGTTCAATGCACCTTTTGGGGCGCGAGTGTCAGTATACATCACAAGAACGCCCCTGTCAACATCATTTTTCGATTTTTTCAGCTCAGTTTTTTGAATCTCTCGTTTTCTCTTGTTTTCTCTTGAAATCTCGTATTTTCTCAAATCGCATTTTCGTTTCTGTTTTTGCGGCAGAGCGCTACAATTTCAGTCCCGAGTATGTTATACTAATAAAGATGCAGCCCCACCCCGGGGCTGAGCCTTACATTTATAAGGAGGGCATTCCTTCATGCCGAAAGACATCCACCAGCGCGACACCGCGCAGCAGCGCTCTTCCCGCCTGCTGCTGGCCATGGGCATCATCGTCCTGCTGGGCGCACTGGCCTATTTTGTACTGACCCTCGTGGTCAACCGCCGCACCCCCGCTTCGCCTGACACCCGCTACACCGCCGAGAACGGCATCTCCGTCTACTACGAGTCCGCCGTCTGGCCGGTGTGCGAGATGACCGAGGACGCCACCCTTGGCCGTGCGCTGGAACTGGCCTCTGCCCAGAGCAGCGACGACGCCAACTATCAGGTCGTGCTCTTCCAGAAAGGCACGAAAGACACCTATGAGGACTTCATCGGCCAGTCGGAAAAAGAGCTCAAGCAGGCTTACGGCGTCATTAGCCCCCGGAAAGTCAACCTGAACATCGACGGTGCCGCCGTCACTGCCGTGCGCTGTGATATTCAGGCTTACTACGCCGTGCTGGCCACCATCGAGTACGACAACGGCGACGTCATCTATGTCTCCGGCCTGACCAAGCTGGCCTCCATCAGCGACATCGTCAACCTCGTGGAGAGCGTGAGCCTGTCATGAGCGACACGAAAGCGATGCAGCGGCTCTGCGGCCTGATGCGCAAAGCCGTCCAGCAGTATGAGATGCTGGCCCCCGGCGACCGCGTTCTGGTGGGCGTTTCGGGCGGCAAGGACAGCGTAGCTTTGACCATCGGTCTCGCGCGGCTGCGGCAGTACCTCGGCTTTCCGTTCGAAGTCGTGGCCGTCACTCTCGACCCCCAGTTTGGTGGCAAGCCGGTGGATTACTCCGCGCTGGAAGCGCTGTTCCGGCAGTATGATGTTTCCTATGAGGTGCGCCGCACCCTTATCGGCCCCATCGTCTTCGACTACCGGAACGAGAAGAATCCCTGCTCCCTCTGCGCCAAGATGCGCCGGGGCTCGCTCCACGCCGCTGCCGAAGAGCTGGACTGCAACAAGGTGGCGCTGGGGCACCATCTGGACGACGCCATCGAGACGTTTTATATGAACCTCTGGCGGGAGGGCCGCATCGGCTGCTTCTCGCCGGTGACAGAGCTGTCCGACCGGGGGCTGACCCTCATCCGGCCTCTGCTGCTCGCCACAGAGCAGGAGGTTCGCTGTGCAGTGAAGGAAGAAGGTTTTCCCATCGTCAAGAGCCGCTGCCCTGCCGACGGCGTGACCACCCGGGAGGACACAAAAAACTTTGTCCGGGAGCGGTGCCGCACCGACCGTGCTTTCCGGCAGAAGACCCTTCACGCTCTGCAGGAGAGCGGCATCGACGGCTGGCGTCCTTTGCACCCGGCCCGTACATCAAAAAGGAGGACACAGCCCATGCAGATGCCCGCATTTGAAAAACACGTCTGGGCCGAGATAGACCTTGACGCCCTGCGCCACAATTTCCGCGCCGTGAAGGCCCGGGCCGGGGAGATGCCTCTGTGCGCTGTCGTCAAAGCCGACAGCTACGGCCACGGTGCCGTAGAGTGTGCCAAGGTCTTTGCTGAAGAGGGGGCCGCGTGGCTGGCTGTGAGCTGTCTGGCGGAAGCCCGTCAGCTGCGCAAAGCCGGGCTGACGCTGCCCATCCTCATTCTGGGCCATGTGGAGCCGGGCCGTGTACCCGTCCTCATCCAGGAGGACATCACCGCCGCCTGCTACTCCCTGCCCCAGGCCAAGGCCCTCAGCGAGGCCGCCTGCACTGTCGGCGGAAAAGTCAAAGTCCACCTCAAGGCCGACACCGGCATGGGCCGCATCGGTTTTGCGCTCCGCACCGACTTTGACGCGGCGCTGGCCGGGATGCTGGAGGTGTGCCGCCTGCCGGGGCTGGAGGTGACGGGGCTGTTCCAGCACTTCGCTGTGGCCGACGACGACAGCGCCGACAGCGTGGCTTATACCAGCCAGCAGCACGAGCTCTTCGTCCGGGCCTGTCAGGGCCTTGCCGAGGCCGGTTTTGAGCCTGCCGTCGTCCACTGCGACAACTCCGCCGGGGTGATGCTCCACCCCGACTGGCCCGCCGGACTGCCCCGCACCCACTGCATGGCACGCCCCGGCATCATCCTCTACGGCTTCGACCCCAGCGATGAAGTCCGCTTCGGCATCTTCCGCCCGGTGATGAAGCTCAAGACCATCGTCAGCATGGTCAAGGAGATGCAGCCCGGCCAGTCAGCCAGTTACGGACGCCGCTTCACCGCGGAAAAGCCCACCAAGGTCGCCACCCTCTGTGCCGGTTACGCCGACGGCTACCCCCGCCTTTTGAGCTGCGGCAAGGGCATCGTGGAAATAAAGGGTATGCCCTGCCCGGTTCTGGGCCGGGTCTGCATGGACCAGATCATGGTGGATGTCTCCGCCCTGCCCGACGTGCAGGAAGGGGACGAAGCCATCCTGTGGGGCGGCGAAGTGAGCGACAGCGCCGAGACCATCGCCCACAAGACCGATACCATTTCTTACGAGGTGCTCTGCGGCGTTTCCCGCCGGGTACCCCGCGTTTATCTGGAAAACGGCGGCATCAAAGCTGTCGAGGACTGGATCCTATAAATTTCGGAGGAACTACATGGCAAGAGACAACATCCGCAACTTCTGCATCATCGCGCACATCGACCACGGCAAATCCACCCTCTCCGACCGCATCCTCGAACTGACCAAGAGCGTGGACGAGCGGACGATGGAGGACCAGATCCTCGACAACATGGACATCGAGCGGGAACGCGGCATCACCATCAAGGCCCGCGCCGTCACCATGAACTACACTGCCAAGGACGGCAAGGTGTACGAGTTCAACCTCATCGACACCCCGGGCCACGTGGACTTCGCTTACGAAGTCAGCCGCAGCCTCGCCGCCTGCGAGGGCGCTATCCTCGTGGTGGACGCCACCCAGGGTGTGGAGGCCCAGACCCTCGCCAATACCTATATGGCGCTGGAACACGACCTCGAGCTGGTACCTATCCTGAACAAGATCGACCTGCCCTCTGCCCACCCGGACGAAGTGGCACAGGAAGTGGAGGACGTCATCGGCCTGCCCTGCCTCGACGCGCCCCGCGTCTCGGCCAAGACCGGCCTGAACATCGATCAGGTGCTGGAGCGTGTGGTCAGCGACATCCCCGCCCCCACCGGCGACCCGGACGCCCCCCTCAAGGCCCTCATCTTCGACAGCATCTACGACAGCTACAAGGGTGTCATCGTCTATATCCGCGTCTTTGAAGGTACGGTCAAGCCCGGCGACACCATCCGCCTGATGGCCACCGGCGCACAGTTCACGCTGGTGGAAGTGGGCCACATGGGCGCTACCAGCCTGACCCCCTGCGACCAGCTGCAGGCCGGTGAGGTCGGCTACCTGACCGCCAGCATCAAGACCGTGCAGGACACCCGCGTCGGCGACACCGTCACCCTGGCCAACGATCCCACCCCCGAGGCTCTGCCCGGCTACCGTCAGGTCAAGCCCATGGTCTTCTGCGGCATCTACCCCGCCGACGGCGCAAAGTACCCCGATTTGAAGGACGCGCTGGAAAAGCTGCAGCTCAACGACGCCTCCCTGACCTTTGAGCTGGAAACCAGTGCCGCGCTGGGCTTTGGCTTCCGCTGCGGCTTCCTTGGCCTGCTCCACATGGAGATCATCACCGAGCGTCTGGAACGCGAGTTCGACCTCGACCTCATCACCACCACGCCCAGCGTCCGCTATCGTCTGACCCTGACCGACGGCACCGTGGAGATGATAGACAACCCGTCCAGCTACCCCGACCCCTCCAACATCGTCAAGCAGGAGGAGCCCTTCGTGGACGTCCACCTCTACACCCCCAACGAATACGTCGGCAGCCTGATGGACCTGTGCCAGAACAAGCGCGGCGTCCTCATCGACATGAAGTATATGGACGACGTGCGTGTGGACCTGCACTACGCCCTGCCGCTGGGTGAGATCGTCTACGACTTCTTCGACGCCATCAAGAGCCGGAGCCGCGGCTACGCCAGCTACGACTACGAGTTCAAGGAGTACCGCGAGAGCGACCTCGTCAAGCTGGACTTCCTGCTCAACGGCGACCCCGTGGATGCTCTGTCCATGATCGTCTTCCGCGACAACGCCTACGCCAAGGGCCGCCGCATCTGCGAGAAGCTGCGGGACAACATCCCGCGCAACCTCTTCGAGATCCCCGTTCAGGCAGCCATCGGCGGCAAGATCATCGCCCGCGAGACGGTCAAGGCCATGCGCAAGGATGTGCTGGCCAAGTGCTACGGCGGCGACATCTCCCGCAAGAAAAAACTGCTGGAAAAGCAGAAAGAGGGCAAAAAGAAGATGCGCCAGCTCGGCAGCGTCTCCCTGCCCAGCGAGGCGTTCACCGCCGTGCTCAAGCTCGACAGCGACGACGATTGATATTGATTTTTCCGCTCCCCTCCCGCCCAGAGGGGAGTTTTTTTCATGTCTGGCGGGCGGCTAAGAATCTTAGTTTAAATCTTGACCTTTCTTCCGACATTGTGTACAATGAGACTATACTAATCATGTTGTCATTTTATGTCATTTGGTGGCGAACAGAGGAACTTTTCGCACCCAGAAATAAAACGAGAAGGAATGGATTCAACGATGCGGATCGCGATGGTAGGGCATAAGCGTGTTCCCTCACGGGAAGGCGGCATTGAGGTCGTGGTGGAAGAACTGGCGGCGCGGATGGTCATACACGGCCACACCATCACCTGCTACAACCGCTCCGGCCATCACGTCAGCGGCAGAGAATATGACGCTGAGCATCTGGACGAGTACCGGGGCATCCGCCTCAAGCATCTGCCCACCATCGACCGCAAGGGCCTCGCAGCTGTGACATCCAGCTTCTTCGGCTGCCTTGCGGCGGCTTTCGGCCCCTATGACGTGGTTCATGTCCACGCGGAAGGCCCTGCCATGTTCTCCTGGATCCCCCGCCTGACCGGCAAGCGGGTCATCCTGACCATCCATGGTCTGGACTGGGCGCGGGACAAGTGGAAGGGTTCCTTCGGCTCCTGGTACATCCGCATGGGTGAAAAGACTGGTGCGCGGTGCGCCCATGAGATCATCGTGCTCAACCACAGCACCCAGAAATACTTTCTGGACCTCTATGGCCGCACCACCCGCTATATCCCCAACGGCGTCAACCCTGCGGCCCCTGTCCCCGCCGACATCATCCGGGAAAAGTACGGCCTCGAGAAGGACTCCTACATCCTCTATCTGGGCCGGATGGTGCCGGAAAAGGGCTGTCACTATCTGGTGGACGCCTTCAAAAAGCTTGACACCGACAAAAAGCTGGTCATTGCAGGCGGCTCCTCCGACACCCACTGGTACATGGACGAGCTGAAAGAGCAGGCCGGCGGCGACGAACGGGTCATCTTCACCGGCTTCGTGGACGGTCAGCTGCGGGAAGAGCTCTACAGCAACGCCTACCTCTTCGTCCTGCCCAGCGACCTTGAGGGAATGCCCCTCTGCCTGCTGGAAGCCATGAGCTATGGCAACTGCGTCATCACCTCCGACATTGAGGAGTGCTGCAACGTCATCCACGACAACGGCATCGTCTTCCGCAAGGGCGATGTGGACGACCTCGCCCAGAAGCTCACCTACGCCCTCAGCCACCCCAACACCGTCCGGATGTTCAAGTGGCTCGCCGCCGAGTACGTCTGCACCCGCTTCCCGTGGGAGCGCATCGTGGAGGAAACGCTCACGCTCTACGAGAAAAAATAATGGCATTCAAAAAAGCGCCTGCTGCATTCGCAGCAGGCGCTTTTCTCTTTAGCGCGAATTTTTCTGCATCCGGCGGTCACGCCCGCCGCGCAGAGTCTGGATAAAATCGAAATAGGCCAGTGCCAGCCGGTATTGCTTCCGTTTCAGGATGCACAGGCCCACCCACTGCCAGCTTGAATCTGCCATCTCCCGGCGGCTCTCCGCCAGCCACTTCGCCGCCCGGGGTCGTTCGCAGGCCTTTCTCAGCCACTGGATGCGCTCAGCGTTCGGCATCGTGTCCCGGACGAAGGAGAGCTTGCGTGCTGATTCCAGCACGACACACAGTGCCTCCCGCCCGATAAGGTCGTCATACTCCCCAGGCGTCGGGGCATGGCGGCGCACCACCTCGTCGAACTCCGCCCGCCGGGCCGCGGCTTCGTCGCTGAAGTAGGCCTTCTGGAAGCTGGTCATGGTGGAGGACGGGCGGATATTATAAATGTAATAGGCGCTGCGGAGATAGACGATGCGCCGGAAGGGCGCATCCAGCAGCTGGGTCAGGAAATGGGCGTCCTCCCCCACCCGCAGCGAGGTGAAGCGAATGTTGTACTTTTGCAGGTAGTCCCGGCGGCAGAACCGCACCCAGGGTACCGACTCATATTTGGCCTTCTGGAAATCCTGCCAGAATTCCTCGTAAGTATACACCCCGCTCAGCGCAGGCAGATTCGGCCCGCTGCGCCGCAGGGCGCTGCCGTCCTTATCGAGAAACTGCTTGTAGTAGCCATAGACCACCACGTCGGCGTCGGCCTCCCGGGCGGTGCGGAGGGCGTTTTCCAAAAAGTCCGGCAGTACTTCGTCGTCCGAGTCCACATAGCAGATGTACTCACCCCTTGCGTGGTCGAGGCCGAGGTCCCGGGCCGACCCTTGGCCGCCGTTTTCCTTATGTAGCACATGGATGCGGGCGTCCTTTGCCGCACATTCGTCGCAGAGCTCTCCGGAGCCGTCGGTGCTGCCGTCGTCCACAAGCCAAACCTCGAAGTCCTGCCAGGTCTGCGCCTGCAAAGACGCCACACAGCGGGGCAGCAGCGTTTTGATGTTATAAACCGGAACGATGACCGAAACGTCGGGCATAACGGACTCCTTATCTCTTTTCATAGACTGCAAGGAAGCGGTCGGCGAGGGCATCCCATGTGTTCTCATGGATGACCGTCTCATAGGCTGCCTGCTCCATCCGGGCCTTCTTTTCCGGGTCGGCGGCAATATCCAGCAGGGTTTTCGCCCAGCGGGCCGGGTCCGATTTTTCCAGCACAAGGCCGTTCTCCCCGCTGCGCAGCAGCATATCCGCACCGCCGTTGGGGGTGGTCAGCACCACCCGGCGGAAGAACATCGCCTCCAGCAGCACCATGCCGAAAATTTCGTACTCCGTCGGCAGCAGGAAGAGATCCGCCTGCTGGTAGACCCCCTTCATCTGATACTGGGGGGCTTTTTTCTGCCAGAAGACGCAGCTTTCCAGCCCCTTTTCCCCGATGGCCGCTTTCACGCTGTCCACATACTCCGCGTCGCCGTCGCCGATGATGTAAAGGCAGGCGTCCGGGTCGCTTTTCCGCACTTCGGCCAGCACATCCAGCAGGAAGAAGGGGTCCCGCCGGGGCTCGATGCGGCCGATATAGAGCAGCTTCAGGCCCGTTTTCTGCGCCCGCATCTTCTGCTCGAGTTCCGTCTGCCCGGCGTCCGGGCGGTCACGCAGGAGTTCCGCGTCGATGCCGACGCCCACCGTCGTCACCTGCTCCGGCGAGAGACGCTTTTCCAGCAGAAATTTCCGGGCCAGCTCGCTCTTGGTCAGAAAACGGGTGCCACGGCGGCGGTAGCGCCCCACGAAGAGGGCGTCGAACACTCTGCACATCCGGTTATAGTTCTTGTTGAAGGGCGAGTAGTAGGGGCCGTGGTAGACCACCGTCTTTTCGGGGTATTTCCCCGCCAGATGCCACGAGAACATCTGGTTATACTCGGCGGTCTGCAGCACATCATACTGGGCAAAGAGCTTCTCCTGCCCTCCGAACCAGACGTTTTTGAGCAGGACTTTCCCGTGGCGGTAGAAGACATTGATGGGCTTTGCACCCTCCACCTCGACCTTTACGGTCATCTCGTCGCCGTCCGTCCAGAACAGGATGTCGGTGGGATGGCCGCGCTTCACCAGCGCCTTTGCAAGGCCCACTTCCTGAATATTGTAGGTGTTCTTGGTCACGTCCAGCACGCTGGGCCAGGGGCGAACGATGAGTATTTTCATAGCGGTATCCTCACTGTCTGAGCTGGTCGGCAATATCGGCGTCCACGATCTCCTCGCCGGACTTATGGCGCAGCTGCTCCTGCGACGCGGCGCTCAGGCCGTTATTGACCACGCAGTTGAGGTCGCAGGTGGAGCAGCGGTCCAGCTCTTCCTTCGACACCTTACCGTCCCGGTAGTCGCGGCAGACTTTCAGCTCATACATACTGTAAGGAGTCTTGGTGAACAGCGCCTTGAACTTATGGGTCAGTACCCAGAAGCCCGGCTTCCAGATATATTTGTGCATGGCCGGCGAGACGGAGCCGATCATCCAGCAGTCGCGGTCGCAGTGGCGTACCTTGGCGCGGACAGCCTCTGCCTCAGGGCTGCTCCACAGCTCGTCCCAGCTCTGAGTGTTCAGGTTGCCCATAACTTCCTTATCCTTGGTGCCGTTGCAGGGCATGACGTCGCCGTAGGGGTCGATGAAGAAGGTATCGAAGCTCATATCACAGGGCAGCAGACGCTTCTGGCCGTAGAGGTAGTTGATGAGGCCGTGGTTGAAGTAGGCGCGGAACCACTTTTTGGGCGAATTGCTCCGCAGCAGCTCGTTGATGAGGGCCTCGAAGTTCTTCGCCACCATGGGGCGGTCGTGGATGATGTTCTTGGCCTCCACGAAGTAGAAGCTGTTGTGCAGGGTGGCGGTGGCGAATTCCATCCCCATCTCATCCGACAGGCGGTAGAGGGGGACGAGGTCGGGGGCGTTCTTGTCCTGCACGGTCATGCCGAATCCCACATCCTTCATGCCCATCTCCCGGAGTTTTTTCAGGGTGGTGTAGCCGCGGTTGTAACCGTCGGCGAGGCCGCGTATCTCGTTGTTGGTCTGCTCGAGGCCCTCGATGGAGATGCGGATGCCGATGTCGGGGAACTCTTTGCACAGATCGAGGATACGGTCGGTGAAGAAGCCGTTGGTGGAGATGACGATGCGGTCCGACTTCTTCCGCAGCTCCCGCACGATGTCCTTCAGATCCGTGCGGATAAAGGGCTCGCCGCCGGTGATGTTGGTAAAATACATGGGCGGCAGCTTGCGGATGGTCTCGAGGCTGATCTCTTCCTCGGGCTTCGAGGGTGCCTTATAGCGGTTGCACATGGTGCAGCGCGCGTTGCAGCGGTAGGTGACGATAACGGTTCCGTTCAGTTTCTTGGTTGCCATGAATCCTTCTCCTCCGTTTTTATCCCTGATACAGGGGCATCAGTTTTTCCGCATATTCTTCCACAGTGTCAAAGCGGGTCGTCTCGCAGGATCTGGTATAAGCGTCCAGCCGGGTGCGGTCGTCCCAGAGGGCGCGTATCTTCTCTGTCAGCGCGTCCGCGTTCCCGCTCCCGAACAGCTCGCCGTTCACGCCCGCGTCGATAAGCTCCGGGATGCCGCCGATGTCTGCGCCCAGCACCGGCGTGCCGTACATCAGCGACTCCATCACCGAGAAGGGGCAGTTCTCATACCACTCCGACGGGTAGACGCTGAACCGCGCCTCCACAATGAGTTTTTCGAGGGCCTTGCCCGACTGGAACCCCACATTTTTCAGGTTCTGGATGCCGGCCAGCTCCCCTTCCAGCGGGCCGCTGCCTGCCGCCACAAAGGGGATGTCCGGCAAGGCCTTGCAGGCTTTCAGGAAAGTCTCGATGCCCTTTTCCTTCGCAAAGCGGCCGAAGTAGAGCACATAGTTCTGTTTTTCCACAGCCGGGGCTTTCTTTGTGGAAATAAAGTTGTGCATCGCCACCGTTTTCTCCCGCAGGATGGGATCAGAGTCCAGCTTTTTCTTCATGAACTCCGAGCAGCAGACAATGGCGTCCAGCTTTTTGTAGACCTTTTTCCACCGCCAGAACGCAGCCTCCGCAAAGCCGATGGCGCTCTTGGTCGTAGAGCCGTGGATGCACTTATTCCGGATGCAGGACGTGAGCTTCCCGCCGAGGCAGTCCTCACAGATCTGTCCGTCCATCCGACAGCACATATGATTCGGGCAGACCAGCTGGTAGTCGTGGGCCGTGTAGAGGATGCGGCAGGCGTGTCCGCTCTCCTTCCGCCATTTGTCCGCCTCGAGGATGATGCTGGGCGTCAACTGATAGTTGAAATTGTTGAGATGGATAACATCCGGTCGAAAATCGTCCAGCACCAGCCGCAGTTTCTGCCGGGCCTCGGAAGAATAAATGGTCTTGAGCGGGTATGTAAGCTTCGTCAGCTTGCTGCCGCCGTGGAAATCCATGCTGCCGGTGTAGGCATCCACCCGGTTGCCCACACAGCGTCCCTCATGCTCCATCCCGAAATACTGCACCTCATGGCCCATCTTTTCCAGCTGCTTTCCCAGCTCGAACATATAGGTCTCAGAGCCGCCGTTGGGGTAGAGGAATTTGTTGATCATCAAGACCTTCATCTCGTCCGCTCCTCACTTTTATACACAGATGTGGAAATCTTCCTCCACATTTTCTTCTTTTCCCTTTTTGTTCCGCTTCTTCTGGCGGCTTTCCTTCACCACGGCCAGTGGTTCTCTCTCGGGATCGACGAGCTCACTGTTTTCCGAAATTTCCAGGCACCACACCATAATAGCCATCCGGTACAGGACGTTGATGGGATAATAGAAGGAAGTATTATCGGTCAGGTAGGTAAAGAAGACATAAAGGTTCATCGCCATCAGCGCATAGGCCGGTATCTCGGTGTACCGCTCCTCCACCCGGTGGATGCGGAATGCCAGCTCAAAGAGTATCCATATCCACCAGCACCAGAAGCCCACTTCCAGATACAGCTCCAGATAGACATTGTGGGTAGCCGCCGTGGCCAGCGGATAGCTGGGGTCTTCGGTGGCGTAGGTATAGATGAATCGGATGCCTCGGCCCATATAGGTCGGCAGCAGCTCGAAGAACTGGCTGAAATATCCGTAAAGGATGTCGCGATACATCAAATCGACGCCGAATTCATTGGCCAGCTCCACGAACAGACCGGATTTTATCATCCAGAGATAGAAAAAGATGCAGCCGCCTGCCACGAGCGCAATGACATCCGTAAGCAGCTGCAGATGTCTCGGTCTCCACTTGCAGAGGATATGGTACATCACCGCCGCACAGAACACCGCCGGGACAGCGATGCGCTTGAAACCCAGCGTGAAGAACAGCGCCGAGATAAGGAAGCAGACGGCCTGGGTCTTGTGGTTTTTCTCCTTGTGGATGGCGTAGTAGATGAGCATGACGCCCCAGCCGTAGACCATATCGTGCAGCTCCATCTGGCGCATCGCACCGCCGGTGTCGTCCGCAAAAGTAATGAGCAGACGAATGTACTCCGAAATAAAAGTCCCGATGCCTGCACTTGCAGCCACCTGCAATGCCACTAAGCCATTCGCCATCGTCATGCCCACCAGCGTCAGGGGCATAGTGGCCTCACCGAACAGGTAGATCGCCGCCGACGCGAACATCAGGTTCGTGAGCATATAGAAAATGTTCAGCGAACCGCGCAGGATGTAGTTGAAGGTCTGGAACTCCGAGATCCAGATGGCCACCGACCACATCCAGAACATCAGATAGGGAAAAAAGAAAAGCGCAAAGAAGCGCAGGCAGAAGATAGCCCGGTTGAACATCGGGCGGAGAAAAAACATTGCACAGGCCCACCCGAAGATCAACAGATTGATGGCATATTTCAGACCCACCGGCAGACGGTAGCAGGCACAGTAAAAGCTGAGGAACATCAGCACGATATAAAACGCCGCGCTGACCAGCTTTAGCGGTTTGCTCTCAAAAACATCCATTTGTTGACTTTCCCTGTCTTATTTCCCTCGCCGCGGCTCAGTTCACATCCACGACCACCAGTTCCGGCTGATTGAAGATGCGCGGATACGGCTCCGAATCGCCGAGGCCGCGGCTGATGACCACCTGCGACTCTCCCATCTGGTTGACACCGCTGGTGTACTTGGGCAGAAAGCCCTGGCTGGTAGACCACAGGCCATGCCCGCCGATGCGCACCTGTCCGCCGTGGGCGTGGCCGCTGAGCACAAGGTCGAACTTTTCGTCGGCCAGCGAGGTGTCCAGCACCTCGGGGCAGTGGCAGATGAGGATGGTGCAGACATCATCCAGCGCATTCGTCTCGTCATTCAGCGCGTCGGCCACTGCGCGGGAGTTTTCCCGTTCCAGCTGGGCGCGGGGCCACTCGAAGAAGCCGCCGATGCGCAGCTTTTTGCCGTTGATGACGGTGTCCTCATACGTTCCGTTCATCCAGTGGACGCCGGTGGCCTCGATGTCGTCAAAAATGGTATCGCATCCGTTGGCGTAGCGGGCCGCCCACTCGTGGTTGCCGGGGGCATAATACACCGGTGCAATGTCCACCAGCTGACGCATCAGACTCAGCACAAGGCTGTAGTCCGGGTTTGTGTCAATATCCATGTCGCCCGCCACTGCGATGAGGTCGGGCGCAAGGTTGCGCACCTTCTGCACAAGGTCGGCGTTGTCGGTGCCGTACTCGCTCAGATGCAGGTCGGAAAGCAGCACGATGCGCAGGTCTTCCACCGGCTTATCCACCGTGACGGTATAAAAAGTCGTGATGAAGCTCTTGTTCATCTGAAGGTTATACAGCAGGATGCTGCCCAGAACGAGGGCCATCAGCAGCAATATGAGCAGCAGCCGTACCAGAAAATGCAGTATCTTTTTTATCATAGTTCACTCTCAGCTTTTGGACACCAGCGGCGAGGCAGCCGCATTCTTCGCGTTTTCGGCTTCCTGACGGGCTTTTGCGTCTGCACAGCGGCGGATGGACAGCCGCAGCAGAGCGCGGATCTCATAGGCGTTATCTTTGGCCGAGTTGGCGATGCCCACAAAGATGCAGGGGCCGAACCGGGCGAACTCGGTCTTGGCCAGCAGACTGCCCAGCCGGTTGACGCAGTTTTTCGCCAGATTGAAGCTGCAGTTTTCCAGCAGGACGATAAAGTGGCCTGCTCCATTGTAGCCGACAAAGCCCAGCGTGCGGAACACATACTGCAGCTGGTCACCCAACAGGCGCAGCGCCTTGTCACCATCGTTCCGGCTCATAGCCGAAAAATCCAGCTGGATGTAGATGATGGTGAACTGGCCCTTCAACCGTGTCGTACTGTAGTGGTCGATGGCGGCATCACAGCGCTCGCGGTTGGGCAGGCCGCTCTTCTTGTCCACATAGAGGTAGTAATCCACAAAGTCGCCCAGACGACCCATGAAGATGGCGCAGAAGCATCCCACAAAGAGAAAGAGCACCACCGACAGGGCCGCATAGAGTTTCAGGTTGAGTTTCTCGATGACAACGATGCTGTTCTTCATCTCGATGTTGTCCGCACCATTGACCTGATTGAACTCGTCGATGGTCATGAGTGCGAGGTCATACAGGCTCGTGAACTTCTGCACCAGCTCGTCGATGCGGGCGCTGGCCCACTGTGCCTCAGCACTGCGGGGGTCGGTGTTCTGGGTAACATCGGCGTAAACGTCCAGGATCTCCTGCGCCTGCCCCTGCGCAATGGTGGCGTCGATGAGCTTGGCGTGGAGGTCGGCATAGTTCTGGATGAGTTTATCGTAGGTGGTGGTCACATTGCCGGAGGGCTGGACCCTCGAGTCCCGCACCACATCGGTGATGATCTGGGTATCACTGCCGTCCGAGTTGCTGTTGGGGGTATAGACCGCCGCACCGTCCAGCGTCTTATCTCCGAACTGGTCGATGATGCTCTTGGCCTCTGCGATATTTCCGTTCAGGCTGTCGATCTGGAGCTGGTAGCGCATCACGATGTTCTTCTCCGTATTGACCAGAAGAGTATGGTCCCGCACCAGCTTATGATTGACGATATAGGCGTAGAGGTCGTTCAGGGTGTTCTGGGTCAGATACTCGTACTCCGACACGAGGTCCGAGAACGAGTATCCCGATCTCACACTGTAAAAGCCGTATTTTTCGTCGGCCTTCTTCTGAAGGTAGGCCACGCTCTCGTTGGCGTTATTGCGCAGGATCTCCACGCAGTCGATGTACTCGTAGTTCGCCACCGAGACATTGCTGGCGTTGTTGGGGAACAGCGCCGAGTCCACATGGGTCTCGCTGTAATACTTGAAGTAGTTCGTCAGCACCGTGTCCAGCACATTGCGGGCGTAGTCGGTGGCGTCCTTGCTGGCCACGGTGAACGAAACGGCATAGATAGTGGGGTAATATTCATACTCCTCACCATCGGCAAGCGCCGTCTCTTTTTTGGTCTGCTCATCCTCCGGGATGACCTCTTTGACGGAGATCTTGGAGCGGATGCTCTCGGTGCTGGCTGTCAGCCCCAGCTGCTGGATGGTCTGGTTGATGACCGAGGCCGACGTGATCTCAGTGGGGTCTATCCTGGAGCCGTCGGCGTTCTTGCCCTGACTTGCATTCGCGTTGGTGTACTGGATGATGGCTGTGGCCGTATACGACTGCCGCGACGAAATAAACTCATACACGCCCAGACAGCCTACCGCTGTGATGAGCATGATGAGGAACCACCACTTTTTGAGGTAGCGCAGCAAATCAAAACTTTTCATTCTTCCTCCATCCTGTCAAAAAGACGGATGTCATTCGTTTTCTGCCTGCAGGCGTTCACGCTGCCGCTGGCAGATCGTCTTGACGACAGCAGCCAGATACCACACGGTGCATATCAAAGCCGCCAGCATCACGCTGGACTTGACGTTATACCGTTTGATAAACGAGGACTCCGGCCCGTTGAACACCAGATATCTGCTGATGTGCTGGGCATAGCAGTCGGCGTCCAGCTCCCGCGTTGCGCTCACGATGCTGGCGAGCTGCTGGGTGATGACATCCACCATCGACTGGGCCACCTGCAGTTCCTGGGCCTCGGTGGGCTGCTCCAGCGCCGTGATCTTGGAATTGTTGGTCGTGATGGTCTTCTGGGCGTCCACAGCCGAGCTGAGCAGCTCATTGGCCCGCAGGGCCAGATCGTCGATGCCGACCTTGGTGCGGGACATATAGAACGAGCCATCGCTGTCGTAGGTAGGAATGAGCACCGAGGAGACCATCTTGTTGTTGTAGTTGTCCAGGATGTCCATAAAGATGTCACTCTTCTGGGAGTCGCTCATCTCGCCCCACCGCAGGGTGCGGTTCAGCTCGTTGAGGTCGTCGATGCAGCGGGCGTTGTTCTTGGCCACGCCGTTTTCCCAGATATAGCTCTGGTACTCCGACAGAGTGTAGCTCTGCAGATTCTGTACCTGCTTTTTGATGGCACTGTAACTCTGGCCGCTGGTGGACAGATAGGAGCCGGCCTGGTCGTTGCGCACCGTGAGATAATTGTTGATGCGGCCTATCATCATCTGGAAATAAGAGCCTATCTCCTCGTAGTCCATATCGGAATAATCAAAGCTGATGTCCAGCGAGGCCGCATTGATGCGGTAATCTGCCGTAAAGCGCTTGAGATAGACCCGGCATATCTGGTCGAGGAGATCCTGCACCGTAATCTTGCCCCAGAGCGACCACGGCAGTTTGAGGCCGATGTGATAGGACGAGCTGATGTAGTAGTCATCCTCCTTCGTCACGAGCTTGCTGTTGGTCGGCGAGATGGAGATGCAGTCCGCAAGCTCACTGGTGGTCAGGTCATCCTGCAGGCCGGTGGCCTGTAAGATAGCCTCAAGATACTCCTGCGTCAAAAATTCCGATTCGCTGAAGCGGGCGCCGTTGGGCGTCTTGCCGGTCACGCTCTCTTCGTAGTTCAGCGACATGGTGGTAGTGGCCGAAAAGCTCTTGACCGTGGTCAGTACGCACATGAACGTCAGCGTACACACGACGCCCACGACGAACAGCCGCCTCACCTGCCGCAGAAAGACTTCGCACAGGAGCCGGATAGAAAGAGTATCGAGGAAACGCTGGAACGATGTAAGCACCGACTCCCGTTCCTCACGGCGGGATCCACGCTTGCTGCGGGAGGACTTCTTTTCTGCCGGAGCGGCCTTTTCTGCGCTTTCGTCCCCTTCCGGCACCGCTGCTCCGGTGGTATTCAGAGCTGCCGCGGAGTCGTCCTGCTCCGCCGGCTGGGGCGCAGCTGCCTCGGGCCGACTGGTCGGCTGAAGGACATTGAGCTTCCGCTTCACAGACTTCGGCGGGGCCGGAGGCGTCAGGACAGGCTCCACCGGCGGGATGGCGGACGGCGGCGCAGCGGGCGCGGTATAGGTATGCTCTTCTTCTGCCACCTCGGGCTGCGGGGCCGGGGCCGCAGTCTCCGGGACGGAGTTCTCCTGCTTTGCCCGGCCAAAGAGCGAGCGCTTCTTCGCGTGCTTTGCGGCATGGCGCGCAGGCGCAGAGCCACGCCCGGATGTCTTTTCCGGGCTGGCCTTGCAGACCCTCTGATTCGGTTCTTTCCGCGCTGATCTCATCCGCAGTTTCCTTTTCGTTCTTTTATAGGTACGTCCTCCGATTGGCCGGAGGGTATATCTCGACTACTTTATAATACCTCAAATCATCTCCGAACACAACTGTTCCGTCATCTTTCACACCCGAACTGCCCGTTTTTCTTTTCCTCCTGCCCGTTTGTGACGGATCCTGCCCCAAAAAGGACAAACAAGAAACCCCCGCCTCCGGGAGTACCGGAGGCGGGGGTTTCGCCGAACTGTGATTTATGAAGAAGGTTTTCGGAAGGACCGCTTATCAGGCAGGCTGTGCCTTGTTGGCGTTCTTCTTGCCCGTCATGAAGCAGTAAGCCATGATGAGTGCGCATCCAGCAATGCCGATAATATCAGACATGGAGCTGGGCAGGATGAAGATGAAGGCCACGACATAGCAGGCGATGCGCTCCCACATCTTCAGGGGACGGAACAGGTAGCCAGCGATGCCGCAGGCCAGCAGATAGGTGGCTGCAATGACGATGAAGTATGCAATGATGATCTCCACCACAGTGCCTTCCAGCAGGATAGCGGGACGATACACGAATGCAAAGGGGACGATGAAAGCGGTGATGGCGAAGGAGAATGCCTTCCAGCCGGTCTTCCATGCGCTTGCACCCGCGATGCCTGCTGCAGTAAAGGATGCCAGACAGACGGGAGGAGTGATCTGAGCCACGACACCGAAGTAGAAGATGAACATATTGGTGACCAGAGCGGAGATGCCCAGACCCTGGATAGCCGATGCGAACAGAGTGACAGCGATCAGGTAAGCGGCCACGGTAGGCAGTGCCATGCCCAGCAGCAGGCAGCCCAGAGCGGCGATGAGCAGTGCGATGAACAGGCTGCCCTCACCAGAGGTACCGATGAGCTTTGCGATCTTGACGGCAACGCCGGAGTTGACCACGATGCCGATCATGATGCCGCAGGCAGCGGTGGGGATCGCAATGTTTGCGGCCTGACGGACGCCGTCCATCAGGGTCTGGAGCAGCTTGCGGGGACTCATGCGGGTCTCAGGAGAGATCGCTGCGATGATGATGGAGAAGATGGTGCAGTAGATCGCGGAACGGGGCAGAGAGTAGCCCATGATGATCATGACGACCAGAACGATGATGGGCAGCAGACGGTACACGCGGGGCAGGATGGGCTTGCCTTCGTAATGTACGCCGGAGTCTTTGCCCAGACCCTTCTTCTTTGCGATCATGTGGACAAGGATGAACACGGCGAGGAAGTAGGCCACAGCGGGCAGGACGGCTGCTGCTGCGATCTGCGCATACTGCACACCGATGATCTCGGCCATGATGAATGCGCCAGCGCCCATGATGGGGGGCATGATCTGGCCGCCGGTGGAAGCAACAGACTCGACTGCTGCCGCCTCTTCGGGGTCATAACCGGTCTTTTTCATCAGGGGGATGGTCAGAACGCCGGTGGTGGAAACATTTGCGATCGCAGAACCAGAAACCATGCCCAGCAGGCCGGAAGAGATGACAGCTGCCTTTGCGGGGCCGCCGACCGTCTTATCGCTGAGCTTCATGCCGCCGTCGATCAGGACACCGCCGCCGCCGCAGTTGGAGAAGAAGGTGCCGAAAACGAGGAAGTAGAACAGGGTGCCCAGAGAAGTGACCAGCGGAGAGCCGAAGATGCCATTCTCGCCGTACATCAGGACTTCCATCAGTTTGGGGAAGCTGATGCCGGAGAAGCGGAACAGGCCGGGGATATACTGGCCGAACCATGCATAAGCAAGGAAGAAGCAGATGACCCAGAACAGGGACATACTGACCACGCGGCGGACGGCCTCCATGACATTGATGACCAGAAGCACCGCCACGATGACCTCGGTGGTGGTCATAACATCAACATTGAAGATGCGGTAGTTGAGCTGTTCTGCGTGGCTCAGGAAGAACCAGCAGATAAAGCAGCTGGACGCGATGAGGAAGATGTCGTAGATCCACCACAGCTTATTGTGGCTCTTGGATTTTTCGACCATCGGATTGTACAGCCACACCACGACCAGTGCAAGGCACATATGGAGCGGCAGCTGGAACCACGGGTCGAGGGGCTTGACCAGCTTGATGTAGAGCTGGAACACCGTCCAGATAACGGTAAGAACTGCCAGCGAATAGAAGCGCCATTTCGGCATATTCTTCAGCAGCTTGGCGATTTTGGTATCTTCGTCCTCTTCGTTTGCCAGAGCCTTGGCCTTGGCGTCGAGAGCCGATACCTTGGTTTCTTTTTCGTTGCTCATATTTCCCTCCGTATTATCCCTTGTGAAAGCAGAGGCCGGACACCGCAAAGCGTCCGGCCTCTGCCTACGGTCAAAGGATAGATCTGATGTCGTGCGGAGCGCCTCCGCCGAAAGCTTTCACAGCCGGAACTTACTTCATGTAGCCTGCTTCCTTGTAGTACTTCTCAGCACCGGGATGCAGCGGGCAGCCGCCGCGCTTCATCTCTTCCCAAGCGGTCTCAGGCTCCCACGGAGACAGGGAATTGTACTCGGCCACCAGAGCGTCGCGGTTCTCGCTCAGGCTCTTGGTGATGGCGTAGACGACGTCCTCGCTCAGGCTCTCTTTGCAGAAGACGCAGTCGGGAGTGCCGGGCAGCGTCAGCTCCTTATCCTGACCCTTGAAGGAGTTGGCCGGGATGGTGATGAGGTCGAAGCCCTTTTCGCTGACGAACCAGCTGCACAGGTCATCGCCCCACTGCAGGAAGGTGACATCCACGCTGGTAGCGATCTGAGCCATGGTGGAAGAAGCAGAAGAGGTGTGGTCGATGTAGAAGTCGATCTGGCCGTCCGAGATGGCGTCTGCGTTGGCATCGCCGCCCTGGTTGGTGATGGAGCCGCCCCAGCTCTTCAGGTCGTCCTCGGTCACGCCGAAGTACTCGAGCAGCAGGTAAGCGCCCTCAGCATCCATGGAGCCCTTTGCGGAGCAGCCGATGCGCAGGGGCAGCTTCTGCTCGAAGATCTCCTCGATGGTGGAGACATTGTACTTCTGCAGGAATGCGTTGGACACGCAGTTGATGTAGCAGACAGCAGTCAGGCCGCCGATGACCGCTGCATAGCCGCTGGTAGCAGGCTTGCCCAGAGTGCCTTCCTCCATTGCCCACTTTGCAGGAGCACCGTTGATGAAGGCCAGATCGGTGTTGCCGGAAGCAAACAGATAAGGAGCACCCATACCGCCCGGAGAGTCAGGGTTGACGTTGACAGTCTGGAAACCGCCAGCCTTCTCCAGCACCTTGGACATTGCAACGATCATATTGTAAGAGCCAGAACCGACCTTATCGGAGCTGAAGTTCAGAGTCTCTTTGCTCATATCGGGCAGACCGTCCACAGCCTTTGCCTCAACGGAAGGAGCTGCCTCACTGGAAGCTGCGGTGCTGGTGGAGGAAGAGCCGCCGCAGGCTGCCAGAGCACCAGCCGCTGCCATAGTACCAGAAACCTTCAGAAAGCTGCGACGAGAAATCTTTTTCATAATCTTGTTCTCCTTTTCTCTTGGGGTTCTCGTGTAGCGAACCGGACTGTGTACTTCATGCCTTCTTCTGCGGCGTCGCCGTTTTTCACAGTCTTTGTTCGTTTTTGTTGTCTAAATTATATTCAAAATGGCAGACCCTTACAACGGCCAAACCGCCTTGTTTTCGTTTCATTCTGAAACATTTCCATGATATTTCATGAATGTTCTATTAAAACCGTAACATTTTAGAACGCTTTAACGGTCTTGCTCAAATTCACACGTTTCAGGATAGAACTTTTCTTTCAGTCCGTTAAGTTAAAAAACGCCCGCCTTTGCAGCAAAGCTGCAAAAGCGGGCGTGCAAGGAGCTATTGGAAGATTTACGCCTCGCGGCCGGTCATCTTGACGGCATACTTGATGGCGTTGACAAGGCTCAGCTCATTGCCGTTGCCCTTGCCTGCATGGTAGAAGTCGGTGCCGTGGTCCACGCTGGCACGGATGATGGGCAGGCCCAGCGTGACATTGACGCCCTCCACAGCCTTCCACTCCTGCTTCTCACGGTCGTAGACAAAGCCGACGGTCTTGAGGGGGATATGGCCCTGATCGTGGTACATGCAGACCACGATGTCGTACCAGCCGCCGATGGCCTGCGAGAAAACGCTGTCCGGCGGGCAGGGGCCGACAACGCCGGTGATGCCCTCGACCTTAGCAGCCTCGATGGCCGGGGTGATCTCCTCGATCTCCTCGCGGCCGAACAGGCCGTTCTCGCCGCAGTGGGGGTTCAGGCCGGCCACCGCGATGCGGGGGTTCTCGATGCCCATATCCTTGCAGGCTTTATTGGCGATCTCGATGACTTCCAGCACACGCTCTTTCTTGACCCGGTCGCAGGCTTCGCGCAGGGAGACGTGGGTGGAGACGTGGACCACGCGCAGGTCGTGGTGGGCCAGCATCATGGTGTACTTCTTGGTATGGGTGTAGGTGGCGTAAATCTCGGTGTGGCCGTCGAAATGGGTGTAGCCGTCCGACTTCTCACCGTGATAGTATTCCAGAGCCTTGTTCATGGCTTCCTTGTTCAGGGCGTTGGTGCAGGTAGCGTCCACCTCACCGGCCATGGCCAGCTCGATGACCTTCTTGACACACTGGAAAGCGGCGTTGCCGCCCTCCACGCTCACCTTTGCCATCTCGAACTTGTTGATGTCCTCGATGAGGTCGAGGTGCAGCACGTCGATGGTTCCGGGGGTGAACAGAGCATCCGACACCTTGTCGCAGCGGTGGATGACGATGTCCTCACGGCCAACGAACTTCCTGGCCCGCTCGAACACCTTCACGTCGCCCACAACGATGGGGCGGCAGTAGGTATACTGCTCCGGATCTGCCAGAGCCTTGATGGTGATCTCCGGGCCGGAGCCGGCGGGATCGCCCATCGTAATGCCAACGATAGGTTTATTCATAGCAGTGCTCTCCTTGCTCTTCTCAGTTCAGGCCCTTGGCAGCGTTCTCGGCCAGGACCTTCTTGATGGCTTCCAGACCCTCTTCGGGGACGTAGTTGAAGGGCGCGCGGCACTTGCCGACGTTGTGACCCTGCAGGGCGACAGCAGTCTTGATGATGGTGTTGGGGTTGCCGTACTTGAAGGTCTGCTGCAGAATGGCGATCGCGTCCTGAGCGGCCTGTGCGCCCTCGAGGTCGCCAGCCTTGAAGCAGTCGTAGATCTTTGCAACAGTGGCCGGCCAGATGTTGGCGCGGCCTGCAATGCCGCCTGCGCCGCCCTCTTTCAGGCAGGTCAGGATAGCGCCGTCGTTGCCGGCGAGGATGGCCACATCCTTGTCCAGCTCACAGGTCAGGCGGATGTAAGCTTTCAGGTTCTCGATGTCGCCGCTGGAATCCTTTGCGCCGACGATGACGTCCACGTCACGGCAGAGGGCCTGCACGGTCTCGGGCAGGAGCTTGTTGCCGGTGCGGGGCGGGATGTTGTAGAGGATGATGGGGATGTTGACCTGCTTTGCCACGGCCACATAGTGGTCGTACAGCTCTTTCTGGGAAGCCAGTGCGAAGCTGGGAGTGATGATGGACAGTGCATCTGCGCCCATCTCCTCGGCGCGCTTGCTCATGCGGATGGTCTCGGCGGTGGTGATGCAGCCGGTGCCTGCGTAAACGGGGACGCGGCCCTTGACCTGGTCGATGACGGTAGCCAGGATCTCTTCCTTCTCCTTAAAAGAGAGGGCGTAAGCCTCGCCGTTGGTACCCAGAGGGAACATGCCGTGGACGCCGCCTGCCAGCAGGCGCTCGACCTGCTGACGCAGAGCCTCGTGGTTGACAGTCTGCTCGTCATCGTTGTTCATCGGGGTAATTACCGGAGGGATAATGCCTTTGATGTCGCTGGTCTTCATAACGTGTTCTCCTTTTCTATTACATGATCTCCTGATACAGTTTGCGGGCGTCGTCAGCGGTGACGGGGCGCATATTGTTCACCAGCAGACGCTGCACCTGCATACCGGACTCGACCAGACCCTCGAGGTCCTCAGCGGGGACGCCGAACTCCTTCAGGCTGGTAGGGATGTCCAGATGCTTGACGATCGCTTCGAGGCGGGCGATCATCCATGCAGCCTTCTCATCCACGGTGGTGCAGGTCTTGTTCTCGTGGCAGCAACGGTCATAAGCCACAGCCAGACGCTCTTTGACAGCCGGATGCTCGCTGTTGAAGCGCATGACAGGAGCCAGCAGGATGGCGTTGGAAACACCGTGTGCGATGTGGTACTTGCCGCCTAGAGGATAGCTCAGAGCGTGGACTGCGGTGGTGCCGGAAGCGGTGATGGCCAGACCGCCGTAGTAAGCTGCGATCTGCATCCGGTTCTTCTCGGCCATGGCATCGGGGTCATCGCAGGCTTTCTCAATGTTGTTCAGGATGAGGTCGAGGCCCTCCAGAGCGTACAGGTCGCTGAAGGGGTTGGCCTTGTTGCTGGTGAAGCACTCGATGCAGTGTGCCAGAGCATCAACACCGGTAGCAGCTGCGATCTTGCGGGGCAGGTTCTTGATCATGCGGGCGTCGAGAATGACGTAGTCCGCGATCATGTTCTCGTTGACGATGCCGACCTTCAGCTCCTTCTCGGGGACAGCGACGATGGCGTTGGGAGTGACCTCAGCGCCGGTGCCGGCGGTGGTGGGGATAAGGACGATGGGGACGCACTTCTGAGCCATACCGGGGTTGTCCAGCAGCTCCTTGACGCCGTAGTCATCGGTCACCAGCACGCTTGCCAGCTTGGCTGCGTCCATGACGGAGCCGCCGCCGCAGGCCACGATGAGGTCGGCACCGGAAGTCTTGAACTCATCCACCAGCTTTTGGACAGCCATGTAGCTGGGTTCGGGAGGCAGCTCGTCCAGAACATAATACTCTGCGCCGGAAGCCTTCACAGCTTCCTCGGGCAGGGCGAACAGGCCAGCGCCCTCAATGCCCTTGTCGGTGAACATTGCCACCTTCTTTGCACCACGGGCCTTGATGATGGCGGTGATGTTGTCCATTGCGTTCTCGCCGCCGTAAACTGCGTGCGGCATCTTCAGATTGTACTGGGTCAGCATAACAAATTTCCTCCTTCAAAAAAATCAGCGGGTCTGGACACCGGTGGGCAGCAGAGCTTCCAGCGTATCCATCTCTTCGTTTTCGTAGATCGTACCGTCTCAGGGCAGGCTGGGAAGTTTCTGATAGGCCATGGTTTCCTCCGAATCCATCGTCTATCTCAAGTTTGCTCGGCTGCAATGCGGTCTGCAAGGTCGAGCAGCAGTTTTTCGTGGCCGAAGCCGCCCGACTTGGTGATAACGTAGCGGGTGCAGCCGCGGTAGGTGAAGCGAGCCAGCACGACGCCCTTTTCCATCTCGCACACCGGCTCAAGCTCCTTGATGCCCACGCAGTTCATGCACTGTAACAGCGTGTCGCCGCCGGTGAGCAGCAGGGTCCCAAGCGCGGGACTGGTGAACAGTTTGCCCAGCATATGGCCGATGCTGCTGGCGATGCCGACCCGCAGGCCCTCGAGGTCGAGGCCCCGGGCGGCGGCGTAATCCGCCGTGGGCTGGTTGCCGCCCTCGTCATTGGTCTCGATGATGCAGCGAGGGCTCGTGGCCAGCATCTCGTTGATGCCCTGCAGGGCCTCTTTGCCGTTCTCGCTCTCCCAATAGCCGGGGTCCAGCTTCTGGCGCGGGGTCAGACGCAGGCGGGAGAAGCCGTTCTGTTCGGCCACATCCAGCTGGCGCAGGGTGATGGAGTTGACGCTTCCGCAGACCACCAGCAGACGGGGGTCCAGCTTCGGCATGGTGACCGTCCTGCGCTCGGTCATCTTCATCAGGTCGGGCAGCAGCGCTGCAAAGCCGGCACAGCCTGCCATCAGGCGGGGCTTGCCATTCTGGAACAGGGCGCGGCCCGTGGACGCAAGGTCGTCAAGGCTCCCGGCGTCAAAGACCAGGATGCCCTCCTGCTCCGGCACAGCCTCATCCTCTTTCAGAGTCGGAAAGCTGTGGGCAGGCACATCGGTCTGCTCCCCGATGAGCTCCGTCACCCTGGCGTGGCGCACCGGCTCAAAGGGGTCGATGCCGAAGGGGCTCTCAGTCACAGGCACGCCGCTGATATAATGTACTCCGTCCCGGGTCACACGGTCGATCTGGGGGAAGGCCGGCAGGAACGGCAGCTGGCGCTCCCCGCTGGTTTTGAGCAGGGCCGAAAGCTCTGCGCCGATGTTTCCGCGCAGAGCGGAGTCTGTCTTTTTATAGATGCTGAAAACGCCCGCACTCATCGCCTCCCGGGTCAGTTTTGCAATGACGGCATAGGCCTCTGCAGCGGGCAGATGGCGTGTCTCGGTGTCCACCACCAGCACAGCGGCGTCATTGGCTGCAAAATCCACCTGCTCTCCGACCACGACGCGGGTGGGGATGCCGCAGGCAGCAAACTGGACGCCCGTGTCCAGCGCACCTGTAAAGTCATCTGCAAGGATCAGCAGAAGCAGCATAGGTTGCTCCTCCTCTCATGATTTATTCTCGTGATACCATTATGCCTCATTTTGACACGGTGTGCATGGAAACGAGCTGTCTTTTCCGTTTTAATTTGAAACATCATTTAAGTTTTCTGGTTATAAAGTCTCAAATCGTTTCAAATCAGAACGGTCCTTGTTTGATTTTCGGGCATTTGTTTGCTAGAATAGTAGCAAATATGAACGGAGGTGTCTGTTGTGATAGAGACTCACACCCGTATTCTGGGCATCGCCCCCTACGACGGAATGCGCACTGCGATGGAGCAGGCGGCACAGGCTTATCCCAATGTTGAAATGGACATTTACACCGGCGACCTGGAAGACGGGCAGGCCATCGTGCAGCAGATGCCCCCCAACTCCTACGACTGCATCATCTCCCGCGGCGGCACCGCCGCCCTCATCCGGCAGGTGACCGACCTGCCGGTGGTGGACATCCACATCTCGGTGTACGACGTGCTGCGCACCATGAAGCTGGCCGAGAATTATTCCAGCCTCTACGCCATCGTGGGCTTTCCCTCCATCACCGAGCCGGCCCACACCCTGTGCAGTCTGCTGGACTTCAACCTCGACATCCTCACCGTGAACAACGCCGCTGAGGTTCGACACACCCTGGAACGCCTGCAGCAGGGCGGCTACCGGATGGTGGTCTGTGACATGGTCACCCACACCATCGCCCGGGAGATGGGCTTTGACGCCTTCCTCATCACCTCCGGCGTCGAAAGCCTCCACGCCGCCATCGACCAGGCCGTGAACATCAGCTCCTGGTTCGGCCAGCTGCGGCAGGAGAACCTGTTCCTCCGCAGCATCACTCAGGGCCAGAATGGCCGCGTCATCGTCATGGAGTCCAACGGCGACCTCTTCTACAGCAGCATCTCCGAAGTCCCGGCGGAGCTGAGCAGCGTCCTTCAGTCCCACATCCGGGAGATCCCGGCCAGCGGCAACCTCCGCTTTTACTACACCGATCGGGACCAGCTCTACAGCATCACCGCCCAGCAGCTGCTGATGAACAACATCCAGCGGTGTCTGTTCTACTGTGTTCCGGCCCGCATCCCGCTCCATTCCAGCCGTCCCGGCCTGCGCACCCTGAACAAAGGCGAGTGCGAATACCTCTTCGCTAACAGCTTCTACAGCCTCAGCGGCGCGATGGGTACCCAGGCGGCCGAGATACGCTCCCTCGCCCTGCTGCGCCAGCCGGTATTCATCTACGGCGAGCCCGGCACCGGCAAAGAGCAGATCGCACGCTACCTCTATCTGCACAGCTCCCTTGCAAACCACCCCTTCATCGTGGTGAACTGTGCGCTGCTGAATGAGAAGACCTGGGATTTCCTGCTCAACCACTACAACTCCCCTCTCAGCGCCACCGGAAACACCATCTACTTCCAGAATTTTGAGTCCATCTCGCCCCAGTGGAGTTCAGAGCTTCTTGCCGCCATTGAAGAAACCGGTCTTGCCCGCCGGGTGCGGCTCATCTTCTCCTGCTCCATCGTCGAGGGGGAGCCGGTGCCGGAGGTGCTGCGGCATTTCAGTGAGCGGCTGGGCTCACTGGCCCTTCCCCTGCCCTCCCTGCGCAGCCGCTCCGACGAGATCCCGTCTCTGTCCAGCCTCTACCTCAACAGCCTGAACCTCGAGCTGGGCAAGCAGCTCTCGGGCTTCGAGCCCCGGGCCATCGAGATGCTCCGCCAGTACCCCTGGCCCAACAATTACACCCAGTTCAAGAACGTCCTGCGCGCCCTCGCCGCCCTGTCGGACGGCCCCTACATCCGGGCCGGGACGGTGGCCGATATGCTTTCCAAAGAGCGGACTCTGCGGGCCGTGCCGCAGCCGGCTTCTGCCCGCAAGCCCAGTGAGCAGACCCTCGAAGAGGTCATCCGCGATGTCGTCCAGCAGGCCGTCGCCGCCCACGGCGGAAATCGCGCCGCCGCTGCCCGTCAGCTGGGCATCAGCCGCACGACCCTCTGGCGCTATATGGAAAAAATCGAGCAGAAACAACAGAATGTAGAAAAAGAGTCCTGAAAAGCACAAAAAACTCCGGCCTTCGTACGAAAGCCGGAGCTTTTTGCTTGCTTTTAAGGGAAACGCTTAGAAATATACGCTGCCACAACATTACTGAGCACGCCCTGCGAAAAATCGGCAAGATGCTTTTTCAGCGCATTCATAATACTCTGCGGAGCAGTATTCTTCATTTCTACGATTTGTTTCAGTGAGCGATACTCCGCCGAAGAGGGGTCCAGATTTCGGAGTTGCCTTTGTACCTCATCAAGAACCGGCCCTATCTCCAGCCGCTCCAAAAACTCCACATTGCCGTCTATCTCAGTGTTTTCTGCCCGTATCTTCGCATCCTCATATCCGGTTATCTTGACGTCGTTCATTACCCGTGCATTTCCTCTTACCTTGAGGCCGCTCAAATCGATTGAAACCCCCATCGTCTTCCCTCCTTTTGCTGTAAGCAATTCATCAGATATTCACACCGTTGAAAAGCCGTGCATTATCTCGTATCGTGCAGTCTTTGATACTGATTGAAATGCTTGCGTTACCCACACCGCCATCTGCGATGATCTTCGCCAGCACTGCCAGCAGCTTATTCAGTATCTTCTTTTCTTTTACCATAAAGAAGTAACTCACTCCCGAGTTCATCTGGACTGTCAGGATAGTCTGCTCCTTCCGCTCTGAGTTCATGTTGAAGCACCAGAATGCCATCACCGCACCCGCTATGATCATGAGAAATCCCATCGTCTTACCGCTATAAGACTGGATGCCCGACAATCCCAGAAGAAGAAGGACTGCAGCAGCAGGATACCACGGAACATAGATCGGATTCAGCGGTCTGGTCGTGATAGCTGAAACATTGCTGAGCTGTATCATCGTCTCATCCCACATCATGATATTGCGTGTGATGTTCAACGAATCCACTGTGATACATTTTTCGCTTTCTTTGAACTTCATTGCGCTCCACCTCGCTTCACTTTACTCAGGACCAATAGGGCGAACCTGTTACCCCCTTCCTTTATTTTCCCTTATTTTACTATTTTTACTGCTTTGTGTCCATTCTCATAATAACTGATTTTTATTTCTCACCATTGTGATTATTATATATTGACAACGGATTTTTCGTCGAATTTTGTTTCATTTTGCACAATTTCCGACGTTTTTAGCCGTCGCAAGCCTTTTCATTCAACTCCTCCATACGCAAAGCAACCGCCCAAGTCTCCTGTCTATGGAGGCCTGGGCGGCTGTTTTACTTTTTTATTGAGACTTTACACGCCCGAATAGGCGGAGAAGCCGCCATCGATGGGCAGGCAGATGCCGGTGATGAAACCGGCAGCGTCATTGTTCAGCAGGAACAGCAGCGCGCCCACAAGGTCCTTTTCGCTGTCTCCGAAGCGGCCCATAGGGGTCGCGGCGAGGATCTTGTTGGTACGGGCCGTCGGGGTGCCGTCCTCATTGTAGAGGAGGCTGGCGTTCTGCTCGCTGGCGAAGAAGCCCGGGGCGATGGCGTTCACCCGGATGCCGACCTTGCTGAAATGGACGGCCAGCCACTGGGTGAAGTTGGTCACAGCGGCCTTGGAGCCGGAGTAGGCCGGTATCTTGGTCAGGGGCAGATAAGCGTTCATGCTGGAGATGTTGAGGATGTTACAGCCCGGGCGGCCCACCATCTGGCGGGTGAAGGCCTGGGTGGGCAGCAGGGTGCCGATGAAGTTCAGATTGAACACCATCTCTACACCACTCTCGTCGAGGTCGAAGAAGGTCACGGTATCGTCCTCGAGGTCGGCCATCTCGAAATACTCTTTGTCGGTGTTGGCGCGGGCGTTGTTGCCGCCGGCACCGTTCACCAGAATATCGCAGGAGCCAAGCTCTGCCATCACGTCCTCAGCCACCTGCAGGCAGTTGGCCTTGTTCATGACGTTGCAGGTGTAGCCCCTGGCGATGCCGCCCTCGGCCTCGATCTCGTCGGCCAGAGCCTTGAGCTTCTCCATATTGCGGCCCAGCAGGGCGACTTTTGCGCCCGCCCTGGCCAGCGCCTTGGCGAAAATGGAGCACAGGGTGCCGCTTGCGCCCGTGACGACGGCCACCTTGCCGGTCAGGTCAGTGTTCAGTACATTCTGTTCCATGTTCTTCCTCTTTACAGGCTCAGCTGCGGTACTCGGCGGGCAGCTGGTCCATGCTCTGCCACTTGGTCATGGCCTCTTCCAGCTTCATACCGTTTGCCACAGCATCGCGGCGGCAGGCGTTGACAGCCTGGATCTCCTTCATCTTCTCGCCGGTCAGGGTGTAGCCCTTCATGGCGATAAGGGTAGCGGCCCAGGCCACCATCGGGATGATGCAGAACAGCACGATGACCACCCAGTTCATACCGGGGGTGTAGGAGTCGTATTGGGTGGGCAGGCTCTCGAGGCCGATGAAGCTCACAGCGATGCCGACGACGGTAGCGGACAGGCTGGACACCAGCTTATCCACCAGGCTGAACAGCGTACCCATGATGCCGGGGATGTAGTTGCCGCTGCGGTAAGTCTCGTAGTCGGAGCAGTCGGCGACCATGGGGATGGGCATATCGGCGGTGGCGTAGTATGCGCCGTAGCCGATGCCGAAGAATGCGATGAAGAGGATGGTGTAAAGGTTGATGGACAGGCCGTTGTCACCCATGATGGACAGGGTGAAGGCGTCGCTGCGGCCCCAGAGCAGCAGCAGCACCAGCACGCCGATGTAGCAGATGAATGCCACGCTGACGTACTTCATCAGGCTGGCCTTCTGGCCCTCCTTCTGGCTGGTGCGGACGGTGAGCAGGAAGAAGGGCACGCTGAAGACGTAGCCCAGCACCATCATAGGCAGGTACAGGCCGTCATAGTTGCCCATCATGCAGCCGTACAGCATACACAGGACGGTGGTGTTGGTGGCGATGGAGAGAGCCAGCTTGCAGCCAGCACCAGCCACCATCAGACGCTGCATGGGGTTATTGTTCTTGATGATCTGGACGTACTCGTGCAGCTTGACCTTCTCGCTGACCTCGCCGCCGATGCCGAAGTACTTGGGCTGGTCCTTCTCCCAGATGCCGATGATGGCCAGAATGGTGAGGAGGATGGAGATGACGATGCCCACAGGAGCCAGGGTGCGGAAGAAACCGGCAGAAGCGTAGCCGCCCTCATAGTTTTTGGCGAGGATGGGGGCGAAGAACTGCATCGCACCCATGCCCAGCAGAGAGCCGACGGTGTTGAAAATGGTGAACAGGGGGCGCTGCTTGGGGTCGTTGGTCAGAACGGTCTGGCCGGAACGGGTGCAGCTGGTCTGGAAGGTGTAGCCGATGACCCAGACTGCGTACAGGGCCACGAAAGCCGCATAGCGCAGGAACATCGAGCCGGCGGGGATGAGCGGGGTCAGGCAGTACAGCACGAGGATGCTGGCTGCCATGATGAGGTTGCCGATGACCATGAAGGGCCGGAACTTGCCGAACTTGCCGTTGGTGCGGTCCATCAGGGCGCCGATGATGGGGTCGGTGATCGCGTCGAACAGGCGCATACCGGTGACCATGACCGAAGCGAAGATCATGGACAGGGCCAGCACCTTGCTGCCGAAGGTGGCGATGTAGGAAAGCACCAGCACATAGTACACGTTCGTTGCGCCGTTGTTCAGCGGGAACAGCACCAGCTGGTAGGTCTTGGCGCGGTTCAGGCCCGGCGCCTTTGCGGTTTGTTCACCCATTTGCGGTGTCTCCTTTTTTCTTATAAAAAACGGCAGCCTGCCCGCCGTTCTGGGGGACAGGCTGCCATTCGTTCTTAACAGTTGCGGAAATCTGCGCCGGAATTACTTCTGGTCAGCTGCGGGAGCGGTATCGACCATGCTCTTCTTAGCCTTGAGGGCCTTGCTCAGCTGCCATGCGCACAGGATGGTCAGAACGGCCAGCACTGCGATGAGCGCATAGATGGCAGTCTGCCACCACGGGGTGATGGTCTTCAGGGTATCGGTGGAAGACCAGCCGTTCATGGCGTTGGAGTTGACCACGGTGTAGAGGATGTGGTGCATCGCATTGCGCATCTGAGTGACGATGTAAGCATCGTTCTCATAGTTTGCAGCCTTGGTGGTGTGGATCTTGGGCATCGGGCTGTCCCAGATGTCGGAGCCGGCGATGAGGCCGTCCACCAGGTCCATGTACTGGCTGGAACCGGAGAAGTCAGTGATGCACATGCCGCGCATACCCAGCTCGCCGCGCAGGAAGCCGGTCAGCAGGTTGGCGTTAGCGCCGCACCAGGTAGCACCCCAGCGGTTGAAGCCGGTCATGACGCTCCAGGCGCCGCCATCGGTGATGGCCTTGTCAGCGACTTCCAGATAGATCTCACGAGCGGTCTGCTCGTTCAGCCAGGTGTTGACACCGCGGCGGCTGGTCTCGGAGTCGTTCAGGGCGACGTGCTTCAGGTAGACGTAGACGCCCTTGGACTGGATGCCCTGCACCTCAGCAGCGCAGATGGTGCCAGCCACGAACGGGTCCTCAGAGTAGTACTCGAAGTTACGGCCGGAGTAAGCGGTGCGGTGCATATTGATGCCGGGGCCGTACAGGCCGGAGTAACCCATGGCCAGGCAGTCCTCGCCGATGCACCTGCCGACCTCGTTGATGAGGTCAACATTGAAGGTAGCAGCCATGACATCCTCGGAGGTGTAGCACATTGCGGATGCACCACCGGTCAGGGCAGCGGTCAGACCCTGAGGGCCGTTCTCGTCCTTGGTAGCAGTCTTGCCGATGGAGGCAGCGGCTGCGGTGTTGTGGAAGCCGAGGGTGATGGTGTTGACCATCTCGCTGTAGGTCAGCTGGTCCAGCAGGGTATCCCACTCGGGATCATCGAAGTCCTTGCCGATCATGGAAGCGAGGGTCAGGCCGTTCTTGGCGCCCAGAGTGGGCATCTCGACGCTGTTGGCCTCAGAGCCGTCGTACTTGGTGAAGGCGAGGCTTGCAGCCAGAGTCTCGTTGGCGGTCAGCTGTGCGGGAGCGGTGGGGATGGTGCCGGTCCAGTCGGAGCGGCTCATCCAGGTCACACTGCCGGGAGCATCGCTGCTCTTGTTGGGGTCGGACTCGTCAAACAGGTTGGTGATGGCGGTGCCATTTGCGCTGGTGGAGAAGGTGGTGGTGTCGAGGGTGTCGTTGGTCCACTTCCAGACGAGGTCGGTGTTGCCGTTCTCAGTCATGCGGCCATTGGTGTTCTCGACGGTGTAGCCCTTGGCAGCCAGGATGTTGTTGACTGCGTTGTGGGAATCGGTGGCAGCGGTGAAGTAGTAGTCACCAGCGTCCACGATGTAGGTCTTGGCGTTGTTCGCGTCGTAGGTGCGCAGCTCGCTCTTCGGGACAGTGATGGTCACGTCCTCAGAAGCGCCGGGAGCCAGCACGTCGGTCTTTGCGAAGCCGCACAGCTCAGCAGCAGCCTTCTCGATGCCGTTTGCCTTGTCGTAAGCGGTGTAGGGAGACTGGAAGTAGATCTGGACGGTCTCCTTGCCGGAGAAGGTCTTGCCGGTGTTAGTGACCTTCAGGGTGACGGTGAAGGCATCGTCAGACTCGGTCACGTTGAAGTTGGAGTATGCGAAGGTGGTGTAGCTGTCGCCGTAACCGAAGGGGTAAGCAACGGTGGTCGCCCAGTTGTAATCGCCAGCCTTGGCGGTACCCATGACGACATCCTCGTAACGGGTCTCGAAGTAACGGTAGCCCAGGTAGATGCCTTCCTGGTAGACACTGTACATACCCTGCACGTCAGCACCCTCGGTCAGCAGGTTGTACTCTGCTGCGTTGGGGTAAGCCTGGGTGTAGAAGTTGTACATAGCGGGGTTTGCCATGTTGTCGTACAGATAGGTATCGACCAGAGAGCCGGAGGGAGTGACAGCGCCGGACAGCAGCTGGCCCACACCGTTGATACCGGTCTGGCCCACGTCGCCGATCCACATAGCAGCGTCGATGCCGTAGTCCTCACCGCAGATCTCGGGGTTGAGGAAGTCCAGCTCGATGGCGTTGGAGCTGTTGATGAGGACGACGATGGACTTGAAGGTACCGTTGTCCTTCAGAGCCTTCAGGTTCTGCAGCAGCTCGATCTCTTCAGCGGACAGAGCGAGGTAGTTGCCGTCGCCCTCCTGGCCGGAGATCCAGCTGTCGCTGGTGCCATTCTCGCCGCTGGGAAGGTCTGCGCCCTCACCGCCGGAGCGGGAGAGGACCACGATCGCAGCGTCGCCGTACTCAGCAAAGCTGGACTCAGCGCTGGACAGAGCGCTCCAGGGAGCCTCGTTGACAGCGTACTGGGTGTTCGCCTCCAGAGTATCGGAGATGGAAGCGGGGGTCAGGCGGCTGTACTTACTCATCATGGAGTCAGAGCTGTACAGGTCCCACAGGGTCTGGTTGATGGTGATGCCCTGAGCTTCCAGAGCCTGCTTGAGGTTGGGAGCCTTGCTGGTATCGACAGAGCCGGAGCCGGTGCCGCCGTACATCAGGTCCACAGAGCCGTGGCCGAACAGGCTGACCTTAGCGCCGCTGGCCAGAGGCAGGGCATTGTTCTCGTTCTTCAGCAGAGCTGCGCCCTCGGCCTCGACCGTCGCGCACAGTTCGGCCTCGTAAGCCTCGCGCTCCTCATCGGAAGCAAAGCCCTTCTTGAAGTATTCGGTATCGCCGGTATTCTCGCCGTGGATGATCTTATAGGTAGATGCATTCAGAGCGACGTTGATGGTGGTAGCGTACTGGTTTGCGATGATGTTGCCCACGATGGCAGCGACGGTCAGGATCGCCGTCAGGCCGGTGAGAACAGACCACAGCCGTACTTTCGGTTTGGTGTTTTTCACGGATTCTCCTCCTTTTTTCTATAACAACCGCCGGTCGGCGGAATGTTTCACAGATCAGACCCAGTTTGCACTCTTGGACTTGGTCTTGACCAGCTTGTAGCTGGGATTCGGGGTGTCCACATGACGGAAGGAAGCGGTGTCGGTGCAGTCACCAGCCACAGCCCTGACTTCGATTTCGCCGGTCAGCGGCACACGGAAGCTGAAGACGTGCTCACCGGTCTGCTCGCCGGCCTTCTCGCCGTTGACGTAGAGGGCGACGGACTTCTGGTTGGAGTAGACCTTCACTTCCATCTCGCTCTCCGTGCGGTCGGTGAACCGCTTGGAGCAGATGTGGACAAAGTTCTCGTCGCTCCACCATGCCTTGTAGAGGTAGAAGCTGTCCTTCCGGGTCTTCCGGTCGAAGGTGACGAGGCCCTTATGGTTCATGCCCGGCTCGCCGCCCTGGTCGCGGGCGTCGGCCGCAAAGTCGAACATATTCCAGACGTGGGTCGCCCACATCCACTTATGGCGGTCGAAGCAGCGGAGCATGTACTCGTGATACTTTGCCTGATACTCTTCGGTGTGGTCGCCGCGGCGGGGCTTCGAGCTGTGGAGGTTCGGCATACCCTCGGCACCGTACTCGGAGAAGCCCAGAGGACGGCCCGGGTAGACCAGATGGAAGAAGTCCATCCACAGGTCGTTCAGGAACAGGCCCGGCACATACCAGCCGAGGTAGAGGTTCCAGCTGACGAGGTCGGTGATGTGGGCCACCGGGTTGAAGGGGCCGCACATAGCGTAGCAGGCCAGCGTGGTCAGGCGGGTGGAGTCCATCTTGTGGCACAGGTCGTTCAGCTCGCGGTGATTGTCGAGCATATCGGCCTTGTCCCTGGTGGAGATGGTGATCTCATTGGAGACGCCCCAGCAGACGATGCAGGGGTGGTTGTAGTTCTGGTAGATGAGCTCCTTCATCTGGCTGATGGTGTTGGCGCGGCCATTGGGCAGGTGCTCGGAGATGTAGGGGATCTCAGCCCAGACCACCATGCCGTACTGGTCACAGAGGTCGTAGAAGTACTGGTCGTGCTGGTAGTGGGCCAGACGGACGGTGTTGGCACCCAGCTCCCGGATGAGGGCCATATCCTCATCGTGCATCTCGCGGGTGATGGCGTTGCCCACGCCCTTGCGGTCCTGATGGCGGGAGACGCCGTGGAGCGGATAGGGACGGCCATTGAGGAAGAAGCCGTTCTTGGAGTCCACCGAGAAGGTGCGCAGACCCACGCGGGTGGAGACTTCGTCCACCACGGTGCCGTCGCTGCTCAGGCGGACGACACAGGTGTAGAGATAGGGGTCCTTCACGCCGTCCCAGAGGTGGGGAGCGTCGAGGTGGAGCTGAGCGTCTGCGCCCTCAGCCCTGGCCACGATGCTGCCGGCTGCGTCCTGCAGCTCGACGGAGACAGCGCCCTCACCTTCCACGATGGTCTCGACCCGGATGTCAGCCTTGCCGTCCTTGAGGGCGGGGGTGATCTTGACGCCGGTGTCGCCGAAGTGGCCCAGAGCGATGTGGTTCTTGCTGACCACCATCAGGCTGATGTCGCGGTAGATGCCGCCGTAGAATGTAAAGTCGGCCTTCTGGGGGTAGATTCGGTCGTTGATGCTGTTGTCCACCTCGACGGTGAGCTGGTTGTCCTTTGCCAGCAGGTCGGAGACATGGACACGGAAGGTGGAGTAGCCGCCGTCGTGGGTGCAGATGTTCCTGCCGTTCAGCAGAACTTTGGCGCTGGAATTGACGCCCTCGAACTGCAGCCAGACTTCCTGCGAAGCTGCATCGAACGCCGGAGCGGCAAAGGCGGTGCTGTAGGTGCAGGTGCCGCGCCAGTAATCGTTGCCGCCGTCCTGGCCGTCTTTTGCGTTCCAAGTGTGGGGCAGCTCCACCAGAGTGGTCTTGCCGTCCGGCCCGGTGAACTGCCAGTCCTGCATGAGCTTGGCGATGCTTCGCATTCGTTTTCCTCCCGTGTATCTGTAGCGTTTTCTCTGTTGTGCGGTCGTTTTTCTGTCTTTCGCTATTATTTTATCAAAGACTTTTCCTTTCGCAAGACCGTTGCGATAATCGGTCGAATGGCGTGGATATTCGGTTTTGCTCTTACAAATCAAAGCCGATATATTTGTGCATCTCTCACAAACAGTTGGATACAACGAACAAATCAAAAAAGAAAAGAGACCGTCCCACATTTATTTTGTGAGACGGTCTTAAACCTCTTCGTTACGCCTGCGGCGTGGGGCAGGCTCTCCCTCATACAACCTCTCAGTCTGCTTCGCAGACGGCTCCCCTACCGAGGGGAGCCTCTGGCGAAGAGGGCAGGCTTTACGAAATGCCAAGGCCTCTCCTCGATAGGAGCAACAACGACGACCGCCGCCAGTGGCGGAAACAGGGAGTCGTTGTTGGGGCCGCGGCCAGCAAGACGCAAGCAAAGCGCTGCGGATGCTGGGTGCCGCAACCCGGGCAGTGGCAGCGCGTTAGCGCTGACGGAGAGGTTATCCCCTCTGCGGGAAAATAATTTTCACCGCAAAGAAGCCGTTCTGGCTCTCGGTGGTCAGGGTACCTTTATACTTCTGAACGATGCGGTTGGTCACTTTGACGGCGTAATGGGCGGCACGGGTGTCGGCAGACTCCGCCGGGCGGTCGGGGCTGATGACGTTCACCACCACGAAGCTCTGCCGGGTGCAGACCAGCAGGTCGATGCAGCGGCGCTCCGGTTCCGACACCTTCACTGCACTTTCAATGGCGTGGTCCAGCATATTGGCAAAAAGGGCGTAGAGGTCGCTGGCCTCAAAAAAGTTCAGACAGCTGCCGTCCGTCACCGCGTTGAGCTGGATGCGGCGGGACTCGCAGAGCAGGCTCTTTTCCGTGAGCACCACGTCCAGCACCTCGTTGCCGGTGTTGCGGCTGGCGTCGTAGAGCTGCGCGGCCTTCTCGGCCTCGTCGATGTGGGCCTTCAGCTCCGGGTCGGGCGGGGCGGATGCCGCGCCCGACATCTGGCGAAGGGCGGCGATCTGAAGTTTCAGCTCATGGCAGCGCTTGTTGATGATCTGGACGTTCTGCCGCGCCACCTGGTACTGCTCCCGCTGGCGCTCATATAAAAGGTTGAGGGTGTCCATCTCTTTCTGCATGGCCGAGAGCTTGAACACCTCGGTCTGGAAGTAGAGCAGGGTCAGGAAGTAAAACTGCCCGACAAACATCGTCATGACGAGACTGCGATCCAGCACCACCACCTGCCCGCTGCTGAGGAGCGCGGCCTGGAACATGAAGAGGATTCCGATGAAAAAGGCGCTGGTCAGCTGGCGCGGGCCGATGTTATACGCTCCTTTATAAGACATCTTCCGGGAGAGGGTGGTGCAGATAACAAAATAAAAGAATGCACCAGCGGCCAGTTGTGCCAGCATGACCGGCAGGCTTCTGAGGTCAAGGGGCGTTCCCCGCCACTCGAAGAATACCTCCACCATATGCCAGCACTCGTAAGCGGTCTGGGAGGCAAGCAGGCTCCATACGGCACAGTAGAGCGCACTCTTTTTGTCTATCTCAACGCAGGCATATATCATCATGCCCAGCAGAACGAAAAACGCGATATAGAGTGTCAGCAGAGAGAATTGAAGTTCGTGGAGGCTGGTGCTCTGGGCCGAGGGGTCGAGCACATAGGTCAGCCCCAGCAGCGGCAGCAGCATCCCCAGCGCCCGCAGACGGGCGTGAGGCCGGTGCTTGAGCGGGATGCAGAACGCCACCGCAGCAGTCCACCGCAGCAATGCCCGGAGGATGACATGGCGTGCAAGAAGATTCACAGCACACCTCCGATGTAGGACGCCACCGCCGTCAGGAAAGCCGCACGCTGGCGGCGGCTGATCTCCAGGTGGTCGGTGTTGACGTGGACAAAGTCGTTCTCCACAGCCTTTACATATTTCAGGTTGACCAGATAACACTGGTTACAGCGGGAGAAATGGTACTGCGCCAGCTGCTTTTCGGCGCTGGCAAGGCTGGCACGGACGGAAAACTCACCCTTGGTGGTGTGATACCAGAGCAGCCGGTCATGGGTCTCGAGATAGTAGATGTCGCCAGTAGAGAGCACCTGCATCCCGCCTCCGGCCAGCTGTAAAACGACCTGTCCGCCCCGGCGGCGCTGTACCCGCTGAACAGCCCGGGAGAGCTTGGTGCAGAACTGGTAGTAGTTCACCGGCTTGAGGACATAGTCCAGTGCGTCCACCTCGTAGCCCTTGATGGCGTACTGCGCCATGTTGGTCACGAACACCAGCACGGCGTCTGCGTCCACGGCCCGTATCTTCTCCGCCGCGCCGAAGCCGTCCAGTCCCGGCATCTCCACATCCATAAAGATGATGTCATACCCCGGCTCGTAGTGCTCCGCGATGACAGCTCCATCCTCGATGGGCAGCACCTCGACCTGCAGGCTGTTCTCGGCGGCGTACTGCCGGATGAACCGGCACAGCTCGTCCCGCACTTCCTGCTGGTCTTCGACGACAGCAATTTTCAGCATCCCGCAGTCTCTCCCTTCTCCGTTCCATTCCATTTGCTGCTTTTTATTGAAACATACTTTGGTGCGAAATGCAACGGAGAAGTTCGAAATCGCTTTCAGCCCATGACGACCTGCACGTTCACCTCGGCACCCTCCGCTGCCAGCGGCAGAACACTGCCTTGCAGAGGCTTGCCGTCCACGGTCACGCTCTTGACGCCATGCTGCACTCCGGCGGTATTGTCCACCGTGATGTGATAGGTCGCCCCACGGAAGCGGCGGGTCACAGTGAAGCCGGACAGGGTGTGCGGGATGCAGGGGTCCACCTTCAGTCCGTCCAGCGTGGGCTGGATGCCCAGAATATACTGGCTCACATTGAAGAACGTCCACGCCGCCGTGCCGGTCAGCCAGCTGTTCTTGGCCTCGCCAAAGGTGGGCGCATCCCTGCCGGCTACCATCTGGCTGTAGACATAGGGCTCTGTGCGGTGTATCTCCGAAATATCCTCAATGTAGGCCGGGCAGGTCTTGCGGTAGACCTCAAAGGCACGATCGCCGTGGCCCAAAACGGCCTCAGCGCAGCTGATCCACGGGTTATTGTGGCAGAAAATGCCGGCGTTCTCTTTGTATCCCGGAGGATAGCTGGAGATCTCGCCCAGATTCAGCTGATAGCTGGTGTAGGCCGGCTGATGCAGCACCACGCCATATTTCGTATCCAGCCGCTCTTCCACGCTCTTCAACGCCTGCGCAGCCTGACCGCTCTCCCGGCCAATGCCGGCCATAACACACATACCCTGCGGTTCGATAAAGATTTGGCCCTCCGTACACTCTTTGCTGCCCACCGGCTTGCCAAAGGCATCGTAGGCGCGGCGGAACCATGCTCCGTCCCAGCCAGCCGTCAGCGCGGCCTGCTCCACGGCCTCAATGCTCTTGCGGGCAGCGGCCGCTTCCTCATCCAGATGCAGGTGGTCGCACAGTTCGGCGTACTCCCGGCCATACTTGACGAACATACCGGCGATGAACACGCTCTCGGCTACCGGACCCTCGCTGGGGCCGGTGATCTGAAAGCTCTCACCCGGGTGCTCGGAGAAGCAGTTCAGGTTCAGGCAGTCGTTCCAGTCGGCGCGGCCGATAAGCGGCAGGCCGTGGGGGCCAAGGTGCGTAACGGTGAAGTTGAAGCTGCGGCGCAGATGTTCCAGCAGCGGCTGGGCCTTGGACTCGTCATTATCGAACGGCACCTGCTCATCCAGGATGCTCCAGTCTCCGGTCTCCCGCAGGTAGGCGGCAGCGCCGGCGATGAGCCACAGCGGGTCGTCGTTGAAGCCAGTGCCGATGTCGCGGTTTCCCTTTTTGGTCAACGGCTGATACTGATGGTAAGCACTGCCATCCTCAAACTGGGTGGCCGCAATGTCCAGAATGCGCTCCCTTGCACGGGAGGGGATGATATGCACAAAGCCCAGCAGATCCTGACAGCTGTCGCGGAAGCCCATGCCACGGCCCATGCCGCTCTCGTAATAGCTGGCGCTCCGGCTCATATTGAAGGTGACCATGCACTGGTACTGGTGCCAGATGTTCACCATGCGGTCCAGCTTTTCCTCTCCGGAGTGCAGCTGATAGGTAGAGAGCAGGTCTTTCCAGTGGGCGGCCAGCGCAGCGCGGGCCGCATCGACCTGCGCGTCGGTGGCATAGCGCTCCATCATGGCGTGGGCGCGGGCTTTGTTGATGACGCCCGGCGCGACGAATTTTTCCTCCTGCGGGTTCTCGATGTAACCCAGACCGAACAGGATGCTGCGGCACTCTCCCGAGGCCAGCTTTACATGGATGTGCAGCGCACCAACAGGAGCCCAGCCATGGGCGATGCTGCCGGAGCAATGGCCTGCCCGAACGGCCTGCGGGTCTGCCGGGCCGCCATATACGCCGCAGAATGCATCACGGGAGGTGTCAAAGCTGCTGATGGGGCAGTTGGCCCAGAAAACAGCGTAGTGGTCACGGCGCTCACGGTATTCGGTCTTATGATAAACAGCGCTGCCCTCCACCTCGACTTCACCGGTGGAGAAATTGCGCTGGAAGTTGGAGCTGTCGTCCACAGCGTCCCACAGGCAGAACTCCACATAGCTGAACACATCCAGCTCTTTTTCCGTGCCGCTGTCATTGCGCAGGGTCAGGCGGTCCAGCTCACAGGCATCGCCTTTGGGCACAAACAGCTCCTGCTGTGCCGTCACGCCGTTCTTTCTGCCCTCCAGTATCGTGTAGCCCAGACCATGGCGGCAGGTGTAACTGTCCAGTTCGGTCTTTGTTGGCTGCCAGCCGGGGTTCCACACCGTATCGCCATCCTTGATATAGATATGGTGGCCGTCCATATCCAGCGGGGAGCTGTTGTAGCGGTAACGTGTCAGCCGGCGCAGCCGCGCATCGCGGTAAAAGCTGTAGCCGCCGGCTGTGTTGGAAACCAGACTGAAAAAATCCTCACTGCCAAGGTAGTTGATCCAGGGCAGCGGGGTCTGCGGGGTGGTGATGACGTACTCTTTGTTCTGGTCGTCAAAATGTCCGAATCTCATAACGCTTCCTCCTTAAAACCTGCTCACGAAAACGATTGAGAGCTTTTGAAAGAAGCGGTCTCTTTGTTTTTAGCATAGCCTATCCGTGTAAAAATTGCAAGTACTTTTTCAAGATTCCGCCCAAAGTTCTCCAAAAAATATGCATTATTTCATCACAAACATCCGCAGTGCCGCACACCTGTCCGGTCCGCGTCCGTCTTCCTCTCCCGCCTGTCCTGTTCCTTCCGGCTCCGAAAAAAGCAGCGAAACTTTTTCGATTTTAACCGAAATGTAACGAAATCCAATCGAGATGCACAATTTTGGTCTTCAAAAAGCAAGCAAGCTGCCGAAATCAATGCGTTATGGTTAAAACTTTTTCTTTTTCTCTTGATTTTTGGTACAGAATGCGCTATATTGGACTTGCGAAAACGATTAAGGGCTTTACAGGAAGCGATTCCAAGAATCCTTTCCCGGAAAGGAGGCCAGCCGATGCCATCTCTGAAAGATTTGGCAAAAGAATGCGGCGTATCCGTCGCAACCGTCAGCAAGGCTCTGAACGATCAGCCTGACATTGCCGCCGCAACAAGAGAGCGCATCCGCGCAGCGGCTCGCCGCATGGGGTATCTGCCCAACGCAGCGGCCCGGGCCCTCAAAACCAACCGTACTTATAATTTGGGGGTCCTGTTCGTTGACGAACGGCAAAGCGGCCTGACTCACGAATACTTCTCCGCCGTGCTGGACAGCTTCAAGGTAGAAGCAGAAAAGCGCGGCTACGACATCACCTTTATCAACCATAACATCAGCGGCAGGAGCATGACCTATCTGGAGCACTGCCATTACCGCAGTGTGGACGGTGTGGTGATCGCCTGCGTGAACTTTTACGACCCACAGGTAGTGGAGCTGGTCAACAGTGATGTTCCGGTGGTGACCATCGACCATGTTTTCAACAACCGCATGGCAGTCCTGTCGGACAACGTGGCGGGTCTCAAAGCTCTGGTCAAGCAGGCATGGGCCTGCGGACACCGGCGCATCGCTTTTATCCACGGCGAAAAGACCTCGGTCACTGAAAACCGCATCGCCGGCTTTTATCAGGCCTGTGAAGAACTGGGGCTGGAGATACCGGAAGAGTACGTCCGCGACGGCGTGTATCACGATGTTGAGCGCTGTGCAGAAGAGACCCGGGCGCTGCTGGCACTGCCGCAGCGGCCCACCTGCATCATCTTCCCGGATGATTTCTCCGCACTGGGCGGCTATAACGCTCTGGCAGAAGCAGGGCTGAGCATCCCGGATGACATCTCAGTGATGGGATACGACGGCATCTACCTTTCCCGGGTGGTCAACCCCTCGCTGGTGACCTACCAGCAGAACACAGCCGCTCTCGGCCAGACCGCAGCGGACAAGCTCATCGAACTCATCGAGCACCCGCGGGTCACACTGCCGGAGCAGATCCGAGTCTCCGGCAGGCTGCTGTCGGGCAGGTCAGTCCGCAGCCTTTGATTTTGGACCAGAACTCCTATGGCGGAGTTTTTTGAAGAAAATGGAAAACCATGAAGGAGGTTTACCCTTATGAAAAAGATCTCTCGTCGTAATTTTCTGCTTGCTTCCGGTGTCGTGACTATTGGCGCAGCCCTCACAGCATGCGGCGGCTCTTCTTCCACCAGCACAGCAGCATCCTCCACCGCTTCTTCCGCAGCCGCATCCGAGGCTCCCGCAGCAGGCGGCAAGACCCTGAACATCTGGTGCTGGAACGATGAGTTCCAGAGCCGCTTCAACGATTACTACCCTGAAGTTGCCGAAATCGCAGCCGATAAGTCCACCACCACCCTGAAGGACGGCACCATCGTCAAGTGGACCATCAACCCCAACGACAACAACAACTATCAGAACAAGCTGGACGAAGGTCTGCTGAATCAGGAATCTGCTGCCGATGACGACAAGATCGACATCTTCTTGGTAGAAGCGGATTACGCCCTGAAGTATGTGGATTCCGATTATACACTGGATGTCAAGGCGGACATCGGCCTGACCGATGCCGATCTGGCACAGCAGTATCAGTATACCAAGGACATCGTCAGTGTGGATGGCAGCCAGCGCGGCACCACCTGGCAGGCAACTCCCGGCCTGTTCGCTTACCGCCGCAGTATCGCCAAGGACGTGCTGGGTACCGATGACCCCACCGAGGTACAGAGCTATCTGTCCGACTGGGATAAGTTCAACGATGTGGCCGCTCAGGCTTATGCCAAGGGCTACAAGATGCTGTCCGGCTTCGACGATTCCTTCCGCACCTTCTCCAACAACATTGCAGCTCCTTGGGTGGACGGAACCACGATCAATGTGGACGAGAACATGATGAAGTGGGTCGACCAGACCAAGGAATACACCGATAAGGGCTACAACAACAAGTCCAGCCTGTGGGACAGCCAGTGGGCAGCAGATCAGGGTCCCACCGGTAAGGTATTCGGCTTCTTCTACTCCACCTGGGGCATCAACTTCACCCTGCTGGGCAACTCGCTGGCAACGCCCGTGGCTGACGGCGAAAAGCCGCAGGTGGGCAACGGCATCTACGGCGACTACGCCGTGTGCGAAGGCCCTCAGCCCTACTACTGGGGCGGCACCTGGATCTGCGGCGCGGCCGGCAGCGACAACATTGAGCTGATTCGCGATGTCATGCAGAAGCTGACCTGCGACGAAGCTATCATGAAGCAGATCACTCTGGATACCGAGGATTACACCAACAACGAGAAAGCTATGGAAGAGATCGCCAACAGCGATTACAAGTCCGACTTCCTGGGCGGCCAGAACCATATCGCGCTGTTCGCAGAGGCAGCCAAGAAGATCGATATGTCCAACGCAGGTCCTTACGACCAGGGCATCACTGAGAGCTTCCAGGCCGCGTTCAAGGATTACTTCACCGGCAATGTGGACGAAGACACTGCCAAGGAAAACTTCAAGACCTCTGTTCAGGAAAAGTACCCCGAACTGACCGATGTGGTATGGCCCGCATAAGCGGCTGACCCACTCGTTCCTATGGAAAAGTGAATACAGGGGCGGGCGGCACATCTCGCCCGCCCCTTTGCTTTTCCAATCACGACAGGAGGCGATCCTTATGGGAGAAAAGACGAAAAAGAAAGGGTCGATCAGCTACGCAAAATGGGGCTATATCTTCATTGCGCCGTTCTTCATCATCTTTGCGGTATTTCAGCTGATCCCTCTGATCTCCACCATTTATTACAGCTTTTTTGAGTATTACCGCAGCGGCCTGAAAGTCATCGGCCCCAGTTTTGCGGGCCTGAAAAACTACATCACCCTGTTTTCCACCGATCTGCCCAAGTATTTCAGCAACACCCTGATCCTGTGGATCATCGGCTTCATCCCGCAGATCGCCATCTCCCTGCTGCTGGCAGCATGGTTCACCGACCTGCGGCTGAAGCTGAAGGGCCAGACCTTTTTCAAGACCGTTATCTATATGCCAAACCTCATCATGGCCTCGGCTTTCGCCATGCTCTTCTTTGCCCTGTTCTCCGACAATGGCCCGGTGAACGCCGTGCTCATGAGCATGGGCTGGACAACGGAGCCCATCAGCTTTCTGAACACGGTGTGGGGCAACCGCGCACTGGTAGGCCTGATGAACTTCCTGATGTGGTTCGGCAACACCACCATCATGCTGATGGCCGCCATTATGGGTGTGGACCCCACCCTGTACGAAGCCGCCGAACTGGACGGCTGCACCCCGAACCAGATGTTCTGGAAGATCACCATCCCGCTGATCCGCCCCATTCTGGTGTATGTGATGATCACCTCCATGATCGGCGGCCTGCAGATGTTTGATGTGCCGCAGATTTTGACCAACGGCAAGGGTGGACCGAACCGCACCTCCACCACCATGATCATGTATCTGAACAATCACCTGTTCAGCAAGAACTACGGCATGGCCGGTGCCGTTTCCGTGGTCCTGTTCCTGGTGTGCGCCGTGCTGTGCGTCGTGGTCTACTTTTCCCTCACCAAGGAGGACGACGGCCTGACCAAAGCCCAGCACAACGAGCTGAAAGCTGCAAAAAAGGTTGCTGCCAAGGCAGCAAAAGGGGGTAAGTGAATATGGCACACGCTCCGAAAACACGATCCGAAAAAGCAGTCCTGTCCGCGCGCCGTGCGTGGTGTTATCTGGTGCTGGTGCTCATCAGCTTTCTGTGCCTGTTCTTCTTCTATATTCTGATCGTCAACTCCACCCGCACCCACTTTGAGATCCAGAAGGGCTTCTCGCTGCTGCCCGGCAAGTCGATGCTCACCAACTTCAAGAATGTGCTGGCCGACGCCAACATCCCGGTGGGCATCGGCATCCGCAACAGTCTTATCGTGTCGGCCTGCTCTGCAGCCCTCAGCGTCTACTTCTCGGCCCTGACGGCCTACGGCATCTATGCCTACAACTTCCGCTTTAAAAAGGCCGCTTTCGCCATCATCCTGCTCATCATGACCATGCCCACACAGGTGTCCGCACTGGGCTTTCTGCAGCTGATCACCAAGATGGGCCTGAAGAACAGCTTTATCCCGCTGATCGTCCCCAGCATCGCGGCACCCACCGTGTTCTTCTTCATGAAGCAGTATCTGGACGCTTCCCTCCCCATGGAGATCGTGGAGGCGGCCCGCATCGACGGGGCCGGCGAGTTCTACACCTTCAACCATATCGTACTTCCCATCATGAAGCCGGCACTGGCCGTACAGGCCATTTTCTCCTTCGTGGCCAGCTGGAACAACTACTTCATTCCTGCTCTGGTACTGGACAGCGCCGACAAAAAGACCCTGCCCATCCTCATTGCCCAGCTGCGCAGTGCAGACTTCCTCAAGTTCGATATGGGCAAAGTCTACATGATGGTAGCCATCGCCATCCTGCCCGTCATCGTCGTCTATCTGCTGCTGAGCAAGTTCATTGTCCGCGGCATAGCTCTTGGCGGCGTGAAAGGCTGATTTTCCACTCCGACTCAGATGCAAAAACAGCAGAAGGCCCGTTTCCGAAGAAGCGGGCTTTCTGCTATTTTGTACGCAAAACCGCCCCGGTTTCCGTAACAGGAAGCCAGGGCGGCTCGTTATTCTATTATAAAAGCGTCGGCACTTTCTTTGCCAGCAGATCAGCCAGCTGTGCGTGGCCCTTACGGGTCAGATGCATGAAGTCCACCTGATTGAACTCGCAGTTGGCAGCATTGAGGAAATGGACGTTCTGATGTTCCGTGACGATACGGAACTGCTCAGCCACGCCCTTCGACTTTTTCACACAGCCCTCGCCCATGACGGCATCATGGAAGCCATCGCCGATGCGGGGCGGGGCCACGACGAGGATGTTGGGAGCCTTGGTACCCCAGCAGTCCACGCTCTTGGCCTTGAGGATCAGCCGTTCCATACCCGCGCCGATGCAGGCGGCATTGGCGTTGAACCGCTCTTTGACGTCGTTGGTACCCAGCATGATGATGAGCAGATCGATGACTTCATGGCTCTTGAGGAGCGAATAAGCCACGCTCAGAGCGTCCATTGACTCATGGATGGGGTCCACGAAAACGGTCGTCCGGCCCGAAAGGCCCTCTTCCGTCACGAGATAGTCGCTGCCAAGCGCCGTCTGCAGGCGGCAGGTCCAGCGCTCGTCCTCATTGAAGCGGATGCCGTGGTCGGCACAGTCCGCCGGGTCGGCGCAGTAGCCATGGGTGTTGGAATCGCCCAGACAAAGGATATGTTTTTTCATCGTCTCTTTCCCTTTCAGATCTCGCCCCGCGACTGGCGGAAATAGTAGACTGCACCCACCATGCCGGCGTCGTTGTGGAGCTGGGCGGCGCGGATCTCCAGTCCTTCCGCAAAAGCGGGCATCACGGAGGCACGCACTTTCTTGGCGAGGGGGTCTATCAGCAGCTCCTGCTGTGCGCTGACGCCGCCGCCGATGAGGATGAGCTGCGGGTTGAAGATATGCACCATGCCTGCAAGGCCCTGAGCGATCTCATCCGTCCAATCGTCCAGAAGCGCCAGGATGGTGGGGTCGCCTGCATGGGCCGATTCAAAGATAGCGCGGCCATCCTTCCACTTCGGGTTCCGGGGCTGTGCGCCCCGCACCAGAGCGGTGGTTGCGGCGTACCGCTCCCAGCAGCCCGACGCACCGCAGGTGCAGAGCACGCCATCCAGCGCGTGGGTGCGGAAGTGTCCCAGCTCACCGCCGAGACCCCGCGCACCTTCCAGCAGGCGGCCTCCGGTGAGGATGCCGCCGCCGACGCCGGTCCCCAGCGTGACACCGATGACGTCCGTGTAACCCTTCGCGCCGCCGACCCAGACTTCACCCAGCGTCATGCAGTTGGCGTCGTTGGCGACAGTGGTCGGCAGGCCGAACTTTGCTTCCAGCTCCGCTTTAATGGGGCTTCCGATGTAGTTGGGCAGGTTGCCGCAGGTCCCGGCCACGATGCCCTTTCGGGTGTCGATTTGTCCTGCGGCGGAAACGCCGATGCCCGCAAGGCCCTGCGGTTCAACAGCCTGCTCCTTGAGGAATTGTTCGGCAGCAGACAGCACCGTGGTGAGGATGGGCGTCTCGTAGTTGTCGAAGCAGACGCTCTGCTCCGTTTTGGAGAGCACACGGCCCTCTTCGTCCACGATGCCCAGTTTGACGGCAGTGCCGCCAATATCAATGGCAAGATACTGTTTCATGATCGTATCTCCGTATCATTTGTGCATGGCGTTGATGGCACCGGTGAAGCGGGCGGTGATCTCCGCCGGGCGGGTGATGGCACCGCCGACGACGAGGGCAAAAGCTCCGGCTTCCAGCGCCTTGACAGCCTGCTCAGGGTAATGGATATGACCCTCGGCGATGATCTTCGCCGGGCATTCCGCGGCCAGCTTGTGGACAAACTCAAAATCAATATCGTTGATCCCCTGCGTCTCGGGGGTGTAGCCGCGCATGGTGGTACCCACAAAATCAGCACCGGCCTCGGCGCAGAGCATGGCGTTCTCGAAATTATCGCAGTCAGCCATAATCAGCTGGTCGGGATATTTCGCCTTGATGGCGCGGATGAACTGAGCCGAAGTAGAGCCGTCGGGGCGGATGGCGGCAGTACCCTGCACGGCGAGGATGTCCACGCCGCAGGCCACCAGCTCATCCACCTCTTTCATGGTGACGGTGATGTACATGGGGGTGCCGGGGTAATCCTTTTTGATGATGCCGATGACGGGCAGGTCCACCACCTGTTTGATCTGGGTGATGTCGCGGACGGTGTTGGCGCGGATGCCCACGGCTCCGCTCATGGCGGCGGCTTTCGCCATCAGGGGCATGATGCCGCCCTCTTTGGTGTAAAGAGGCTCCGTCTCAAGTGCCTGACAGGAGACGATGAGGCCGCCTTTGATTTGCTCAAACAGTGTTTCTTTCTCCATATCCATCAATCCTCCATCCTGATTTTGATGACCACTTTGCGCACATGAGCACAGCCGGGGCGTGCCACGCCGGGCTTGTGCAGCTCGCCGGGGAAAAACAGGACGAACCGCCCCTCGCCCAGTGTGCCGCTGACGGCATCCGGACTGGTCCTGAAACCAATATCTCCCGTAAACTCCCCTGCCTCTTCGCCGGGCAGAGTCGTATAGCCCCAGCCCTCGCCGCCGGTCAAATCGATTTGAAGGTCAGCGTACTTTTTGTGGTATTCGAGGCGGGTGCTGTCGGGGCTCAAATCAGCTTCCATCACATTGATGAAGACGTTCTCGCCGTCCACCTCGGTGCGGCCCAGCGGCAGATCGCTCAAATCGTGGGCCACATGGTAGGCGGTAAGATAGTCGATGGCGGTGTCAAGATTCCGGTGGAGCCCGCAATAACGATCCAGGTGCTCCAGTGCGTCGCAGATCATGTTGATTTTCTCCTAACTAAGTGTTTTTTAACAAAAGCACAAAGAGCGCCTGCCCTCTCCCCCTCATTGAGAGACGGAGAGGGGGCGCTTTTTGATCTTTCAGAGTTTTGCGATAGCGGCTTCGATCATGGCCTGTGCTTCGGCGACGATGGGTTCATCTTCCGGGATGAGGCCGGGCATCGGCTCGCGGACGCCGCCCAGCTCAAGGCCGTACATCCGGCGCAGGATCTCCTTCTGCACTGCGTAGAGGTTGCCGTGGGCTTCGCACATCTTATAAATGATGCGGTCGGCGTCGTACTGGATCGCGCGGGCCGCTTCGATCTCACCCTTGTTGATGTGCTCGTTCATGGCAAGATACAGCTCCGGCATAACGGCATAGGTGCCGCCGATGCCGCCGTCCGCGCCGATGACGCGGCCGGAGACGAACTGCTCATCCGGGCCGTTGAAGACCACGAAATTGCCCTCACCACGGGCGGCAATGCCTGCATCCTTGAACATCTGGATGTCCTGGGTGGGCATGGAGCTGTTCTTGACGGCAACGACGTTGGAGTTCTTGAGCATCTCGCGCAGCAGGCTCATGGTCAGGCCGGTGCCGGCCAGCTGGGGGATGTTGTAGATGACGAACTCGGTGTTGGGAGCCGCCGCCGACATATCGTTCCAATATTTGGCGATGGCATACTCCGGCAGATGGAAGTAGATGGGCGGGATCGATGCAATGGCATCCACGCCCACGCTCTCGGCGTGGCGGGCCAGCTCGACGCTGTCGGCGGTGTTGTTGCAGCCGACATGTGCGATGACGGTCAGTTTGCCTTTGGCTTCACTCATGACGGCTTCCAGCACGGCCTTGCGCTCATCGACGTGCTGATAGATGCACTCACCGGAGGAGCCGCCCACATACACGCCCTTGACGCCCTTTGCGATCAGATGGCGGGTCAGTGCCTTGACGCCCTCGGTGGAGATATTGCCCTCTGCGTCGTAGCAGGCATAGAAGGCCGGGATAACGCCCTGATACTTGGTAATGTCTTTCATTTGTCCATGTCCTTTCTGATAATTCAAGCCCTACACGCTCTCCGTTCGGGAAACGGCAGCAGCGCCCTCTTGCGGTTCCCAGCGTCCGCTTCGTGCCTTGGTGCGGCACTCGCGTCCTGCTGACCGCGGCGCCAAAAATCCCTCCCTGTTTCCGCCGCAGGCGGCGGTCGGGATTTTAGCCTTTGACCGCACCCATTGCGATGCCCTTTGTGAAGTACTTCTGGAAGATAAGGAAGATGATGATGATCGGCACAGCGGCCAGAGCAGCGCCTGCCATGATAAGGCCGAAGTCGGTGCTGTTCTCCGCCTGCAGCTTTGCGATGCCCAGCGAGATCGTCAGGTTGCTGGTGCTGGACAGCATGATGAGCTGCATGAAGTAATCGTTCCAGCTGTTGATGAAGGTAAAGATAGCCAGCGCACCGATGCCCGGTTTGACCATCGGGAGCACGACGCTGACAAAGGTGCGCGCCTCGCTGGCACCGTCGATACGGGCCGCTTCCAGCATCTCGGTGGGGATGCCCTCACTGAACTGCTTCATCAAAAAGACGCCGAAGGGCCAGCCCACGATGGGGAAAATGACAGCCCAGATGGTGTTATAGAGGTTGAGTGCGCTCATCTCACGCAGCAGCGGGATGAGGATGACCTGCTTGGGCAGGGCCATTGCGCAGACGATGAGGGTGAAGAGCAGCTTGCGGCCGACGAAGCGCTTTTTTGCCAGCGCATAGCCTGCCATTGCGGCGGTGATGCAGGTGAGGATCATAGACATGACGGCCATGAACACGGTGTTGATCATCCAGCGCAGCGCGGCCGGAGCAGTTGGGCCGACGGAGAAATAGATTGGCTCTCCATCCGCGCTGAAAGAGTGGCTGAAGGGCACGGCCAGCTGCCACAGGGGTGCGCTCTTGCCTGCGAAAAGTTTCTGGTAGTTGGTCAGCACCCACTGGCTGGGCCACCACTCGGGGGTAGTGGAGTTGATGGCCGCACCGGTCTTAAAGGAACCGGTGATGATCCAGTACAGCGGGAACGCGAACAGCACGGCCACGATGCTGATAAGAATGAGGGTCAGTATCATGTAAGCGCTCATCTTTTTCAGCTTGCTGGGGTGACGCTTCAACGGTTTCTGTTTTTTTGCAGTTGCAGTCATTGCCCGGCACCTCCTTTAATTATCCTGACTGCCAAACCTGAACTGGACAGCCGACAGGATGGCGATGATAACGGCCAGCACAACGCCCATTGCGTTGCCGTAACCATAGCGGTAGAGCTTGAATGCAGTGTAGTAGATGTAGTACATGATGGTATCGGTGCTGTGGTTGGGGCCGCCGGAGGTCAGCAGCTGGATCAGTGCGAAGCACTGGAAGGAGTTGATGGTCGTGATGACCAGGATGTACAGGGTGGTGGGCATGATGGCGGGCCACTTGATGCGCCAGAAGCACTGGAAATCGGTGGCACCGTCCACTTCAGCGGCTTCCACGATGGACTGGTCTACGTTGCCCAGTGCGGAAACGTACAGCACGATGGGCTGACCGACAGAAGTAGTCAGCAGGATGAGGATGATGCAGCCCAGAGCGTATTTTTCATCGCCCAGCCAGTTGATGTTCTTGTCGATGAGGCCCACAGCCTTGCCCAGATAGTTGAAGATGCCGTAGTAGTTGTTGTACATCCACTTCCACACGACGGTGACAGCCACCGAGCCGGTGACGACCGGCAGATAGAACACGCAGCGGAAGAGGCTGGTGGCCCACTCGGGCAAATCGACGATGGCCGAGCTGACCCACAGCGAGAACGCACAGGTCACAGGCACCGAGACGACCACGATGATGAAGGTGTTGCGCAAAGCGCCGATGAAGATGGGGTCTGCGAACAGCTCTGCGTAGTTGGCAAAACCCACAAAGACGTCGGCACGGTTCATGGTCGAGTCAAAAAAGCTCGTGACCACGCAGAGTATCATGGGGTAAATGACGAAGCCGAGAAAAAAGATGAGGCTGGGCAGAAGGAACAGGTAGGAAGCGATGGTCTCCTGCCGAACCAGTGCGCTGCTGCGCTTCGGCTCTTTGATGCTTGCAGTCTTTGCAGCCAAAGAAATCACCAGACCTTTCGTTCTGATTGGGTGCTTGTCTTACACAAAATGCCCCTCCCTCGCCGGGATGTTCGAGGGAGGGGCAGTCATTACTTATTTGCCCTCAGGCGGAAAAGCTCAGGCTTCGGCAGCTGCGGCTGCGTTGGCGTTCTGGACAAAGGTTGCAACGGAAGTGGCAACGTCTTCGCCAGTGCCTACACGCTGGAGCATGTTCCACCACTCGGTGCGGGCAGTTGCCCAGCCCGGAGTGATCTGGTAGTAGTCGCCCAGATAGGCCATGAACTTGGTGTACTCGCTCATGATGGCGTTGTCGGCGTAGATGTCGCCCACACTGGCGCGGACCGGGAAGTAGGTGGAAGCCAGAACGCTGTCCTTCACCTGGTCAGGGTCAGCAGCGATGAACTCAATGAAGGTCTTGGCTGCCTTGACCTTGGCCTCATCGCCATTATCGAAGACGCCAAAGCCCCAGATGCCGCCGCAGAGCTTCGGGTCGCCGCTTGCAGTCGGGAATGCCATGGGCATGATCTCGTCGCCGCTGTTGGTCAGGCCGGCGTCGTTGTTGTCGGCGTTCAGCTGCTGGGCAATGTTCCAGCAGAAAGCCATCTGCAATGTGCCGTTGCGGAACAGAGTGATCTCGTCGCCGCCGGCGATGGAAGCGTCAAAGTTGATGCCCTCGGTGTCGTACAGGGTCTGGATGGCCTTGATGTTCTCGGCAGAGTCTGCAGTGTACTTGGTGTGAGCGTCGTCGGTGAAAGTGCCGCCGTACATATTATTGATAATAGCGCGGGTACCCTGGTCGCCGCCCTGACCACCGCAGTAGACGGCTGCCACATTCTCGTAGCCGCCCTTGTACAGAGCGTCAACGGTGTTCAGGAAGCCTTCGGTGCTCCAGGTGTGCTTATCGGTGTCGAGATACTTGTCAGCGCCCACTTCCTTGACCTTGGTCATGTTGACGGCCATGCAGTGTGCAGTCATGCACAGGGGGTACTCGTAGTAGTCGCCCTTGTCGTTGTGGCAGGCGGAGTTGACGGACTCGTAAATGTCCTTCTTGGCGTCGTCGGTCCACAAATCGTTCAGCGGAGCCATGACACCCTTTGCGCCCCAGTTGGCCACCAGACGCTCGGGACCTTCCATGATAAGGTCGGGTGCGCTGCCGCCCTCGATGGCGGTGTTCACCTGGTCGTCGCCGTTGGTGTAGTCCAGATACTCAACGGCCACTTTAATGTCAGGATACTTTGCGTTGAAGCTGGCGATGAGCTCCTGCACGGTCTCGTCCTTGCCCCAGCCGCCGATGGGGTATGTCCACAGCTTGATGCTTGCGCCGGATGCAGAGCCGGAAGCGGCAGTGGAAGCAGCAGTAGAAGCTGCCGTGCTGGTAGAAGCGGACTTGCCGCCGCAGGCAGCCAGCGCACCCGCTGCGCTCATAATACCAACGGCCTTCAAGAAGGAGCGACGAGAAATAGCATTCTTCATAATAAGTTCTCCTTACCTATCATCATATCGGCGGTCCTTCATCCCTGACCGCTCTTGTTGGCCTTATTATAGAAAACTTCTTTCATTTTGTCCATCGGTCGCATACACAATTTTCAGAAAGTTTTCTTGTCTATTCCGCACAAATATCTGGGATACCAGCCAGATTTTAGCCACTTTCACTAGTTTTGCCGCCAGTTGTAGCCGTTTTGTAATCATTTCTGCGCCGTTTGTCATTTTCGGTTTGAAAATCATTTTCGTTCTTCTTGCCGCAATTTTGAAATTTATTTTCATTAAAAAAGTCATACTTTTCCTCGATTTTTAGACGCTCTGCACAGCTTTTTCTTCCGAATTATGGCGAAAGGCACACTTGTCAAGCGGCCAGACTTCTTTTATACTTTTTATAAAGATGCCCCCTTCCCTGTGCAGCGGAAGGGGGCAAAAGAAGGTATAAGGAATAGTGCGGGCCTTGCGGCCCGCTCGAAGGAGCTTGACCATGGGTACAAATTTTTGGGAATTGCTGCATCAACGACAGGACCAGCTGACCAGATCCGGTCACGCGGTCGCTGACTACCTGCTGCAGCATGCGGACGAAGCGCAGTATCTCTCCATTTCCTCGCTGGCCCGGGAGTGCAATGTCGCCGAGGCGACAGTGTTCCGGTTCTGCCGGGCTTTGGGGTTCGACGGCTACCATGAGATGCGCATTGCGCTGGCGCAGGCCAACGCCACCGGCACACCCTCCAGCCAGAGGGAGCTGCAGCCCGGTGCCACCACCGCAGAACTTTGCGAGCACGCATACGCCCGTTTCCTCACCGCCATCAACGGCACCCAGAACGCCCTCTCTACCGAGGCCGTGGACGAGGCCGTACACCTGATGCAGGAGGCCAGGCAGGTGTTCTGCCTCGGACAGGGCGGCAGTATGCTCCTGGCAAACGACATCTGCGCCCGCTTCGCCAGCCTTTCCACCAAGTTCCGCACCGCAGGCGACAGCCATTTACAGCTGCTGACTGCCAGTCTGATGAACGAGGCCGACGTTGTGCTCTTCGTCTCCTACTCCGGCGCGACCCGCGACATGATGGAGACACTGCGCACCGCCAAGGCCGCCGGGGCAAAGATCATCCTCCTGACCCATTACGAGGACTCCCCCGGCGCATTGCTCGCAGATGTCGTCCTCCTCTGCGGCGCACAGGAAAGCCCGCTGGACTCCGGCAGCATCCCCATCAAGGCAGCATTCCTCTATGTAGGCGAAGTTCTGGTGCTGCGGTATATGCTGGATGACCCTGCCCACAGCAACACAGCGCAGGACCTCACCAGCGAGGCTTTGACCGTGAAAATGCTGTAAAAAGTTCTTTTCCATGTACTGCCAAAAGCACAATTCTGGAGCAGTCAGATCTCGGCATCTCAGAGGAATAAAAAACGCTGGGAGAGATCTCCCAGCGCAAGCAGTCCTAATCGCGGTACCGATATGTACCAAGCCAAAGCGGACCCAGCACCCACAACCAAGGCAGCGAAACCACTCTCGTCACTTTTAATACCGTAAGCACCAGCGTTAAAGCAAACAAGAGGGTCATTGTAATTATTTCGGAACGGTCAGGTTTCTTCTCCATACACAGATCACCCCGTATATTCGGTCACATCCGAAAAATAGTATATAGCAGTTTGCGTTTTTAATGCACAGGCAACATCCGCAAACTGCATATCGCAAATATGCCGTTTCGATAGGCACTATTTTTGAAAATTGCGATAAAAGTCAATATGCTTCATCCGGTTCGGCAGGTGCTGCGGTAATATCGCGGTAGAAAGTGGCCCATGCTGTTTCTTCATAGGGGCGCACGAAGAAAAAGCCAATGCTCAATGGGATCGCCAGCAGAAGAGCAATGGAAATTGCCATCGCTTCCGAACCGGAGAAATTGTTTAGAAATAGGAAATAGCCAGCATACATTGGCAGCGCACAGAGCAGCTCCCACCCAATGAAGCTGAGATCCAGACAGAACAGCCGCCATTTGTTGCCGTCCATGATCCGCCGGGATTCTGTGATCGCTTCATTTGCAGTCAACAAAGGATGCTCTGCCATGATGTAAGGTGTCATCGCATAGCTGTATATTTTCACGATTCCCGGAATCACCAACAGCAACGACCATAGGACGATGTACAGACCCTGCAGGAATTTCATACAAAAGCCATCCCACAGACGGTCTTTCTGAGAGAACAGGTCCGAGACAGCCGCATCCTTTCCATCTACAAGGTTCAGATTAAAACGAGCATATCCCAGTCGAACTGCACCGCCCACGATCAGTTGGAGGATTGCCCACAGACCAATGCCGCCAAGCAGAACGGCAAGCAGCAGACCGCCGTTGGGCTGGGAGAACAGTTCAGAATAGATATGATTTCCCTGATTGGAATTGGATACGACACTGTTGGAACTGCTCACAATGGTAGCACCAAGCGCACTGGCTGCAATACCTGTCAGAACAGCAGTTCTCCATTTTCCGCGCAGAGCATCGAGAGCGAGCATACGATAGTCGGCAGATACTTTCATAAAAGCAACCTCCTGTCTGAAAACTGCAAAAATGTGTGAAGATGATGCCACTTTAATTCAGATACGTTTGAAACGCCGAAAAAATTGCAACACGAATGAAAAAGAGAACGGTTCGATAGAATCTTTTGCTGAGAACACATTCAGGCGTAACCATCTCGCAGGAGCTGGTGATGCAGGCATTCCTGAATGAGAGAATCTGATCGTCTCATCTGATTTGACATCCACGTCAGCAGATCCCTCCTGCTAAAATTTCCCGGAACGATAGGAGAAGGTCGTTCCGGGCAGTTTTTTTGTGTTATGCAATAAAAATGACAGCAACACGCCCGTTGACTCATCTGATCCAAGGCATTATAATCGAAGTATGGCAAAGTTTGTCAAAGAGCAGGAGCGAAAAAAGTATGGATCATATTCACCACGATCGCACCTACAAAAAGAGCCGCTTTCAGCAGGAGCTGGAGCAGAGCGTCTCCCGTAAGCTGATCTCAAGCCTGCTGCTGGGATGTCTTTTGTTCTGCATTGCGATCGCTGTTGTGAATGCTCTCAACCAGAACGCCCGGCGGGAAGACCATCTGGAGAGTGTCGCCTCCACCTTCCATGAGGTGTACAATAACACGTCAGCCTTTCTGCTGGACGCTGGACACACCGAGCTGTTCCTCTCCGAGCTGCGGAAGGATCAGGACAACCTGCGTTATCTTATCAGCCAGTACAACGTCTCGGCTCTTGTGGAGATACAGCTCATCCTTACCGACCCCAAGGGAAATGTTCGGTTCACGACCTTTTCGGAGGGAGAGATGAATCTCCACCGGCAGGAATTCAACTGCATCGCCGTGGACAACGCCTGCCATCTTATGCGGACCGTCTACACCACGGTCTACCACTTCCGAGCCAACAGCTCAGAATACGTTATGATCCATCCGCTCTACCGGGATGGCGAATATCAGGGTGCTGCGGCAGTTTATCTGAATGAAAACGACTGGACAAAACTGTTCAGCCAGTACCAGTACGATGCTATCCTCACCAAACCCAACGGTGATGTCATCGCCTGTTCAAACTCCTCCTTCCTCTCCCAGAAGAACGCCAACAAGTATCTGCCCGCCGATGCGGCGCAGTATGTGCGAGTAAACGGGAACCGCTATCTACGCAGCAGCCGCTCGCTGGAAAACGGCACGGTGTTGGCTTACTCCTTCATCTACTCGCCCACGAATTACAGTTATCTCTTCGTGGGTCTGCTCCTGATCGTACTGCTGGGGCTGAGCTGGGCAGCAATGTTCGCCCGTATCATGCACGCTATGACTGAGCAGATGGTAAAGTCGGTGGACACCCTCGTGCGGGAGATCCGCATCATCCGCAAGGAGGACCCTGATCACATCATCGAGATCGACACCGGCGATGAGATCGAGGAGATCGCCCGTCAGGTCAACAAGATGGTCCGCAGCATTCAGGAGCTGAGCCAGCGCAACATCGCTCTTGCCGAAGTGAACAACCGGATGGAGATGCAGAATCTTCAGGCGCAGATCAATCCCCACTTTATTTATAATACGCTGGACAATATCCGCTATCTTATCCCGACAGACCCCCAGCGAGCCCAGCAGCTGATCGGGCGGTTTATCGGCATCCTGCGCTACAGCATCAACAACACAAAGCACAATGTCACTGTTAAAGATGATCTGAAATATCTGCAGGATTACCTTGTGATCCAGTCCACCCGCTTCGGTGCGAATTTCTCCTACGAGATCGACATCGACGACGCCTGCATGGAGTTCATCATCCCGAAGCTGCTTTTACAGCCCTTGCTGGAAAACAGCATCAAATATGGATTCCAGAAAAAGCCCTGCATCCATATAAGAGTACGGGGCTGGCTGGGGGAGGATGCGCTCTATTTCACGGTAGAGGACAACGGCGGAGGCGTGGACGAGACCATGCTGGAACAGCTGCGAGACATCCTGCGCTCGGATGAAGTGAACATCGAGCACAATGGTCTGCAGAACATCAACCGTCGCATCTGGCTGGGCTACGGCGGTGACAGCGGACTGACCATCGACAGCACCGAGGGCGAAGGCTTCACGGTGAAACTCAAGCTCCGGCTGGGAGGAATGTAAACCATGTATCGCGTTCTGCTTGTAGAAGATGAAGAGATCATCCGCAAGGGCATTCGCTACTCGGTACCGTGGGAGGAGTGCGGCTGCTCGGTGGTGGGCGAGGCAGAGAACGGGGCAGCAGGTGAAGAAAAGATCGCTGAACTGCAGCCTGACATCGTCATTACCGACATTACCATGCCGGTAAAAAACGGTCTTGAGATGATCGCCGACACCCGGGAGAAATTCAACTATATCGCCATCATCCTGACAGGCTACTCGGAGTTTGAGTACGCCCAGCAGGCTATCCGGAACGGCGTATCGGATTATGTGCTCAAGCCTCTCGACATGGACGAGATGCGTACTGCGCTGGAGAAGGCTGTCCGCCTTGCGGGGGATAACCAGTACCTCCAACAGCGAGAGGACGAGGCAGAGGCCGTCCGCAGCCGGACAGCTCTGCCGCCATTAAGCGAAGATAAGGTCACTGACCCGCTGGTGCTGCGCATCGTAGCCTATCTGAAAGAGAATTACCAGAGCAAGATAACACTTGCTGACCTTCAGGAACAGTTCCACTACTCAGAACGATACATCAACCAGAAGTTTCAGAAAGAGCTTGGCACAACGGTCATTGACTACCTCAACCGCTGCCGCATTCAGAACGCTCTGGAACTCATCCGGAAAGGAAAACTGCCCATCTCCCAGATCGGCTGGGAGTGCGGCATTGGTGAGTACAAATATTTTAACCACGTTTTCAAAAAATACATAGGCTGCTCGGTGCGGGAGTATCAGAGCACCTTGAAATAAGTGTACGCAAAAATACCGAACAGCCGCCGTTCGGTATTTTTGCCATTTGTTCTGCAATTTGAGTATTATTTTTGTGCTAGAGGCATTAAAATGGGACTATCGAAAGGTTTCAAGTAAAAAATGGAGGTTTTTACTATGAAAAAGATTTCTCGTCGTTCGTTCCTGATGGCTACCGGTGTTATCGCAGCTTCTGCTGCTCTGAGCGCTTGCGGCGGCTCCTCCGCCAGCACCTCTTCTGCCGGTTCTACCGCTGCTTCCACTGCCGCTTCTGGTACTGCTGCACAGGGCGGCGGCGACCTCGTGATCTACTCGCCCAACTCTGAGGGCCTGCTGAACGCCACCATTCCTCTGTTTGAGGAGAAATACGGCGTCAATGTCGAGCTGATCCAGGCCGGCACCGGCGAACTGGTCAAGCGTATCCAGTCCGAAAAGAACGATCCCTACGCAGATGTCCTGTTCGGCGGCTCCTGGTCGCTGATGTACACCAACGAGGACCTGTGGGAGCCGTATGTTTCCGCCAACGATGCAAACGTCATTGACGCCTACAAGAACAAGTGCGGCTTCATCACCGGCAACGTGCTGGACGGCAGTGTCCTCATCGTCAACACCGACCTCATCGGTGACATCAAGATCGAGGGCTACGAAGATCTGCTGAACCCGGCTCTGAAGGGTAAAATCGCCACTGCCGACCCCGCCAACTCCTCTTCCGCTTTCGCTCACCTGACCAATATGCTGCTTGCAATGGGCGGCTACGAGGACGATAAGGCATGGCAGTACGTCCACGACCTGTTTGAGAATGTGGACGGCAAGATCTGCGAAAGCTCCAGCGGCGTTTACAAGGGAGTTGCCGATGGCGAGTATGTGGTAGGTCTGTCCTATGAGGATCCCTGTGCTCAGCTGGTTCTGGACGGCGCACCTGTCAAGATCGTTTATATGAAGGAAGGTACTGTCTTCCTTCCTGCTTCCGCCACCATCATCAAGGGCGCAAAGAACATGGACAATGCCAAGCTGTTCATTGACTTCATCCTGAGCGAGGAAGTCCAGAACATCTGGGGCAGCACCCTGACCAACCGTCCTGTTATGAAGGACGCTGCCACCAACGATGCCATGACCCCGATGGCAGACATCAATGTCATCGAAGAGGACATTCCCTACGTCAGCGCCCACAAGTCAGAGCTGGTGGACAAGTACACTGAGATCTTCACCGATCTGCAGAGCAAGTAATTCAAAGGGCAGCAGGAGGCTAGTATGAGCAGAATATCAGTCAAAGACGCAGTAAAGCGCTACGGGAATAATACGGTCATCCCGGACCTGAATCTGGAGATCGGAGATGGTGAGCTGTTCACCCTGCTGGGTCCCTCCGGCTGCGGCAAGACCACCCTTCTCCGTATGATCGCAGGCTTCAACTCCATTGAGGGCGGCGACATCTTCTTCAACGAGAAGCGCATCAACGATATGGACCCCAGCAAGCGCAACATCGGCATGGTGTTCCAGAACTATGCCATCTTCCCGAACCTCTCCGTCCGGGACAATGTGGCATTCGGTCTGAAGAACCGCAAGGTGGACAAGGCCGAGATCAAGAAGCGGACAGATGAGTTTCTGAACCTGATGCAGATCATGCAGTATGCCGACCGTATGCCCAACCAGCTTTCCGGCGGTCAGCAGCAGCGTATCGCACTGGCCCGCGCACTGGTCATCTCGCCGGACGTGCTGCTGATGGACGAGCCGCTTTCCAATCTGGACGCAAAGCTCCGTGTCGAGATGCGCAGCGTCATCCGCCACACCCAGAAAAGCGTAGGCATCACCACCGTGTACGTAACCCACGATCAGGAAGAGGCAATGGCCATCAGTGACCGTATCGCCGTTATGAAGGACGGCGTCATCCAGCACGTTGGCACTCCCCGCGACATCTACCAGCGCCCGAAGAATGTCTTCGTTGCCACCTTTATCGGTCGCACCAACATCGTGAATGCCCACGTCAAGGACGGCATCATCACCTTTGCCGACGGCTATCATGAGCACATTGACGCTCTGGACAAGGCTGCCGAGCAGGATGTGCGCTGTTCCATCCGCCCGGAGGAGTTCATTATCTGCAAGGACGGCACCGATGGCATCCACGGCACCGTGCAGGAGTGTACCTACCTCGGTCTCAACACCCACTACACCATTGACACCGATCAGGGCGACTCGGTGGAGATCGTAGAGGAGTCCTCCATTGGCGAGGGTCTCAAGAAGGGCGAGAAGGTGCTGCTGAAGGTCAAGAAAGAGAAGATCAACGTCTTTACCAAGGACGGTGGTACCAATCTCATCAGGAGCGACGCTTATGAAAAACAATAATAAGTTCCGTCTTGATGTCTGGGGAGCCATTACGCTGGGGACCATCGCACTCTATGCACTGTTCCTGCTTTACCCGATGGCATACCTGATCCGCCAGTCTGTGCTGGACCCCGACACCGGCGGTTTCACGCTGGCTTATTTCACGAAGTTCTTTTCCAAGAGTTACTATTTCGATACCCTGATCAACAGCTTCAAGGTATCCATCACAGCGACGGTGCTCTCCATCGCCATTGGCACCCCACTGGCATACCTGTTCACGATCTTTAAGATCAAGGGCAAGTCCGTGCTGAATATCCTCATTGTGGTGGCATCTATGTCGGCTCCCTTCATCGGTGCCTACTCATGGATCCTGCTGCTGGGCCGCAGTGGTATCATCACCACCTTCTTCAAAAACCTCGGCATCGCCATCCCGGACATCTACGGCTTCGGCGGCATCGTGCTGGTCATGACGCTCCAGCTGTTCCCGCTGGTGTTCCTCTACGCCAAGGGTGCACTGAAGAATATCGACAACTCCCTCATCGAGGCGGCTGAGAACCTCGGATGCTCTGGCATTGCCTGCTTCTTCAAAGTGGTCGTGCCTCTGATCATGCCCACCCTGCTGGCTGCGGCTCTGCTGGTGTTCATGCGATCCTTTGCAGACTTCGGCACCCCGATGCTGATCGGTGAGGGCTACCGTACCTTCCCTGTTGTCCTTTACACTGAGTTCATCAACGAGGTGGGCGGCAGCGACGGCTTTGCAGCCGCTATCGCCGTCATTGCTATCGTCATCACCACGCTGGTGTTCCTCGTCCAGAAGTACGTTTCCAACAAGAACGCCTTCGCTCTGAACAGTATGCACCCCGTGGAGGAACGGGAGGCCCGCAAGGGCATCAACGCTCTGGTGCATCTGGCTGTCTATCTGGTGGTGGGCATCGCCATCATGCCGCAGGCCTACGTCATCTACACCTCGTTCAAGAACACGCAGGGCAAGATCTTTGTGGACGGCTACTCGCTGCAAAGCTACCAGACCGCCATCGGCAAGCTGGGTCGCAGCATCCAGAACACCATCATCATCCCCTTGCTGGCACTGGTCGTCATCGTGCTGCTGGCTGTTCTCATCGCCTATCTGGTGGTGCGCCGCCGCAACGCCCTGACCAACGTGGTGGATATTCTCTCGATGATCCCCTATATCGTGCCCGGCACGGTCCTTGGTATCGCACTGCTCATCGGCTTCAATAAGCCCCCGCTCCTCATCAGCGGCACCATGCTCATCATGGTGGTGGCACTCATCATCCGGCGTCTGCCCTATACCATCCGCTCGTCGGTGGCTATCCTGCAGCAGATCCCCATGAGCATTGAGGAAGCTGCCATCTCGCTGGGTGCTTCCAAGATGAAGGCATTCTTCCGCATCACGGTGCCCATGATGGCCTCCGGCATCATCTCTGGTGCCATACTGAGCTGGGTCACCATGATCAGTGAACTGTCCACCGCCATCATCCTGTATACCGGCAAAACCAAGACCCTGACGGTGGCAATCTACACCGAGGTCATCCGCGGCAACTACGGCACTGCCGCCGCATTGTCCACTATTATGACCATCCTGACCGTCATTTCCCTGCTGGCCTTCAGCAAGCTCAATGGCGGCAAGGATATCAGCCTTTAAGTAGTTTCCCCATTCTCCTTCAATCACTGAGTTTCCAAACCGGGCTGCTTCGCTGCAATGCAAATAGCCCCCAACGGAAAAATGAGACAGGCTTCCCGAAAGGCGGGTCGCCTGTCTCATTTTTGTTGTAAGTTGGACGCTTGGGGACTTTAGACCTTTGCAGTCCCGAAAAACCGTGCCGATCCTGTACGGTTTAGAACATTTTGATGACCCACAGGATCAGGATAATGGCGATCGACACCGCAAGCGTGATTAGAAAGCTGTGGTCTTTCTTTCCGTTTTCCGGTTTGGCAGGCTCTGCCGGCTTTTGCTCCTGTTTCAGAGAGAGGATGCCATCCCCCAGCCGCTTCTTTTGGGGATTGTTGTTGCGGCGATACCCCTGGAGTAGACAGAGTAAAGTGCCTTGAAGGGATTTACTTGAATCCCTTCAATATCTACGTTTAATACTTCTTCATATGCCTTCTGAATTTCCTGATCTGTGTGTTTTCGATTACATACTGAATCAAATACACTCTTGATGTTCTCTCGGCGCGTATCGATTTTTGCTGTGTCAAAATTGTATTCCTTCAGCAATCCGTGCTCCACTAAAATCCGTGCCTCAATCATTTTCAAGATATATGCATGGTCTTTTAATGCTTCTTCAAAGCACATCATCGTATTAACAGGATTGGCAAGCTTTTCCTTTCCTGTCCGTCCACCCTGAAGGTAATCCCTTCTATAATCTGTCTTCTCCTCATATAAGAAGCAGGACAATCCACACGGACTGCCCTGCAAAAGTAAAGGGAGAGCATCCGAAGACGCTCCCCCAGTTGTACATATGAATTTTTTAGCTGATGCCCAACTCTTTCATCAGCCGAGTGCGGTACTCCTTATCTTCAGAAGCCCGTTTTGCATCCTCAATGCAGTTTTGATCGAAGAGCTTCTTCATGAGCAGAGCTACACTATTTGCGCCTTCAGCCTTTCCACGATTTTCCACTTTATCAAGCACATCGCACATATTGCGTGGGCCTCCGGTCTTATCGAATGCCAAATTCTTTTATCAACTGATCGCGGTACACTTCATCTTCAGATGCCCGCTTGACATCATCAATACGGCCTTGATTGAGGAGTTTCTTGACAAGGAGAGCCATTTGATTTTTGCCTTCAATTTCACCCTCAGCCTTACCTTTCGCAACGCCTTTTGCAATGCCTTTTTCAATGCCTCTGCTTTCCACTTTATCAAGCACATCACACATATTGCGTGGGCCTCCTTTCTGGCGTCAAAGTCACTGCGTGTCCAAAAGATAAGGTCTCAACATCTCAACCAGTTCGTAAACTTTCGTTCCGGGTGCTGACTCAGAGGGCTTCCGTCCTTCATTTTGCTTGTCCAATCGCTTTGCATTGGCAATTGCAATGTCCATGTAAGGTCGCAGCACTTCATACATATCCGGGCGGTTCTTCTCGTAACTCCCTGCACCAATGTTTTTCAGCCAATCGCTCAGCTTCGGCCAGTACCGAGATCTGTCAATATCAGTATCCATATACATAAAATGCAGCAAATACCACAGTTCTACGCACTGGTTCGACCATACAGCATGGTAAATCGTCTCACCTTGTGTACTGTATTCTTCGCACCGCTGTGCTACCATGTCAATATTTTCTGCCGGAAAATCATCTGTGTCATAGACAATCCAGACGTGCTTAAACACAATGCCGTTATTCTGAACGTATTGACGAGCTTTCATCAACAAATTTACCGTATTGTCGCCAACGCCCTCTACCTTTAGCTGGATTCTATCACGGTACTTAGCATTGATGATTTTCTGAATTGCGCCAAAATACTGCGGCTCGGTTTCTGTACCTTCAGACGCAATCAAGTGGTATTCCGGCTGAATCATCCTCGCTTTATCACGGCGATTCTTCATCCAGCTTTTTCCAAGGTCACTCTTTTTCGGAGGTTTCAGACTCATGCCCAATCCCTCCCTGTCAGCATATTAGAAAGGTAGGGGTCTGCACCATATCGGCCTTCCAGATACTGCTTGTCAAAGGCCGCTGTGCTCTTGACGCGAGTATTGTCCTCCTGCCGGAATTCGTAAAGCGAATAAATCTCGCTCTCATGATTATCATTCATCGCAGCAAACCAAATTTCATCACGGCGGAAAACAGTGTTTTTCATCGTAGTCAGGTCGTGAGAACTGAATAACAGTTGTGCGCCCTTCTTGTTCAGTTCTTGGTTCTTGAACATCTGAATCACATACCGGAGCAGCTTCGGATGCAGCTTTGCATCCAGTTCATCCACAACCACTGTGCGGCCTTCCTGCAATGCTACCATCAGAACCGGCAAGGCTGCAATCATTTTCTTGGTTCCATCCGACTCTGCTTCAAAGGGAAGCTCGTAGACCTTGCCGTTGATCGTTCTTTGCGTGAACAGGTGCTTGCTATCCTCATCATAGCGATAACCGGATAAATCAATACCCACATCATTCAGTGCATGAATCAGGCTTTCCTTAGTCGTCTCACTCTTGGACACCAGCACAATGTTTTCTGCTCTGGGGTTTGCGTAGCTCTGTGTAATACAGGATTCAAACCAATTCTGCACTTCTGCAATCACAGGGATATTGTAGTTGATTGCCAAAAAAGAAAGATACGGCATCTTCGGGTTGACGTCCAAGTTGATGCTTGCCTTATTGATACTTGCACCCAATTCAATCTTCTGGCCGTCTCGTTCAAAAATCAGTCCTGTCTTCTTGCCACCAAGAGTGCGCCACAGAAGAGACTCAAAGACAATTTCTTCCTTGAGCGCAATGTAATACTGGTATTCCTTCTCGCCTACACGGAAAAACACCTGAAAAATCGTAGGCTCATTTACAGAGTTTTCATCCAGCATAAAAGGAGCCACACTGCTGCCCTGCTGGAAGATCATAGGCTGTCGATTCTTCTCCAGCGCATGGATTGGCTTTACGACAAGGTTAATCAGGCAAAAGAATGCCTGAAGCAGATTTGTCTTACCGCCACCATTAGGGCCATAGACCGCGCTGACCGGAAGCAAATCTTCCGCTTTCTCCTGCCGAATCAAGGCATCCTGAAACTCCGGAATTGCCATTGCACGGAAATCAAATGTCGTTTCATCCTTATAAGACTTAAAATTCTGAAAAGAAAACTGGCAAAGCATTCTTTCAACTCCTTCCTGTTATTATTATAGCTCATTTTCAGTTTTTATTCCAGTATTCAGGGAATTTTATTTCTCAAATGCCGATTAAAAGTATTCTTATGTCATCAACCAAAAACCGCCCCAGATGCCTGTTAAGGAATCTGGGGCGGTTAATTCTGTTTACTGATGCTTTTCGGGCTCTTAATATTAGCCTTTTGAGATTTTAGTCATACCGATTCTTAGATGGTTTTCCATACACTTTTCGGAGCGATTTTTTCAGATTGACCACTGTTTCTTTGATGATTTTAGCTTCATCGGCAGAGCAATCCGCAAGCTGTTCCGTCATCCAACTGTCGAACACAGGCTTTGCTTTCTTGATTTCAATGCAGAGCAGCTCGTCCGCTGAACAGTCCAACGCATTGATAATATCGATCAATGTTTTCAGACTGGGGACAGAGTTTCCTGTCTCGATATGGCTGATGTGCGTGACCACCACGCCGACCTCATTAGCCAACTGCTCCTGCGTCATGCCTTTTGCAAGGCGGCAGGCACGGATACGTTTTCCGATGTCGGCGTAGTCCACCATAGTACAAGTACCCTCCGTTCCATGAAGTGATACTTGTATTGTATGTGCAATCGACCAAAATTGTAATAACTTGAAAGTGCAGTAGACTTGTTAGTATTTATCGTTCAAAAATACTTTCACTTCCTGTTTACCATCGATTGTTGTTTCTGCTGTAATCGCATCTGGACGGAATGAGTCTCCAGGATAGTGCATTTCCAGCTTCAAATAAACCTGCTTTCCAGCTTCCAGTTCTTGTGCCAGCTTACTTTCAAAATTTTTGAATTCATTTCGATTCAAACCTGCATCTTGTGGAACCAGATTTTCCAAATCATTTGCACCATCAAAGCGGTCTGCAATCGCGTGTCCACGGTCATCTGTGCTTTTCTCATACCCTTTACCGATGTCATGGATGTTATCTTTTATTTGCAAACGTCCATCGTGCTCTTTTAGGTGAAGATTTCCTTCCGCTGTGAAAAGTCTCCCAAGGTGGTCTGTTGTATATTCATATCCATTTCTTTTGTACTCTGCATCGGATAGAAGATCTTGCTCCATACGATATGGTGCACCACTATCATTATAGCGAGTTCCCGGTTCCAGCTTTTCAAACGATTTTGCCACGCCAGACCCCATTCTTTCGCTTGCAGATACATCTTTTTGCAAGTGCTCAAATGATTGCTTTATATCCGGGGTAAGTTTTTTCTCTGTCTGAGAAAACTTGCCCTCTTGCAGCCGTTCAAAAGACCTTCTGATTGATGTATCGAGTCCAATGTAATTTGGGAACTCTGGTACTTTTACTTCCGAAAGCTCGTTTTTCACATCACCTTACCTCCCTGCTCCAGAAAGTTTTTCCTTAACTCTTTCGCCGCATCCCGGTCAGGATTCCGCTGAAGTCCTTCTGTCATCAGGCAGTTTAATGCCCACTCCGCAGTCGATGTTTGGAGGGCATATCTTCCCTGCAACTGATTCACCAGTTCTCTGCGTGGTGTCAATGTTTTTTCCGCTTCATAGCAGTACTGTATAAGTGTCTCCATACCGTCAAAGAAATCAAACACCATTTTCTGAGTTTTATCTCGGTCTTTCAGCTCACCCCGAAACACTTGTTCGATGTAACGTCGTTCCTCAGGCTCTATCCAAATCTCATGCCGCTTCAGCCATCGTTTCAGCTGTTCCGTTTCCGAATCATTCAGACACTTTGCAGGAGCTTCCTGCGCCAACTGCCCAAATATAAATTCTGTATTGATTTCTTCCTCTGTTTTTACAGGCTTGTGGTAGACTGCACCCTCCGGCACCGGGTATGCCTTCACCTTGCAGAGAACCGCTTCCGGCCACTCATTCTGGTAAACAGCGGCTACACCCAGCGGCAACTTGGAAAGTTCATCGATTTGCGCTTCTTTCAATCCGGCAGATTTACCCACCAGCTTGCGGTCTTCTTCGTCCGGCAGACGCAGAATAATTTTTGTATTCGTGTTGCGGATGACTGACACATCCAGCAGTCCGGGAGCCTGATCTGCAATGATAAAACCTTCTCCGTAGGTACGCATTTCCGCAATCGCGTTGGCCAGCATCTCTACCGACTTTCCCTGTACGTTTGCGCTCTCCTGTGACTGCTCTGCCGATGTCTTGCGCAGCAGGTTATGTGCCTCTTCCAACACCGTCACATGACGGAGCTTCCCATTCATCACACCACTGCACATCCGATATTCCTGCAACTTCATCACCAGAATGCCCATCAGCAGTGACTTTGTTTCCATTGCGCTTGCGCGGCTCAGGTCTACGACGACGTTTTCATCGAATAGCTCCGCATCGCTCAACGCATCTTCTGCACAGAACACACTGCCATAGATGCCATTGGTCAGAGATTTCACACGGGTACACAGCGCACCCACATAGTCGCTCTGGGTGTCATTGGAATAATGCGATTCTTCGATTACTGTTGGCAGAACTCGCTGAAGGTCAAAAAATGTGGGGAAAACGCCTCTGTCACTTTCCGACTCTCGCAAGTCCCACCCAGCGTTCTGATAGCTGCGCTCAATGGCATCTTTCAGCACAGCAGGCATTGCCGCATACATCGGCCAGCAGGCACTAAAAATTTCCACCAGACGGTCAATATGCTCCAAGATATGAATTTCTGCCGGGAAAGCAAACGGGTTGAGACGCAGCAGCGGCGTTTCTCTTGGATTGGTGCCGTAAACAGCAGCCTTTCCGTTACCGAGCACCGTCTTGTATTCGCCCTTAGCTGGTTCCACCACAAGGAAAGTTGCATCGCCATCCTTTGTAAGCTCGTCCAGCAGGTGATAAACTGCGTTGGATTTGCCTGTGCCAGTAGAACCTGTAATGAACGTATGTGCCGCCATCGCTTGACGACTCAGAATAAGGTCTGCACTTTCCGTCTGACCCATGTGATAGATTTTGCCCAAGTCGATTTTATCAGCCTTTTCAATAGCAGCATCCGGCACATTGCGGCCAAATTCTGCGTGTTCAATCACGGGCAGGCCGTGTACCGAGCGTGTCGGCAAACCAAGGTGCATTGGCAGTTCCCGACCACTGACCAGCGTACCTGCCGTGTAAAACAGACTGTCAGCTTCATTCTCCCAGAGCTGGCGCGCAAAGACAGGGTGTGTAAAACGTCTGAGATATTCTCGCATAGCAGCTACACTTGCACGGTCCTGCCAGAGATTGACCGCACCGCTTTCCACAGAAGAGCCTTCTCCAATCATCAGCGAACGATATGTATTAGCTGCAAGAAGAGCCTTGCTGGGGCGAGAGGACAAAAAATAAGCCGCACAACTGTAACAGCCGTAATCTTCACTTTCTTTGGTACGCTTGATTTGCTCGTCAATTCGTGTCAGCAGTTCTTCCACCGCCTTGTTGCAGACTTCTATCTGCTGCGTCCGCGCAGTGCCGTGCGTATCCGTCGTCCCGTTGGAATGCTGCTCATTGGTGCTGTGCGCATTGCTGCGTTCCACCGTAGAGCTGTCTGTGTGCGCCGTGTTGTATCCCCGGCTCATCCCAAAGCCCAGCGACTTTCCGATGCTCCGCGCCGTACTCCATGCAGTCCCATTTGTTTCATGTCCAGCCACCATAGGCACCGCAGAGCCAAACAGTGGGCCAGCCTTTACCGCAGCCGCACCGACTGTACTTACCGCTGACACAATAGCTGCTCCAGCAGGTGGAAAAACCGCCGATGCCGCCACTGCTCCAAGCGCAAGGATGCTCGCACCAGCTGCCACGCCGACCATTGTTCTTTTGCCCGGCAACCGGAGCCGTGTGACTGCGTGCGACTGTCCTATCGTATTCGTCGTTCCTTGGTTCATTCCAGCGTTAAAGTTAAATTCCGTGTTCCGGCCTTGTTCATCGCTGAAACCGCTGCTCGTGCCATCTGTTACCGTATCCGATGTACCGGAGCAGAATGTCTCCATGACTGCATGGCTTTCGTTTTCTGTATAAGACCACGTTGTTTTGCGGAACGGAGACAACGCGCTATACAGTTCCTCATATCCGTTTCGGATGCCTGCCTGCGTTTCTTCTGTAACTGGCTCTGCCAGAAATAACGCAGTATAAGCATCGCCATCCATTGCATCGATAAAACGCTCGATACCCTGAATGAATGCTTTGTCTTCCGTCTTAGATTTATCTCGCAATGCCGCAACGCAGGAGACAGAAGCGATTGCCGACTGTGCCGAACCGAAAGAACCGTTATTGTCTTCCAGCAGCGCGTCAATTTCTTCCTGATGGAGTTCCTGCACTTCAGAGCCGGGAAAGTTACTCTTCATCCCTTTTTCAATCGCATCACCGGAAATTGCAAGGTCGCGGTTATCGATTCCCTGCCTGCCCGGATTCTGCCGCACACCCAAATAAATATCTGCCGGTGCACCATCTGCCGGAACATCGACCATCACAGCCAGACTGCAACCAAGGGCCATACTGGAATGATAAACAGTGGAGAGTTTTTGGAGCATATCCTCGCCTTTTTTCAGGGTCAGCTCTTTCATCTGGAACAACTTGATGCAGGTTTTGACATCCAGCGTTTCCTTCATTTCTTCCGATGGCTCCACCAGCGAATAATTCTGTAACTCCGGCAGATATTTTTTGTACACCAGATGGTCTGCCAGCGTCAGTTGATTTGCAAGTTCTTCCATCGACTGACTTTGGGAGAGATTCTGATTCGTCATTTTCAAATCACTCATGTTAGTTTCCTCTTTTGATGGAAAAGCGTTCTATTCAAACATCGCTGCACTCATCACGTTTATATTTTCAACTGGTTTTGTTTGGTTCATCCAATATTTTCAGGAATCCATTTCCAATGCCATGCGCAGTCTTTTACGATTTGATGCTTTTTCTTTTGAGCGTTCAAAGCTTTTGTTCATCTTCAAAATTTCATCCATGGTCGTTTTGGTCTGCTTTCCTGCAAATACGTCCCTTGACATTTGCTTTATGGCTTTGCTCATCCTGCTTGCATCTTCCTTGGCCTCTGCTACTATATAGAGCACATCCGCGCGGTGCTTATCCTTTTCCACACCAATGCCATTCTGGTAGCAATAGGCCATATTGCTGTCTGCCACATAGAAACCATGATCTCCTTCACTCGCTGCCCCAAAATGGGCCAGAGCCTCTTTCCCATCTTTGGGTACACCAATGCCCCTTGCGTAGCAAACGCCAAGATCATTTATTGCCTTCATATATTCCTGCTGTGCTGATTTTTGGTAATACTCTACTGCTTGTTTCACATTTTGGGTCACAGCATTTCCGATAAAAAGACACGTTGCAAAAAGGTACTGTGCCTCAGCATCTCCTTGCTCCGCTGCCTTTTTATAGTACTTGACAGCTTCCGCAGGAAGTTTGTTTACACCCAACCCCTTCATATAGCATTTTCCAAGATTTCTCTGCGCTTCCTTCGAACCGTTCTCTGCCGCCTTTTGGAACAGTTCAAACGCTTTTCTCGTCTCTACCCCCACTCCAATATAATACTCGCCCAATTTATTTTGTGCGTCGGCATTTCCCTGTTCTGCGGCCTTTTCGAGCCATTCCATAGCCTTACTCTTGTCTTCCTCTACACCAATTCCTGCAAAGTAGGAACATCCCAAAAAGAATTGTGCTTTCGCATTTCCTTGTTCCGCCGCTTTTTTAAACCATTCAAAAGCTTTACGCTCATCTTTTTCTGCTCCGATTCCCTCAGAATAAAAATTTCCCAAAACAACCTGTGCATCTGCATAGTCTTGCTCAGCGGCTTTCTGCACCCAGTAAAGTGCCCGCTTTTCATCTTCTTCAACACCCAAACCATTCAGGTAACAGGCTCCAAGATCATACTGTGCAGCAGCAAAGTCCTGTTCAGCAGATTTTTTGTACCATTCGATTGCCTTCTTTTCATCTTTTTCGACCCCATATCCATTAAGATAGATACCTGCCAAAACATATTGTCCTGCGGGATGGCCTTGCTCCGCAGCTTTTCGGAACCACTTTATTCCTTCTTGCTGAGCAGGGTCGTTCCAATCCGCGTCATCATTTGCTAAGGTCAAACCATATTTAACCTGCGCGTCTGCATCTCCTTGCTTTGCAGCCAGATAGAACCACTTTTTTGCTTCTTCCTCATCCTGCTGAATTCCATCTCCGCTGCTATACATATCACCTACCACAGACTGTGCATCCTTGTCTCCCTGCTCCGCCGCCTTTTTGACCCATTTGAATGCCTCTGCGTGATCTTGCGCCACGCCTTCACCATTGTAATAGCACTCTCCCAGATAAAATTGCGCATTTGCATAACCTTGTATTGCTGAGTTGTAAAACAGCTCAACTGCTTTCTTCAGGTTTTTTTCAACACCCTTTCCTGCTTTGTAATATAGCGCTAAATTGCATTGCGCCTTGGGATGGCCTTGTGCCGCTGACTTTGCATACCATTTGGCAGCTTCTTTTACATCTTTTGAGACACCTTCACCGCGATCATAGCGGACACCAAGACGATTTTGCGCATCTGCATTTCCCTGTTCTGCGGCCTTGCGGTACCACTTAGCAGCTTCCACCATATTTTTTTCATTACCTTTGCCTTCTGCGTAACAAAAGCCAAGCCGTAACTGGGCTTCCGCCGAATCATACTTTTCCGCAGCAGCTTTGTATGCCTGAAACGCTCCTTCCTCATCGCAGACCTTTTCACACCGCTGTGCGCTTTCCAAATATACTTGCGCATTGTCCTCTTTGCTCGTCTCTGCAACCATTTCACCAAGACCGTACTGCTGCACACAATAGGCAAACACACTTTTTGGCATATCTGGGCCGTAGAAATAGTAGCTGTATTGGGTATCAGGCCCTGCATTCCGTGTCTGGAGTTTTACTTCTTCGCCAAGACCCTTCCAGCTGGCACGGCCCGAAACAGGCATAAACCATTCTGGAATAGGCTTGTTTTCAATGGCTGTCAACCCTTCCATCTCGCATTTGTCGATACGGATAGATTGCAAAGCATTATCCTGATAGAAAACTTCGACCCGAACCTTGTTCATACAGCAGAGCTCCTTTTATTTTTTCATTTCCGATATAATTTTGATGTAATCTCCCTGACTTCTCACCCACATATCGATACCCGTGCCAAACACCTCCGCTTCCACGATCCAGCCATTTTCCGTCACCTGCAAAACCTTTGCGGTGGGCAGTCGGTCGAGCACGGATTCCAGACTCGGCCCGGTATACTCAAACTTAATCGTCTGCAGTTCACCGCCGTACATAAACTGGATGCGCTTGCGCATCTCACCCTCTTGAAAACGATTCGTGTATCTCTGGGCAAAATGCCTGTCGAGTGTCTTATAGCTTTGGATACGGTCAATGCGATAAATGGTCGGAGAATTATCCTGTGGATTTTTGAAGTGCTTATCCTTGTCGATGCCCTCAATAAACGCTGCCAGATAGAAATAATATTCGCTGAATAGAATACCTACTGGCTCGATGGTACGCACCCGTGTTTCGCCATCATGGGTGCGGCAGTAAGTAATTTCCATCAGGTTATGATTTTCAACCGCAGTGCCAATTTCCCATAAACTTTCAATGAACTTTCGTCCATGCTGCGGTTCAACGTAATGGAAGCGTTCGTTGCTGATAAGGTCTTTGACCTGGTTCAGCCTATCCAACGGCGTACAGGCTAAAATGAGCTTGTCCAGAATAGGAAACATTTCCTCCTTGACCATAGAGCGACTTTCCAGCAGGATCTTGCACACAGCTAAAATCTCGCTGCTGGTCAGAAAGCGGGACAGCGTATCGTCCAGCAGATAACCGCCTTTCGCCGAGTTATACAGAATCTCCCGGCGCGGCTCACTGTCCGCAAAATGATTTCGCAACGTATCAAGGTCACGCTGGATAGTCTTTTCACTGACTCCGAAGCGATCAGCGGTCTGCTGTTTGTTTAGTACACCGCCCTGCACCAGTACTTGTTGGATATAGAGTATGCGGTCTAATCTATTATTAAGCACAGTTCATTCTCCTTCTTGCCCATTGTAACACAGCACAATCATCACTGCAATTCCTTGTGAAAAGTTTTGCCGTTTCGCTGAAGTACAAAAAAATTTTTGTTTCTTTTATACAATTTCAGTATACAAAAAAAGATGGACAGACTGTCTGTCCATCTTCTCAAAAATCAAGGTAGATTATTCTTAAATTGCCAACCTCTTTTGAAGCGATATGCACTGTTCATCAACTCATCCGTGATTGTGTAAAACGCCTGTCGTGGCGAAATGCACTCGCCAATCATTCCAATCACAAGCGCAAAATTCAGCGCAAATGCAATACTCAGTAGAACTATCAAGAATTTTTTCATACACTCTTCTCCTTTTATCTCACAATCTTATCAGCTTTTCTAACCTCATTATAAAGATTTTGATGGACGGTATGTCTGTCCATTCTACGATAACCCACAAAAAAGGAACACGGTATTCACAGAATTCACCGTGTTCCTGCTATCATCTTTTGCGATTGGCACTTTTACAAAGCTCAACCTTGCGTTTTAACTTCCTCCCGAATCTGCCTCTTATACTTATAATAAGTATTCCGGGCAAGTCCTGTCAGTTTCATACACTCCACATCGTCCAATGTACCGCCAAAAGCCTTACAATGAATACGGATTTTCTCTTTGGCCGCTTTGGACTTTTTGGTTTCAAAGCCAATGCCTTTCTTACGGCCAACCTGCTTGCCGTTCAGCCGGGCGGTCAAAAGGCCCTCACGGGTGCGCTGGTGCAAGTCGGAAACTTCTTTTTCGGACTGCTCAAAGGCTAGCTTGATCTGCTCCTTAGCCAAGGCCATCAGATACTCATTGATGCCTTTTAAGATAAAATCCACATTGGTTCCTGTCATTGCAATGCTGCCGGACAGGGCCTTTTTGTAGGTTTCGGTATCAATGTGATGCTCCTTCAGAAATACCAGTCGGATACCTTTATTATAGAGGTCTTCATATAGTGAAAATCCCTCCTCCGCATTTCTAGACATTCGGGAAACAGAATCAAATACCACCTCGTCCCCATCTTTCAGAATCCGATACAGCTTGCTCCATTCTGGCCGGAGGATAGAGGTTCCTGTATAGGCTTCCTGCACAATGTGGGCAGTCGGATATTCAGCCCTGATATTACGAACCTGACGGTCAATGCTTTGTTTTGCAGTGGAAATTCTGCAATAGCCATAAATACTCATAACCCTTCTTTCTGTATCAAAAATGCCGTTCGTCATTTTAGCGTCACCGATTTGCTAAGACAAATCGGCTTCATCACGCTGTGATTGATACTTTTCTGTACCCACGGCAATTTTAATACTTTTTCCTGCGAGCCTTAGTCATCCCTCATAAACTTCAAAAGATTATCTCCGTTGACGAACGGTTCGCACCGTCCGTCCCCTGCGATGACTTTTGAACTTTATAAGGAACGACACGGCTCGCTCTTATCAACGGTTCAGATACTGATTCATAAACTCTTCCACCGTCACGCAGGGCTTTTGATTTTTCTCTGCTCCTCCAAACGGATCATAGTTCCAGTCCGTCTCTTCATCTATGTACCGCCGTCCGTCATCGGGCAGCTCCAACGGCTCTGCAAGAATAATCGTACCCCAGTGATTGACCATGATAAACGGCGCAATCTCACAGGGAATCCCCCCGCAGTCATCATCATGCCGCACATCGTAGGCATATAGACCATCCGGGACGGTATCTCTTTTTATGCGGAAGCTGGTGAATAATGCAGGCTTTCCGCAGACAGTGATTTCTTCATAGTGTTCGATCATCGCATTGCAAGACATATAAATTTCTCCTTTATGCCACATTAAGTCGGGTAGCTTTATAGCAGTCAGCGCACATTCCCTCATGGGTATTCGCAAACTCTGCCGCCTGCATGATAGAGCCATCTTTCAACTTAACTCTCTTGATGGGCTGGTTGCACCGGGCACAGATGCAGGGCACTGGCGGCTGTTCCTGCTTTTGGCTGGTGGATCTCGATTTCGGCTGCTTTTGCGGCTCTGATTCCGGCTGCAGTGCAGCATCTTCCGGCAAATCCTCTCCGGCATAAACGTACAGGCCCAGACCAAACATAGCAAGGTTCTTCACCAAGCACCGCATGATAGCCTTATTCACATCGAACATGGATGCCGCTTCTACGGTACGCTCTTCCATGCCGATCTTTTCACGGCGGCGGGTCTGAGGATTGTACTCCCATTTCGGGGTGGTATAGGTGTAAGGCACAGCTTTCATGGCTTTGTTTGCACCATCCAGTACAGGCAGCCACATCTCATGCGAAACGCCCTCGATGGTAACGGATGTATAGACCATGAATCCGGTGATAGGATCATAGACATAGGGCAGACCGTTGAACTTTTTGACCTCATAGCTGGCAGAAGGATATAACTTCTTCACCTCTGCCCAAGCATACGCCCAGCTCACATACTTCAGCTCGGTATTGCCGGACTTCTTGACCTCCACATGGTCTTTGAAGTCGATGCCAAATAATTTTACGAACGGATTTTCAGTAGCCATAATAAACCTCCTATAAAAAAGACGGCAGGAAAGTAATTTCCTGCCGCCATATCCAAAACTTATGCCGCATGAATGATAGTAAATCTGCGACTGCTCACATTTTTACTGTACCGATTAAAAATGTCCGGCTGTTCTTTCTTCAACCGCTGGGAATCCACACGCTTACTTTCAGAGGACACCCACGATACCTTATAGCCCGGTGCTGTGCCATAGGCGGCATCCTGCATTTGCAGCTTGACCTGCTGTTCAATCGCAGTCTTTTCCTGCTCCAACTGTTCGATTTGGTCAGAAAGAGACTGCCGTTTGTCCAGCAGGTCACGAACTGCATTCAAATCAGCTGTTTTGCTTTTATCACCGTCAGAATACATCTGGTTGATTTGCTGTGTATCCCCCTCACTTCCGGTAGGTGCAGGCGGAATCTCAGGCATCACATTGTACTTCCAGAAGTGCTCTTCTTCGGCAATGAGGTTATTCAAAACCGACTTATCACGGATAATTTTATGAATTACCAGCTCTTTTCCGAAAATCAGAGCAGCAATGTACCAGCAGTCGAAACCGCTGACAGCCAGATAGTGATTGACTTGTGCCATGTAGTGCGCAGGGATTTTGCCATCTGCCCACTTATCCGCAGAGAACGGAGACACCGTCTTGCACTCCAATCCTGCTTTCTGCCCAACGATCAGACGGTCAAAATCTGCCAGAAGAAGCGGATGTTCCTCACTCTGGTAGATGGCGTTAGCTCTGCGAACTTTCAGTCCAGTGGCTTCGGTGAATCGCTGTGCCACATATTCTTCCAAATCGCGCCCCTGCCGCATAGCTTCGTTGTCGATATTTTCAATAGTATCACTGATTTTATCGTGATACACCTGAAATGCAGAACGGTACGGATTTACACCCAAAATCGCCCCGGCGTCCGTTCCGGTGATGCCGCATTTCCGATAGCGCAGCCAATCTTCTTTGTCCAGATTTATCGTGGAAATCAATCGTTTCATGCAATATTCAACTCCTGCCTCATGTTTTTATCTGCGATTTCAAAATCGTATTCCACCAAATCCCGCATGATAATGGAAAACTCGTCTACCAGTGTGCGGTCATCATCCAGCCACAAAGCATACAGAAAATCCAGAATGTTTCGCTGCACCCGAAGATGATTCCAGAAACGCTCGTCCATCTTCTTTTCGGTGTCCAGCGTAATCAAGGCACTGACAATGGTGCTTTTCATCGTGATCTCGTATGCCGTGGTGCAAGTAGGCTTTGGAAAATCAGCTTCGATGCTGTTTAGGAACTCAGAAAATTCCCGAACAGCCCGGTTGCTTACATCGTTCATAAGTCCTCCTTTATGCTGCGGCCAGCACCATTTTGTAGGCTTTATCAATCATCGGATTGCCCTCTGCGGTGCGCAGGAACAGATTTTCGTTGTAGTTCCGGGTCTTACGGATGGGGTCTGCATGGGTAGCGAAGTCTGAAACGGCATTTACGAACCGCCAACCGTTCTTGCCGACCCATTCCAGATCAGGTGCGTTATAATAGCGAGCCTTCAAATCTTCCTGCAAGCGCAGGTTATTCTTCCGCTGGCCATCAGTCAGGTCTTCAGTAATGGGGAAGAATTCATTGATGAACTCCTGTACCTTGCGGTCAGACAGCTTAATGGTGGTCAGCTCATGGATGCCCTTGCCCAGTTCCCCCATGTAGCTGTTGGCAAGCTGTAAGGTTTCACGAGCGTCCTGCACACGGAGCAGAACATTTTCAGTGTGGCGAGCAGTCCAGATGCGCTTTGCAGTCCCCAGAGCCAAATTCAAGGTGTTCTGGCAGACCACACGAACCGGGGTCATAGCGACTTTGACACCAGAGCTGCCATCGTGACTGTTGAAGAACACCAGATATGGGGTCACTTCATCCCCGGCGATAATGTACTTCTCCGGCAGCTTTGCCAGCATCCACACCTTCTTACCGCCCTGCAAAGAGCCTGCGGTTTCATAGGTGACACCCTCACCAAGCAGGTCATCGGTGAACTGGAACGCTTCTTCGTTCTGCACGATGCGGTAACGGTCAGACACCACGCCCAGAACAGCTTCATCCGTGCTGCGGACATTGGCACGATAGCCGGGAATCATAGCACCTGTGCCGGAATAGATATTGCGGCTTTCCACCTGCCAGTCCAGACCAGCCAATTCCAGAGCTTCCCGACTTGCAGGGGCATCCATCACGATACGGCCAAGGCCATGCCAAGGGGTCTCACGGACAGAGAACATGGTTTCAACATTTGCAGACATAACTACTACCTCCTAAAATTTTAATGTGATTACTTGTTTTCAAGTTTATGGGCGGTCCAGATAATGAGTATTGCGGCAGTTTTCCCGATTGCCTTTGCACCCTTCATCAGAATCTTTACCATAACATCAGCCATTGTTTTTCCTCCATTTTCAAGTAAAAAGTAAAGACCTGTGGACAGAATCAAACTGCTCACAGGTCTTTCTACAAAGATAATATATAACTGTAATTTTTTCAGATACGCTTCGTCTTGTGTCGGGTGTGTCAAATGTGTCAGGTTTTTATGAAACTCTCTATATATTCTTTATTTTTATCCCCTTCCTCTCTATTTTTCTTAGATATGCGATAGGGTAAAAATATAAAATATAATAAATGTTTCTCGAAAATTCTGACACATCCGGCACAACTGACACAGTGTTTTACGGTCAAGCTTTTGTGCGGATACCCACGGCTACCGTGAGGTCATGCCACTCATTTTTACGAATTTCCTGATTCCGGGAAGCCTTAAAAGCCTTAGCTTCTTCAAAAGAAATCCTAAAACGAGCCATCTCCATAAAGCCATCCAACGTACAAGTAGCACTATTTCGACTCTGCACTTCTGTCAGTTGGAAATCAAGTACCCAGCGGTATTCCTCATTCGTCAGCGGCGTGATCTGTGCCACACAGCTATTGATAAGCTCCCGGTCGACATCATTCCTAGATGCCTTTTGCCATTCATCCAACTTCTGCGCAATCAAATTCATGTCAAGGGTTCCACTGCGCTCATCCTCCTGCTCCACATTCTCATATTGAGACTGCAATTCTGCAATCTGCGCATCCAATCCCTTCCGCCGCTCTGCCAATTCCTGTTTTGTGATGATTCCGTCTGCACACAGGTCTATGTACTTATCCAGACGCTCCCTCTGTCTGGCGATGCTGTTTTCCAGCATCGCCTTTCTGGAAATGCGGACAGTCTTTTCTTCTGCCATGCAGCGGTTCAAAATTTTATAGACCTCTTTGACTGTTTTGCCTTTGTCAAAGGTGAGATGTTCAAACACCTTTGCTGCCATCAAGTCCAGCTTCCACTCACAGATCGCCCTGATTTGACAGCTAATCCCCAAATCCAAGCCATGCTCCTGCAAATAGCTGATACTTGGTCTACGGGTACGGCGGTAGCACTGAAATCCATGAACTACTGCACCATCCCGATTTACACGCCACTTGAACTGGATAAATCCTGCGCCACAGCTGCACCGCAATTTTGCTGTCCAGACTGACTTTGGCGTATTTCTCATGTACTTGTGCTTTTTTCCATTTTCATCTATTACCCGTGCAGATTTCGATACCAAAATCTGCTGGCATCTATCCCACATTTCTTCTGATACCAAAGGCTCAAAGTCACCTTTCACATAGATGTAGCTGCTCTCGTCCAGATTTTTAACACGCTTCTGTGTCAAATATCCGTCGCTGTGGGATTTATTGTAACAGATACACCCCTTATAGGTTGCATTATGCAGAACTCTGCTCACCTTGGAAGCGTCCCACGAAACATGGCCGCCTGCATCCAATCGGCCAAGGCGGTATAATTCGTTTACGATTTTAACCAACCCATTTTCCCCGGTAGAATACATTTGGAAAATCAGTCTTACCGTTTCAGCTTGGTCAGGGTCAGGAACATAGGTTCCGTTCTCCCTACGGTATCCTAAGATGTTTCCGCTGCCATATAAAACGTGCTTCTCCCGGCTGATTTTCTGCCCAGCCTTCACGCGCTCTGAAATTTTGCGACTCTCATCTTGTGCCATAGAAGACATGATCGTCAGCCGAAGTTCGCCATCGTTGGTCGCCGTGTTGATACCATCGTTGATGAAAAATACGTCCACCCCACGTGCTTTCAACTCCCGTGTGTAGGACAGCGTATCAACTGTATTTCGTGCAAAGCGGCTCACTTCGCGAGTAATAATAAGGTCAAATTTTCCCTTCTGGGCATCCTCCATCATGCGCAAAAACTCCGGCCTCTTCTGTGCTTGCGTTCCGGTAATACCTTGGTCTACATAAACCTCCACGATTTCCCAATCTGGGTGCCGAGAACCTTCAATTTTATACCACTCCAACTGATTTTCCAGTGCGTTGATTTGTGCCTCATGTTCTGTTGAGACACGCGCGTACACGGCTATCCTCATAAAATTTAACCTCCACTGTCTCTGACTCTTTTCTGCGGCAAAAAGAAAGGCTCTGGCCGAATCCCCTCCGCCAGAGCCTTTCTCTGTTGTTTACGAAGCCTTTGCAGGCGGTTCTTCCTCCTGCTCACGCTTCATCCGAAGGAAGTTCTGATAGGTAGGCAGGTTGATTACCCCTGCCGCAAAGAGAGCTTCCACCAGACAATAGGCCATCGCCTTTTCGTCAATTTCCAGCATTGTGATACCTCCCTTGGTTATCGTTAATGGTGCTTAGAGTCAGAGGTATAACGTATCATCGAAGAATTAGAAGTTACGGACGGGGTTTGATTCCTTGGAAAGCAGATACCGGATTCTTTCGGGCAATCATATCCTCTCCTATACACCGGAAGCGAGTATGCTTTATTCCCCTTTGGGTAAGTTCTTGCGTGAATGCCTTTTTGCTACACGCCCACATATTCTTCTCCTTGCAGTAGTCCGAGTAAGCATTATACAGGTCTTCTGTAGCAGTCACCGCTTTCGGCTCGCTCCTATCACAGCTTTCCTGTATAAATTTTCCTACGGTCTTCGCAATAGAGTCTCTCACAATGCACTTTACGTTGTCCACCTGTGGAATCTCTGGAAAGATGTAGTTGAGTTGCACAAGCTTCCGCGCATAGTGCAGGGCTTTTGTAACAATCGCATCTCGCTCTTTCCAAATTTTGTCTCCCAAATCCGGGTCTTGCTGGTCATCCGGGATTGCATAATTAAAAGGCAGATATATGATACGTTTTAGGAGTGCATCATCTTCTCCGTCGATGATAATCGGATGATTACTAGAAAAGACAAACTTAATGCGCCTTTCCAGCAACGCATCATCACGAAATTTGCGTGGAACATTGATTGAATCGCCTCCTGTAATCTGCTTCAATCGAGAAGCTGCCTCCTCATCAATTTTTGAACTTGGCATATCTCGTCTTGCCTTGATTTTGTTGCGCATCGCCTCCTTTGCAGAAAAAGCGGTCTCTTGTTCAACTTGCTCCCCTATTGCGCAAAGTTCGCCAAAGGATAGCTCGGCTCCTGATGCCGGAAGAATTTCTTCAGCATATCCCCTCAAAAAATTATCCTGTGACCAACCCGAATCATTCTCAATTTTTTGAGCGGACTTCTGTAATACCGCTTTTTGCCTGTCATGGAATTTGTCCTTTCCATACATATTACTCATGGTTGGTTTCCTCCGAAGTGGTCTTCTGGAAGTACATCTGCTCGACCAATTTTTCGATGGGATTCTGCGTTTCTCCCAGATTACCAGAGAGCAGATAGTCGATTCTTGTTAATCCCTGAATCTTTCCGTCTCCCTCCCAAAGATAGCCCATTTCCGCTCCCCAAGCATGTACAAACACCTCATAGAAAGCATCCGGTTCAAAATCGTCCGGGCATCCAAGTATAATCGGAGATTGCATTGCTCCGTCTCGGACAAAAATACCGGCAGCTATTTTTCCAGATTTGAATGTTTTTGTGCTGAACAGAAGCGGAAATTTTTCTACTCCATCCTCACATCTCCAATTACAGCTTGACAAAATCCTCCCATTCTGTTTCAAGCTCATTTGGAAACCTCTGAACGGCGAAATATACTCACCTTCCCGAAGAGCAACCTCAGCCTTCCCATTTATCCTGGTAATCCCAATATCTGCATAACAGTCCTTACCCTTAGATGCTTTCTCCTTCCAAGCAAAGAACTCATCCGTAGCTTCTTTCTGAGCTTCGTTGAGTTCCCGATACCACTTGTCATATTCATTCTGTGTCATAGTAAAATACCTCGTAAATCAATTATTTTGTGCTTCGAAGTGGCCACTTCGTTCGCAATAGTAGTTTATCATGACCCTATTCTGTCTCCTAGGCCGCTCAAAGCTCTTTTTCGTAAATTTTGGGCGTATTTCATTCATGGTTTATTCATATTTTAAAAAATCAAATTATACAAAAATACGTTGAGGCCGAGAAAGTTGGAAACTCCTAACTTTCTCGGCCTCAACGTATTTTAAAATATCTTTACTCTTCTACTTTCTTTCCTTCTTTTCTATACTTTGCCTCATAAAATTTATCAGCACACTTTTCAATCTCTTCATGGCATCTTGATAAACTTTCCAGTATGTCCTGATAAATCGTTTGGTACACCCATTCTGAATGCGGATATTCCATCTCCATGTCAAAAAGTTCATCTCCAAGCCACCAAATTATCGGCCAGCCCTCAAATTTTTGACTATCTTCTATCTCACTTTTAGGTTCTTCCTTTATGTCTGGATAAAGTTCCTTTATTCTCTTTTCCACAAGTTTTGGACTAATTTCATTTTCCTTTAACGAGTTTAATCCCCGAACTAGAAGTTCCCTATAATAATCTTCCGCCGTCTTTGTTTTACCTCTGGATTCACTACTTTTCGTTAGCAACTCATTCTTTTTGCCTTCTATCCTTTCAATGGCTTTTGCAAGCGTTTTGCCGTTTGTTTTCAAAATCCAATTAAAGAAAACTATATTTTTTAATGTAAGTTGCGTATTTATTCCAATTTTAATTTGGCTTTTGCATTTTGCTTTTCCACAAAAAATTATATTTAGATGACTTATTACTTTTCTTCTTATTTTTCTTGCTCCATTTACCTCATCTTCATCATTTAAGATTTCCCCTTCTTTTCGTGCATCCATTATAGCCTTTACGAACATCTCTTCTGTAACTTCACTTTTTGTTTCATCAAGGACTATATCCCGTTCTAATGCCCAATATTTCATGCTATATTGCCCAAAACTAATAGTCCCCTTCACCTTTTCTGCATAGTTATAATCATCACGTAGTTGATAATACGGATTACTCATAATTTCTTCAAGTGGATCATTTTTTCTTTTCTTCATACTTTTTCTCCTCTTAGAACCAAAAACCTCCCCGGCAAAACCATTCAGTTTCACCGGGGAGGTTTATCATACGCTTATCTTCCCATGTTTTGCGCGATTAGTACATCTTCATGCAACAATCTTACGCTCTGGGATTTTTGATAGCAGCCTGAGCAGCAGCCAGACGTGCGATAGGCACACGGAAGGGAGAGCAGCTGACGTAGTCCAGACCAACATTGTGGCAGAACTCAACGCTGGAAGGATCACCGCCGTGCTCGCCGCAGATGCCCAGACCCAGGTCGGGACGGGTCTCACGGCCGTCATGTGCAGCCATCTTGACCAGCTTGCCGACGCCGACCTGGTCCAGATGCTGGAACGGATCGCTCTCGTAAATCTTGTTCTCGTAGTAAGCGCCCAGGAACTTGGCAGCATCGTCACGGCTGAAGCCGAAGGTCATCTGGGTCAGGTCGTTGGTGCCGAAGCTGAAGAACTCAGCTTCCTTGGCGATCTCTCCGGCAGTCAGAGCTGCACGGGGGATCTCGATCATGGTACCGACCAGATACTTCATGTCAACACCGGAAGCCTTGATGAGCTCGTCTGCGACCTTGACGACAACGTCCTTGACGAACTTCAGCTCCTTGACCTCGCCGACCAGCGGGATCATAATGTGCGGGGTGATGATATAACCGGTCTCAGCAGAGACGTTCAGAGCTGCCTTGATAACAGCGCGGGTCTGCATTGCTGCGATCTCGGGGTAGGTGACAGCCAGACGGCAGCCACGATGGCCCATCATGGGGTTGAACTCGTGCAGAGAAGCAACGACGTTCTTCAGGTCATCGAAAGTCATGCCCATGTCTGCAGCCAGCTCCTTGATGTCCTCGTCCTTGCTGGGCAGGAACTCGTGGAGAGGCGGGTCCAGATAACGGATGGTCATCGGGCGCTCACCCATGATGCGGTACATCGCCTCGAAGTCACCCTGCTGGAACGGCTCGACCTTGGCCAGAGCAGCCTCGCGCTCTTCTACAGTACGTGCGCAGATCATCTCACGGACAGCCTTGATGCGGTCCTCAGCGAAGAACATATGCTCGGTACGGCAGAGGCCGATGCCCTCAGCACCCAGGTCAACTGCCTGCTGTGCGTCGCGCGGGTTATCGGCGTTGGTCATGACCAGCAGCTGACGAGCGGCGTCTGCCCAGCCCATGAAGCGATTGAAGTTCTTGTTGCCGGTAGCGGCGACGGTAGCGACCTGCTCACCGTAGATGTTACCAGTGGAGCCGTCGATGGAGATCCAGTCGCCCTCGACGAACTTGTGGCCGTTGATCTCGAAGGTCTTAGCCTCTTCGTCGATCTTCACGTCGTTGTCGTTGCCGCAGCCGGAGACACAGCAGGTACCCATACCACGAGCAACAACGGCTGCGTGGCTGGTCATGCCGCCGCGGACGGTCAGGATGCCCTGAGACACCTGCATACCGACGATGTCCTCGGGAGAGGTCTCCAGACGGACCAGAACGACCTTCTTCATCTTGCCGGACTTGACCATCTCCTCAGCCTCTTCGGCGGTGAAGACGATCTGGCCGCAGGCAGAACCAGGAGAAGCTGCCAGACCCTTGCCAACGACCTCAGCAGCCTTCAGAGCAGCTGCGTCAAACTGGGGATGCAGCAGGGTATCCAGCTGCTTGGGCTCCACGCGCAGGACAGCTTCCTGCTCGGTGATCATGCCCTCGTCCACCAGGTCACATGCGATCTGCAGAGCAGCCTGAGCGGTACGCTTGCCGTTACGGGTCTGCAGCATATACAGGTGGCCGTCCTCAATGGTGAACTCCATATCCTGCATATCGCGGAAGTAGTTCTCCAGACGGGTAGCGATCTCAACGAACTGGTCGTAGACCTCAGGCATCTGCTCGTGCAGGTGGCTGATGGGAGACGGAGTGCGGACACCAGCAACGACGTCCTCGCCCTGTGCATTGATGAGGTACTCGCCCATCAGCTTCTTAGCGCCGGTGGCGGGGTCACGGGTGAATGCAACGCCGGTGCCGGAGCGGTCGCCGGAGTTACCGAAAGCCATCTGCTGGACGTTGACAGCGGTACCCCACTCGTAGGGGATCTCGTTCATCTTACGATAGACGTTTGCACGGGGGTTGTCCCAGCTGCGGAAGACGGCCTTGACAGCCTCGATGAGCTGATCCTTGGGGTCCTGGGGGAAGGGTCTGCCCTCGTTGTCCTCATAGATCTTCTTGAAGGTGCCGACCAGTTCCTTCAGGTCGTCAGCAGTCAGGTCAACGTCGTTCTTGACGCCCTTAGCTTCCTTCATCTTATCGATCTCGACCTCGAACAGGCTCTTCGGGACCATCATGACGACGTCGGCGAACATCTGCACGAAGCGGCGGTAGCAGTCGTATGCGAAACGGGCGTTGTTGGTCTTCTTGGCCAGACCCTCGACAGCCTCGTCGTTCAGGCCGAGGTTCAGGATGGTGTCCATCATGCCGGGCATGGACTGACGTGCGCCGGAACGGACGGAGACCAGCAGCGGGTTCTCGTTGTCGCCGAAGGTCTTGCCGGTGATCTTCTCGAGGCCCTTGACGTGCTCGAAGATGTCAGCGGTGATCTCGTCGTTGATCTGACGGCCGTCTGCGTAATACTGGGTGCAGGCCTCGGTGGTGATGGTGAAGCCCTGCGGCACCGGCATACCGGCTGCAGTCATCTCAGCCAGACCAGCGCCCTTGCCGCCCAGAATGTTCTTCATGGTGACCTTGTCGCCGCCAAAGGCATCGTTGCCTTCGCTGAAGTAGTACAGATACTTTTTGCTCATGCGTGTTTACCTCCCAAATGATGGCCCCCGGCGCGATGCTCCGGCGGTCTTATCGATGCTCTGTCTTGTCATACGATAAACATTTCTCTGTGAATGCTAAACCATTATACCAGAATTTCACGTCTATTCCATCGGGCAAATCACCGAATTTGTTTGATATTTTTTGTGCAAACTCTTGCATTTTACTTACTTTTTCGGTAATATAAAATGGGAAAGATTTCGAGAGGTTTTTTAAGGTTTTAAGCCATTTTTAGGGTGATGGATACAACTTTCCATCCATCAAACCCTTCGCCCTGTTTTTCCGGGGTGATTGCTCCCGAGTTTGTTCTTTCTTGGATACAACAAAACCCTTCTCCGCAGGGGCTCCGCCGCCGCTGCGGGGGCCGTTTTGGGAGGAGGTTTTTTTATTTATGCAAAACATTGACACATCCGCACTGGCTGCCGCAAAGGCAAAGCTCGACGCTGCCGAGGCCCAGCGCGAAGAGGTGCTGCTGCGCCACATCGCAAACGGCGTGGACATCCGCAGCCGCAATGTGGAGATCGGCTCCGAAGTGGTCATTGCCCCGGGAGCCGTCATCCTCGCAGGCACCATCCTGCGCGGCAAGACCACCATCGGCGCAGGCTGCGTCATCGGCCCCAACACCCTTATCGAGGACAGCACCGTGGACGAAGGCACCACCGTCAACGCCAGCCAGGTCTACAGCAGCCACCTCGGCCCTCACAACAACATCGGCCCCTTCACCCATGTGCGCATCAACACCGTCACCGGCTACGGTGTGCATCTGGGCGCTTATGTCGAGACGAAGAACTCCAACTTTGCCCGGGGCAACACCGTCAGCCACCTGACCTACATCGGCGACAGCGATGTAGGCAAGTACTGTAATTTCGGCTGCGGCACCGTCACCTGCAACTACGACGGCAAGGACAAGTTCCGCACTCAGATCGGCGACTACTGCTTCATCGGCTGCAACACCAACCTTGTCGCCCCCGTCACCATCGGCGACGGGGCCTACACCGCCGCCGGCAGCACCATCACCAAGGACGTCCCCCCGCAGGCTCTTGGCATCGCCCGGGAGCGTCAGACCAACCTCGACGGCTGGGCTGAGCCGAAGATGGAGGCGTACATTATAAAGAAGCAGAAACTGGAACAGGAGCAGGGCTGACCCCTGCTCCCCATGCCGCCGTGCCGCCCGCACGGCGGCTTTTTTGCTCTTTTTGTGTATCTTTTTGCGCGCGCGTATGTTATAATAATATACTGTTCGAAAAACAGCTCAGACACAAAAAGGCAGAATACAGTATGAATACCAATGACATCTGGCTCATTGCCGGCCTCGGCAATCCGGAGCCGAAATACGACGGCACCCGTCACAACGCAGGCTTTGCCGCGCTGGACTATCTGGCCAGCAAGTGGGGCATCTCCGTCTCCAAGACCAAGTTTCAGGGCCTGTGGGGGCAGGGCGAGGTGAACGGCCACAAGGTCGTGCTCCTGAAGCCCCTGACTTATATGAACCTCTCGGGCGACTCCATCGGCCCGCTGGCGGGCTTCTTCAAGATCCCTGCCGACCACGTCATCGTCCTGTGCGACGACATCACCCAGAACCCCGGCAAACTGCGCATCCGGCCCTCCGGCTCTGCGGGCGGCCACAACGGCCTCAAGAGCATCATCGCCCGCCTCGGCGGCGAGAACTTCCCCCGCATCCGCATCGGCGTGGGCGCAAAGCCCCGCCCGGACTACGATTTGGCCGACTGGGTGCTGGGCAAGTTCCCGCCCGACGACGCCAAGGCCCTCGCCGACCGCTGCCCCGACATCGCAGCCGCCGCAAAGCTCATCATGGACGGCAAGCTGGGTCTGGCGCAGAGCAAGTATAACGGGTAAGGCTCCGCTTGACGCAACCTCTCAGTCTCGCTTCGCTCGACAGCTCCCCTACCGAGGGGAGCCTCTGGCGAAGAGGTAAAGTTTTCCGGTATGCCAAAGCCTCCCCTCAATAGGGGAGGTGGCACGGCGTCAGCCGTGACGGAGAGGTTTAACCCCACCAGAAAGGAGGTCCACCATGTACGAAGCGCTCCTGAAAAACACCCCTGAATACCAGAAGATAGCGGCCAGCCTCGCCTCCCCCGGCCCGGCGGCGCTGTTCGGTCTGCCTCCGGCAGGCCGGGCATTGCTCTACGCCGCGCTCCAGAAGGACACGGGCCGCATCCTCTGCGTCGTCACGCCCGGCGAGGCCGAGGCCACCCATTTTGCCGACGACCTCAAGACGCTGGGGCTCTCGGCGGCGGTGTTCCCGCCCCGGGACTTCATGCTCCGTCCCGTCGAGGGCGCGGGCCGCGAGTACGAGTACCGGCGTCTGTCGGTGCTGGGCGCACTGGCGGGCGGACGGCTGAACGCCGTCTGCGTCCCCGCCGAAGCCCTGCTCCAATACACTGTGCCGCAGGATGAGTTCCAGAAGAACACCCTCACCCTCAAACCCGGCATGGTCTACAACCGCGAAGCGCTGGTGGAGCGGCTCTTCGCCGCCGGATACGTGCGGCGAAGTCAGGTGGACGGCCCGGGACAGTTCAGCGTCCGGGGCGACATCGTGGACATCTACGCCCCCGATATGCGCCAGCCCGCCCGTGTGGAGTACTGGGACGACGAGATAGACTCTCTCGCCTCCTTCGACCTGCTCACCCAGCGGCGGGACGGTGCGCTGGAAAAAATCTATCTTTCCCCCGCCCGTGAGGTGCTGTTCGGCAGCACCGCCGACACGGCGGAGGCCCTCCGCGCCGCCCAGAAGAAAGCCCGCGGCAAGCGCCGCACCGCCCTCGAAAAGGCCATGGAGTCCGACCTCGCCCAGCTGGACAGCGGCGTCATGCCCGAGGCTATGGACAAATACTACGGTCTGCGGTACAAGACGCCCGCCACATTGCTCGACCACCTGAGCAGCCCCATCTTCATCCTCGACGAGGTGGGCGGCATCCGGGACGCCCAGAAGGCCACCGAGTTCCGCCGCAGCGAAGAGCTGACCGGCCTGCTCGAGGAGGGCGTCATCTGCCCCGGCCTCGATGTGCTCTACCAGACGATGGACGACCTCGCCATTGCGGCGCAGGGCCAGAGTACTCTGCTCTGCGAGAACTTCCTGCGGGGCATGAACGAGTTCAAACTGAAAGACCTCATCAACGCCGAGGCGTTCGCGGCCCCCAACTGGGGCGGCGACCTTGCTTCCCTGCGGGAAGACCTCGACCCGCTGGTCCAGCAGGGGTACGCCGTGACCCTTTTCGCCGGCACGCCCAAGGGTGCAGCGGCCCTCACCCGCGATTTGGCTGACAAGGGCTATGCCGTCAGCATGAGCCGGGACGTCCGGCCCGCAAAAGGTCTGGTTCAGGTACTGCCCGGCCACCTCACGGCGGGCTGCACCTTCCCGTTCGCCCGCGTGGCGGTCGTCTCGTCCCGGCGTCATGGTCTGGACGACGAGGCCGCCGAGAACAAAAAGCGCAAGAAGAACAAAAACGCCCTGTCCAGCCTCTCGGACATCAAGCCCGGCGACTATGTGGTTCACCAGAGCCACGGCATCGGTATGTATGCGGGCATCCAGCGTCTCGAGGTGCAGGGCGCGATAAAAGATTACCTGAAGATCCAGTACTCCGGCTCCGACGTGCTGTATGTGCCGGTCACTCAGCTCGATTTGCTGAGCCGCTACACCGCCCCCGGCGACGAGGAAAAGGTGAAGCTTGCAAAGCTGGGCGGCACCGAGTGGCAGCGCACCCGTGCCAAGGTCAAAAAGGCCACCGAAGAGATGGCGCAGGAGCTTATCGAGCTCTACGCCCGCCGCCGTCAGGCCACGGGCTACGCCTTCCCCGCCGACGGTGATTGGCAGAGCGATTTCGAGTCCCGCTTCGAGTACGACGAGACGGACGACCAGCTCACCGCCACCGCCGAGATCAAGAAGGACATGGAAAAGGGCTGGCCTATGGACCGCCTGCTCTGCGGCGACGTGGGCGTCGGCAAAACAGAGGTCGCCTTCCGCGCGGCCTTCAAGTGCGTCATGGGCGGCAAGCAGTGCGCCATTCTGGCCCCCACCACCCTGCTGGCGTGGCAGCACTACAACAGCATCATCTCCCGCATGGAGGCGTTCCCGGTGAAAGTCGGGCTGCTCTCCCGCTTCCGCACCGCCAAACAGCAGAAAGAGACCCTGCGGGGCCTGCAGGCCGGCAGCGTGGACATCGTCATCGGCACCCACCGCCTGCTCTCCAAGGACGTCCGGTTCCACGACCTGGGCCTTGTCATCATCGATGAGGAGCAGCGTTTCGGCGTCAAGCACAAGGAGAAGCTGAAAGAGAACTTCATCGGCGTGGACATGCTGACCCTCTCGGCCACCCCCATCCCCCGCACCCTGAACATGGCCATGAGCGGCATCCGCGACCTCTCCACCATCGAGCAGCCGCCCATCGAGCGCCAGCCGGTGGAGACATTCGTGTTGGAATACAATGACGTCATCCTCGCCGAAGCCATGAAGAAGGAGCTGGCCCGGGGCGGTCAGGTCTACTACCTGCACAACCGGGTGGACAACATCGAGTCCTGTGCCGCCCATGTCAGCCAGATGGTACCCGGGGCGCGGGTGGGCATCGCCCACGGCAAGATGACCGAGGAAGAGCTGAACCCCGTCTGGCAGCATCTGCTGAACGGCGAGATAGACATCCTCGTCTGCACCACCCTCATCGAGACGGGCATTGACGTGCGCAACTGCAACACCCTCATCATCGAGGATGCTGACCGGATGGGTCTGGCCCAGCTGTACCAGATCCGGGGCCGCGTAGGCCGCTCGGGCCGGAAAGCCTATGCCTACTTCACCTTCCGGCGGGACAAGACCCTCACCGACATCGCCCAGAAGCGGCTTTCGGCCATCCGGGAGTTCACGGCCTTCGGCTCCGGCTTCCGCATCGCCATGCGCGACTTACAAATTCGCGGCGCAGGCAGTCTGCTGGGCCACAGCCAGCACGGCCACATGGAGGCTGTCGGCTATGACCTCTATGTCAAGATGCTGGGTCAGGCCATCGCCCGGGCCAAGGGTGAGCCCATCCAGCGCGACAAGAGCGAATGCCTCGTGGACCTGCGGGTGGACGCCTTCATCCCGGAAAAGTATATTGCCGACGGCCCGGGCCGCATCGAGGCCTACAAGCGCATCGCCGCCATCCAGACCCCCGAAGACGCCGCCGACGTGCTGGACGAACTCATCGACCGCTACGGCGACCCGCCGCCCTCTGTCAGCGACCTCGTGAACGTCTCGCTGGTGCGCGTACAGGCCACCGCTGTGGGCGTCTACGAAGTCACCCAGAAAAAGGACACCCTGCTGTTACAGGTGGAGACGTTGGATGTGGCTATGATTCGCGGCCTGCTCATCGCTTTCAATGGCCGGGTGACGGCAGGAGCCGGCACCAAGCCCTACCTCTCGGTGACTCTCCAACCCGACGAAAAGCCGCTGGAACTGCTGCAAAGCATCCTCAAGGCGATGGCAGACATCCTTGCCGCCCCGCCGGAGGAAAACACCGGCAAAAAATAAATTCACTAGGAGTACACTTATGAAAAAGAAACTCATCGCGCTCGTCTGCGCCCTCGCTCTGGCCGTCGGCCTCGTGGGCTGCAGCCTCTCCACCCCGGATTCCGTAGGCACCATCGGTGAGGTGGACATCTCTTCCGGCCTCTATCTGCTGGCCCAGTTCGATGCCTACCAGACCGCCGCCGACCTCGCTTCCGACGACCAGGACGCCACCAAGGTGTCCAGCTTCCTCAAGGCCACCATCACCGTCGATGACGCCACCGGCGAGACCGCCGTGGTCAGCGACTATGTGGCCCAGAAGACCCTCGAGAACCTCGAGTCCTACGCCGCCATCGAGACCCGTTTCGATGAGCTGGGCGGCGTGTTGACCCCCGACGAGGAGACGCAGGCCGACAGCTACGCCTCCCAGCTGATGGAGCAGAACGGCGACCTCTATAAGGCCAACGGCATCGGCCTCGACACCCTCAAGCGGTTCGAGCGCATCCTCATCAAGAGCAACGACCTGCTCGAGATGTGCTACGGCACCGACGGTGAGACCCCCGTCTCCGACGCAGAGCTGACCAGCCACCTCGAGGACGAGATGGTCTACATCCGCTATGTGGTCGTGCCGCTCTACAATACCAGCACCTTCGCTTTTGCTGATGACGCCCAGAGCGCCCAGATGCTTGAGCTGGCCCAGACCGCCGCCGAGAGCTGCAACGCTGCCATCCCCGATGGGGCCAGCGCCCAGACCTCCGCTTTCAGCGCCGCCGTCGCCGCTGCCCTGCCCGACATCTACGCGGTGCTGGATGGCGAGCCCTCTTCCGACGCTTCTTCTCTCTCCACTGCTCTGCTGGGTTCTGACAACATCGACGCCACCTTCTCCGAGGAAGGCACCGCCGACGCTGTCCGCGCCCTCAAGCCCGGCGAGGCCGCCGCCGTGCGGTATTCCAGCTATGCGCTGATGATGCTCGTCCGTCTCGACCCGCTGGACGCTGACACGCTGGACAGCCTCCGCGCACAGGCCCTCTCCGACATGAAGAGCGGCGAGCTGCAGGACAGCATTCAGTCTTATGGCGCCCAGCTGCCCCACGCTCTGGACTCCGCCGCCATGAAGAAGATGCCGGCTTCCAAAATCAAGAACGAGAAGTAATTTTCCTCAAAAATAATACAAAAGCTCCGGGAAACTGTTGGTCCCCGGAGCTTTTCTGTTATCATACTGCTTTTCAAATTCCGCTTCCAGCGCCGCGCGGATATGCATCGTGCGGCGTTGCTTTTTGTCGGTTTTTATGGTATCCTCTTAGCAGAAAGGCGCTGTCCAACCAAACGCAGGCGGCTATTGCTCCTCACCGGTCTCGCTGTCTTGCTCTTCGGAGCAAAGCAAGCGCGGGAGGGCAACTTTTTGGAGTTCCGCTCCCGACGCTCACGGCGAAGGGAGGGATGCCTTATGACTACATCGGAAATTCTATTGCTTTTTCAGACGATCATCGCTCTGTTGGCACTTCTCGTAAGTGTCGTACACTTGATGGACGACCGGAAAAAGGATGATTCTTATGGCAGCAAAAGGAAAAAGCACAAAAAGAAATGACCGCCCACAGTTCCCCAACTCGGTGGCGGTCATTACTTTTTGTAGCGACTTAAACTGGTGAGGAGCTAGCCGTTTGCACGGATAGCGCCTTTCCTTAACTTTATTATAGACAGCCGTACGTGGATTGTCAAGCACAAGAATATAGCTGTCCTACCTTCTCAAATTCTGCTCCCAGCGCCGCGCGGATATGCATCGTGCGGCGTTGCTTTTTGTCAGTTTTTATGGTATCCTCTTAGCAGAAAGGCGCTGTCCAACCAAACGCAGGCGGCTATTGCTCCTCACCGGTCTCGCTGTCTTGCTCTTCGGAGCAAAGCAAGCGCGGGAGGGCAACTTTTTGGAGTTCCGCTCCCGACGCTCACGGCGAAGGGAGGGATGCCTTATGACTACATCGGAAATTCTATTGCTTTTTCAGACGATCATCGCTCTGTTGGCACTTCTCGTAAGTGTCGTACACTTGATGGACGACCGGAAAAAGGATGATTCTTATGGCAGCAAAAGGAAAAAGCACAAAAAGAAATGACCGCCCACAGTTCCCCAACTCGGTAGCGGTCATTACTTTTGTAATGCTTGACTGGTGAGGAGCTAGCCGTTTGCACGGTCAGCGCCTTTCCTTATCTTTATTATAGGCAGTCGTACGCGGATTGTCAAGCACAAGAATACAAAGGAAAAAGCACAAAAAGAAATGACCGCCCAACGCTTCCAACCGGTGGCGGTCATTACTTTTGTAATGCTTAACTGGTGAGGAGCTAGCCGTTTGCACGGATAGCGCCTTTCCTTATCTTTATTATAGACAGCCGTACGTGGATTGTCAAGCGCCAGAACTTCCAGAATACAAAAGATAAAAGCGGACCTCCCTCTTCGGCCTTTTCAGGCTGGGGCGGGCAGTCCGACGCTTTCTAACGCATTCTGATGCAATCCGACGTTTTTATCCATTCTCTCAAAAACAATGCAGATACATCATTTTTCTTATATTCCGGCGTCATTTTCGCCTTCTGCGGCATCTCAAAACGGGCAGTTTTTGCGCTTTTGAGTTTCCACGATTTTCCAGTTCATGCATCTTTAGCTGGTCTGTACCCTAATTATAGAGGAATCGTTCTCCAATGTCAATAGCCCCGCACCTATAAAAAGCCTAAGGGCGAGGCCCCTTGCGGAACCTCGCCCCCAGACTATGTGAGATAAATCACTACATGCGCGAACATATAATGTTTATCATTACAGGCCGTGTGCCTGCAATTACTTTTGTTTTAGACCGACAGATTACTTGTTGTAAGCCTTGTCGTTTGCAGCGAAGACGAACATAGCGTAGGTGTCCTTCTTGCTGTTATCGGTTTTATCCTTGCCCTCGAGGTCAACAGTGACATTGACCTTAGCGGTCTTATTGGTGGTACCCTCAAGGTGGATGCCATCAGTCTGATCAGTCTTACCCTTTGCAATAGCTGCACTCAGGACATTAGCAGCAGGATGCTTCCAGTTCTCAATCTTGGTAGCGCTCTTGGGCTCGGTAACAACAACGACAGTGTAGAACTTATCGCCACTCTTTACGGTCGCTGCATAAACTTCGTCGTCCTTAAGCTGAATGGTGCCATTCTTGATGTCAGTCTTAACAGGGCTAGTCACGCTGCTGTCAACTTTGAGGGACTTGAAGTTGACAGTCTCACCCGTCACAGTCTTGTAAGCATTCTCCAGAGCTTTCTCAGCCTTGTCCTCAGCGATAGCATCGGAGACAGCACAGCCAGTCAGCATGGACAGAGCCATGACGCCCACGAGAGCAACAGCCATGAGTTTCTTGAACATTTTCATAGTGATATTCCTCCAATAAAAAATATTTTTTATTTCGGCAAACCACTACAAGAACTTCGTGGTCTGTCTCGATGGGTTCAGTATAGTGCATTTTCACAGGATTGTCAAGATACGGTATTGTTTTCGGCATTTTGTCCAATCGGGAGCCGTGAAAAATAGCAAACTGCCCGTTAAATATGTATCCGTGCTAAAATTTGTGCCAAAGATCCCCAAAAGCTGCCCTTTGCTTTACCCTTATAAATAAGGGCAAAAGCTTTACCTGCACAGGGGAAAATGGCCGAGATCCCGTTCATGCTTTTACTGCCTTTTCAAACTCCGCTTCCAGCGCCTCGTTGACGGCGCGGACGGCGGCGGCATCGGGTTTGATGGCCGTGCGGTCGTAGGTGAACAGGCCGTTCACCTCGTCCTCCACGTCGGTCAGCTGGGTGTACACCAGCGCCGAGAGGCCCTTTTTCAGCTGCGGGAGCACCGTCTTGCGCTGCAGATCGCAGTAGCGCTCCGTCAGCTCTGCCCGGCTTCTGGCCGTGCCGTAGCCGTAGGTCTTCCGGGGCGGCTCATGGCCGGGCATGGGCCATGCAATGCCGCCGTACTCGCTGAGGGCCACCGTGCGCATATTCGGGCGGATGCGGAGCGGATAGAAGTAGTTGTGGATGGAATGCACATCTCCCCCGCCCCGGTCGAACCAGCCGCTGGCCTCGTCCACCGGACGGGACGGGTCGAGGGCGCGGAGAGTCTCGGTGGCTTTCCGCGCGTCGAACTGCCCCCACCCCTCGTTGAACGGCACCCAGCACCCGATGCAGGGGTGCCGCCCCAGCGCGGCTGCCGTGTCGGCCAGCTCCCGGGCGTACTCCTCCCGGCTGTGGGCGCTGCCCCGGCCCAGAAAGCCCCACAGCAGCTTCCCGTCCGGGGCATGGCGCATCAAGGGCTGTAAGGCGTTGGTCAGGTAGGTGACGTACCACATCGGGTAGGCCCCGCCGCCGTTGACCATATCCTGCCAGACGATGATGCCCAGTTTATCGCAGTGGTAGTACCAGCGCTCCGGCTCGATCTTGGCGTGCTTGCGCAGCAGGTTGAAGCCCAGCTCCCGCACGGTGTGCAGTTCGTGCTCCACGGCGGCGTCGGAGGGCGGGGTGTAGAGGCCATCGGGCCAATAGCCCTGGTCCAGCAGGCCGTTGAGCAGGATGGGCTTGTCATTGAGGAAAAACCGCCGGATGCCCTTTGCATCCTCTTTGCACTCCCACTTGCGGAGGGCGAAATAGCTGTGGACGGTGTCGAAGTCATTTTCTTCGCCCTGGGTCGTGCCGACCGTCAGATCATAGAGGAAGGGGCTGTCGGGGCTCCACGGGAAGAAATGCTCTTCGGCGATGTTCAGGGTCACTTCGCCGTCCCGGTCGGCCTCGTCGCTGCCCCAGTCCTCGGCGATGGTCACGCCGCCGGCCCGCACCACGGCCCAGAGGTTCACCGCACCGCCGGGCTTCGAGGTATGGACTTTCACGGTCACGGTCCGGGCGTCGTAGTCCGGAGTGACGGTCAACGTATCAATGTAATTTTCCGGCACCCGCTCCAGCCACACCGTCTGCCAGATGCCGCTCTGGGCCGGGTAGAACATCCCGCCGGGCTTGAGAGTCTGCTTGCCTCTCGCCTGCGTGCCGGTGCCGGTGGGGTCCTGCACCGCCACCCAGAGGGTGTTGCGGCCCTGCGGGCGGAGCAGGTCGGTAATGTCCAGCGCAAAGGGCCAGTAGCCGCCCCGGTGTCCCCCGGCCAGACGGCCATTGACCTCCACCGCGCAGGCGTAGTCCACCGCCCCGAAGTGGAGCAGGACGCGCCCGCCCTCGCCCGCCGGGGGCGTGAAGGTACGGTGGTAGTGGAGCCACTGGCCGGGCTGCAACGTCCGGCCCACACCGGAGGCTTTCGCCTCGGGCGAATAGGGTACGAGGATAGCGCCGTCCCACTTTGCTGGGAACTCCGAGCTCTGGGTGATGGCGTAGTCCCACGGGCCGTTCAGGTTGACGTAGCTGTCCCGGCGCATACTCGGGCGGGGATATTCGGGGAGCGGATGCATTTTAGTACCTCTTTTTCATAAGCTAGTCCGATTTGGCTCTCCTTTTAGAAGAGCCGGCGAGCGTCAGCGAGACTGAGAGGTTTTATAGGCTACGGCCAGCTTTTCCAGTGCGGGCAGGCTGCGCTTCACCTTCTCGGTGTCGATGCAGTAGGCAAAGCGGACATAGCCCTTGACGCCGAAGGTGTCGCTGGGGACCAGCAGCAGATCGAACTCCCGGGCCTTGAGGCAGAAGGCGTTGGCGTCCTCTTCCAGCGCCTTCGGGAAGATATAAAATGTACCGCCGGGGCGCTCCACCTCAAAGCCCAGCTCGGTGAGCTTATCGTACAGCAGGTTCATGTTCATCTCGTAGACGGACAGATCGCTGGTGACGTCGAGGCACTCGGCAGTGGCTTTCTGGATGATGCTGGGCGGGCAGTTGTGGCCGGTGAAGCGGGAGATCTGAGCCATCATGTCCACCAGCACGTCTTCGCCCTCGCAGCCGGGCCGGACGGCCACATAGCCCAGACGTTCGCCGGGCAGGCTCAGGCTCTTGGAGAAGGAGAAGCAGGTCAGGGTGTGGGGGTAGAACGCTGCCGGATACGGCACCTTTTTGCCGTCGAAGGCGATGTCACGGTAGGGCTCGTCGCTGACGAGGAAGATGTTGTGGCCGAAAACTTTGCTTTTTTCGGTCAAGATGTCGGCCAGACGGCTCAGGGTCTCGGCGGAGTAGACGACGCCGGTGGGGTTGTTCGGGGTGTTGATGAGGACGCAGGTGACATTCTCGGTCAGCATCTCTTCAAAGGCGTCGAGATTCGGCTGGAACGCCGGTGCCTGAGGCGGCACGACCTTGAGCACAGCGCCGGTCCCCTCCACATAAGGGCCGTACTCGGGGAAGTAGGGGGCGAAGGTCAGCACCTCGTCGCCGGGCTTTGTCACAGCGCGGATGGCGTGGGCGATAGCGCCCGCCGCACCGGTGGTGGGGAAAATATCCTTCTGCTCATAAGGCAGGCCGAAGGTCTTTGCCAGATGGGCCGCAACGGCGGTGCGGAAGCCCGGGTCGCCCTGACTGGGGCAGTAGCCGTGGAGGGCGACAGGCTCTTCCTCGGCCAGCAGGGTCTGCATGGCTTTGGTGAACTTGTCCGGGCAGGGGACGCTGGGGTTGCCCAGCGAGTAGTCGAACACGTTCTCATAGCCTATCTCGGCGGCGCGCTGTTTGCCGTACATGAAAGTCTCGCGGATGACGCTCTTGTGGCCCAGCATGGCGCGGTAAGTCTCGTTCAGCATAATACTTTCCCTCTTTTTTATTGATCCTCTTCCGGCAGGGCGGAGGCATAGCTCTGCTCCACCTTCACCATACAGCAGTATCCCGGGTCCTGCTCCTTGACGAAATTGCACATCTCGGCCAGCCGCGCGTCCTTGTCGCCGGTGTAGCCCGCCGGGAACACGAGGTCGAACAGCACGTTGGTGTGGCTGTCCCCCGGCACGATGCGCAGGTCGTGGATGGACAGACGAGGGTCCATCTGACGAGCTTTTTCCATCAAACGGCTCCGCAGGATGCCTACGGCGGCGTCCGACGTCACGATGGGGTCGTAGTGGATGGTGACCTGTAAGTGGTCTTTTTTCAGAAAATCCCGCTCGATGTTGTCGATGATGTCGTGGGCTTCCAGCGGGTCGGCTTCGGCGGGGAACTCGATGTGGAGCGAGGCGAACTGATGCCCCGGGCCGTAGTCGTGGACCATCAGATCGTGGACGCCCAGCACCTCCGGGTAGCTCATGACGGTGTGCTCGATGTGCTCCACCAGCTCCGGCGAGGGGCTTTCGCCCAGCAGGGGGCTGAGGGTGTCCATCATAAGCCCCCAACCCGACCAGAGGATGAACGCCGCCACTGCCACGCCCATGAGGCCGTCCAGCACGTCCCAGCCCGTCAGGTGGGAGAGGACGGTGGACAGGAGCACGGCGCTGGTGGTCAGCACGTCGTTCCGGCTGTCGGCGGCGGTGGCCATCAGCGTCTCGGAGTCGATGCGCTGGCCGATGGTCTTGTTGAAGCGGCTCATCCAGAGCTTGACGCCGATGGACGCCGCCAGCACCCCCACACTGAGCCAGCTGAACACCACCGCCGTCGGGTGGAGCACTTTGAGCACAGATTCTTTCAGCAGCGAAAGCCCGATGGCGAGGATGGTGACGCAGACCACGAGGCCCGCCAGATACTCATATCGGGCGTGGCCGTAGGGGTGCTTTTCGTCCGGGCCCTTGGCCGCCAGACGGAAGCCCACGAGGCTCACCACGTTGGACGAGGCGTCCGAGAGGTTGTTCAGGGCATCGGCCATGATGGCGATGGAGCCGAACAGCGTCCCCGCCGCCAGCTTGCCCAGACAGAGCAGGAGATTGCAGGCCATGCCCACGAGGCTGGCCAGATTGCCGTAGGCCGTGCGGACGGCGGCGTTCTTCGTATCGTCCGGGTGCCGGACGAACAGGCGGATGAGCAGTTGTGTCATAAAATTCCCTCTCAGCAGGTATTTTGATGCTACCAGTATAGCACTGCACTTTATGGTTTTGAAGTATTTTGGTAAAATTTTTCGGGTATGCAAAGCCCCCGGCGGGGAAGTTCCCTGCCGGGGGCGGAGTTTTTGGGGTCAAGCGCTCCTTACTTATCGGAAGGCTTGCTCAAATCGATGCTGCGGATGATCTTGCGCACGGGCAGCACGCTCTTGGCGTTCATGGACAGCTCGTCCACGCCCATCCGCAGGAAGGTCTCGGTGAGGGCGGTGTCTGCGCCCAGCTCGCCGCAGATGCCCACCCAGATGCCGTGGCGGTGGCCCGCGTCGATGGTCATCTTGATGGCCCGGAGCACAGCGGGGTGGTGCGGGTTGAAGAAGGGCTCCAGCTTTGCGTTCTGGCGGTCCAGAGCGCAGGTGTACTGGGTCAGATCGTTCGTACCGATGGAGAAGAAGTCGCACTCCTCGGCCAGCTCGTCGGCGATGAGGACAGCGGCGGGCGTCTCGATCATGGTGCCGACCTCCAGCTTCTCGTCGAACTTCTTGCCCTCAGCCCGCAGTTCCGCGCGGCACTCGTCCAGCACGGCCTTGGCGTCCTGCAGCTCCCGCAGACTGGTGATCATGGGGAACATGATGCTCATGTTGCCGTAAGCGGAAGCGCGGAGCAGAGCGCGCAGCTGGGTCTTGAAGAAGTCCTTCCGGGTCAGGCAGATGCGGATGGCGCGGTAGCCCAGCGCGGGGTTTTCCTCGTGGTCGAGCTTCATGTAGTCCACGGTCTTGTCTGCGCCGATGTCGCAGGTGCGGACGACCACCTTGCGGGGTGCAAGACTCTCGAGCACCTGCTTGTATGCCTCGAACTGGTAGTCCTCCGTCGGGAAGTCCTTGCAGTTGAGGTAGACGAACTCGGTGCGGAAGAGGCCGACGCCGCCGGCGTCGTTCTGCTGCACAGCGCCCACGTCGCTCATGCCGCCGATGTTGGCAAAGACGTTGATGGTCTTGCCGTCGAGGGTGGTGTTGGGCTTGCCCTTCAGCTCCTGCAGCAGTGCCTGCTTTTTCTGGTCTTCCTGCTGGCGCTTTTTCAGGCTCTTGAGCAGGTCGGGGGTGGGGTCAACGTAGACACAGGCGTTGTAGCCGTCCACGACCGCCATCTTGCCGTCCCAGTCGTCCTGAATGTCCTTGCACTGGATGAGGGCGGGGATGTTCATGCTGCGGGCGAGGATGGCGGTGTGGCTGTTGGAGCTGCCCTCCCGGGTGATGAAACCCAGCAGCAGGCTCTTGTCCATGCGGACCGTCTCGGACGGGGCCAGGTCCTCAGCCACGAGGATGCTGGGCTCAGTACCCTGCAAAGTAGCATTGTCCACGCCCTGCAGGATGTCGAGGATGGCCTGTGCAATGTCGATGACGTCGGCGCTGCGAGCCTGCAAATAGGGGTCATCCATGGCGGCAAAAACGGCGGCCTGATTGTCGCCGGCGGTCTTGACGGCGTACTCAGCGCACTTGCGCTGGCCGTTGATGATCTCCTTGATGGCGTCCACAAAGTCGTCGTCATCCAGCATCATGGCGTGGATGTTGAACACCTCGGCGATGTCCTCGCCGGCCTCGGCCAGAGCCTTCTCGTACAGAGCGGTCTGCTGGTCGATGGCCTTGGCGCGGGCGTCCTCAAAACGGGCCACTTCAGCGGCGGTGTCGGCCACTTCGGCGGCAGAGATGACGGTATCTTTTTTCTTATAGATCTTCAGCTTTCCGATGGCAATGCCATTCAGGATGCTTTTACCGGTACCTACCTGCATTGCAATTTCTCCTTATTCTTGCTGTTTTGTGTTCCGTAACAAAAAGCCCCCGCAGGACATTCCCCGCAAGGGCTTCTCATCACGCTGGGCGATCAGACGTTCTCGCTCAGGAATTTCTGGATAGCTTCGGCGCAGGCGGCTTCGTCGTCGCCCTCCACCTTGATGGTGACAGTGTCGCCCTGCTTGACGCCCATGCCCATCAGGGCCATCAGCTTGCGCAGGTCGCAGGTCTTGCCGTCCTTCTCGAGGGTGGCGGTGCTGGCAAAGCCCTTGGCCACCTTGACGAGCAGACCGGCGGGACGGGCGTGGATGCCGCAGGCATCCTTAACGGTATACTGGAATTCCTTCATGATCATTTTCTCCTTACTTCATCCGGTCCTCTTGGGCAGCTCACCCTGCCCCTCGGGACGCAGCACTCGAACTTTCTGGCTGCTGGATGTCTGCTTTTATTATAAACCTTAGTCGTTCTTTTTTCACCCTTTCATATTGCCGATTTTTTATCAAAAATTTTAGTAACATTGAACAGAATCTTTCTGCAAAAATACCACTACTGCACAATTATTCTGTTTCACCGCACTTTTTTGTACAGAATGACGGTTATTCGACGGGGTAGCCCTCGGCGTCCAGCGGCAGATCGGTATACTGCACAGGCTGCTCCTGTGCAGCGTCCGGCTCGCCGGAAGTTTGCTGGGCCTGCCCCTCTGCGCCCAGCTCGCCGTCGTGGCGCTCTCCCCAGTCGCCGCTGAAATCTTCGCCCGAAGTCTGCTGGGCCTGCCCGTCGGTCAGTTCATCCTCGTGCCGTTCGCCCCAGTCCCCGCTGAAGTCCTCGCCGGACACCTGTTCGGCCTCCTGCAGGGCCATTGCGGTCTGGGCGTCTTTCAGCCCGGTGACGGTGCCGGAGGGCTTTTCCAACAGATACGCACCCACGGCCTTTTTCTTGTAGACCAGCAGCACGCCGTAGCTGCTCACATCGCCCCGGCTGGCCGCCGGGATGAGCGCTGTCCACTTCTCCACCGTCTTGCCCTTGTAGCGGGTCAGGTCCATGCCGCTCTGCTGCACCACCCCGTTAAAGGCCGAAAAGCTGTCGTCCCACTTGCGGGGGATCTTCACCTTGTCGGCGGTGATGGACGCGCCGTCCACGTCCAGCCCGTAGCCCGTGAACCAGGTCTGGATGTCCTGCGCACTCTCGATTTTATTACTTGCCGCCGCGACAGCCACCGAGCGGGTGCTGATGTACCGCCCCAGCATGGCGCTGAACACCACCAGCGCACAGCACATCGCCCCCACGCCCAGCTTCTTGACGCTTGCCTTACTCAGTGTGACCACAAACATACCCTTGCCTCCCACCCATTCAGATTTGTCCGTACAGCATATGCGGGAGGCCGCGGTATCATGCAAAAACGGGGCCGCTTCTCTTTGTTGTCGCCGTTGACAAACAGGGCCGGAGAGGGTAAACTTAGGCAGAGATATTTGCAATTCATTTGCCTATGATAGATTATAGCAGTTTGCGTTTTTAATGCACAAGCAACATCCGCAAACTGCATATCGCAGATATGCTATTTTGATAGGCACTATTTTTGAAAATTGCGATAAAAGGAGAAATCATTATGCCGAACAATAATATCCGCACCCGTTTTGCTCCCTCGCCTACGGGTTATATGCACGTTGGCAACCTGCGCACGGCTCTGTACACCTACCTGATGGCCAAGCACGATGACGGCACCTTCATCCTCCGCATCGAGGACACCGACCAGGGCCGCTACGTGGAGGGCGCTGTGGATGTCATCTACAACACCCTGCGGGAGACCGGCCTGCTGTGGGACGAAGGCCCGGACATCGGCGGCCCCGTCGGCCCCTACGTCCAGAGCGAGCGCATGGGCATGTTCAAGCAGTATGCCGAGCAGCTGGTGGCTGAAGGCAAGGCATATTACTGCTTCTGCACCGAGGAGCGTCTGGAAGCCCTCCACGCCGAGCAGCGCGCCCACGGTGAGATGACCCACTACGATGGCTGCTGCCGCGACCTGCCCAAGGAAGAGGTGGAAAAGCGCCTCGCCGCCGGTGAGCCTTACGTCATCCGCCAGAAGATCCCCCGCGAGGGCGTGACCGGCTTCGACGATATGGTCTACGGCCACATCGAGGTCAACAACAACGAGATGGACGACCAGATCCTCATCAAGACCGACGGTATGCCTACCTACAACTTCGCAAATGTCGTGGACGACCACCTCATGGGCATCACCCACGTCATCCGCGGCAGCGAGTATCTGTCCTCCACCCCGAAGTATAACCTGCTGTACCAGGCTTTCGGCTGGAACATCCCCAACTATATCCACTGCCCGCCGGTCATGAAGGACGCTCAGAACAAGCTGTCCAAGCGCAACGGCGACGCCAGCTATCAGGATCTCGTTGCAAAGGGCTACCTGACCGAGGCTATCCTGAACTACATCTGCCTGCTGGGCTGGAGCCCCAAGGGCGAGTACGCCGAGCAGGAGATCTTCTCTCTGGCTGATCTGGTCAAGATCTGGACGCCGGACGGCATCTCCAAGTCTCCCGCCATCTTCGACCCCCTCAAGCTGCGGGCCATCAACGCCGAGTATATCCGCCGCCTGTCCCCCGAGGAGTTCCTCGCCAAGGCTGAGCCCTGGATCGACAGCGCCGTCCATACCCCCATCAACAAGAAGCTGCTCTGTGCAAACCTGCAGCCCCGCTGCGAGGTCCTGGGCGAGATCCCCGAGCAGCTGGACTTCTTCGACGCCATGCCCGAGTATGACGTGAGCCTCTACGCCAACAAGAAGCAGAAGACCACCCCTGAGTCCGCAAAGGAGGCACTGGAAGCCCTGCTGCCCGTGCTGAGCGACGAGGCACTGGACTTCAATGACCGTGACACCGTCTTCGCCGCCTGCAAGGCCAAGGCCGAGGAGCTGGGCAAGAAGAATGGCTGGCTGCTCTACCCGCTGGGCATCGCCCTCTCCGGCAAGCAGCGCACCCCCGGCGGCGGCACCGACCTCGCCTGCATGATGGGCCGCGAAAAGACCCTCGAGCGCATGAAGGCCGCTATCGAGAAGCTGAATGGCTGAGCCGCTTTTTGGCGAAGCGCACTACTTCTGCTGAGATTTTATCCCATTCCATCACCCCGCCAAAAACTGCGCGCGCCCTGCGCTACAGTATACGCAGAAGGCGCGGGAAACAGAACAGCACAGCGTGATATTGCAAAAGATCCCCGCCGGAAAGCGGGGATTTTTTCATGCAGGTATCTTTTCGGACGATACAGCTCACGGACGGGAAAAAGCGGGTGAACGGTGCGCTCCGGGCGCGGGCGGCGGTGCGGCCCGCCCTGCGGCAGGGGAGCGCATTCCTGCTGGGGCTGGCCGGAGGCTGGGCCGTGCTGTACGGTGCGCTGATGCCTTTCGGGCTGGGGCTGACGCTGGGCTTTGCGGAGGACTGCTTCGCTGTGGGAGCCGCTGGGGCCGCACTGGGGGTGCTGGCCCGGAGTTTCGGCACGCTGACCGTAGAAAGCGTCTGCCTGCTCTGCGCACTGGGTGCGGCGGTAGCGGCACGATGGCTCTGGCCCGGCCGATTCGTCCCGGCGGTGGCAGCAGGCTGCGGCACTCTGGTGGGAAGCGCAGTCTGCTTCGCGGCGGGGGAGGAAAACGGCGTTCAGACCATCCTGTTCTGCGGCGGCGACGCCCTGCTGGCAGCGGCGGCGGGATACGGCCTGCGGCGCTTCCCGCCCGAAAAGCCGGGTATGGGCAGCCTGATCTTGTCTGCCGCTGTGGCCGCCGCACTGGGCGGGATGAGCTTTGGCTTCTTCCTGCCTGGGGTGATGGCCTGTGCGGCGGCAGAGCTGGCCCTCTGCTGCAAGGGCCTGCCGCTGAAGGCATTGGCTTTCAGCGGGGTGACGGGTGCGGCTCTGGCCGCGTCAGACCCGGCCCTTGCGCCTGCCGCCGCCGGGCTTGCCTGTGGGTGTGCCGCTGCGGCAGTGCTTGCCCCGGCGCGACGGGTGGAGGGGCTTGCGGCCTATGCGGGCGGCTGTGTGGCGGGGGTGCTCTGCATCCAGCCGCTGGCGGGGGCATTCAGCTTTCTGCTCAGCGCCGGGGCGGGTGCGGGGCTCTGCGCCCTGCTGCCCGCGGGCTGGCTGATGCCCGCCATCAAAGAGAACGACCCGCCCGGCGACGAGCGGCCGCACCTCTCTGCCGCCGCGACCCGGCTGGAAGCAGTGGCAGAAAGCCTCTCCTCGCTGGCGGAGACGGTGAACGAGGTTTACGATGCTTTTCCACGCCGGTGCGAGGGCTTCCGCTGGGTCATCGACAACATCCACGACGGCCTTTGCGCCAACTGCGGGCGACGGGAAGTCTGCTGGAAGCAGGAGCACGCCTCCACGCTGGAAGGAATGGAGGCCCTGCGCCCCATTCTGGAAGAAAAAGGCCATCTGGAAGCGGTGCTTCTGCCCGGTCAGCTGGCGCGGTGCATCCACCCGGCGGCGCTCTGCGCGGCGGGGGACAAGGCGTTTGCACTCTACCGCAGCCGCCGGGAGGCCCGCGTCCACTCCGAGGCCATGCGGACGGCCCTCACTGAGCAGTACAGCGCCGTGGCCGATGCACTGGGCGTTCTCAGCGAACAGCTGGGGCGTCCCGGAAGCCCGGAACCCTACAAGTCTGGCCGGGTGTCGGCGCTGTTCGCTCAGCTGGGGACGCCGCCGCTGGAATGTGCTGTAACGCTGGACGATTTGGGCCGCACCCGGGCGGCGGTGACGCTGCCTCGCACCCGCTTCAATGAAAAAGAGCTGGCCGCTCTGGCCGGGGAGGTGGGGCGTATCTGCCGCCGCAGCCTCGAGCCGCCGCAGGTACTCTCCTGCAAGGGGATGACCACCCTGCTCTTTGCCGAAAAGCCCCTGCTCCGGGCCGTATTCGGGACGGCGGGCGCGGCGGCGCGGGGCGAGATCTCTGGCGACGCAGTCCAGCAGTTCTGCAGTGCGGCAGCGGCCCAGATGATACTCTGCGACGGCATGGGAACGGGACGTCCGGCGGCAGTAGACGGCAACCTTGCCGCAGAGCTGACGGCACGCCTGCTCAAAGCAGGCTTTACCGCAGAGCTTGCGGCCCGGCTCGTGAACGTGGCGCTGGCCCTCAAGAGCGACGAGGAGAGCGGCGCGACCCTCGACCTCGTGAGCGTAGACCTCTATACCGGCACAGCCAGGCTCTTCAAGGCCGGTGCGGCCCCGGGCTTTCTCGTGCATGGGGGCAAGGCCCGGGCTGTGGGCGAAGCCAGCCTGCCGATGGGCATCCTCGGCGGCGTCAGCGGGCAGAGCCGGGTGGTGCATCTGGCGGCGGGGGACTATGTGGTGCTGGTGTCGGACGGCCTCTTAGTGGACGGCCCCGGCTGGGTGATGCAGCAGCTGGAACTCTCCGCTGCCAAGGCAGAACAGCCCGACGTTCTGGCGAAAAAGCTGGTGGAAGCCGCCCGCGCCCGCGCCGTCCAGCGGGGCCGTCCCGACGACATTACCGCCGCTGTCCTCCGGCTCGAAAACAGCTGAGTTGCTTTTTGGGCGGCGAGAGGGTATACTTGTCAGTATCTGAATCGATTATAGGAGAGACGCATATGCTGACAGTTACAGTTGCACAGGACGGCAGCGGCGACTTCGCGTCCATCGCGGAGGCGGTGCTGGCCGTACCCTATGAGGAGGAAGCACTGGTGCAGGTCGGCCCCGGCATTTACCGGGAGAAGCTGGTCTGCGAAAAGCGCTGCATCACCCTGCGGGGGGCGGGTGCAGATAAGACAAAACTCGTGTGGGGTGACGGCGGCAAGCTGCCCCACAAGGACGGGCGGCCCACCCATACCTTCCGCAGCTACACCGCCTTTTTCAGCGGCGAAATGCTCTGCGTGGAGGACATGACGATTGAAAACGACGCTGGTCCTGGCGCGAAAGCCGGGCAGGCCGTCGCGGCCTATGTGGACAGCACCCGGGCGGTGTTCCGCCGCGTAAAGCTGCTGGGCAGTCAGGACACGCTCTTCTGCGCCCCGCTGCCCGAAAAGGAGCGGGAGAAGGACGGCTTTCTCGGCCCGCGCGGTCTTGCGCCCCGCAAACCGACCGCCCAGTACTACACCGACTGTGAGATCGCGGGCGACATTGATTTCATCTTCGGCGGCGGCGACGCCCTCTTCGAAAACTGTGTCATCCGCACGGTGGATAACCACATCCCCCACAGCTATGTCACAGCTCCTTCGGGCAAAGCCGATGGACTGGGCTTTGTGTTCTGGAGCTGCGATTTCGTCTCCGATTGCCCGCCGGGCAGCGTCTATCTGGGGCGTCCGTGGCGTCCCGAGGGCAAGACGGCGGTGCTGGACTGCCGTCTCGGCGCCCACATCGCGCCGGAAGGTTTTATCGCATGGAATGACCGCACCGATACCGGCCTTGCCAGCTTTGCGGAAGCTGACAACACCGGCCCGGGCGCAGCAGAGCGCCCGGCGTGGGTGAAACAGCTTTCCGGGCCGGAGGCGGCGGAACTGCTGGCCCACGCCCGCACCCTCTGCCGACCGAAAACCAACTGAGGATGTAACAAATGAAAAAACTGCCGAATTTTGTAAAGTGGCTCATCATTGCCGTGGTGCTGGCCGCAATGGCCGCGATGATGGTGGCCGTGAACGACCGTGCCTCCCGGGTGGAGATGCCAATGCCGGACAACAGCTTGGGCATCTATCGCCAGACGCCTGCCACTGGAAAGTGAATCAGAAAAACGAAACGGGACTGCTGGAAAGCGGCCCCTCTTTGCTTCTTTGAGAAGTTTTTGTCGAATCCTCCCGTTTAGATTGACGAATGACTCAACTTTTTGTATACTGAACAGGAACGAAGTTGACAGAATTTTCCTGTTTTTCCTGCACAGGAACATTTTTTGCGTTGTGTCGTCGCAAAAGACGCTTATTCTGCCATCTTTCCGGACACACTGAAAAGGAGAAATGAATATGAAAACAACTGGCATCGTTCGGGGCATTGATTCTCTGGGCCGCATCGTCCTCCCCAAGGAGCTGCGCACCGGTATGCATATCGACAAGGACTCGAAGCTCGAGATCTTCGTGGAGGGCGATCAGATCATCCTCAAAAAGCACCGTCCCGCCGGCAGCTGCGACTTCTGCGGCGAGCTGGCGGCCGACATGGCCCAGTATGAGGGTTACTGCATCTGCCCCGCCTGCCGGGCCAAGATCGCTGCCCTGTAAACGGAAAAGGAGAATCACATGAGTCAGATGACCGACTTCACCCTGCCCTCCTGCGTACCGGGCCGGACGCTCCATGCATTCCGCTGTGTGCCGGAGGGCGAGGTGCAGGCCATCCTACAGCTCTCCCACGGCATGGTGGAGTTCATCGACCGGTACAAGCCTCTGGCCGAGTATCTGGCCGCCCGGGGCATCCTCGTCACCGGCCACGACCATCTGGGCCACGGCGGCTCCATCCGCACCAAGGCGGATTACGGCTATTTCGCCCAGCCCGACGGCAACCGCGCCGTCCTCGACGATCTCCACGCTGTCACTGCGCTGACGAAGCAGCTCTATCCCGGTGTCCCCTATTTTCTGCTGGGCCACAGCATGGGCTCGTTCTACGCCCGGCAGTACCTTTGCGAGTGGGGCGATGAGCTTGACGGAGCCATCATCATGGGTACCGGCTTCCAGCCCAAAGCGCTGGTCGCCACGGCCCGGGCGCTCTGCCGGGTTCTGGCCGTCTTTTTCGGCTGGGAGCACCGCAGCAAGCTGGTGGCGAACCTCTCCTTCCTCGGCTACAACAGGGGTCTCGAGGGCCGCACGCCTCAGGACTGGCTCAACCGTGACCAGGTCGAAGTGGACAAGTACCGCGCCGACGAGCGCTGCATGTTCACCTTCACCCTGAACGCCTACTACAGCATGTTCACAGGCATCCTGCGGCTGTACGACCCCGCCGTTCTGGCCGGGATACCGAAAGACCTGCCCCTTCTCTTCCTCGCCGGTGACGCCGACCCTGTGGGCGAGCGCACCGCCGGAGTCCGGCGGGCCATCCAAAGCCTCCGGGACGCCGGTGTCGGGAACATCGAGTCGAAATTCTACCCCGGCGCCCGCCACGAGCTGCTGGTGGAGACGAACAAAGCCGAGGTGTTTGCGGACATCGCCGGCTGGCTCGAAAAACAACTGCATCTTTGAATCCAAAGCTCCTTCATCGGACTGCCGATGTGGGAGCTTTTTCTTCTGGACTACGGAAAAGCGCCCCGCCGGGCGGCCCGAAAGCCGCCTGACAGAGCGCTTATAGATTCATTTTTACTTTTTGGCTGCCCAGCCGTCCACGACAGCCACAAGGGCCTTGCCCCGGCGGCCCAGAATTTTAGGCAGCAGGATGCGGGCCATGGCCCAGACACCGGAGAAGTTGTACAGGATGATGAGGGCGGTGATGATGCCCGTCCAGAGGCCGTACAGCGGCGTCTCGGCCAGCAGCACGAAAGCCTCGAACACCAGCGCGGCGGCGTTGACGAGGACACGGCCCGGGTGGACATGCATCCCGATCATGCCGTGGGCATCCATGGCGCGGAGAGTGAACACCAGCCCGAGGCCGAGGAAGGACGCATAGGTCGCACCCACAGGACCCCACCACTTGATGAAGAAGTAGTTCATGAGGCAGTTGCTGATGGCACCGGCCATCATGGTGACCATGCTGCGCTGGGACTTCTTATTCACGACATAGACGCTGTTCATGAACTGATTGAAGCAGCTGCAGGTAGACGCCAGCACGAGGAACGGCACGAAGTGCCATGCGTAATAGTAGTTGGACTTCATGACGTGCATGACCGGGCGGCAGAGCCAGATGATGCCCGCTGCACAGCAGAACAACACGCTGGAATAGGTGCGGAAGATCTGGGTAAAGAACTTGGCTCTCCCCTCTTCCTCGGTGACAGCCGACAGCTGCCATGCGTCGTAGAAGATAAGGCCCAGCGTCGTGAGGATGGTGGGCAGGAAGTAGCCGGTGGAGAGCAGGCCGCTCCATGCGTCGCCGCTGTGGCCGTCGAGGCCGTCGCACATCTCACGCACAAAGAACAAATCGGAGGCGTTGATGATCCAGAAGCTTATCTGGGCCGGTATCATGGGCAGCGAGAAGTGGAGCATCTGCTTCCAGAGGGTCTTGTTGATGCCCTTCAGCTCGATGAAATCCCAGAGCTTGCCGGTGAACATCAGGAAGAGCACGCTCACAAAGTCGCCGCTGATGATGGCCAGCAGATAGCCGTTGGCCCCCCACTTGAAGCCCACCAGATAGAGCACATAAAACGCCATGGTCGCCACGGTGCAGAGCACGCCGTCCACGGCCACCAGCTTGTTCCACTGGCGGCTGCGCACGAACTGGGTACAGAGGGTACGCAGGCAGCTCATCAGGACATAAATATAAATGAGCAGGCCGTACTGGGCCATATCGGGCAAAAACTGCGCCGCCGGCCAGCAGAGCACGAGGATGCCGAAGCCGCCGAGGATGGTGAGCAGGCCGTTGGTGAACACCTGCTTTTCGCTGTTGCCCTTGTCGAGGCCGAAGCGGATGATGGCGTTGGACATGCCCATCGACACAAAGGGGATGAGCAGGTTAGCGTACTGGCTCAAAATCTTCGACAGGCCGAGATCGGAGATCTCGGCCATCGCGTACGTCAGGAACGGCTGAACGATGAGCGTCAGCAGCTTGGACGAAAAGCTGCTGATGGCAAAGATGATGGTATTGCCGGCGAGCTTCGAATATTTATCGCCGCCGGAGGTCTTTTCGCTTTCCAAAAGATTTTCTCTCCTATTTTAATAAATCCCGCCGGGCTTTCCAGTCCGGCATCAGTTTCGCCACTTCGGCCCAGAAAGCCGGGCTGTGGTTGGGCTGCAAAAAGTGGCAGTACTCATGCACTACCACATAGATCTGTGCCGCCTCGGGCATATTGTAGAGCTGGAGCGCAAAGGTGATCTGGCGCTTTGCCATATGGCAGACGCCCCAGCGGCTGGTCATACTGCGCACTTTGATGGTGGGCTTCTGCCCGCCCAGCACCCCGGCAAAGGCCGGGTAGACCTTGTCGCTCATGGCCGTGAAGTGGGCCAGAGCGGCCGCCTTGTCGGGCAGTTCCTCCTGCCGCTTTTCGCGGGCGGCCTGCCGGGCCTGTGCAGCCCGTATCCACTCCGCCTCGGCGATGACGTAGGCGTCAGCCGCTTCCAGCGTCGTGCGCAGGGGGATGCTGAGGGCCACGGTGCCGTCCCGCCGGACGTGGAGGTTGAGCCGCTTGACCCGCCCCCGCGTCAGCTCATAGGGGATGCCCCCGGCCACTCGCAGCATCACGCGCCCTTTTTGCATCTGCGCAGCTCCGCAAAGGGCAGCTGAGACAGCACGACGGCGGCGAAGATGAGGGTGCAGCCTGCGCTCTCCCGCATCGAAAGGTTCTGGCCCAGCAGCAGCCAGCCGCCCAGCGCGCTGAATACGCTTTCCAAGCACATGATAAGGCTGGCGATGGCGGGATTCAGATCTTTCTGGCCCAGGATCTGAAGCGTATAGCCCGCGCCGCTGGACATGACGCCGCAGTAGACCACAGGCAGAAAGTTTGCGCCGTACTCCGCCAGCGTGGGCGTCTCGAAGATCAGCGCCGCCGCAGAGCTCTCCACAGCCACCACGATGAACTGGATGAGGCTCAGCCGCACACCGTCCACAAGCGGCGAAAAGTGGTCGATGGACATGATCTGGAAGCTGAACAGCACGGCGCAGCTGAGAAGTATCCAGTCGCTGGTCTCAATGCCGCCGAAGCCGTTCTTCATGCAGAGCATATACAGGCCCGCCACGGCGATGACCATGCTGGCCCAGAGCTGAACGCTGCCCTTCCGGCCCAGAAAGAGGCCGAACACCGGCACCAGCACAACGTACATGGCCGTCAGGAACGCGGCCTTGGCCGTGGACGGGTTGATGGTGATGCCGATCTGCTGAGCCGCTGAGGCCGCGAACAGAAAGGTGCCGCAGACGAGGCCCGCCACCAGCAGGGTCTTGCGCTCCGACTTCTCCTTCGGCCAGCCGTAGGGCTGGCCCTGTTTTTTGCGCACGGCATCGAAAGCGAACACGGTGGGGATCAGCACGAGGACGGCCAGCCAGCTGCGCCCTGCGAGGAAGGAATAGGCCCCCATGCCGGAGCCTGCGCTCTGGGCTACGAAAGCCGTACCCCAGATAAAGGCACAGAGCATCAGCATGAGCGAATGTCTGGTCTGTGTCTTCATCCTATGCCCTCCACTTTGAGTCCGCCATAGAGGTAGTAGCGGCTGGAATCGTAGGAGATGGTCAGGCGGTAGCTGGCCGCCGGGTCCAGCCCGGAGATGACGCAGCGGTAGTTCTGACCATCGGTCTTGATATAATAGGTGCTTCCGTTGACGTACTGTGCGCCGCCGGCCACCTTCTGCCAGACGGACACCTTGTACCGCTGGGTACCCTCGGCGGTGCCGTAGCCGGTGATGGTCAGGCTGCCGCCCGGGACGGTGAAGTAATCGGTCTGGCGGCTCCAGATGCCGTTGAACACGAGGTTCAGGCTCCCGTTCACCGCCGCCGAGGCATACTTGGCCGAGGCGTCAGCAATGCCCTCGAGGTTCAGCGGGTCGCTGGTCAGTTCGGCCCAGCGGGTGCTGTCCTCTTCCTGCACCTCATTGTCCGCGTTGTTCTTCATGTCCAGCACAGTCTTGACGCCGGACGCAGCCACAAGCAGTACCAGCACCGCCACGACGAGCAGGACGATTCGCTTTATCTTTTTCATGATCTTTTATCCTCAAATTTTGTTTTAACACGAGGTTTTACACGATTCTTAAAAGTTATTTTCGCAAGCAGGGTGCGCCGAATGACGAGGATTTTTGTCGGCAGACAAGGCGGTTTTTCGAAGCAATCCTAGGCGGATCGCGAGGAAAATCAACGCAGTATGCAGGCAAAAAGACCGCTCAGGCGGTGTGCAACGCTTACGAAAATAGCTTTTAATAGTATACCGCATTTTATGCTCCCATACAAGAGTTCAGGCTGTAGTCAGAGCGGCCAGCGCCGCACGTTCGGCGTCGGCAAGCTCCGGCTGAGCCGACCGGAACAGCGAATCGTACCGGTAGAGCGCCCATCCGCCCGCGCCGAGGCTGTGCAGACTTTCCACCTGCCGGGCAAGAGCGCTGCCCGTACACCACTGGCTCTGGCTGTCCTCGTTGGCACCGCCGTCGCCCTCGCCGATGCGATAGGCCCCCAGCCCGAAGTAGAGGGCCGTGGATGCCGCCCGGGGCATGGCCAGCCACTCCGGCACGATGTTCTCGAAGGCGAAGCGGGTGCTGCCCGACTGGAGGGTATAGCCGCAGCCCCAGTATATCTGCGGGCAGAGGTAGTCCACCACGGCGTTTTCGCCCTCGGCGGCCAGCCATGCTTTCACGTCGCTGTACTGCTGACCGAGGTCGTTGTCGGGGTTGCCCTGCGGGCTGACGCCGAAACGGAGGGTAGCGTCGGCGGCTTTGACGGCGTCGTGGGCCGCTTTCACCAGCGCGGTGACGTTCTGCCGCCGCCATGTGGCCAGATCCCCCGCGCCGCTGGCGGCGAACTGGGCCGCGTCCAGTGCGGCGTCTGTCGTGGGGTAAAAATAGTCGTCGAAGTGGATGCCGTCCACAGCGTAGTTCTGCACCAGCTCGGCCACGCCCTGCACCACATAGTCTGCGGCTTCCGGGATCGCCGGGTTCAGGTACAGCCCCTCGCCCACGGCGCAGACCCACTCGGGATGTACATTGACAAGGCTATTTTCCGCCAGTGCGGGCGGCATCTTCGCCGAGGAGCGGAGGCGGTAGGGGTTCACCCACGCTTCCAGCGAAAGGCCCCGGCTGTGTGCTTCGGTGATGAGGACGTCCAGCGGGTCGAAGCCGGGGTCCTGCCCCTGCTCGCCGGTGCAGAGATGGCTCCACGGGAAGAGGGTGCTCCTGTAAAGCGCGTCCCCGAAAGGCCGCACCTGTGCGATGACGGTGTTCAGCCCAATGGACAGACAGTTGTCCATCAGCTCCGCCGCACCGGCACGGAAGGCTTCTTCGGACGAAAAGTCCATCCCGGCCCATTCCAGATAGCTCACCCAGACGGCCCGCCATTCACCCGAGGGCAGGGCGGCGTTGGGCTCTGCTTCGTCCATCGGCGGCACCGACGACGCCGAGGCCGTCTGGCCCCGGCCCAGCAGCACCACTGCCCCGGCCAGAGCGGCACAGCCTGCCCCGGCCAGGAACGCCCTCCGCCCGAACCGGCCCCGCCGGGCGCGGCGTCTTCTGCGCCGCTGGGTCATGCGTCCTCCTGCATCTTATAGAGGCTCAGCGCTGCCCAGCCCCGGGCGCAGGCCAGCAGCACCCAGAGCAGGTTCGTCCAGAAACCCAGCGTGGCCATGCCGCCGTATTTCGCCATCAGCAGGAAGAACAGGTGGAGCGCTTCGGCGGCACCCACCAGCTGCAGCTGGCGCTGGATGGCCATGCCGCGCTTGTACTCAGTACTGAGCAGCAGCGGCCAGGCCAGCGCAGAGCAGAGGTAGCCCGCCCAGCCGTTGACCATGTAGCTCACCATCAGCAGCACGAACACGCCGGTGAAGTTGCGTTTTTCCCAGCTTGCCGAGCCTTTTTCCGCCGCGAGGAAAAGAGCCGCGATGCCCGCCGCGGCGAATGCGATCTGCTCGATGAGGCCGAAGCTGGTGCCGCTCAGGACGGCAAAACCGTTGAGCATGGAGGCCGCTGCGGAAACCAGCAGCAGGAAATACCAGGTCTTGCGCGTGAATTTGAGTTTCATATCGTCCCTCCCGCCCGCAGAAAGGGCGCAGGCTCCCCATCAGTTTTTGGAATTTTTCAAATATTATAACACATTTTGGGGCGTGTTGTGTTACAATAAGGAAAACTCGACACAAATTCCATCGGGAGGCGCACATGAACGCTGTTTTTTCCATCCTTCTTCTCGCGGCCATTCTGGGCTTTATCGTATTTCTGCTGTCTAAGAAAGACCAGAACCGCCGCAGCCAGTACGGCCCCAGCGGCCTGTCCGAGTTCCGCACCGACCTGCCGCTGGACGACTGCTTCGACCGACTGGACCAGCACAGCCCGGACGATGTCTTCGCCTACGAGTGCCGCCGGGAGAACGATGGCGGCTTCACCCTCCACCTGACGCTCCATCAGCCCACCCAGCAGCCGCTGGACACGCTCTACACCCTCCGGTTCGACCCGGGCCGCCAGACCATCGTGACCCTCATCTTCATCCGGGAAGCTTTTGGCTACAAAGAGCCGCTGTTCCAGCCCGCGATGCTGGACGAGTTCATGCTGCGCAAGTTCGATGCCCGCCGCACAAAATAATTCCGGCAAAAGGATTTGCTTTTTTCTGATTTTTTGGTATACTTATAGTTAGTCCATGTGCGGCAGACCGCCGTCTTCGTGGGCCAGTAGCTCAGTTGGTCAGAGCTGGCGGCTCATAACCGCTTGGTCGCGGGTTCAAGTCCTGCCTGGCCCATAACAAAAAGAACCCCGGCTTAGGCTGGGGTTCTTTTTGTTATTGATGAAATGATATGCTTATCTTATCACTTTCCGCAGCGTCCCAAACAGCCGCTCCACATCAACAGGCTTTGCCAGATGGACGTCCATGCCGACGGAGAAGGCTTTCTGGCGGTCTTCGTCGAAGGCGTTGGCCGTCATGGCGATGATGGGGATAGTGCGGCGGCCATCCGACAAATTGCGGATGAGCTTCGTCGCCTGATAGCCGTCCATGTTGGGCATCTGGATGTCCATGAGGATGGCATCATAATAGCCCGCCGGGTGGGCTTTGAGTGCCTCGATGCAGAGTTCACCGTCGGCAGTGCGCTCCACGGTAAGGCCGCTCTCTTCCAGAATGGTCACGACGATCTCTGCGTTGAGGTCGTTGTCCTCGGCCAGCAGGATGCGGCAGCCCCTGAGCTGGGCCGCGTCGCCCTCTGCATCCTGCTCTTCTACGCTCTTCTGGACCTCATCCGCCAGTGGGAACCCAAGGGTGATGGTCACAGTGGTTCCTGCGCCCAGCTTGCTCTGCACGTCGATGCTGCCGTGCATCCACTCCACGAGAGCCTTCACGATGGGCAGGCCGAGGCCGGTGCCGATGACTTTGCTCTCGGTGCTGGTATGCTCACGGGTGAACTCCTCGAAGATATGGGGCAGATACTCCTCGCTCATGCCGATGCCGTCGTCCTGAACAGTAAAGGTATAGCGGCCCGTCTTCGGCTTCTCAGCCGGCAGTTCTTTTACCGACACCGCAATATGTCCGCCCTCGGGCGTATACTTGATGGCGTTGCTGATGACATTCAGCAATATCTCCCGCACTTTGGTGCGGTCGCTCACAATATAGGGATGTTCGACATCAGTATGGTAGGTGCAGGTCAGCTTTTTCTGCTGGACAGAGGGCTCAAATACGTCTGAGAGCGTCTGCATCAGCGCGCACAGGTCGCCGGTTTCTTCTTTCAGCACAGCCTTGCCGCTCTCGATGCGGGCCATTTCCAGCACATAGTTGATGAGCGAGAGCAGAAATGCGCTGGACGAGCGTATCTTCTCGGTGTAATCCAGCACCTTGTCCTTCTCGTCGATGTGCTTTTCCAGAAGCTCCGAAAAGCCGATGATGGCGTTCATCGGGGTGCGGATGTCATGGCTCATATTGAACAGGAAGCGGGTCTTTGCCTCGTTGGCTGCCCGGGCCTCCTGCGCAGACTTTTCAAGAGCCGCTTCGTGCTGCAGGTCCTTCTGGTGCCGGTTCATAAGCTCCCAGCAGGCATAGGTCGCCATCATGCCAATGATGGTGGCGATGACGATGCCCAGCAAGAGCTGCTGGTCCGAGAACCACCCGGCTTTCGGGATGATCTCAAAATACCATGTATCGTTGGGGACGCTGCACGCAACTTCCAGCGCATTGCCGGGGAAATCCTCTTCGCTCTCCGCGATGACGATCTTTTCGCCGGTATAGGGGTCTTTTTTCCAGATTTGATACCGGTAGCCCGCCTCCTCCATCTTGTCCAGCTCGACCTCCTCAATGAAGTTGTCCCACTGTAAAACAAGGATGGAGAAGCCCCAGAACGAGCGCTCCCCCTTTTTACTATAGGTATAGATGGGGTCAAACAGCAGCGCGCCCGTTCCGCCCTGCACCAGCTCGAAGGGACCAGCGATGGTGTACATCCCGCTGTTCTTGGCAAGGTTTGCTTCCTTTTTGCGGGCGGGGTTATGCAGCACATCGAGCCCGATGGCCGCCTCGTTGCCCGCTACCGGATACACCTGGGAGACGATGCCGTCTTTCGCCAGCTCGTGGGTCTTGATGACGCTGCTGCCATCCTGCATATTGCTGGATATAACTGCAAACTCCTCTTCACGGAGCACATGGCCCGACTCGATATATTTTTTGAAGAAGTCCGATTCTGCCAGATAGCGGTTCAGCTGGGAAGACACACGGCTGATGGTGGACTCGGCCGCATAGACAGCCCGCAGCCGCTCGTCTTTTTCCTGATCGAGTGAGAGCAGCCGGAGCGAAAACAGCGCCACCACAAATGTGAGCAGGAAGACCACTGCGGGCAGGATGACGTCCCCGCGGGCAAATTTTTTGAGTGCCATTGCTCGTTTCCTCCTGTTCCGGCATTTCCGTTTTATACCATTATAAGAAATCCGGGTGCAAAAGTAAATCATCCGCCCCGAAAATCCACAAAAGTGTGCAGCAATGGAAAAAGCCCGGTGGTTTCAACGAACCATCGAGCTTTTTCTTGGCGGAGTAGGAGGGATTTGAACCCTCGCGCCGTTGTTTAGACGACCTACGCCCTTAGCAGGGGCGCCTCTTCGGCCTCTTGAGTACTACTCCAGAGCAAAGTGCATTACACTTATTCAAAAAAATGGCGGAGAGAGTGGGATTCGAACCCACGGTACGTTGCCGTACGGCAGTTTTCAAGACTGCTTCCTTAAACCACTCGGACATCTCTCCTCGTGGGCACTCGCACACGCCGTACCGAATGCCTATTTAATTTACCAGATTTCCGGCCTTCTGTCAAGCCCAAATTGAAAGTTTTTCGTCCAGCCCTGCAGATCCCTCTCATGCGACAACCTTTTTTTGGCTGGCCGCTCACTTTTCTCTTTACAAAAACATCTTTTTGTTGTACAATAAAAGCATAAAATATTGACCTCGGAGTAAAGGAGTGTACGACCATGTCGTTTTCAGAGCTTTTGAAGCAGTGCCGCAAGCAGAAGGGGATCAGTCAGGCTGAGCTGGCATCCAAACTGGGGGTGACCCAGCAGGCCGTCGGCAAGTGGGAAAGCGGCAAATCCTCCCCCGACCCCGCCACGGTGGCCCGCATCGCGGAGATCCTGAGCACCACAGCCGATTTCCTGCTGGGGCTCTACCGCCCGGTGTCCAACGTGACCACCCCTGAGGAGCGTTTCTTCGGCAACTACGCCGAGAGTCTCATCCCGGTCATCGGCACCGTGAAGGCCGGGTACGGCGCACTGGCCTTTGAGGAGGATTATGGGCAGGAGTATGCCCGCGTCAAGGACCCCTCCAACTACTTCTACCTCGTCGTGCGCGGCGACAGTATGGAGCCCCGCATTCAGGACGGTGACCTCGCCCTTGTCCACAAGCAGGACACGCTGGAAAACGGCGACCTGGGTGTGCTGGTCTACGGCGACGAGGGCGAAGGCACCCTCAAGCGGTATATCCAGCGGGGCAACTGCGTCGTTCTGCAGCCCTTCAACCCCGCTTACAACGAGCTGGTCATCAAGGGTGAGGACCTGAACCGCCTGCACATCGCGGGCCGCGTGGTCGAGACGAAGGCCAAGTGGTGAGTCTCTCCCCTGCCCCACGGCGTTTCTGATCAGCAGCTGTGGGGGTAAGGGGGAAATATACCCTTCTGGGAGGTATCTTTCTATGGAACAGTCCCTGATGGACAAGCTCACCATCTTGGCCGACAGCGCAAAATATGACGTGGCCTGTACGTCCAGCGGCGCGTCCCATCCGGCGAAGCGCGGCACCATCGGCAGCTGCTATGCGCCGGGCTGCTGCCACGCCTTTACCGCTGATGGCCGCTGCGTCAGCCTGCTGAAAGTCCTGATGAGCAACTGCTGCGCCTTCGACTGCAGCTACTGCGTCAATCGGAAGTCCAACGACGTTCCCCGGGCCACTTTTTCACCCCGGGAGCTGGCAGAACTGACCATCGAGTTCTACCGCCGCAACTACATCGAGGGACTTTTCCTGTCCAGCGCCGTGCTGGGGACCCCCGACTACACCACCGAGCGGATGCTCACCGTTCTGCGGCTGCTGCGGAACGAATATCACTTCGGCGGCTACATCCATGCCAAGACCATCCCCGGCACCAGCCCCGAGCTCATCCAGCAGATGGGCTACCTCGCCGACCGCCTCAGCGTCAACGTCGAGCTGCCCAGCGAGCAGAGCCTCCATCTTCTCGCCCCCGACAAGGGCCGCCACTCCATCTTCCGGCCCATGAAGCAGATCTCGGTGGCAGGTGAAGAGAGCAGGCAGGAGCTGACCCTCTACCGCCACGCGCCCAAGTTCGCTCCCGCCGGCCAGAGCACCCAGATGATCGTCGGTGCGTCGCCCGAGACGGACTACCACATTTTGCAGCTGTCCGAGGGGATGTACCAGAAATACGGCCTCAAGCGGGTGTTCTACTCGGCTTATATCCCGGTATCGGACGACACCCGCCTGCCTGCGCTGGACACGAAGCCGCCGCTCCTGCGGGAACACCGGCTCTATCAGGCCGACTGGCTGCTGCGGTTCTACCAGTTCAAAGCCGACGAGATACTGGATAAGGACAATCAGAGCTTCAACCCCTATCTCGACCCGAAATGCAACTGGGCCGTCCAGCACTACGGGCTGTTCCCGGTGGATGTGAACCGCGCCCCCTTCGAGATGCTGCTGCGGGTGCCGGGCATCGGCCCCAAGAGCGCCCGCCGCATCCGGGACGCCCGGCGGCTGTCGGCCCTCGGCCTCGACGAGCTGAAACGGATGGGCGTCGTGCTCAAGCGGGCGCAGTATTTCATCACCTGCCGGGGCTTTTCCGGGGCGCACCCGGGCCGGGGCAGCGCCGGACGGGAGCGCATCACCCGGGCGCTCATCGACCCCAACGTCTTCAGCGCCGGGGCCGAGCAGCTGAGTATGTTCGCACCGCCCGCCGTTGACCGGCTGGTGGAGCAGGGCGTGCCGCCCCGGGCGGCCCAGCGGATGGTGCGGGAGGAGGCGGTGCAATGTCTGGCGAGAGCACTGTGATGCCGCCCCGGAAGCTCCATGACGCCGATGTGGTTTACCTCTACGATGGCAGCTTTGAGGGCTTCCTGTGCTGTGTATTCGAGAGTTTCGCCCAGCATGAGATCCCCTTCGCCGTCTGGACGCCCCAGCGGGAGACGGCCACCCTTTACCCCGTCCGGGACATCGAGACGGACTCTGCCAGAGCGCAGCGGGTCTTTTCGGCCCTTGGCCGGAAACTTGGCCGGGAGACGGAATATCTCGTCAGCCGGGATTTCCTCTCCGGGCAGGAGGACAAAGAGCTTCTGCTCATCCGCTTCCTGCATCTGGCCTTCGCCCTCGGCCCCGGCACGGTCAAGCGGATGGGCCATCCGGATGTAGCCCCGCTCTACGAGATGAAAAAGAGTCTCGACTGGGAGGTAGACAAGTTTCAGGGCTTCGTCCGCTTTGAAGAGCACGACGGGATGCTGGGTGCGGTCATCCACCCCAAAAACTATATCCTGCCTCTGCTGCGGGGGCATTTCTGCTCCCGCTTTCCGGAAGAGAACTTCATGATATACGACGCGGTCCATCAGGCGGTATTGCTTTATCAGGAGCACAAGGCTCAGCTTCTGGAGCTGGCTGCGCCGTTGGAGCTGCCCCCGCCCAGCGCCCGGGAACAGGAGTTCCAGGCACTCTGGAAGCAGTTCTACGACACGCTGGAGATCAAGGCCCGCCACAACGAAAAGGGCCGGATGACCCACTGTCCCAAGCGTTTCTGGCAGGATATGGTAGAAATGCGGTGATTCTTTACAAAAAGGTTGCATCTGCGCCGTTGCGCTCTGCAAAAGGTATGGTATACTAAAGGGGAGCTTCGGCAGAGCATCTGCCGCACCCACCCTGAAACGGGCTATGATAAAAGGAGCATTGTTAAAACTATGGTTCGCATTACTATGGAAGACGGCGGCATCATCGACATCGAGCTGAACGAGGAAGCTGCCCCCATCACCTGTGAGAATTTCAAGAAGCTGGTCGGTCAGGGCTTCTACAACGGCCTGACCTTCCACCGCGTCATCCCCAACTTCATGATCCAGGGCGGCTGCCCGCTGGGCAACGGCACCGGCGGCCCCGGCTGGAACATCAAGGGCGAGTTTGCCGCCAACGGCGTCAACAACCCCATCAAGCACGTCCGCGGCGTCATCAGCATGGCCCGCAGCATGAACCCCAACAGTGCCGGCAGCCAGTTCTTCATCATGCATAAGGACGCACCCCATCTGGACGGCCAGTACGCCGCTTTCGGCAAGGTCGTCGCCGGCATGGACGTCGTGGACAAGATCGCATCCGTCCCCACCGACTGGAACGACAAGCCCAAGACCCCCGTCAAGATGAAGACCGTCGAGCTCATCGAGGGCTGATTTTCTGCACCTATGGCTTTCCCTTTGGGGAAAGCCTTTTTTGCATCCACAGGAGGAACTTCCATGAAGTACGATTTCACCACCCTGCCCGACCGCCATGGCCGGGACTCCATCGCCGTGGACGGGCTGGGCAAAGGCTTTGCGCCCGACGCACCGCAGCCCGGCTTCGATGCCATCCCCATGTGGGTGGCGGACATGAACTTTGTCTGCCTGCCCACCATCCAGCAGGCCGTCATCGAGCGGGTCCAGCACCCGGCTTTCGGCTATTTTGACCCGACGCCCGAATACTACGGCTCCATCATCCGCTGGCAGGAGACTCGCAACGACGTCACGGGTCTGACCGCCGAAGCCATCGGTTACGAGAACGGTGTGCTGGGCGGCGTCATCAGCGCACTGAACTGCGTTTGCTCCCGGGGCGACAAGGTGCTGGTCCACAGCCCCACCTACATCGGCTTCACCCGCTGCCTGACCGACAACGGCTATGACATCGTCCACTCCCCGCTGGTGCAGGACGAGAATGGCGTCTGGCGGATGGATTACGCCGACATGGAAAAGCACCTCGCCGAAGAGCACATCCACGCCGCCATCCTGTGCAGCCCCCACAACCCCTGCGGCCGCGTCTGGGAGCGCTGGGAGCTGGAAAAGGCCATGGAGTTGTACAAAAAGTATAATGTCTACGTCGTATCCGACGAGATCTGGTCGGACATCATCCTTTCCGGCCACAAGCACATCCCCACCCAGTCCATCAGTGAGGACGCCCGGATGCGCACTGCCGCCCTCTACGCCCCCTCCAAGACCTTCAACCTTGCCGGTCTCATCGGCAGCTATCACATCGTTTATAACCCGTGGTGGCGTGACCGCATCAAGAAGGAATCCTCCCTCTGCCACTATAACTCCATGAACGTCCTCTCGATGCATGCCCTTATCGGTGCCTACCGCCCCGAGGGCTATGAGTGGGCTGACGAGCTCTGTGAGACGCTGACCGGCAATGTGGATTTCGCCTGCGACTACATCGCAAAGCACTTCGAGGGTGTCCATGTGACAAAGCCCGAAGGCACCTATATGCTCTTTGTGGACTGCACCGACTGGTGCGCCGCCCACGGCAAGACCATTCAGGACGTGGAGAAAGCCTGCTGGGCCGTCGGTGCTGCCGTGCAGGACGGCGTGATGTTCCACGGCCCCTGCCATCTGCGCATCAATCTGGCCTCGCCCCGCGCCCGCATTGAAGAGGCGTTCCACCGGATGGACAAGTATGTGTTCAACACAAAGTAATTTCAAATAATATTTATACAGCAAAAGAGGCTGTTGACTCAACCTCTCAGTCTCGCATACGCTCGACAGCTCCCCTAGTAGGGGAGCCTCTGGCGAAGAGAGAAGGCTTTCCGCCATGCCAAAGCCTCCCCTCGATAGGGGAGGTGGCACGGCGCAGCCGTGACGGAGAGGTTAGAATAACAGCCTCTTTATTTTTATTGATGCATTTTTACCAGCCGCTCGTTCAGCGCCCGCAGGCCGTCCCGCACCTCGGCGGGCGAGACGACTTCTATCTTGCCGCCGAAGCCGCAGACCCAGCCGTAGAACTGGTCGCTGACACAGACGGGGACGTCGAAATGGAAATGCTCCTTCCCTTCCGGCACGAAGATGGGCGAAGCGCCGAAGCGCTCCCGCATGGCTGATTCAAGGTCGGAAGTACACCGCAGGGTGACTCTATACTCCGGCCCGCCGAACATCTGGAAGTGCTTTTTCAGGTAGGCGGGCAGGTCGAGATCCGCGAACTGCTCTTTGCCGCGGCGGGGCTCGTCCAGCACCGTGACCCCGGCCATTTTATCCACCCGGTAATGACGGATGCCCACCGGCTCCTTCTCATCCTGATAGGCGATGAGGTAGTAGCAGCCGTTCTCCCACGCCATCTGCCAGGGGCTGATGGTGTAAGGCGCGGGGCGTCCCGCCTTTTTGTAGCGGAAGCGCACCATCCTGCCGGTGTTGATGGCCGTAAAGAGGGCATCCACGCTGTAGGGCAGGTCTTTGTTGGCGCTCTTGGGGCGGCCATCGACATAGACCTGACGCTGGAGCTGACTGCCCTCATACTGGGAGGCCAGCCCTTCCAGCTTATGGATGAGCTTATCACTGGACGCTTTCGAGATGACCCGGCTGGACTGGACAGCGTCCACCAGAAGCTTCAGCTCCGCCAGCTCGAAAGGCCGCGTCGCCATCCAATAGCCGCCGCTGCGGCCCCGGCGCAGCCGGATGTCATAGCCCAGCGCGTTCAGCGCGTCGATGTCGCTGTAGACGCTCTTTCGCTCGCAGAGGATGCCCTGCCGGGCCAGCAGCTCCACCAGCTGAGGCACATTCAGCAGATGCTCCTCGTCGGTCTGCTGCTCAAAGATATGCAGCAGCGCCAACAGTTTGGATTTTTGTCCCTCCTGCTTGGGCATGGGCGGCCTCCTTTACGGTCACGAGTCCTTTTTGTCGAATGCGGCGCGGCGCTGGGTGGACAGACGGAACATCTCTTCCAGCTTGTCCCGGTCATCGGCCACGAGGGCGTCCCGCAGCTGGTCCAGAGCGGAATCGAACTGGTCGATCTCGGCGATGAGGTTCTCCTTGTTCCAGAGGAACAGCTCCGCCCACATCTTCTCGTTGATGCGGGCGATGCGGGTCAAATCGCGGAAGGAGTCGCCCGTGTACTCGCAGAGAGAAGAGTTGTCGTTTGCACACATGAGGCTGACGGCGATGGCGTGGCAGAGCTGGCTGACGTAGCCGATCATCTTGTCGTGCTCCTGCACCGTCAGGGTGCAGATGTGGCGGAAGCCCAGCACCTCGGCCAGCTCTTTTGCCCACTGGACGGCCTCGGGGGTGTTCTTCTCGGTGGGGGTGATGATGAAGTTGGCCGGGGCAAAGCTGACCTCGGCGGCGTGCTCGACGCTGGAAGTCTCACGGCCTGCCATCGGGTGGCTGGCGATGAACTCCACACCCTCCGGACACATGGCCTGCACCGGCTCCACAAGGCCGGTCTTGACGCCGGAGACATCGGTAAAGATGCAGCCGGGCTTGATGAGATGGCCGTAGGTCTTGAACCAGTCGATGAGGGCCGTGGGGTAGAGGCCGAAGATGATGTGGTCGGCCTGCGAGACGAGGTCCTCGAAATCGTGGGTCTTGCCGGTCTCGATATAGCCGTGGTCGAGAGCGTACTGTAAGTGGCCCTCGCTGCGGTTGATGCCGTCCACATGGAATCCGGCTTTGGAAAGCTCGAGGGCGTATTTGCCGCCCAGCAGTCCGAGGCCCACGATAAGATAACGCTTTGTTTTATCCAGCATATTCTACCTCCGCGCCTAACGGCTTGATGGCTTCAAAGAAATGGGGCCAGCTCTTCTGCACGGCCTCGGCGTCGTCGATGGAAAGTTCCAGCCCGGCGGCCAGCGCCAGCACCGCAAGGCTCATCACCACACGGTGGTCGTTGTGGCCATGGAGCGGCGCGGCGGGGGCGTGGAGCCTGTCTGCACAGCCGTGGATGGTGATGGTGCCGCCCTCGCTCTCGAGGACGCCGCCGCAGTCCCGCAGTTCGGCTTCCATGGCTGCAATGCGGTCGCTCTCCTTGATCCGGAGACGTTCCGCGTTGCGGATGGTGGTGGTCCCTTCGCAAAGCAGGCCCAGGACCATCAGCACGGGGCCGAGGTCGGGGCAGTCGGCAAGGTCAATGTCCACACCGTGGAGAGGTGCTTTCTCGAACACGATCCCTGCATCGGTGGTGCGGAAGCTTGCACCACAGCGGCGCAGAATGTCGAGGATCGCGGCATCGCCCTGCAGGGTGTCGGCAGATAGTCCTTTGAGGATCACGCCGCCCAGCACCGCTCCCAGCACCGCCGGGAATGCCGCCTGGCTGTAATCGCCCTCCACGGTGTAATCGCAAGGCCGGTATTTCTGCCCGCCCGGGATGAAGAGGGTGTTTTCGTCCTGCCAGCGGCTCTCGACGCCGAAACGGCGCTGGGCCGCCCGGGTCATCTCGATATAACTGCGGCTCTCTACCGGCGGGATAAGGTGGAGGGTGCTGTCGCCTGCCAGCAGCGGCAGGGCAAACAGCAATCCGCTGATGAACTGGCTGGACACGTTGCCCGCCAGCTCGTATTCGCTGCTTTTCAGAGTTCCTTCGACGGTCAGGCCCGCCGAAGACTGTTCAAATCGGAGAGACTGCTCCTGATACAACTTCTCGTATACTGTCTGAGGGCGCTCCATCAGCCGTCCGCGGCCAACAAAGGTCACTTTCTGCCCGGTGAGGCTGGCAATGGGGATGAGAAAGCGCAGGGTGCTTCCACTCTCACAGCAGTCCACCGGAGCGCTGACGGGCAGAAAGCTCCCCAGACCCTCCACGACGGCACTATCCGCACCGGTGCGCACTTTGGCGCAGAGCTGCCCGGCGGCGGAGAGAGTGGCAGAAATATCCTTGCTGAATTCAAGGTTTTCGATGTGGGAAGCACCCTCGGCCAGCGCCGAGCAGAGCACCGCACGGTGCGCCATGCTCTTGCTGGGCGGCGCGGTGATGGTGCCGCCGATGCCGCCGGGGGCGCGTTTTATCGTAGCATTCATATCACATATCCCGGCCAATAGCCCATGCGACCTGACGGCACTTTGCCATAGCCTGCGCAAAGGCGTCGGGGGTCAGGCACTGTGCGCCGTCGCTCCATGCGTGGCGGGGGTCGTAGTGGACTTCCACCTCAAGGCCGTCGGCACCGGCGGCGACAGCGGCGATCATCATGGGCTCCACAAGGTTTGCCTTGCCGGTGGCGTGGCTGGGGTCCACGATGACGGGCAGATGGGTCTTCTCGTGGATGATAGGCACAGCGGAGAGGTCGAGGGTGTTGCGGGTGTACTTCTCGAAGGTGCGGATACCGCGCTCACAGAGGATGACCTGCTCGTTGCCGCCGGCCATGATGTATTCGGCGCTCATGATCCACTCTTCGATGGTGTTGCAGAGGCCGCGCTTGAGCAGAACGGGCTTGTGCATCTTGCCCACAGCCTTGAGCAGCTGGAAGTTCTGCATATTGCGGGCACCGATCTGCACCACGTCCACATATTCCTCGAACTCGGGGATGCGTTCCTCGCTCATCAGCTCGGAGACGATGGGCATACCGGTGGCCTCGCGGGCCTTCACCATGTCAAGGATGCCCTCAGTCTCGAGGCCCTGGAAAGAGTAGGGAGAGGTGCGGGGCTTGTAAGCGCCGCCGCGGAAGAGGGTCGCACCGCCGGCCTTGACGCCCTGTGCGATGCGGAGGGCCTGCTCTTCGCTCTCGATGCTGCAGGGGCCGGCCATGACAGCGATCTTCTCCTTGCCGCCGATCTTGACGCCGCCGCAGTCGATGACGGAATCTGCCGGGTGGAACAGGCGGTTGGCACGCTTATAGGGAGCGGAAACACGGGTCACATTGTCGATCCAGGGATTGGCGAGGACGTCGCGCTCATCGATCTTGGTGGTATCGCCCACGAGGCCGAAGACATTGTAGTCCTTGCCGGTGATGAGGGTGACGTCGAGGCCCTGCTTTTCGAAGCGGTCAACGATTTTCTCGAGTTCTTCCTTCGGGGTACCCTTTTTGGTGGAGATGATCATAAAATTTTTCCTTTCTATCCTTCTTTTCCACGCCCTCTTTGCTCCGCTTTCCAGCAGAAGAGAGTCGATTTCTACATCACTAAATGGGTGTGCGCACTGCCGTCCAGCCGCAGCAGCTGGGCCAGATAGGCGGCAGCGTGGAGATAGCCGCTGATGCCCTCGCCGATAAAGTGGCCCTGACAGCCGAACGAGACGATGTCCGTCTTGCGGAAGGGCTCGTGCTCGTCGGGCTCGCTGAGCAGCACTTCCACGGCAGGCACACCGCAGAGGCGCAGCGCGTCGAGGATGGCGACGCTGTAGTGGGCGTAGCCGCCGGGATTCAGGATGATGCCATCAGCCCGGCCTGCGGCAGACTGGATCTCGTCGATGAGGTCGCCCTCGTGGTTGGACTGGAAAAATTCCACTTCCATGCCCATTTGGGTGCAGCACAGCTCGAGGTAATCCAGCAGACCGTTATAATCCAGCTGACCGGCCACACCCGGCTCGGTGAAGTGCATCATGTTGAGGTTGGGGCCGTTAATGACTAAAAATTTCATCCAGTGCCTCCATTGCGGCGGTCACAGCGTCTTCCACCGTGCCGCTGTTCGGGATAACGGCGTCTGCCGCCGCGAGATACAGGGGGCGGCGCTCCGCCTCCATCTTTTTCAGCGCCTCGGTGCTGGACGAGAGCGGACGTCCGCCGCCCACCGTCAGCGCATCCAGGGGCCGGTCGAGGAAGAGCACGACGCCGTTCTGATGCAGCGCCCGCAGATTCTCGCCCCGCTTGATGATGCCGCCGCCGCAGGAGAGCAGCTGTCGTCCCTCTTTGGCAAAGCGGGCGGTCTGGGCGGATTCCTTCGCACGGAAGCCGTCCTCGCCCTCGGCGGCAAAGATGTCGGGGATACTGCGGCCGTCGGCCTTGACGATCTCCTCGTCGAGGTCGATGAACTTTTTGCCCAGCCTCTCGGCCAATGCACGGCCCACGGTAGATTTTCCGCTGGAGGGCATTCCGATGAGGGCCACGTTGAGCATATCGCGGCGGAGCGCGGCAGTGATGCGGCCGATCTCCCCTGCCGCGTCGTCGAACTTCCGGCTGAGGAAGTATTCGGCGGCGTACACGGCCTGCGCCACCAGCATCTCGAGGCCGCCCACAGCCACCGGGACTCCGGCCTCTTCAGCCCGGAGGATGAGTTCCGTCTTATCGGGGTTGTACACCACGTCCAGTACAGCTTCCAGCCCGGGCATTTTTGCCACGTCCAGACTGCACACGCCCACGTTGGGGTACATTCCGGAGGGGGTGGTGTTGATGACGATCTGTGCGCCGCTGAACACAGCCTCTTTATAAGAGAGCTGGCCTTTGGCGGCGTCCGGCGTCCGGCTGACGGTGAGCACTCTGGCCGCACCCTTGTCGCGGGCGACGGCGCTGGTGGTGTTGTGGGTTCCGCCGGTGCCGAGGATGAGGACAGTTTTGCCCGCAAAATCGACGCCGTGGGCGTCGCACAGGTGGGCAAAGCCGAGATGATCGGTGTTGTAGCCGTAGAGCAGGCCGTTCTTGTTGACCACAGTGTTCACCGCGCCGATGGCCTTGGCACGGGGGTCGATATAGGTGCAGTATTCCATCACCAGCCGCTTATAGGGGATGGTGACATTGATGGCCTTGAACTGCCGCCTGGTCAGGAAAGCCCGGGCTTCCTCTTCGGTGGGAAGCGGGCAGAGGTCGTAATGGTAGCCGCAGAGCATCTCATGGATGATCTTCGAGTAGGAATGGCCCAGTTTCGAGCCGATGAGTCCGTATTCCATCACAGTCCCTCCCTGCGGTAGCTGGTGGGCCGCTCCATCCATGCGGTGCCATAGCGGGCGGTCATCAAATCGCCCACAGCCAGCGCGGCGGCGCAGGTCTGGACGATGGCGGCGCGAGGCACGATGCAGGGGTCATGACGGCCCTGAATGGAGAGGGGCGCATCCTGCTTTGCAATGTAATCCACCGTCTCCTGCTCTTTGTAGATGCTGGGCGTCGGCTTGACAGCGGTGCGGAAGACGACAGGCATTCCGTTGGTGATGCCGCCGTTGATGCCCGCGTTGTGGTTGGTGGCCGTGACCACCGAATCGCCCTTCATGCGGAAGGCATCGTTGGCCTCAGAGCCTTTCAGGTCGGCGAAGCCGAAGCCGGTGCCGAACTCAATGCCCTTCACGGCAGGCACTGAAAACGCCATGTGGGAAATAAGGCTCTCCACGCTGTCAAAATACGGCTCGCCCACACCGGCGGGCAGGCCGAGAATGGCTGTTTCAAGGATGCCGCCCACGCTGTCGCCCTCCGAACCGGCGGCACGGATGGCCGTTTTCATCGGCTCTTCGACGGAAGCATCCAGCAGGGCGAAGCCCTCGTCCCTGCTTTCCAGCACGCTCACCTGAGCGGCCAGTGCGGCGGCATCGTCCAGCGCAAAGGGCGTATCGGAAATGCCGGCACAGCGGGCGATGTGGGTGGTGATGTCGATGCCGGCGCGGTTCAGCGCACCCAGCACGATGGCACCGCATGCCACCAGTGCGGCAGTGATGCGGCCCGAAAAGTGTCCACCGCCCCGGGCGTCCTGAAAGCCGTGGTATTTGGCGTAGGCGGTATAGTCCGCGTGGCCGGGGCGGAGAAGGTCAGCCGTCTTGGCGTAGTCGCCGCTGCGGGTGTTCTGGTTCTCGATCATCAGGGCGATGGCCGTGCCGGTGGTGTGACCGTTCACGACGCCGGAGAGCAGCTGTACGTTATCGGCCTCCACGCGGGGCGTCGAAAGCCCGTCGCCCCGGGCGCGGCGCTGATCCATGCAGGCGGCAATGAATTCCTCATCCACCGGCACACCAGCGGCCACGCCGTCCAGCACACCGCCGATGGCCCTGCCGTGGCTCTCGCCGAAGATGGTCAGCGCCAATGCGCTGCCAAAGGTATTTTTCATGGCTTTAGTCCTCCATGCCCAGCAGGGGGCGCAGACCCTCCACCGGGATGGTCTCCGCGCGCCAGCAGCCCAGACCCGGCACCTTGATGACGGTGATCTGGCCGCCCTGTGCCTTTTTGTCGTGGAGCATCTCGGCGTAGACCTTGTCCTTGTTGTAGGCGGTACGCAGGGGCAGGCCCAGACGGCGGTAGACCGCACGGACGCGCTTCTGCAGTGCCTTGGACTCGATCATCGGCAGCATCCCCAGAGCCACGCACTCGCCGTGGTAGAGGCCCACGGTGCGGCGTCCCTTGACGCCCTTGACGGCCTCAATGCCGTGGCCGATGGTGTGGCCGAAATTGAGGGCCTTGCGCATTCCATGCTCCGTCTCGTCCTGCTCGACGATGCTCTTTTTTAAACGGAGGCTGCGGTAAATAATTTCGCCAATCTGCTCGTCGATGTCGCCCTTTTCAAAGATGGCGAACAGTTCCGGGTCGGCCAGCAGACTGGCCTTCACCGACTCGGCCAGACCGTTGATGTACTGGCGGCGGGGCAGGGTGGCGAGGGTGCTGGGGTCTACGATGACCAGCTTGGGCTGCCAGAAGGAACCGACGATGTTCTTCGTCTCCCCCAGATCCACAGCGGTCTTGCCGCCGATAGAGGAATCGATCATCGAGAGGGTGGTGGTGGGGCAGTTGATGAAGTCGATGCCGCGCATATAGATGGAAGCGGCAAAACCCGCCAGATCGCCCACGACGCCGCCGCCGACGGCGATGACGAGGTCGCCGCGGCCCATGTTGAACTCGAGCATCTGGCGCAGGACGCTTTCCAGAATTTTCATGCTCTTGCTGGCCTCGCCCTGCGGGACAGTAATGATTTTTGCGTCGCGGCACTGGTCGGCCACACGCTGTGCGTACTCGGCGGGAACGCCTGCGTCCGTCACCACCGCCACCCGGCGGTCGAGGCGGGCAAACTGGTACAGATTTTCCAGTGCGCCGTTTTTCAGGATGATGTCATAGCTGCGCTCACCCAGATTCATGGTGAGCTTGGTGCCGATAAATCCACTCATTTTGTATACACTCCTAACAGCCGCACCGTGCGGCAGGTATGGTCCAGCTCACGCAGCAGCGCGGCGGTCTCGTCGGCGGAGGGGTCGCCCACCAGCTCGACGTAAAAATAATAATCAAAGGGGACATGGGGCAGCGGACGGCTCTTGATGGACTCCATGTCGTAGCCGAAGCGGCCAATGACCTGGATGACCTCAGCCAGCTTGCCGGGTTTGTTGTCCAGTGTGAACAGCAGCGAGAAGCGGTTGCCCACGGTGGGCTTTTCGCGGCTGAGGACGATGAAGCGGGTGGTGTTGTCGCCGTCGGTGTTGATGCTGGGGACGAGGACTTCCAGCCCGTAGAGGGCGGCTGTCTCGGCGCTGGCGATGGCGGCTTTGGACGGGTCACCCGACTCGGCCACGAACTTTGCGGCCATGGCCGTGTTGGGCATGGCCGTGGCGGGCAGACGGAACTGCTTTAAGAACGTCTCGCTCTGGGCGATGGCCTGCTGATGGCTGTAAACGTGCTTGAGCTGGGCCAGCTGGGTGCCGGGCAGGACGAGCAGGTTCTGGGAGATGGGCAGGTCGTAGACGTCCACCACCCACAGCTCGGGGTGGTTGTAGCACAAGTCGAGGACAGCGGAGACGTCGCCTGCGTGGCTGTTCTCAAACGGCACAACGCCGTGGGCGGTGTCGCCCCGGCTGACGGCATCGAACACCTCGTCCCACGTCGGGTAGCTGACGGCCTCCGCGTGGGGGAAGAGCGCCCGCAGCGCGATATGGGCGAAAGCGCCTTCCACGCCCTGATAGGCGGCGCGGTTCCGGCCCAGCACCTCGGCTTCGTACTGCTTCGCGACATCCATCATGTTCTGAACATGGTCTTTATAGTAAGGCCGGAGGGCGGCGTTCTGGATGCGGGCCGCAGCCTTTTCCAGCACCACCGCCTCCCGCGCGGCGTCAAAAATCGGCAGGCCGTGGGCCTGTTTGTATTGGGCGACGCTGAGCACAGCGGCCATCCGCCGCTCAAACAGGGCGGCCAGCTGCGCGTCCACCGCGTCGATCTCGGCGCGGGCTTGTTCCAGTGTGTCCATCTTTCCACATCCTTTGGGTAAAGTTTCAGTTCTTACAGCGATGATACCTAGTAAGTATACCATAACCCGGATGAGGAAACAACAAGCCCGGCTCTCTTTGAGGGTAGATAATATTTCAAATCCGGGGCCGTCAACGCGAAGAGATTGCAACCAAAACGCCCCCTCCGGCATTGCCGGAGGGGGCGTTCTTGCTTATTTGCGCAGGTCTTCCCTGCTGCGGGGGGTGCCGAACACCCGGCCATAGGGGTTGTCGAGGTCGGCAGCCTTCAGAGATGCAGTTTTTTCGGCAGGCTTTTCAGGGATGCTGAGATGCTTTGCCTTCCCCTTGGAGAGAACACGGTACCGCATGGCTCAGCCCTCCGGAGCTGCCGTGGAGACAGCGCCTTCGGTCAGCTTCTGCCAGAATTCTTCGCCTCCTGCGAGGTTATCAGCAGTGCCGCTGTTCCACGCGCCCCGCATTCCCACATAGAACTGGGACATATACTCCTGACTGGAACCACTCCTGCTCTGGGTAGTGTCGGGACCGTAATCACCGAGGTCGAGGCCAGCCAGGACCGGGCAGTCGTCCCACTTGTACACCATGTTCCACCAGTCCTCGTCGCTGTCGGCGGCGGGCAAAGTGCCGTCAAGATACCGCAGCGAGCCGGTGCTTTCTTCAAAGCCCGCCGGGTCCCAGAGCAGAAAGACAGAGCTGAGGCCGCCCTGTACGTCGGTGGCCAGCTTGGTAGTTCCAGCCATGGTCAGATAGGCGGCGCTCTCGGTCTGGGTCTCAGTGTCGGAGTAGTCGAGGGTGTAGACGTTGAGGGTCACGACCACCTTGCCGTCGCCGTTGCGGTCTTCGCCGTAGGCGGCCAGTGCATCCTGCAAAGCGTTCACGGTGTCCTCGGGCAGATAGTAGGGGGCCACCACGGCCACGTTATAATCGGGCTTGGTGACGAAGAAATACTGTCCGATGAAGTTGTAGGCCACAAAAGCCGCGGCGATGCCGATGATGATGACCCATTTCAGATTATAGTCCCACCAGTTGGCCCAGCGCTCCTTGCGGGTGTACTGTCTTTCTTTGCGAGGGGCAATGTCTTTCGGGTCGATGTCGCGCTCGTAACGGTAACTTGCCATGAGGCAGTGTCCTCCAAAAAAGTTATAACTCTGCCAGAATGGTCTGGCGGACGGCGTCAGGCAGCTGCTTCTGCTCGGCCCGGCTCATGTCTGCCGTCCGGATGGGCGGCAGCACCCGGACGTGTACCGTTCCGGGGGTGGCACGGTTGCCGTGGGCCTCGAACAGGCCCCGTGCGCCGGAGATGGCCACCGGCACCACCGGCGCGCCGGTCTTGACCGCAATGCGGAAGGCACCGGCCTTGAACTCACCGGCGCCGCCCTCTTCGCCCTTGTAGCGGGTGCCTTCAGGGAAGATGATGAAACTCCTGCCGCTCTCCACGATGGCAGTGGCGTCGTTCAACGCGCGCACCGAGGCGCGGACATCGTCGCGCTGGACGAAAACGCAGCCCAGCAGCTTCATCCAGCGGTTGAGCAGAGGAATTTTTCCCAGCTCTTCCTTGGCGAGGATGCCGTAGGGCTCATCGAGGCCGGCCAGCAGCAGCGGGATGTCATAATAACTGCGGTGGTTCGCCACAAAGACGCAGGGGCCATCCTTCGGGATGTTGTCCAGTCCCTCGACGCTGAGCCGGACGCCGGTGACGTTCAGGATGCCTTTGCTCCAATGGGGGATGTGCTTTTTTACCAGCTGGCGCACCGTCTCGGTGTCGCCTGCGGCCAGCGCACGCTCGGCTTTGCACAGCACACTGTAATGGACGATCATGTACCCGAACAGATAAACGAATAACGCAATGGTGCGGAAAATGCTCACAGAGCGATACCTCCTTCTGGCTCAAAAAGCCGTTTCTATTGTATCACACTCCGCCCCAAAAAGGGAGAGGAAATACTTTTTTTACATTTAGAGGGCTTTGCGGCTTGCAAAATCCACAAAATCCGGGTATATTTATAATCAGAAAGCCAGCACAATGGCGTTTCCTGCCAAAACCGTGCTGCGCAATGTAAGCCGTCTTTCGGGACAGCGAGAGAGGATATTCACACAACATGAGTCTGTTCCCTTCTGCAAACGATTTCAAGTCCGGGCCGGGTGTCGAAAAGGACGCCCCCCGCAAGACCGGCGTAGGCCGCTTCTTCGAGCTGGTGGGCCGGGATATGAGCGGGATGTTCCTTGCAAACCTGCTCACCTGTCTGGGCTTTCTGCCCGTCATCTGTCTGGTGTACATCGGCTTCCTGATGAACAGCCTGCCCGTCATGGTGCTCAGCGCCGCCGTGGGCGGCATCCTGGCCGGTCCGGTGCTGGCAGGCATGTACGACACTGTCCTGCGCGCTCTGCGCGATGAGGCCGGTTACTGGTGGACCACCTACCGCAAGGCTTTCAAGCAGAACTTCAAAGCCAGCATCCTGCCGGGCGTGCTCTACTGCGTCGTGGTCACGGTGCAGGTCTTCCTCGTGTACTTCTGCTTCAACCTGCTCTACCACGGCACCAATGTCGGCGTAGGCATGTGGGTGGCCACGGTGCTCAACCTCGTCATCTTCCACATGCTGTTCTCCTACATGTGGCCCCAGGTGGTCCTGCTGGACCAGCCTCTCGGCCAGACGCTCAAGAACAGCGTCAACTGCATGATCGCTTTCCTGCCCCACGCACTGGCTGCGTCTCTCGTGACGGTACTGTTCTGGGGCCTCGTCATCCTCTGTATGCCGCTGGGTCTGCTGCTCATGCTGGTGTTCGGCTTCTGGTTCCAGGTGGAGATCACCAGCCAGATCGTCTACGGCGACCTCGACCGGGTGTTCCACATCGAGGAGAACATCCGCAGGCTCCACGACGCCGAGTATGAAGCCGAGATGGCCGAGGAGCGCAGCGACGACGAGGAATAAACGACACACCGACGCGGAAAGGGGATGCGTGCAATGGAACAGCGGAACAATCTGGTGCTGCAGGGCACGGAGACATTTTCCCGCGGACAGCTCGATAATGTAGCGCTGGACAACGGCAGCGTCGTGCTGGACAGCGTGGCCGGGCGGTACCTGCAATACGGCAGCTACACGACGCCCGAGTTCGCTATGCCGGCCTTCTGCAACCTGAACGTCAGCTGGAACGCCCATGCGCCCCAAAACACGATGGTGGAGGTGCGCTGCCGCGTCTATGCAGGCGGCAGCTGGACGGGCTGGATGAGCTTTGGCAAGTGGGCGCCGGATTACCCCCGGGCCAGCATCAGCACCCACAGCGACGACGGCCTCATCTTCCTGATGGGCGACACCGTGACGGTGGCGCTGCCCGGCGGCGGCACCGGCGTCCAGCTTCAGGTCAATCTTTCGACCAACAACGACAAAGTCACCCCGGCGCTCCGGCTGCTGGCGGCGGCGGTCCGCCCCCTTGCGTGGGATAAGCAGAGCGGCCACCCCATCAACCGCCGCCTGTACTTACCGGAATACTGCCTCCCGGCCCATGACCCCAGCTTTGGCCGGGACATGGACCTTCCGCTGGTGATGGCGGCCCTGATGAACCGCTGGGGCGAGGACATCCTGCCCGAAGAGGTGGCCTACGTCATGGAGGACAAGACCACCGGCAGCACCAGCAACGGCGCTTTCGCCGCCGCGGCAGCGGGCTGCTGCGGTTTTCCCTGCTGGCAGGCGTGGATGGACCTGCAGGACCTGCGGGAGCAGATACACGACGGCTGTTCCGTAGCCGTGCGCATCGAGCGCCGCATCCGGGGCCAGCGGGACCCCATCGGAGTCTGGATGGGTCTGCGGGGCTTCGGCCATGACGACGCAGTCCTCGCCGATTATGTCCTGCTCAACGACCCCACCGCCGACAGCGACGGGGCCGTGAACTGCACGATGGCGGTGACGGATTTTGCCCGCTACTTCACCGGGCGGGCCATCGCTCTCCGCCCCAAGCCCCGGGACACCGAGGCCAACCGCCCCCGGCGGGTCTCCTGCGACTTTGTGTACAGTGCCGAGGATGACTGCTGGTATCTGGCTCAGAAAGGCCAGCGGCAGCTGCTCCCGGCAGAATTTTCCGGCTGGGCGGCCTGCAGCCCCCACGACGGAGTAGCCCACGCCACCACAGCCCACCGCACCTTCCGGCGGATGGAGCGGACACGGACCGGCGGCTTCCGCTTCCCGCCCGAGCAGACCGCCGCAGGCGGGCGGTGCAGCGTTTACATCGTGGACCATACCGGCACCATGCAGTTTGCAGAGGTGCGCCTGCCTGCGCCTCCGCCGCCACTATTGGAAGCAAACCAAAGCACCGAGCCTTCTGTCTCCTGAGAGGCAGCACAGCCAAGAGCTTTTTGGGATAAATCATCAATATGGGAGGAACATATTATGGCAAAGACGATCATCACTTTGGGCCGTGAGTACTGCACCGGCGGACGCTACATCGCCAAGGACGTGGCTCGCGCACTGGGCATCAAGCTCTACGACAAGGAACTGATCACGATGGCCGCCAAGAATTCCGGACTGTCCGAGGAGGCCGTGGCCGCCAGCGAGAAGCGGCACACCCACAGCCTGCTGTACAGCCTGTATACGATGGGCAATGACCTTCCGCTGGGCGACCAGGTCTTCATCCTGCAGAGCCGCATCATCAAGCAGCTGGCCGACGAAGGCCCCTGCGTCATCGTGGGCCGCTGCGGCGACTATGTCCTGCGCGACCGCAAGGACGTACTGCGCATCTTCGTCTACGCCCCCAAGGAGTGGCGTCTGGCTTACGGCAAGGAGAACAATATGCTGCAGGCCAAGGACGAAAAGGGCATCAAGGACGAGATCGACAAGACCGACCGCAACCGTGCCGCCTACTACAACTACTACACCCAGAACCGCTGGGGCGATGCCCACAACTATGACCTCGCCATCAACGCCGCACTGGGCCATGACGCCTGCGTGAACATGATCCTTGCCGCCGCAGAGGCCAAGGAGAAGACCATGGAGGGCTGATGCCCGCCGCCCCGGATGGGGCAAAATAAATAATGATGCTGCGTGGGTGGGGTGCTTTTGCGCTCTGCCCACGTTTGCGGCATAGAAGAACTCTGCATCCCCAAGTTATCAACATCAAAAGGAGAAATCGTGGAAAACAAGCAACCCTCATTCTCTCCCGCCGGTGAGCGGGAAAACATCATGGGTACCATGGACATCAACCCTCTGCTCATTAAGCTCAGCGTGCCGATGATGGTATCCATGCTGGTGCAGGCCCTCTACAACGTGGTGGACTCGATCTTCGTGTCCCACGTCAGCGAGAGCGCCCTGACCGCCGTTTCTCTGGCGTTCTCTTTGCAGAACGTCATGATCGCCGTGGGCGTCGGCACCGGCGTGGGCGTCAATGCCCTGCTGTCCAAGAGCCTCGGCGAAAAGAACCAGGAACGGGCCAATAAGACCGCCGAGAACGGCATCTTCCTGTCCCTGTGCAGCTACGCCGTCTTCCTCGTCATCGGCCTCACCTGCATGAGACCCTACTTCTACGCACAGACTTCGGACATGGACATCGCCCGGCAGGGCATCCAGTATCTGCAGCTCTGCTGCGTGCTCAGCCTCGGCCTCTTTACCCAGACCATGGGCGAGAAACTGCTGGCCGCCACCGGCCGCACCCATCTGAGCATGATAAGCCAGCTGGTGGGCGCTGTCGTGAACATCGTTCTCGATCCCATCTTCATCTTCGGCTACTGCGGCGAGGCCCTGTCCGGCACCACCGGCGCTGCCGCGGCCACCGTCATCGGCCAGTTCTGCGGCGCGGGCATGACGCTGTACTTCAACCTCAATAAGAACCCCGACATCCAGATCAGCTTCCGGGGCTTCCGACCCAGCGCCAAGGCCATCGGCCGCATCTACACCGTCGGCCTGCCCAGCATCGCCATGCAGTGCGTGGGCAGCGTGATGACCTTCTTCATGAACCAGATCCTGATGGCCTTCTCGGCCACGGCTGTCGCCGTCTTCGGCGTCTACTTCAAGCTGCAGAGCTTCGTGTTCATGCCCATCTTCGGCATGAACAACGGCATGGTCCCCATCATAAGCTACAACTACGGCGCACGGAAGCCGGAGCGGGTCAAAAAGACCATCCGCCTCGCAGTCTTCTACGCCGAGTGCATCATGCTGGTGGGCTTCTGCATCTTCCAGTTCCTGCCGGATAAGCTGCTGGGCCTCTTCGCCGCCAGCGACGCCATGCTGGCCATCGGCGTCCCGGCGCTGCGCATCATCTGCCCCCACTTCCTGCTGGCGGGTGCCGGCATCGTGCTGAGCTCGGTGTTCCAGGCGCTGGGCAACGGCGTGTTCAGCCTGACCGTCTCCATCTGCCGTCAGCTGGTGGTGCTCATCCCCGCTGCATGGCTGCTGAGCCGCACCGGCGAGGTGAACATGGTCTGGTGGGCCTTCATCATCGCGGAGGTGGTCAGCCTTGCGCTGAGCCTCGTTTTCATGGCCCGCATCAACCGTACCGTCATCGTCCCGCTCTCCGAAAAGCAGGACGCGGCCGTATAACCTGAAAGGAACGTGAACTCTATGGCAAAAAAGCTGAAGTGGAACCTTATCCTCATGAGCCTGCTCTATCTGGCGCTGGGCATCTTCCTGCTGATGGTGCCCGGCACGGCTCTCAATGTGGTCTGCTGCGCGCTGGGCGGCGTGGTGCTGGCCTGCGCGGCAGTGCAGCTGGTGCGGTATTTTGTCGTAGAGCGCGGCGTGTTCCAGAGCCAGCTCACTCTCATCTCGGGGCTTGTCTGTCTGGCGCTGGGCGCCTTCCTCATCATCCGCAGCGATGTGGTGGTGCGGGTGCTGCCCATCGTGTTCGGCCTGTTCGTCATCTTTGACAGTCTGGGCCGCATCCAGAACGCTCTCGAACTGCGCCGGTGCGAGTATTCGAGCTGGAAGATCTTTCTGCTGCTGGCCGTGCTCAGCGTCGTACTGGGCATCGTGATGGTGGTGGACCCCTTCGGCACCATGGAGACGCTGGTGATGGCCATCGGCCTCATCCTCATTCTGGAAAGTGCGCTGAACCTGCTGAGCGCCCTGTACACCATGCTGGCCGTCCGGCGCTTCATGAAGCTGCATCCGGAGACCCAGTCCATGCTGGAAGCCATCACCGGCCAAGATCTGAACGGCGACGGCGTCATCGCCCCGGATGTCTCCCACGCAGATGTCGAGTCCACCGCTGTGGAGCTCGACTATGTGGATGAGAGCGCCGAAGTGGAGCAGGAGAACAAATAACTTTAGCGGGCTTGCCCTCTCAGTCACCTTCGGTGACAGCTCTCCCAAAGGGAGAGCCTCTGGCCTACCGGAAGATTTTTGCCTCTCCCTTTGGGAGCAACAATGATGACCGCCGCCAGTGGCGGAAGCAGAGAATCATTGTTGGGGCAGCGGCCAGCAAGACGCAAGCGAAGCGCTGCGGATGCTGGGTGCCGCAACCCGGGCGGTGGATGCGACCAGCGGGAGCAGACGGAGAGGGCAAGGACGCTGACCGCAGACTAACCCTCTGCTGAAAAACGAAACCCAAAATCAATTCAACACAAAGGATAAAAAGAGTTATGGAAAAGTACGATCTCATCATCGTTGGTGCCGGCCCTGCCGGCATCTTCACCGCTGTGGAGCTGCTGCGCTGCGGCAGCAAGAAGCACATCCTGCTGGTGGAAAAAGGCAAGCCGGTAGAAAAGCGCCACTGCCCCAAGGCCGAGATCGGCCACTGCGTCAACTGCCGCCCTACCTGCGCCATCACCACCGGCTTCTCCGGTGCAGGCGCCTTCTCCGACGGCAAGCTGAGCCTCTCCTATGAGGTCGGCGGCGACCTGCCCAGCCTCATCGGCGAAGAGTTTGCACAGGAGCTCATCGACTACACCGACAAGATCTACCTCGAGTTCGGCGCTGACCCCCATGTGGAGGGCATCTACACCGGCGAGGACATCAAGGAGATCCGCAAGAACGCCATCCACGCCGGTCTGAAGCTGGTGGACTGCCCCATCCGCCACCTCGGCACCGAGAAGGCACAGCAGCTCTATCTCGCCATCCAGAACTATCTGGCTGACAACGGCGTGGAGATGCTCTTCTCCACCGAGTGCGAGAACATCATCCTCGAAAACGAGGAGTGCAAGGGCGTGCTGCTGCGTCAGGGCAACGGGGAGCCCCGCGCCGTCTACGGCGATACCGTGGTCATCGGCACCGGCCGCCGCGGCGCAGACTGGCTTGAGAAAATTTGTGCAGAGCACCATATCGCCCACAAGCCCGGCACCGTGGACATCGGTGTCCGCGTCGAGTGCCGCAACGAGGTCATGGAAAAGGTGAACAAGGTGCTGTATGAGTCCAAGCTCATCGGCTACCCGAAGCCCTGGAAGAACAAGGTCCGCACCTTCTGCCAGAACCCCGGCGGCTTCGTGGCACAGGAGAACTACGACAACGACCTGGCCGTGGTCAATGGCCACAGCTTCAAGGAGAAGAAGAGCGAGAACACCAACCTCGCCATCCTCGTCTCCCACAACTTCACCGAGCCTTTCAATCAGCCCATCGCCTACGCCCAGAAGGTGGGCGAGCTGACCAATATGCTGGGCGCAGGCCACATCATGGTGCAGCGCTACGGCGACATCCTCGACGGCAAGCGCACCTGGGCGAAGGAGCTGGCCCAGTCCAACGTCAAGCCCACCCTGAAGGACGCCGTGGCCGGCGACATCACCGCCGCCATGCCCTACCGCGCCATGACCAACATCATCGAGTTCATCAAGATGCTGGACATGGTCGTCCCCGGCTTCGCCGCCAACGAGACCCTGCTGTACAGCCCTGAGCTGAAGTTCTACTCCAACAAGGTCAAGATGGACTCGAACCTCGACACCAACATCAAGGGCCTGCACTGCCTCGGCGACTCTTCCGGCTGGACCCGCGGCCTGATGATGGCCTCCGTCATGGGCGTGCTGATGGGCCGCAAGCTGGCTGAGAAGGAAGGCTGCTGAAACGCCTTTCTGCACTAAGCTGCGCTGAATATTTGGTCCCCGATGCCTCTCCGCACTCCGCGGAGGGGCATTTTTTGCGCTTCCTGCGGCAAAACCGTGCAGGATACAAAAATCGGCAGAAAAAGTCAATTTCCGTCAACCTTGAAAATTTATGGAAATTTGAATTGATTTTCTTCGTTAAAACTGCTACAATCTCAAGTAGAACTCAAGAAGAAATTGTGTCTTGCGCATAATGCGAGGAGGGATCACTTATGTGCGAAGCCCCCGGAAGCGTAGTAACTCTGCTATGTTCCGGCATCCAGCTTTACAGCGCCGAGAGGCGCATTGCGGACTGCATCCTTGCAGATGTAAAGCGGGCGTCGATGTGTACGTCAGCAGAACTGGCCCGGCTGAGCTGTTCGTCCGAGGCCACCGTCACCCGGCTGTGCCACAAACTGGGATTCGAGAACTACCGCAAATTCCAGCTGGCGCTGGCACGGGATGCCATGGAGCAGCAGGAAGCCCAGCGTATGCGGGACGAAGGGCAGGACGAGCTGCATCAGGCACTTCTGAACATTCTGGCAAACCGCGAAGAGGAGCTGCGGGCCACCATTCAGGCCATTGATACCCGCCAGCTGCGGCAGATACTCTCTCTGCTGCGCAGCTGCGAGGTCATGGAGGTGGTCTCTGAGGGCGGCGGCCTGCCGGTGGCCTTCGATGCCTCCATCCGGTTCAGCCACCTGGGCAAGCGGTGCGTTTCCAGCGCAGTCCACGAGAAGAACCTTGCCTTTGCTCAGACGCTGACACCCAAAGACATCCTCATCGTGCTCTCGGCCTCCGGGCAGAGCGCCAGGCTGGAAGAGGTGTCCGCTGTCGCCAAAGGGCGGAATGTACCGGTGCTGGTCATCACCTGTGACAGCCACGGCCCGCTGGCCCAGCTGGCCGACTATGTGATGACGGCTTCCAACCGCGAACAGCGGCTCATCGAGGGCAGCCATGCGGCATCGCTGCTCTCGCCGAACGTCCTTATCGAGGTGCTCTACTACCTGCTGCGGATGGAGAAAGCGTGAAATGAAAAAGGCAGAGCCTCGGGCCGATGGCCCGAGGCTCTGCTGTTGTTTTTGGGGGTTATTTTATGGTCGCGTTAGAAGAGGGGTCGCCAGAGGTGTTATCGTCACCCTTATTCGGATAATGAGCGGCAGCTCTGCTGGGCATCCGGAGCATCGACACCATGCACTCTTTGCCGCCGATGACCCCCTCAATGACGCATACACCGGCATCGCTTGGCCATCTTTCCGGAGCCTGTTCCCAAATATAGCTGCGAATCTCGCACTGATCGCTCGATAATACCGCTGCAATCAAAGCCGTTTTGCCCTGATTGAAAAGGTCGGTTCGATACGTCTCATTCACAGATGCACAACTGACACAGTAGAAATAGCCATCCTTCAGCGTGACGCTACTCATCCACCCTTTTCGAGTATCTTCGTCCGCATCCTCGATAATAGCCGAGAATGCCTCTCGAAGCGCCATGCCGTTATATTCACTCTTGCCAATCTGAGAGTTCACATAAGCCAGTACAGCCTGTGCCGCCGACTCCATAGACTGTTCCTCTTCTGCTTGGTAGCCATTCGTCTTATAATAGTCGATGATATAATCCGTGACATTATCCTTCGTCAGCGGCCCCGCACTACCAGAACAGGCCGTCAGGGCAGACAGCGCCAGCACACCGGCCAGCAGAACAGCAGCCAGCTTTTTTGCCATTTTCATTGTAATTCCTCCAATTTTTCAGGTTTCCCTGTTTTTCCATATTTTACCCCCCCCCCAGCGGGTTTTGTCAATAAAAGAAACCGTTTTGACGCAAGAAAGCGCAAAAAAGCCGGACACTCTCGTGTCCGGCTTTTGGTTCAGCTTATTCTTCAAATTCCAAATCACTGGGCAATATCAAATCCAGCTCCGCCGCAGGCTCTGCCACGAGGCGGCGGCTTTGGTTGAAGATGGCCTTTTCCAGCGTGTTGCGGGCGAGACGTCCGTTGCCCGCCGTGCGGGCATCCTCTGCCTGGCGGCGCTCGTAGTAGCCCAGCAGCGGTTCCGTGCAGCTCTCGGCCAGCCTGTAGCCCTTGCCCCTCGCCAGCACATTCGTGATGTCCAGCAGCTCATCGGCGGTGTAGTCCGGGAACTCTATCTTGTTCGGGAAGCGGCTGGCAAGGCCGCTGTTGGCGGTCAGGAACGTCTCCATCTCCCTGGTGTAGCCCGCAAGGATGACCACCAGCTCGTCGCGGTGGTCTTCCATCCCCTTCACCAGCGTGTCGATGGCCTCAAGGCCGAAGCTGTCCTGCTCGCCCCGGTAGAGGCTGTAGGCCTCGTCGATGAAAAGGACGCCGCCCAGCGCGCTCTGGATGACGCTGTTGGTCAGGGGGGCGGTGTGGCCGGTGTAGCGGCCCACGAGGTCTCCCCGGCTCACCTCCACCAGCTGCCCTCCCTTAAGGGCGCCGATGGCCTTGAGGTACTTTGCCACGAGCCGGGCGATGGTTGTCTTGCCGGTGCCGGGGTTGCCGGTGAAGATCATGTGCATCGAGAGGCTGGCGGTCTTGAGGCCCGCCGCCGCACGGCGCTGCTGCACCTGAATGTTATCGGCAAGACCGAAGACGTATTCCTTCACCGGTGCAAGACCCACGAGGTCGTTCAGCTCTTTCTTGATCTCTTCCACTGCGCCGGTATAGGCGGCGGGCAGCAGGTCGAAGAGCTTCTGGGGTTCGGCGTCGTTGAGGGCAAAGTCGAGGCCGTCCTCCCGGGCAGTCAGTGTAATCGTTCCGGTAAGCGCGGCATCTGTTTGCAGACAGTATTCGCTCAGAGCACGGAATATCTTATCGCAGCAGGCCGAAAGCCCCGCCGCACCCTGCTTCGGGCTGCACTGGGCCGCCACATAGTCCCGCACATCCGCGCCCGCCGACAGGGTCAGGCCGAGGCGGGTCTTCACTTTTGCTGCCAGCGCGTTGAGCTGCTGGGCTGCCAGCGCGGCAAGGGCTTCCCGCGCAAAGGCGCTGGTCTCACAGACATCGCCCAGCGCCGAGACGAAGGCCGCTCCGAACTTATCGGCCAGCGCCTCCCGGCCCTTCTGGGAGAAGAAGACAAGGTACTTGCCGCAGGGGGTGATGCGGCTCACAGCCCCGGGGGCAAGCGCCGTCCCGGCGTCCACGAGGATGCCCTCCTTGTTGACAAGATACCGGCTGGACAGGGGCGCACTGCCCTTGACGGCCAGGTCTGCCAGCGTCTTCAAAAAGCCCGGGTAGCAGCTCTCGTAGTGCTCAAAGACCAGGATCTCGCCCGGCGCATGGAGGGCGGCGTACAGATCCTGCAAAAAGAGCTTTTCAGCCCCCGAGTTGGGGTAAAGCGCCAGATCCATAACGGCCAGCTTATCGCTCTGCAAAAGACCCCGGGCGGCCATGCAGCGGGCCGTCTCCGTCAGAGCGAAATGCCGCCCCGTGCCGGGCGCACCGCAGAGCAGGATGACGTTCCGAGCCGTGGGGGCCTCCGTCCCCAGCACGAAAGGCCGGCGCATCGCCCGCACGACGCCGTCTACGAAGACGTCCTGCCCCAGCACTGTCTTTTTCACCTCAGCGGCCAACCCTTCGAAGCTGCCCAGATGCTCCTGTTTGACTTCGGTGGTTCCTTTGGCCAGCAGGCCGTCGGCCTCCATGTCCTCGAGCATCTTCCGGCTCTGGGCCAGCGCCTCCTGTGTGGTGTCTCTGCGCAGCTCGGCGTTCTGTTTGCGGAGCATTTCGTCCAGCTTTTTCTGCTGCTCGAGCAGGGCTGCGTTCATATCGGGCAGGCCGGACTTTTCCGGCGGCGTTTTCTGCGTATCAAAGCGCAGTTTTCCTCCCGGGCCGAACACTCCGTTCATCAAGTTCTCCCAATCGTCGGTGTATGCCATCTGCCTGCCTCCGTCCTGCGTTTTTTCCCAGTATAGTGTACTTTGCCCCCTTTTGCAAGAAAAGTCTTGAAAATCCACGGGCAGGCGGGTACACTAATTTTATATTGATTTGATATGCGAAGGGAATGGAACGAAATGAAAACGCCCGCAGAGTGGAAAACGCTGTTCGAGAGCAGCGCCTTTGCACGGCAGACAAGCTACAGCGGCCCTCTGGGGCCGGAATATAACCCCTCCGGCACCCGGCTCCGGCTCTGGGCGCCCACGGCGCAGAAGGTATCGGTCAACCTCTACCGCCGGGGCGACGGCGGGGCCTGCATGGGGACCCTGCCGCTGGAACAGCACGGGCAGGGCGTCTGGTCGGTCTATCTGCCCGGCGACCAGCACGGACATTACTATACCTTTACCGTCGAGGTGGACGGCACAGCATACGAGACGGGCGACCCCTACGCCCGGACGGCAGGCGTCAACGGCCTGCGGAGCATGATCTTAGACGCGCCCCGCATCGACCCGCCCGACTGGAACCACGACCACCGGGTCATCGTCCCGGCCTCCCGCCGGACGGTGTGGGAGGTCAGCGTCCGCGACTTCTCGCAAGACCCGGCCTGCGGCGTTCGGAATGCATGGCGGGGCAAATTCATGGCCTTTACCCAGAAGGGAACCACCCTTTCTTCCGCCGGCACCTTCCCCACCTGCCTCGACTACCTCAAGCGGCTGGGAGTGGGCTATGTGCAGCTGATGCCCATCTTCGACTTCGGCAGTGTGGACGAGAGCCTCCCCCTCACCCGGCAGTATAACTGGGGCTACGACCCCACCAACTACAACGTCCCCGAGGGCAGCTACTCCACCGACCCCGCGAAAGGCGAAGTCCGGGTGCGGGAGTGCAAGGAGATGATAGCCGCCCTCCACGCGGCGGGCATCGGCGTCATCATGGATGTGGTGTACAATCATATGTACCGCAGCGAGAACCCGCTGAACAGCACGGTGCCTTATTATTTCTTCCGGCAGAACCCGGACGGCAGCTTCTCCAACGGCAGCGGCTGCGGCAACGAGTTTGCCAGCGAGCGGCCCATGGCCCGGAAATACCTCATCGACTCAGTGCTCTACTGGGCGCAGGAATATCACATCGACGGCTTCCGCTTCGACCTCATGGGCCTCTATGATGTGGACACCATGAACGAACTGCGGGCCGCGCTGGACGCTCTGCCGGGCGGCAGAAGCATCCTGATGTACGGTGAGCCTTGGCAGGGCGGCGGAAGCCAGCTCCACCGGTATGAGGCCAACAAGGCGAACCTCGCCATGCTGTCCGAGCGCATCGGCATCTTCTGTGACAGCACCCGCGACGTCATCAAGGGCGGCTGTTTTGACGCCCGGGAGCCGGGTTACGTCGAAGGCAGGCCGGGCAGCTTCTGGGACATCGGCGGGGCCGTGGCCGCGTGGTGCCGCAGCGACAAGCTGCCCGCCCATTCGCCCTCTCAAATCGTCAGCTATGTCTCTGCCCACGACAATTTCACTCTCTGGGACAAGCTGATGCTCGTCCGGTACGCCCGTCCCGAGTACACTGCCGCCGACTCGGCGGCGCTGGCCCAGAACCGGCTGGCGGCGGGCATCTATCTCACCTGCATGGGGATGCCCTTCCTGCAGGCCGGCGAGGAGTTCGCCCGCACCAAAAAAGGTCAGGGCAACAGCTTCCGCTCTTCGCCCTCCCTCAACCGTCTGGACTGGAAACGGGCCGCGCAGTTCCACGGACTGGTGGACTATTACCGGGGCCTGCTGGGCCTGCGGGCGCAGTTCCCCCGCCTGAGCGCCTCGGACACGGCCAGCCCGGCGGCCATCAAGTTTTTCTCGCTGGAACAGCCCCTCGTGGGCTGGACTTTGCCCGCCGCACCCGGCGACGGCGCGGCATGGCGGGCGCTCTGCGTCTTTTACAATCCCACGGAGGAAGAAAAGCGGGTCCGCCTGCCCGACGGCCAGTGGAAATTGCTGAGCGACGGCGTATCGTCCGCACTCTGGAAAGGCCCCAGCCGGGTCTGTGGCGGCGAAGTGACACTTCTCCCGTGCAGCGCTACCATTTTCGGCCAGGTATAATAAAAAGCGGCCCGCCGCATCACGCGGCGAGCCGCCCAACAAGAAGAAAGGAACTTCTGGGGGATGTCTTAACTTTTAGCCCTGCGGGTCCTGCTGAGGTGCAGACTCGGCAGACTTCTCCTGACGGGATGCGCCGTTGGTGCCATTGCCGCTGTTGGAGGCGTTCTTTTCGCCCAGCGTCAGGCTGACGGTCTGCATCTGGCCGTCGCGGGCGATGGTGATGGACAGCGTGTCCCCGGCGGAGTGCTCCTGCATCAGGGTGCCAAGGTCGGTCTTCTGGGCTACCTCAGTGTTGTCGATGCTGACGATGCGGTCGCCGGCCTTGAGGCCAGCCTTATCGGCAGGGCCGCCGGAGACGACGTCCACGACGTAGATGCCGTAGGCGTTGACGCCCAACTGTGCCGCCGTCTGTGCGTCGGTGACAGCCAGATAGGTGATGCCCATGTAGGGACGGCCCGTGACGTAGCCGTTCTCCAGCAGGTCCTGCGCCACCTTGATGGCGTCGTTGATGGGGATGGCGAAGCCCAGACCCTCAGCATCAGAGCTGGAAGACTTTGCGTTGACGATGCCGATCAGCTCGCCGTTCATGTTGAACAGGCCGCCGCCGGAGTTGCCGGGGCTGACAGAAGCATCCATCTGAATGAGGGACATGGTGTTGACAGAGCTGGAGCTCTGGATGGAGACACTGCGGTTCAGGGCGCTGACGATGCCGCTGGTGACAGTGCCGCCCAGCTCACCCAGCGGGTTGCCCACGGCCAGCACGTTGTCGCCCACGGCCAGCTTGTCGCTGTCGCCCACGATGGCGGGGGTCAGGCCGTCGGCATCGACCTTGATGACGGCGATGTCGCTGGTGGAATCCTCGCCCACCACGGTGGCGGTGTAGTCCTTGTCGCCGATGGTGACGGTAATGTTGGACGCGCCGCTCACGACATGGTCACAGGTGAGGATGTAGCCGTCCGAGCTGATGATGACGCCGCTGCCGGCGCCGCTCTCCACCTGGCTCTGGCCGTACCAGGACCACTGGGAGTAGACCACCTGCTCGGTGGTGATGACCACGACGCTGGGGCTGACGGTCTTGGCCACCTGTGCGGTGTTCATGCCGCTGGAAACCGTCGTGCCTTCGGCGGCGCTCTCAGAGTCTGCCGAAGAGCTGCTAGACCGCTCCACCTGCTGGATGATGACTTTGTTATTGCCGCCGAAGCGTGCGCCCACAAAGCCGCCCATAAAGCCCATGGCTGCGGCCAGCACCAGAGCAACGATGCTCTTTACAGCCTTGCCTGCGTTCTTCCTGGGCTTTTTCGGCGCGGCAGGGGCTGTGTTCTGCGGGCCTGCGGGGGGCGGCGTTGCGCCGCCGGAAGGCTGGGTGCTCTCGCTGAAGGCAGAAGCAGTGTTTGCGGTGTTCATGCCGCTGGAACCTACATTGGGGTAGCCGGTATCACCGGCAGGATTATTGGAAGAGGAATAGTCATATTCCCATTTGTTTTCATCCATCGTGATTACTTCCTTTCTAAGGGATATGGTCGGGGGAAGAGCTTTTCCGCTCCTCTCCGGCACGGTTTTATTCTATCTGCTAATTGTGAAAATCAATCGTTTCCCCAGTGAAGAATGTGTGAAATCAGAAGTTGTTTCCATAGCCAGAGTGCGCCGGATAAACGAGATTTTTTGCCCGCAGGCAAGGCGATTTTCCGCAGCAATCCTGACGGATTGCAAGGGAAAGCAACGCAGAATGCGGTCAAAAAAGCCGTTCAGACGGTGTGCAATGGTTATGGAAACAGCTTCCAAGTCCTAAGGAGTTTCTATGAAAATCAGCGCCACTCAAACGGGCTTTGCCCTTTATAAAGAGGCCGACGTCATCGGCCTGTGCGACGTCACCCCCACCCCAAAAGGCGCGGACATCACGGCCCTATCCGTCCTGTCCCAGTGGCGGCGGAAAGGCTACGGCTCCTACCTGTTAAAAGAGATATTGCGCCGGTTCGGCGGTTATGACCGGGAGGCTGCGACGGTGTTCACCGCGCCCCTGCCCGCCGACGAGGGCGAAGGGCTGTTCTGGCAGAAATTCGGCTTTGCGCCTGAGGATGGGCGGCTCGTCCGCCGCCGCACCCCCGATTTGACGGCGGTGCGCTTCGTGCAGGACTATCTTGCCGCCCATCTCCCCCACCCGAAGCTCTGCATCGACGCCACCTGCGGCAACGGCGGCGACACGGCGTTCCTCTGCCGCCTTGCCGGCCCGGAAGGCCGGGTGCTGGGCTTCGACATCCAGCCCGAGGCCATCACTTCCACCCGCGCCCGGCTCAAAAAGCAGGGCCTTACGGCAGAGCTTATCTGCGACAGCCACGCGAACCTCTTACAGTATGTCCGGCCCGGCACGGCGGACATCGTGATGTTCAACTTCGGCTGGCTGCCCGGGGCCGACCACAGCGTCTTCTCCACAGCAGACAGCAGCATCCCTGCGCTGGAAGCCGCCCTCGCGGCGCTGCGCGTCGGCGGCGTGCTCAGCGCCATCCTCTACAGCGGGCGCGTCATCGGCACGGACGAAAAGCAGAGCATCCTCGGCTGGCTGCGGGCTCTCCCGCTGGAAAAATATACCGTACTGGTGTGCGATTTTGCCAACTGGGCCGACACCGCGCCCCTGCCCTGCCTTGTTCTGAAAAAATAGCAAAAACTCTTGCATCCATGTGGATTTTCTGTTAAAATAAGCGTTGTATGTAATTTTATAGGAGAGTTTCCCATGTAAACAGACCCTATTGTTTGCTGATACATCCACCCGGCCCTTCGCGGGGCCGCATCTCAGGAGAACGAAACTTTTATGACAAATCGTGAAGAAATCGAGCGCCGCCGGACGTTTGCTATCATCAGCCACCCCGACGCCGGCAAAACGACGCTGACCGAAAAGCTGCTGCTGTACGGTGGAGCCATCAATCAGGCAGGCTCTGTCAAAGGCAAGCAGAGCGCAAAGCACGCCGTGTCCGACTGGATGGACATCGAGAAGCAGCGCGGCATCTCCGTCACTTCCTCTGTGCTGCAGTTCAACTACGCAGGCAAGTGCGTGAACATTCTGGACACCCCGGGCCATCAGGACTTCTCGGAGGACACCTACCGCACCCTGATGGCAGCCGACTCGGCTGTCATGGTCATCGACGCCGCAAAGGGCGTCGAGGCCCAGACCATCAAGCTGTTCAAGGTCTGCACCCTGCGCCATATCCCCATCTTCACCTTCATCAACAAGATGGACCGCGAGGCCCGCGACCCCTTCGAGCTGATGGAGAACATCGAAGAAATTCTGGGCATCAAGACCTACCCCATGAACTGGCCCATCGGCTGCGGCAAGGAGTTCAAGGGCGTGTTCGACCGCAATACCCGCAAAGTGCTTGCTTTCTCCAGCGATGGCCGCGCCAACGGCGTCAAGAAGGTCGAGGAGACCGAGGCTGAGCTGGGCGATGCCGCACTGGACGAGCTGCTGACCCCCTATCTGCACCAGCAGCTGGTGGATGAGATCGAGCTTCTGGACGGTGCTGCCGAGGAATTTGACCTCGACCGCGTGCTGCGCGGCGAGCTGAGCCCCGTGTTCTTCGGCTCTGCGCTGACCAACTTCGGCGTCGAGCCCTTCCTGGAGAACTTCCTCCGCCTCACCCCCACCCCGCTGGCCCGCGTGGACAGCCTGACCGGCGAGGCCGTTGACCCCTGCCGTGATGAGTTCTCTGCCTTCATCTTCAAAATTCAGGCCAACATGAACAAAGCCCACCGCGACCGTATCGCCTTCATGCGCATCTGCTCGGGCAAGTTCGAGCGCGGCATGGAAGCCTACCACGTGCAGGAGGGCAAGAACATCAAGCTGGCCACCGGCACCCAGCTGATGGCGCAGGACCGCGCCATCGTCGATGAAGCCTACGCAGGCGACATCATCGGCCTGTTCGACCCGGGCATCTTCTCCATCGGCGACACCCTGTGTACCGGCAAGAAGAAGGTCGAGTTCGCCGGCATCCCCACCTTCTCCCCCGAACACTTTGCCCGCATCGAGCAGAAGGACACCATGAAGCGCAAGCAGTTCGTGAAAGGCATGGAGCAGATCGCTCAGGAGGGCGCTATCCAGATCTTCCGCGAAGTGGGCGGCGGCATGGAAGAAGTCGTGGTCGGCGTCGTCGGCGTGCTGCAGCTGGAAGTGCTGGAGTACCGTCTGAACACCGAGTACAACGTCGAGATCCGGATGCAGCAGCTCCCCTTCGAGCAGCTGCGCTGGATCCAGAACGACCCCGACACTTACGTCCTGCGTGACCTCGACCTCACCAGCGACACCAAGGCCGTCGAGGACATGAAGGGCAGCCGCCTGCTCCTGTTCACCTCCGATTGGGCTATCCGCTGGGCTGAAACGCACAATGAGACGTTAAAGCTGAGCGAATTTGGCAATATTTAAGTTACAGGTTCCCAAGAGCTGCTGTGCAGAAGACCTGCATGGCAGCTCTTTTTGGAATAAATTTAAAATACAACAATATATACCAGTCAGCGACACCCCCCCTCCGCGGGGCGCTGCCGGAAAAGAAGGTAACGATTTATGGAAAAACGTAACATTGGCAAAAGCGGCCTCTCCGCACCATTTCTGGGGCTTGGCACCTGGGCCATCGGCGGCGGCAGCTGGTGGGGCGACAACGACGACGCCCTGTCGGTAAAAGCCATCGAGACTGCCGTGGAGCAGGGCATCACCTGGATAGACACCGCCCCCATCTACGGCCTTTACCACAGCGAAGAGGTGGTGGGCGAAGCTTTGCGCCACATCGACCGGGACAAGGTCATCCTCTCCACCAAGTGCGGCCTCGAGTGGCGGCACGAAAGCCCCGTTCTCCACAAGGTGGTGGACGGCGTGCAGACCTACCGCGACCTGTCGGCCAAGAGCATCATCGAGGATGTGGAAGACAGCCTGCGCCGTCTCGGCACCGACCATCTGGACGTGCTCTACACCCACTGGCAGACGCCCGACCTTTCTATCTTCCCGCTGGAAGAGACCGTTGAGGCCATGATGAAGCTCAAGGAGCAGGGCAAGATCCGTGCCATCGGCGCGTCCAACACCACCGCTGAGTTCATCCGCGGCTACTGCAAATACGGCCAGCTGGATGTCATTCAGGAAAAGTACAGCCTGCTGACCCGCCGCATCGAAAAGCAGCTGCTGCCCACCTGCAAGGAGCTGGGCGTGTCCATTCAGGCTTATTCTCCCTTGGAGCAGGGCCTGCTCACCGGCAAGGTGACCATGGACACCACCTACCCCGAGGGCAGCACCCGAAACACGAACCCCTGCTTCCAGCCCGCCCGTCGGATGCAGGCCATCCGGCTGCTGGACAGCTGGTCTGACCTCTGCGAGAAGTACCACTGCACCAAGGCGCAGCTGGTCATCGCCCTGACGGCCCGGATGATCCCCGGCCTGCACGTTCTGTGCGGCGCACGGACGCCGGAGCAGGCCATCGACAACGCCGGTGCGCTCCACATCGCACTGGAAGGCGCCGACGCCGTCCAGATGAAGTGGGACGTGGACGCCATTTCCTGAGCAAAACCGCAGATATGAAACGAGCAGAGCCTCCACCGAAAGGTAGAGGCTCTGCTCGTTTCATATCTGGATTCTTTGTGATAAACTGGAATTTATCTAACTTTTCCTTGAAAGCCTAAATTCTCCAAAGCATCTTCTCCAAACTTTGCAAAGTCACCTTCTGCACCAAAAGAAAAGAAAGCTTCTTTACCACCAGTGGCAATAATATCTGCACTCTGATACCCCTGATACTCGGATAACATAATTACTAAACTGGCATAACTTCCTGTTCGTAAAAACCAGTTTTCAAAAATTAATAGTAGTGTTTTGGTGTCTCCCAATTCACGTATAATTTCGTCTTTGAATTCCACATCGGAGAACTTACGTTTATCAAATTCTTCTTTGATTTTATTTTTGATTTCATCTAATTCATATCGTTTTTTAGCATACATTTCGACTTTCTTGCTTGCCATTGAAAACGCTCCTTTCAAATTCCGATTTGCCGACCTCACCCATTTTCTTTCCAGAACAGCCCGCCGCTGGTCTGGAAGAGCAGCCACGGATTCACGCTCTTGCTGCCAAGCTTGAAGTCCATGGTCAGGTCTTCGCCCAGTGCGCCCACGGCCTGCCCGCGCTCCACGCTCTGGCCCTCGCTCACCGAGAGAGCATCCAGCCCGTAGAGGTAGCTGCGCAGCCCGCAGCCGTGGTCGATGACGACGGTGTTGCCGGTGAGGGCGAGGTTCCGGGCCAGCACCACGACGCCGTTGGCGGGGGCGCGGCAGGGGTCGCCCGGGATGGTGTAGAGTTTTGTGGAGTTCGATTTGCTGCCCTGCTTGCCGCCGGTGACTTTGGTCTGGCCGAAGTCCACCAGAGTCATGTAATTCTCCGCCGGGCAGGCGAAGCCGCCGCTCCACAGCTTTTCGCGGGCGGGCTGCTCATAGAGGGGCCAGACGGCGTTGCGGAACTCGGTGTTGGCAGCTTCGGAGGCTTCCGGTTCGGCTTCGATTTCAACCGTGCCGAAGTCCTTCGGGATGACGGTGATGTTCTTCACCACCGTCTCGCCGCCCACGGTAAAGGTCACTTCATGCGCACCGGCAGCGGCATTGTAGGCCACCGGGATATAGGCGCGCCACCCGCTGCCCAGACGGACAGCCTTCACATTGCCGAGGTCTGTTTCCACCGTAGGGGCCGTCTCACCCACCATGCCGGTGAAAGCCGCGGCCACCGTGCCGCCCTGCTCCATCCGTTCGGCGGAAAGCTCCACCTCGGCGCTTGCCTGCAGCGTAAAGCGGAAAGAGTAATAATACCAACCGATGGGCTTCGCGGGCTTTTCGAGCCGGACGTCCTGCCGCAGCTCGCCGGTGCTGCCGCCCTCGAACTGGGTGGCCAGCATATTTTCCGGCAGACGCCAGACGGTCAGCTCGGCCTTATAGTCGCCGTTGGCCGGGAACAAAAAATCGTCGTAGGTGGCCGCAGTCCCCTCGAAGACCACATTGCCCGCGCTGTCGGTGATGGTCAGCGGGCCGTAGCTGTACCACTCGGGCAGAGCGAAGGCCGGGTGGGCGTCGTAGAGGACGCCAAGCTTCTGCACCGTAAGGGTGCGGGGGCTGGCGAAGACTTTATCCACCTGCCCGCCCAGCAGCGGCACCTGCCAGCACCAGCCGTTGGGCTCCAGCTCCTGCCCGGCGAACTGCACCTCAGACGCAGGCTTCGCGCCCTCCGAGGTAAACGAATAACTCACGCCCAGCACCGCCGCAAGCAGCACCACGACGCCCAGAGCGACGCCGATGAGCCATAACAAAAGCCGCTTCATATGTACTCTCCTTCTAAAGTTTGGGTGCAAGGCCCGGCTGCTAAAGAGCTGCAGGCGAAAACGCCTTACCTGCCCGGCCTGCCAATGGCTCTCCCCTTGGGAGCAACAATGATGACCGCCGCCAGTGGCGGAACCAGGGAATCATTGTTGGGGCCGCGGCCAGCAAGACGCAAGCGAAGCGCTGCGGATGCTGGGTGCCGCAACCCGTTTTTGGCGCGCAAGCGCCTGAGAGGGTATAAAAAGGCGCACCGGCACAGCCCTGTTACAGACTGCCGGTGCGCCCTCCATATCTTTGTTCCGTGTTCTGTTTCGGCCCGCGTTATTCGGCAGTATCCTCAGCGGGAGCAGCCTCTTCTGCGGCCTCGTCTTCGGCCTCAGCAGGCTCTTCCTCAACGGGGGCGGCGGTATCCTCGCCGAACAGCAGACGCTCGTACTCGTCCAGCTCCTTCTCACGGCGGCGCAGATAAACAGCCACAGCAGCCAGCGCACCAGCCACAGCAGCCAGCGTTGCGATAACAGCGATCAGACAGGATTTCTTCATAGGTTCAGCACACTCCTTTTTGGTCGAACCAGCGGTCCAGCTATTTTCAGCGGTCATTCCGCGGCACAGGCTCGGTCTATTCTGAAACTATTATACCCGGACTTCACGAAAATTACAACCAAAAAGGCAAAATTTTGCTTTTTTCAGAGTCCTAGCTTTTTCTTATACGCCTTGAATGCGCCGGGCAGGGTGTATTCGTTCTGCAGCTGTTCGCGGCTGGCCCAGACACAGCCCGTCGGAGCTTCCGCACTGCCGACGCAGACAGAATAGCCGCTCATCCGCCACTCGATGTGGCTGAAAATATGTTTTGCCGCCGGCAGAGGTTCGATGCCCTCACAGGCAAGGCCCAGCGCTTCCAGCCGGGCGCAGACTTCTTCGGCGCTGAGGGCTTCGCCCTCCCACAGAAGCGGCTGCCACAGACCGGCCAGCAGACCTTTTTGGGGCCGCTGCTGCAACAGGAAGCGCTCTTCGGCATCTTCGGCCAGCACTACCGTCACCGGCTCGATGCGCCGTGCTTTGGGCGCAGCCTTATGGGGCAGTTCCAGCGCCGTACCGGCCCTGCGGGCTTCACACAGAGACGCCAGCGGACACTGATCACAGAGCGGTGCGCCGTTCGGCACACAGACCAGTGCGCCCAGCTCCATCAGAGCCTGGTTGTAGTCGCCCGCCTTTTCGGGGGGCTGATGCTCCATGACCCGGGCCGTAAAAGCTCGTTTTACCGCCGGTTCTGTAATAACGCCAGGGTCATTATACAGTCTGGAAAACACCCGCAGCACATTTCCGTCCACCGCCGGGACAGCCAGCCCGAAGCTGATGGACGCGATGGCTCCCGCTGTGTAGTCCCCGATACCGGGCAGAGCGCGGAGGGCGTCGTAGTCGGCTGGCAGCTGCCCGCCGTACTGCTCACAGACGATGCACGCCGCCTTTTGCAGGTTGCGCACCCGGCTGTAGTAGCCCAGCCCCTCCCAGAGCTTGTGGAGCTTTTCTTCTTCGCACGCCGCCAGCGCGGGAATATCCGGCAGGGCGGCGAGGAAACGCTCATAATAGGGCAGCGCCGCCGAGACGCGGGTCTGCTGCAGCATGATCTCGCTGAGCCAGACGTGGTAGGGGCTGGGGTCGGTGCGGAAGGGCAGGATGCGCTGGTTCTTGTAGAACCATTCCAGCAATGCCGGGGCGATGTTTTCCACTTGTTTTGCTCTCCTTGTTGAAAATAAAAGAAAACCTCTCAGTCAAAGCCTGCGGCTTTGCCAGCTCCCCTACCGAGGGAAGCCTCTGGCGAAAAGGAAAAGTTTCCCGTTCTGCCAAAGCCTCTCCTCGTCAGGAGAGGTGGCATTGCGAAGCAATGACGGAGAGGTTGACTCACTGATTAGAAGCCGTAAGCCGTGCGGGGGAAGGGCAGCACATCACGGATGTTCTGGATGCCCGTGAGGTACATGATCATGCGCTCGAAGCCCAGACCATAGCCTGCGTGCTCCACGCCGCCGAACTTGCGGAGGTTCAGGTACCAGTCGTAGCTGGACTTGTCCAGACCCAGCTCGTCCATACGGGTCACGAGCTTGTCGTAGTCCTCCTCACGCTGACTGCCGCCGATGAGCTCGCCGATGCCGGGGACCAGCATATCGGCTGCGGCGACGGTCTTGCCGTCGGCGTTCTGCTTCATGTAGAAGCTCTTGATCTCCTTCGGGTAGTCGGTGACGAAGACGGGCTTCTTGAACACCACCTCGGTCAGGTAGCGCTCGTGCTCGGTCTGGATGTCCACGCCCCACTCCACGGGGAACTGGAACTTCTTGTTGTTCTTCTTCAGGATCTCGATGGCGTCAGTGTAGCTGATGCGGCCAAACTCGCTGTTTGCCACCAGCTCAAGGCGCTCGATGAGGCCCTTGTCGATGAACTGGTTGAAGAAAGCCATCTCATCGGGGCAGTTGTCCAGAACGTAGCGGATAACGTACTTGGTCATGGCCTCGGCGGTGTCCATGTAGCCGTTCAAATCGCAGAACGCCATCTCCGGCTCGATCATCCAGAACTCGGCGGCGTGGCGGGTGGTAAAGCTCTTCTCGGCACGGAAGGTGGGGCCAAAGGTGTACACCTTGCCGAACGCCATTGCCATGGCCTCGGCTTCCAGCTGGCCGGAAACGGTCAGGTTGACGGGCTTCTCGAAGAAGTCCTTGGTGTAATCGACGGTGCCGTCCTCGTTCTTGGGAACATTGTCGAGATCGAGGGTGGTGACGCGGAACATCTCGCCGGCACCCTCACAGTCGGAAGCGGTCAGCAGCGGAGAGTGGGCGTAGACGAAGCCGTTCTCCTGGAAGAACTTGTGGATGGCGTAAGCGGCCACGCTGCGGACGCGGAAAGCAGCGTTGAAGGTGTTGGTGCGGGGGCGCAGGGTGGGCATGGTGCGCAGATACTCCATGCTCATCTTCTTTTTCTGCAGCGGATACTCGTCGGCGGGGCAGTCGCCCAGGATCTCGACGGAATCAGCGTTCAGCTCAAAGGGCTGCTTTGCCTGCGGAGTCAGCACGATGCGGCCCACGACACGCAGGCTGCTGTACAGGCCGGTATGGACGACCTCATCGTAGTTTGCCAGCTTGCCGGATTCCAGCACGACCTGCAGGGTCTTGAAGCAGCCGCCGTCAGACAGGGCGATAAAGCCGATGTTCTTGGAGTCGCGGATGTTCTTTGCCCAGCCGCATACGGTGACGACCGTACCATCGGCGGGGGTGTTCTTGTACAGCGAAACGATCTCAGTGCGTTCCATAGTTTTTCTCCTTATCGATTTTACAAAAGAAAAAGACAGCTTTTCTCCCTGAAAGTTCAGGGCGAACAAGCTGTCTTGTAATGTCCGCGGTGCCACCTGAATTACCGGAAGTGTCCGGTCGCTCACGCGCTCAAGTAAAAGCGCTGCTCCGTTAACGCTGAGCCTGCGGCGCACCTACTGGCGGCGCATTTTTCTCACTGCGCCCTGTTCAGTTTGCTGCTCCCGGGTGTTCGTTCACGCACCGTCCGCGCACGGCTCCCAGCTCTGCCGCGCTCTCTGTGGCGTTGTGATGCGCTACTTTTCCCAATCACTGCATTTCCTAGTAAATATAGCACTTTGCCGCCGTTTCGTCAAGCATCCGGGCCAAGCAGGGCCTGCACAAGGCCGTTGGCCGCAAGCTGCCCGGCGTAGAGGGCCTCGTTGAGGTTATTGCCGTGGCCTCCTATCTCGATGAGCAGACTGCCGGTGGTGAGGTCCTGATTATAAAAGCGGTAGCTGAACAGCACAGGCCGGGTGAAACCGGGGTACATCCCCTCCATGCTCCGCTCCCATGCGGCGGCGAAACGGAGGTTCTGCCGCCAGCCCGGCAGCCGGACGCTGCCGCCGTTGTCGCACCCGCAGATGATCATGACCTGCGCGGCCTGCCGCCCGTCCACGGTGCAGACCGGGGCCATCCGGGAACCTCCCTCTGTCTCGATGGCGTCCCGGTGGACGTCCAGCACCACCTTGATGCTGGGGTACTGGGCCAAGTACCGCTGGACGACGGCCCGGCTGTTCTCGTAGCTGCCGGTGTAGCTGGGGTAGTCGTTCAGGGTCTCGTCGTGGAGAGTGTTCAACCCGGCGGCGTTGAGGGTGTCGGCCATCACCCGGCCCACGGCACACATATTCAGGTTCGTGTCGGTGGTGCGGGCGCCGTCGCCGGGCGAATACCACAGTCCCGCCGAGAGGCGGTAGTCCTCAGTGGCGTGGGTGTGCATGATGAGGATCTGCGGGTCAGGGCTGTCCTTTTCGACGCCAAAGGGCAGTGGCTCCTGTATCTCTGCTGCGATGTCCGCCGCAGTCTGTCGGGTGTTGTTCTTGATGCTGCCCGCGCCGCAGGCAACGTACTTTTCACCGCTGCCTTGCGGGTAATTTTTTTCAATCACTGCGCCCGCGCCTTCGGGCCGAGCGTCGTCACCCAGAAGCTCCACAAGATAGCTTTCGATGCCGCCTGTCGGGGCGGCGGCTTCGGGCTGAGAGGCGGCAGTCCCGGTGCTTTCAGGGGCGGCTTCGGCCACCGATGCGGCCTCCTCCTGTGCCGCGCCGGAGACGGCCTTTCGGCTCAGGGAGAGCGCCGTCTGCGCCGCCGGGACAGGCCCGGCGATGACCGCCGCCAGCCCCAGCACAAGGCTGTGGGCCGTGATGGTCAGAGCCGCAAAAAGGGCCGCTGCGCCCAGAAAGGGCAGCAGATGGCTCTGCCCGGCCTCGCCATAGCGCATAGACTGCCCCCTCCCCTTTTGTTTTATCCATACAATATGATGGACGGCCTGGTTTTATCCCACCAGCCAGCAGAGCTGGGCGATGCTGAGCCTCGGCTGCAAGGCGCGGTTAATGGCCGCGCCCAGCAGGGCGGCCCCGTGGGCGATGACGCTGTCCAGTTCCCGGGGCGTCACCACGAGGTCTTTGCCCTCCTGCGCCATCATCAGGGTGGGGATGCCCGCCGCGATCACTGGCAGGCCCAGACGGGCCGCGTCCAGATGCTTGCTGCTGCCGGGCTGGGCCGGGCAGAGGCCGGTGTCGGAGAACTGCAGCGTCCGGCCCAGACGCTGGGGTTCCGACGAGCAGAGGCTGTCCACACAGATGAGGGCCGTGGGCCGCACTTCCCGCACCAGCGCACCGGCCAGCTGCTGCAGGCTCAGACCGATGGACGCCGAGACGCCCGGGGCCACCGCCGCCACCGGGCGGATGCCCTTCACCGGCGGACGGCCTGCGCCCATCGTGACAAAAATTTTCTGGACGGTGCGGGGCCCGAGGGCGTCGGCGGTGACCCGGCGGTTGCCCACGCCCAGCACCAGCACCGGCCCCTCCGGCGGCAGAAGCGCCCGCAGCTCGTCCGCTGCCTGCTCGATGACCTCGGCGTCCCGCTCGTCCAGCACACTGACGCTGGGGACTTCCAGCGTGACGTACCGCCCCCGGGGCTTCTCGAGGCCCTCCCGGGCGATCTCCACCCGCGTCACCGTCACGCCGCCCCGTTTTGCCGTGGCCGCGCGGACTCCGCCGGGCAGGTCAGTCGTGGCCGTGTAGAGCTCGTCCGCCATATCTGTCAAGCGCATGATTTTCCCTCTTTTCTGCTCTGTTTGCCGCCAAAAAGCCGGTTTTGGGGCCTGGCGGCACAAAAAGTATGGGAAAATCAAAACTTTTTGAAACAAAAATCGAAAAAATGCTTGCGCTGGAACGGCAAATATGGTATCATAAGGTGCGCTGTTATAGGTAGCCAAGGAGGTGGAACGAATGCCTAACATCAAATCTCAGAAGGACCGTGTCGTGCAGGCTGCTGCAGAGCAGGCTCACAACAAGGCCATTAAGACCAACCTGAAAACAGTCGTCAAGAAGGCAGACGCTGCCATCGATGCGAATGCCGCTGACAAGGACGCAACCGTCCTGGCTGCTGTTTCCGCGATCGACAAGGCTCGTGCTAAGGGTGTCATCAAGAAGAACACCGCTAGCCGCAAGATCAGCCGTATGGCAAAGCGTGCTAACAAGAACGCTTGATCGCAGTTTGATTGACGAACAAAACCCCTGTACCGGGACCCCGGTGCGGGGGTTTTTGTTTTTTATTTTTCGGGACGGTAAAGTGAGCTTGCGCGCTTTTGGCGCGGGGCTGGTTTTTTCTTTTGGTCAAGTGGCTTGCGCTCCGCGCGGGCCAGAGGCAGGGAGGGGTGTTTCGAATCCCCCCTCCCTACCTCTGGACTCCACTCTCCCCGCA
>OGFP01000002.1_pt1 | contig 233969 bp, 194 predicted proteins | sample 1570971 | NCBI WGS metagenome assembly OGFP01 (sample SAMEA2582033, study PRJEB24529) | metagenome | biome: Human gut stool | place: China | collected 2011 | reverse complement strand
GTCTTTGCTATATATCTTCTAGATGAAAACGGAAACTTGTGAAGTCCGTAGTCTGTCTGTGTTTGCTAACGCATAATCATACTCCAATAGGCAATATTACAACAGTCGATGCCGATTTATGAGCTGAAGTTCACGAATGGAAGTTTTGAATACCGTCCTGGACGGAGTCCAAAAGACGCGGTTCAGAAGATAAAAGAATACGCAGAACAGGAATATACAAATACAAAAACAGAAGAAGAGCAGAATAAAGAAAAAAGAGAGGAGGTTATAAAGGAGTGATATGAATAATAATAAGATTCAAAAAATTTTCCACTATATAATAGTTCTTTTGCTCGTGATTCTTTGGTCTATTATGATGTTTTTTCCTGAGCACATAGATACTATGAATTTTAAAATATTTTTTTCTATTTCACTTGCTTGTACCATGATTTACTCTTTCTGTAGAAAGAAATACTTTTCTATGCAAACATACTGTAAAACAGAAAAATTTGTTTTTACTTTTTTAATAATACTGCTTTTTTTAAGGTTTATGTTTTGGAAAAATTAAGTTATAGAAATAGTTCTGTCTATAGTTGAAGCGGCTATCCTTTGGGATAGCCGCTTTTTTCGTAAAAAATCATTTATCATTACTTTTGTTCAGCCTATGAGAAAAATTCTCATGGGATTTTTTATTTTGAACTCATCACTTGACATTGTGGCAAATATTTGACTGCCTTCTCATATCTTTTGGAATGTTAGTTATACTATATTTCCAATAATATAAAAAGGAAAAAACGATAATTGCGGAAGAATTTTCCGTATCATAATATTTCAGTTTTGTATTCCTTTTTGATTTCAGCATCTATAAATTCAATAGACAAATATTTATTGAGAAAAATAAAAAAATTTGTATTTTACTTAACATTTGCCTAGTTCTATACGGGAGATATAGAGAAGGGGGTGTAAGACGAGACCAAGAAATTTTAATTGGAGGGAGGTGAACTCTTATGGGACAACCTTCTTCTAAGAAGAATAAAACGACTATTCGCCATCAATTTGATAGATTCTGTCAAAAAATATTGCATGATGAAAAAGTAGATTATATTAGAGAACAGGAATATCGTAAACAACATGAAATCACACTTAATGAAATTCCAAAAAAAGAGTTGGATAAAGTGCATGTCTTAGATGAATACGATGTGGAATATGATCATTTTCAAGTGCTTGGGTATGACATTGCGGTAAAAGATACATTGATTGCAGAGGCTCTAAAAGAACTTTCGGACAGAAAAAGAAATGTTATCTTGCTTTCCTATTTTATGGAGATGAGCGATTCTGATATTGCAAAAGAAATGCAGCTTGTTCGTGAAACCATTTATTTACATAGAAAAGGATCAATAAAAATTTTAAAGAAGATTATAGAGGAAATAAAAAAGGATGAAGAAAATGAATTTTAGACGAGAAGAAACGTTGCCATCATATTCTGTTATACAGGCAGCAACAGAAGGGAATGTTGCTGCAATCAATATTATATTAAAGCATTATGAAAGATACATTCTAAAATTAGCTACTAGAATGTTATATGACAAAACTGGGCATTTATGTTATGAAGTGGATGAAGCATTACGTCGGAGATTAGAAACTAAGTTGATTACAAAAACACTAGCTTTTAAGTTGGATTCTGATTGGAAGAGTGATACAGAAAATAAAAAGAAAAGAGGATGAGAATATGGAATATGAGTACAATGATAAAAGGCGATTTGTCAAATACAAAACCGCAGCAAAGCGTTATGATGTGTGTCTGCCAACTTTAGAAAAATGGGCAAAAGAAGCAGGTGCAATTTGTAAAATTGGACGAGCAGTTCTTGTAGATTGTCAGGCTTTGGACAAATACATAGAAGCATTTAGGTTACCACCAGAATAAGAAGACAGAAGATTAACTTTCAATACACAATGAGTATAAAAATACAATAAAAACTTGATGTTTTGTATTACGAGAAAGTATAATAATGGTAGATGAAAGAAAGGAGTATGCCTATGAAAAAGATAGGACGCTCTAAACTAGATGTGACAAAAAATAAAGTAGTTACACTTAGAATGTCTGGAGAGGAATACAAAAGACTTAGGGATTATTCTGAAGATCATCAACAAACAATAACAGATACCATTAAAGAAGGAGTTTTCTTATTGTATATGACTTATGATTGAAAGGTGAGGTTCTCTTCTTTCTGAAAAGGAAGGAGCAGACAATGGCAAATTCAAGAAAAGACAGTAAGGGACGAGTATTGCGAACAGGAGAAGCAGTTCGAAGCAATGGCTTGTATCAGTACAGTTACACTGATCCATATGGAAAGCGAAGATATATATATGCGAAAACGTTGGTGAAACTTCGACAGAAAGAAGATGAGCTAATAAGAGATCGGTTGGATGGAATTCATAGTTATATAGCGAGAGATTTAAGTTTGAATGACTTGTTTGATAAGTATATGAATACGAGAAAAGATTTAAGTAAAACAACTTATGCAGGCTATATGTATCAGTATAACACCCATGTGCGATCGTCATTTGGAAAACGTAATATTACTACTATTAAGTATTCAGATGTTTTACAGTTTTACAAGTCCTTAATGGAAAAAAAGAATTGAGTTATGGAACAATTGAACATTTGCAAAGAGAATTACATCCAGCATTCGAGATGGCAGTTCGAGATTGTCTCATTAGAACAAATCCAACATCCCAAATTTTAGGACAGCTAAAGCAACAGACAAAGGTGAAAAGAAGCATAAGAAAGGCACTCACACCAGAACAGCAAAAAGCATTCTTACAATTTATGGATGGACATCCAGTATATGATCACTGGAAACCACTTTTTACCTTTATGATTGGAACCGGAGTCAGAGTGGGAGAATTCAGTGGACTGAGATGGGAAGATGTGGATCTGAAAAATGGATACATTACAATTGATCATGCGATGATTTACTTTGCAGGAAAAATGAATCCAACGGAACAAAGAACTTATATATCTAAGCCAAAGACAGAAGCTGGTATTCGTAAGATTCCTATTGTACCAGAAGTACGTAAGGCACTTGATGAAGTGAAACAGTATCAGTATGAAAATGGTATTTTCTGTAGAACAGAGATTGATGGTTATACAAATTTTATCTTTCTAAATCGTTTTGGAAATGTTTATCTTCAACAAACATTAGACAGAACATTAGCAAGGATTATAGATGCCTATAATGACATGGAATTGCATGATGCAGCAAAGAAAAAACGCAATGCAGTTCTTTTGCCACATTTTACATGTCATGTCTTAAGACACACCTTTTGTGCGAGACTATGTGAACATGAGACGAATTTAAAAATAATTCAATCGATCATGGGGCATATTGATATAGGTACTACAATGAACATTTATGCAGAGGTTTCTGAGGAAAGAAAGAAGGAATCAATGGATAGTTTAGCTGACAAGCTAATGTTATTCTAAAAACAACATAATAATGGAACTATAAACATATATACCAAGGTTCAGAAGAAAGAAGGTAGTGATGAAAACCTTGGAAGAATTACTATACAAATTATATAGAGGTGCATAGAAGAGTCTTTTAGGGACTCTTGTACATCAAATATTAATGGTACACCAAAATTTACAACAAATTGATTCGGAATAATTGACAATAATTTGTGTGAACGAAATAATTTGCATTGTTACCACTTAAAAAATCAGTTTGATTAGTGATAATTTGTTTTCTTTTACCTTAGTGTCCAAGCATGGGCGGACTTTGGAAGAACGCCAGACAATTATTGCCTGCGGTGCCGGCTCTACGACAAAGCTTGTTTTGCCGGAGAAGATCAAGACAAGCAGTGGCAAAGAAACAAATCTGATCCGTGTAGAAAATGTGAAGAATATTACAGAGTATATTGACCGTATTGATGAAATGATAGAACGAAAAAAAGCACTTTTTGAGAAGGATTAAAAGTGAAAATATAGTTGAAAAAAGTAACGAAAGGACGGTTCCACCGGGAGGTGGGCCGTCCTTTCGTTGCATTCTACTTGCTGAACAGGAAAAATTTCAAGCCCCCTCCTAACCATCGATCTCAGCTTTCTTTTTCCGCTTCATCTCAGAAACCTTCGGTATTGACTGTTGTGTAATGTTTGGAAGTTTTAATCCCGTTATGCTCTTTAAGATCCATACAAAAGTCAGCATTACAAGAACTGGGATTGCGCAGGTTGTCACAATCATTACAGCCACGCCTTCTAAGATCTTGTTCAAGCCCTTCTCAATAGCATCGATTTTTTCTGAGGCAGCTGTGCCGACGGTATCGACAGCATCACTTACCTTGTCTTTTAAGTTGTTGATAAAGTCGGTGATAGAAGAAGGTGTATTATTGTTTTCAATATCATTTGTTTTGTTACTGTTGGCAGCAGAGGCAGAGTCATTATCTTTATCCAATAATTTTTCAGTATCTTCTAATGTAAAATCCATATCGTAGGATTTTGCATAAGTTTCGTTCACCTTATTCGTCATCCAGACACTGGTAGGAACCAGTCCCCAGAGAAGGATTCCAAGAATGATACTTTTGATCCCGATTCTGTAAATGAATTCCTTCCATCCGGCTTTCATAAAATTACCGGTTGCCATCAGAATACATCCGATAGGAAATAAGATTTTAAAGGCAATGTATCCTGTGATGGTCAGTAAATATTTCTCAATAATGATCACAGCATAAACGATCACCATATAACCTGCAACATCAGCAAGCTTATTCGCAATAGGAGTTGTTGCATCTCCTGGTATTGCAGCTGCTCCGGTTGCAAGTGCTGTTGCAGTACCTGTAAGCTCTAAAGCCTTTTTCTGCAATTCATTCAAAGTATTAATAATCCTACTGTATGTATCAGCGGAAGTTGCCCATTTTGAGATTGCAAAAAAAGAGATTAATGCAATTGCAATGCATATAAGACTATAAATTAAATGCTTTTGCATGGATTTTTTGTCATTTTTAATCGCGACATCTGTACAGTTTGTATTTCTGTCATTATTCATGTCTTTTGTTTCCTTTCATAAAATTTAGCTGTTTTTAAATACGCAATAAATTAACATAGATTCAGATTTTTTAATCCAAATAAAGTATATCATCTCGAAAAAGGCATTTCAATTAGAACAAAAATAAACAGAATCAAAAATAGTTGACATTTCGTATTACGAAAGTATAATAGAATAGGTGAGAGAAAGGAGATTACCTATGGCTAAGATGGGGCGTCCAAAGTCAGACGTGATCAAAGATAAAATTGTGACAATCCGAATGTCTGCTGAGGAACACCAGAAACTTAGGGACTATTCTGAGAAGCATCAACAGACGATAACGGAAACCCTTAAAGAGGGAGTTGACTTATTATATAAGACTCGTGATTAAGGTGCATTTTTTATGAAGAACATTACGAAATCAAGAGATTATAGTAGTGAAATGATAGAACGAAAAGGAGAAGTGCTATGGCATTAAAGAAAAAACCGGTAACAGGAATGAAAGATATTCTTCCTGCAGAGATGGAGATCAGAGATTATGTGATCGGTCTGATCAAAGAGACATATAGAAGCTTTGGATTCTCATCCATTGAGACACCATGTGTAGAGCATATCGAGAACCTGTGCAGTAAGCAGGGTGGAGATAATGAGAAGCTGATCTTCAAGATTTTAAAGCGTGGAGAGAAGTTAAGACTTGCAGAGGCGAAGGAAGAAGCTGATCTTGTAGACGGAGGACTTCGTTATGACCTGACACTTCCACTGTCCAGATATTATGCAAATCATTCAAATGAACTTCCGGCACCGTTCAAAGCACTTCAGATGGGAAGTGTATGGCGTGCGGATCGTCCGCAGAGAGGTCGTTACCGTCAGTTTATGCAATGTGATATTGATATTCTCGGCGAGCCATCTAACCTTGCAGAGATCGAGCTGATCCTTGCAACAACATCTCTGCTTGGAAAACTGGATTTCAATAACTTTACAATCCGTATCAATGACCGCCGTTTCCTGAAGGCAATGGCAGCTTACAGCGGATTTGAAGAGAAGGATTATGACAGCGTATTTATTACACTGGATAAGATGGACAAGATCGGTCTTGATGGTGTTGCGGCAGAGATGAAGGAAAATGGATATGCAGAGGAATCTGTTGAGAAATATCTTCAGTTGTTCAAGGAGATTACAGGAGATGTAGAAGGTGTTCGTGCATGCAAGGAAAAACTTCAGGGATTCCTTCCGGAAGATGCGGCAGACTCTCTTGAAATGATCATCACAAGCGTAGAAAGTGCGAAGGAAGCTGATTTCCGTATGCTGTTTGATCCGACACTGGTACGTGGAATGTCTTATTATACAGGAACTATTTTTGAGATTTCTATGGATGAGTTCGGTGGATCTGTAGGTGGTGGCGGACGCTACGACAAGATGATCGGTAAGTTCACAGGACAGGATACACCGGCAGTTGGATTCTCTATCGGATTTGAACGTATTGTCATGCTTCTGATGGAGCGTGGATACAAAGTTCCGACAAGCAAAGAGAAGAAGGCATTTTTGATCGAGAAGAATATGCCGAAGGAAGGTATGCTCAAGGTTCTTGATCTTGCGAAGAAGGAGCGTGCAGCAGGCCGTCAGGTAATGATCATGAACATGAAGAAGAACAAGAAGTTCCAGAAGGAGCAGCTTGCAGAACAGGGATACACAGATATTACAGAGTGCTACAGAGATTCTGTTGATAACTTATAGAAAAAAGGGAAAGGAAGTAAATAACCATGGCTGAATCAATGCAGGGGCTTAAGAGAACACACCGTTGTGGTGAACTCTCAGCAGCCAATGTTGGGGAAACTGTAACTATCATGGGATGGGTACAGAAGAACAGAAATAAAGGAGGACTTGTATTTACAGACGTAAGAGACCGTTCTGGAATTATACAGGTTGTATGCGAAGAAGGCACTACAGATGCAGCAATCATTGAAAAAGCAGCGTCTTTACGTGCAGAGTATGTAGTTGCTGTTGTTGGAAAAGTTGAGAGACGTTCCGGCGCAGTGAATGATAAGATCACAACAGGTGAGATCGAGGTGATCCCTAGTGAACTTCGTGTACTTTCTGAGTCACAGACACCTCCGTTCCCGATTGAAGAAAACTCAAAGACAAAGGAAGACATCCGTCTGAAATATCGTTACCTTGACCTTAGAAGACCGGATCTGCAGAGAAATCTTCGTATGAAGAGTCAGGTTATGACACTGACACGTCAGTTCTTCTCAGATGAAGGATTCCTTGAAGTAGAGACTCCGATGCTTGGAAAGACAACTCCGGAAGGCGCGAGAGATTATCTTGTACCAAGCCGTATTCATCCGGGATCTTTCTACGGACTTCCACAGTCTCCGCAGCTTTATAAACAGCTTCTGATGTGTTCAGGCGTAGACCGTTACATCCAGATTGCAAGATGTTTCCGTGATGAGGATCTTCGTGCGGACAGACAGCCAGAATTCACACAGATTGATATGGAGCTTTCTTTCGTTGACGTAGATGATGTGATCGAAGTAAATGAAAAGTATCTTAAGAAACTTTTTAAAGAAGTTCTTGATGTAGACGTACAGCTTCCAATCCAGAGAATGACATGGCAGGAAGCAATGAACCGTTATGGTTCTGACAAGCCGGATCTTCGTTTCGGAATGGAACTCAAAGATGTATCTGATGTAGTGAAAGACTGTGGATTCGCAGTATTTACAGGCGCGCTTGAGAATGGCGGAAGCGTTCGTGGTATCAATGCAAAAGGACAGGGCAGCATGCCGAGAAAGAAGATCGACAAGCTGACAGCATTTGTTAAGGATTACGGCGCTAAGGGTCTGGCTTATGTTGCACTTCAGGAAGATGGAACAGTGAAGTCTTCATTTGCAAAATTCATGACAGACGAGCAGATGGATGCACTTGTAAAGGCAATGGATGGAGAGCCGGGAGATCTGCTTCTCTTTGCAGCTGACAAGAATAAAGTAGTATGGGATTCCCTCGGAGCACTCCGTGTTGAGCTTGCAAAACAGCTTGAACTTCTTGATAAGAATGAGTATCGCTTTGTATGGATCACAGAGTTCCCGCTGCTTGAGTGGAGCGAGGAGCAGAACCGTTTCGTTGCAATGCATCATCCATTTACAATGCCGATGGAAGAAGATATCCAGTACATCGAGTCTGATCCGGGAAGAGTCCGTGCGAAAGCATACGATATCGTTCTGAACGGAAATGAGATTGGTGGTGGTAGTGTCAGAATCTTCCAGGATGATATCCAGGAAATGATGTTCAAGGCACTTGGCTTTACAAAAGAGCAGGCTTACAGCCAGTTCGGATTCCTTCTGGATGCGTTTAAATACGGAGTTCCGCCGCACGCAGGACTTGCTTACGGTCTTGACCGTCTTGTTATGCTTATGGCAAAACAGGACAGCATCCGTGACGTAATCGCATTCCCGAAGATAAAAGATGCATCCTGTCTGATGACAGAGGCTCCGACACCGGCTTCCGAGAAGCAGCTGGAAGAGCTTAGCCTTGCTGTGGAGGCACAGGAAGAAACAACCGAAGAATAGATGGTGATATTTCAGCAGGAAAAGCTATAAGCACAGCTTTTCCTGCTGTTTTTAGGTGTGTTTTGATTTAATTTTTCAGACAATATTGCAAGAAATTTGAAATATAATAAAATTTCTCTTGACAAATACAAAGAGGACAACTAAAATAAGACACATCAAAAGCAAAAACCGATGAGAAAGAGAAGTAGGTTTTAGAAGAGATCACAGAGAGCAGCAGGTGGTGGGATTGCTGTATGGATTCTGATTCTGAATGGACTTTCGAGGGCGGCCTGAAATGAAAAGAGTAGGAACCGCCGGGAACCGAACCCGTTATCAATCAGGAGCGTATGTTAGTACGTGAGAAAGTGGACGAACGTCAATTTGAGTGGTACCGCGATAATAATGAATTTTATTACCGTCTCAAGCAATAAGCTTGAGGCGGTTTTTTGTATATCAGGAAAGTTGATTTATAAAAAGAAATCCACAGTTTATTGACAAGAATCCCAAATCGGCTCCTTTGCTTTTGCAGAAATATTAAAAAAGAAAAAAGGAGACAACAATTATGAAAAAGAGAGTATTAGCAGTTATTTTAGGAGCAGTAATGACAATGAGCCTTGCAGCATGCGGATCATCTGATGCAGGAAAGACATCTTCCAATGATGGAGAGAAGAGCTACACAATCGGTATTTCCCAGTTCGCAGAGCATGGTTCTCTTGATAATTGCCGTGAGGGATTTTTAGAAGGATTGAAAGAAGAAGGAATCGAGGAAGGTAAGAACCTGACAGTAGAAGTGAAGAATGCAGCTGCAGATCAGGGAACAGCAAAACAGATCAGTGATGGATTTGTTTCAGACAAAGTGGATCTTGTATGTGCAATCGCAACACCGAGTGCGCAGGCTGCTTATAATTCAGCAATGAACTCCGACATTCCGGCTGTATACACAGCAGTTACAGACCCGGTTGCAGCAAAGCTTGCGAAAGAGGATGGAACACCTGCAGGAAATGTAACAGGAACAAGTGATGAACTTCCGATCAAAGCACAGCTTGAGATGATCCGTGAGATGCTTCCGGATGCAAAGAATATTGGAATCCTTTACACAACAAGCGAAGCAAACTCTGTATCCGCTCTTGCAAAATATAAAGAGCTTGCCGGAGACTATGGATTCACGATCGTTGACAAAGGAATCGCACAGACAGCCGATATCTCTCTTGCAACAGATGAGCTTCTAGCAGAGGTTGACTGCCTGACAAATCTTACAGATAACACAGTAGTTGCTTCCCTTGCAACAATCCTTGATAAAGCAAACAAGCAGAACATTCCGGTGTTCGGAAGTGAGATCGAGCAGGTGAAAATCGGATGTCTGGCAGCTGAAGGACTTGACTATGTAGCACTTGGAAAACAGACAGGTAAGATGGCAGCAGAGATTCTGAAAGGTGAGAAGAAAGCATCTGATATGAACTTTGAGACAATCACAGAACCAGGTTTCTATGTAAATGAAAAAGTTGCTGAAAACCTTGGGGTTACAGTTCCGCAGGATCTTGCAGATGAAGCAGTAGAGAGCTTTACAGAGATTATAAAATAGTATTGAAACAGAGAGGTTAACACATTATGGGGATTTATATTACGATTTTAGAACAGGGACTGATCTACGGAATCCTGGCGCTTGGGGTATACATCACTTATAAGATCCTGGATTTCCCGGATCTGACAGTAGATGGAAGCTTTCCGCTGGGAGCCGCACTGACAGCGACGATGATCACAAGAGGCGTTCATCCAATCCTGACACTGCCGGCATCATTTCTGATCGGTGTGCTTGCCGGAGTCTGCACAGGCCTGATTCATGTAAAATTCAAGGTAAGAGATCTCTTATCCGGAATTATCATGATGACAGCATTGTGGACGATCAACTTAAGACTGGCAGGAACAGCAAATGTCCCAATCTTTGGAGAGGACAGTATCTTTGATAATGCATCCGTAAATGGAATCTTCCATGATGGCCTTTCAAATTACAAAGTACTTGTGATCGTGCTTGTGATCGCAGTGATCAGTAAAGTATTATTAGACCTTTATATGAAGACAAAATCAGGTTTTCTGCTCCGCGCGGTAGGAGATAATGACGTATTGGTTACATCTCTTGCAAAAGATCAGGGAAATGTGAAAATCTTAGGACTTGCAATTGCGAACGGACTTGTCGCTCTCTCAGGAAGTATTTTCTGTCAGGAGCAGCGCGTATTTGAAATTTCAAGCGGAACCGGTGCAATCGTAATCGGTTTGGCAAGTGTTATTATCGGAACAAGCTTATTTAAAAATGTATCCTTTATGAAAGCAACAACAGCAGTGCTGATCGGATCTGTGATCTATAAAGCCTGTGTCGCAGCAGCGTTGAAGTTCTTTGAACCACAGGACATGAAACTGATCACAGCGGTATTATTTCTTGCGATCCTGGTGATCGGTGGAGAACGCAGAAAGAAGGTGAAGAAGAATGCTCGAGCTTAGAAATATTGAAAAATACTACAATCCGGGGACCATCAATGAGATGTGCCTGTTCGACAAATTCAATTTGACCGTAGACAAGGGAGAATTCGTCTCTGTAGTCGGAAGTAATGGTTCGGGTAAGACTTCTATGCTGAACATCCTCTGTGGAAGTATTCCGGTAGACGGTGGACAGATCCTGATGAACGGTGAAGATATTACAACAAAGAAAGAATTCAAGAGAAATCAGAAGATTGGCCGTGTCTATCAGAATCCGGCAATGGGAACCTGCCCGACAATGACGATTCTTGAAAATATGTCCCTTGCGGATAATAAAGGAAAATTCTTTGGCCTCAGTTCCGGAATCAATAAGGCGCGTAAAGAGTACTATCGTGAGATCTTGAGTCAGCTCGGACTTGGATTAGAAAATAAAATGGATGTGAAAGTAGGATCTCTTTCCGGCGGACAGCGTCAGGCAATCGCCCTTCTGATGTCTACGATGACGCCGATTGATTTCCTGATCCTTGATGAGCATACAGCGGCGCTGGATCCGAAAACAGCAGAGCTGATTATGAAATTGACAGGAAAGATCGTAGAAGAGAAAAAGCTTACAACGATCATGGTCACACATAATCTTCGCTATGCAGTGGAATACGGAAACCGCCTGCTGATGATGCATCAGGGTGGAGTTGTGATGGATCTCAAAGGAAAAGAAAAAGAAGAACTTCAGGTAGAAGATATCTTGAGCAAGTTCAATGAGATCAGTATAGAGTGTGGAAATTAAATACTCAAAAATACAAAGAAAGGATTGATAGCTGTCACTTAGACAACTGTCAATCCTTTTTTAAAGCTTTTTATTCGTCCCATCCTTCGTAGAATCGGATATTTACGGAAATATTCCTTACAATCTCATCTTCAGCAAGTTCAATATCTTCCAGATCAGATACATGTGGGAAGATTGGATCCTCTTCTTCTAATTCAACAGTGATCCATGTTCTTGCAGCTTCGTTTGCATTGTCGATCGCGTCGTCCAAAGTTTCTCCGGATGCCTCGCAGCATTCGAGATCCGGGAAATGTGCGTCATAGCCTCCATCTTCCTTCTTACGGAATACGGCTGGATATATAAATTTCATTTCATAATTCCTCCTGGTTTCTAAAACATAATCTGTTACTTAGTATAGTTGATAAAAAATAAAATGGCAAGAGGGGAACGTTTTAGATATGAAAAAAGCACTTAAATCTTTAAAGATCTAAGTGCTTCAGAGCGACAGACGGGGTTCGAACCCGCGACCCCAACCTTGGCAAGGTTGTACTCTACCAACTGAGCCACTGTCGCATAACTTATTGTTCCGACGAACAATAGATATGTTACTACAAGATCATTAAAATGTCAACAGAAAACAATAAAAAAATTAGAGAAAATGAAAAAATTAAGTCTAAGACTTCCTAGTGAAAGAAAATCATGCTATACTGTGGTTACTGTGACTTAAAACAACAGATGTGAAAAGAAGGATGTTGTAAATCTTTGTTCTATAATAAAAGAACAAATTACACAGGGATAAAAGATGAAAGAGGTGTCCATAATGAAAACAGTAAAGGTAGCAATTCTCGGACTTGGAACAGTAGGATCCGGTGTCTATAAACTGATTCAGAAGCGTGCTGATGTGATGGAGAAGACAATCGGTGCTCAGATGGAAGTGAAGAAGATTCTTGTTCGCAATATAAATAAGAAGAGAGAGGGTGTAGACGCTTCTCTTTTGACAGATAATTGGAACGATATTGTTGAAGATGATGAGATTCAGATCGTAATTGAAGTTATGGGCGGTATGGAGCCGGCGAAGACGATGATCCTTGAGGCACTCAGAGCCGGTAAGAATGTAGTTTCTGCGAATAAGGACCTGATTGCAGAGGAAGGACATGTACTTCTTGCAACAGCAGAGGAGCATCATGTTGATTTCCTGTTTGAGGCAGCAGTTGCCGGAGCAATTCCGATCATTCGTCCGATGAAGCAGTGCCTGGCTGTAAATGACATCTCTGAAGTTGTCGGTATCGTGAATGGTACTACAAACTACATTTTGACAAAGATGACAGAAGAAGGAATGGATTTCTCAGATGCACTTGAGAAGGCTCAGGAGCTTGGATTTGCTGAGGCTGACCCGACATCAGATGTAGAAGGTCTTGATGCGGGACGTAAGGTAGCGATCATGGCTTCGATCGCGTTCCATTCCAGAGTAGTATTTCCTAACGTATTTACAGAAGGAATCACAAAGATCACAGCGAAAGATATCGAGTATGCGAAAGAATTTGACAGTGTGATCAAACTGCTTGGTGTAGCACATAACACAGAGAGTGGAATTGAAGTAGGTGTTTACCCAATGATGATCCATAAGGATCACCCACTTGCATCTGTAAGAGATTCTTTCAATGCTGTATTTGTTCATGGAGATGCAGCAGATGATGCAATGTTCTATGGTCGTGGTGCAGGAGAGTTCCCGACAGCCAGTGCAGTTATGGGAGATGTGATCGATGTTGCGAGAAATATGGCATATGGCTGCAATGGAAGAATCAGCTGTACATGTTATAAGAACCTTCCGGTAAAAGACATCGGGGATGTGAAGAATAAGTTCTTTATCCGTATGCAGGTGACAAATGAACCAGGTGTTCTTGCAGCAGTTGCAGAGGTGTTTGGTAATCATAAGGTTAGTATCACAAGAGTTGTTCAGGAACATACACAGCCACAGCAGGCAGAGCTTGTTATTGTAACTGAGAGTGTGAAAGAGAAATATATGAAGCACGCCCTGGAAGAGCTTCTGGCACTGCCTAGCATTCTGGAAGTGAGCAGCATTATCCGCGAGTATTAATCAGAAGAAGGAGAAAAATAGTTGAGTTACGCAGATAAAGTATTTATTGATATGTGCAGAGACATTATAGAGAATGGAACAAGCACAGAGGGTGAGAAGGTACGCCCAAGATGGGAGGACGGAACACCGGCATATACCATTAAGAAATTTGGAGTGGTCAACCGCTATGACTTGTCTAAGGAATTTCCGGCACTGACTCTTAGAAGAACCGGGATCAAGAGCTGTGTGGATGAGATGCTCTGGATCTGGCAGAAGAAGTCGAATAATATTAATGATCTGAACAGTCATATCTGGGACAGTTGGGCTGATGAGGATGGTTCGATCGGAAAAGCCTATGGTTATCAGATGCAGGTGAAGCATCAGTATAAAGAAGGCATGATGGATCAGGTAGACCGCGTGATTTATGATTTGAAGAATAATCCGTATAGCCGTCGTATTATGACAAATATTTACGTGCATCAGGATCTTCATGAGATGAATCTGTATCCATGTGCATATAGTATGACATTTAATGTGACAAAGGAAAAAGACAGTGACAAGCTTACACTAAATGGAATTCTTAACCAGCGTTCTCAGGATGTCCTTGCGGCAAATAACTGGAATGTGTGTCAGTATGCGGTATTGCTTCATATGTTGGCACAGGTATGTGACATGAAGGTCGGAGAGTTTGTTCATGTGATCGCAGATGCACATATTTATGACCGACATGTTCCGATGATTGAGGAACTGATCTCAAGAGAACCGCTTCCGGCACCGAAGTTCTGGCTGAACCCGGAAGTGAAAGACTTCTATGATTTCACACCGGATGATGTGAAACTGGAAGGATATGAGACACATCCGCAGATTAAGAATATACCAATCGCTGTGTAAAGGAGAAGAAGTATGCAGGCAATCGTAGCAGCAGATAATAATTGGGGAATCGGTTACCAGAACAGACTGCTGGTGAGCATTCCATCAGATATGAAGTTCTTTCGCCAGAAAACAACAGGAAATGTTGTAGTTATGGGACGAAAGACACTGGAAAGTTTCCCAAACGGACTTCCTTTGAAGAACAGAGTGAATATTGTTCTTACGAAGAATAAAAATTATCAGGTGAAAGATGCAGTGATCGTTCACTCAGAGGAAGAACTTTTAGAAGAATTGAAGAAGTATCCGAGTGAGAAGATTTATGTGATCGGTGGCGAGAGCATTTACAAGATGATGCTTCCATATTGTGATACTGTATATGTAACAAAGATAGACCGTGAATTCCAGGCAGACACTTATTTCCCGAATCTGGATCATATGGAAGATTGGAAGATGACGGAAGAAGGAGAAGAACAGACTTGTTTTGATCTGGAATTTGCTTTTACAAAATATGAGCGCTGCTAAAACAGATGCTGTGAAAGTGTAAAAGCGTAAAAGTGAGAAGATGAATTTGAAGATGAAGAAGAGAAGAGTAAGAGACTTTCTGCTTGCAGGAAGTCTTATTCTTGGAATGATGCTGACCGGGTGTGGAATGTCCGGGCAGCAGACAGAGCAAAACGGGGGAAAAGAACAGAATAAAGTAGAAAATGAAAAGATTAGTGTTGTAGCGACAATCTTTCCGCAGTATGATTTTGTGCGTCAGATCGCGGGAGAGAATGTGGAACTTAAGATGCTTTTAAAACCGGGTGAGGAGACACATTCTTATGAGCCGACGCCACAGGATATTATTGCGATCCAGAATAGTGATCTGTTTATCTATGTGGGTGGCGAGAATGATGCCTGGGTAGAAGACATTCTTGAATCAATGCCGGACAACGGGAGAAAGACTCTGAAGCTGGTGAATTGTGTTGACACAGTGGAAGAGGAACATGTGGAAGGAATGAAAGAAGAGCGTGGTCATGATCATGACGAGGATGATGCGGAGCATGAAGAGCACGAAGTGGAGCATGAAGAGGACGAAGCAGATCATGAAGAGCATGGACAGGAAGAAACACATTCTGTACATGAAATTGATGAACATGTGTGGACATCTCCGTTAAATGCGGTGAAGATCGTTGAGCAGATCAAAGAAGAGCTCTGCGAGATTGATTCGGAAAATGCATCTGATTATGAAGAAAATGCAGAAGCTTATGTAGCACAATTGAAAGAATTGGATCAGGAATTTCAGGATGTGGTGGATCATTCAAAACGAAAGCTGATGATTTTCGGAGACAGATTTCCGTTCCGTTATTTTGCAGAAGCGTATGGTCTGGATTATTATGCAGCATTTTCAGGATGTGCTTCGGACACAGAGCCAAGTGCAGCTACAATGGCGTTTTTAATCAATAAAGTACAGGATGAGAATATTAAAACAGTATTAAAAATGGAACTTAGCAACGAAAATATTGCGAAAGCTATTGCAGAAGCAACAAATGCTGATGTAAAAGAATTTTATAGCTGTCATAATCTGACAGCAGAGCAGTTTGCAGATGGAGAGACATATCTGAGCCTTATGGAGAAAAATGTTGAAACATTAAGGGAGGTGCTGAACTGATGGCGTTGATCAAATGTGAAAATGTATCCATTGGATACGAAGGACAGATGGTTGTACATGACTTGAATTTTGAGATTAATCAGGAAGACTACCTCTGTATTGTCGGAGAAAATGGTTCCGGAAAAAGTACACTTGTAAAGAGTCTTTTGGGACTGAAGAATGTGGACAAAGGCAAGATTGTTTTTGATGATGGATTAAAACAGACAGAGATTGGATATCTTCCACAGCAGACAGATGTGAAGAAAGATTTTCCGGCCAGTGTTTATGAAGTGGTTCTTTCCGGCCGGTTGAACAGCAGAGGGATGAAACCGTTTTATACAGCAGAAGATAAGAAGCAGGCGTGGGAGAAGATGGACATGCTTGGAATCCGTGATCTCGCAAAACAATGTTTCCGAGATCTGTCCGGTGGACAAAGACAGCGTGTTCTGCTTGCAAGAGCATTGTGTGCGACAAAGAAACTCTTGCTTCTTGATGAACCGGTCACAGGATTGGATCCAATTGTGACAGCAGAATTTTATCAATTGATCAGTCGAATCAATAAGGAATCCGGGATTGCTGTTGTTATGGTTTCACATGATATCGAGAGTGCTGTAGAATATGCAAGTCATATCCTTCATTTACAGGAAACAGTGCTGTACTTTGGAAAAGCAGATGGATACGAGAAGAGTCGTGCCGGCAAAACATTCTTAGGAGGTGAGACACATGTTTGATACAGTGATTGAGATGTTGTCTTATCCTTTTATGACAAGAGCGTTCCTTGTTGGATCACTGGTTGCATTATGTTCTGCATTACTGGGCGTCAGCCTTGTATTGAAACGGTATTCCATGATCGGTGACGGACTTTCTCATGTGGGATTTGGTGCTATGGCGATTGCGGCTGCGATGAATGTCGCTCCGCTTACGGTAGCAATCCCGGTTGTTATTGTAGCAGCGATTCTGCTTCTTCGAATCAGCGGGAATGCAAAGATCAAAGGAGATGCGGCAATTGCACTGATTTCTACAACGTCACTAGCAGTTGGCGTGATGGTGATCTCATTGACAACAGGAATGAATACGGATGTATATAATTATATGTTTGGAAGCATTCTTGCGATGAGTGCGGAGGATGTGAAATTAAGTCTTGTACTTTCCGTTTTTGTACTCATCCTGTTTATTGTTTTTTATCACAAGATATTTGCGATTACATTTGATGAGACATTTGCCCGTGCAACAGGTGTAAAAGCGGGAGTTTACAATACGTTGATCGCTGTACTTACAGCAGTGACGATCGTTCTTGGAATGCGTATGATGGGAGCATTATTGATCTCGAGCCTGATCATTTTCCCGGCATTGACATCAATGAGAGTGTGCAGGACATTTAAAAGTGTTATAATAAACGCAGCAGTAATCTCTGTGGTGTGTCTGATTGCAGGAGTAACTCTTTCATATGTTGCGGCAACCCCGGCGGGAGCCAGTGTTGTTCTTGCCAATCTTGTAATGATGGTTCTGTATACAGTAGTTGGAGCTGTGAAAAATCATATGCGATAGATTAAATAAGATCAAGAACTCGACGTTGACAAGATATTTTTTAACACTTATAATTAATTTACGCTTTACGCAAATACGAAGACAGGGAGTAGTACACAGCTTGTGGATGTACAGAGGCTTATCTCTGAATTCAGGTGATGACATGGATAGATCTGGCTGTTGACACAGGTACTGTGAACGGTAAATACTGGATATTCGCCCTGGGCATGAAGGTCATGCTTGGGGCTTTCTTTTTTGAAAAGGGAGGTATATAGATTGAAACAGATTTCAGGAAACAAATTACTTGTAAGAGCGCTGAAGGAAGAAGGCGTGGATACCATTTTTGGCTATCCGGGAGCATGTACGATTGATATTAGTGACGAATTGTACAAGCAGGATGATATTCGGATCATTCTGCCAAGACATGAGCAGGCACTGGTTCATGAGGCGGATGCTTATGCCAGAACAACGGGGAAGGTAGGTGTCTGTCTTGTTACAAGCGGACCGGGAGCTACAAACCTTGTTACAGGGCTTGCAACAGCGAATTATGACAGTGTACCTCTCGTATGTTTTACAGGTCAGGTAGCAAGACCACTGATCGGAAATGATGCATTCCAGGAGGTTGATATTGTAGGAATTACACGCAGTATTACGAAATACGGTGTTATTGTACGAAACAGAGAGGATCTTGGAAGAATCATTAAAGAAGCCTTTTATATTGCAAGAACGGGAAGACCTGGACCGGTATTGATCGACCTTCCGAAGGATGTGATGGCAGAGCTTGGAAGTGCGGATTATCCGGATACAGTCAATATCCGTGGCTATAAGCCAAATACGAATGTGCATATGGGACAGATGAAGCGTGCGCTTAAGATGCTGAAAAAGGCAAAGAAGCCGTTATTCCTTGCGGGAGGTGGTGTGAATATTGCACGTGCGAATGAGATATTTACAGAAGTCGTAGAGAAGACGGAAGTTCCGGTTGTTACAACGATCATGGGGCGTGGAGCAGTTCCGACAGATCACCCGCTTTATATAGGAAATCTTGGAATGCACGGAGCATATGCTTCGAATATGGCGGTCAGCGAATGTGATCTTTTATTCTCGATCGGAACACGCTTTAATGACCGTATTACAGGTAAGCTGCATGAATTTGCACCGAATGCACAGATCGTTCATATTGATATCGATACAGCGTCTATTTCCAGAAATATTCACGTTGATGTGCCGATCGTTGCAGATGCGCTTGAGGCAGTAACAAAGATGAATGAATATGTAGAGCATTGTGAGACAAAGAAGTGGAGAAAACAGATTGCCGAGTGGAAGGAAGAACATCCTTTGACGATGAAGAACCGCGTGGATATGGGACCGCAGGATATTATTGAAGAGATCAACCGTCAGTTTGACAATGCGATCATTGCAACAGATGTAGGTCAGCATCAGATGTTTACAACACAGTATATCGAGATCACCAAGAATAAGCAGCTGATCACTTCCGGTGGACTTGGAACAATGGGATATGGTTTCCCGGCTGCAATCGGAGCGAAGCTTGGTAATCCGGATAAGGACGTTATTGCAATCTCCGGAGACGGTGGTATGCAGATGAACATTCAGGAATTTGCTACAGCAGTATTGGAAGAACTTCCATTGATTCTCTGTGTATTTAACAATGAATATCTTGGTATGGTACGTCAGTGGCAGAAGCTGTTCTATGGAAAACGTTACAGTATGACGAACCTGAAATCAGGAGCACTTTTCCGCAGAACAAACGGGCAGGAGATGCCGGAGTACACACCGGATTTTGTGAAGCTTGCAGAGAGCTACGGAGCTAAAGGAATCCGTGTTATGAAGAAAGAAGATATCGCAGCTGCGTTTGAAGAGGCGAAGAAGAATACAAAGACACCGACACTGATCGAGTTCGTTATCAATCCGGAAGAACTTGTATATCCGATGGTTCAGCCGGGCGGAACACTTGAAGATTTGATCATGGATTGTTAATCGATTAGAACAGAAAATATAGGTTAGCGAGGAAGAGATATGGATAATAATATGAAAAAGAGATGGATTTCTCTCTATGTAGAAAACCAGGTTGGTGTACTTTCGAAGATTTCCGGTTTATTTTCCGGGAAATGTTATAACCTGGACAGTCTGACAGTTGGAACAACAGAAGACCCGACCGTTTCCAGAATGACAATTGCAACAGTCAGCGATGATGAGACATTTGAGCAGATCAAGAAGCAGCTTAACCGTATGATTGAAGTAATTAAAGTAATTGATTTTACAGACGTATTTGTAAGAATGAAAGAGATTCTTTATGTAAAAGTCTTAAAATGTACACCGGAAGATAAGGTTGAGATCTTTCAGATCGCAGAGACATTTAAGGCGAAAGTAATCGATTACGGAAAAGATAGTCTTCTGGTTGAGTTTGTACAGACTGCGACAAAGAATGATGCAGTTGTGAAGTTGATGAAGGAAGAATTTAAGAGCATTGAAGTTGTCCGAGGCGGAAGCGTTGGAATTGAGTCGATCAGCATGATGGAAAGATAATTAATAAAAAGAAATAAAAAAGTATCAGAAGCAAATTTAAAAGTTTCTGATACTTTTTTATTTATATGTTTTTTGATTTTGTATCCATTTGTGATTTGCTATTACAAACGGAATAATACTGTCGCAATATTAAAGTAGATCAGGATTGAGAAGGTATCCACCAGAGTTGTGATCAGTGGAGATGCCATGATCGCAGGGTCGAGATTTACTTTCTTGGCAATAAGTGGGAGGATACATCCAACCAGCTTAGCCATAATTACAGTTCCCATCAGGGAGCAGGCAATCACAACTGCAAGTCCTGGATTGTGATACTGTATAAAGATACGTATACCGTTGGCAACAGCAAGAAAAGCACCGACGATCAAAGAGATACGGAATTCTTTGAACATGACTTTGAAAAGATCTGTAAAACGGATCTCATCCAGTGCGATTCCACGGATGATCAGTGTTGCACTCTGGGAACCACAGTTTCCACCGGTATCCATCAGCATTGGGATGAAGGATACGAGAAGAGGGATGGCTGCGAATGCATTTTCATATCTTGTAATGATCGTTCCTGTGATGATGGAAGTGAACATCAAGATCAAAAGCCATGGGATACGGTTCTTTGCATGCTGAAAAACGGATGTTTCAAAATATGTTTTCTCACTAGGGTTGATGGCAGCCATCTTTGTGATATCCTCTGTGGCCTCATCTACCATAACATCCATAGCATCGTCGAATGTAACAATACCAACCATGCGGCCGTCCTGGTCAATAACAGGGAGCGCAAGCAGGTCATACTTTGTGAACAGCTGTGCAACCTGTTCCTGGTCAGCGTGTGTATACACGGAGATGATCTCTGTCTCCATCAGGTCTTTGATCGGAACATCGTCATCTGTTGTCATCAAATCTTTTGCACTTACGATACCGACCAGTTTTCTGCGTTCTGTGATATAGCAGGTGTAAATGGTCTCTTTATGGATTCCGGTCTTCTTGATATGTGCCATCGCCTGTCCGACAGTCATTTCCTCACGCAGGTCTACATATTCCGTTGTCATGATACTTCCGGCACTGTCTTCCGGATAGTTCAGCAGCTGGTTGATCATGCTACGGTCTGACGCGCTGACGGTAGCCAGAATTCGCTTTACAAGGTTTGCCGGGAGTTCTTCCAGCATATCGACCGTATCGTCCATATAGAGGTCGTCTAAGAGCTCTTTCAGCTCTTTCTCAGTAAACATTGTTACCAGATAAGTCTGCATGGAAGTGTCCATATTGGAAAATACTTCAGCAGCTTTATCTTTTGGAATAAGACGAAAAGCAAGAGCCAGTTCTTTATCACTTAAAGTTGAGAGAAGAGAGGCTATGTCCACTTCGTTCATTACATCGAGAATACTTCTGACAGCTTTGAATTCGCGCTGCGCCAGAAGCTTTATAAAAATATCTTTGTCCATGATAATTACCTCGCATTATTTTATTTTTGTCTATTGAGCCACATATGTGGTAACTACTGGCACCAGAGTCCATAACCTCACCTCCCTTGTTCGTATTTTTATGAGAAACAAAAAACTCCATCATTGCCTGAACAATGACGGAGTCGTATTGACTTCTTATAAAATGCATCGTTCAAGCTTTAGTATCACAGGGCATATCAATTGCATTAGGTTGTGCCTTCTCGACACAGCCTGCTGACCAACTAATCGTGTCTCCACAATCTCGCGGCAGCAATCTCCGGGTCCTATCGAATGCTTAAGCATGTCAAATATCCCAATCCCTGTGGTAACCTCACCTACCGAAATGATGTAGTTGTGTTGTTTTTACCATAGATTATTGTATCCCACGCAGCGGGGCGTGTCAAGGAAAAATGCGATAAATCTGTGTAAATTGGTGTAAAAAGAAAGAAAAAAGTGGAAAAAGATGAAAAGACAAAAAGGATATCTGTCAGAGTAATCATTACTTCTGGCAGATATCCTTTTTGTTTTCAATCCTTGCGGATCTGATATACAATTTTCCCATTCACTTTTTCCTCAGTGATCATTTTTTGCTTTACCATATAGGGAAGAATTGAATCAAGAAATTGTCTTGGATTAGTCACATTGATTTGTTCCTGCATAAATGGCTGTTTTGCCGTCAGATCTTTCACATATGGTTCAAGAGCTGTGCGGGTCATAGGACCATTTTTCTTCAATGTCTTTTTGACTTTGGAGATTCCTTTGGAACTGAGCATATTAGCAAGATCGCTTCCCTGTCTCATCGTACGCCACAATCCCCATCCGTAGACGATCATTGTAGCAACTGCAAAGAGAAGTACATAAGGAAGATATTTCAGAATCGTATGCATCATTTCCGTTTCTCTCCTTTCCAGTAGATCAGGTGATTATCATGAAGGATCTCAAGGTATTTGATCAGTCTTGTCAGCGGCTGTTCCATAGAAGGAAACTCTGCTTCAAGCTCTTTGGAGATTGCATGTACATCCTTTTTATCATCGATGGAGTTCCACACAAAAGTTCCAAGCTTGTCTAACTTGATTTCACTTACACGGGGACGACGGAAGAAGCGCTGAGCCAACTTGTGATAAAATCCCTTCCATTCGATAAGGACGGTAATAATACCGTCCTCACCTGTTTCATATTCAATTTCCGGATTCTTCTCCGGGATAAAGTCAAGATAGTTTTTACTGTCTTTCTTTTTCATTGAATTATTTTTCCTTATCAGCTTTCATACATACAACGTACAGAAGTACGAGTAATGCAATGTAAAGCACCAGACTGCCAACCTGTGGTAAGTGGAATGGCAGAATGATCTTAGAATCAATCTTAACTACTGCAAATACAGCAAGAAGGATACCGATGATACCTTCTCCGGCGATCATACCGGATGTAAAGAGAAGACCTCTGTCTGTACGTGCTTTTTTCTCTGCCTCTGTACCTTTTTTCTTCTCAACGAAGATACGTACAACACCACCAGCCATGATACCAGCACTCAGAGAGAATGGAAGGTACATACCAACTGCGAATGGCATAACCGGCATCTTAAGAATCTCAACAACGATTGCAACGAATACACCGATCAGGATCATAGCCCATGGAAGTTCCTCATTCATGATACCTTCAACGAGCATCTTCATCATTGTAGCCTGAGCTGCCGGAATCTTTTCTGTTCCGTATCCCCAAGCCTCATTCAGAAGGTAAAGAACGAATCCGATTGCTGCTGAAGAAGCAACAACACCGATGATCTCACCAACCTGCTGTTTGGAAGGTGTAGCACCTACGATGAATCCTGTCTTTAAGTCCTGAGAAGCATCTCCTGCGATTGCTGCAACGATACAGATGATACCACCGATAGAGATGGCTCCAACCATACCTGTAAGTCCTGTAGTACCTGTTACTTTCAGGATTACTGTAGCAAAGAGAAGAGTAGCGATTGTCATACCTGATACCGGGTTGTTAGAAGATCCGATCAGTCCAACCATACGAGAAGATACAGTTGCAAAGAAGAATCCGAATACAACGATGATCAGGGCACCAACCAGGTTAACCGGGAAGATCGGAAGGATCCAGATCAGAACAGCGATCACAAGGATAACGCCGATCAGTAATGGGAATGGAAGATCCTGCTCTGTACGAAGCTGTTTTCCAGATCCTGCATTCTTTTTCATACTTCCGAGTGCCTGCTTGAATGTTCTTACGATCAGAGGAAGGCTCTTGATCAGACTGATGATACCACCAGTTGCAACAGCTCCGGCTCCGATATATTTGATGTAGTTAGACCAAAGAGCGGAAGGACCACTGGTAGCAAGAAGTTCACTAACGCTGACTGATGCAGGGAAGATTACAGCATCTCCACCGAACAGTGCGATCATTGGCATCAGTACGAACCAGCTGAGTGTACCACCGGCGAACATGTAGCTGGAGATCTTCGGTCCACAGATATATCCTACACCACCAAGTGCCGGAAGAACCTGCATACCAATCTGTGCTCCGCTGTAGTTCTTGAATGCGTGTCCAATCTCACTTGGGAAGAGCTGCATTCCGTCTGCGAGGAATTTGTAAAAGGCTGCGATACCAAGTCCTGCGAATACTGTACCAGCCTTGGAGCCACCTTCTTCTCCAGCCAGAAGAACTTCTGCACAAGCAGTTCCCTCTGGGAAAGGAAGTGTTCCATGCTCTTCAACGATAAGAGCCTGACGAAGCGGTACCATGAAGCATACTCCGAGTATTCCACCAAACAGGGCAATCATAGCGATGGAAAGGATGCTTGGGAAAGCAATTTTTCCTTCTTCAGCCCAAAGGAATAATGCAGGAAGTGTGAAGATAGCTCCTGCTGCAACAGACTCTCCGGCAGAACCGATTGTCTGTACCATGTTGTTCTCGAGAATAGAATCCTTACGGAGAATCACACGAATGATTCCCATAGAAATTACGGCTGCCGGGATGGAAGCGGAAACTGTCATACCAACGAGAAGTCCGAGGTATGCGTTAGCAGCTCCAAATACGATTGCCAGAAGGATACCAATCAAGAGTGCTGTTACCGTAAACTCAGGAACGACTTTGTCCGCTGGAATATACGGCTTGAATTCTTTCTTGTTGTTGTCCATTTTTTCAATGTCCTTTCTTTTGTTTTCTATACTATCCTGCTGTCCCCACAACAGATAGCGGCGCCTTGTGTTAATATAAAAAATTTTTTATTAACACAGCTTTATGATTATAGCATATTAAAGTGCTAAAAGGAAGAATAAAACGCAAAAATGTTATGGAAATATGTTACAAATATAAAATTTCCATAAAAAATGGTAGATTTTAGGACATAATAAAACTGAAAAATGAGAAGGAATTTCAGAATTCTTGATATAAAAAAGGGTTTTACTAATAATAACAAGAAATGGAGAAACACACACGAATATAGAAATGTATGATGCCAAGAAGAAAAAAATGTGGTAGAATAGAATGGATTATGTAGTAATAGGAAAGAACGGAGGTCAACAGTTGGAAGCTTATACAGGGTTTGCGGCGGTCTACGACATTTTCATGGATAATGTACCTTACGAAGAGTGGGGCGAATACATTCACAGTCTTTTAAAAGACCGTGGAATAGAGGATGGCATTCTTTTGGATCTGGGCTGTGGCACAGGAACAATGACAGAGAAGCTGGCGGATTATGGATATGACATGATCGGTGTGGATAATTCAGAAGATATGCTGGAGCTTGCGATGGAGAAACGTATGGAGTCAGGGAAGGACATTCTTTATCTGCTTCAGGATATGCGTGAGTTCGAATTATATGGAACAGTAAGGGCGATTGTCAGTGTCTGTGATTCGGTTAACTATATTACAGAACCGGAGGAACTGGAAGAAGTATTCCGTCTGGTGAATAACTACCTGGATCCCAAGGGAGTCTTTTTGTTTGATTTTAATACTGTATATAAGTATAAAGAGGTCATGGGAGATACTGTGATCGCGGAAGACAGAGGGGAATGTAGTTTTATCTGGGATAATTTCTATTATGAAGAAGAACGGATCAATGAGTATGATCTGACTCTGTTCATTCAGGAAGACGCAAGTGAAGATTTGTATCGGAGATATCAGGAGACACATTACCAGAGAGGGTATACCTTAGAAGAGATGAAAGAGTTGGTAGAACGTTCGGGGCTTGTTTTTGAGGCGGCATATGACGCAGTTACACACGAGGAACCGACAGAGAAGAGCGAGAGAATCTATATCGTTGCCAGAGAATCCGGGAAATGAATTGGATACAATTCTTGAATAGATAAGAAAGACGAGGAGAATAAGACATGAATGATTATATTGTAAGAGCAACAGCAGGAAATGCACAGATCCGTGCATTTGCGGCAGTGACAACAAACCTGGTTGAGGAGGCAAGAGAGCATCACGGAACAAGTCCGGTTGCGACAGCAGCGCTGGGAAGACTCCTTACAGGTGGAGTGATGATGGGAAGCATGATGAAGAATGATACAGACATGCTGACAATCCAGATTCAGTGTTCCGGTCAGATCGAAGGTCTGACTGTGACAGCGGACAGCAAGGGAAATGTAAAAGGATATGCATTTAACCCAGATGTTATGCTTCCGGCGAAGAATGGAAAGCTTGATGTCGGGGGAGCACTTGGACAGGGCGTCATGACGATCATCAAAGATATGGGACTCAAGGATCCATATTCAGGCCAAACAATTCTGCAGACAGGAGAGATCGCAGAGGATCTTACTTATTATTTTGCAACATCTGAACAGGTACCGTCTTCTGTCGGACTTGGAGTTCTGATGAACAAAGATAATACAGTGAAATGTGCAGGTGGATTTATCGTTCAGGTAATGCCTTTTATCGAGGATGAAGTGCTTAATAAGCTGGAGGCAAACATTCAGAAGATTCAGTCTGTAACATCCATGCTGGATAACGGACATACACCGGAGCAGATGCTTGAGCAGGTTCTTGAAGGACTTGATCTGGAAATTACAGATACAATGCCGGCACAGTTCTATTGCAACTGCTCTAAGAAGAGAATTGAGAAAGCAATCATCAGTATCGGAAAGAAAGAGATTCAGGAAATGATCGATGAAGGCAAAGAGATTGAAGTGAAGTGTCATTTCTGTAATACAGCATATAAGTATACAGTAGATGAATTGAAAGAATTGTTAAAACAGGCTCGATAAGTATTGCCGGGGCTTTTGCCCTGACATCATATAATAGAAGATGGGGTGAAGATGAGATGAAAAATGGATTTGTGAAGGTTGCGGCAGCGACACCGGATATCCGCGTTGCGGATGTGGAATTCAATACACAGAATATCATCAATGCTATGGAAGAAGCACAGAAAAATGGCGCAAAGATTCTTGTGTTTCCGGAGCTTTGTGTGACAGGATACACCTGTAGTGATCTGTTTGACCACAGTGTCCTTCTGAAAGCATCCAGAAAAGCATTGCTTGAGATTGCAGAGAATACAAGCGATAAAGATATGCTTGTATTTGTCGGAGCGCCACTCGAAGTGAACGGAAAGCTCTACAATGTAGCTGCGGCGATGAACCAGGGCGAGATCATCGGATTTACGACAAAGACGTTCCTGCCAAACTATGGTGAATTTTATGAGATGCGTCAGTTTACTCCGGGACCACAGACAGTGAGAGAGATTACATTTGAAGGAAAGAAGATTCCATTCGGTCCGCAGATTCTCTTTCAGGCAGAAGGAATGGAAGAACTGGTAGTGGCAGCCGAGATCTGCGAGGATGTCTGGTCACCGGTTCCGCCGAGTATTCAGGCAGCACTTGAAGGTGCAACAGTGATCGTCAACTGTTCCGCAAGTGATGAGACGATTGGAAAAGACACTTACCGTCGTGCACTGATCTCCGGACAGTCTGCAAGACTGATCTCTGGATACATTTATGCAAATGCCGGAGAAGGGGAGTCAACTACGGATCTTGTTTTTGGCGGACACAATATCATTGCTGAAAATGGGACAATCCTGAAAGAAAGTAGTAGATATGTAAATGAAATTATTTACTCAGAGCTGGATCTTCAGAGAATTACAGGCGAGAGAAGAAAGAATACAACATTCCAGCCATTGGATGAAGAGACTCTGGTACGTGTTCCATTTACCGTGGAAGAGACAAAGACATTTTTGACAAGAACATTTCCGAAGAAGCCGTTCGTTCCTTCTGATGAACAGACCCGCGCACAGCGCTGTGAGGAGATCCTGACGATCCAGGCAATGGGACTGAAGAAACGTCTGGCTCATACGAATGCAAGAACTGCTGTTGTCGGCATTTCCGGAGGTCTGGATTCTACACTTGCACTGCTTGTAACGGCACGCGCATTTGACATGCTTGGAAGAGATAAGAAGGATATCATTGCTGTGACAATGCCTTGCTTTGGTACAACAGACAGAACTTATCAGAATGCCTGTGAGATGTCGAAGAAAGTCGGAGCAACTTTGATCGAGGTTCCGATCGCAGATGCCGTGAATGTTCATTTCCGTGACATCGGACATGATCCGGAAGATCACAGTGTAACTTATGAAAACTGCCAGGCGAGAGAGCGTACACAGGTACTGATGGATATCGCAAACAAGACTTGGGGAATGGTTATTGGAACAGGTGATCTGTCAGAGCTTGCGCTTGGATGGGCAACTTACAATGGAGATCATATGTCCATGTACGGTGTGAATGCTTCTGTACCGAAGACACTGGTTCGCCATCTTGTAAAATATGCTGCGGATGATACAAAAGACGAAGCTCTTAAGAATGTACTTTACGATGTGCTTGATACACCGGTAAGTCCTGAGCTTCTACCGCCGAAGGACGGAGATATCGCGCAGAAGACAGAAGATCTTGTAGGACCTTACGAACTGCATGATTTCTTCCTGTACTTTATGCTTCGTTTTGGATATGAGCCAAGCAAGATCTTCCGTATTGCATGTATGACATTTGATGGTGAATATGACAAAGAGACCATTTTTAAATGGCTGGAGACATTCTGCAGAAGATTCTTCTCACAGCAGTTCAAGCGTTCCTGTCTGCCGGACGGACCGAAGGTTGGTACTGTGGCACTTTCTCCAAGAGGGGACTGGAGAATGCCAAGTGATGCCTGCGTGGCAGTATGGATGAAAGATCTTGAGGCTTGCAGAGTATAAGAAAACTATGAGAAACACGCTCCGCGAGTTTCTCAAGTTATCGCGGCAGTCGCCAAGGTCTCGTGCAAGCACGGACTTTGGCTCGTTGCTCGCGTAAATAAAAATTGCGGGATGCAGGAAACATGCATTCCGCGCAAACTTGGGGAAAGAAAAGGAGAGGATAAGATGCAACTAATCAGAACAGAGGATGCGGTCGGCAGTGTGCTTTGCCACGACATTACCCAGATTATTCCGGGAGTCGTGAAAGACGCGGTCTTCCGCAAAGGACACGTAGTGACAGAAGAAGATGTACCGGTACTGCTTTCTGTAGGAAAAGAACACCTTTATGTGTGGGAGAAGCAGGAAGGAATGCTTCATGAGAATGATGCGGCAGAAGTGCTGCGCCAGGTCTGTCAGGGAGAGCATATGAATGCATCCGAGGCAAAGGAAGGAAAGATCGAACTGACTGCACAGTGCGATGGCCTTCTGAAGATTAATCGTGAGAAACTTAATCAGGTAAATGCACTTGGCCAGATCGTGCTTGCATCCAGACACGGAAATTTTCCGGTGAAAAAGGGAGATAAGATTGTTGGAATGCGTGTTGTTCCACTTGTGATCGAGGAAGAGAAGATGAATCATGTGAGAGAGCTCTGTGGGGAAGAGCCGATCTTCACAATTCTTCCGTTTCATCAGATGAAAGTCGGAATCGTGACAACAGGAAGTGAAGTTTATCATGGAAGAATCACAGATAAATTTACTCCGGTCGTAAAAGCGAAATTAGAAGAAGCGGGCATGGAAGTGCTTGGAAACGTACTTTGTGACGATGACTCTCAGATGGTAACAGATGCGATCAGTGAATGGATCGCTAAGGGCGCGGAATTTGTAGTCTGTACAGGCGGGATGAGCGTTGATCCGGATGACAGAACACCGTTATCTATCAGAAATGCAACTGATGAGGTGATCACTTACGGTGCACCGGTACTTCCGGGTGCAATGTTCATGCTGGCTTATAAAGGAGAGATTCCGGTTGCAGGTCTTCCGGGATGCGTAATGTATGCAAGAAGAACAATCTTTGATCTGGTGCTTCCGAGAATTGCAGCAGGCGAGAGATTAAGTGTAGAAGATTTCACAGTGCTTGGAGAAGGCGGACTTTGCCTGAACTGCGAAGTATGTACTTATCCGAATTGTGGATTTGGAAAATAATAAGATGAAGGAGAATTGGGGAATGAATTCATTTTATGTAAATCTGCAGGCTGAGCTTGCAGATGCAAAAGAAGAGCTTTGGGCACAGACTCGGATTGATGGTGCTGAAGCAGGAAAGAAAATTCTGTTAAAAGGTGAACCGAAGGATACAGACAGTGTTTTTGTAGATGAAAAAGGTGAACGTATTTTCCAGGAGCGTATCAGCCGTCCGGCGAAGCTGGTGATCTGTGGGGCAGGGCATGTATCTATGCCAATCATTCGCATGGGAAAGATGCTTGGATTCCATGTTACGGTGGTAGAAGACCGTCCGAAATTTGCCGATGATGCGAGAAGAGCAGAGGCTGACCAGGTCTATTGCGAACCATTTGAAGATGGTCTTGTAAAGATCAAAGGAGATACAGATACATGGTTTGTTATTGTTACAAGAGGTCACAGATATGACACAGATTGTCTCAGAACAATCCTTGGAAAGCCAAGAGCTTATGTTGGAATGATGGGAAGTAAGAGAAGAACTGCAATCGTAAAAGACCAGCTGGAGGCAGAAGGGTTTGAGAGAGATGTGCTTGAAGCAGTCCATACGCCGATTGGGTTGAAGATCGCTGCTGAGACGCCGGAAGAGATCGCGGTGTCTATTATGGCAGAAATCATTCAGATTAAAAACAGCCGTGCAAAGAGTGGCGGATATTCCAGAGAACTTCTTGAAGAAATTCTGAAAGAAGATGAGTGTGGAAAAGTGCTTGCGACAATTATTTCCAGAAAAGGTTCTGCACCACGTGGCGTAGGAACAAAGATGCTTGTATGCGGAGATGGAAGGATCATCGATACAATTGGTGGAGGATGTGTGGAGAGTGAGATCATTCAGAAAGCACTTCTTATGATCCATACAGAGCAGGAAAGATTCCAGGTATGCAAGGTAGATATGACAGCAGAGGCAGCAGAAGATGAAGGTATGGTCTGTGGCGGCGTTGTTGGAGTCATGCTCGAAAGGGTAAAATAGGCGCTTTGAAAAAAGTTAAAATGATAGTAGTAATTGAGAGTGGAGAATTAGAAAGATGGATGATATCAAAATTTTAAAAGGAAATATTATCTATACAAAGACGAAAGATGAATTTGAAATATGCGAACACGGTTATCTTGTGTGTAAAGATGGAAAAGTAGAAGGAATCTATCAGACACTTCCATTCCGACTTGGAGGGGAACCAATTGAGGATCATGGAGATTGTCTGATTATTCCGGGAATGACAGATCTGCATATACATGCACCGCAGTATACATTCCGCGGTACAGGGATGGATCTGGAACTTCTGGAGTGGCTGGAGACGAATACATTTCCGGAGGAAGCAAAATACAAGGATGTATTGTATGCGAATGAGGCGTATGCGAAGTTTGCCAAGAACTTGAAACATAGTTCAACAACAAGAGCATGCGTCTTTGGGACAATTCATAGAAGATCGACACTTGTTCTGATGGATCATCTGGAAAGAAGCGGTCTGGTCACGATGGTCGGAAAAGTGAATATGGATAGAAATTCACCGGATGAACTTCGTGAAGGTACACAAGAGTCTGCAGAAGAGATAGTTGAGTGGATGAAAGATGTGCAGCATAAAAAGTATAAGAATACGCTGCCGATCCTGACACCTCGTTTTATTCCGAGCTGTACGGATGAGCTTCTAGATATGCTGAAGATGCTTCAGATGCGTTATCAGATTCCGGTGCAGTCACATTTATCAGAGAATTTATCAGAGATCGAATGGGTAAAAGAACTTTGTCCGTATGCAGAGTTTTATGGAGATGCATATGATCATTTTGGTCTGTTTGGAGCAGATGCACCGACGGTTATGGCGCATTGCGTATACAGTACGGAAGAAGAAATCCAGAGAATGAAAGAGAACGGTGTGTATGTAGCACATTGTCCGGAATCAAATGAGAATCTTTCTTCCGGAATTGCACCGGTAAAACGTTATCTGGAAGAAGGACTTTCTGTAGGACTTGGAAGTGATGTCGCAGGGGGATCGACAGAGAATCTTTTCCGGGCAATGGCACATGCAATTCAGATGTCAAAGATGCGCTGGAGACTTGTCGATCAGAAATATCCGGCATTGAAGTCAGAAGAAGCATTCTATATGGCAACTAAGGGTGGCGGATCCTTCTTCGGAAAAGTCGGAAGTTTTGAAGAAGGATATGAATTCGATGCTGTTGTATTAGATGACAGCAGACTTGAATCCTCCCGTCAGATGAGTGTGAAAGATCGTTTGGAAAGAATGATTTATCTTGCTGATGAGAGAGAAGTAAAAGCAAAATACGTCAGAGGAAATAAAATCATATAAAACACATGAAAAAACCTCAGCTTCGGGTGTTGCAGCACCGTTCTCTGAGGTTTTTTCATTTTCTATTTTAGGAGTTTTAAGTAATTGACTTATTCAATCGATTTTTCAATATTAAAGGTGGATTCTTGTTCCAGTTTCACCAAGAATTCCGTCTTTTGCTTTCTCAAGCAGTGTGATCAGTGACTGTCTTCCAGGCTTAGACTCAGCAAAGTCAAGCGCTGCCTGTACCTTAGGAAGCATAGAACCAGGAGCGAAATGTCCTTCTTCTACATACTGTTTTGCTTCATCAACTGTCACATCGTCAAGCCATTTCTCATCCGGCTTTCCGTAGTTCAGTGCAACTTTCTCAACAGCAGTCAGGATGATGAGGAAGTCTGCGTCGAGCTCTTTGGCAAGGAGAGCACTTGCAAAGTCCTTATCAATAACTGCACTTGCACCTTTCAGGTGGTTACCCTGGCGCATAACCGGGATTCCACCGCCGCCACAGGCAATAACAAGGTCACCGGAGTCAACCATTGTACGGATTGTACCGATCTCAACGATCTCCTGCGGTTTTGGAGATGCTACAACACGACGATATCCGCGTCCTGCATCTTCCTTCATGATATAATCATATTTCTCAGCCATGACATCAGCTTCTTCCTTAGAAAGGAATTTACCGATTGGCTTGGATGGTGTCTCGAAAGCTGGATCATCAGCATCCACGCGAACCTGAGTGATCATTGTAGCAACCGGGATATCATGAATTCCTCTGTTGAACAATTCTTCTCTCAGAGCATTCTGCAGGTCATATCCGATGTAAGCCTGGCTCATTGCAACACATACAGAAAGTGGTGTGTTTGGCTGTTTCTCATCCTCATGTGTCAATGCGATCATAGCGTTGTTGATCATACCAACCTGAGGACCATTGCCGTGTGCTACGACTACTTCGCAGCCTTCCTGAATCAGGTCTACGATCGCGCGTGCTGTAATCTTAACAGCAGCCATCTGCTCAGGAAGAGTATTGCCAAGGGCATTTCCGCCGAGGGCAATGACAATACGTTTTTTCTTTTCCATTTTAGGATCCTCCGTATTTACTGTAAAGGTATTGTACAGGTCTGAAAGATTCAGGCCTGTACAATAAGTTACTAATTAAGGTAACTGTGAAACTATTTTTGTCTGAGAAATTTAAACTTACTCAAAAATTCTGGACATTCCTCTTTCTTCGAGCTTCTTCAGGATTTCCTGTGGGTTCTCGAATTTAGCAAGGAAGATCATAGCTGCGATGATGTATGGTTTGAAGCTAGCTTCTTTGTAAAGTGGATCTCTGTAACGATCGAATACGGAAGCGTCAACTTCACCTTCTTCACAGCTTACGCCTGAGATGTCAGCTGGCAGACAGTGCATGTAAAGAGCTTTTCCGTCTTTTGTTGTAGCCATGAGCTCTTCTGTACAAGCCCAGTCTTTGTGCTCTGCATTCTGAGCAAGAAGTTCTTTCTCAAGAGCTTTGATACCTTCTGTATCTCCGTTTCCATAAAGCTCTGTACGTTTTTCCATAGCTGCAAATGGAGCCCAGCTCTTTGGATATACGATATCAGCATCTTTGAATGCTTCAGCCATGTTGTTAGTCTTCTTGAAGGATCCGCCTGATTTCTTAGCGTTCTCTTCAGCAACTTTCTCAACATCCTCGAATACTTCGTATCCTTCTGGATGAGCAAGAACAACGTCCATTCCGAAACGTGTCATAAGACCGATGATTCCCTGTGGAACAGAAAGTGGTTTTCCGTAAGATGGTGAGTAAGCCCATGTCATAGCAAGTTTTTTGCCTTTCAGGTTCTCAACTCCGCCGAACTCATGGATGATGTGAAGCATATCAGCCATAGCCTGTGTTGGGTGGTCAATGTCGCACTGCAGGTTTACAAGTGTAGGTTTCTGCTCAAGAATTCCGTCTTTGTTTCCTTCTGTTACAGCGTCAACAACTTCGTGCATGTATTTGTTACCCTTTCCGATGTACATATCATCACGGATACCGATAACGTCAGCCATGAAGGAAATCATGTTAGCTGTCTCACGAACTGTCTCACCATGAGCAACCTGAGATTTTCCTTCGTCAAGATCCTGAACCTCAAGACCAAGAAGGTTACAAGCAGAAGCGAAAGAGAAACGTGTACGTGTGGAATTGTCACGGAACAGAGAAATTCCAAGTCCGCTCTCGAATACCTTTGTGGAAATGTTGTTCTCTCTCATGTAACGAAGAGCATCAGCTACTGTAAATACAGCCTCGATCTCGTCGTCTGTTTTCTCCCATGTAAGGAAGAAGTCACCATTGTACATCTCTTTGAAGTTGAGTGCGTTCAGTTTGTCAATATATCCCTGTAATTTTGCGTCCATCTTTAAAATCCTCCTGATTAAAATGAATTATTTGTTTTTAGGTTTATTAGCCAAGGCAGTTCCGGCCGGAAATTATCCGGTCAGAACGCCATAGGTTCAATGAATTGGTTGCGTGATCACACGCAAATGCGTTAGCAAATACTGAATTACTCAGCGTAAGACAGTGGAAGTGCAGCGTATACTGCAGCACATGTTACGAGATCCTGTTTCCATGTCATCTCGTTTGGTGCGTGAGCCTGAGCCTCTGCTCCAGGTCCGAATCCGATACATGGGATTCCATTTCTACCCATGATAGATACACCGTTTGTAGAGAATGTCCACTTATCTGTCAGAGGACGAGCCTGACGCATCTCAAGTGTGTCAGCAGCACCGATTCTCTGATCTCCGTAAAGACCTGTGTAAGCTTTCTCAAGAGCCTTAGTTACTTTGTGATCCTTCGGAATAGCCCATGTTGGGAAGTAGCACTCGATCTCGTATACACATCCTGTGTAGGACGGACGATCGTAGTTGTACATAGAAACAACAACGTCATCACCGTATTTCTTAACGCTTGGCAGGTTACGGATCTCATCTAAGCAGCTCTCCCATGTCTCTCCGAATGTCATACGACGGTCAAGAGATACAGCACAGGAATCTGCTACTGCACAACGGCTTGGTGATGTGTAGAAGATCTGAGATGTTGTAACTGTTCCACGTCCAAGGAAACGAGCCTCTTCGTAGTCAGGGTTGAATTTCGGGTTAAGCATTTTAACAAGACCTTTGATCTCTGTCTCGTCAGCGTCATCGTTCTCGTTAAGAGCACGAACATCCTGAAGAATGTCAGCCATCTTGTAGATCGCGTTGTCTCCACGCTCCGGAGCAGAACCGTGACAGGAAACTCCCTTAACATCGATACGGATTTCCATACGTCCTCTCTGTCCACGGTAGATACCACCGTCTGTAGGCTCTGTAGAAACTACGAATTCTGGACGAATCTTGTCTTCGTTGATGATGTACTGCCAGCAAAGTCCGTCACAGTCTTCTTCCTGAACTGTACCAACAACCATTACTTTGTATCCTTCTGGAATGAGTCCGAGATCTTTCATGATCTTTGCTCCGTATACACCAGATACGATACCGCCACACTGGTCAGATACTCCACGTCCACCGATCTCTGTCTCTGTCTCGTATCCATCGTATGGATCGAATTTCCAGTTATCGATGTTACCGATACCTACTGTATCGATATGTGCGTCAAATGCGATGATCTTGTCGCCAGTTCCCATGAATCCCATAACATTTCCCTGTGGGTCGATGACAACTTCGTCAAATCCAACTTTCTTCATCTCAGCAGCGATTGTCTCTACGTGAGCTTTCTCATCACAGCTTTCTCCCGGATTTTTTACGATAGCACGAAGGAAAGCAGTCATGTCTTTCTCATAGCCTTTTGCATACTCTTTGATTTTGTTAAGATCCATTGTTCTTCTCCTTTTGAAATAAAATCTTGTTTTGGTGTTACAGTTTCTTCTTATTGTATTGCGAGAAATGATTATCTCTCATTTCCGTCCCAGACAATTGATTTGTATCTATCCGGATCAGTGTCTCCCTCAGTAGAGAAGAGAAGTACTTTTGAGTTCTCATCCAATCCGAGGTGCTCTCTGAGCGGTTTGTACTCATCCATTGTCATGATGCACGCAAGTGTTCCAAACGGTGCGGCTCCGGATTCTCCGGAAGTAACAGGCTGATCACCTTTGAAAGGTGCAGCAAGCATACGCATACCTTTGGCAGCAACCCAGTCAGGTGTTGCGATAAATGTATCAACGTGGTTTTTCAGGATATCCCATGAAATTGTGTTCGGCTCTCCACAAGCAAGACCAGCCATGATTGTAACCATGTCTCCGTCTACGATGCGGATAGCTCCGTCCTTAGCACATGCTCCTTTGTAAAGACATGCAGCAGGCGCAGCTTCAACAACAACAACTTTCGGTGGATTTTCCGGATAGCGGTTAGCGAAGAATCCCTGAACTGCTCCGGCAAGTGAACCAACACCAGCCTGAATAAATACATGTGTCGGACGCTCACATCCAGCTTCATGAAGCTGATCATCAGCCTCGTTAGCCATTGTTCCGTATCCCTGCATGATCCATGCCGGAATCTCTTCATATCCGTCCCAGGCTGTATCCTGAACCATTACGCCGTTCTCTGTCTTCTCTGCCATAGCGTTAGCCATACGAACACATTCGTCGTAGTTTTCCTCTTCGATCGTAGCTTTCGCTCCTTCTTTCAGGATGTTGTTCAGTCTTGTCTGAGTGGATCCCTTCGGCATAAGTACTACAGATTTCTGTCCAAGCTTGTTCGCTGCCCATGCAACACCACGTCCGTGGTTACCATCTGTTGCAGTGAAGAAAGTAGCCTGTCCGAATTCATTACGCAGTTCGTCAGATGTAAGAACGTTGTAAGGAAGTTCTGAAACATCCTTTCCAGTCTGCTTTGCAATGTAGCGAGCCATTGCGAAAGATCCGCCGAGTACTTTAAATGCGTTCAGTCCGAAACGATAAGACTCATCTTTTACATAGACCTCTTTCAGTCCAAGGTATGTAGCCATGTGATCCAGTTTTACAAGTGGTGTAACACTGTACTGCGGGAAGCTCTCATGGAATGCGCGAGCTTTCGCTACATTCTCAAGTGACATTACCTGAAGCTGAGAGTCATCTGTTTTTGGCATTTCGTTTACTGCCCATTTGATAGTTTCCATTATAGTGACCTCCTTAAATTAATACGTGTCATTTGCCCATGTAACTGTAAAGTGTGAATTTCGATATCCCCAAATACGAAGAAACTTTATCGCCGGACTTTGTAATAAGGAAAGCACCGGCATGATCCAGATACTGGACAACAGCAACTTTGTCGTCTTTGTTCATCATTGCAACTGGCTTTCCGACCTTTGCAACGGCCTGCTCAATCAACAGATCCAGAAGTTCATTTACATTATGTGTGATCCGTCGTGGCGAATCACCTGTAAGATCCGGAAGATTGTCTTTCGTAGCGATCAAAGACTGAATTGCTGTACTCGCAGCTGTAAAAGCTGTGATGTCATAGTTTAATGAGAAGATGTATGAGACCGATCCGTCATCGTCTCTTATATAGAAGGTACTCGATTTCAAGATCCGTCCATCTTCTGTTTTAGTAAGATAGGAAAGCTTATCATGAATCGTTGACGGATCCGACTGAAGTGTCTCAAGAACAATTCCTGAAGGACCATCTCCGGTCTGTCGGTTCGATACATGTCCGTTCTCGATGTACACGATCGATCTCTCCAGATCTTTTGTCTTCAAATCATGAATTGCAATCTCACAGGAACTTCCAAATTGTATTGCAAGTCCGTGTGCAAGCTGCTTAAGAAAATCTAAGGTATGGCGCATATGTCCACCTGCCTTTCTACATGCTTTCTGTCTTCATAATCCCATAATATCATAAAAATCACGATAGTCAATACCTTTCCTAAAAAATTTTTAGGTAACAAAAAACTTTTTTAGATTTCTTGTTGCATTTAGACAATTTAGATGTTATTCTATGTGTATCAGAGACGTTGATGTACGAAATGCACATAACAGGCGGATAGCATTTTAACATCAAAGTGTAGAAATTCATAAAAAGGAGAGGTTACAATTATGTTGATCTTAGGTAATGGTAGAGTTGTGACAAGAAACCCTGAATGTCCTTATATGGAAGAGGGCGCAGTAGCGATTGATGGTAAAGTAATCTGTAAGGTTGGACCAACAGATGAGTTGAAGAAGGCTTATCCAGATGCAGAGTTTATTGATGCAAAAGGCGGAGTGATTATGCCGGCATTCATTAATACTCATGAACATATCTATAGTTCTTTTGCAAGAGGACTTGCTATTAATGGATACAATCCAACAGGATTGCTCAGCATTCTTGAAGGAATGTGGTGGACACTGGATAGAAACCTGACACTGAATGATACTTATTTAAGTGCTATGGCTACTTATATTGATTCTATTAAGAACGGTGTAACAACAGTATTTGACCATCATGCAAGCTTTGGAGCTATCAAAGGTTCCTTATTTGAAATTGAGAGAGCAGCGAAGGAAACAGGAATTCGTTCCTGTCTCTGTTATGAAGTTTCCGACAGAGATGGAAAAGACAAAGCCAGAGAGTCTGTAATGGAGAATGCAGAATTTATTCGTCATGCACTGAAGGATGACAGCGGAATGATCGCCGGAATGATGGGTATGCATGCACAGTTCACAATCTCAGATGAGACAATGGAACTTGCAGCAGCAAACAAACCGGATGAAGTTGGTTATCATATTCATGTTGCAGAAGGAATTGAAGATCTGCATCACTGCCTGAAACATTATGGAAAGAGAATTGTTGACCGCCTGATGGACTTCAATATTCTTGGAGAGAAGACACTGCTTGGACATTGTATCTACATCAACCCACATGAGATGGATCTGATCAAAGATACAAACACAATGGTTGTTCATAATCCGGAATCCAATATGGGAAATGCCTGCGGATGCCCTCCGACAATGGAACTTGTACACAGAGGAATCCTTACAGGACTTGGAACAGATGGATATACACATGATATGATGGAATCCTTCAAAGTAGCAAATATTCTTCATAAACATCACCTTTGCGATCCAAATGCAGCATGGGGAGAAGTTCCGACAATGCTGTTTGAGAACAATGCAAAGATTGCAGGACGTTATTTCGACCAGAAGCTCGGGGTTCTTGAAGAAGGCGCAGCAGCAGATGTGATCATTGTTAATTACAATCCGCTGACACCAATGAATGAGAATAACATCAATGGTCACCTTGTATTCGGAGTAACTGGACACGATGTTGTGACAACTGTTGCAAACGGTAAAGTATTGATGAAAGACAGAAGACTGACAGAGATTGACGAAGCGAAAGTTATGGCAGACTGCAGACAGGCAGCAGCCGAACTTGGAAAACGTATCAACAGTCGTTAGGCTTAGATTGACGGATACTGTTCATTAATGTTAACATATATAACAGATGTGGACAGTATCTTTGATCGCACATTTCGTCAAAACTAACCGGAAAGGACAATAAAATAATGAAAGAAAAGAAATCAGAAGCACCTCGCAGAGTAAACGAAGAACTGTTTAAGTGGGATGGTAACCCGACATTTGGTCAGATACTTCCGCTTGCTGCCCAGCATGTACTTGCAGCAGTTGTAGGATGTGTTACACCGGCAATTCTGGTTGCGAATGCAGCGAATAATGCAGGCGGAAACGTAAACATGGGTCTCTTGATCCAGATGTCACTTGTATTTGCAGCATTATCAACATTCCTTCAGCTGTATGGAAATAAGATCCATCTTGGATCCGGGCTTCCGGTCATCATCGGTGTAAGTTTTGCTTATGTTCCGACAATGACAGCAATTGCAGCACAGGCTCAGGACGTTAACACGATTTTTGGCGCGATGATCGTAGGTGGTATTGTAGCAATTATCGTTGGACTTACTATTAAGCAGATCAGAAAGGTGTTCCCACCACTGGTAATCGGAACTGTTATCTTTGCGATCGGTCTGTCTCTTTATAAGACAGCCATTAACTACATGGCAGGAAACTCCGCGAACACATATGAAGTGATCGTAGAGCAGAGAGGTCAGACAGCAGCACTTGTTTATGGTTCCTGGCAGAACTGGCTTGTATCCCTTGTAACACTGGCAATCGTAATCGGTCTGAACCATTACGGAAAAGGACTTTTCAAACTTGCATCTATCCTGATCGGTCTGGTCTGTGGATATGTACTTGCATTGTGTCTTGGAATGGTTGATTTTTCAGCACTTTCAAACGCAGGTTGGTTCCAGCTTCCACAACCGTTCGCTTTCGGTGTAAAATTCGATATCTCAGCGATTATCCCGCTGGCGATTTTGTTCCTTGTCAATTCCATTCAGGCAATGGGAGATTTCTCCGCTACAACAAGTGGTGGTATGGATCGTCTTCCTACTGACCAGGAGCTCAACGGTGGTATCATCGGTTATGGTATCAGTAATATCGTAAGTGCATGTTTCGGATGTCCTCCGACAGCAACTTACAGCCAGAACGTAGGTATTGTTGGTTCTACAAAAGTTGTAGCAAGAAAGGTATTTTCACTTTCAGCATTTATCCTTCTGATTGCAGGATTGATTCCGAAATTCTCAGCACTTCTGAGAACAATTCCTCAGTGTGTACTTGGTGGAGCAGTAGCATCTGTATTCGCAGGTATCGCAATGACAGGTATCAAGCTTCTTGTAAGTGAAGGTATGTCTACAAGAAATACAACAGTTGCAGGATTATCTATTGCAATCGGTATGGGTGTATCCTTAAGTAACGGATGCTTAAATCAGATGACATCAACAATTTACGATGGATTAGGAATGACAATGGGACTTGAGAACTTCCAGTCCATCATCAATAACACATTTGCATCATCACCGGTTGTACTGGCGACAATTTTTGCAGTTATTTTGAATCTGGTTCTTCCGAAAGATCCAAAGCCGGAGGCAAAATAAAAGGAAACAGATCTTTGAGAAAAGACAGGTTCTTGGGGAATGATCTGTCAGAGATTTCAAAGATTTAATCATTACGGAAGAACCTGCCGATGGCAGGTTTTCCGTGATAAAAGAAAAAAAGAGAGGTAAAAAGTATGAGTGAAATTATGAGACCTATGTCATTTGAACAGCTTTTAAACTGGACATTGACAGAGTACAAAGAGAATGGAACAGTATTTGGAGAGCGTCATCCATATCATGCGGACAGCAAGTTCAACCGCACAATCTTCGGACGCGATCTTGAGACACCAATCGGACCGGCAGCAGGTCCAAACACTCAGCTGACACAGAATATTATCGCAGCTTACTACACAGGAAGCCGTTTCTTCGAGCTGAAGACAGTTCAGGTAATGGATGGAGACGAGCTTGCAGCATGCATCAACAGACCATGTATCAAGGCTGATGACGAGTGCTACAACTGTGAGTGGTCTACAGAGCTGTTTGTTCCACAGGCAATGGAGGAGTACATCAAAGCATGGTTCCTTCTGAAAGTGATCTCAAAAGAATTCGGACTTGGAAGCATGGACGGATTCCAGTTCAACATCAGTGTTGGATATGATCTTGCTGGAATCAAATCAGAGAAGGTTGACACATTCCTGAACACAATGCAGCATGCACAGGATTCAGAGATTTTCAAGCACTGCAAGGCTTATCTTCTTGAGCATGTTGACCTGTTCGAGAAAGTGACAGCAGAAGATATCGAAAGCATTTCCGGTGATATCTGTAATTCTGTTACAATCTCTACACTTCACGGATGCCCTCCGGAAGAAATTGAGAAGATCGCAATGTATCTGATCACAGAAAAGGGATTCCATACATTTATCAAATGTAACCCGACACTTCTTGGATACGAGTATGCAAGAAAGACAATGGATGACATGGGATACGATTATATCGCATTCGGTGACTTCCACTTCAAAGACGACCTGCAGTACGAGGATGCTGTTCCGATGCTGAACAGACTGATCGCTGTCTGTCAGGAAAGAAACCTGGAGTTTGGTGTGAAGATCACTAACACATTCCCGGTTGATGTAAAACAGAACGAACTTCCAAGTGAAGAGATGTATATGTCAGGAAAATCTCTGTATCCGCTTTCCATCTCTGTAGCAAACATGCTGGCAAGAGATTTCGGCGGAAAACTGAGAATCTCCTACTCAGGTGGTGCAGATTTCCACAATATCGAAGGAATCATCGATGCAGGAATCTGGCCGGTAACAATGGCTACAACAATCCTGAAACCAGGCGGATATGACAGACTTTGCCAGATTGCAGGACTTCTTGAGAAAGAAGGCGTTGTATTCACAGGTATCGACGCTGCCAAGACAGAGAAACTGGTTGAAGAAGCAAAGACAAGCCCATATCATGTAAAGGCTGTAAAACCGCTTCCGTCCAGAAAGATCAACAAACAGGTTCCGCTGATCGACTGCTTCATCGCTCCTTGTAAAGAAGGATGCCCGATCCACCAGGATATCACAACATATCTGCAGCTTGTAGAAGCTGGTAAATATGAAGAAGCTATGGATGTTATCACAGAGAAGAATCCACTTCCATTCATTACAGGAACAATCTGTGCACATGCTTGTATGGGCAAATGTACACGTAACTTCTATGAGTCACCGGTACATATCCGTGAGATGAAGCTTGAGGCAGCTCAGAACGGATACGAAGCACTGATGAACAAGCTGACAGCACCTGCAATCACAAAAGAAGGTAAGGCAGCAGTGATCGGTGGAGGACCGGCTGGTATGGCAGCTGCTTACTTCCTGCGCAGAGCCGGAATGGCAGTTACAGTATTTGAGAAGAACGACGCTCTCGGCGGTGTTGTTCGCCACGTGATCCCAGAATTCAGAATTCCGGGAACATCTATTGATAAAGATGCAGCACTTCTTGAGAAGATGGGCGTTGAAGTTCGTCTGAACACAGAAGTAAAAGATACAGCAGCACTGAAAGCAGAAGGATTTACAACAGTGATCCTTGCAGTAGGAGCTTCTGAGCCTGGAGTATTAAGACTTGAGCAGGGTGAAGCTAAGAATGCACTCGAGTTCCTGGCTGACTTCAAGGCAAATGACGGAAAACTTGATATCGGTAAGAACGTTGTAGTTATCGGTGGTGGTAACACAGCAATGGATACAGCAAGAGCAGCAAAACGTACAACAGGCGTTGAACATGTATATCTTGTATACAGAAGAACAAAACGCTACATGCCGGCAGACGAAGAAGAGCTGGTAATGGCAGTAGAGGACGGCGTAGAATTCATGGAACTCCTTTCTCCTGTTAAACTTGAGAATGGAAAACTGATCTGCGAAGTTATGGTTCTTGGCGATATGGATGCTTCTGGAAGAAGAGGCGTTGTTAAGACGGGAGAACTCAAAGAGATCCCGGCTGATACAGTGATCGCAGCTGTTGGTGAAAAAGTTCCGACTGCTCTTTACGAGGCAAATGGAATCAACGTAAATGACAGAGGACGTGCTCTTGTAAATGAAGAGACATTAGAGACAAACGTAGAGAACGTTTACGTTGTTGGTGACGGACTTGGCGGACCGGCTACAGTAGTAGAAGGTATCCGTGATGGTCTCAAAGCTGCTCAGGCAGTGATCGGAGAGACTCTTGTAAGAGATTTCGATGCAGAGACAGATGAAGCTGTTGTATACGAGAGAAAGGGTAACCTCGAAGACGTACGCGAAGACAGCACAGAGGCTAAGAGATGTCTTAACTGTGCAGGAATCTGTGAGAACTGTAAGGAAGTTTGCCCGAACAGAGCAAATGTAGCAATCAAGGTTCCGGGACTGGAGAAACATCAGATCATCCACGTAGATTACATGTGTAATGAGTGTGGTAACTGTAAGAGCTTCTGTCCGTACGACAGTGCTCCGTACCTGGATAAATTCACATTATTCATGGATGAGAACGACATGGCAGACAGCAAGAATCAGGGATTTACAGTACTGGATAAAGATGCAGTACACTGCAAGGTTCGTTTCTGTGGAGAGATCCTCGACTGGACACTTGGAGAAGAGACAAAGATTCCGGAAGCACTTCAGAAAGTAATGGAGACTGTTTGCAAGGACTACACATATCTGTTAAGATAATAGCAGAAGGTTTATGTGAGATTGCTCCGGTGGAAATTGAGTGAGACTAGAGTGATAATATGTGAGATAGATAGCTCACAGGCATCTGCCTGTGGGCTATCTTCTTTTCAAAAGACGCAGAAATATAGAAAGAAGGGATCTGTAAAATGATAAGCTATTTCAGAGATGACAGACTTTGTGAAGCAGACTCTTTCTTATCGGTAGTAAAGCCTGACGATACAGAATGTCCGATGATAGCTGCTGTCGGTGCGGGAGGAAAGACCTCTACATTGAGAAGGCTTGCAGAAGAGTATGCGCTGATGGGGAAAAAGGCAATTGTTCTTACAACAACTCATATGAGAGAAGAGACGACTCCATGGAGCTGTGTGGCTGAAGAGGAAGAGTGGATCTGTAAAGGGAAAGCGCTGCTTGAACGAGTGAAGGAATGCCTTGAACAATATGGACAGGCCTGGATTGGGGCAAGAGCGAAAAAAGGGAAAATGAGCTGCGTTCCGGAGCTGATTCTGGCAGAGATAGAAAGATGGAATGTGCCATTGCTTGTTGAAGCGGACGGTGCGCGAATGCTGCCGTTAAAAGTACCGGGAGAACAAGAACCTGTGATCCTGCCGCAGACAACATATGTATTCTCTGTTTATGGAATGGATGCTTTAGATCAAAAGCTCGAAGAGATTTGTTTTCGAAGCGAAAAGGCAGCAGAACTTCTTGGAAAACAGCAGGAAGATCAGGTGACAGAAGAGGACCTGATAAAGCTTGCATGTCATGAACAGGGCGGGCGAAAAGGCTGTCCGAAGCAGGCAGAGTATATGGTTGTACTGAACAAGGCAGACACAAAGGAACGGCGAGACAGAGCATGTAAGATTGCAAAGTGCTTGTATGAGAATGGAATCAAGAATGTATTTGTGACCTCTTATATGCTGCAATAAATATCGCAGAAAGAGTGCAGAGATCAATCTTGACTGTAAATAAATTAGAAAATAACGGAGAATTATAGAAGATTCTCAGGAAAATAGATGGGAAGTATTGAGATGAAGATATTAATTAAAGGTGCGGGAGATCTGGCAACAGGAATCGCATCCAGATTGTATAGCGCAGGACACCAGATCATGATGACAGATATTGCTGTGCCATTGACAGTCCGCAGACTGGTTGCATTTTCCAGAGCAGTTTATGAAGGTGAGGCAGTTGTAGAAGATATGACAGCACGCCTGGCAAAGAATCAGCAAGAAGCAGAGAAAATCATGGAGCAGGGAGATATTCCTGTGCTCGTTGATCCGAAGGCAGAATGTGTAGAGTGGTTTCAGCCGGATGTGATCGTAGATGCCATCCTTGCAAAGAGAAATCTCGGAACGAAGATCACAGATGCACCGTTTGTGATCGGAGTCGGACCTGGATTTACTGCAGGAGAAGATTGTAATTGTGTGGTTGAGACAAAGAGAGGGCATACACTGGGCAATGTGATCTGGGACGGAAGTGCGATCCCGAATACCGGAGTTCCGGGAAATGTTGGGGGATATTCTATTGAGCGTCTGATCAAAGCATCCGCAGATGGGGTGATCGAACCGAAGGCTGTGATCGGCGATCTGGTACGAAAAGGACAGATCGTTGCAATTACAGGCGGAGAGCCGGTTTATGCGCTGATGGACGGTATCGTTCGCGGAATGCTTCAGCCAGGTGTTAAGGTGACGAAGGGGCTAAAGATCGGAGATATTGATGCTCGTGCAAAGCAGGAGCATTGCCGGACAATCTCAGACAAAGCGAGGGCAATCGGCGGAGGTGTGCTCGATGCAGTCTGCAGTTATGAAAAGAGCAGAGGAAAATACGCATTGATCTTGCTGGCGGCAGGTCAGAGTGTTCGGTTCGGTTCAGATAAACTCAAAGCTGTTGTAGAAGGTGAAGCAATGTATGAAAGTGCAATCAGCCGGTTTGAAGCATTCCAGGGATTCAAGTCTTATGTAGTGACAGGAAAAGAAGAGATTACACTTTCAGCAGAGTCAGCAGGCTGCACCGTCGTATGCAATAAAGAACCGGAGAAGGGAATCTCTCTTTCTGTAAAGCTCGGTCTGACAAAGGCAATCGAGGATGCGGATGAAAATGGAACACCGCTTCGAGGAGTCCTGTTCAGTGTCTGCGATCAGCCAAGATTAAAAAAATCCACGATTCAGAGAATCATAAATACAGCATTTCATAATCCGGGAAAGATCGTTTGTGCAGGAGAAGGAACAAGAAATGGCAATCCGGTCTTGTGGGATAAGAGATTCTTTGATAAACTTTTGGAGTTAGATGGAGATATCGGTGGAAAGAAGATATTGAAAGAAAACGTAGATTCGCTGAAAATTGTGCCGGTACAGGCGGGAGAACTTCAGGATATTGATCGCAAAGAAGATCTCGGAACGGCATAATGATAGAATTGCTGGTTGCATATAGTGTGAACAGTAATAAAAATAGCACGGTGAGCTGAAAGGAGAATGCAAATGCGGGTAGGAGCAGTGATTGCAGCAGCAGGAAAATCTGGTGGATATAAGAGTTATGATAAGATGAAGTCGGTGGATGGAATCCAGGTTCTGCGTCAGATGATTTTAAATTTCAAGAGAGCAGGCGTGGATGAGATCGTGCTGATCACAGGATACCAGGCGGAGCAGGTGGAGAAGAAACTGGCGAAGCTTGGGGCAATATTCCTTCGCAGTGAAGATTATGAGAAAGAAGAGATGATCACGTCAGCAGTTCGAGGGATGAACTACCTGAAACCGCGCTGTGAGAAATTCTTCTTCTGTCCGGCAGGAGTTTCTCTTTTCACAGAAGATACCGTACGTGTGTTGATGCAAAAAGCGAAAGAAAATGAAAACAATCATGAGAAAGTCTATGTACCTGTCTGGGAAGAACGAAAAGGACATCCGATCCTGATGGATCGCAGTATGATCGATCAGTTTGCTTCTTATGAAGGTGAAGGTGGACTTAAAGGCGCCATGGATGTGCTGAATGTAGAACGCATTTTCGTTCCGGTGGAAGACAATGGTGTAGCGATTTACTCCGGACAGGGAGAACCTTTCCGTGAGATTTTCAAAGAGAAGGAAAAGGAGAGAAGAATCCGTCCGAGAGTGAAGCTTCAGTTGGAGAAGAATGAGAACTTCTTCGGTCCGGGAATTGTATTCCTTCTGCGTCAGATCGATACACTTGGTTCGGTAAGAGACGCCTGTGCAAAGACAGGAATGTCTTACAGCAAGGGCTGGAGCCTGATCAGAAGTGCAGAGAAAGAACTCGGATATACCGTCGTAGAGCGAAGTCCGGGAGGCAAGCATGGCGGTGTGGCCAGTGTAAGCGAAGCAGGGAAAGACATACTCAGAAAATATGAACTGCTGGAAAAAGATGTGGTGAAATATGCAGAGAAGAGATATAAAGATATCTTTGAAGAATAGTCAGTTTATAAAAAACAGCCATATGACATTATTATAATTTAGTTGATGAAAAAAGTTGCGTAAATCGCAACTTTTTTAGAAAAGCGATTGTTAAAATAAAACAAATCGGTTATAATAAGACCATCATTTATAAAGAAAAGACAGGAATAATTACAACATTTTTATGAATGAGATGCCTGTCTAGAGGAGACGAGATGAAAAAGAGAATTTTAGCAGCAATGATGGCGGCCGTAATGGTATTTTCTATGGCTGGATGTGGATCCAAAGCCGACGAAAAGACAGACGACACAGCAAAAACAGAAGCAACTGACAACAAAGGCAGTGAGGAAGAAGAAACAGAGATCCAGGTATTTATTGCAGCCAGCTTAAAGAATGTAATGGATGAGCTTGCAGCACAGTACAACGAAGAGCATCCGAATGTAAAGATCACATACAATGCAGACAGTTCAGGTACACTTATGACACAGATTGAAGAAGGATATGAGTGTGATATTTTCTTTTCAGCAGCTCAGAAACAGATGAATCAGCTGGAGGAGGATAAGTTGATCGTAGACGGAACAAGAGCAAATGTTGTAAACAACCAGGTAGTAGTTGTGACTAGAAAAGACAGTGGAACAAAGGTGACAGGACTTGATAACATAAGTGAAGCTGAGAGCTTTGCACTTGCAGGTGGAAGCGTACCGGTAGGTAAGTATACAAGAACTGCACTTATGAATATGGACATTCTTCCGAAAGTAGATGACCCTTCTACAATTACAACGGAAGAAGTATCCGAAGCACTTGGCGGACTTGAGATCAGTGAGCAGGACAACGTAAGCAAAGTCCTTTCAGCAGTAGTAGAAGGATCTTGTGAAGTCGGAACAACTTATTACTCTGATACATACGGATTCGAAGATCAGCTTGATATCCTTCAGACAGTAGGTTATGATCTGACAGGAAATGTAATCTATCCGATCGCACGTGTAGTAAATGACGAAGCAGATGACGCACAGAACGCAGCAGCAGATGATTTCATCAAGTTTGTTCTGTCAGACAATGCAAAGAAAGTATTTGAGTCTTATTATTTTGATACAAATGTAGAATAAAAGATTTTGTTCATAGTAATGCATGTGTTACTATAGAAGCAGAGGCTGCCAGAAATGAAAGTTTCGGACAGCCTCCTTTTACCAAAAGGAGTGTGAAAATATAATGGATGAAATGCTAGAGATCTTAAAAAATCTGGATTGGAGCCCACTCTTTATCTCAATCAAGACAGGAATCGTGGCTACGATTTTTTCTTTTTTCCTTGGAATCTATGCGGCACGTAAGGTTGTGAAGACAACTCCGGGGAAAAAGGCTATTATAGATGGAATACTGACCTTGCCAATGGTACTTCCGCCGACAGTGGCCGGCTTCTTTCTGTTACTGATCTTCAGCAGGAGAAGACCGTTTGGAATCTTTTTATTTGAAAATTTTGAAATTAAAGTTGTGCAGACATGGCTTGGATGTATCATTGCTGCGACAGTAATTTCATTTCCGCTGATGTACAGAAATGCCCGTGCAGCGATGGAACAGATCAATGTGAATCTGATCTATGCAGGAAGGACACTCGGCATGTCAGATACAGAAATCTTCTGGAAAGTAGTGATCCCGACCGCAGGGCCTGGAATCGCATCCGGAACGATTCTTACATTTGCCAGAGCACTCGGAGAATATGGAGCGACATCTATGCTTGCCGGAAATATTCCGGGAAAGACAGGAACAATCTCGCAGAAGATTGCAATGGTCATTCAGGACGGAGACTATATGACAGCGGGCGTGTGGGTTGCGATTGTCATGGTGATCGCATTCCTGGGGATCTTCCTGATGAATCTGATCTCGGGCAAGAAAATGAAGAATGTCAAGAGGTGGTAAGAGATGGCGATAGAAGTAAAGATTCAGAGAAAACTGAATACATTTGAGCTGAACATAGATTTTAAAAGTGATTCTAAACGAATCGGAATCCTCGGTGCATCCGGTTGTGGAAAGAGCATGACATTAAAGAGTATTGCAGGGATTGAGCCGCCGGAGAATGGGGTGATCAAGATTGAAGGAAAAACAGTTTATGATAGCGAAAATAAAGTGAATTTAAAACCGCAGAAGCGTAACATCGGCTATCTATTTCAGAATTATGCACTTTTCCCGACAATGACGGTGGAAAAAAACATTGCCGCCGGATTAAAAGGGAAAAAACAGGAGAATGCAAATCGTGTACGTGAGATGATTGAGAAATTTCAGCTGACAGGACTGGAAAAACGATTCCCGTCGGAACTTTCCGGAGGTCAGCAGCAGAGAGTCGCACTAGCAAGAATTATGGCTTATAAACCGGATGTGATCCTTTTAGACGAACCGTTTTCAGCACTTGATATGTATCTGAAGGACCGTCTGCAGCAGGAATTACTGGAGCTTCTCAATGACTACGAAGGTACTGTAATCATGGTTTCTCACAGCAGAGATGAAGTGTACCGGCTCAGTGAAGAACTGCTGATCATCGATCAGGGGCAGATTGTGGCAGCAGGGAAGACGAAAGAATTGTTCCAGAATCCGCAGAGAAAAGAAGCGGCACGGCTGACTGGATGCAAGAATTTCACAAGAGCAGTTTATGTGGATGATCATACCGCAGAACTGACAGACTGGGGGATTACGTTGCGTACAGAGCAAAGAAATATCCCAGAAAATATCAACTATATCGGTTATCGTGCACATGATTTTGTTCCGGTCTGGGGAGAAGGTGGAAAGAATCAGATTCCATTTCTATTAGAGAGTAAGGCAGCACTCCCTTTCGAAGATAATTATTATCTGAAACCTGCAAATGAAGAGGCAGATCCGTCTGTGATTTCCTGGTTTGTGCAGAGAGAAAATCAGGAGAAAATCCGGGAAAAAGGAATGCCGGATGCGCTGGAGCTGGTGGAGGAAGAAGTGCTGTTCCTGGAATAGCATCTTCCTATATAGATGATTTTTGAGTGAATCGTTACGTTTTGAAAGAAATGTAAAAACTCCTTTTCAGGATATTTACATCAGGGAAAAACTAGTATATAATAAGCACGTTTTTCAAAAACACATCCCGTCCGTTGGTTACGAAACAATTCTTGTGAACAGTAATCAACGGACGGGATGTGTTATGTATGTAGTCACTGATAAATACGGAAAAGGAGGAGCAAAATGAAATCAGTACAGAATGATATGACCGTTGGAAGCCCAATGAAGATGATCTTAAGTTTTACATTTCCCATCTTTCTGGGAAATGTCTTCCAGCAGTTTTATAATATGGCGGATGCTGTGATCGTAGGTAAGTTCGTTGGAACGAAAGCACTTGCCGCGGTTGGAAGTACAGGAACAATTATGTTTCTAATCTATGGATTTGTAGTTGGAATGACAGCCGGATTTACTGTTCTCACAGCGCAGAAGTTTGGCGCAGGAGACATGCAGGGGATGCGGCGCACCGTTGCGGGGGCAGGACTCCTTTCGTTGTTGGTCGGTCTGTTCCTTACGGTTACTTTTATGTTATTTATGAAACCACTGTTGCATCTGATGAATACTCCGTCAGATATTTTTGCAGATGCATATAAGTATATTATGATCGTCAGCGGAGGAATCCTGGCGCAGATGCTTTATAACTTGTTATCCAGTATTTTAAGAGCATTAGGAAACAGTAAGATTCCATTGTACTTTCTGATTATCAGTGCGTTGCTGAATATCGTGTTGGATCTGGTTTTAATCATTGTATTTCAGATGGGCGCACCGGGTGCGGCAATCGCGACGGTAGTAGCACAGGGCATATCAGGTGTACTCTGTCTTATTTATATTATGTGGAATATTCCGCTTCTTCATTTGAAGAAGGAAGACTGGCATGTTGGAGGGCAGATTTATGCGATTCAGCTGAAAATCGGACTTCCGATGGCGTTGCAATATTCCATCACGGCAATTGGAACTATGATGGTTCAGTCTGCCCTGAATATTTTGGGTTCTACACTTGTGGCTGCATTTACTGCGGCAAGTAAGATTGAGCAGGTTGTCACGCAGGCATATGTAGCGATGGGAACAACGATGGCAACTTACGGAGCCCAGAATATCGGAGCCGGAAATGTACCGAGGATTCGTCAGGGGTTCAAGGCTTGCACAATCCTTGGCATCGGTTATTCTCTTGTGGCGGCGACATTTATTATGACAGCAGGAAAATACATGACGTATCTGTTTGTCTCAGAGGATGTGGATATCATTATGAGTTCTGTGGATATCTATCTGAAATGTATCGGATTTTTCTTCATTCCGCTTGCAATCGTGAATATTTACAGAAATGGAATTCAGGGACTCGGTTACGGACTGCTGCCGATGATGGCCGGTGTTGCTGAACTGATCGGAAGAGGTGTGGTAGCATTGATTGCAGCGAAGGAAAGAAGTTACCTTGGAGTATGTCTGGCAAGCCCGGCAGCATGGGTGCTGGCAGGAGGTCTCCTGATCGCGATGTATTATTATATTATGAATGTTCATATGAAGAAGATGTTTGGGGATTATAATCAGAAAGTTTGATTATTCACAATGTGCATTGCATCGCGGCTCGCATTCAGCCACTTTGATCTCTCAGCTTCAAAACGTTCGAAAAGCCAGGCAATGGCTTCATCCATTCCTTCATCGGAGAGCGGAAATGTCTTTTGTTCTTTCTCTTCTTCCGGTGTATCTTCAAAGCACCACGGTTCTGGATAAATGAATACGGTGAAGGTTGTGCTGCTTTTTCCGTCATCTCCGCGAAAGAAATAGCGCATTCCGTGATGTGTACCTGAAAATGGTTCTTTCTTAAGTCCCCCGTAAGGAATCAGTTTTTTATCAATCATAGTAATACAATGTCCTTTCGAAAAAAGTAATTTGTTTTGTTATTGCGTTTTTGAAAAAAGGAAGCCAGAAGTCTGGCTTCCTTTTTATTATAGTGGAATGCGTTTTCTTCTGCAAGAAATGATTTATTCCATAGCTTTTTGGGCAAATTCAGTTGTGACAAGTTTTTCATAAGGAGCACGTGAATCCAGTTCTCCGGCACTTTCCAGAATATCCTGAAGCAGCTCGAAACTCTCTTTTTCAAATATAAGATCTGATTTCCAGGTGTCCTGTGCATAATAACGGTTTACAATCGCTGTGATGGTTTTAAGGTCTGTTTCAGGAAATTGTGGGGCAATCACAGAAGCAATCTCTTCCGGGGTGTGAGCTTGAACAAAATCCATTCCCTTTTGCAAAGCGTTTGTAAATGCCTGAATCACGTCCGGGTGTTTGTCGAGATAGCTTTTCTTCGCACTGTAGGCAGTGTAAGGAACATAGCCGCTGTCAGTACCAAGTGAAGCAACAACATATCCTTTTCCTTCCGTTTCCAAAGCGGTTGCACTTGGTTCGAATTCAACAGTAAAATCTCCGCTTCCCTCTGAAAATGCGGCAGCAGTGGAACCAAAATCAATTCCCTGGTTGATGTTGAGGTCTGTTTTTGGATCAATTCCATTTTGCTTTAAAATATATTCAAATACCATTTCCGGCATACCACCTTTTCTACCACCAAGAACAACTTTCTCTTTTAAATCTGTCCACTTAAAATCTTTCATCTCTTCCCTGGCAACAAGAAAATTACCGGCGCGTTGAGTCAGCTGGGCAAAGTTGACAACAGAATCATTAGCCCCTTCGTTATATGTGTAGATGGATGCTTCAGATCCCATGAATCCAATATCAGCTTCACCGGAGATGACAGCAGTCATTGTTTTATCGGCTCCAAAACCAGTTATGAGAGTGAGTTCAATTCCTTCATCTTTAAAATATCCATTTTCAATGGCAACATACATAGGGGCATAGAAGATAGAATGGGCTACCTCATTCAATGTCACAGAGACAGGAGCAGAACTGGTATCTGATTTGGTTATGTTGGAGCCAGTTTCTGTTGTGTCGGTTTTGGAATTTGCATCATTATCTTTAGTGGAATCAGAACCGCAGGCTGATAACAGTCCAACAGTCAGAGCAGAAGCGAGAATTACGGAAATCAATTTCTTTTTCATAAATCCCTCCAGAGTGATATAAGATTCTCGTTTAAAATATGCAAGAAAAAAGAATAGGTGTCAAATTCTACTCCAAGGGGGTGTTCATTTTGGAAAATATCCTTTATGATTAGTATAAACAGAAAGAGAGGTGCATATGCTATGCCAGGTATACTCGTGGTTGAAGATGATGAAAATTTAAATCGTGGAATTACATTTTCACTGAAAAAATCCGGATATGAGGTTTTTTCAGCAGAATCAATGAAAAAAGCGAAAAGAATTGCAAGTGATAATAATGTGGATGTTACCATTTGTGATGTGAATCTTCCGGATGGGAATGGACTGGAATTTGTAAGGTGGATGAGATGCAATTATAATACATACATTATTTGTCTTACAGCACTAGATCAGGAGATGGATCAGGTCATGGGATATGAAGCAGGGGCAGATGATTATATTACAAAGCCGTTTAGTCTTTCGGTACTTCTTTTGAAAATAGAAGCACATTTCCGCCGCAGACAGGAGAAAACGGAAGCCGGAAAGATGATTTCGGGAGATATCGTATTTATCGCAGGAGAAATGAAAGTCCTGATAAAGAGTCGTGAAATCAGTCTGACAAAAACGGAGTTGAAAATGCTGACTTTTTTTCTTCAGAATCCGAAACAGATTCTTTCAAAAACACAAATATTGGAAAATGTGTTTGATCTGGAAGGGGATTTTGTGGATGAAAATACAATCGCTGTCAATATCAGAAGACTCCGTGAGAAAATCGAAGACAATCCGGCTGCACCGGTCTATATAAAGAATATCAGAGGCCTTGGGTATATATGGAATCAGGAGGTAAGGCAGTGACAAAGAGATATCGCAAGAAGATTACAGTAGTGCTCTCCTTGGTATTATCTGTCATATTATTGTTTGCAATATTAAATTGCTTTACCACGTATGTGTTTTATGAAGATTATAAATATAAAATGAATCTTATGACAGAGATTGCTGCAAAGGAAAAATTTTCCGGGCTGGATGCTGTTTCGGAATTGCTTAAGGATAAGGATATTGAAACCAACGAACAGGGAAGACGATTATTGGAGCAATATGGATACTGGGGAAATAAAGGGAATGTGTTTTATTCGCAATTCCGGCATCAGGTTATGGTGACCGGTGCTGTAAGCACTGTGATATGCGTGCTTCTTTTGATTATTTTATTTTATTGGAAGAAGACAGAAGATGCGTGTCATCAGAAAATTTTAGACCAGTTGGAAGAAATTCTGATTAGATTTCGTGAAAATAAATTTGATGATTTACTGAAGACGGAAAATCATGCAGAACTGGAAAAATTGAATGATCAGCTTGAAGCAATCGGACATCATATTCAGTTGCTAAAGGAAGAAGCACGGGCAGAAAAAGAGAGCACGAAAGAAATGGTTTCTGATATCTCTCACCAGTTAAAGACACCGGTTGCAGCTTTGGATACATGTTTTAGTGTGCTGATGCAGAATGACTTAAGTGCCACAGAACAGGAGGAGTTTCGTATCCGTTGTCGGAGTGCTCTGGATGGACTGGAGACATTATTGCAGTCGCTTCTTGAAATATCTAAGATGGAAACCGGACTGATTCAGATTAATAAGAAAAAACTTCCGCTTATGGATACTGTCATATCTGCTGTGAACCGTACTTATCCAAAAGCGGATGAGAAAGAAATTGAATTCGTTTTTGACTATGAAAAAGAGCTGGAAACATGCACGATTATGCAGGATAAAAGGTGGCTTGGTGAAGCGGTGATCAACGTTCTGGATAATGCAATCAAGTACAGTCCGGGTGGTTCAAAAATATTTATCCGGTTACAAAAAAGAAACGATCTTGTAAGAATGGAAATTGAGGATCAGGGAATCGGTATTCCGCAGAATGAGTATCACAAAATTTTTCAACGATTTTACAGAGGAGGTTCCAGGGAGGTCAGGGAAGAGAGTGGCACGGGAATCGGACTTTTTCTATCGAGAGAAATTATCGAAAAACACGGAGGTATGATCACGGTAATCTCCGGTAAAAAGAAAAAAGGAAGCACGTTTGTGATTCAATTACCATATGTTGGTTAAATTTTAATTGGGCAGAAATCTTACAATTCTGTAAGATTTCTGCTCGTTTTTTGAAAGTAAAATGAAAGATTGTCCTGATACAATTTGGATGTAGGTTAAAAAATGACCAAATATATAAACAGGCAAAGAAAGCGCGCTGAAAAGGTACGCTTTACAGAATTGAAAAGGAGGCAACACATGAGTGTGATATTAGAAACCAGGCAGCTTTGTAAGTTTTATGGTGCAGGGGAGAATCAGGTCAAAGCGGTAAATCAGGTGGACATTCAGATTGAGCAGGGAGAATTTGTCGCAATTGTTGGAAAGTCAGGTTCCGGTAAAAGTACATTACTTCATATGCTTGGAGGGCTTGATACCCCAACAAAAGGCAGAGTTACTTTAGCGGGGAAAGATTTATACCGGATGAAGGAAGATGCTCTTGCTGTTTTCCGCAGAAGAAAAATCGGATTTGTTTTTCAGGCATTTAATCTGGTTTCATCTGTTAATGTCTGGGAAAATATTGTACTGCCACTGGGGCTGGATGGAAGAAAAGTGGATGAAGCGTATGTAAATGATATTATTGCAACTCTGGGGATTGAAAACCGGATTTATAATCTGCCAAATCAGTTATCCGGAGGACAGCAGCAGAGAGTAGCAATTGCAAGAGCACTGGTGAATCGTCCGGAAATTATATTTGCGGATGAGCCGACAGGCAATCTTGATTCTAAGACCAGTGATGAGGTAATCGCTCTGCTTAAGATGACAGCAAAAAAATATGGACAGACAATTGTAATGATTACCCATGATGACGAAATTGCACAGGTCGCTGACCGTATTCTGGTGATTGAGGACGGACAGGTGGTGGATTTCAGATGAAGACAATAAGCAGAATTGCATATAGCAATGACAAAAAGAACAAGACAAGAAGTATACTGATTATGATGTCCATATGTCTGACTACGATGCTGCTTGTGATTATCAGTACTGTGGGAAATGGAATGATCCGTTTACAGAAAAGTCAGGCGATAGGCTCATATGGAAGCAATTATGGTTTGTTTGTCGCAGCAGACGGATCGCAGTTAAAAGAAGTAAACCGCCGTGCGGAAATAGATGCTATAGGCATTATGTGTACCGAAGGCATCATAAAAGGCAATGAAAAAGGCGGGTTTGTCTGCATGGATGAGACTGCAAGAAAAATGCTTCCTTATAATAAAGAATATGAGTTGAAGGAAGGAAAGTATCCGGAAAAAATGCAGGAAATTGCCGCCGGAAGAGCGTTTTTTCGTGCAATGGGATATGATGATGTAAAGGTCGGAGATACGGTTACACTGGATTACCGTGCAGGGATGCGGTCAGAATATAAGCCGGAAGAGTTTGTTGTCAGCGGAATCCTATATGACCGGGATGAGTATACCATCGAGGCATCTTATGTTGCTTTTGGGTCACAGGAGTTTTATGATGAGCACATCGCAGAGAATGACAGACAGTATAATATTTATTTTACTTTAAATGATTCTGCAAATGTATCTATGAATAATATTGAACCGGTTATAAAGCAGATTGCAGCATCTTGTGGGATTGAAGAAAAAAATGTTATAATCAATGATTTCTATCTGCAATGGGTCTTGCAGCCGAGTTATGAAACGATTGCGGTATGTGGAATTCTGATTCTTGCAATTGTACTTTTCTCTGTTGTGGTCATTTATAATATTTTTCAGGTCGGTATTGTCAACAAGATACAGGAGTATGGAAAAATCAAGGCTTTGGGAGCGACAAAAAAGCAGATGAAACAACTGATCTTCAGAGAGGGCATTTTTTTGACATTTTTTTCAATACCGGTTGGATTGCTTCTTGGTTTTCTGATTGCAAAATGCGGTTTTAACTGGCTGGTAGAACAGGGAAACCTTGTATCAACCCAAACTGGTTCTATGGGAGTTCAAAATCAGCAGGTGCCACTGTTTTCCCTGCCTGTTATACTTCTATGTATTTTCGTATCATTTCTTACCGTTGCTTTGGCACTGCGCAAATCAATGAAAATTGTTTCAAGGATTTCACCTATCGAAGCAACACGGTATTTAGAAAATGCAGAAACACACAAAAAAGGAAAACGAAATGGCAGAAAAAATGTCACCGTGTTTTCTATGGCAATGGCAAATATAACGGGTAATCCAAAAAGAACCATTGGTACCATCCTCACAATGGGGTTTTCCTGCTCATTGTTTGTGATTATCTCTAATTATGTGGGAAATATTGACACGGAGCATGAAGCACGTCGTTACATAAATCATGGACAATTTGAACTGCAGCTTGACTATTCTGCTGAGTATGATGAAAAATATCCGGAGAATAATCTGGATACGATTCTGACGGATGATCCATTGAATGATTCGCTGATTGAAGAAATCAAAAGCATTCCGGGAGTAACAGATGTCATGACGAGAGAGATTGTCTCTGTAAATCTGAACGGAACAAGATTTCCGGCTACTATTGTGAGTAAAAAGGATTTTGATTTTATGCGCCAAGAAGGGGATATTGGCTCTATGGACTATGATCAGGCGGTAAAGAATGGTGAAATTTTCTTTGGCTGGTCAACGTGGATGGAACAAGATGGATATGCTCCGGGTGAATCCATTGCATTTGACTTTGAGAATGGAAGTGGAACCTATACCTATCAGGGAAAGATTGCAGGATCTTTTGTAAGTGCGGACACTTATCTTGTCATTCCGGAAGGTGTATATCGTTCCATGAATCCGAGGGGAACAGTCTATGGCTATCTGTGGGTGGACTGTGATAAAAAAGATGTGGCATCTGTGGAACAGAGTCTGAATACTTTGATTTCTAATACTTCGCATATAAAAATGGATACTTATCATGCGCGGTTACAATCTGCAGAATTCTCAGCTCGCATAATGAAGCTTGGCTGTTATCTGTTTATGGCGGTTGTAGGACTCATCGGTTTTATGAATATGGCAAACACCATGATCATGAATATTATGACAAAAAAGCAGGAATATGGTGTATTACAGGCTGTGGGTATGACAAATAAACAATTAAATTTATGTCTGCAGTTACAGGGACTGATTTTTACGGTTGGCACCATATGTGTAGCACTTGTCGTTGGTCTGCCACTTGGCTACGCGCTCTTTGCCTATGCAAAGCATAATGGGATATTTGGAATAAATGTCTATCATGTTCCAATTACACCAATTCTTGCTATGATTTTGCTGGTTGGTCTTTTGCAGATTGTGCTTTCCCTCGTTTTAAGCAGTAATCTGAAAAAGGAAACGCTGGTTGAAAGAATAAGGTATCAGGGATAGCAAGTTTGAAAATGATTTAAAAACTCGAAGAAAGAGGTGAGGGTAGTTTTCTATTTTTTTATTCCGTTTTAGCAGAAAATAGAATATAGTATTCATCAGTGATCAGATTGCAGAAACTTGTGAAGCCTGCGATCGGGAGAGGGTGCCGAGGCTCCTCTCCTTTTTCTTATATATATATTCTTCGCACTATTCATACCATCCAGCCAATTACATAAAATCACAATCGTCTCACAATTCACATGGATATTCATAAATCCTTCCAGAGTGATATAAGATTCTCGTTTAAAATATGCAAGAAAAAATAGGTGTCCAATTCTACTCCAAAGGGGTGTTCATTTTGGAAAATATCCTTTATGATTAGTATAAACAGAAAGTAGGTGAAGCGTATGGATCTTGTTAAAATTGGAAAATAATTACGTAAATGAAAATATGAGAGGTGAGATGAGATGAAAACAAGAGAGGAAGCTTCTGCCTATGGATTAACTTTTCCGGACAGCTATGAAGACAGGCCTTTCAAAGACCAAAGATGGCAAGTGATCCGCGTAAAGCCAGGGAAAAAGATATTTTTGTGGATCTATGAAAAAGACGAATTGATTTATTTGAATGTAAAGACGGATCCGAGATGGAGAGATTTCTGGCGTGCAGCGTATCCATCGGTAATTCCTGGATATCATCAGAATAAAGAGCATTGGAACACAATTATTCTGGATGGATCTGTTCCGGACAAGGATATTGAACGGATGATCGCAGAGAGCTATGATCTTGTGACGGACAGTCCAACGAAAAGGATCTATGAAGCTGTAAAACGAATTCCAAAGGGGCATGTGGCAACTTATAGACAGATTGCGAAGATGGCAGGAAATGAAAAGATGTCAAGAGCAGTTGGAAATGCGCTTCATAAGAATCCGGATCCGGATCACATTCCATGTTTCCGTGTTGTGAATGCGAAAGGCGAGCTTGCCGGAGCATTTGCATTTGGCGGAGCAGATGTACAAGCTGAGCTTTTGAGAGAAGACGGTGTGGAAGTAGTAGATGGAAAGGTTGATCTGACTAAGTATCAGATGGCGGATCTGATGGAATCAGATGGAAGAGCGTGTTATAGAATTTAAAGTAAGAGATGCAAAAACAGAAAAATCATTAGAAGAAACGGTAGAGAAGGCATTATCTCAGATAGAAAAGATGAATTATGATGCAGAACTTCAAATAAAAGGGATAAAGAAGGAAAGAATACGCCATTATAGTTTCGCCTTTGAAGGCAAAAAAGTGTTGATAGGATAAGAAATGAAGAATCCACCTGGTCAAAATAATAGAGTGATTCATGACAATAGAAAGGACAATAAGAAAATGAAAGAATTATACGAAGCAATCGAAGCGAAAATTAAAGCAAGCGGTTATCCGAAGGCGATCTCCGGAGAAGAGGTATACAATGACATCTGTGATCAGATTGACGGAAAAGAGAATGGAAGCTATGTATTATTATCCAAGTTCGAAGATGATGTGATCTTTGAGTATCATATCACAATTCAGGATGAAGATTTCAATCTGGGAATTTTGACAATGCGAACACCGGAAGGCGTGTTTGAGACAGATTTTGATGCGGAATAAAAGGTGGAATATGTTATGAAGAAAATCAGCAGAGTTTCAACTATAATCAGCGCAATCATGCTGCTCATTTACATTATCGTTCTTATTAGCATCTGGAGCAGGATTCCTGATATAGTACCGACACATTTTAATGCAGCAGGAGTTGCAGATAGCTATGGAAGTAAAAGAAACCTTGTATTTGAACCAGTTCTTGCAGCGTTTCTGTTGTTGTTCCTCACATCAATGGAAAGAATTCCGGCAATCTGGAATTTTCCGGTGGCTGTTACAGAAGAGAACAAAGAAAGATTGTATAAGATTGCAATGATAATGATGGGCGGGATTAAGGTTCTGGTTACTGCCCTGTTGATTGATGTTGGAGTCAGTAGTCTTGTGGAAGGATACCCAATCTGGCCGATGTATATGATGCTTGGAGTGATGATAATATTGATTATCGTATCGATTGTTCAGATGGTTCGGGCGAAATAATGTGGAATAAGAAAGCTGTAGATTGTTTACTGTAACAATTTATAGCTTTTTTAGAAAGAGTATCAAAAATAAAACACACCTTATTGACACTATGGAATGTAAAATGTTATGATGAGAAAAAGAGAGGTGTGAAAGAAAATGGATTATTCAAAATATAAATCAAGTGGTCGATATTATACTGGTGCTGAAAGAAAAAAAGGTATTTTGATTCAGGGAGAGCCTTATATTGTGAAATATGCTAAGAATTCACCACAGGGATTAACTTGCAGTTATTTATCAGAATATATCGGTTCACACCTTTTTAGAATAGCAGGAATAGAAGCTCAGGAAACATTTCTAGGAAAATGTGATGGTCTTCCTGTAGTGGTGATGAAGGATTTTATTGGTGGTGATGAAATTTTCGTGCCGTTTAATGACGTGGGAGACAGTACTTTAGAACAAAGCAGAGAAAGATATAAATACACATATGAAGACATCATGCTCATGTTGGAAGAGAATATGAAGCTTACTAATGTAGAAGAGACAGTGCGGCATTTTTGGGATATGTATTTGATCGATGCCTGGATTGGGAATTTTGACCGACATGGTTCAAACTGGGGGTTTTTAAAGAAAGATAATCGGTACCGTATGGCTCCGGTCTACGATAATGGATCTTCTTTATTTCCACGCCTGAATACAGATGAAAAACTTTCAAAAATAATGGAATCAAAAGAAGAGATGGAGAAAAGAGTTTATCAATTTCCAACATCACAGATTTTATTAAAAGGGCAGAAGAGTTCGTATTATGAATTGATTAATAGTTTACATTACAAAGAATGCAATGAGGCACTAATTAGAATAAAGCCAAGAATTAATATGACAAACGTTGAAAAAATGATTGATTCAATAAATGAAATTTCAAAGATAAGAAAAAGATTTTATAAAGAGATTTTGTTGGTACGATATCAGAAAATGATAGAGAATCCATTTGAGAAATTAACAGGTGACAGATGATTTGTTAAGATATCAGATTGAGGTGGTGAATATTATATGAGCACATATGTAAGAACAGATTGGGTTGCAAGAAATGAATACACGACACCGATTAAGGAAGTACCAATTTATCGAAATAGTGGAATTATTAAAGCTGTTACAAAGGAAAATGAAAAGATTCAGGTTGGAAGGATCACGTATGAGGAGTTTGAAAATGAAGAATTTCAATATATTATTTCTCCATTCTGGCCGATTATAGATACGCTTTCTACTAGAGTATTTCAGGGAATTCCGGGGATTGATATGGATTTACGCCTGGATCATTATTACAGAGTTAATTATGTGCCGGTATTCATTACAGAGAGGACACCTGGAAGTTCCAGAGAAGATCTGTGGGAATTGTTAGACAGTGTAGGACTTGACTATTATGACAGATTGGAGTGGCTGATCAGGACAGATCTTCGTGCTGCAATTGATAATTTGATTGTAGAGCGTGCAAGAGAAGAAACTGTTAGTAAAAAAGTTGAAAATGCCAGAGAGTTGAAAGCATGTATTGAGAAGGGACAATATGGGGATGAAATCATTATTGAAAATATTTCTTCTTTGGGAACTGATTCAAGATCCTGCGTAAAGATGCTGAATCGCTTAATGCATTATGGAATTCGATTAAAATCAAAACAGGAAAAAATTAATCTGAACGTTGAAGATTATAAAAACTGGATGCCCGTATTGGAAGGTATGTTTCAGATGGATGAGCAGCTTAGAAAACGACAACAGAAAAAGGGAATTGCTTTGGCGAAGGAAAAAGGAAAATATAAAGGAAGAAAGCGAAAAGAGATAGATGATAAATTTCTTGAGGAAATTATTTCTCGTTTTCAAAAGAAAGAAATTCCATTAGAAGAAGCTTTACTGGCAACCAAATTATCAAAATCTACATTCTACAGGAGGATTAAAGAAAACCAATAAAAACCCCCTTGTGCAATATGTTTATCCAAAATCTTAAAAAAACATAAAAATTATATAAAATCCTTCTTGAATTTAGCGCAATGAAGTGCTAAACTCTTAACATAAAAACAGAGTGCGATCTATTTGTTGACTAGAGCATCTGGATTATAGTTAAGAAAGAAGGAAAGAAAATGAACGGAGTTATAATGATGGTCATTGCCATCGTTGTATTAGGTGGAGGATATCTTTTCTATGGAAGATATCTCGAGAAGAAATGGGGAATTGACCCGAATGCAAAGACTCCTGCTTATGAGCTGGAAGACGGCGTAGATTATGTGCCGGCAGATACGAATATCGTATTTGGTCATCAGTTCGCATCTATCGCAGGAGCAGGACCGATCAATGGACCGATTCAGGCAGCAATCTTTGGATGGCTTCCGGTACTTTTGTGGATTCTGATCGGAGGTGTTTTCTTCGGAGCAGTGCAGGATTTTGCATCTATGTATGCTTCTGTAAAGAACAAAGGACGTACAATCGGTTATATTATCGAAGAGTATATCGGTAAACTTGGAAAGAAATTATTCCTGTTATTCTGCTGGTTATTCTGTATTCTTGTTGTTGCTGCATTTGCGGATGTAGTTGCAGGAACATTCAATGGATTCGTAGCTGATGATGCAGGAACTATAAGTAAAGTAGCAGCAAATGGTGCTGTTGCAACAACATCAATGCTTTTTATTGTAGAAGCGGTAGCACTTGGCTGCATTTTGAAATATGCCAAACTGAATAAGTGGGTTAATACAGCAATTGCGATTGTTATGCTTGTTGCAGCGGTAGCACTTGGACTTTATTTCCCGATGTATCTGACAAGAGAGACATGGCATATCCTGATCTTTATTTACATTCTGATTGCCAGTGTCGCACCGGTAACGATGCTTCTTCAGCCACGTGATTACCTGAACAGTTACTTGCTGATCTTTATGATTGCAGCAGCTGTTGTAGGAGTATTTATAGCAAATCCATCCTGTAATCTGAAGGCTTTTACAAGCTTCAATGTAGATGGAAGTTATATGTTCCCGATTTTGTTTGTAACAATTGCTTGTGGAGCTGTATCCGGATTCCATTCACTGGTATCTTCAGGAACTGCTTCTAAGCAGATTAAGAGTGAGAAGAACATGCTCCCAGTATCTTATGGAGCAATGATTATGGAAAGTATGCTTGCTGTAATCGCACTGATCGCAGTTGCTTCCTTCGCTGACGGCGAGGCAGCAGCACAGGGACTGACAACACAGCCACAGATTTTTGCAGGAGCAATCGCAAACTTCCTTGAAGTGATCGGCTTACCGCATTCACTTGTATTCACACTGATCAACCTTGCAGTATCAGCATTTGCATTGACATCACTTGATTCCGTTGCACGTGTCGGAAGACTTTCTTTCCAGGAATTCTTTATCGATGATGACACAGATATGGATAATCTGCCATTGTACAAGAAAGTAGCAACCAATAAATATTTCTCAACAGTTATTACACTGGTACTTGCATACTTACTTGCAAAGGTTGGATATGCAGAAATCTGGCCACTGTTTGGATCAGCAAACCAGCTTCTGTCAGTACTTGCACTGATTGCATGTGCAGTATTCCTTAAGAAGACAAAACGCCAGGGAGCAATGCTCTGGATTCCAATGGTCTTTATGATGGCAGTAACATTTACAGCACTTGGAATGACAATCTGTAAACTGGGAGGTCAGTTTATGACAACCGGTCTGAGCCTTGGAAATACATTACAGCTGATCTTTGCTGTTCTGCTTCTTATCCTTGGAGTAATCGTAGCAATTCAGGGAATTAAAAAGCTTACAGAGAAGAAAGAAGCTTAATATAAATGGCAGCGAATATAAATCAACAACATATGTTCAGCAACAAGATGATCCGTGCTCTTTTAGTACCAATCATACTGGAACAGTTATTGAACTCCATCATGGGTACCGCGGATACGATGATGGTTAGTAATGTGGGATCAGCAGCAATCTCAGCGGTATCACTGGTGGATTCTATTAATATATTGGTAATCCAGGCATTTTCAGCATTAGCAGCCGGAGGTGCGATCGTCTGCGCCCAGTACATTGGACAGAGGAATAAAGATCGGGCAAATGAGTCTGCACGACAGGTACTATTTATCATCACTCTTATATCAGTAGCTGTCAGCGCATTTTGTCTTATTTTTCAGAAACCGTTACTTCACTTGATTTTTGGAGCAGTTGAAGCAGATGTTATGAGAGCATCTGAAATCTATTTCTTCTACACTGCATTATCATTTCCGTTTATTGCGGCGTATGATGCAGCGGCATCGATCTTCAGGGCACAGGAGAACACGAGAGATCCGATGCTCATCTCAATGGTATCAAACGTGATGAATATTGTCGGAAATGCAATTATGATCTGGGGCTTCCATATGGGAGTCGCGGGAGCTGCACTGGCAACTTTGATTTCACGTATTTTCTGTGCGGTTGTAGTATTGGCAGAACTTCGTCTGGATCGTCAGCAGATCATCGTAGTACGGGATTATCTGAAGATTCGTCCGGACTGGAGAATGATCCGCGGGATTCTTGGAATCGGAATTCCATCTGGTGTGGAGAACAGTATGTTCCAGTTAGGAAAGCTGGCGATTCAGTCCACAGTATCAACACTTGGAACAACAGCAATCGCTGCGCAGGCAATGACGAACATTCTGGAGAATCTGAACGGAATCGGTGGTATCGGAGTTGGAATCGGATTAATGACAATTGTAGGTCAATGTCTGGGAGCTGACCGGAAGGATGAGGCAGTTTATTATATCAAAAAGCTTTGCGTGATTGCTGAGATCGTTATGGCTGCGAGCTGTGTGATTGTTTTTGCACTGACGAAACCAATTACGATTCTCGGCGGTATGGAACCGGAGAGTGCGAAGATGTGTTTTCATATGGTGATGTGGATCACAATTGTAAAACCGCTTGTATGGATTATGTCGTTTATCCCGGCATATGGCATGAGAGCAGCAGGGGATGCAAAATTTTCTATGATCACATCCTGCTGTACAATGTGGGCATGCAGATTCTGCCTGTGTGTATTTCTGATCCGTGTAATGGGATTTGGCCCGATGGGAGTATGGATCGGAATGTTTGCGGACTGGACGGTCAGAAGTATTATTTTCACCTGGCGATTCCACAGCAGAAAATGGCTGGAGCATAAAGTAATTTAAATAAGAAGAGAAATCTGAACAAAAAAGAGAAATCCAAACAAAAATGGAAACAGCAGGGTTACTGTCGGGAAAGCATTTTAATGATAATGCTTTTGGCAGTAGCCTTGCTGTTTCTTATATCTGCTATTTTTTTAAAAGAAGTTTTAGTATATTTATAGATTTATGTCTGGTATATGATTCCTGAAAATTACTCTTCAGGTGCAAGCTCTGTTGTCTGCTTCTTTGGAGGCATAACCAGTGAGAAGATAAGGAATGCAATCAACGCAGCAACCAGTCCAGGTACGATCGGCTGATTGAAGTGCAGACCGAACAGATTTCCTTTGGAAACATGCTCCAGATATACTACAACAATAGTTCCGGCGATCAGAGAAGCCATGGTTCCTGCCTGGGAAGCTCCTTTCCAGTAATGTCCGAGAACATATGGGAAGAAAGAACCTGCGGCACGAAGGGTGAAGGCAAACATCAGGATTGTAACAATACTTGAAGTATTAAATAATGCAATCAGAGTAGCAAAAACACCTACAGCTGCCATTGTAACACGAGTTACGATCATGATCTCTTTATCAGATGCGCTAGGCTTAATCACAATCTTGTAAATATCATTTGCAAAGATCGATCCGGCACCAAGAAGGTCTGAGTCAGCACTTGACATTGTGGCAGATACGATACCTGCAAATAACAATCCGCAGATAACTGCCGGCATTGCTTCCATAGCAAGAACCGGAAGTGCATAACGGGCACCAACATCCTGGAAGTCCGCAGCATTGAATTTGCCCATATTGATCAGTGCAAGTACGATGATTCCCATAAGTGTCGGAACAAAAGCGTAGATAAAGTTTACGATCGCAGCAAGGACAGATCCCTGTCTTGCTGCTTTTCCGTCTCTTGCAGCGTAATATCTGGATACAGCTTCCTGTCCTACAGTAAATGTAGCAACATACATGATTGTTAAACTGATAACATCCATTACATTATACCCTTTAAACATGTCAAATGTTTCAGCAGGAACATTAGCTACAACATTGTCCCATCCACCGGCAAGATTCATTCCAAATGGAAGTGCGATGATCATTCCGATCACGATCAGGAATACCTGAACAAAGTCAGTAAGTGTAACACTCCAAAGACCACCCATGATCGCATAAATTGTTACAACGATACCTACGATCAGAACGGCTGTCTTATAATTCAGATTCAGCATTGTAGACAGAATAACAGAAGATGCGATAAACTGTCCGGCTGTCAGTCCGATCAATGGAACAAACATGATCAAAGATGTAATGATTCCTGAAGGTTTTCCATAACGACGGCGGAAATATTCAGGAACGGTTTTAACCATTGCTGCACGGAATTTAGGTGCAAGGAATGTAAGAATCACAAAAGCGAATCCCATTGTGATAATGTACCATGCGGCACTGAGTCCGTGACTTTCCATACCCTGCTGAACAACACCGAGAGAACTTCCTCCACCAATCTCAGTAGCAGCAAGAGTTCCGGCCATCAAAAGCGGTCCGAGTCGTCTTCCGGCAACAACGAAGTCTGTGTTGGATTCAATCTTCTTGGATGACAGATAACCGATCAATAACATAACAAGAAGATAAATAACAACGACAGCGGTTACAATAATGTTTGACTGCATAAAATATCCCTCTTTCCTTTAGTCAAATTTGAAAAAGGTATCAGGAAATAGCGAAACCTGACACCTATGTTCATACGAATAATTATACCATAAAAACTTTCACATGCAACCTGAAAAGAGAAAAAACTTATTGAAAATTATCAATATTTCCGGAAGATAATCGATTGGTATAGTAGATATTAACAAAAATAATAAAAGGCGAGAGGACAGCGTGAAAAAGAACATTTTTTAGGGGGTGGACATTTGACGTTTCTATTATTACAATTATAATAATCGACAGAAAAGAGGAATTGTATATGACACAGATAGATGCGTTAAAAACAGATGAAATACAGAATTATGAGATAGAACATCAGGAAGAAGTGCGCCGCCTCGCAGGCGAGTGTATGGTAATTTTGGAAAATGACGGAGTCCTTCCACTTCAGGCTGGTACAAAGAAGATTGCATTATTCGGAACAGGAGCAAGACATACGATCAAAGGTGGAACAGGATCCGGTGATGTAAATGTACGTGAAAACATTTCGATTGCACAAGGGCTTGAGCATGCAGGATTTAAATTTGTAACAGAAGGCTGGCTGGATCAGTATGACAGACTTTATGCGGATGCGCAGGAAGCGTATGCGAAAAAGTTAAATGAATTTACAGAGAAAACAGGAAAACCATCGATGCTATATGCCTTCGAGAACCCTTTTGAGGAACCGGAACAGCCGGAGATTACAGAAGCGGATGTAAAAGAAGCGGATGCGGCAATTTATGTAATTTCTAGAAATTCCGGAGAGGGAAAAGACCGCAGGGCAGAGAAGGGAGATTATTATCTCAGCGACAGAGAACTTCAGAATATCCGTTTTATGACAGAACACTATAAGAACTGTATTGTTCTTTTGAATGTAGGTGGAGTCATTGATCTGACTTCATTGAAGGCAATTGAAGGTGTACAGGCAATTATGCTTGTGGGACAGACAGGAAATATGGGAGGTTATGCAGTTGCTGATGTGCTGACTGCTAAGACGATTCCTTCAGGAAAGCTGACTGATACATGGGCAAAGTCTTATGAGGATTATCCATCCTCTGCAACATTTAGCCACAGGGATGGAAATCTTGACGACGAATATTACAGTGATGGAATCTATGTCGGATACCGCTATTTTGATACGTTTGGTGTGATGCCTCTATATTGCTTTGGATATGGAAAAAGCTATACAGAATTTGAAATGAAAACAATGAATGTAACAGCAGATGAAAAGCAGGTACAGGTTGAAGTTGAGGTTACGAACATTGGTGACAAATATCCTGGAAAAGAAGTTGTTCAGGTTTATTATTCCGCACCGGATGGAATCATGGAGAAACCAACACAGGAACTTGCAGGATTTGCTAAGACTAAATTGCTTGCACCGGGAGAAAAAGATGTCGTGACGATCACATTTGCAACGACAGATATGGCATCTTTTGATGCATATGATGCGGCCTGGGTTATGGAAGAAGGGGAATATACGATCCGCGTAGGAAACAGTTCACGTAATACGGAGGCTGTGGCAGTCATCGACCTTGATGAGCAGGTGACAACACTCCAACTGAAACGTCTGATGCGTGATACAATTGCAGTCAGAGAGCTTCACCATATGATTCCGATTTTCGATATTGAATTTGATTTCGGTGTTCCGGCGATTCCGTTTAGAATTATGCTTCAGGCAGAGAACTTTAAGAAAGAACTTGTAGAATATGAAGTGATGCGCAGGACACTTATGGATAAGAGGAAAGATGAAGTTCTGACGCTGGAAGATGTAAAAGCAGGCAACGCGACTCTGGATGAACTGACAGCGCAGCTTACCGTGGAAGAAATGGCAGAACTTTGTGTTGGAACAGAGAGAAGAAATGGCGACGGAAATGTAATTGGTTCAGCATCCTCCTGTGTGCCGGGTGCAGCAGGAGACACCACTTCCAATTTACTTGAAACACGAAAAGTGCCGAATCTTATTCAGGCAGATGGACCGGCAGGGCTTCGTTTAGAGACACCTTGTACTGCCATTCCAATCGCAACAACACTGGCACAATCCTGGGATATGGATCTGATTCATAGAATGGGAAAGCTTGTCGGAGAAGAGATGAAGCAGTTACATGTAGATCTATGGCTCGCAGCTGGCATGAATATTCATCGTAATCCGCTTTGTGGACGAAACTTCGAATACTATTCTGAGGATCCGGTATTGACAGGTCTTTGTGCTGCAACAGAGACGAAAGGTGTTCAGTCTCAAAAAGGAAAGGGAACAACAATCAAACATTTTGCAGGAAATAATCAGGAAGACAACCGTATGTTTACGAATGCACATATCAGCGAGCGTGCGCTGAGAGAAATCTATCTGAAAGGATTTGAGATTGCGGTAAAGACAGCACAACCATATGCAATCATGACTTCCTATAATCTGATCAACGGAGTTCATTCAGCAAACAACTATGACATGCTGCAGAACATCGCACGTGATGAGTGGGGATTTGAAGGTCTTGTGATGACAGACTGGTATACTTCACAGGATACAACAGAGATGGGAATGGTATCACCATCCGGAAAATATAGTCATTCCAGCAGTGTACAGTGCATTAAAGCAGGAAATGACCTTCAGATGCCGGGATGTCAGCAGAACGTGGATGATATCGTAGAAGCAGTGAACGAAGGAAAAGAAATTACCAAAGCAGATTTACAACGCTGTGCGAAACATATTTTAAGTGTTGCACTTAAGACAATGTAAAACCACCTTGGTAATGTGGGGAATGAGAGTCTTTTTCGTATTACTCAAAAATTAATAAACAATATCGTATAAGATCAAGCCTTTTGTGTCGCAGGATGCAGAAGGCTTTTCCTTTCCTTCCAGGATCGCATTGATACATTCGACGGGTCTTTTCCCTATGCCGATATCCAAAAGCGTTCCCAGAATAAATGGAGCCATCTGATAGAGAAAATCATTGGCTGTCATACGAATATAAAGCGTAGACTCTTCTGTAACAAAAGTAATTGTTTTTATTTCTTTTTCGGTTCCTTTCTTTTTTCGAATCGAAGAGAAATGTTTAAAATCATGCTTTCCAAGTAATGAGTGGGCAGCGGTTTCCATAAGAAGAATATTTGGAAGTTCTGCTGTTTGTTCAGGTGACAGATCAAATAATGAATCTGATAACAGATCAGTTAATCGACCGCGATAGTTTTTGTGGAACAGGTCATAGATCGGTGATAAATCCATGGCATATTCATAAGTGATCTCGCGTGCATTTAAGTCTGCTCGAAAGCGTTCGGGTGTTGATACTGCATCTAAAATGGCAATATCCTGTGGAAGATACTGGTTCAGAACAGTTTTAAATTCTGCAGGAGTCAGTTGGCTTTCCGTAAGAAAATTGACTGTAAGATTCCGAGCATGAACTCCCGGTTCTGTTCGGAATCCGGAAAATAAAGTAACAGGAGTTCCTGTTACTTTTTCTAATACATTTTCAATTTTATAAGATACTGTGCGATCATTGTGGTCTTTTTCCGGGCGTTTCCAACCAAGATAACGTGTACCGTCATATTGGAGTGTTAATTTAATATTCTGCATATATCGTTCTCCATTTATAAATAATGTCTGTTTCCAGACAAGTCATCCTTTGTATTTTAACTGATGGAGATGGAAATGTATAGAGAAAAGAAAAGAAATAAGACTGCAAAGGCGAAGAGAGTGATTCTGATTTTATTTAAAATGTTTCCGAAAGATATTTTTGGTCATTTCCATCATGCGGTCAATTTGATTTTGTTCTTCTTTGCTTTTACCTTCTTTTAATACTTCAAGAATTAATGAAACTTCATCCGGATTGAAACGAAGTCCCTGTCGGTTTGCATTTGTGATAAGTGCGAGCATGACCGGGGCAAGTTCATTTCCGGATTTTCCTTTCGTCTGTTTCGCGGCTGTCCTGATCAGTTCCAGCTTGAGCGGATCGATCGTTTTCATTGCAGGATGGTTCATCCAGTTTTCCATTGTTAAGATCTCCTTTCGGTGAGTTATTGTTTATAGTGTCTTCTGGCTCTTCATCAGAAGGTGGAGCAGATGAAAAGAATTGTGTAAACATATCTGCCATAGACATCATCTCTTTTATGTTTTTGAAAGTAGAAAAGAGCTGTTTTTCTTCTGATGTGAGATAAGGTGACAGATGGTCAAAAATAGAATCTGCGTTGTCTTGAAAAAGATTTTCTATTCCTCGTCCAGAAGAAAAGTCACAGGCAGAAAGTGCATCATAACTGACAGGAGCCTGGTAGTGAAGAACATTTTGCAGTTCGATGAATTTAATGAAGACGGCAAGCATGCTCTGTGTAGCTGGCGGGAAAAGAGGAAGGAAAAGTTTCAGCATGCGAAGTCCGGAAGCAGTTGCTTCGTCAAATGGGGTCATAGGCGTCGGTGTTTTCAAAAAAATAAACCCTCCTGACTTTCAGCTGAACTGATACATATATATGAAATGCAGAAAAAATATATTCCTGTTCATGAATATCGATGTGTGAAAAATCGGATCATGCGTATACTGAATTAAAGACCTTTTGTAATCAGGGGCATATCTTAATAATAAGAAGAGGAAAGGAAAACGAAAATGTCCAGAAAGTTAATTATTGATGGGAATGCAGTATATGAAATTGATGAGAAGTGTATGTTAAAGAAAAAGCTTGGAGAACTGAAAGAAAAGAAGATAACATCAGACGAGAAGAGAGCGGAACAGAGTGTTGTTACCGGAAAACCGAATCGTTTGAAAAGATAAGCCAGAAGGGGCATGCGGTTTTTCCGCATGCCCCATTTGAAGTGAAAGAGTTACTGTTCACTCTCGTGTCAATCACTTCGCTGATTGACACGGAGGATGTGTGTTTTGACTTGAATGCATCTCGCCCCATCACCAAAGGCGATTTAAGATGGCGAGATGCGTTGCTGGTCGCACATCGTGTGAACAGTAACGTGGAAGAAGGAACAGATATCAGCATCCGCCACAGTTGCAGCCATTACCGCAACCGCCGCATCCGAATCCATTATTGCCCCATCCGCCGCAGCAGCAAAGAAGAAGGATGATCCACAGACAACTGTCATTGCCGCAGCCATTACCACATCCGCCACAACCATTACCACCCCAGCCACCGCAGCAGCAGAGGAGAAGGATGATCCACAGGCAGGAGTTATTCAGTCCGCATCCATTTCCGTTTCCGCCACAGCCGCAGCTGTTTGCACATCCGTTGTCACAACCGCATCCGCAGTTTGTAGCTGTTAATTCACTCATTGTTAAATCCTCCGAAAGATTTTTTGATTTACAATGTTATAGTATGCGGAGAAAAAGAAAATGTGAGATGAGAAATTATTTGTAGTGATAAAGATGTGAAGTGGCAAAAATTATTCGAGCAGCCGGGAAAAATCTAAAATTCCCCAGCCGGATTCAGTTCCCGGAATCTGCAAACAGGAAGCGTGAAGTTTTAATTTAACTTCTGCATTGGTGAGAAACGGGTATTTTGAAAGAAGACAGGCAATTGCACCGGAAACAACAGGAGCAGCCATGGATGTTCCTGTTTTGGAAAGATAAGGCGGAGCATTTGGAAATTGAGAGTAAAAAGCATTGCAGCTTACAATTCCTGTGCCGGGGGCAAAAACATCAGGTTTGACAATGCAGTCATCTGTAGGACCGCGGCCGGAATAATTGAGAGGATGCCTTTGGGTGTGGATCAGAGGAAAAGTGTCGGGAACACCAACAGTGATAACTTTCGGGCTGCTTCCGGGAACTGTGACGGAACCGGGAGCAGGTCCGTAGTTGCCGGCAGAGACAACTACGACGAGCCCAAGATCCCAGAGGGATTCTACAGCATTCAATAAAAGAAGTTTTTGATGAATGGAAAGATCCGGTCGTGTACCTACGGAAATATTAATGATCCGGATATGGAATTGCGTGTAGATATCACGGATCCATTGAATTCCATTTATGACATTTTTGATAGATCCGTTTCCATTCTGATCCAATACTTTCCCAATAATAAGATTGCAGAAGGGAGCGATTCCGGCATAAGTTCCGGAAGAGAGAAGTCCGCTTCCCGCAAGAATTCCGGCTACATGGGTTCCGTGTCCACTATTGTCGATGAGAGGGGAGAAATGAGAGAAAGAAAAAAGAACTTTTTCGGAAGAACCAGTGGTACTGGAAAAATCCCGGAAAGAAAGGATACGATCTTTAAAATCAGGATGAGGAGAAATTCCGGTATCAAGAATAGCAACAGTGACATTTTGTCCGAGAAATTTGTGTTCCTTTGTGTCCGGACACCAGTAGTGAATGGATTGTTTTACCCATTTCATGAAGGAAAAGCCTTTGTTTTTTCTTTATTATATGCCTGATATTAAATTGGTGTAACTGTAAAGAAAAAACACTTGACACCACTTTGCGTTTCGTGTATGATAGCAGAGGTGAAGATAATGAATAAGTTTTTAGAGCAGGCATTATTGTTTGATTTCTACGGGGAATTGCTTACGGATCATCAGAAGGAGATTTATGAGCAGTTCGCGCTGGAAGATCTTTCGCTCAGTGAAATTGCTGAGATGAAGGGGATCAGCCGCCAGGGTGTACATGATCTTGTGAAGCGGTGTCAGAAGACACTGGAAGGATATGAGATGAAGCTTCATCTTGTAGAGAAGTTCCTTTCCGTGAAGGAGAAGGTTAGTAAGATTGATGATACACTTGCAGAGTGGGAACGTGAGAAGAATGACCCGGAAGAGATGGTGAAGCGGATCCGTAAGATTGCGGATGCGATCATAGAGGAGTTATAGAATGGCATTTGACAGCTTAAGTGAAAAACTTCAGAATGTATTTAAGAACCTGCGAAGCAAGGGAAGACTGACAGAGGATGATGTTAAGGCAGCTCTGAAGGAAGTTAAGATGGCGCTTCTTGAAGCGGATGTAAACTTCAAGGTTGTTAAGGGCTTCATAAAGGATGTTCAGGAGAGGGCTGTTGGTCAGGATGTGATGAACGGACTGAATCCGGGACAGATGGTGATCAAGATCGTTAATGAAGAGCTGGTTAAGCTTATGGGATCTGAGACAACAGAGATCAAGCTTCAACCGGGCAGTGCGATCACAGTGATCATGATGGCAGGTCTTCAGGGAGCAGGTAAGACAACAACAACTGCAAAGCTTGCAGGAAAATTTAAGTTAAAAGGTAAGAAACCACTTCTGGTAGCATGTGATGTTTACCGTCCGGCTGCAATTAAGCAGTTGGAGATCAACGCAGAGAAGCAGGGCGTAGAGATGTTCTCCATGGGAGACAAGAACAAGCCGGCGGATATTGCGAAGGCAGCAGTTGAGCATGCAGCAAAGAATGGTAACAATATTGTGATCCTTGATACTGCAGGACGTCTTCATGTAGATGAAGATATGATGGCAGAGCTTCAGGAGATCAAGGAAGCTGTGGAAGTTCATCAGACGATCCTGGTTGTCGATGCGATGACCGGACAGGATGCGGTGAATGTAGCAAGTTCCTTTAACGATAAGATTGGAATCGACGGTGTGATCGTCACAAAGCTTGACGGTGATACACGAGGCGGTGCTGCATTGTCTATCAAGGCAGTGACAGGAAGACCGATCCTTTACGTCGGTATGGGAGAGAAGCTTTCTGATCTGGAGCAGTTTTATCCGGACAGAATGGCATCCCGAATTCTGGGAATGGGAGATGTCCTTTCCCTGATTGAGAAGGCAGGCGCTGAGCTGGATGAAGAGAAAGCCAAGAAGATGGCTGATAAGATGAAGAAAGCTCAGTTTGACTTTGAGGATTACCTTGACAGTATGGAACAGATGCGTAAGATGGGCGGTTTGTCCAGCATCATGGGAATGCTGCCTGGAATGGGTAATCTCGGAGGTAAGATGCCTGATTTTGATTCCGAAGAGAATGAGAAGAAGATGGCTCAGATGGAAGCAATCATCTACTCCATGACTTTGGAAGAGAGAAGAAACCCGGATCTGCTGAATCCATCCAGAAAGCACAGAATTGCCAAGGGTGCGGGTGTGGATATCGCAGATGTGAACCGTATGGTAAAACAGTTCAACGAATCCAGAAAGATGATGAAGAAACTTCCTGGAATGATGGGTGGCAAAGGTGGAAAAAGGGGCAAATTCAAGCTTCCCTTTTGACATATAAATGAAACAATAACAAAAAATTAAGAAAAATTATGAGGTGAAAAAAATGGCAGTAAAGATCAGATTAAAGAGAATGGGACAGAAGAAGGCTCCTTTTTACAGAATCGTAGTAGCAGATTCTAGATCTCCAAGAGATGGAAGATTCATCGAGGAAATCGGAACATACGATCCGAACCTTGAGCCAAGCGCAATCAAAGTAGACGAGGAAGCAGCTAAGAAATGGCTCAACAATGGTGCTCAGCCAACAGAAGTTGTTGGAAAGATCTTCAAAGCAGCAGGAATCGAGAAATAATCGAATCTGTATGAGTAATGTCTGTAGCTGAGTGATCAGCTGCAGATAAATAACGATGTCTCCGCGGAGGGCGAGTATCATGAAAGAATTAGTTGAAGTTATTGCAAAGGCACTGGTAGATCAGCCGGATGAAGTCTCAGTTACTGAGAAAAAGGAAGGCAGAACTACTGTACTGGAACTTCATGTAGCAGATGGCGACATGGGTAAAGTGATCGGTAAGCAGGGTCGTATTGCAAAAGCAATCCGTTCTGTTGTTAAGGCAGCAGCAACAAAGGAAGACAAGAAAGTCGTTGTCGATATTGTTTAAGGACAGTATCAGGACGAAAGAAAAAAGTAACGAAGTCATTGCTTGGTAAGGCAGGGCTTAAAAAAGGGACAGCCTTCATAAAGAAGAGACTGCCCCTTTCTTTTTACGCGAGCAACGAGCCAAAGTCCGTGCTTGCACGGGACTTGGCGACTGCCGCGATAACTTGAGAAACTCGCGAAGCGTGTTTCTCATAGTTTCATAAGAAAGGAATCAGGAATGGAACAATTTCTTCAGGTGGGAGTGATTTCTTCCACACATGGTCTGCGTGGTGAAGTTAAGGTATTCCCGACAACGGATGATGCTGCGCGTTTTCAGACATTGAAAAATGTTGTCCTTGATACAGGAAGGGAAAAGTTGGATCTTGAGATTCAGTCAGTTCGTTTCTTCAAGCAATTTGTAATTGTGAAATTCAAGGGCATTGATAATATCAATGATATTGAGAAATATAAAGGAAAAAGTCTCTTTGTAACAAGAGAAAATGCTGTCGAACTGGAAGAGGACGAGTATTATATCGGCGATCTGATCGGTATGGAGGTCTATACAGATGACAGTGAGGAACGCTTTGGAGTACTCAAAGACGTGATGGAGACAGGAGCAAACGAAGTGTATATCATTACGTCTGAGAATCACGGAGAAGTGCTGCTTCCTGCAATTCACGAGTGTATTCTGGATATTGATGTAGAAGCGAAGAAGATGAAAGTGCATCTGATGGAGGGATTACTGTAATGAATTTCCATGTATTGACTTTATTTCCGGAGATGATCGAGCAAGGTGTGAATACAAGTATTACAGGCCGTGCGATCAACAATGGACTTCTTTCGATCAATGCAGTAAATATCCGTGATTATGCATTTAATAAGCATAACAGTGTGGATGATTATCCATATGGCGGCGGTGCAGGCATGTTGATGCAGGCAGAACCGGTGTATCTGGCTTATGAGGCTGTGAAAGAGCAGATCGACAAGAGAAAGCAGGAGAACATCAAGTCGGAAGAAGTCACGTCAACGGAACCAGCGGATTGTTCTGAAGTGCGCAACATTGATTTGCAGGATGAAAATTCGAAGAAGCGTCCACTGCGTGTAGTCTATCTCTCTCCACAGGGAGATGTATTTAACCAGAAGATGGCAGAGGAGATGGCTCAGGAGGAAGACCTTGTGTTGCTTTGCGGTCATTATGAAGGAATCGACGAACGCGTTCTGGAAGAAATCGTGACAGATTATGTTTCCATCGGAGATTATGTACTGACCGGAGGCGAGCTTCCGGCAATGGTCATGATCGATACGATCTCAAGACTGGTTCCGGGAGTGCTTCACAATGATGTCTCAGCAGAATTTGAGTCATTTCAGGATAATCTTCTGGAGTATCCGCAGTATTCCAGACCGGAAGAGTGGAGAGGGAAGAAAGTTCCGCCCATCCTTCTGTCCGGACATCATGCGAATATTGAAAAATGGAGAAGAGAGCAGTCAATCCTTCGTACAATGGAGCGGCGCCCGGATCTTCTCAAGGAGAGCAATCTGACGGATAAAGAGAAGAAATGGATCCGCCAGGTGAAACGGGAACGCAAAGAAGCAGAAAAAATGAAATAGGGACTTGAAAAAAGCCCGGAAATATGGTAAACTACAAAAGTTGTGAAAAGAAGCGCGATGGTCCTCTGGCACAAAAGTGAAGTGTTAAGAACGTCAAATATTAAGGAGGTCACACAAAATGAACGAAATCATTAGAAAAATCGAAGCAGAACAGTTAAAGGAGAACGCACCTGAATTTCATGTTGGTGATACAGTAAAAGTATATGCCAAGATCAAAGAGGGTAACCGCGAAAGAATCCAGGTTTTCGAAGGAACAGTCCTGAAAAGACAGGGTGGCGGAGCAAGAGAGACTTTCACAGTAAGAAAGACATCTAACGGAATCGGTGTTGAGAAGACATGGCCGGTACATTCTCCACATGTTGAGAGAGTAGAAGTTGTTCGCAGAGGTAAAGTAAGAAGAGCGAAACTGAACTACTTAAGACAGCGTGTTGGTAAAGCTGCTAAGGTAAAAGAATTAGTAAAATAGTAACTATGAGAGGGACAATTACAGAACTTGTACATTGTCCCTTTTCTTATAGCTTACGCGAGCAACGAGCCAAAGTCCGTGCTTGCACGAGACCTTGGTGACTGCCGCGATAATTTGAGAAACTCGCGGAGCGTGTTTCTTATAGTTGGGAAGGAAAATAAGGAACCTATGGGGCAGAATCTGAGTTTTCGAAAGAATAACAGAAGAAAGAAAAAGAAGAAGCCGCAGATGAAGAAGAAAAACCATCTGAAATTTACAAACCGAAGTAAGAAATTAAAGTTTGAAAAGAAGAATTATCATATAACAAAGAATTCTTTGATTCTTGCAGGAGAGATACTATGTGTTTGTCTGGTGGCAGTACTTTTGATTGCATTTTTCGGGCATCGTGTAAGCAATGCGGGCGATGCCATGAGTCCGACAATTGAAAATGGAGAGGTTGTTCTTGTAGATCGTCTGATCGTGGATATGAAGACACCTTCCAGAGGAACTGTGGTGGCATTTCGACCAGACGGAAACCGCGAAGTTCATCTTTTAATTAGAAGGATTGTCGGTCTTCCGGGAGAGACTATCCAAATCAAGGATGGAACTGTTTATATTAATGGAAAAGAGCAGAAGAAACATATTCATGTATCAGAGATAAAAGATGCGGGGATAGCTTCTGATGAGATAAAGCTTGGCAAAGACGAGTACTTTGTGCTCGGAGATAATGAAGAGTCAGGCGAAGACAGCAGATCTGAGACGGTCGGAGTGGTAAAGGCAGATGAGATCTATGGAAAGGTCTGGTTCAATGTAAGCTCCGGGGAACATTTCGGATTTGTAAAAAGATAAAATAGAATGAAAAAATAACAGGAGGAATGCAATGCATTTTCAGTGGTATCCTGGCCATATGACAAAGGCCAGAAGAATGATGCAGGAGAATATTAAGCTGATCGATCTGATTATTGAGTTGGTTGACGCAAGAGTGCCGCTCAGCAGTCGTAATCCGGACATTGATGAGCTTGGAAAGAATAAGGCGAGACTGATTCTTTTGAATAAGGCAGATCTTGCGGAAGACAGAAGAAATGATGAGTGGATGGAATATTTCAAGAAGCAGGGATATTCTGTCGTGAAAGTGAATTCTAAGAAAGGCGGCGGAATCAAGTCGATCCAGTCTGTGATCCAGGAAGCATGTAAGGAGAAGATGGAACGTGACAGAAAGCGTGGAATCCTGAACCGTCCGGTACGTGCCATGGTGGTAGGAATTCCGAACGTAGGAAAATCTACCTTTATCAATGCGCTGGCAGGAAAAGCCTGTGCAAAAACAGGAAATAAGCCTGGAGTGACAAAGGGAAAACAGTGGATCCGTCTGAATAAGAATGTAGAACTTTTGGATACACCGGGAATTCTCTGGCCGAAGTTTGAAGACCAGACAGTAGGTTTGCGTCTTGCGTTTATCGGTTCGATTAAAGACGAGATTCTTCAGACAGAAGAACTGGCAAGTGAGCTTGTGAAATTTTTAAATCAGTCATATCCGGGAGTTCTTGAAGAGAAGTACACGATAGAATCTTCAGAAGATAATTATGAAGTGTTAAGAAGAATTGCAGAAAGCAGACACTGTCTGGTCAGAGGAAGCGAATTAGATGTGGAAAAAGCAGCGGCAATTCTTTTGGATGATTTTCGTAATGGCCGCCTTGGAAGGCTTACACTGGAGCTTCCAGAGGAGAACTAATACGGTATGAAAGAAATTATAAAAGAACTGGCTGGATGGCTTCTGTATATTGTACTGATCATTGCTCTTACCTGGATCGTGGTTACCTTTGTGGGGCAGAGAACAGAAGTCAGTGGTTCTTCTATGGAAACTACACTGTCAGATAAGGATCAGCTGATTGTTGATAAAATGACTTACCGCTTCAGAGATCCGAAACGATATGACATCGTAGTATTTCCATATCAATACCAGGACAATACCTATTATATTAAGCGGATCATCGGGCTGCCGGGAGAGACAGTACAGATTTTATCCGGAATGGTTTATATTGATGGGATGCGTCTGGATGAACATTATGGGAATGAAATAATGGAGAATCCAGGCATTGCAGAAGAACCATTAACACTGGGTGAGGATGAATATTTTGTACTTGGAGATAATCGGAATAACAGCAGCGACAGCAGAGCATCCGATGTTGGTTTAATCCATAGAAAAGATCTGATCGGAAGGGCATGGATTCGCGTGTGGCCATTGAGTCAAATTGGGGTGATACATCATGAGTAAAAGTATTAGCGAGATCAAGATAGAATTTGAACAGGCAGGAGAACAACAGTGGGAAGCACTTTGTCAGGAATACGAGACGGATTCCAGAACAGGTGTAAAAAATCTGACAGCAAGATATCGGAAGAAGCAGCAGGCACTTGTTCAGGAGAGAGAACGCCTCGAGGTAATGAAAACATTCGAGAGAAAATATGCGGATTATAGTTTTATCTGTGGAATTGACGAGGCAGGAAGAGGTCCTCTGGCAGGACCGGTAGTAGCCGGTGCAGTGATTCTCCCAAAGGATTGTGAGATTCTTTATCTGAATGATTCAAAAAAACTGTCTGCTGCAAAGAGAGAAGAGTTGTATGATGAGATTATGGAGAAAGCGGTTGCAGCGGCAGTAGGTATGGCAAGTCCGGCGAGAATCGATGAAATTAATATTCTACAGGCAACTTATGAGGCAATGCGTGAAGCAATTTCAAAGCTGGCAGTAGAACCAGGGATTCTTTTGAATGATGCTGTGACGATTCCGGAGATGATCATTCCGCAGGTTCCGATTATTAAAGGAGATGCGAAGAGTGTGTCTATTGCAGCGGCAAGTATTCTTGCAAAAGTGACAAGGGATCGGCTGATGGTAGAATATGATAAAGTGATGCCAGAGTATGGATTTGCAGGCCATAAAGGATATGGATCCAAAGAACATATTGAGGCAATCAAGAAATATGGACCGACACCGATACATAGAAAGACATTTATCAAGAAGTTTATTTAATGATATCAGGGTTGTATAAAAGAAAGAGCTGCCAATGGCAGCTCTTCTTAAATCCGAAAGTTCGACGGATTAGAAGAGGGGAATCAGGTAGATGAAGGATTCGAAAAAAGAAAAGAATAACCGCAAGACAGGTGGAAACTATGAGCAGGCAGCAGGTTTTTATCTGGAACAGCATGGCTATCAGATACTACAGTACAATTATCGCTGTCGCATAGGCGAGATTGATATTGTTGCAAAAGAGGGGGAGAATCTGGTATTCTGTGAAGTGAAGTACAGGACGGGTCCTGGCAAGGGGAGTCCGCTGGAAGCTGTAGATGCAAGAAAGCAGAGAAAGATATTTCAGGCAGCAATGTATTATCTGACGGAATATCATATTAGTGATGTCCCATGTAGATTTGATGTGATCGGTATTGAAGGGACAAGGATCCAGCTGGTGAAGAATGCATTTTGCGGATAGAGAAGAAAGGACAGAATATGAGTTTAGGATTGATTTATAAGAACGCGGCACATATTTTTGATGAAGTAGAAAAGAAAACTCCTTATCTGGAATATCCATTGTTTCAGGAGACGGGCATTGTAACGAGTGCTTTTTCTACACGACTTGGAGGAGTCAGTGAGGGCTATTATTCTTCTCTGAATCTAAGCTTTGATCGTGGAGACGATCCGGCAAGGGTATTAGAGAATTTTAAAAGGATCGGAGCATCAATGGGTGTTAATGTCGAAGATATGGTTCTGTCAAAGCAGACACATACAACGAATGTCCGTGTGGTTACAGAGGAAGATAAGGGAAAAGGTGTTATGCGGGAACGCAATTATACAGATGTGGATGGGATGATCACAAATGTTCCGGAAATCTGTCTTGTGACTTCCTATGCAGATTGTGTACCACTTTACTTTGTGGATCCGGTGAAAAAGGCAATCGGGCTGAGTCATTCCGGCTGGAGAGGAACTGTTGGAAAGATTGGAAAAAATACTGTTCAGCTGATGCAGGAGAATTTTGGATCCAAACCGGAAGATCTGCTTGCAGCAGTAGGACCATCGGTATGTATGGATTGCTATGAGGTCAGTGAGGATGTAATTGAGCAGTTTAAGGAAGCTTTTGAAAAGAAATACTGGGAGGATCTTTTCTATAAGAAAGAGAACGGAAAATATCAGTTGAATTTATGGAAGGCAAATGAGCTGATCTTCCTGGAAAGTGGAATTCTGCCAGAGCATATGGCAATCACAAATGTTTGTACACATTGCAATAGTAAGATCCTATATTCTCATCGGACGATGGGGAACAACAGGGGAAATTTGTGCGCATTTCTTGCATTAAAATAAGGAGGTTAAAAGTATGTATCTGACAACAGTGAAAGAACTTGGAACAGCATTACTGACAAAGGGGACAGCCTTTGCACTGAACCAAACAGCAACGCAGACGAATAACAGTTCCGTCAATGATGTGCTTGATTCTGCACAGGAAGTAACAGCAAGCACAGCAGATGAAGTGAATCGCTTTGTACAATATTTTAATGATAATATTCCGAATCTGATTGCCTTTGGGTTGAAGGTGATTTTCGCGATAGTATTTTACCTGATTGGATCTAAGGTGATATCTGTTATACGTAAAGTGGTAGGCAAATCAATGGAGAGATCCAATGCGGATGTTGGAGTTCGTCAGTTTGTTGATTCTATGTTGAAATTTGGGTTATACGCACTTCTGATCTTTATGATCGCAACAAAATTTGGCGTAGAATCTTCTTCTGTAGCAGCGATCATCGCTTCCGCCGGTGTGGCAATTGGTCTGGCATTACAAGGGAGTCTGTCGAACTTTGCAGGAGGTATCTTGATTCTTCTTCTCAGACCATTTGCAGTCGGAGATTATATTATTGTGAATTCAGAGGGAATCGAAGGAACAGTAAAGGTAATTCAGATCTTCTATACAAAGATGACAACAATCGATAATAAGACGATTGTTGTGCCAAACAGTATTCTGACAAGTAACAGTCTGACAAATGTAACAGCAAGACCGGAACGTCAGCTGGATCTTAAAGTAGGAATTTCTTATGAATCTGATCTGAAGAAAGCAAAAGAGATCGTAGAGAATCTTCTACTGAAGGATGAAGATGTTATTCAGGATGAAGAGATTAAAGTGTTCATATCAGAACTTGCAGACAGCAGTGTTGTGATCGGACTTAGAGCCTGGGTGAAGACAGAAGCTTACTGGACAACGCGCTGGAGAATCCTTGAGGAGATAAAAATGTCTTTTGATGAGGAAGGCATTGACATCCCATATAATCAGTTGACAGTTCATATGGCAAATCATTAGTTATTATTTATTAGAATGATAAAAGTCTATAGAAGTTGATTAAAAAAGAGGTTGAAATTTATATCCAAACGCGATATAATAACAAAGGTCGTCAGAATTGACGACCATATGCCGAAATAGCTCAGTTGGTAGAGCACTTCACTCGTAATGAAGGGGTCGTCGGTTCGAGTCCGATTTTCGGCTGAAGAGTAAAGACCGTTGTTGATTTCAGTTGTATCTAGAATCAGCAGCGGTTTTTTATATATTAGGAAAGTTCTTTCCTAATATATAAAAAACGCTCCGCTTAGGATGTGCACTTATAACGAACTTAGAACGGATACGAAAAAGCATCTTGACGAAGGAAATAAAAATGGATACAATATTGTTACGAGTTTATAAAAAAAGATGAAAAATTTTCTCTAATAAAGTAAAAAGAAATAAAATTAATTCTTTTAAAACAAGATTAGACAGAAGCAGAGAAATAGAAAAAATACAGAGGGTGAAAATATGGCATCAGTACAGACAAAAGATTACATTGTGCAGTTAATTAAAGAGGAGATTCTTTCAGGAGTTATGAAACCGGGAGAAGAGCTGGCGCAGGAAGCACTTGCAGAGCGTCTTGGTGTTTCAAGAATGCCGATCCGTGAGGCATTACAGAATCTTGTTCAGGAGGGATTTGCGGTACGTCTTCCAAACCGTCATATCCAGGCAGTAGTTTTGAGTGCACAGCAGATTCATGATGTATTTCATGTGATTGCAGCAATGGCAGCAGAAAATACGATCTTAGTTGCAAAGAAAGAGCAGATGCTTCGAAGGAAAAATGTGGAACAAACGAGTCAGACAGAATTCGAAGAAGATGGACAGAGCAAGCTTTTCCTTGAGCAAGAGATTGAGAAAACTCCAAGCGAGCAGCTTTTTCAGATACTTTCCGGCATGGAGAATGCATTGAGACTAGAGAAGAAGGCAGAGTGGGAGATGGTTTATCAGGAGAGACTCATCAGTTTGTTTGAGAATCCATATCTGTCACAGCTTCAGGGGAAGACGATGGATGGTTATGTAGCTTATGCAATTGAGAAGATGGGAGATAAGCAGCAGAAGTTAGAGCAGCTTCGCCGTATCACAGAAGGTATTGCAGAGAATAATGAGCAGAAGATCCGAATGGGACTTCGAGAATACTATCTTTCTTATGCTGATGCTTTTGTAGAAAGATGGGAGAAGAAGGCAGAAGAAACAGAAAAATAGGTTGAATTGTTATAGGGGGGGATTACATACATATGTAGGTTGTAATCACCCCTTTTTCTATAAACAAAGTTTTATCTAGATTTGTTAGTGAGCAATTGCTATGGTAACAAAGGCACCTCATGTTCGTCATTTTGTACAAGCTGTGTTAAAAAAACACTGGATTATATCGCAAATATGATGATAAAATATAAATCAGATGATGGGTTAGAAAATTGGAAAGGGAGGACGATGGAAAAAGCACGACAAGTAAAAAGAGTCCTGCTGCAGGCAATTAAGATCGCGGTGGGCAGCAGTATAGCAATTTATCTAGCGCATATACTGGGATTGGAGTATGAGGCATCTGCCGGAAGTATCACACTGCTTACGTTGGTAACAACAAAATGGGAGACGGTGAAATTATCTTTTTATCGTATGGCGACATTTGTTTTGGCGGTAGTTCTGGCGGCGTTGACATTTGGACATATGACGAGTTCCTGGCTTGCGTATGGAATCTATGTATTTCTGATCGTTGCGGTCAGTCATAGTCTTGGATGGTCGGCAACAATTTCGGTAAATGCCGTTATCGGCACACATTTTCTTATGACAAGAGATTTTAGTCCGGAGTTTATTCGCAATGAGCTGTTTTTAGTAATGATTGGAATCACAATCGCGATTGTACTGAATTTGTTCTATGATTATGAAGGACAGAAACAGGATCTGATTCGTTATATGAGGGAGACAGAGAATCAGCTACAGATTCTTTTGTGTGAACTTGCAGCGTATCTTCATAATAAAGATATGGAGATCAATGTCTGGGATCGGATCATCGCCTTTGAGGGGAGAATGCATGAATTTATCAAGGCAGCGTATGATTACCAGGATAATACATTTCATTCGCATCCGGGATACTATATAGATTACTTTGAAATGCGTCTGGCGCAGCTGCAGGTACTTCATAACCTGCATTATGAGATCAAGAAGATCCGTAAGATGCCGAAGCAGGCACTTGTGATCGCAGATTATATCATGTATATGGCAGATTATGTTGTTGAGATGAATATTCCGGATCAGCAGATCGAGAAGTTGGAAGAGATTTCGGAGCAAATGAAGCAAGAAGAACTTCCAAAGACGCGCGAAGAGTTCGAAGGACGAGCACTTCTGTATCATATTTTGATGGATCTGGAGGAATTTCTTGTATATAAGAAGCGATTTGTGAATGGATTGGATGAGAAGAAGCTTCGTATCTACTGGAAACAGGAGATGGAGCAAAAAGATAGTGCAAACGAGTTGCAGAAATGATGAAAAGAAACGGATTAAAGTCAGAAGAAACAAAAACAAAGCATTTCCTGATTTTAATCCGTTTTTATTAATTATAATATGTTACTAAAAGAATCAGATCTTTCCCGGGAATAATGTGCCGGCTCTTCCACCTTTTACAATATCATAAAGGACTTCCGGACGCTTTCCGTTTGTAACAATTGTGTTTGTTCCCTGGGAAGTGGCAAGGGATGCGGCCTGAAGTTTTGTACGCATTCCGCCTGTTCCACGTCGGGAACCTGCGCCACCGGCTAAAGCATAGACGCTGTCATCGATTGTATCAATCTGATCGATTAGCTGTGCATTTGGATACAATCTTGGATCGTGGTCATAAAATCCATCAATGTCGGAGAAAATGACCAGATGCTTTGCGCGGCAGAGTACTGCAACGACAGCTGAGAGCATGTCGTTATCACCGAAGAGACGATCCTCGGATTCGATTTCTTTATAGCTTACGGAGTCATTTTCGTTTACAATCGGGATTACACCCATCTCGAGAAGCGCATTGAATGTATTGATCAGATTTTCCTTTTTTTCTTCTTCTTCAATATCATCTGCATTGAGCAGGATCTGGGCAACTGTCTTGTCATAGTCACCGAAGAACTTGTCATACAGATACATCAGACTACACTGTCCAACTGCAGCAGCAGCCTGTTTCATACGCATACTGTCTGGTTTAGCAGTCATGTTCAGTTTATTTCTTCCGACTGCGATCGCTCCGGAGGAAACGAGTACAACTTCATATCCCATGTTCTGGATATCAGAAAGTACACAGACAAGACGGTCTGTTGTACGAAGATCGCTCTTTCCGGCGTCATTGGTAAGTGTAGATGTTCCAACTTTTACTACGATTCGATTATTATAAAGTCCCATAATACATAACTCCTTGCTGAATATCTTTTAAAATAATTTCCGGATGTCAGTTAACAACCAGCCTTGTCTCATCGACTGTTTTATAGTATCATACAGTTATCAATTACAAAAGCGAATGTTTCTCATGAATTACATGACAAAAACAAATATAAAGTAAGTGAAGAGATTTTTCGTAGCGAAAACAGATGGGAAAATGTAAAGCGAAAGGAGTGTTAAATTCATGGATGGAAGTATTCAGAAATACATGGCATTTGTTAAGACAGTAGAGTGTGGAAGTTTTACAAAGGCAGCGGAACAGTTGAGTTATTCCCAGTCAGGGATCAGCCGAATGATCAATGATCTGGAAAAGGAATGGAAGGTAGTTCTGCTTGAACGAAGCAAGTCAGGAGTAAAGCTTACAAGCAGTGGGATGAAGTTACTTCCTTATGCAGAACGGGTCTGCAGAGAATACGAGAAACTTCAATTGGAAGTTGATGAGCTTCAAGGGTTAAAGTCAGGATTGATCCGTATCGGTACATTTTCCAGCGTAGCAACACATTGGCTGCCGAATATTATCAAGGAATTTCAGAAAAATTATCCAAACATTGATTACGAGATGCTTTTGGGTGATTATACGGATATTGAAGAATGGATCATGGAAGGGCGAATTGACTGTGGATTCACAAGATTGCCAGTAAGGGATGAGATGGATACAATTTTCCTGGAGCAGGACAGGCTGCTTGTCGTGCTTCCGGAAGGACATCCGCTGACAGAACTTCAGAAGATTCCGGTCAGTGCGCTTTGTGAGGAACCGTTTATGCTATTGGAGAAAGGTGCTAAGGCAGAAGTTTCTGAGATCTTTGAAAGAAGTAATTTAAAGCCGAAAGTACATTTCACAACATGGGATGACTACGCGATCATGGCGATGGTTGAGAGCGGGCTTGGAATCAGTGTTTTGCCGGAACTGATCTTGAAACGGATTCCGTATCGAATTGTTACACGAGAACTGGAAATCCCGGCGTATCGTAATATAGGACTTGCCATGCGTAACAGAAAAGGTGCAACTCCGGCGGTGAAGCGGTTCCTGGAGTATCTGCAGTATAGATAATAAGAAATGTGAAACTTTTAGTTACTGTTCACTCCCGTGTCAATCACTACGCTGATTGGCACGGAGGATGCACGTTTTATCTTGAATGGCATCTCGCCCATCGCCAAAGGCGATTTTAAATGGCGAGATGCGTTGCTGGTCACAGGTACTGTGAACAGTAACAACTTTTATGAAGTGGCATGTTCTGAATAATAATTTGCTTGATAGAAGGAAATATATGAGGGTATAATGTTACTATTATGATAAAAAGGGCTTATTCTATGACCGACATTATAAGAGTCATCAGCAATCAGAGAAAAGCACAAAGATTGAAAGAAGGAGAAAAAGATGGCGATTAAACATATTTTATTTGACTTAGACGGAACACTTTTACCGATGGTACAGGACGAATTTGTCCGTTTTTATATGCCGCTTCTTGCAAAGGCATATTTGAAGAAAGGCGTGGAAATGGATCCAAAAGGATTCATTGGTGCAGTATGGAAAGGCTATGAGGCGATGGTGAAAAATGATGGTTCCAGAACAAACCGGGAGGCATTCTGGAGTTATATCGATGAATTCCTGCCGCTTTCTGTGGAAGAATCAGAGGCAATCGCAGATGCATTTTATGAGGATGAATTCAATCAGGCTAAATGTACGACACAGCCGACACCTCTCTCAGATATGGTTATAAAAGAGGCGAAGAAGAAAGGGATTGAAGTCTATCTTGCAACGAATCCGATCTTTCCAAAATGTGCAACGATGAATCGTATCGACTGGGCGGGACTGGATCCAGAAGATTTTAAGATTATCACAACATATGAAGACCATGTATACTGTAAGCCGAATCCGGAATATTTTCGTCAGATTCTGGAACAGTTTAAACTCGACCCGTCAGAATGTCTGATGGTCGGAAATGACGTAGTGGAAGATCTTGCAATCCGCACGCTTGGAGTTCCTGTGTTTCTTGTGACAGATACGATGGAGAATAAGAAAAACCTTCCAATTGATTCGGAATATCAGGGCTCGATGGAAGAGTTGCTGGAATTTGTGAAAGAACTGCCGGAAGTGTAGAGGTTGCAGCGCCGGTCTATTCCGAACGATTAAAGAAACGTCTGCAGGATCTTTTTGATCTGATGTTAAGTGATAACAAAAAAGCGCGAAAGGAGGATGCAAAAGGAACCTATTCTGTGGTAGAATGTAAGGGACAGCCAATTAACTCACAGGAACTTCTTTATCAGGAAGCCTATGCGAAAGCAGCAATGAACAGTGTAAGTCAGTTGGAAGCGGCTGTACAACAGACAGAAAATAAGGTGATAGAATGATCTATAAATTCGGGGAACGTCTGACAGAGATTAGTCAGGAAGAATGGGAGAAAGAAAAGTGTCCGGCTGTGTTCCTCACAGATTCCGATCATGCGGAGGAGACATTGGCAACAGCAGGGATCATATATGAAAGTGAGATCCAGATTGCGAAGATCGGATTCTGTAAGATTGAGAATCAGCAGGAATGTATGGTAGGAACTTTCTGCATTCCAAAGCTTCTTGATGTATTAGGAAGCAGATACCGAATGTACATGTTTGTAAATGAAGATAATGTTGTTATCGTAGATGACGAGACATTTTCGGAAAGACTTATTAACAGAATCAAGAGGAAACGAATGCATCAGGGCGAGACAAAAGAACGATTCCTTTATAATTACATTGCAGAATTCATGAGCCGTGATCTGGAGATTCTTGTGGCTTATGAACGGAGACTTCTTCGCATGGAAGAGGATGTGTCTCAGGATCATACAGATACGATCCAGAATCGATTGATGCCGATTCGACGCGAACTTCTGAATCTGAGAAGCTATTATGACGAGATGATGGACCTGACAAAAGAGCTCGAAGAGGATGAGAATGGATTGTTTTTGGATGATCAGCTGAAATACTTCGGAACACTGACAGACCGCGCAGACCGACTGATGAGCAGGACATCACATTTGCTTGAATATGCCCGTCAGGTAAAGGAGGCTTACCAGTCTCAGATCGATAATAGACAGAATAACAATATGCAGTTTTTAACAGTGATTTCTACGATTTTCTTTCCACTGACATTGATCACGGGATGGTTTGGAATGAACTTTAAAGATATGCCTGGACTCGAGAATGGCTATCCGGCGGTAATGGCACTTAGTATTGTCATTATCGTGATCTGTATCTTGATCTTTAAGAAAAAGAAGATTATCTAAAAAACTGAAAAAACTGTAAAAATAGCGTTGACAATCCTCGATTGAATGCTATAATGATGGTCAGAAGAAGTTAAGGATTATAAAGCAACATAGTTCTTAACCGATAACACGATGACGAGACGAGTAGGATGTGGAATGTTACAGAGAGAGATACATTTGCTGGAAGTATCTTAGCAGGAATCATTTGAAGACTACCTCTGAGTGGCCCCAATCCGGTCCGGTGATTCCGTTATAATCATGAATGAAGTGGTTTTAAAGCAGTATAGTTACTGTGATCTTGAAAACAAAAAGGGTGGAACCGCGGATAGTAAAGTAATTGATAATCAGACTTTATCCGTCCCTTGCATGTGAGTGCAGGGGACAGATGAAGTCTTTTCTTTTTCCATAGAATCCCCAGATGAAAGCATGCATAGTCACTTGAAAGAAAAAAGGAGGAAGCAAAATGATTATTACATTAAAAGATGGATCAAAAAAAGAGTATTCAGAAGCAAAGTCAGTAATCGACGTTGCATTTGACATCAGTGAAGGACTTGCACGCGCAGCCTGTGCAGGAGAAGTAGATGGAGAGGTTGTAGACCTTCGTACAGTTCTTGATAAAGATTGTGAACTGAACATCCTTACAGCAAGAGATGAGAAGGGACTGGCTGTACTTCGTCACACAGCATCCCACGTTATGGCAGAAGCTGTTCAGACACTTTTCCCAGAGGCAAAGGTTGCAATCGGACCTTCTATCGATACAGGATTTTATTATGACTTTGAATGTCAGTCATTTTCAAGAGACGATCTTGACGCAATCGAGAAAGAGATGAAGAAGATCATCAAGAAGGGTGCAAAGATCGAAAGATTTACAAAATCAAGAGAGGATGCGATCGCATTTTTCAAAGAGAAAAATGAGCCATACAAGGTTGAGCTGATCGAGGATCTTCCGGAGGGAGAAGAGATTTCCTTCTATTCCCAGGGAGACTGGGTTGACTTATGTGCAGGCCCACATCTGATGAGCACAAAGGGAATCAAAGCATTCAAGCTGTTATCATCTTCTGGTGCTTACTGGAGAGGTGATGAGAATAAACATATGCTGACACGTATCTATGGTACAGCTTATGCAACAAAGGATGAGCTGAAAGAGCATCTGACACAGTTAGAGGAAGCAAAGAAACGTGACCATAACAAACTTGGACGTGAGATGAAGCTTTTCACAACTGTAGATGTAATCGGACAGGGACTTCCGCTGATCATGCCAAACGGTGTTATCATCATGCAGGAGCTGCAGCGCTGGATCGAGGATGAAGAGGAAAAACGTGGATATATCCGTACAAAAACACCGCTGATGGCAAAGAGCGATCTTTATAAGATTTCCGGACACTGGGATCATTATAAAGAAGGAATGTTTGTTTTAGGAGATGAGGAGAAAGATAAAGAAGTATTTGCTCTTCGTCCGATGACATGTCCGTTCCAGTATTATGTATACAAAGCAGAGCAGCATAGCTACCGTGATCTTCCGCTTCGTTATGGTGAGACATCTACACTGTTCCGTAACGAGGATTCCGGAGAGATGCATGGTCTGACACGTGTTCGTCAGTTCACGATCTCTGAGGGACATTTGGTCGTAAGACCGGATCAGATGGTAAAAGAGTTCAAAGATTGTATCGCACTTGCACAGTACTGTCTGCAGGTTCTCGGAGTAGAAGAGGATGTAACATATCACCTTTCTAAATGGGATCCGAAAGATACTAAGAAATACATCGGAGCACCGGAAGTATGGGAAGAGACAGAAGGTCATATCCGTACAATGCTTCAGGAACTCAACATTCCATTCGTAGAGGATGTCGGAGAGGCTGCTTTCTACGGACCGAAAGTTGATATCAATGCGAAGAACGTATATGGTAAGGAAGACACAATGATCACAATCCAGTGGGATGCACTTCTTGCTGAGCAGTTTGATATGTACTATATCGATGAGAATGGTGACAAACAGCGTCCGTACATCATCCACCGTACATCTATGGGATGCTACGAGAGAACACTGGCATGGCTGATCGAGAAATATGCAGGAATGTTCCCGACATGGCTGTGTCCGGAGCAGGTTCGTGTGATCCCGATTTCTGATAAATACAATGATTACGCTGCGAAAGTGGAAGCACAGCTGAAAGAAGCTAATATCCGTTGCTCAGTAGACGGACGTTCCGAGAAGATAGGATACAAGATCCGTGAGGCTCGTCTGAACAGAGTTCCATACCTCTTAATTGTTGGAGCGAAGGAAGAGGAAGAGCAGAAAGTATCTGTAAGAAGCAGATATCTTGGAGATGAAGGTTCTAAGGATCTTGGAGAATTCATCGAAGCAATCAAGGATGAGATTGCAAAGAAAACAATCCGTAAGATTGAAGCAGAAGAGTAAGAATGCCGATGGGGCTGTTGGGGGCACTGAACTGCTCCACGTCAAGTATATAATTGAAAAAATATAAATTTTTCCTGCCAGCAGAAATTTATCTGCTGGCAGTTTTTATGCAGCTTGCAAGTGAATTTTGTGTTTTCCATTCGTGTTAAAATTCCGAGATTTCTTTGCAAGCGTTTATTGTTGTAGTAATCTATATAATCTTCGATTATTTTACAAGAACACTTCTATCAAGACTGACTTCATATCCCTCTAAGTAACAGTTAAAAGAAAATAAAACTCCTCCAGTCACTAAGAGCGGAGGGTAGAAAAAATCATAAATTCATGCTATAATTTCGCTATATTTTTGAAAGGGATAAAGGAGATGCGAATGATATCCTATATACAGATATTGAGGACGCATGGCTAGACTATAAAGTTGGAGGAAAAAATAATGGTTGATACAAAGAAAGAACAGGAACGTGACGAACTCCATCGTGCCATATGGGCAATCGCAGATGAACTGCGCGGTGCTGTCGATGGATGGGACTTTAAGAACTATGTCCTTGGTACAATGTTTTATCGTTATATATCAGAAAATCTGACAAGCTATATTAATAATGGAGAAATCGAAGCCGGAAATACAGACTTTGACTTTGCTCAGATGTCAGATGAAGATGCTGAAGAAGCAAGAGAAGGACTTGTAGAAGAAAAAGGATTCTTTATTCTTCCGAGTGAACTCTTCGCTAATATAAAGAAGAAAAGTAATGCAGATATGGAATGGGCTAAGGCTCATCTTAATGAAAAGTTGGAGGCAGTATTCCGTCATATCGAGGAATCCTCACAAGGCAGTGAGGCAGAAAGCGACTTTGCTGGCTTGTTTGCTGATTTTGATGTAAACAGCAATAAGCTTGGTTCCACTGTTGCTAAAAGAAATGAGAAACTTGTAAAGCTATTAAACGGTGTGGCTGATATGAACCTCGGTTCTGTACAAGACCATGATATTGATGCCTTTGGTGATGCCTACGAGTATCTGATGACTATGTATGCATCGAATGCAGGTAAGTCCGGTGGTGAGTTCTTTACTCCTGCCGATGTATCAGAACTTCTTACTCGTCTGGGTACTGTAGGTAAAACAGAAGTCAATAAGGTATACGATCCAGCCTGTGGCAGCGGAAGTCTGCTCTTGAAATCTTTGAAAATTCTTGGTAAGGAAGGTGTGCGTAATGGTTTCTATGGACAGGAAATCAATATCACAACCTATAACCTTTGCCGTATCAATATGTTTCTGCATGATGTAGGATTCGATAAATTCGATGTTGCCTGTGAAGATACTCTGACATCACCACAGCATTGGGATGATGAACCATTTGAACTGATTGTTTCAAATCCCCCATATTCGATCAAGTGGGCAGGCTCTGACGATGCAACTCTTATCAATGACCCAAGATTTGCTCCGGCAGGTGTACTTGCACCAAAGAGCAAGGCTGATCTTGCATTTATCATGCACAGCCTTTCTTGGCTTGCAAGTAATGGAACTGCTGCAATCGTATGCTTCCCTGGTATCATGTACCGTGGTGGAGCAGAAAAGAAAATCCGTCAGTACTTGGTGGATAACAACTTCATTGACTGTATTATTCAGCTTCCGAGCAATCTATTCTTTGGAACATCAATTGCTACCTGCATTATGGTAATGAAAAAGAATAAGACAGATAACTGTACGATCTTCGTCGATGCAAGTAACGAGTGTGTGAAAGTTACCAACAACAATAAGCTGACTCCTGAGAATATCGACAGAATTGTTGATATCTTTACAAAGCGTGAGGAAGTAGAACACATTGCTCATCTTGCTTCTTATGATGAAGTGAAAGAAAATGATTTTAATCTTTCAGTATCCACCTATGTGGAGGCTGAGGATACAAGGGAGAAAATCGATATCGTGAAGCTGAATGCAGAGATTAAAGAAATTGTTGCCCGTGAGCAGGTTCTTCGTGATGAAATTGATAAAATTATTACGGAGATAGAATGCTAATATGACTACTTGGATTATAGATAACAATGAAATTATTGGTTTAGGTTTAGATTTTCTAGCTTTAATTGTTTCAATAGTACTGACAGTCCTCATATACAAATTGGAGCGTAAGCATGAAAAAGAACATGAGTTTACCGAGGAAGAGGGCAGAAAAGAAAGAATCAAAGAAGAAGCAAAAGTGTTTCTTGTTGATAATGAAGACGAAATCGAATATCTGCCTATTTCACAAGTGGCCTCAAGTTTACAATTAAAAAGAAAACATAATCGATCAATCATTACAAAGTTTCTTCGTTGTAGTGAAGATGTAAAAAATGAAATTTTGATACAAGCCGGCATTCAAAAGACGACCATTAAAATGGACGATATTCATAAATACGTTGACTTGTTAGATGAAGATTTACGTAAAAATCATTTTGGCACACAAATTTTATATGATGGAGCAAAATATTTGCACCGAGCTTTTGAAAGATGGGCAAATCAGCCAGTAGAAAACTCTAATCCTTATATTTTTGAAAATCTAAAAACAACAGAAATTCATGGTAGGAGAAACAATGCTGTAATTTGGAGATGTTCAAATTACGATACTAATCTATTTACTTATATGTGGGAATATATGCATCCTAATGAAGTTGATTTAAAAATAGAGGACATTACTCCTCCAGTTGATATGATTTTTCAGAAGTGCAACTTGGGTTCGTGTGAAGAACATATTATGACATTTTGGACAATGCGTATTGTAATAGATGCTTGCCAAGTTTTAAGGAATCCAAGCTTGGATAATATCTTTGATGAGAGTTTAATTACCACACAGGAAGAAATGTATTATTATACCTTATATGTTTTATATCAATCTTATAGAGAAAGAGGTGACGCGATTGAGCAGATTAGATGAATTAATTCAGGAACTGTGTCCTGATGGAGTGACAAATCAAAAATTAAGAGATGTAACTTTAAAGATTACTGATGGAATGCATAATTTACCTAAAACGGTAGATGAAGGAGATTATCCTATCTTAAGCGCACAGAATATAAGCAATCGCTCAATTAATTTTGAAACAAAAAAATACGTTGATAGTGATACATATCTTAAAGAAAATAAGCGTACAGATGTTAGTCATGGGGATATACTTCTAACTATCGTTGGAGCAATTGGACGAGTTGCAGTTGTCGATTTCGAATTAAAAGCACTGTTTCAAAGAAGTATATGTGTTATAAAACCCAATCCAGAGATAATTGATTATAAATATATGGCATATGTGCTAGAGTCCTCAAAAGTTCAAGCATATATTCAAACCAATGCTCATGGTGCTGCACAGAAGGGATTGTATCTAAAACAAGTGGGCGAGATTATGCTCGCCGTACCTCCGTTGGAGGTACAACGTGAAATAGTCCGTATATTGGACTCTTTCACGTTACTTACAGCCGAGCTTACAGCCGAGCTTACAGCTCGGAAGAGCCAATATGAATTTTATAGAAATGAACTTCTAAAAGTTGATGATTCTATAAAAACAGTTGCGTTAGAGGAGATTGCAGACATAGGAACTGGTAGCAGTAATACTAACGAGGGATTAGAAGAAGGACTATATCCGTTTTATGTTCGTTCTCAAGAACCTCTGCGTAAAAATGAATATGAATATAATGAGACAGCAATCATCACAGCCGGAGATGGTGTTGGCGTTGGTAAAGTATATCATTATGTTGAGGGGAAATATGCACTGCATCAGAGAGCATATAGAATTCATATAAATACACCAGATGTGCTTCCTAAATACTACTTCCATTATATGAAGTCAGCATTTTTTCCTTACATACAAAAAACGATGTTCCAAGGATCTGTTGCATCAATCAGAAGACCTATGCTGAATAAGTTTCCTGTGCCTGTGCCTTCTCTTGAAGTTCAGAAGAAAATCATTGATGTGCTTGAAAATTTTGAATCTATTTGTAATAACCTAAACATTGGTCTTCCAGCTGAAATTGAAGCACGTCAAAAACAATATGAATATTATCGTGATGCACTATTGACATACGCTGCAACAGGTAAGATAATTGCTCAGACAGACAGACAGACAGACAGACAGACAGACAGACAGACAGGCATAATTAAGCTTATTCAGTTTGTCTATGGTTCTGTGAAAATTTCTCTTGGAACAATCGGAAAGATATCGATGTGCAAGAGAATTATGAAGTCTGAGACTTCTTCTACAGGAGACGTTCCATTTTTTAAAATTGGAACATTCGGTGGAGAGCCTAATGCCTATATAACAAAAGATACATTTGAAAAATATAAAAAGGAGTACTCTTACCCTAAGAAGGGCGACATACTGATTTCTGCTGCCGGAACGATTGGAAGAACTGTTATATTTGATGGTGAACCAGCGTATTTCCAAGATTCGAATATAGTGTGGATTGATAACGATGAGTCGTTAGTTCTCAATAGCTATTTGTACTATTACTATCAGCTACAACCTTGGAAAACATCTATAGGCGGAACAATTGCAAGATTATATAATGACAATATTCGTGATGCAGTAATTAGTGTTCCTTCATTAGACGAGCAGAGACGTATTGTAGGTATCCTCGATAGGTTTGATGCTCTATGCAATGACCTGAATAATGGTCTTCCTGCTGAGATTGAGGCAAGGCAGAAACAATACGAATATTACAGAGACAGACTGCTCAATTTTGAGCCGATAACAAAATAAATACGAAAGAGGTGATGCATGTGCCTTATTTTAATATCGTAGCCGAAACAAATGAGAATACGGTTGTAACAGAATATGAGCCTGTGAAGGTTCGTGCTGACCAATATCAGAGTGAGGCTGCATTGGAGAAAGAATTTATCCGTATGCTTTGTGATCAAGGCTACGAATATCTTTCTATCCATACCGAAAAGGATTTGATTGCAAATCTTAGAACTAAGCTGGAGGAGCTGAATAACTATAAATTTACAGATACTGAATGGCATCAGTTCTTCTATTCTGCTGTAGCAAATCCGAATGAGCACATTGTAGAAAAGACTCGCAAAATCCAAGAGGATAATGTGCAGGTCTTAAAGCGTGATGATGGCTCATCCAAGAATATTACACTGATTGATAAGCAGAACATCCATAACAATCGTCTGCAGGTTATCAATCAGTATGTGATTGGCAAGGAGGATGGTGCAAGCTATGACAATCGTTATGATGTCACTGTGCTTGTCAATGGTCTGCCACTCGTACACATCGAGTTAAAACGCAGAGGTGTTGCTATCCGAGAAGCTTTCAATCAGATAAACAGATATCAGAGGGACAGTTTCTGGGCAGGCTGTGGACTCTATGAGTATGTGCAGATATTCGTTATTTCAAACGGAACAAATACTAAGTACTACTCCAACAGCACACGTTTTAATGCTATTAAGGATGCAAATGCATCTAAGGGCAAGAAGGGTAAAACAAGCAATAGCTTTGAATTCACATCATTTTGGGCAGATGCCAATAATAGAGTGATCCCGGATTTGATTGATTTCACAAAGACATTCTTTGCCAAACATTCCATTCTTAATATTCTTACGAAGTATTGTATATTTACTTCCGAGAATATGTTGATGGTTATGCGTCCATATCAGATTACGGCAACAGAGCGTATCATCAATCGTGTTGAGATTGCAAATAACTATAAAAAATATGGTTCTATCGAAGGTGGTGGATATATTTGGCACACCACAGGTTCTGGTAAGACATTGACTTCCTTTAAGACTGCGAGACAGGCTTCTTATCTTCCTTTTATCGATAAGGTGCTGTTTGTGGTAGACCGTAAGGACTTGGACTACCAGACCATGAAAGAATATGACCGATTTGAAAAAGGTGCTGCCAACAGCAATACCTCTACGGCTATATTAAAGAAACAGCTTGAGAATCCGAATGCTCGAATTATTATCACAACGATTCAAAAGCTTGCTACATTCATTAAAAAGAATCCGGGGCATGAAGTGTATCAGAAGCATGTGGTTATCATATTTGATGAATGCCACAGAAGTCAGTTTGGTGATATGCACACTGCTATCGTAAAGAACTTCAAGAAATATCATTTGTTTGGTTTTACAGGTACTCCGATATTTTCTGTAAATGCAGGTCGTGCGAAGAATCCTGAATTCTTTACCACAGCACAGACTTTCGGTGACCAGCTCCATACATATACCATCGTTGATGCTATCAATGATAAAAATGTACTTCCATTCCGTGTAGATTACATCAAGACAATGGATGTGGAAGAAGACATTGATGATGAGATGGTATGGGATATCAACCGTGAAAAGGCTATGATGGCTCCACAGAGAATCAGCCTTGTAACCAAGTATATCCTTGAGCATTTTGACCAGAAGACTTATCGTGGCGATAAGACTTATGTTTACAGTACTCTTATGAATGTTGCAGAGGTTGCTTCCGCCGACAGAGGTGCTGTGGAAGAAATCAAGAAGAAACAGCGTGTAAGTGGCTTTAACTCCATCTTTGCTGTTGCCTCTGTGCCGATGGCAAAACTGTATTATGAAGAATTTAAAAAGCAAATGGCAGCAGATTCTACTAAGAAACTGCGTGTTGCTACTATATTCAGTTATGGTGCTAATGAGGAAGAATCCGATGGTATCCTTGATGAGGAGAACTCTGAGGATACATCAGCACTTGATAAGCCTTCTCGTGACTTCTTAGAAGACGCTATTAAAGATTATAATGAAATGTTCCATACGAACTATGATACATCAAGTGATAAGTTCCAGAATTATTATAAAGATGTATCCCTTCGTATGAAGAATAAGGAATTGGATTTGCTCATTGTAGTCAATATGTTCCTGACAGGATTTGATGCTACCACGCTGAACACGCTGTGGGTGGATAAGAATCTTAAGATGCATGGACTAATCCAGGCATTCTCAAGAACAAACAGAATCCTTAATTCCATCAAGACATTCGGTAACATCGTCTGCTTTAGAAATCTGCAAAAGCGTGTCGATAGTGCTATATCATTATTCGGAGATAAGAATGCCGGAGGTGTCGTTCTTCTGAACAGCTTTAAGGATTACTATTATGGCTACGAATCTGTAGATGGGAAGCAGATGCCCGGATATGCAGATATGATGGAGGAACTAGAAGAAAAGTTCCCACTGTCAGAACCACAGATAATTGGAGAACAGAATCAGAAGGATTTCATCTCTCTGTTTGGTGCAATTCTTCGTATGCGTAACCTGTTATCTTCATTTGACGAATTTGTAGGTAAAGAGCTTATAACAGAACGTGATCTGCAGGACTATCTTGGAAGATACCAAGACCTTCGTGATGAGTGGAAACGCAGACGTGAGCAAGGAGAAAGCACCGATATCATTGATGATATCGTGTTTGAAGTAGAACTCATCAAGCAGATAGAGATAAATATTGACTATATCCTTATGCTTGTGAAGAAGTATCACGATACCCACTGTGAGGATAAGGAAGTGCTTATTACCATCAATAAGGCTATTGATGCCAGTCCTGAACTTCGCAGCAAGAAAGCACTCATTGAAACCTTTATTGCAGGAATCAACGAGGTGGACGATATCATGGTTGAATGGCACGATTACGTTGTAGCTAAGCGTGAAGAGGACTTGGAAAATATTATAAAAGAAGAAAAGCTAAAGCCGGAAGAAACAAGAAAGTTTTTGGAGAACGCATTCCGTGACGGAGAAATCAAGACTGCCGGAACTGACATTGATAAGCTGATGCCTCCTGTCTCACGATTTGGTGGTGGTAAACGTGCTGAGAAGAAGCTAGGTGTTATCGGTAAGTTGAAGACATTCTTTGAGAAATATTTCGGTATTGGTGGCTCTGCATCATTTACAGAAGAACAGAAGCCATTTGCTTATAACATGTCATCTGAACCCGCTCTTATGGTTGCGGAAGATAAAGCACCTTATAATACAAAATAAAGAAACGTACCCACAGATGGATATGCTCCCTCCTAAGTGACAAGTTTTTATTATTTTACTTGTTTACCTAGAAGGGAGCATATCATTTCAAACAGCCCCTTTCATTCGTATTTTACGCCATATTGTAATATCCGGCATAAATACCATTTTTCTCAAGCAGAGTCTCATGTGTTCCGCGCTCTGCGATACCATTTTCTGTAATAACAATAATCTCGTCTGCATTTTTGATCGTGGACAGACGGTGTGCAATCGTGATAGTTGTTCTGTTCTTGGACAGTTCTTCCAGACTGTGCTGGATCCAGCGTTCACTCTCGTTATCAAGAGCACTGGTTGCTTCATCAAGGATCAGGATCGGTGGATTCTTTAAGAAGACACGGGCAATCGAGATACGCTGTTTCTGACCACCGGAAAGTCTTGCGCCGCGCTCGCCGACAAATGTATCGTACTGATCAGGCAATTCCATGATAAAGTCGTGGATGTTCGCACATTTTGCTGCTTCGATGATTTCTTCTTCTGTCGCATCCGGCTTGCCATAGGCAATGTTGTCGCGGATGGAACCGGAGAAGAGGTAGACATCCTGCTGAACGACACCGATCTGGCTTCTAAGACTCTTCAATGTAAGAGAGCGGATATCCTGTCCGTCTACTGTGACGCGTCCGCCAGTTACGTCGTAGAAGCGAGGCAACAGGGAACAGATTGTTGTCTTTCCACCGCCGGATGGACCGACCAATGCAACTGACTTCCCAGCAGGAATCTCGATCGATACGTGAGAGAGAACAGTCGTTTCATCGTCGCTGTAATGGAAGGAGACATCTTCGTAGCAGACACGGCCTTTCACATCTTTGAGTTCTACTGCATCCGGTGCATCCTGAATCTCAGGTTCTGTCTCCATAACATCAAGGAAACGGCGGAAACCGGAAAGTCCTTTCTGCATCATTTCCATCAGCTCTACGAGAATCTGGATCGGGCTGATGAAGATTCCGATATAAAGAGCATACATCGCAAGATCAGCAGCTGACATTTCATTGTTGGCAATCAGATAGCCGCCGTATACAAGTGTGACCAGATACATCATTCCCTGGAAAAAGAGATTGGAGCTCATGAATTCGCCCATGCATCTGTAATTGTCTTTCTTGGAGACAAGGAAGGCGTGATTGCTCTTCTGGAATTTTTCCTTTTCGATCTCTTCATTTGTAAAAGACTGGACAACGCGGATCCCGGATAAAGTATCTTGAAGGCTCGCATTGACATCACCGATCTTTTTTCTGTTTTCCATAAAGGTGCGCTGCATCTTCTGATTCTGTCGGAAAGAGAAGAGGAACATCAAGATCACAAGTACGATCAGCGGAAGAGCCAGCTTCTTATTAATTAAGAAAAGGAAAATAAAGGATCCGACGATCTTAACTAATGAGATAAATAAGTTCTCCGGGCCATGGTGTGCAAACTCGGAAATGTCGAACAGGTCACTGACCAGCTTACTCATCATCTGACCGGAGTTGTTCTGACTGTAATAGGAAAAGGACAGCTCTTCATAGTGTTCGAAGAGTTCCTGACGCATATCCCGCTCCATCTTAGCGCCCATGATATGTCCCTGACAGCTGACATAATATTTGCAGAAGCTTTGGATGACATACATCATAAAGAGTCCGATCGCGATCCACGGAAGCGCCTGCAGGATAATTGCTTTATCCTGAGTAAAAAGTGTCTTGGTCGCACTTCGTAGAATCTGCGGATAAGCAAGATCCACAAGACTGATAATGGCTGCACAGAGAAGGTCAATAAAAAAGACCGTTTTGTACGGGCCATAGTAGTGGATGAATTTTTTTAGTGTATTCATAAACAAATAAATCCTCCCATTTTTTCTTATATACATTAGTTTAGCATAAGTAAATATTCTTGACAAGAAAGTCGGGGTATGATAAAAATGTTATTACTGTTAAAAGCAATGCAAAGAAGTGGAAAAAGTCAGGAGAACGATCAATGAATTTATATCTTGCCCCATTGGAGGGGATCACAGGACATATTTATAGAAATGCATTACATCAGTGCTTTGACGGATTTGATAAGTATTTTATTCCGTTTATCAGTCCGAATCAGAAAGGACATTTCAGCACAAGAGAGAAAAAGGATGTGATGCCGGAGCATAATCAGGGAATGTATGCAGTGCCGCAGATTCTTACGAATAATGTGGAAGATTTCTTATGCACAGCAAAGAAACTTGAAGATTACGGATATAAAGAAGTGAACCTGAATCTTGGATGTCCGTCTAGAACTGTTGTGACGAAGGGAAGAGGAGCGGGATTTTTGGATGAGCCACAGAAGCTGGATCGATTTCTGGATGCGGTTTTTGAGAAATGTAATCTGGAAATCTCAATCAAAACAAGAATCGGAATGGAAGATCCGGAGGAGTTTGAGACAATCCTTCCTATCTATAATAAATATCCGCTGAAGGAGCTGATCATTCATCCGCGTGTGCAGAAGGAGTTCTATAAGAACACACCAAAGCTTGATACATATGCATGGGCAGTGGAACATAGCGAACATCCGCTTTGCTATAATGGGGATATCTGTTCTGTGGAGGACATGGAACAGTTGAAAATAAGATTTCCACAGACAGATACTGTGATGATGGGGCGCGGCGTGCTGGCTGATCCGGCACTTGGAAGAAAGCTAAAAGGCGGAAGTGCCGCAACGATAGAAGAGCTAAAGAAATTCCATGATGTTCTCTATGCGGCATATTGTGAAGAAATGTCAGGAGACCGAACGATTCTTTATAAGATGAAAGAAATGTGGTTCTATCTTCATCCCATCTTTACAGATGGAAGGAAGTATTTCAAGAAGATTAAGAAATGTGAGAAATGTGTAGTATATGAATCTGTAGTGAAGGAATTGTTTTTGAAAGAAACCGTTCTGGGAAAATGATTTGAAAGAGGTGAAAAAAGGAAATGGACACTATTTTACAATTAGATCAGAATATTTTGCTTTTTATTCAAGAATATATCCGTCACGACTGGATGGACTGGTTCTGGAAAGGGATCACGCATCTTGGAGATTTTGGAATCTTCTGGATTCTTCTAACGATTGTTCTACTGATTCCTAAGAAGACAAGAAAGGCCGGGCTTGCATCAGCGTTGGCACTTATTATAGGAACACTGATCACAAATGTGGCGATAAAGAATGTGGTTGCCAGAATAAGGCCGTATGAAGTGATACAGGAATTAGAACTTATGATTGAGAAACAGAAGGATTTTTCTTTCCCTTCCGGTCATACATGTGCATCCTTTGCATCAGCATTTGCAATTTATAGGTGCAAGGAAGTGTTTCCGAAGAAATGGAGAATTGCGGCAATGGTATTGGCTACTTTGATCGCATTATCGAGATTATATGTAGGGGTACATTATCCGACCGACGTTCTCGGCGGATTGATTGTCGGACTATTCTCGGGCTGGGCAGGATGGAAGATTGAAGAGCTGATCATGAAAAAGAGAGTAGAGAAAAAGAAATCTGCTGATAATAAGTGAAGGACAGGGATTTAAGAACCTGTCGTCAGATAGAAAAAGGATTTGATTCATCTGGGTTTTGCCAGATACGATCAAATCCTTTTTTGAGTCCACTTTAGAGTGTGACTTTTAAAATTTTGCTATTTATTTTTCTCTTTCTGATTCTCCAGTGCAGCTTCAACGAATCCCTTGAACAGTGGATGCGGTCTGTTTGGTCTGGATTTCAGCTCCGGATGCGCCTGAGTTGCGATAAACCATGGATGAGAAGGAATCTCAACCATCTCTACAATACGGCTGTCCGGTGAAAGTCCGCAAAGGGACATTCCGTTTTCTTCAAGAACTTCACGGTAGTCATTGTTTACTTCATAACGATGACGATGACGCTCTTCAATCTCTTTCTTTCCATACAGTTTATAAGCAAGGGAGTTGTCTTTAAGTACACATGGATAAGAACCAAGTCTTAAAGTACCACCAATATCTTCAATACCAATCTGATCGGACATGATGTGGATGACCGGATGAGTTGTATCTGGATTGAGTTCCATGCTGTGTGCGTCTTTGTAACCGATGACATTTCTTGCAAATTCAACGATAGACAGCTGCATACCAAGGCAGAGACCAAGGAACGGAACGTTGTGTGTACGGGCGTATTTGATCGCTGTGATCTTACCTTCTACACCACGATGGCCAAATCCACCAGGAACAAGAATACCGCTTACGTCAGAGAAGAGTTCTTCAGCATTTTCTTCTGTTACAGTTTCGGAATCGATCCATTTGATATTTACTGTTGTGTGTGTGTAAATTCCGCCGTGCTTTAACGCTTCTACAACACTGATGTATGCGTCATGAAGCTGGATATATTTTCCAACCAGTGCTACAGTCACTTCCTGTGTTGGATGACGAAGGTTTTCAACCATCTCAGTCCAGTCTGTAAGATCCGGTTCCGGGCAGTCAAGATGCAGAGACTCGCATACAACCTGTGCCAGATGTTCTTTCTCCATGGCAAGTGGTGCCTCGTAGAGATATTCTACGTCCAGGTTCTGAAGTACATGGTCAGCCGGGAGATTACAGAACAGAGAAATCTTGTTTCTCATTGCATCATCCAGTGGATATTCGGAACGGCAGACAATGATATCCGGCTGGATTCCCATTCCCTGAAGTTCTTTTACACTTGCCTGTGTCGGTTTTGTCTTCATTTCCTGAGATGCTCTTAAATAAGGAATCAGCGTAACATGGATCAGGATAACATTTTCTGCTCCGCGTTCATGCTGAAACTGACGGATGGATTCAAGGAAAGGCTGGCTTTCAATATCACCAACAGTTCCCCCGACCTCGATGATAGCAATCTCAGTATCTGTTGCAGCCGGATTACGGTAGAAACGGCTCTTGATCTCATTTGTAATATGAGGGATTACCTGAACAGTTCCTCCGCCGAAATCTCCGCGGCGTTCTTTCTGAAGAACGGACCAATAGATCTTTCCTGTTGTAACATTGGAATTCTTTGTCAGGCTTTCATCGATAAATCTTTCGTAATGACCAAGGTCAAGGTCAGTTTCTGCACCGTCATCTGTAACGAAAACCTCTCCGTGCTGTACCGGGTTCATCGTACCTGGGTCAATATTGATGTAAGGATCGAATTTCTGCATAGTTACAGTGTAACCACGCGCTTTCAAAAGTCGTCCCAAAGATGCAGCTGTAATTCCTTTTCCAAGACCGGATACAACTCCGCCTGTAACAAATACATATTTTACTGCCATAGTGTCTTTCCTCCTCCGTGAATAGTTATTATCAAAAAAAATACTTTCCAAGTATACACCTATTCAGAAAAAAATTACAATACTTTTTTGATAAAAACATAGAAAAAAGATGGGATGAAGTGATTTTAACGAAGCAATGTAAAGAAGGAAGGCGAAAAAGCTTTGGAAAATGGGAGAAATGCAGAAAAAAACCTCTCAGACAGCAGGTGGTTATACCTGAAACCGCAGAGAGGTTTTTGTGATATCTTTCTGTATTGGTAAGGATTTGCCTTTAGCTTAAAATCTGACGTTCGTTCACAGCTTCACTTGTGAGCTGTACACCAAGTTTTTTAAATGTCTTGATATCAACACTTGAAAGCATTACGGAAGTATGAGCCTGGCATCCTTTCAGTTTTGGAAGCTGGGAGAGTGCAAGCTCAGCGATCGGATTGACAGCAGCACTTGCGGAAAGTGCAATCAGGATCTCGTCTGTGTGAAGACGAGGGTTCTTGCTGTTCAGGTAATCCACTTTCAATTTCTGGATCGGTTCAATTGCTTCCGGAGAGATGATATGGACATTGTGGTCGATGCCGGCAAGTTCCTTCAGTACGTTTACAAGAAGGGCGGCGCTCGCACCGAGCAGGTTGGAAGTTTTTCCGGTGATGATGCGTCCATCTTCAAGCTCCAGTGCGGCAGCAGGTCCGCCTGTCTGCTGAGCACGCTCCAGTGCTTTGACAGCAACTTTTCGGTCAGAAACAGTGATTCCTTCCATATTCATTAGAAGCTCGATCTTCTCAGCTTCTTTCTCAGAAGCATCACCTTTCAGAAGCGCATTGAGTGCTGCATAGTAGCGTCGGATGATCTCCTGGCGGGAAGCTTCACGGCAGGCTTCATCATCACAGATACAATTTCCGGCCATATTTACCCCCATGTCTGTAGGTGATTTGTATGGGCTGGAACCGTAGATCTTCTCGAAGATTGTATTTAAAACAGGGAAGATCTCTACGTCACGGTTGTAGTTTACAGTTGTTACACCATAAGCTTCAAGATGATATGGGTCGATCATATTTACATCGTTAAGGTCAGCTGTAGCAGCCTCATAAGCGAGGTTTACCGGGTGCTTCAGCGGCAGATTCCAGATAGGGAATGTCTCGAACTTCGCATATCCGGCTTCGATTCCGCGCTGGTGCTCCTGATATAACTGAGACAGGCAGACAGCCATCTTTCCACTTCCAGGTCCCGGAGCTGTTACAATAACAAGCGGATGTGAAGTCTCGATATAATCGTTCTTTCCGTAACCATTCTCACTGACGATCAGTGGAATGTTGGACGGATATCCCGGAATGTTGTAATGAATGTATACAGAGATTCCAAGGTTCTCAAGACGGTTCTTGAACAGAAGTGCACTTTCCTGTCCGGAGAACTGTGTGATTACTACACTTCCAACGAAAAGTCCCTGCTCACGGTAAGTACCGATCAGGCGGATCACGTCTGAATCATAAGTGATACCAAGATCCCCACGAATCTTATTCTTTTCAATGTCTTTTGCACTGATTGCAAAGACGATCTCAGCCTGGTCGCTGAGCTCCTTTAAGAGACGCAGCTTGCTGTCAGGTTCAAATCCCGGAAGTACACGGGAAGCATGATAGTCATCAAAAAGCTTTCCACCGAATTCAAGATAGAGCTTTCCACCGAATTTTCCGATACGCTCACGGATATGTTCGGACTGCATTTTCAGATATTTGTCATTGTCAAATCCAATTTTCATCGTTTTATCTTCCTTACTATAAATTTTGCCGAACTGTTATTACTATTATTAACAGATAAATCTGTTATAAACAGGCATTACTTTTCTAGTATACTATGAAACGGCACGTTTTTACAATATTTTCATAATCTTTTTATTGATTTATGGAAAACCACTATTTATAATGGTAGGAAGTAGTTGTTTTTTTACAAATAAGGTAAAAGATTTGCTGGAAAATAACCACTATTTAAGTTTTGGAGGAAAAAAATGGAGAATAACAATAAAAACAAAGGCCCGAACAAGAACCGACAGGGTTGGGGAATTATTTTGTTCACTACCTTGTTGGTTACTTTTGTTGTTATGGGCCTATATTCTATGATGCAGGGCGGAAGCGCTTCTGAGATCAGCTATGATAAATTTCTGAAATTAGTTGATAATGGAAAAGTAGAATCTGTTACATTTACCAATTCAAGGATTAATATCGTACTGACAGATGATGCCAGAAAGGAAAAGGCAGAAGGAAAACTTACGGAAGTAAAGGAGAATGAGAAAGCTTCTGCAGACCAGAGTGATAGTTCAGATTCTACTAAGGGAAGCGAAGATCAGGAAAACGCAATGGACAGTCTGCTTGGCCAGATCAGTCAGATGCAGGGAAGTTCTAAGAGCAAGGATCCGGATTATTATACGGGAAATGTATCAGACGACACACTTGTAAAGCGTCTGGATAAGGCAGGTGTAGAGTTTAAAGCTCAGATTCCGGATACGGCAAGTTCACTGATCATGGATATTTTCATCACAGTGATCCTTCCGATCGTACTTCTCGTATTCATGTTTAATTTCCTTATGAAGAAGATGTCTAAGGGTGGCGGCATGATGGGAATCGGCAAGAGCAATGCCAAGATGTATATGGAGAAGCAGACAGGTGTGACATTCTTAGACGTTGCAGGTGAAGATGAAGCGAAGGAGTCTTTGCAGGAAGTTGTTGATTTCCTGCATAATCCTGGAAAATATACAGGCATCGGAGCGAAGCTTCCGAAGGGAGCACTTCTTGTAGGACCTCCGGGAACAGGTAAGACACTTCTTGCGAAAGCAGTTGCAGGAGAGGCGAAGGTTCCGTTCTTCTCCTTGTCAGGATCTGCATTCGTAGAGATGTATGTCGGTGTAGGTGCTTCCCGTGTGCGTGACCTGTTCAAACAGGCACAGCAGATGGCTCCATGTATTGTATTTATCGATGAGATCGATGCAATCGGTAAGAGCCGTGACAGCGCACTTGGCGGTGGCGGTAATGACGAGCGTGAGCAGACATTAAACCAGCTTCTTGCAGAGATGGATGGATTCGATACGAATAAGGGACTACTTGTTCTTGCAGCAACAAACCGTCCGGAGGTACTTGATCCGGCGCTGTTGAGACCGGGACGTTTCGATCGCCGTATCATAGTAGATAAGCCGGATCTGAAAGGTCGTGTCGAGATTCTTAAGGTTCATGCGAAGGATGTTAAGATGGATGAGACAGTCAATCTGGAAGAGATTGCGCTTGCAACTTCAGGAGCAGTTGGATCAGATCTTGCCAATATGATCAATGAGGCTGCAATCACTGCAGTTAAGCATGGCAGACAGGTTGTCAGCCAGAAAGACCTCTTTGAGGCAGTGGAAGTTGTACTTGTAGGTAAAGAGAAGAAAGACCGTATCATGAGTGCAGAAGAGCGAAGAATCGTATCTTATCATGAGGTTGGACATGCGCTTGTCACAGCACTTCAGAAGAATACAGAACCGGTACAGAAGATCACAATCGTTCCTAGAACAATGGGAGCACTCGGTTATGTAATGCAGACACCGGAGGAAGAGAAGTTCTTAAATACGAAGAAAGAACTTGAAGCAATGATCGTTGTTGCACTCGGTGGACGTGCAGCAGAAGAGATTGTATTTGACACTGTTACGACAGGTGCATCGAATGATATCGAGCAGGCAACGAAGATCGCCAGAGCAATGATCACACAGTATGGTATGTCAGAGCGCTTTGGTCTGATGGGACTTGAATCTGTTCAGAGCCGATACTTAGACGGTCGTGCAGTTCGTAACTGTGGAGAAGCGACAGCAGCGGAGATCGATGAAGAGATCATGAAGATGCTCAAAGCTTCCTATGAAGAAGCAAAACGCCTCTTGAGTGCGAACAGCGATGCTCTTGATAAGATTGCAGCCTTCCTGATCGAGAAAGAGACGATCACAGGTAAGGAATTCATGAAGATCTTCCGTGAAGTGAAGGGAATCCCTGAACCGGAAGAAGCAGACGGAGAAAAGAAAGAAGAGCAGGAGTCCGGAAGAATCCTGATGAAGCCGACAGAGACACAAGCAGCAGAGCCAGAAACAGTGAAAGAACCGGAAACAGAAAAAGAGCCGGAAACACAGGCAACAGAAATACAGCCACAAGAAACGGTGGAAGAAGAAAAGTCAGAGTAAGAGCTGATTATCAGTATTAAGAGTTTCGCAGATGAATAGGAAAAGTCATTTGCGAAACTCTTTTTCTTTGATGAAAACATGTTATAATGAAATGAGGCAAAATGTGCCAGGGTATATCAGCTGGGAGATGACTCCCACCTCTATAGGTGGTGAGAAACAAGCTAGTATCAGTGGTGGGAGTCAATCCCCCAGCTGATATAGCCTCCGGCAGGATTGCAGAGGTGCGCAGTAGGAGTATGTCATGCAATTGCATGACGCGCACCTCGCAGCAAGAATGCCGAGGCATTCTTGAATGCAAGGCACAGAAGATGCAAAACATCAATCAAGACAGTAGCAAAAAAACAGGAGACATTGGGATGACAAAAGCAGTATTTTTTGATATAGATGACACCATTTATGATTATATTGGAGCGCATAATAATACGATGCCAGTGATGAAAGAATGGGCATATGAGAACTTAGGCATAGCAAAAGAAGACTTGGAGAAATATGTTGCCGAAGCGAGAGAGAAGGCAGATGACAGAGCCGGAAGAGATTATGCGGTGAACCATAATCGCCTGGTGAGATTTCAGTGTATGCTGGAGACACTTGGAAAGCCAGTTTTCCCATATGCGTATGAGATGTATAATCTGTACTGGGACACATTGATCGATCAGATTATTCCATCTCCTGGAATTGAAGAGTTGATGAAAGAATTGAAACAGCGAGGCATTTATATTGGTATAGGATCCAATATGACTTCAGACGTCCAGTATCGGAAGATATTAAAGCTTGGATTAGGTAAGTATATTGATGGAATTGTGACAAGTGAAGAGGCTGGCGAGGAAAAACCGCATCGAAAACTTTTTGATCTCTGTGTTGAAAAAGCAGGAGTGATGGTGGAAGAAAGTATCTTTATCGGAGACAGCATCGCACATGATGTGACAGGAGCACAGAATATAGGAATGCCGGTGATCTTGTATCGGCCGAAGGAAAATGTGAATGAGATCGAGTGGCTTCAGACAGAGAAGGGAAAATGTCCGGTCATTGCACATTTTTCTCAGTTTTTTGAAGCAGAGAAGATGTTATAAGAAATGAAAAAGATGTAAAAGAAACTTTAATAGGAATAAAAAGGAGACATAAGAAAAAACATGAAACTGGTCGAAAAAGTTCCAAAGGATCTATATAAAATATTTGGAAGTAAATATATGGAATTCTATATGCAGTTTCTGGTAGCGCTTTATGAGGAGAGCAGTCAGTCTTATTCTCTTCTCGGGCTTACGGAACGAGAGTGTCAGATGATCATGAATGAACGACTGGCGAAGATGGCACTGGACTGGAGTGAGGCAAGAGTCGATGAAGAAGGAGAACTGATCACCAGAGCCAACATGGCATCAGTCAGTCTGAAGCATTTTGAAGACTGGGGATGGCTTAGAAGGGATTATGATGAAACGTTGAACAGTTATGTCGTTTCATTTCCAGAATACAGTCAGCTGTTTGTAGAATTATTTCAGAAATTATACAGTGAAAATGACGGTAAGGAACGAGAGAGTGTGCTTACGGTATACAGTCATCTCTATACCTACAGTTTAGACAAAGAGAAGAATAATGAGATTTTAAAAAGTGCGCTTCATACATCAAGAGCACTTCTGCAGATGCTCGCGAACATGCAGGAGGGAATGCGAGGTTATTTCGATGAACTGTCAAAGCAGAGAAGTTTCCGAGGAATCCAGGAAGTACTTGTGAAAGAGATCAATAACAGTGATAGCAAAAAATATGCGATATTGACTACAACAGACAGCTTTTATCGATACAAAGAAGCTGTAAAAGAGTTGATCGAAGAAAATCTGGAAAAGACAGAAGCAAGAAAATACTCATTTGAAACAGAACTCTTAAGCGAAGAGGAAAATACGAGGAAATCTTATCGTCTGCGAAGAATGATCGAGATCTGTGAAGAGGCGACAGATATGCTCTATAAGATTTCGAGAGAGTTTGATGCGATTGAACGCAGATATAATAAGCTGATTGAACAAAAGACAGTATTTGCAAGCCGTGCCGCAGCAAGAATCCGGTACATTATGATGGAAGGTGTAATGGAAGAAGATCAGACAGTCGCACTGATTAATCTGATCAATGAAAGTGGCAAGTCGGAAGAGATTCTAGATAAGTTGTCTTCAAAACTTAGGTTTTCGGAGCCATATAAGATTATGACAGAGAAGAGTCTGTATCAAAGACGTGAAAATCAGAAGGAAAAGTTCACTCCACAGGCGGTAACACCTGAGAAATCACAGGAAGAGAATATGACAGAATTTGTCCTGGAACCACTGTATACGCAGAAAGAGATCAGAGATTTCCGAAAGAAAAATGAACAGAATGGAAAATTCACAGTGACAAAAGATACTGTAAAATCAATAGAAGATTTGGAGAAGTTATTTATGGTATGGCAGCATGCAACAGAATCTGCGGACAGTAAGGCACAGATTGAAGTGGCGCAGGAGATGGAGAATGAGGCTGGTTTCCGATTTTCAAAACTTACGATAGAGGGAGTAGAATCAGATGGTTAATTATATGGAAGAATTGTCAGTGACAGAAGCTGATAACCTGAAGAAAACAATTGCTGCATTATTCAGACAGACATGTATTTTACAGATGAAATATGATCCTGTAACACTTGTCCCAAGAGACAATCTGCATTATGAGATCTGTACAAGACACAGAAAGTTTATTGAAGACTATCTGTCTGTTTTAAGCTGTGAATTAGTGCATGACCCACAGGAACACATTTACCGTTTACATGGAGATGGAATTGCGATAGAAAAGATAAATGCCACCGTTACAAAAGTAATCTTACTGGTTAAATTAATTTACAGAGATAAGATTTTAGGAGAAGGTTTGAAAGCTACAGTGACGAATCTGGCGGAGATTCGTGAATATGGAAAGAATACGAATCTGATTAATTATAAGCTTACGATGGGTGAGTGGAAAGAAGCTTTATATGTGATGAGTAAGCATCAGATCATTGAAGTGCCGGGAGCAATCCAGAATGTTGAGGATGAGACTCCGATTTATATCTACAGCACGATCAATCTATATTGTGGAAGTATGGATATTACTGCGTTGATCAAAGAATATCAGGAAGATCAGTACGCAGAGGAAGAGATTACAGAAGAAGTTTCTGAACAGGAAATCCAGGAAGAAGCAGAGGGAGGTGTGGAAGATGAAAGAGAAACAGTCGAAGAAAATATTTACTAGAATGTTAATGAATAACTGGGGCGGTATCAGTCACAAAGTGATGGAGTTCCATGAGTATGTGAATCTTTTCAGTGGGAAAAGTGGATCTGGTAAGTCTACTGTTATGGATGCGATCCAGGTTGTTTTATATGGAAGTATATCTTCCACATTCTTGAATAAAGCGGCAGATGACGCGAAGAACAGGCGTAGTGTTCTAAGTTATCTTAGAGGAGCGCAGAAAGACGGTTCCTTTAACCGAGAAGACCAGGACTTCTGTTCTCAGATCGTCTTGGAGATTAAGGATACAGGAAAGAATACACATACTTGTATTGGTGTTTCATTTGAGGTTGGAAAGGCAGATACAGACATCAGGAAATATTGTTTCTTCAGTCATTCCGGAAAGATTCCGGAAGATGAATATTTGACAGAAGAAGGTGTTCCGTATACAATCGCGAAACTTAAAAAATTGGTAGAAGCAAGGATAGAATCGGCTGACAACAGAGGTCGCGGAGATGTGAACCGTGTATATCCATCGAAAGAAGCGTATTTGAAAACGGTTTATGATGCAATCTTTGGTTATGTAGAGCCGGGCCGTATGATGACAATGGAGAAAAGCGCGATCGCACTTCGTATGACGAACGGAACGGGACAGTTTATCAAAGATTATATGTTCCCAAAGAGCAAGGAAGACACAGTTGCAACAATCAGTGATCAGCTTGGCGCTTACCGTGAGATCAAGGAACGCGTAGAAGATCTGGAGCAGAGAATTAAAATGCTTGACGAGATCAGTCAGCATAATCTAGCCTTGCAGAAAGCAAGAGCTGATAAGATCTATGTGGAACAGATTTTAAAATATATTGAAATAGAAAATTGTAAAGCACATTTGCAATCGAAAGAGGATGATTTGCAGGATATTCTCAAGAAGATTGAGGAAAAAGAAGAAAAGAGAAAATCTTATTTGGCAGAGAAAGATGCTTATACGAAAGAACAGGTAGAAGTCGAGGCAGAACTCAAAGCCAGCGATTATGGACAGAAAGAGAAGGAGCTAAAGGAGATTGAAAATACGATCCAGCTCCTGGCAACGAATTCAGAACAATGGAGAGATATCGTAAAAGGTCTTTCAGCCTGGGAGGAAGACGATGAAGTCAGTGCTTATGTGAGCAATCAGGCGCTGCATAGAATTGATGATATCCGAGATGGTGTTGTGAGTGAAGATTCGATTGAAAAGCTAAAGCAATATTTAAGTGATGCGCTTGACAATATTAATACAGAATTAGGTGATGTTCGCGAAAGAATTCGTGAGAATCAGAAAGAACTTCAAGAGAAGCGGGAAATGGTAGAAGATCTAAAAAACGACAGAAAACCATATCGTGCAGAATTGAAGCGTGCAAGACAGGAATTGCAGAACATGCTTAGTATTCAGTATGGAAGAACAATTCATGTAAATATTTTTGCGGACTTGTTTGATATTACGGATGAAGAGTGGAAAAATGCAATCGAAGGACGTATGGGACGTGTGAAACACAGTCTGGTGACAGCACCTGAATATACGTTAGATGCTGCGAAAGCATTTCGCAAAATGAAGCAGATGAAGGGGATCGAGGATGTCGAACTCATGGATACTGCGGCAATCGTGAGAGACAAGCCGAAGGCAGATGAGAATACACTGTACGAGTGTGTGCGCGCAGAGGAAGCTTATGTAGATACTTGTCTGAAGCGATACTTAGGCCGCATTAAGAAATGTGAGACGGTGGAAGAACTTCATGAGACGAGAGATGGTGTCACAAAGGACTGTTATTCCTACAGCAATTACATTTTCAGACATTTAAGAAAGAATGATTATGAGAAATATGCCTGTATCGGAACGAAAGTGTCAAAGGCGAAACTTCTTGAGTTGGAAGAAGAAGCAGCGAAGCTGAAACAGGAAGTGGAAGAGGACTGCCGTGTTGAGATGGCACTGCGTGCAGCACAGAAATTCGAGTGTCTGAACCAGAGCACAGAACAGATCTTACATCTTTCAAAAGCAGCAGGACAGCTTCAGGATTATTACGAGAAACAGGAAAAATTACGTCTGGAAGTAGAAGAATTGAAACGAGGCGACCGGACCGTCGAATTGAAGAAGAAAAAGCAGGAATTACTGGAGTTGCTTAAGAAAAATGCAGAGATTCTTGATGGTATTCAAAGTGAAGTAGTACAGTATGCGAAGACACAGGGACAAATCGAGAGTAATATCAAATCATTTTCAGAAAAGATAAACTTCCTGACAGAGGGATTTGTTGTCAACGAACAGCTTCAGAATGAAGTAACAGATGCGTTAAAAGTACAGAGCGAAGCAGCTTATAAGAGAGACAAGACAAAAGAAAAGGATGCTTTGGAAACGTTGGAAGAGGCGGAGAGAGAAGAACTGCAAAGAAGTAGAAATAAGTTCAATAATGCTTATCCGGTCTATGGTTTTACAGGAATAGAACATGAAAATGATGTGTATGACAAAGTGCTGAATCAGTGCAGGAAAGATTTCGAACCGAAGTACAAGGAAGAATTCGATAAGCAGTATAATCTGGTTTACTATACATTGCGTGAAAATGTGATTGCTTCCATTCATGGTGAAATCAAGGCAGCTTACAGACATAAAAAAGAGATCAACCGTCTGCTTGCGAAGATCAAGTTCTCAGATAGTATTTACCAGATTGATATCATACCGGCTCAGAATGAAAACGGACAGTTCTATGAGATGCTTACAGCACCTGAACTAGACAGCAAAGTGTTCGATGACTACGGATTTGAAGGTCAGTTAAGTCTTGGCGAGGATGAGTTTTATCAGAAGTATGAAGAAGATATCAAGCGTCTGACTGAGAAGTTCATGCCTCCGAAGGAGGAAGATGCAAGATCCTTAAGCCAGTATCGTCAGCAGATGGAACAGTATGTGGATTACCGTAATTATCTGACTTTCAGTATGTATGAAAAGGTGGAAGATGAGAATGGAAATATCCGCAAAAATGCAGTCGATGATATGGCAGGCCGTGACTCCGGAGGAGAGGGACAGAACCCTAAATATGTCGCACTGCTTGCAGGCTTTGCGATGCTCTATATGCAGCAGACAAACCGTGATTCTAAGATCCGTCTGGTGCTTCTTGATGAAGCATTTTCCAAGATGGATAAGGAGCGAAGCGAAGTGTGCCTTCATTATGCGAGAGAGCTGGAGCTGCAGCTGATCGTATGTGTACCGGATGAACGTCTGCAGTCGTTGATTCGAAATGTAGACTGTGTATACGGTTTCCGAAGACATCAGAATCAGGTATCTATGATGCACATTGATAAAGGTGATTACCTGGATATGGTTGAGGGAAATAAGGAATAGAATCGCATGCTATAAAAAGAAATGTAAGGTTATGATGAAAATAGAAGAATAGAGGTTTAAAATGAATGATCAATTTATACACGGAGTAATATTCGATTGGGATAGAATTGATAATGACAGCTATTTAAAGAAAATTGAGGCTTTTAAAGGTGTTGAGAAACTCGATTTTAATAAAGCGATAACTTTTTTTGTGGGAGAAAATGGCAGTGGTAAATCGACTTTGTTGGAGGCACTTGCTGTGGCACATGGTTTTAATCCGGAGGGTGGAACAAAGAATTATATTTTTTCTACTCATGATACACATTCAGAATTATGTGATGCAATAAGAATTTCAAAAGGTTATCGTAAGGAAAAGTGGGGATATTTTCTTAGAGCTGAAAGTTTTTATAATGTTGCAACGCAGGAAGAAGAATATGCAGATTTAAAGTACCCTTCCGCTAAATATCATGAAAAGTCACATGGAGAAAGTTTTCTTGCATTAGCACAGAATAATTTGCATTCAAATGGGTTATATCTTTTTGACGAACCAGAAGCTGCATTATCACCCCAAAGACAGCTTACATTGTTAATGCAAATATATCGATTTGCAAAAGAAGGAGCACAGTTTTTTATAGTTACTCATTCGCCTATTCTATTAGGTATACCAGATGCAGACATCTATTGTTTTGACAATGGGCGAATTCATTTATGTGAATATGAAGAAACAGAGAGTTATCAAATAACGGAAATGTTCATAAACAATAGGCAGATGTTGCTTGATAGACTGCTCACTGATTAGTGCTGATGAAAATCGAAGGATAAAATATGGAATTGAATGAAAAGAATCTGCCGTTGGCAAAATGGCTGATCGATAAGACGAATACAAAGGACTATCGCATAGGAAATCTCTCGGGAATGAAGCATCCAAAGGTGGATGGAGACCTTTTAAAAACAGTAGGTGGCAGAGAGGAACTGGTCAGACAGGCAAAAGTTTTGGAACGGATCCCAGCATTAGGCGGAAAAGAATATCTGCATTTTGACTGGAGAGAAATGAATACAGATATTACGAGGATTGATTATCGGGTAGAAGTGATTCCAAGATTGTGTGAGCTGATTGGAATCATGGATTCAAGAGAGCGTCAGTTACAGGCAATTTCAAGAATATGCAAAATGCAGGTGGATGTATCCGAAAGCTGTCTAAGCGCTTATTGTGATCATGTGTTAGAACAGCTGAATAAAGGAAATACGAAAGAGTTATCCAAAGCGGAGGATGAAGAATTTCTTAAATGCCTGAAAGCTTTAGCTGATCTGAAAGAACCGGAATGGAAGCGCGTGTTCAGCTCCAAAGTATTTGAAAAGAAAAATGATATCACACCATCTAAAGTTTTTGAACGCATTTATCAAGGTGCAGTTATTGAAGCTTTGAAGTACTCTCCGCAATATGACGAGGGCATGTCAGATGATGAGATACTGGCAACACATGGAATATTGAGTTATTCTCAGACATTAGAATGGAAAGGTGCCGTGGAGTATTGCCTGACAGATCGAAATGGCACAGCGAGTGAGGAGAAAATTGATACTTCTTCGAATCATTATGGAACAGTACTTAATGCACAGACATTAGAGCATGCCATTCCAACTTTACAGAAAGGTGTTGAAAAAATCATTGTGATTGAGAATAAAGCGAATTATGAAAGTATGGAGTATGATCCAAAAGTTTTGTATCTCTTTTGTCATGGCTACTTTTCGCCAAAAGAAGTTCGTTTTTTGCAAATGTTAATGAAGACAGCACCGGAAGAAATCCGGTGTTATCACTGGGGAGATATGGATTACGGTGGAATACAGATCTTTTTATACAATGAGAAAAACATTTTCCCAAATCTGATTCCATGGAAGATGGACGCTCCCTCTTATAAGGCAGCGTTGGAAAATGGAAAAGGAATTAAGCTAAGCAGTGGAAAGCAGAAAAAGTTAGAGGCATTAAATGCCGGTAAATTGGAAACGCTGAAACAGTGCATATTGGAAAATAAGATGGAGATCGAGCAGGAGATGTTAATATAAAAACGTCTCGATTTCATCTACAGTCATCATATTATACACACTCTTATGAAAAGCGGCAGCAACTTCGAGTTCCCCATAACTACTTTCTTCAAAATCATAACTATCTTGAAAAGCACAGGCGAGAAGAGTTTTAAACTCCTCGCCTTCTTTACTGTCCAGATAATCTTTAAGCATCATGCAGCACGCATGAATATTATTGTAATATTTCTGATAATCCGGATGAAACTCAAGCAGCAAAGGACTGGTTGAGAATGCAAACAAAGTAGTAGGGCGAATCAGCGGACGATATAGTAACCGCCATTTTTTTATTTGCCTTTCATCAGTTGCAAAGAGTGTGAGAGATTTCTTCAATTCTTCCACAAAATCAGGATAGTCTTCCGGTGTGAGTGCAATAATTTTCTGGTTGCGCAAGTATTGATTTACATTAGCGGCATCCAATTGTTCAGGGGAAAGAGCCTGTAGGTATTGCGCCATAACTTTTATTATAAAGAAGGAAAATTATGGGAGACGGAATAAAGGAGAGTTCGATGACTTCCGGAAACAGTGAAAACAGCAGATACGATCCGTGTGGACTAGATTGCAGATTCGGTAGGAAAAGAAATCGAACTCAATCCACAGAACAAGAGAATCCGTGCTTATCATTATAAAAATGAAAAACAGGAAATCTATTATTTCGTAAATGAAGATGAGGCTGTATACAGTGGAGAAATCCGTGTTCCGTATCTGGAATCCTGCTACGCCTATGATGCATGGAATGGAACAAAGATGGCTCAGGAATATCGAGCAGAAAAGGAAGACGCAACGATCCTGTCAATGAAACTGCGTCTTGGAGAGAGCCGGATTGTGGTTGTTGAACAGGAGAAAGAGACGGTATCTCAACTAGAGAAATCCTTGTTTGAAATGATGTATGGGGTGGAAAAAGAGAAGATTCCAGTGAAGAAGAACTGGGAGATCGGAACCTGTCGTTCGATTGCTTATCCGAAGTTCTCCAATTTCCAGCCAATCACAAAATTTGAGGATTATGGAAAGAAAGAGAAGAAATTCTCGGGGTTCATTGCCTACAGAAATCAGATGGAGAGAATGACATCCGAATTGAAGTGGCAACTACGCTGGAACGGGAACGTGGAGCGAATAAAGGAAAACAGGCACCGATTGGGATTTATAGTACGGTGAAAATATATCAGATTTAATATGGATTAAAATCTTATTCATTCCGATACTGTGTTGGTGTCAATCCAGTTATTTTTTTGAATACAGCGGAAAAATGGCTCGGATTGGCAAAACACAGTTCATCACTGATCTCCTGCATATCGATCGAAGGATTTTTGAGCATTAATTTTGCATACGCAATCCGTTTTTCCATGATGTATTCAGAGATAGAAACACCGGTTTCCTTTTTAAAGCAGGTGGAGAGGTAATATTTTGTATATCCGAGTGTATTGGCAAGTTCTTCCAGGTTGATCTTCTCTCTATAATGTGTGTCCAAATAAGTGATACATTCACGAATCATTGGATTTTTAATCGCAGAGAGTGTGGCTTCATGTACCTGATTGGTGATATCAAAATACATCGTCTCGATCAGCTGTATGACTTCTGTAATGTTGCTTGCAGCTTCAATCGACTGGATATAGTAATCGCTGCAGGTGTAAGCTTTCTCAAATGAAATTCCCCCCTGAATGGCAGCACGTGTGAAGATCGTGACAAGACCGATTCCCTCATCTTTCTTCTGGCGCAGAGGATCTCCCGGACACATGGTACCGACCTGTGCGGAAGAGATCTGGTTTGAAAAATCAGGAAAAGGAATTCCATCCTGTACACTTTGGGAAAGGAGTGTTTCATAGTAGTAAGGGGAATGTTCGGAAGCAGTGAAATCCTCTTCCTTCTCTTTGCTCTGTGACATTGGATTTTCCTGTAATTTAATATCATTCACTGTAATTAGTGCATAATTCAGTGTATAGTAGAGCTGACAGACATAGTGACTCAGAAAAGCGGTTGGAAGAACCGGAATCTGGTCAATCAGGCTGAGCAGCTCTGTTTTTGATTTTACGGACATATTTTTGATGTCCATTTTTTCTTTTATATAACTGTCAGAAGTGTAGGAACTGAAGACAGGTCCAAGCAGATGAATATTGACGAGTTTTTTCTGTTCCGTATAGGCAGGAACGGCCGCCCATAGAAAGAAAAAGTCATCGAATAAGAAGAATGGTTCCATGGAGGACTGAAAGTGCTGCTTCATATATGTATTGCAGGAACTTAAAGAAAAAATATTCTTTAAAGGAGCGGAATCCGGATGATTGCTGTAGGAAAAATCGTATTCCGGTGTCAGGTGCCAGGAATAGAGTGATGCAGTATTTAAAAATAAGTCTTCCATATAGTTCAGATATGCGTAATTGCTCAAATGTAGTCCCTCCCAATTCTTTCACGTTATTAGCTTTCAAATTTCTCTCCACTATTATATATTAAAAAATACGAATTTCTATCACAAATTAATGAAAATAAAAATAGAACATGAAAATGTAATAGAAAACAAGAAATTATAACAGAAATAAGACTTGAAGTTTGCTAACATGGACTCATCAGAAAAAGGAATGGAGGAAAAGCAATGGAACGTGACTTGAAGAAGTTGGTAGCGTCCATGACACTGGAAGAAAAAGCCGGGATGTGTTCTGGGGCAGATTTCTGGAATACAAAGGCTGTGGAACGGCTCGGAATTCCAGGCGTGATGATGTCTGATGGTCCTCACGGAATTCGGAAGCAGGAAGGGGAAGCAGACCACCTTGGATTGAATGAGAGTGTGGAAGCAGTTTGTTTTCCGGCAGCCTGTGCAACAGCGAGTAGCTTTGATGTAGATCTGATCCGTCAGATGGGAGAAATCCTTGGAGAAGAATGTCAGGCAGAGGACTTGAGCATGCTGCTTGGACCGGCAGTAAATATCAAGAGAAGTCCGCTGTGTGGAAGAAACTTTGAATATTTTTCGGAAGATCCTTATCTTACAGGAAAGATGGCAGCAGCTTACATCAATGGCGTGCAGAGCTGGGATGTAGGAACGAGTATCAAGCATTTCGCAGTGAACAACCAGGAGTACAAAAGAATGTGTGTTTCTTCAGAAGTATCGGAACGTGCATTTCGTGAGATTTATCTTCCGGCATTTGAGGAAGCTGTGAAAGAAGCTCAACCGAAAACAGTAATGTGTAGTTATAATAAGATCAACGGAGTGTTTGCTTCCGAGAATGAAGATCTGCTGACGAAAATCCTGCGAGACGAATGGGGATTTGAAGGCTATGTTGTGACAGACTGGGGCGCAGTCAACGACAGAGTCAAAGGATTGAAAGCCGGAGTAGATCTGGAAATGCCATCAACTGGTGGGTATAATGATAAGAAGATTGTGGAAGCGGTCAAGAGTGGAGAACTGGACGAGAAAGTGCTCAATCGTGCGGTGGAGCGAATGCTGAAAGTGATCTTTTCTTATGTGGATCACAGACATTCGGAAGCAGTCTTTGACAGAGACAAAGATCATGAAAAATCCGTAGAGATTGAGACAGAATGTGCAGTTCTTTTGGAAAATAACGGCGTCCTTCCAATGAAGGAAGAACAGAAGATTGTTTACATCGGTGAATTTGCAGAAAAGCCGCGTTATCAGGGCGGTGGATCAAGCCATATCAATTCAAGCAAAGTAGTGTCCGCATTAGAAGCAGCACAGGAAAAGAACAGGAATGTAACTTATGTGAAAGGCTTTTCCAGTGAGAGGGATGAGATCGAGGCACAGGAAGTAGAGAAGGCCGTTCAGGCTGCGAAAGAAGCAGACATTGCAGTTGTTTTCGCAGGTCTGCCGGATGCATTCGAGTCCGAGAGTTATGACCGGAAAGATATGAAGCTTCCGGCGTGTCAGAATCATCTGATCGAAGAGGTGGCTAAGGTACAGCCGAATCTTGTTGTGGTGCTTCACAACGGAAGTCCGGTTGAGGCTCCATGGGCTGAGCAGACCGCTGCAATCCTGGAACTGTATCTTGGCGGACAGGGTGTCGGAGAAGCGTGTGACCGGTTACTTTACGGTCAGGCGAATCCAAGTGGAAGACTTGCTGAGAGCTTCCCGCTTCGCATAGAGGATAATCCAAGTTATCTTTCTTTTGGTGGAGATGGAAAGAAAGTGGATTATACTGAAGGAGTCTATGTCGGATACCGTTATTATGAGGCAAAGAAACAGCCGGTACGCTGGGCATTTGGACACGGATTGTCCTATACAGAATTTAAGTACGATCATTTGACAGTATCATCGAAAGAACTGGATGATGAGAATGAGATTATAGTAGAAGTAGATGTCACAAATGTTGGTGCATGTGCAGGAAAAGAAGTGGTACAGTTATATGTAGCAGACAAGAATGGAACTGTAAACCGACCAGTAAAAGAACTGAAAGGATTCACAAAGCTTTTCCTTCAGCCGAGAGAGACAAAGAAAGCACAGATGAAGATTAGTGCAAGAGACCTGTCCTTCTACAATGAAGAAATCAAAGACTGGTATGCACCGTCAGGAACTTACGAAATTCTGATTGGACATGCAAGTGATGATATTCGGATTAGCTGTGAGGTTTCGTTTACAACCAAGAAACAGCTTCCATTCCAGGTGACAGGTACTACGACAATCGGAGAACTTCTTGCAGATTCCAGAACAGCCGCTGCAACAATGGAATTACTTGCACCATTGCAGCAGAACGGAGAGAATGGAGAAGAAATCAGTGAGGCGGATCAGCAGATGATTCAGGCAATTTTAGAAGGACTTCCGTTAAAATCTTTATCCATTGCAGGTGTAACGGGAGAAACGATTGAGGGAATCATTTACAAATTAAATGAGTTGTGTTAAGAGGGAGGAGAACAAAAGATGGGCAAAGATAAAATAAAGTTCAAAGAAAAACTGGCCTATGCAACCGTAAACTTTGGTAACATACCGATTATGACGATCATCAATGGATATCTGTTGATCTTTTATACGAATATCTGTGGATTAAGTCCTGCGGCATGTGCCACATTGTTTCTGATCGCAAGAATTCTGGATGGATTAAATGATCCTCTGGTTGGATTCGTGATCGATCATCTTCCGAATACGAAGTTCGGACACTTCCGTCCGACATTGATCGTAGGAACGATTCTTTGTAGTGCAAATTTCCTGTTGTTATGGTTTGGACCGATGATGGCTCCATCTGGTAAACTGGCGATTGCTTATGTTTCCTACATTTTACTTGGCGTTTTGTTCCCGGTTATGGACATTTCCCTGAACAGTCTTCTTCCGGTTATGACAGAGGATATGAACGAAAGAAACTCTCTTAGTTCAGTAAAAGGTCTGGCTTATGTGGTAGGTGCGTTGGTTGTTAGTGTTGCAGCACCACTGATTCTTGGAGATACATCAAATAAAGATGGATACATCAAGTTGATTCTTATCACAGTTGCAGTGATTTTCTTCTGTTCGATCATTGGAACACTTGGAGTAAAAGAGCGTATCAAACCACAGAAAGAAAAGAGTTATACGATTAAACAGTTATTCCAGATTTTATCACAGAAACCGGTATATATTACATTCCTTGTTGTATTGCTTTATACAATTGGAAACAATATTGTCAGTGCAGTTAACACATATTATTACACATATGTGTTAGGAAATTTAAGCTGGGCAGCAATCCTTACACTGGTAATGTGCGTTACGATTTTCCCGGCAACAATGATTGTAACAAAATTTATTGCAAAATACGGAAAGAAAAAGATGTATGCAGTTGGACTTGCAATTGTAGGTTTGTGCCCATTGATCCGTTTGATTGACGTGAAAAGTATTCCGATTTTGATCGTTTCATCTCTGATTGCAGGAGTAGGAAGTGGATTTGCGGCTCCATTAAATTATGGAATCCAGGCAGATAATACAGATTATGTGGAAATGACAATGGGAATCCGTGCTGAGGGCGCAGTTGCTTCTCTTTCCAGTTTTATCTCAAAATGTGCAATGGGAATAGGTGGAGCAATTCCAGGATATATGCTTCAGATGGCAGGTTTCAATGCAGTAGCTGAAGTACAGACACAGAGTGTAATCAATGTAATCATTTTCTGTCTGATTATCCTTCCGGCAATCATCAATGTGGTTGGAATTGGTATTTTCGCAAAGGCATATCCACTTACAAAAGAGAAACTGGAAGAGCAGACAAGAATTCTGCAGGAAAGACATTCAGCAGACAAAGCAGAATAAAATAGATTTATGGATACCGGTCATTTGTATGGGAATGGCCGGTAATGTAGTATAAGGAGAACATTATGGGTAAGATTTACGCAGCAAAGACAAATCATATTACAAATCCGCTTGGATTTTATATGGAGCAGATTGTATTTTCCTGGAAGGTAAAAGAATGCAAGGGAAAGAAACAGAAAAATGCAAGAATTTTGATCAGTGAGAAAGAGGATTTTTCAGAGATTCTTTTGGACACGAAAGAGGAGAATCTTGACAGTTGTGGAACGAAGGTAGATCTTCAAACAGAACCGTATACGAGATACTACTGGAAAGTCATTGTGGCAACAGATCAGGAAGAAGTAGTAGAATCCGATGTTCAGTTTTTTGAGACAGCAAAGCAGGACGAACCATGGGTAGGAAAGTGGATCACCTGTGGCTGGAAAGAGGGAAGACATCCAATCTTTTCCAAGCCGGTTTCAACAGAAAAAGAAGTTGAGCGGGCAAGACTCTATATCTGTGGTCTGGGACTGTATGAGGCATATTTTACTTCGAACAAGACCGAAAAAACAGAAAAAATTGGAAAGGAATATCTGACTCCTTACTGCAACAATTATGACCAGTGGATACAGTATCAGACCTATGATGTGACAGAGCAAATGAAAGCAGGTGGAGAACTTTCTGTTCTTCTTGGAGATGGATGGTACAAGGGAAGATTTGGTTTTAGTCAGCCGGAGAAGAAAGGTTTCTTTGGTGATGCATGGAAGGTGATCGCAGAAGTACATATTGATTATGCAGATGGATCAAAAGAAGTGATCGGTACGGATGAATCCTGGAAAGTAACGGAAAGTAAGATTTCTTTTTCTAACATCTATGATGGAGAGAAGAGAGATGATACTTTGCCGGATGTTCCAAAAGCAGCAGCGATTCTTGCAGTGGCACCGAAGGGCAGACTGATGGAGCGGTTATCACTTCCTGTAACAGTATATAAAGAAATGAAGCCAGTGGAGCTGATTCATACACCGGCAGGCGAGCAGGTATTTGATCTTGGACAGGAGATTACCGGAATTTTCAGATTCCATGTAAAGGAAGCAGCAGGAACTGAGATCCTGATTCAGACAGGAGAAGTGCTCCAGGATGGTAACTTCTACAATGGAAACTTGAGAACCGCAAAGTCAGAATATCATTACATTTCGGATGGAACAGAAAAAGAGTTCATTCCTTATTTTACCTATTATGGATATAGATATGTGAAAGTAAGTGGTGTGACAGATCTGTCCTGCGATGATTTTACAGCACTTGTTCTTTGTAGTGAATATGAGAAGACAGGCGAGTTAGAGACAGGACATGAGCTTGTGAATCAGTTGATTTCCAATGTAGAGTGGGGAATGAGAGGAAATTTCCTGGATGTTCCGACAGACTGCCCGCAGAGAGATGAACGAATGGGATGGACAGGAGATACGCAGGTGTTTTCAGTTACTGCAAGTTATCTGGCAGATACCTATGCATTTTACAGAAAATTTTTATATGACATGTATCAGGAACAGCTGTTGGCAGATGGTATGGTACCTGAAGTTGTACCGACATTTGGTCCGAGTAAGACATCTTGTGCGTGGGGAGACGCGGCATGTATTCTTCCGTGGAATGTCTATCTGTTCAGTGGAGATAAGACAATTCTCGAGCAGCAGATCGACAGTATGAAAGCCTGGGTGGATTACATCAGAAGGGTGGATGGCGAGCATCACGGATGGAGAAACTCCTTCCATTACGGTGACTGGCTGGCACTCGACCGTCCGGGAGCAAAAGAAGGAAATGTATATGGTGCGACAGACGAAGCGTATATCGCAGATGTCTATTATGCAGCCAGTGCACAGATTGTCGCGAAAGCAGCAGAAGCATTAGGAAAATCTGAGTTGCAGAAGGAATATCAGGAGATTGCCGATCAGCAGTGGACAGTAGTCAGGGATGAATACTTTACAGCGACCGGAAGATGCGCGATCAAGACGCAGACAGGACTTACACTTGCGTTAAAATATCATTTATCAGAAAATGAAACAATGACAGCAGAGATGTTGAAAAAGCTGTTCCGACAGAACAAGTACAAGTTAAATACTGGATTTGTTGGCACACCACTTTTGTGTAATGTGCTTACAGAGAATGGTATGTCAGATATTGCTTACCAGTTGCTTCTGAATGAAGAATTCCCAGGGTGGCTCTATGAGGTGAAACTGGGTGCAACAACTGTTTGGGAGAGATGGAATTCTCTGGATGAGAACGGACATGTCTCAAGTACAGGAATGAACAGTCTGAATCATTATTCTTATGGAGCAGTGCTGGAATGGGTTTACAGACATGCGGCAGGTATTGATGTGACTGAACAGAATCCGGGTGGAAGAAAGATGAAGATTCATCCGAAAGTGAATGCAGAATTAGGTTATGTGGATGTTTCCTGGGATTCTGCCAGTGGAAGGTATCAGAGCAGTTGGAAGATACTGGATGGAAATAAAATACAGTTGCGTTTTTCTGTTCCTTTTGGATGTGAAGCGGAAATCAGTCTGCCTTATGTAGCAGACAGTGTATATGAAGAGAAAGAGAATCCATTGTTTGTAAATGTGAAAGAAGGAGTCTGCCTTGTAGAAGCCGGAAACTATGAAGTGACCTATGAAGCAGTAGTGCCATTAAAGAAAACTTACAGTGTGGATTCCACGATGGAAGATCTGATGAGTAATCCGAAGATCCGTGGGTTCCTGGCTTCCATGATGGACGTGGATATGCTTCCGGATATTGTGTATGAGATGTCTTTGAGAGATGTTGCAAAAATGTTTGCCGGAGAAATTGGAGACGAGCAGGAAAAGATGCTCAATGCAGCATTGGGACAATTCTGAATAATCGCCGTTGCAACTCCACGATAAGAAATAAAGTCTCCTGTAGTATAATTCTCATCCGTAATCGGATTAGCAGAACCGAATGCAGCCGGTTTACCGGCACCTTCTACGTCTGCGTGCAGTTTGACTGCCGCATCTGGAACGACAACCCCATTTTCATCTACGATTTCAATTCGGACATAAGCAAGTGCATGACCGTTCGCAGACAGTTCTGTCTTCTCAGGAATCAGAGAAATATTCTGGAAAGAGACTGGATGTTGATCAGTTATTGGAACAATTCCTCACGGAAAATCTGACAAAAGATCCGGGATATGAACAGATCGAGCAGGGACTGATGATCCGCCTGTTGCAGTATCTCTGTCAGGCATATGTTCCGCAGTTACATACGGACAGCAAAGAAGGAAAGGAAAAGGCGTTCCTCTATGAACTGGAATGCTACATCCGGACAAATGCACCTACCATGACAGTTGCTGGAGCAGACGACACTTCCGGTGAAGCAGATCGCACAGCAGGTGGGATATGAGAACGTGAGTCATTTCTATCATTTGTTTGAGAAGTATTATGGGAAGACACCGAAAGAGGTTAGAGCCGCTGGGGATGGAAAATAACTAAGGCTTGCAATTTGGGGGCAGAATTTCAGTAAAGTATTTATGTTATACTAAAATATAGAATATATATAAAAAGATTGAAAAATAGAAAGAAAAATTGTATAATTTTACCTATAACAACAAAGGAGGATCTTTGAAATGGATCGTTTGAAAGGTAAAGTAGCTATTATTACAGGAGGTAACTCAGGGGTTGGAGAAGCGACAGCAAAAATGTTCGCTAAAGAAGGCGCAACTGTTGTTATCACAGCAAGAAGAGAGGCTGCGCTGGAGAAAGTAGCAGAAGAGATTAAGGCAGCAGGAGGAGAAGTTTTCGCTGTTTCAACAGATATCTCAAAGAAGGGAGATCCGGAGCGACTGATGGATCTCGTGATCGAGAAATATGGCAAGGTAGACATTCTTGTGAATAATGCAGGAATTCTTGAGGAAGGACTGAAACCAATCGATCGATTCTCAGACGAAGATCTTGATCGTATCGTAGAGACGAATGAAAAAGGAACTATGCGCTGCATGCGTGCAGCAGCACAGAAGATGCAGGCAGGAGCATCCATCGTAAATGTTGCTTCTATTGCCGGAGTAAAGGGATGTGGAGGAGCTGCTTATGTAGCATCAAAAGCAGCAATTGTAGGTGTGACAAAGCATACAGCACTTCGTTTCCAGGCAACAGGTATTCGTTGTAATGCAATCTGCCCGGGAAATATTATTACACCAATGACATCAGGAACAAATCCGGCAGCACTTGATCCGGATATGATTGGTGCGATGTCAACACATAGTAATCTTAGAACACCATCTTGTACCGCCGAAGACGTAGCAAATGTAATTTTGTTCTTTGCAAGTGATGAATCAAAGGCGATTACAGGACAGGCAATTGTAACAGATTTTGGAGCTATGTTGTAAGAATATAATATGGTTAACAAAAACAGGAGCAGAGTTTGTTCCTGTTTTTTACTAGGTGCCTTGCGGTGAATATTTCTAATAGATGACAAACTTTGCTCCAAGGGGGCATTTTGGAAAATATATTTTATGTTTAGAGTAAAAAAAGAGTGGTGAGATGAGATGAAAACAAGAGAGGAAGCGGTTGCTTATGGTCTGACTTTTCAGGACAGCTATGAAGACAGACCATTCAAAGACCAACGATGGCAAGTAATCCGTGTAAAGCCAAGTAAAAAGATATTTTTGTGGATATATGAAAAGGACGAAAAGATTTGCTTGAATGTAAAGACTGATTTTAGATGGAGAGATTTCTGGCGTGCCGCGTATCCGTCAGTGATTCCAGGGTATCATCAGAACAAAGAGCATTGGAATACAATTATTTTGGATGGATCTGTTCCGGACAAGGATATTAAACAAATGATCGGCGAGAGCTATGACCTTGTGACAGATAGCCCTACGAAAAGAATCTATGAGGCTGTGAAACAGATTCCGAAAGGGCATGTGGCAACTTATAGACAGGTTGCGAAGATGGCAGGAAATGAAAAGATGTCCAGGGCTGTTGGAAATGCACTTCACAAGAATCCAGATCCGGAGCACATTCCATGTTTCCGTGTCGTGAATGCAAAAGGAGAACTCGCCGGAGCGTTTGCATTTGGTGGAGCGAATGTGCAGGCAGAGCTTTTGAGAGAAGATGGTGTGGAGGTTATAGATGGAAAGGTGGATCTGAAAAAGTATCAGATGTGACTGAAGCCACTAAACTCCGTCCTTATCTGGTCCACTAAACTCCGTCCCTATCTGGCTCCTATTCTAATTTATTTTCAATTCTCCAATTTCTTGGTGACATCCCATAGACATTTTTGAATGCACGTGAAAAATGGAGCTGATTCGGATACCCTACAGCATTCCCAATATCTGCAATTGAGAGTGAAGTGATCTTTAAAAGCTCTGTAGCCTTAGTCATACGATAACTGATCAGGAATTCCTGTGGAGAACGTCCAATCGTATCGTGAAAAATCTTTCCGAAATAACTTCTATTCAATCCGCAGAATGCGGAAATATCTTCTACAGAAATATCATTCTGAAAATTCTGTTCAATGTACGAAAGAGCTTCTTTAATATAAAAATTCCGGATACTTCCGTTTTGCTTCACATGAACTGTCGCAGCAGAACGCATGAAATAATCTAAAAATAAATAGAGATGTCCAATTAGATGAAAAGGGGACTCTTCCGAATGTCGGCTGAGATAAAGCATCTCTTCCATCATCTGATTGCGAAGTTCCTTCGAACTGGCATGATAAACAGGCTCGTTCGGACTTAATCCTGCAGTTGTAACAATCTCACGGGCGCGAAGTCCATCGAATTCTACCCAGGTGTATTCCCAAGGAAGCTTAGAATCAGCAATATAGGTATTGACCTGACCTGGAAAAAGCATGAAGCCTTGTCCACTTTTCACTTGCCACTCGGTCGTGTTTCCATGCTCGTCATCTGCAAGTAATGTTCCTGTTCCGGAAATTACATAATGGAAAATGTAATGATTTCTTGCGGCAGGGCCAAAAGAATGTGCCGGTGCACATTGTTCCCATCCATATTGATATAATCCCAGATCAACAAAATTTTCATTTGGAAATACGGAAAAAAGTAAATCGCTCATATAAATCACCTCTAGTGTCATTATATATCAAAATGCTAGATGACTTCAATATATGAATAGAAAAATTGCATTTTGCTATAAAACTTAAAAAACTCTGATATTTATAGTTGCATAAAGATATGTTAGAATATAATTATCAAATAGATGACCTGAGTGAAATGACAAAAATATTCCGGAATGTGTCAAAATGAAAGGTGTATGGTGAAGGAAGGAGTAAGGAAATGTATAAGAAGAGCAATCGAATCATTTGCATGGGATTGATGCTTTGTATGACTTCGGCAATGATACTTGGAGGCTGCGGGCAGAAGAATGAAAGCAGTGGAAAAATAGAAATCGAGCTTGTGCAGTATAAACCGGAGGCAGTAAAAACCTTTGAAAAGATTGAAGAAGAATTCAATGCAACTCATGACGATATTCATTTGACGATTGAATCTCCGAATGATGCAATGACAGTACTTAAAACACGTTTTATCAGAGAAGATGCTCCGGATATTATCGGAATCGGTGGAGATGTCAATTTCTCTAACTTTATTGATTCTGATATGTTGATGGATATTTCAGATTATGAAGGCCTGGACTCTATTAAACAGGCTTACCTGGATATAGACAAAGCGCTTGAATTTGTACCGGAGGATGGCGTGTATGCCGTTCCATATGTGGCAAATGCAGCAGGAGTTCTGTACAACAGAGCAATGTTTGAGGAATATGGCTGGGAAATTCCGGAAACCTGGGATGAATTTATAGCCCTCTGTGAACAGATCCAGAGTGAAGGAATCCAGCCATTGTATTTTGGATTTAAAGATACATGGACTTGTCTTGCACCGTGGAATGCGATCGCCGTTGATCTTGCACCGGCAGATGTCTGCAGCCAGGTGAACAAAGGAGAGACAACATTTTCAGATGAATATAGAGAAGTAGCAGAAAAGACACAGGCACTGCTTGCCTATGGGCCAAAAGATCCATTTGCCTATGATTACAATGGAGCTTGTACAGCATTTGCAAACGGAGAATCTGCAATGTACACGATCGGAAGTTATGCAATCCCACAGATTCATACAGTAAATCCGGATATGGATATCGATTCCTTTGTAATGCCGGCCAATAATGACGCATCAGAGAATAAGCTGAACTCCGGTGTGGATCTTCAGTTCAGTGTTATGAAAGACTGCGAGAATAAAGAAGCAGCATATGAAGTACTTAATTTTCTTTTGAAAGATGAAAATGTACAGAGTTATCTGGATGAACAGAAAGCGGTTCCTTGTAAAGAAGGAGATTTTGAACTGGCTTCAACACTTGATGGAGTGAAATCTTTCATAGAAGAAGGAAGAATGGCAGATTACCAGGATCATTACTATCCTTCAGAGATGTCAGTGGATGCACAGATCCAGACATTTCTTATGAAAGGAGATGTGGATGCATTCTTAACAAAGTTTGATACAGACTGGAAGAGATATAACCGTGATATTATCCGCAAAGTGGAAGATTACGAGAAAGAGCATGCGGACGAAGATTAAGGAAGGGGAATTCAAGCATGGGAAAGAAATCAATGAGTGGAAGAAAAATGACCTTTCTTCTGATAACAATTCCGATCGTGGCACTGTTTTTCTGTTTTAATACATTGCCACTGATCAAAGGTGTGATTTACAGTTTTACGAATTTCAAAGGTTATGGAAGCTTTGATTGGGTAGGACTTAGAAATTATCAGGATCTTTTTACAGACAGCAGAGTCGGAGGTTCTTATCTGTTTACATTTAAACTTGCAGTTGTAGCTACGATTGTGACAAATGTAATCAGTCTGATCCTTGCACTTGGACTGAATAGTAAGATTAAATTCAAGAGTGCATTTCGTGGTGCATACTTTATTCCAAATGTTCTCGGAGCGTTGGTTGTAGGATACATTTTCAATTACTTTTTTACATATATTCTTCCGGCTTTCGGAGAAATGCTTGGAAGCAAGACCCTTTCTTCCAGTATGTTGTCCAGTACAAAGCTGGCATGGATCGCAGTTGTGATCGTGTGTGCATGGCAGTCGATTGCGATGAATACCATTATTTATATTTCTGGACTGCAGACAGTTCCGGAGGATGTTTACGAAGCAGGAGCGATTGACGGTGCAACAGGATGGAATAAGTTCAGACATCTGACATTCCCTCTCATTATTCCATTCTTTAGCATAAATATGGTACTCTGTGTGAAAAACTTCCTGATGGTATTTGATCAGATCATGGCGTTGACCAAAGGAGGTCCGGCACAGAGTACAGAATCCATTTCTTATCTGATTTATAACAATGGTATGAGTGGCGGTCAGTTTGGATTCCAGAGTGCAAACGCAGTGATATTCTTTATTGTTATTGTTGTAATCTCTGTATTACAGATGACAATCACAGGGAAAAAGGAGGAGCAGCTGTAATGGAAAAAATGAAAATAAAAGAACGAGTAAACTGGCCTGTAACGATTTTACTTTTACTTGGTCTGATCACGGTCGCTTTTCCACTGTATATGACAATCGTAATTGCACTGAAGAAGCCTTCTGAGATGACGAATAGTATCAGCGGAATCCTTTCCTTGCCAAGTCATTTGAGCCTTGATAATTTTGCTGAGGCAATGAGAGTGACAGATTTCTGGCATTCTCTCGGAAACAGTGTATTTATTACACTTGTAACAGTTGTCCTTTCAATTCTGATCCATTCACTGTTGGGGTATGCAATCGGAAGAAATAGGAAGAGTAAATTTTACAAATTTATTTATTTCTATGTTGTCAGCGGAATGTTTGTTCCATTTGCAATTCTGATGATGCCTGTTGTAAAACAGACGGCGCAGATGGGACTGGCAAACAGAGCAGGAGTTATTATTCTGTATGTTGTATTCTATATGCCGATGAATGTACTGCTTTATTCCGGATATCTTACAAATATCCCGTTGGCATTGGAAGAAGCAGCCTGTGTGGATGGTGCGAGTACATGGAAAACATATTGGAAGATTGTTTTCCCGATCATGAAACCAATGCATGCGACAGTTGCAGTTCTGACAGCACTTGGTACATGGAACGATGTAATGACACCACTCGTCATCATGTCCGGTTCAGGAAGCGGAAATACACTTCCGCTGGCACAGCTGAACTTCCAGACACAGTTTGGAACAAATTATAATCTGGCATTTGCCTCCTATCTGTTGGCATTGCTTCCGATTCTGATCTTCTATCTGATCTGTCAGAAGCATATCCTTAACGGAGTTGTTAATGGAGCAGTGAAATAATAAAAAGTAAAAGATAGCGAAGCGAGAACAGACAGTAATGCAGATCTTGCTTCGCTAAAATAGAAATTAGGGGTATTTAGATATGGGAATTATATATTGCGAGAAAGACAGAATATTTACTTTACAGACAAAAAATACAACATATCAGATGCAGGTGGATCGTTATGGATTTTTGTTACATCTATATTACGGGAAGAAAACAGATACATGTATGGACTATCTTCTGACATACTATGACAGGGGATTTTCGGGAAATCCATATGATGCAGGAGAAGATCGTACGTATTCAATGGATACACTTCCACAGGAATTTCCTTGTTACGGGAACGGGGATTTCAGAAGTACAGCATTTGCAGTAGAGAATGCAGATGGAAGTATGAGCTGCGACCTTCGTTACAAGAGTCATAAAATCTTTGATGGAAAATATAATCTGGAAGGACTTCCGGCAGTTTATGCAAGTGAGGAGGAAGCACAGACACTGGAAATCTTAATGGAAGATCCGGTGACGGGAGTTAAGGTGGTGCTTCTTTATGGAGTGCTTTCTGCACAGGATATTATTACAAGAAGTGTGTGTGTGAAAAATGAAAGCAGTGGCAAAATCTTTTTAAACAAAATTGAGTCAGCAAGTCTGGATTTCCTTTATGGAGATTATGAGCTTCTAACATTTTATGGTAGACATGCGATGGAGCGAAATGTTCAGAGAGTTCCGGTTGTGCATGGAACACAGAAAATCGGAAGTGTCAGAGGGACCTCCAGTCATCAGTACAATCCGATGATGATCCTTGCAGAAAAAGAAACGACAGAAGACAAAGGAAATTGTTATGCAATGTCCTTTGTATACAGTGGATGTTTCCAGGGAGAAGTGTTGAAAGATCAGTTAAACCAGACAAGAATGATGCTGGGACTTCAGGAAGAAGCTTTTCGCTATCCGTTGGAAACAGGAGAAATGTTCCAGGCTCCGGAAGTGATTTTATCCTATTCCTCAGAAGGAATGAATCGTTTGTCTCAGAATCTGCATCATTGTATCAGACAACATATCTGCAGAGGTAAATATAAAGAAGAAATTCGTCCAATCTTGATCAATAGCTGGGAAGCAGCTTATTTCGATTTTACCGGAGATACAATTTATGAGCTTGCCAAAGCGGCAAAGGAAGTCAATATTGACATGCTAGTTATGGATGACGGCTGGTTTGGAAAACGTGATGATGATAATAGCGGACTGGGTGACTGGTTTGTGAATGAGAAGAAACTAGGTGGCACACTTGGAAATCTGATCAAGAGGATTAATGATCTGGGTGTGAAGTTTGGTATCTGGATCGAGCCGGAAATGGTTTCAGAAGACAGTGATCTTTATCGAAAACATCCGGACTGGGCATTGACGGTTCCGGGCAGAAATCCGGTCAGAAGCAGAAACCAGCTTGTATTGGATTTTTCAAGAAAAGAAGTTGTAGATGAAATTTATGATCAGATTTGCAAGGTGCTGGATCAGGGGAATATCGAATATGTAAAATGGGACATGAATCGAAGCCTGATGGATGTTTATTCTTCTGTAACAAGAGATCAGGGAAGAGTGTTACATGATTATGTATTGGGATTATATGATTTTCTGGAACGTCTTGTGCAGAGATATCCGAATCTGCTGATCGAAGGCTGCAGCGGTGGAGGTGGAAGATTTGATGCCGGTATGATGTATTACACTCCGCAGATCTGGTGTAGTGATAATACGGATGCAATTGACCGATTACGGATTCAGTATGGAACATCCTTTGGTTATCCGGTATCAGTAGTAGGTTCTCACGTTTCAGCAGTGCCGAATCATCAGACGGGAAGAAAGACCCCACTTCATACAAGAGGTGTTGTTGCAATGTCCGGAACTTTTGGATACGAGCTGAATCTTATGAAACTTTCTGAAGAAGAAAAGCAGGAGATCAGAGAGCAAATCGCAGAATATAAGAGCTATGCGTCGATCATTCAGAACGGATTGTACTATCGTCTTTCAAATCCGACAACAGAAGAAATCTGCGCATGGGAGTTTGTACATACAGATGAGAAAGAACAAAGTAAAGTTCTTTTAAATATAGTTATGCAGGTGATTCATGGAAATATGACAGTAAATTATGTAAAACTTCAAGGGCTTGAAGAAACAGCTGTATATCGAGAAGAAAAGAGTGGAAAAAGATATACCGGAGCTGCACTTATGTATGGCGGCATGCCGCTTCCGATAGAGCCGGGCGAATATCAGGCATATCAGTATTGTTTTGTGAAAGAGTAAAATAAATTGGTTGACGATGGAACAGAAAATGGTGAAGAATGTGAATAATACAGAAAAAATCTTTGCACAGCGTATGGAAAAACATCAGGATGAATTACGCTGGCTTTACATGGAGTTGTATGGAAATGATGCAATGTACGCAGAACTTTGTGAGCAGATGCATGATTACTACTTGAAGCGTAGCACAGAGTTGAAAAAAAGAGATATTAAGAAAGAAAAGAATCCTGACTGGTTTAAGGAAAAAGAAATGCTTGGCATGATGTTGTACATTGACAACTTTGCCGGTAATCTGAAAGGTGTAGAAAAAAAGTTAGCTTATCTGAAAGAGTGTAATGTAAATTGTATTCATCTTATGCCTTTTCTGGATACTCCGAAAGGAAAATCAGACGGTGGATATGCAGTGGCAGATTTTCGGAAAGTAAGACCAGATCTCGGTACAATGAAAGATCTTGCCAGATTGACAGAAAAATGTCATGAAAATGGTATGAATGTATGCATGGATTTCGTGATGAATCATACTTCTGAGGAACATGAGTGGGCAAAACGTGCACGAGCAGGCGAAGGAGAATACATGAGCCGTTATTTCTTCTATGATAACGGTGATATTCCGGCGAGATACGAAGAAACTGTTCCACAGGTATTTCCTACAACTGCACCGGGAAATTTCACATGGCTTCCGGAAATCGGACATTATGTGCTTACGACGTTTTATCCATATCAGTGGGATTTGAATTATCGTAATCCAAGAGTATTTAATGAGATGATGTATAACTTCCTTTTTCTTGCGAATCAGGGAATGGATATTATCCGTATTGATGCAGTTCCTTATATCTGGAAAGAACTTGGAACAAGCTGCCGTAATCTGAAAGAAGTACATACAATTGTAAGAATGATGCGTATGATTGCGGAAATTGTTTGCCCAAGCGTGATACTTCTTGGCGAAGTGGTTATGGAGCCGGAAAAGGTGGTGCCGTACTTTGGTACAGTTGAAAAACCGGAATGTCATATGCTCTATAATGTGACAACAATGGCGACGACCTGGAACAGTATTGCGACAAGAGACATCCGGCTTTTGAAGAAACAGATGGATATAGTTAGCCGTCTGCCAAAGCAATATACATTTTTGAATTACCTTCGTTGTCACGATGATATTGGATGGGGGCTCGATTTTGACACGATGAAACAATGGGGAATGGAAGAGCCTTCTCATAAGCGTTATCTGAATGATTATTTCACAGGAAAGATAGCAGACAGCATCAGCCGTGGAGAGCTATATAACGATGATCCTGTAACTCAAGATGCACGATTTTGTGGAACAACAGCATCCATGTGTGGAATTGAAGCAGCAGGATTTGAAGGAAATGCAGAAAAAATGCAGGCGGCAATTCAAGAAGATCTCATGCTCCACGCTTACATGTTGACACAGTCGGGAATTCCGATGCTTTACAGTGGTGATGAGTTAGGACAGGTAAATGATTATAGTTATAAAGATGATGCTGAAAAAGCATCTGATTCACGTTATCTCCACAGAGGAGCATTCCTGTGGGAACTCGCGGATAAGAGAAAAGATCTTTCTACTGTACAGGGAAAGTTATTCCAGATGTTGAACCGGTTGGAACAGATCCGAAGACAGGAAAATGTCTTTTCTCAGGAAGCAGAAGTATATACTTATGATGTTCACAATGACAGTATTTTAGGAATCCTCAGAGAGTATAAGGGAGAACGATTTATTGCACTGTTTAATTTCAGCGAGAGAGAACAGACTGCGTGGATGCAGGAAGAAGGGATTTTCAGAAATCTGGTGAATGGTGAAATTGTAGAAGTGAAAGATCCAGTTTTGAAAGGCTATGAATTTGTTTGGATGAAATATAAAGCATAAAACAAAATGTAAAATATAGATAAATAGATTGAAATACGGAAAGAAGAATTGTATAATTTTACCTATAACAACAAAGGAGGATCTTTGAAATGGATCGTTTGAAAGGTAAAGTAGCTATTATTACAGGAGGTAACTCAGGGGTTGGAGAAGCGACAGCAAAAATGTTCGCTAAAGAAGGCGCAACTGTTGTTATCACAGCAAGAAGAGAGGCTGCGCTGGAGAAAGTAGCAGAAGAGATTAAGGCAGCAGGAGGAGAAGTTTTCGCTGTTTCAACAGATATCTCAAAGAAGGGAGATCCGGAGCGACTGATGGATCTCGTGATCGAGAAATATGGCAAGGTAGACATTCTTGTGAATAATGCAGGAATTCTTGAGGAAGGACTGAAACCAATCGATCGATTCTCAGACGAAGATCTTGATCGTATCGTAGAGACGAACGAAAAAGGAACTATGCGTTGCATGCGTGCTGCATCACAGAAGATGCAGGCAGGAGCATCTATCGTAAATGTTGCTTCTATCGCTGGAGTGAAAGGATGTGGCGGAGCTGCTTATGTAGCATCTAAAGCAGCAATCGTAGGAGTGACAAAGCATACAGCACTTCGTTTCCAGGCAACAGGAATCCGTTGTAATGCAATCTGCCCGGGAAATATCATTACACCAATGACATCAGGAACAAATCCGGCAGCACTTGACCCGGATATGATCGGTGCAATGTCAACACACAGTAATCTTAGAACACCATCTTGTACAGCAGAAGATGTAGCAAATGTAATCCTGTTCTTTGCAAGCGATGAATCAAAGGCGATTACAGGACAGGCAATCGTAACAGATTTCGGAGCTATGCTGTAAGGAAAATAAGATAGCAACTATTTAAAAAGGACAGAAAGGTTAACAAAACGAAACCTTTCTGTCCTTTTTTGTATATAAATAAAAAAAGAATGTTGCAAAACGAAACATAAAAGTGTATACTAAAAGAAAAAAGCGGTGATTCTATGAAAACAAAATTTAATGAGTATTTGACAAAATTACGTAAATCCCGGGTCTACACTCAGGCGCAGATGGCAGAAAAACTGGGGATTTCCAGATCGACTTATACCAATTATGAGAATGGAAACCGGACACCGGACTTTGAAGTACTGGAACGAATAAGTGAGGTGTTAGCCTGTTCCTTAGATGAATTATTTGGAAGAAAACCAACTTATGTTGCAAGTTGTGACGTGGTAAAGGAAGACAGCAGTCTGTACAATGTATCTAGGATACAAGAGGAAAAACCTAAACTTGCAATAGGAGTACAGGACTTTCGTGATTTGCGTGAAAAACAAGCCTATTATGTGGATAAAACACAGTTTATTGAACAGTTTTTAGAATCCTGGTATCAGATTACATTAATTACAAGACCGAGAAGGTTCGGTAAGACACTTAATATGTCAATGTTGGCAGAATTTCTTGACTGTACAAAAGATTCCTCCGATTTATTTTGTGGAACAAAGATTACAAAATCTGTCCACTACAAGGAGCTGAATCGATATCCTGTTGTATTTTTGTCTTTCCTTAACGTGAAAGCGGGGGATGCAGAATCTCTTTGTTATGCATTGAAAGATACTGTACGTGCGGAGTATGAGCGCTTTTATCAGATACTTAATGATGGAAGACTGTCAGAATTCCAGGTAAAAGAATTCAATATGATTTATAACAGTTTATGTCAGGAATGCATCGGAAAAGAAATAGAAAATCATGTAATTCGTTCAATTGCTATTCTTTGTCAGACACTGAGTACGTATTATGGAGAAAAAGTATTTTTGCTGTTAGATGAATATGATACTCCGTTTATGTCTGCAAATTCCGAAGGATATTATGATGAAGTAAGAGCCATGTTGAATCGTTTTCTGGCAACGTCCCTGAAAGGCAACGATTATCTTCAAAAGGCAATTCTGACAGGAATTCAGAGAATTGCGAAGGAAAATATATTTTCGGGTCTCAATAATTTAGTTGTCTGCACAGTGCAGGACGAAGATTATGATGACTGTTTTGGTTTTACAGAGCAAGAAGTAAAAGAGCTGCTTGCTTATTGTAAAGCAGAATTTTCAGATGAGCTGAAAAAGATGTACGATGGATATCATTTTGGCAGTACAGATGTATATAATCCATGGTCAATATCGTGTTATGCGGCAAGAAGAAGGATGGATTCTTATTGGGTTAATACAAGCGAGAACAGTATTTTACGTAATGCACTTGAAGTACAGGGAAGGTCTTTTGAGAAAGAATATGAGGCCTTGGTCACAGAAGGTGAAGTAGAAGTGACAGTAGATTTTTCAATGGCTTATTATGAAAAAATGGACGAAGCAAATCTATGGGGACTTCTTGTAAATGCCGGAATTGTAACAATTACAAAAGAAATCGAAGAGGACTATTACCGACTTCGGGTTCCTAATCTGGAAGTGTGGAAAGTATTCAAAGAATTAACAGCATGTCATCTGAAAATCGATGAGAGACATATGGAGAAGATGTTAAATGCTCTTAAAAGAAAGGATATGGAACGTTTTGCAGAAGAGTATCAGAGAGTTCTTTTGGAATTGCCATCTTATCATGACCTGAAAGATGAGAATAGTTACCATATGATGACGCTTGGAATGTGTGCATTTCTTAGAAAGGATTATGATATCAAAAGCAATCGGGAAACCGGAGAAGGCAGAAGTGATATCTGTCTTTATGCAAAACATGACAGATATCCAAATTTAATTTTGGAATTCAAGTATACCAAAGATGAAAAAGACGATTTAGAAAAGCTTGCAGAAAAGGCACTGGAACAGATAAAAGAAAAACAATATGATGCAGAGATGACCGGAGAAGTGTGTTATGTTGGACTGGCACATTATGGGAAAAGATCTTGTATCAGATGGAGAAAAAACGGTTGACATCTATCAGACAAGCTTTTATACTAATCATGTGAAGAAAACACGGGGAGCTTGTGTACCAGGCTGAGAGGAAGTTGAGAACTTCGACCCATAACCTGATTTGGATAATGCCAACGTAGGAATGTATAAAGCAGTACTTTAGAGAGATACATTTGTTGGTATCTCTCTTTCTTTATAATCAGGAAAAATTGAAAATTAAATATTGGAGTAAGTTGAGATTGAGCGAGAGTTCATGAAGGGGTGCACCACCACGGGTACATTTCTTTCATGAACTCTTTTTTCAATTATCCGGAAAGGAGCAGTTATGATCACAGTAAATGGAAAGCAGATCCAGCTGACATCTGAAATGAGTGTTGCGGATTATCTGGAGCAGAACAATTACCAGATTAATAGAATCGCAGTTGAAATGAATGAAGAAATTCTTCCGAAATACAGCTATTCAGAGACAATGCTCAAAGACGGTGACCGTCTGGAGGTTGTGACATTTGTAGGAGGAGGCTGATATCAGATGGCATCAGAAAGAATATTAAGCAAAGAAGAAATCGAAACAGCGCTGAATGAACGCCATTCGCCGGAAAAACAGAAGCTTTTATCAGCCGGTCAGGTGACGATTGCCGGACTTGGTGGACTGGGTTCTAATGTAGCGTATTCACTTGCACGAATTGGAGTAGGACATCTGCATCTGATCGATTTTGATGTAGTGGATATTACAAATTTGAACCGGCAGCAGTATTTCATGGAGCATATCGGAATGTATAAGACCGATGCGCTAAAGTCACTGCTTTTAAAGATTAATCCATATCTGGATATTCGTACAGATTGTGTGAAGGTGACAGAAGAGAATTTGAAAGAACTGTTTGCGGATGCTCAGATTGTCTGTGAAGCATTTGATAATCCGGTAGCAAAAGCAATGCTGGTGAATGGAATTCTGGAGCATTTTCCGGAGAAGAAGCTTGTGTCTGCAACAGGTATGGCAGGCTATGAAAGCAGCAATATAATCAGTACTAAGAGAATGATGAAGAACTTTTATTTATGTGGAGATCGTGTGACAGAGCCGACTTATGGGAATGGATTAATGGCTCCACGAGTTGCAATCTGTGCAGGGCATGAAGCAAATATGATCACGCGTTTGCTTCTTGGAGAAGAGGATGTATAGAAAGACATCTAAATGAATAAAAAAGAAAGAAGGATTTAAGTTATGAATCAGAAAGATACATTTACACTAGGTGGAAAAGAATTTAGTTCACGTTTTATTCTTGGATCAGGAAAATTTTCACTTGATCTTGTAAAAGCATGTGTAGAAAAAGCAGGAGCGCAGATCATTACACTTGCGCTTCGCCGTGCGAATGAAGGAGGACTTGCGAATATTTTGGATTATATTCCGGAAAATGTAACACTTCTTCCGAATACGTCAGGAGCAAGAAATGCAGAGGAAGCAGTCCGTATTGCAAGACTTTCCAGAGAAGTTGGTTGTGGTAATTTCGTAAAAATCGAAGTTGTCAGAGACTCAAAATATCTTCTGCCGGACAACTATGAGACAATCAAGGCAACAGAAATTCTTGCAAAAGAAGGCTTTATAGTTATGCCATATATGTACCCGGATCTGAATGCGGCAAGAGATCTGGTGAATGCAGGGGCTGCCTGTGTAATGCCACTTGGAGCACCAATTGGTTCTAACAAAGGACTTTGTACAAAAGACTTCATTCAGATTTTGATTGATGAGATTGATCTGCCGATTATTGTAGATGCAGGAATTGGACGTCCATCCCAGGCATGTGAGGCAATGGAAATGGGAGCGGCAGCTGTTATGGCGAATACAGCAATCGCAACAGCAGGAAATGTCGAGGAGATGGCTGAGGCATTCAAGAAAGCAATTGAAGCAGGAAGAAGTGCTTATCTTTCAGGGCTCGGAAGAACGATTGAACGTGGCGCAAGTGCATCTTCACCATTAACAGGATTTCTGGAAGACTAGGAGGCGGTTGAGATGAATGATACACATGTCAATGAAAGTATCTTAAGTGAAGAGATACTGGAAGATCAGAAGAAAAACAGAATCGATCATATGACGTATCTTTCGGGAATGGAGGATATCGGTTCAGAAATCATGGATCAGGTGATTGAGGCAATGGAAGCCTATGATTATAGTAAATATACGGCAGCAGATGTGAAAAATGCACTTGCACATTCGGAACGTACCCCGGAGGATTTCCGTGCGCTGTTATCACCGGCAGCCCTTCCGTTTTTGGAAGAGATTGCCCAGGCAGCTCAGAAGGAGACAAGAAAACATTTTGGAAACAGTGTTTATATGTTCACACCGATTTATATTGCAAACTATTGTGAAAACTATTGTATTTATTGTGGATTTAACTGTCACAATAAGATCAACCGCGCACAGCTGAATGCGGAAGAGATTGAGAAAGAAATGGCAGCAATCGCAGAGACGGGATTACAGGAAATCCTGATCTTGACAGGGGAAAGCCGCAATAAATCTACAGTAGAGTATATTGGAGAGGCGTGCAAGATTGCAAGAAAGTATTTCAAAGTGATCGGCTTGGAAATCTATCCGGTCAATTCAGATGAGTATGCGTATCTGCATGAATGTGGAGCTGACTATGTGACAGTATTCCAGGAAACATATAATTCAGATAAGTACGAGACACTTCATCTGGCAGGACATAAAAGAATTTTCCCATACCGTGTTAATGCACAGGAGAGAGCAGTGAAAGGTGGTATGCGAGGAGTCGGATTCGGTGCGCTTTTAGGACTGGATGATTTTAGAAAAGATGCTTTTGCAACAGGATATCACGCATATCTGTTACAGAGAAAATATCCACATGCAGAAATCGCATTTTCCTGCCCAAGACTTCGCCCGATCATCAATAATGACAGAATCAATCCGATGGATGTCCATGAGCCACAGCTTCTGCAGGTTGTCTGTGCATATCGCTTGTTTATGCCATTTGCAAGCATTACAGTTTCAACAAGGGAGTGTGCGCGTGTCAGAGACAATCTGGTAAGTATTGCAGCAACCAAGATTTCAGCAGGGGTAAGTACAGGAATTGGAAGCCATGTGGATGATATCGAGGATAAGGGCGATGACCAGTTTGAGATTTCAGATGAACGTTCGGTAGATGAGGTTTATGATGCATTATTGAAAAATAATCTCCAGCCGGTTATGAGTGATTATATTTATGTGTAAGATGAAATGCAATTTATCGGAGATAGATTTGAAAATTATAGCTGTCAGTAATAGAAAACTGTGCGAAAGACCATTTTTGGAGCAGATTGAACGGGTTTGTCAGATGAAACCGCAGGCAATTATTTTGCGTGAAAAAGATCTGTCAGAAGAGGAATATCGGATTCTGTCAGAAGAAGTTCTGTCTGTTTGCAAGAAGTATGAGATTCCGTGTATTTTACATAAGTTCTGGAAAACAGCATTGGAATTGGAATGTACATCCGTACATCTGCCATTGCCGGAATTAAGGAAACTTCCGGAAGATGTGAAAGAACAATTTCAAAGAATCGGTACTTCCGTTCATTCAGTGGAAGATGCAAAGGAAGCAGAGAGACTTGGTGTGTCTTACATGACAGCAGGACATATTTATGTTACAGATTGCAAGAAAGGCCTGGCACCGAGAGGGCTTGGATTCTTAAAAGATGTCTGCAGTACTGTGAATGTTCCTGTATATGCGATCGGTGGAATCAAGTTTGACAAGAAACAGTGGGAAGAATTAAAACAAAAAGGCGCTTCCGGTGGATGCATTATGTCTGGAATGATGGAGTTGTAAACTGTGAGATACAACGAAATAGAATTGACGGAGAAATACAAATTAACTTGACCTTAACCGGACTTTACGTAGTATAATAAATGCACTTGATTACGAGAATTTAAGAAATTGTAATTGAGTGCATTTTTTGTATGAAAAGAATTACGATTGATAGAAAAAATCAGAACAGTAACAAGACAGGAGAAAAAATGCAGGAAGAATTACATAATAAATTAGCAGATTTAAAAGAGTACATAAAAGAACTGGACAGTGTTGCGATTGCATTTTCCAGTGGGGTTGATTCTACATTTTTATTAAAGATGGCACATGAGGTATTGGGTGATAATGTGATGGCGATCACAGTACAATCCGGTTCCTTTCCAAAGAGAGAGTTGAATGAGGCAATTGCATTTTGCAAAAAAGAAGGTATCCGTCATGAGGTCTGTCAGGTGGATGAAATGAAGATTGAAGGATTTTCTCAGAACCCACCGAACAGATGTTATTTATGCAAGCATGCACTGTTTGAAAAGATTGGAGCAATTGCAGAGAAAAATGAAATTGCTTATGTTGCAGAAGGTTCTAATATGGATGATCTTGGCGACTACAGACCGGGGCTTCAGGCTGTGGCGGAATTAGGAGTGAAAAGTCCACTGCGCGAAGCAGGACTTACAAAAGCGGAGATTCGTGAATTGTCAAAAGAGATGGGACTTTCAACCTGGGAAAAGCCATCTTTTGCCTGTCTGGCTTCAAGATTTGTATACGGAGAAATAATCAGCAAAGAGAAGTTGATCATGGTGGAAAACGCAGAACAGTTATTGCTTGAACATGGCTTCCGGCAATTTCGTGTCCGTATGCATGGAAGGATGGCGAGGATCGAAGTACTGCCGGAAGAGTTTTTGAAGTTGCTTCAGGAAGAAGTCCGTGAGGATATTGTAAAACAATTTAAGCAGTTCGGATTCACTTATGTTACAATGGATCTAACAGGGTACAGAATGGGAAGTATGAATGAAACCCTGGATAAGAAGAATTAGAATGAGGCGAAAAAGATGGAACAAAAGGAAATGATAGATCTTTTAAGACAGGTAGCATCCGGAACAATGGATGTAGAACAGGCAGCTTTGAAGTTAAAAGAAGAGCCTTTTGAAGATCTTGGTTTTGCCAAGATTGACCATCACAGAGCCATGCGCCAGGGTGTGGCAGAAGTGATTTACGGAGAAGGAAAGACACCGGAACAGATTTTCCGGATTGCAGAAGCAATGAAAGAAAAGGGACAGAAAGCAGTCCTGATCACAAGAATGAATAAGGAGTCAGCGATTTATGTGGGAGAACGCCTGGAACTTCAATATGATGAAGTCAGCCGAATTGGGTTTATAGGCGAAGCGCCAATAAAGGATGGAGATGGGAAAATAGTTGTGGCAACAGGCGGGACAAGCGATATCCCTGTTGCAGAAGAGGCTGCAAGAACAGCAGAGACACTTGGAAATGAAGTGATTCGTTTATATGATGTAGGCGTCGCAGGAGTACATCGTCTGCTTGGACATCTCGGCGAATTAATGGAAGCTCGTGTCATTATTGCTGTAGCCGGAATGGAAGGAGCACTCGCCAGTGTGATTGGAGGACTGGTGGATTGCCCGGTGATCGCAGTTCCGACAAGTGTTGGATATGGAGCATCTTTCGGTGGCGTATCAGCGCTTCTTTCTATGTTGAATTCTTGTGCAAGCGGAGTGAGTGTTGTAAATATCGATAATGGATTTGGCGCGGGATTTCTTGCAAGCCGGATCAATCACATAGAGAGGAGAACGAAGGAATGAGGACATTATATTTAGACTGTGGGATGGGAGCAGCAGGGGATATGCTGACGGCTTCATTATTGCAGTTGTTTTCAGAACCTGTAAAACAGGTGAAAAAGTTGAATGATCTGAAAATCCCAGGGGTAAAATATCAGTTGGTGGCGTGTACAAGAGGTGGAATCAGAGGATATCAGGTACGCGTGTTTGTGAAAGGACAGGAAGAAGAGAATCCTCATACGCAGACGGAAGAGCAGATCGGACATAAATCAGAAGAACCAGAGAAGCATACACAGGAACACGGACATCATTCGATGTCTCAGATTGTTCGTCTGATCAATCGGTTAGAAATTGAAGATCAGGTAAAACAGGACGCAGTTGCGGTCTATAAATTGATTGCAAAGGCGGAAGGGAAGGCGCATGGTCAGCGCATGGATGAAATCCATTTCCATGAGGTTGGGACGATGGATGCAGTGGCTGATGTTGTGGCTGTCTGCTATTTGCTGAATGAACTTCAGGTGGATCAGATTCTTGCATCACCGGTTCGTGTCGGATATGGTCAGGTGAAATGTGCACATGGAATCCTTCCGGTGCCGGCACCGGCAACAGCGTATCTGATGAAAGAAATTCCAATGTATGCAGGAGACCTGGAGGGAGAATTCTGTACACCGACAGGAGCCGCACTTCTGAAGCATTTTGTTAAAAAGTATGAACAGATGCCGGTTCTGCAGATGGAAGAAATCGGTTATGGTTTTGGAAAAAGAGAGTATGAAAGACTGAACTGTGTGCGTGCGATTCTTGGAGAAACGCAAGACAAGGTAGAAGAAGAAATTTTGGAACTGTGCTGTAATCTGGATGATATGACTTCGGAGGAAATCGGGTATGCGACAGAGCTTCTGATCAAAGAAGGCGCATTGGATGTTTACACATCCTCCATTCAGATGAAGAAAAACCGGCCGGGGATTCTGCTTACATGTATGTGCAGGGCAGAACAGAAAGAGTATTTCCTACAGTTGATATTCAAACACACCTCAACACTTGGTGTCAGAGAGTATTTTTGTAGAAGATATGGACTTAAGCGGAAAATAGACGAAGTGCAGACAGAATATGGAACCGTTCATGTGAAGAGAGCATCCGGATATGGAGCAGTGAAAGAAAAACTCGAGTATGATGATGTTTCCAAAATTGCAGAAGAACATAGCTGGTCTGTAGCAGAGGCAAGAAATAGGATCTATGGAAAATTATAATTTTAATATACAGGAAGAATTGAAAAAGCTTCCGGGGAGACCTGGAGTTTATCTGATGCATGATGAGACGGATCAGATTATCTATGTCGGAAAAGCAATCAGCCTGAAAAACCGTGTGCGACAGTATTTCCAGAGCAGCAGGAATAAAGGGGTTAAGATCGAACAGATGGTAACACATATCCGCCGCTTTGAATATATAGTGACCGATTCAGAACTGGAGGCGCTTGTTCTGGAATGTAATTTGATCAAGGAACATCGGCCAAAATATAATACGATGCTGATGGATGACAAGGCCTATCCATTCATCAAGGTGACAACAGGAGAGGCATACCCTCGTATTATGCTTGCACGACAGATGAAGAAAGATAAGGCACGTTATTTCGGCCCCTACACAAGCTCACAGGCAGTGCGGGACACAATTGATCTGATCCATAAGCTGTATCATATAAGAAGCTGTAATCGTTCACTTCCAAAAGACATTGGAAAAGAGCGTCCGTGTCTGAATTATCATATCAAACAGTGTGAGGCACCGTGCCAGGGATATATTTCCCAGGAAGAATACCGGAAATCCATTGATGAGGTGATACGGTTTTTGAATGGAAATTTTGATATAATTTTAAAAGATCTGGAAGATAAGATGATGGCCGCTTCGGAGGCACTGGAATTTGAGAAAGCAATCGAATATAGAGAGTTATTAAATAGTGTGAAAAAGGTGGCTCAGAAACAGAAGATTACAGATTCCAGCGGAGAAGACAGAGATGTCATGGCAGTTGCATGCCAGGACGAAGATGCAGTGGTACAGGTCTTTTTTATCCGTGGCGGAAGATTGATCGGGAGGGATCATTTCTATCTGAGAATCAGCGAAGAGGATAAAAAATCTGAAATTCTTAACAGCTTTATCAAACAGTATTATGCAGGAACCCCTTTTCTTCCAGGTGAGCTGATGCTGCCGGAAGAAATCGAAGAGCAGGAACTTCTTGAATCCTGGCTGAGCGCGAAGAAGGGGCAGAAAGTAACAATCCGTGTGCCGAAGAAAGGTACAAAAGAAAAGCTGGTAGAACTGGCGGAAGAGAATGCGAGGATGGTTCTTTCTAAAGATAAAGAGCGTTTAAAAAGAGAAGAAGGCCGCACGATCGGTGCTGTGAAGGAGATAACATCTTTACTGGGACTGGAACAGATCATCCGCATGGAAGCATATGATATTTCGAATACAAATGGTTTCGAATCGGTAGGCTCTATGGTTGTCTATGAGAAAGGAAAACCAAAACGGAATGATTACAGGAAGTTCAAAATCAAGAGTGTGAAAGGACCGGATGATTATGCGAGCATGAGAGAAGTTCTTACGCGTCGTTTTACACATGGATTAAAAGAACGTGAGGAGAATGCGGAAGCTGGAAAATTCACAACATTTCCGGATTTGATCTTGATGGATGGAGGCCGTGGTCAGGTAAATATTGCGCTGCAGGTACTTGATGAATTGAAACTCAACATTCCGGTATGTGGTATGGTAAAAGATGACAATCATAGAACAAGAGGATTATACTACAATAATGTGGAAATCCCGATTGACCGCAATTCAGAAGCATTTAAATTGATCACAAGAATTCAGGATGAAGCCCATCGGTTTGCAATCGAGTTCCACAGGCAGCTGCGTGGCAAAGGGCAGGTACATTCCGTTTTGGATGATATTGAAGGAATCGGTCCGGCCAGAAGAAAGGCATTGATGCGGCATTATCTGAGCCTGGATGCAATCCGGAGCGCAACAGTAGAAGAACTGGCGCAGCTTCCGTCAATGAATGAGAAGGCAGCAGAATCGGTTTATCAATTCTTTCATGATTAAGGGTTTTATCGAAAAGAAAATCATGATATACTTATGTACAGGCGATGGGACATGTAGGGAAATGTTGGATTTATGCAAGCAGTAAATATCATAGATCTCTTGAGCTTATTAAGGCAGCATGTCTGAAACGAAAAGAGATACAGGAAAAGGAGATTACAAGATGAGTGGTGTGAAATTAACCGATATCGTTGAAAAGATGAATCTGAAAAATCTCACTCCGGAAGTAGATATCACAGAACGTGAAGTTCTTGTTCCGGATGTGAACAGACCAGCACTTCAACTGGCAGGATTTTTCGATCATTTTGATCTGAATCGTGTACAGATTATAGGGAATGTAGAGTGCGCCTATCTGGAGACTTTGACAGAAGAAAGACGATTGGAGATTTATCAGAAGCTTCTGGAACATAAAGTACCATGTATTATTTTCAGCAATGAACTTCAGCCGGATGAAAGTTTTCTGGAACTTGCGGAGAAGAATGATATTCCGGTATTCGGTACATGTAAGAAGACATCATCCTTTATGGGAGAACTGATCCGTTGGCTGAATGTAAAACTTGCTCCGTGCATTTCTATTCATGGAGTGCTTGTTGACGTATATGGTGTCGGGGTTCTGATTATGGGAGAAAGTGGAATCGGTAAGAGTGAAGCAGCACTTGAATTGATCAAGCGTGGACATCGTCTCGTGACGGATGATGTGGTTGAAATCCGTAAAGTCAGTGATGAGACATTAGTTGGTTCTGCACCGGATATCACAAGACATTTTATCGAGTTGCGTGGTATCGGAATCGTGGATGTAAAGTCCATGTTCGGTGTACAGAGCGTAAGAGAAACTCAGAATATCGATCTGGTCATTACGCTGGAAGACTGGAGCAGAGAGAAAGAATATGACAGACTTGGTCTGGAAGAGGAATATACAGAGTTCCTTGGCAACAGAGTTGTCTGCCATAATATTCCGATCCGTCCGGGACGTAATCTGGCAATCATCGTAGAATCTGCTGCGGTTAACCACAGACAGAAACAGATGGGATATAATGCGGCACAGGAACTGTACAAACGTGTGCAGGAGAATCTGGCAAAGAGAAGAAAATAAAACGGGAAAAAAGAGCATGCGGTACAAATCTGTTACAGAGTACCGCATGCTCATGTGAAATATAAAAAGAAACGGAGATAGAGTTATGAAATATTGTTTTGGTGTTGATATCGGGGGAACAACGGTTAAACTTGGTCTGTTCAGTGAGGCAGGAGCCATTGTGGAGAAATGGGAGATCGTGACAAGAACTGAAGATGAAGGATCAGCAATTCTTCCGGATATTGCAGAGGCGATCAATGGTAAATTAGAGCAGCATGGCATTGAGAAAGAACAGGTTCTTGGAATTGGTGTCGGTGTGCCGGCTCCTGTTACGGTAGATGGAATCGTTAACGGTTCTGCAAATCTTGGCTGGAAATATAAGAATGCGAAGAAAGAGCTGGAAGAACTGACAGGACTGACAGCAGAATTTGGAAATGATGCGAATGTTGCCGCACTTGGCGAGATGTGGAAAGGCGGCGGTGTTGGTTACCGCAATATGATCATGGTCACACTTGGAACAGGTGTTGGCGGTGGCATTATCATCAATGGAAAGATCCTGATAGGAGAGAACGGAGCAGGTGGAGAGATTGGTCATATGTGTGTGAATTTGGAAGAGACAGATACTTGTGGATGTGGCAGACACGGATGTCTGGAGCAGTATGCATCAGCAACAGGTATCTCACGTCTTGCTAGAAAGAAGATGGAGCATGAGACACGTGCAACAATCCTGACAAAAGAAGACCTTTCTGCAAAAGCTGTTTTCGATGCAGTGAAGGAAGGGGATGAAGTTGCGATAGAGGTTGCGACAGAAATGGGAAATTACTTAGGACATGCAATGGCAGATATGGCAGCAGTACTGGATCCGGCTGTATTTGTAATTGGCGGTGGAGTGTCCAAAGCAGGAGAAGTTCTGCTTTCATTTATTGAAAAACCGTTTATGGAGAAAGCGTTCTTTGCAAATAAGAATGTGAAGTTTAAGCTCGCTACGCTTGGAAATGATGCAGGAATCTGTGGAGCGGCTAAGCTGGTACTTGAGGATTGATAGAAGTATAACAAGTACAGAAAAAATAGTGGAAACAAAAAGAGGAGATTTTTACAGATGTTAGATATCTGTGAAATCCCCTCTTTTTTCTTTGAAAAATTTATTATGCAAGCACTTTCTTGAAACTAACTTTAAAGTATATGGTTTCTGCAATTGCTGTGAGTCCCCAGGAGAAGATGTACAGCAGATACAGAGATGGGATTGTATGGAAGTAAGCAAATACCGTATAGATCCATATAATACGAAATACACAGGATCCCATGATTACAATAAATGTAGGAGCAATACTCTTGCCGATTCCTCTGGAAGCGGCAATTGCACAGTCCATAAAGGCACTGAATGCATAGGAGAATCCCATAATCCTGATTCTATGCATACCTGCTGCAATAACGGCCGACTCTGTAGCAAACAGAGACAAGAATGGCCGTCCGAAGAAGAAGAGTGATCCACCGAGAATCAGTCCTGCACTGAAAGAATAGGTAAGTGCTACGAAATAACATTTTTTCATCCTCTCTTTATTCCCTGCTCCCCAGTTCTGACTCATGAAACTGGAACAGGCCACGTAGAAGGCAAACATAACATTGTAAATCAGATTATCTGCATTCGCAGCGGCAGCATTTCCGGAAACCATGATCGCATCAAAAGAGTTGATACCGGATTGAACGAAAAGGTTTGCAATCGCGAAGATCGCATTCTGCAGACCCGATGGAACACCGAGATAAAGAATTCCTTTTCCATAAATGTTATGATAGCGTAATTTACGCAGGCTGACTTTACACATATCATCGCGGCGCATTAGATGGATCAGGATCAATCCTCCTGAAACGTACTGTGCGATTGCACTGGCAGTGGCAACTCCGACAGCAGCCATATGGAATACGATAACAAAGATCAGATTCAATATGACATTAAGTATTCCGGCAAATGCAAGGTAATACATTGGACGTTTTGTATCCCCACGGGCGCTTAAGACACCGTTACCGAAATTATAAATTGCCGTGGCAGGCATACCAAGTGCAAAAACTTTCATATAGAGAACAGCCTGATCGAGCAGTTCCGGCTTTGTATTTATCATGGAAAGCATTGGTCCTGCAAAAAGCAGACAGATCAGACAGACAAAAATACCTGCTGCTGCACAAATAATCAGTGCGGAGTGAATGGTTTCTTTTGTAGCTTTCTCATCACCGGCACCGAGTTTGTTGGCAACCTGGACATTGACACCACTTCCAAGTCCGATCAGAAGTCCTGTGAACAGTGTGACAAGTGTAGTGGTCGAGCCGACAGAACCAAGTGCTTTGTAATCTGCAAAATGTCCGACAACAGCGACGTCACTTAAGTTGAACATCACTTCCAAAATCTGGGAAAACATAAGAGGAACACTGAAGAAAAACATGTTTTTCCAAAGAGATCCCTGAGTCATTTCAATTGTTCGCTTTCGTCTTTTCGTTATTTCATTACTCATTCCCTAACAACCCCTTTACCAGATAAAATAATGAAAGAAAACAGATGAAATCACAAAAAAAACATCACTTCCAAAAGAAAGCAATGCATTTTAAATCGCCTTTGGCGATGGGGCAAGATGCATTCAAGTCAAAACATGCATCCTCCGTGTCAATCAGCGAAGTGATTGACACGGGAGTGAACAGTAACTATCTGTTTTCTGGTTAAAATCCGATGATTCTTATATACAGTGTAGCATGAAAAGTGCGGGGAAACAACAGGAAAAACAATAATTTTTTTCCAATGATTCTTTTATTTTTTTAGATGAATTTAAGCCTTGAAAATAAATTTTTACGACAAAAAGATTAAAATAAATCAAGAAAAAGATTAAAATAGACTCTTGATTTCTGATTTCAGAGGACTATAATGTCAGAGTAAACAAAATACAGTTCACCAAAATTCGTTGATGAGAACAAAACCGTATCCGTCATTATTTTCAGAGAGTCTGTGGCTGGTGTGAACAGACAATAACCGGGTAAGGATATCCTCTCTAAGAAGCGGGCTGAAAGCAGATGAACATGTTGCAAGTAAACCTCGCCGGGATCCACCGTTATATGGATAGCATATGTTGGTATGTGAAGTGTCGCAGAATTAATTTTTGCGGAATTAGGGTGGTAACGCGGATTATATTCGTCCCTTTTCAGATCGAGTTCTGGAAAGGGACTTTTTTTGAATATATCTCAAGAAGAATACAGATTTTAGGTGAACAAGAATCCTAAGGAGGTATTGTAATGAAAGCATTACAAAAAGTCAGCAAATTTTTATCAGATTATACTTCAGTGGTTGTTATTGCCATTGCAGTAGTGACATTCTTTGTCCCGACAATGATGGGATGGGTTAACAACGCTTTGTTTGTCGATCCGGTATCCAATAAATTTACCTGTCAGTCTATTATTATCGGAGTGATCATGTTTAGTATGGGTCTGACATTAACAACAGAGGATTTTAAGATTCTTGCGCAGAGACCGTTTGATATCTGCATCGGAGCAATCGCTCAGTATCTGATTATGCCATTCCTTGCATTTGCACTGACAAAGGCATTGAATCTTCCGGATGGAATCGCTTTGGGACTGATCCTTGTCGGATGTTGTCCTGGTGGTGTGTCATCCAATATTATGTCCTATCTGTGTGGTGGAGATGTAGCATTTTCTGTAGGAATGACAACAGTTTCAACATTGCTCTCACCAGTTATGACACCACTTATGGTTTCACTGCTGGCAAGTGGTACACATATTTCAATCAAAGGATTACCTATGTTTGTATCCATTATTGAAACAGTTATCTTCCCGGTAGCAGTAGGATTCTTACTCAACTATCTGTTAGGAAAAAATAAAACATTCAAAGAACTTCAGAAAATTATGCCTGGTATTGCAGTACTTGGACTTGCATGCGTTGTCGGCGGTGTAGTATCTTCACAGGGAAGCAAATTCTTTGAGTCCGGTGTTGTAATCTTCGTGGCAGTATTTCTTCATAATGGACTTGGATATCTGCTTGGATACGGAGCTGGTAAACTCACAGGAATGAATACAGCGAAGAAGAGAACAATCTCGATCGAGGTAGGTATGCAGAATGCAGGACTTGCAACAAACCTTGCAACAACAACAGCACAGTTTGCATCCACACCGGAGTCAGCAATCATCTGTGCAGTATCTTGTACATGGCATTCTATTTCAGGAACACTCCTTGCAGGAATGTTTGCATATTATGATAAATTCAAAGAGGACAGAGAATCCAAGAGTGTGAATACAAAAGAAGAAGCAGTATAAAAAGAATGAAATGATAAGGCAGAGGTAAAAAATAATTGATTTAGAGGATGGTTTGACACAACGAACAAGAAACGTTCGAACGTGAGAAAACCATCCTTTTTTCTGTGTTGCATGGTAAGGAAAATCATTTTATAATAAATAAGGCAAGAGATTTTATCTGAACATAAGAAAGCAATCAGAGTTCGGAACAAAAGAGAAATACAAGAGGGGAAATGTAAATGGAAGAAAAAGAAAATACAGAAAATACGGGGATGGGAAAACGAAAACATTCCCACGATACAAAAATAGTAATAAAGTATTATTATGAAAGGATCCGACAGAACACGTGGAATTTTCTGAAATGGATGGGGCTTTCTGTTTTGACAGGTCTGGTTGTAGGCGGTGCGAGTGCAGTATTTGCAGGATGTATCAAGGCAGCAACGGAATACAGGGATACACACAATTGGATTTTTATGCTTTTGCCGGTTGCAGGAGTTCTGATTGTATTTATGTATGAGAGGATAGGAAGACAGGACGGAGGAACGAATCAGGTACTTGCTACTATTAAATCAAAGGATGATGTTCCGTTTCTGTCAGCACCATTGATTTTTGTGTCAACATTATTGACGCATCTTACCGGCGGTTCGGCAGGAAGAGAAGGAGCGTCGATACAGTTTGGTGGAAGTATTGGAAATTGGCTTGGAAAACTGGCTCATTTAGATGAATTTGATCACCATGTGATGATTATGTGTGGAATGAGTGCAGCGTTTGCAGCCGTGTTTGGAACACCGATGGCAGCAGCAGTTTTTGCAATGGAGGTTGCGAGCGTGGGGGTAATGTATTACGCGGCGCTTCTTCCGTGTGTGATCGCAGCTATCATTGCGGCAGAGTTTGCAACAGGAATGGGGATTGATCCGGAGACATTTCCGGTACATTCTATCCCGGGACTTACTGTGGAGACAGGACTTAAGATGGCATTGATCGCAGTGGGGTGTGGGATTTTAAGTATTCTATTTTGTATTCTGTTAAAAATAGTAGGGCAGTTGTATACAAAGTACTTGAAAAATCCGTATATTAGAATTGTAGTCGCGGCAGGAGTGATTATTCTGATCACAATATGTCTGAATACAAAAGATTATATGGGAGCAGGAAGCGGATTGATCGCAAGAGCTATTGAAAACGGTGAAGCAGGACCACTCGATTTCTTATGGAAAATGTTACTTACAGCGCTTACGATGCGGGCAGGATACCGTGGCGGTGAGATTGTACCGGCATTCAGTGTTGGCGCGACGTTTGGATGTGTTGCCGGTGGAATACTTGGATTCTCACCGGAGTTAGCAGCTGCAGCCGGCATGGTTGCACTTTTCTGCGGAGTGACGAACTGTCCGATTACGGCAATGCTGATTTCATTCGAACTGTTTGGATTTTCAGGAGCAGCATATTATCTGATCGCGATATCAATCAGCTATGCGGTTTCCGGATATTATAGTTTATATAAAGATCAGACGATTGTATATTCTAAATATAAAGCAAGATATATTAACCGTAAAACAAGATAGCAGAATACTGTATCAGAGAGATACAGACAGGATAACAAGAACAATCAGTTATATAGGTATATGAAAAGGAGAGGCATTTTATATAGCCTCTCCTTTTCAGTTGCGCCTTGCGGCGCGTGATTTACTTATTGAGTGGTACTTCCGCTTCCAGTGTCGCCACCAGTAGTGCTGCCGGAAGTATCACCTGTAGTTGTTCCGGTTGTTCCAGCAGAGTCTCCGCCGGCAGCAGGTTCGGTTGTTGTCCCAGCAGAGGAAGAATCCGGTGATGAGGTTGTTCCGGAAGAATCGGTACCTGTAGCAGGTGTGTTCTCATCAGAACTCTCAGAATCATCTTTCTTGGAATCTTTTGATGGGGCAACATAGTGACCACTGCAGCTCTTTGTCGGAGCATTGTCTTTTGAGAAATACTCTGTAATAGCAGGACAACTGCTTGTGGCAAGGAGTCCTGTTTTAGTACAAACCGTCTTTTCTTCGACAGAGGATGGAATTTCAAAGTCTTTGTACTCAAGTCCTTTTGTATCCTGGATATGTTCCATGATATTTTTCCAAAGTTTCTGATGCCAGCTCTGGCTTAATCTGTCCATTGTCTTATGCTCATCATATCCACCCCATACAGACGCTGTATAATAAGGCGTAAATGCTGAAATCCACAAGTCACGGCTTTCCTGGCTGGTACCTGTTTTAGCGGCAACAGGCATGTTGCTCAGTCTTGCAGAACCACCGGTTCCACCGGCACCGTTGACAACGTCTTCCATTGCACTTGTCAGAAGATAAGCAGTGGAGTCTTTTAAGACTTCATGTGTCTCAGGGGTTGTGTTATCGAGAAGAACATTTCCATCATGATCCAGAACCTGTGTGTAAAGAATCGGCTTCGTGTAAGTTCCTCCATTGGCAATTGCTGCATAGGCAGCTGTCATCTCGATATTATATACACCGTTCGTGATACCACCAAGAGCTTTTGCCTGTGAATATTTATCATCTTCAGACAGCGTTGTAAATCCAAAATTAAGAAGATAATCATAACTTTCTGTTTCACCAACATAGTCAGTTAATGTCTTGACAGCAAGGACATTCATAGAATGTTCAATTCCATAACGGACACGTGTTGGACCGATATATTTTTTATCCCAGTTGTTTACAGACTGTCCGTTCTTATATTCATATTCTTCATCATCAATTGTTGTTGCAAGGGTGATCTTTCCTTCGTTAAGTGCCGGTGCATAAGCAGCAAGAATCTTGAAACAGGATCCAGGCTGTCTTGCAGAATCTGTGGCACGGTTTAGAGAAAGACTGGAATTCTTTTCGCCGCGTCCACCGACGATAGCTTTCACCTGTCCGGTATACTGATCCATCACAACAACAGAAGTCTGCGGCTGAGGTGAGAGCTCAATTCTTTCATCAACAGTGTCTCCGCCTGCTTCATTGATATTGAGCGTTGATTTAAATGCATCAACTGCTTCCTGTGCAGCTCCTTCGGAACCGTAGAGAAGTGGAGTGTCATATCCCCAGGCACTCTGAATATAGGAAGCAAGTTGTTCTTTACTGTAGTTCTCAGAAGAACCATCTGCCCTGTGGATAGTAAGTGCGTAATCAAGCCCATATTCTGTATCACCATTGAGATAATCCCCTACATTAGCAACTTCATCATCACAGATGGCCTGAATATCAGCATCCTGTGTAACTTTGATCGTAAGGCCGCCGCTATAGAGCAGATTGTATGCCTGTGTTTCTGTATAACTCTTCTCAGTTACAAGATCATCCACGATCTGATTGATGACTGCATCGATGAAATAAGTGTAAGGTTTGGATGCAGTTGTATTTGACGCTGTTTCGGAAATGCGGTCATATACATTATCCGCCATTGCCTCATCGTATTCATCCTTTGTGATAGAGCCTTGTTCCTTCATGTTTTTCAGAACTTTTTCCCGTCTTTTTGCATTAGCCTCCGGGTTGCTGACCGGATTCAGATTTGACGGACTCTGGGTGATTGCTGCGATAACTGCACATTCAGAAAGAGTCAGATCTTTTGCATCTTTATTAAAGTAACGCTGTGCAGCTGTCTGAACTCCGAGGCATCCCTGTCCTAAATTGATTGTATTCATGTATGCCTCAAGAATCTCTTCCTTACTCATCTCTTTTTCAATCTTTAGTGCAAGGTACTGTTCCTGGATTTTACGTTCAATTCGCTGATACTTACTCTCATTGATGAAATTAGGGAATACATTGTTTTTGATTAACTGCTGGGTTAATGTGCTGGCTCCTTCTGTGAAATGGAAGCCATGTGCAACACCATTGACACCGGCACGGATAATTCCCTGGATATCAATACCGTTATGCTTGTAGAAACGTTCGTCCTCGATCGCAACAAAAGCTTTCCCCATGTATGGTGAAATCTCGTCATATTTCTTGTAAACACGGTTAGAATCAGAGTCTTTGAGTTGCTCAAGCAAGGTTCCATTGGAATCGACAATATTCGTTGTATAGCCCTGTGGCATAATGTCCTTTGCAGTGACTTCCGGTGTATTGTCAATCACTTTTTTTACATATATGCCAATTCCGGCTGCCCCAATGACGATCAAAAGCAGAAAACAAATAATGAGGGCTTTGAAAAAACGTACGCCGACTCGCTTCTTTTTCCTTTTCTTTTTAGAAGAAATTTGCTTTTTTCTTCTAGAAAGATTCGATTTTCCGTAATTCACGTATAATATCCTCCTTTATTGACTCCTATGATTATATCAAATTTACCGATGTAAATAAAGGTAAATTTGAAAAGTTCAAATTTTCCTGAAAATCTTAAGAAAAAATACAGTTTTATATAGAAAAGCATGGTATATTAGATAAAGAAATATTTTCAAATATAGCAAAAATAAAAAAAGAATGGGAGACTGAAAAATGGAAATCTACCATACAATATATAAGGGCGGAAATGGAGAAATTGTTGAAAAGAAATCCAGATTTATTGCAGAGGTGTATCCGGTCACATCAGAAGAAGAAGCAATGGAGATTTTAGAGCAGACAAGAAAGCAGTACTGGGATGCGAGACATCATTGCTGGGCTTACATTATAGGAAGGAATCCGGCGGCAGAAAGAATGAGTGATGATGGAGAACCGGCAGGGACAGCAGGAAAGCCTATTTTGGAGGTGATCCGTGGGAGAGAACTGACGAATGTACTTGTAATTGTCACAAGATATTTTGGAGGTACACTTCTTGGAACAGGTGGACTGGTCAGGGCTTATACAGCAGCAACGCTCGAAGGATTGAAGAACAGTGAGAGCATCGCAAGGATTCATGGAGTGAAACTTGGGATTGAGACGAATTATACGGATTTGGGGAAAATTCAATATCTGATTGCAAATCGAAATCTGGATCAATTAGAACCTGTTTACACAGATAAGGTTGAAATGACAGTGTTTGTTCCGACAGATGAGATGGGCAGCCTGCGAGCTGAACTGATGGAAGGGACAAACGGCCAGGTGGTTCTGGATGAGGAGACAACCTGTTGGTTTGCAAGGACAGAAGATGGAATTAAGATTTTTGATGAAGAATGATTCTCATAGAAGAGGTTATTCTGTGAGATAGAAATGAACCGCTGCCGGATATTGATATTCTGGCAGCGGTTCATTTCCTTTAAGTAAGTGTCATATTATATTCAATAAATCTACTTATACTGAATAAATATGGTTACTGTTCTATGAGAATTCTGGTTCGATCAGACCAAATGAACCATCTTTTCTTTTGTATACTACATTGACTTCATCTGTCTCTGCATTGGAGAATACGAAGAAGTTATGTCCGAGAAGTTCCATTTGAACACAAGCATCTTCTGGAAACATTGGTTTAATACCAAACTTCTTTGTACGAACGATACGGACTTCATCGTCTTCTGTTGTCTCTTCTTCTGAATCAAAGAATTCTTTTCTGAAGCTGTTACCTGATGGAGCATATGATGTAGGATGTCCCTGATTACGAGCGACCAGTTTGTTTTTATATTTGCGAAGCTGGCGTTCGATGATCTCTTCTACAAGATCAATGGAAACATACATATCATTGCTTGTCTGCTCAGAACGGATAATATTTCCTTTGACTGGGATTGTTACCTCAATTTTCTGACGTCCTTTTTCTACACTGAGCGTTACATTGATTTCTGTTTCAGGAGTGAAGTACCTTTCAAGTTTTCCTAATTTCTGTTCGATAGCATCCTTTAATCCCGGTGTTACCTCGATGTTTTTTCCGCTGATAATAAATTTCATGCTGCTCAACTCCTTTGTTCAAATTATACAGAAGAATGATTAGATTACTTCTGTATCATGGTTACATTATAACATGAAAAAGATTTTCTGTATACAATAAATCGTCCTAAAATTATGAAAATTTTCAAAACTTTAGGACGATCTTAAAATTATCAGATAATTAATGAATGCTATTTTAATCCGCGAGCATAAGCTTCAAACACGAATATTATTTATTGATCGTGCTGCGTTTTCTCATTCTGGAATCCAGAATCTTCTTGCGGATACGCAGATTTTCCGGTGTTACTTCAAGAAGTTCATCGGTATCAATAAAGTCAAGTGCCTGCTCAAGACTGAGGACACGCGGAGGTGTCAGACGAAGTGCTTCATCTGCACTGGAAGAACGTGTGTTAGTAAGATGTTTTGTCTTACATACGTTCAGCTCGATATCTTCAGCTTTACCATTCTGTCCGATGACCATACCGGAATATACTTTCTCACCGGCTCCGATGAAGAGAGTACCACGCTCCTGAGCACTGTACAGACCATAAGTTACGGATTCACCTGTCTCAAATGCGATCAGGGATCCCTGCTTACGATACTGGATATCTCCTTTGTATGGTGCATATCCTTCAAAGCTTGTGTTGATGATACCATTTCCCTTTGTATCTGTCATGAACTCTCCACGGTATCCGATCAGTCCACGTGCCGGGATAAGGAACTCGAGACGAGTATATCCACCGTTTGACGGAGTCATGTTGCGGAGTTCACCTTTTCTCTGACCGAGTTTTTCGATAACAACTCCTGTGAACTCATCAGGAACATCAATATAAGCAAGCTCCATAGGCTCAAGTTTCTTGCCATTTTCATCTGTGTGATACAGAACTTCAGCTTTACTTACTGCAAACTCGTATCCTTCACGGCGCATGTTTTCAATAAGAACAGAAAGGTGAAGCTCACCACGGCCGGATACTTTGAAACTGTCTGCATTTTCTGTCTCTTCTACACGAAGGCTGACATCTGTGTTCAGCTCACGGAAGAGGCGGTCACGCAGATGGCGGGATGTAACGAATTTACCTTCCTGTCCTGCGAACGGACTGTCGTTTACGATGAACTGCATAGAGATCGTTGGCTCAGAAATCTTCTGGAACGGAATGGCTTCCGGATTCTCAGGAGAGCAGAGAGTATCTCCGATGGAAATATCTGTGATACCTGATACTGCAACAATAGATCCGATTGTAGCTTCTTTTACTTCTACACGGTTCAGTCCGTCGAATTCATAGAGCTTACCAATTTTTACACGCTGCTGTTTGTCCGGGTCATGATGGTTTACAAGAACCATATCCTGGTTTACAGCGATTGTACCGTTCTCTACTTTACCAACTCCGATACGACCAACATATTCATTGTAGTCAATCGTGCTGATCAGCATCTGGGTCGGAGCTTCCGGATCACCTTCCGGAGCAGGAATGTAGTCAAGGATAGTCTCGAACAGTGGTTTCATATCCTGTTTTTCATCAGAGAGATCAAGGACAGCAACACCAGCCTTTGCAGAAGCGTATACAAAAGGACATTCAAGCTGGTCATCAGAAGCACCGAGGTCGATAAAGAGTTCAAGCACTTCATCAATTACGTCATCAGGTCTTGCTTCCGGACGGTCAATCTTATTGATACATACGATAACAGGAAGTTCCAGCTCGAGAGCTTTTCTCAGAACGAACTTTGTCTGAGGCATAGCACCTTCAAATGCATCTACAACAAGTACAACACCATTCACCATCTTAAGAACACGTTCAACTTCTCCACCGAAGTCAGCATGTCCCGGTGTGTCAATGATATTGATCTTAACACCATTATAATGAACAGCGGTATTCTTGGAAAGGATTGTGATTCCACGCTCACGCTCGATATCATTAGAGTCCATGACACGTTCTTCTACTTCCTGATTCTCACGGAATACACCACTCTGTTTTAAAAGCTCGTCAACCAGAGTTGTCTTACCATGGTCAACATGGGCGATAATTGCAACATTTCTCACATCTTCACGTTTTGTTTTCATAATCTAAACACTCTTCCTTATTATAAAAAAATATTTATCTGTAACATAACTTCATTATTTTATCACAAAAAATGAAATTTACAAGAAAAAGTTTGAATTCGATTTTAAGTACGAAAAAGGTCGAATGTTTTTTCTGTAAAAAATAGTTCTATTTCATTACAATAAGACATACATTAGGTAATGACTTAAAATACCAGCCAGAGGAAGGGAGAATTATAAATTATGTCAGATAAGATTATTGAAAACAACCAGGTGACAGTTATTGGAGAGGTGGTATCAGAGTTTACATACAGCCATGAGGTCTTTGGAGAAGGTTTCTATATGGTAGAACTTCTTGTAAAGCGGTTAAGTAACTCTTGTGACCGGATTCCGGTCATGATATCAGAACGTCTCATTGACGTAACACAGGATTGCCGTGGAGAATATTTAATGGTGTCTGGTCAGTTCAGATCCTATAATCGTCATGAGGAGACAAAAAACAGACTGGTTCTTTCTGTGTTTGCGAGAGAAATAGAATTTATCGAGGAAGAACCGGATGGAGCAAGAACAAATCATATACTTCTTGAAGGATATATGTGTAAGCGTCCGGTCTACAGAAAAACACCTCTTGGAAGAGAAATTGCAGATATTCTGCTGGCAGTGAACAGACCGTATGGAAAATCTGATTATATTCCATGTATCTGCTGGGGGAGAAATGCAAGATATGCTTCAAACTTTGATGTAGGGGAACATGTCAGAATATTCGGAAGAATCCAAAGCAGAGAGTATGTGAAGAAATTGTCAGAGACACAAACAGAGACAAGAATCGCATATGAGGTCTCCGTCAGTAAACTGGAGTGTGTGGAAGAATTCTAAGGGTGAATAGTTTCATTATTTAAAACTTTGTGAAAAGGATATCATATATTGAGATAACAACTCAAATGTGATATTCTTTTTTATATGATATTTCGGAAAATAAGAGTGTGATGAAAGAAAAAACAGGTAATGCTGATAGACAGTAGTTCTGAAAAATCATGGAATACTTGAGGTTTCATACAGGAGGAAGATACAGATGGTTAAGATATTAATGCACGGATGCAATGGAAAAATGGGACGCATGATCACAGAAATTGTGAAGAATGAAGAAGATGCAGTGATTGCGGCAGGCGTCGACAAGTTCACAGGAATTCCAAATGATTATCCGGTATTTGAAGAGATTACACAGTGTGATGTGGATGTAGATGTAGTGATTGATTTTTCCAATGCGGGAGCAGTGGATGAATTGTTAGATTACTGTGTGAAGAAGAGTCTTCCGGTTGTTCTTTGTACAACAGGGCTTTCAGACGAACAGTTAAAGAAGGTAGATGAGTGTTCTGAGAAGATTGCAGTTCTTAAGTCTGCGAATATGTCAATGGGAATCAACCTGTTACTGAAACTTTTGAAAGATGCTGCCAAAGTACTTGCACCGGCAGGCTATGATATTGAACTTGTTGAGAAACACCATAATCAGAAGCTGGATGCACCAAGCGGAACGGCACTTGCATTGGCAGACTCTATTAATGAAGCAATGGGAAATGAATACGAGTATGTATATGACAGAAGTCAGGTGAGAAAGAAGCGAGACGCAAAGGAAATTGGTATTTCAGCAGTTCGTGCAGGAACAATCGTAGGAGAACATGAGGTGATTTTTGCAGGAACAGATGAAGTGATTGAATTTAAACATACTGCATATTCAAGAAGCGTATTTGCCAAAGGTGCAGTTGAGGCAGGAAAGTTCCTTGCGGGACAGCCAGCCGGCATGTATGACATGGGGGATGTTATTCAGTTTTAGTACTGGATGAATAATAGCCGGTAAACCGGCGGGAACAAGATCCGGTAAATAGATCCCGGTAAGGGGAAGATTTCGGGTCTGGAGGAGATTGTGTATGAAAAATATGGAAAACCGTTATTTAGACAGGTTGTCGGATCTTTATCCGACAATTGCAGCTGCATCTACGGAGATTATTAATCTGCAGGCAATTTTGAACCTTCCGAAGGGGACAGAGCATTTTCTGACGGATGTACATGGAGAAGATGAAGCTTTTTCTCATGTTCTGAGGAATGGATCTGGTGCCGTGAGAAGCAAGATTGAAGATGTTTTTGGTAATACAATGAGTGTAAAGGACAAAAAAGCACTGGCAACATTGATTTACTATCCGAAAGCGAAGATGGAACAGGTGAAGCGGACGGAGTCGAATATGGATGACTGGTATCGAGTGAATTTGTATCGTCTGATAGAAGTAAGTAAGCGTGCAGCAAGTAAATATACAAGATCTAAAGTGAGAAAATCACTGCCGAAGGATTTCTCTTATGTGATCGAAGAATTGATTACCGAGAAAGCGGAAGTCAGTGACAAAGAGTCCTATTATAATGAAATTATTTCTACAATCATCAGGATCGGACGGGCAGAAGAATTTATTGCAGCAATTTCAGAACTGATCCAGCGTCTGGTTGTGGATCATCTGCATATTGTCGGTGATATTTATGACAGAGGACCGGGACCGCATCTTATTATGGATAAGCTGCTGAAATATCATTCTGTTGATATCCAGTGGGGAAACCATGATGTTGTATGGATGGGGGCAGCGGCCGGACAGTTGGGCTGCATTGCAAATGTGATCCGTATCTGCGCCAGATATGGAAACCTGGATATTATAGAAGATGGTTATGGTATTAACTTGCTTCCACTGGCTACATTTGCTATGAGAATGTACAAGGATGATCCATGCACCTGTTTTAAATTGAAAGGTACTGACAGACCGGAATCTGATGAGATGCAGATGAATCTGAGAATACATAAAGCGATTTCAATTATCCAGTTTAAAGTAGAAGGTCAGATTATAGAGAGGCAGAAAGGATTCCATCTGGAGAATCGTGCGTTACTGCATAAGATTGATTATCAGAAAGGTACGATTAATCTGGAAGGAAAAGAATATAAGCTTCTGGATACAAATTTCCCAACAATAGATCCAAAGAACCCATATAAACTGACTTCAGAAGAGGACGAAATTATGGATCGTCTGGTGCATGCTTTTGTGGGATGTGAAAAATTACAGGAACATATGCGCTTCCTTCTTGCGAAAGGTGGTTTGTATAAGGTATATAACAATAATCTGTTGTATCATGGATGTGTACCGTTAGATGCGAAGGGGAACCTGAAAGAAGTAGAAATTTTCGGAAAGAAATATCGTGGAAAGGCCTTGTATGATGTGTTGGAAAGTTATGTGAGAAAAGGATTTTTTGCATTGGATCCAAAGGAGCGGGAAGATGGAAAAGATACAATGTGGTATATCTGGTTACATCCGGACTCACCGTTATTTGGAAAGAACAAGATGGCGACCTTTGAAAGATATTTCCTTGCAGAGAAGGAAACACATATAGAAAAGAAAAATCCATACTATGCTCTGCTTGAAAATGAGACAGTTGTGGATAATATCATGATAGAATTTGGATTGGATCCAAAAGAGGATACACACATTGTAAATGGCCATGTGCCGGTTAAGAGAAAAGATGGCGAGAGTCCGATCAAGTGTAATGGTAAAGTAATGGTTATTGATGGGGGATTTTCAAGAGCATATCAGAAAGAAACCGGAATTGCAGGATACACGCTGGTTTATAATTCGTATGGATTACTTCTGGTAGCACATGAACCATTTGAGTCTACAGAAGCAGCAATTAAGAAGGAAAATGACATTCATTCAGAGACGGTAGTAGTGACCAGAGTGAACGAGAGACGTCTTGTTGGTGACACCGACGCTGGAAGGAAATTAAAAGAACAGATTAAAGATCTTGAATGGCTGCTGGCGTCGTACAGAAATGGTCAGATTATAGAAAAACTGTAAATAATTGTTTATGCTGATTATAGAGACGTAGAAAAACATATTTAGGACTGAAGATAGAAAGGATTACTAGAATGGAAAAAGACTTAAATCTTCCGGAAGGAACAGAAGTAACAGAACCGCTGAAAATCTATCTGAATGAGATTGGACAGATCCCTTTGCTGTCAGAAGAAGAGGAAAGAGACCTTGGGTGTAAAAGTGCTTCAGGAGATGAGGATGCAAGGAGAAAGCTGGAAGAGGGGAATCTACGCCTGGTGGTATCTCTCGCAAAACATTATACTGGAAGAGGGATTACACTCATGGATCTGATCCAGGAGGGAAATATTGGTCTCATGCATGCGGCAGAGAAATATGATTATACAAAGGAAAATCGATTTTCCACATATGCATCCTGGTGGATCAAAGAAGCAATGCAGCGGGCAATCGATCAGCAGTCACGAGAAATCCGTGTACCGGTTCATGTTGCAGAGAATATGAAGAAAGTACAGAAAATTTCAAAAGATCTTCAGCAGAAATTTGGAAGAGAGGCTACACCGGAAGAGATAGCAGCAGAGATGAAGGATAAATCACCGGAATTTGTAAAAGAGATTTTGTCATATCTTCAGAATCCGGTTTCACTGGAAACTCCGGTAGGAGAAGATGGGGAGAATAATCTTGGTGACATGGTTGAAGATAAGGATGCAACGACGCCGGAAGATGCTATGAATCAGCTTGTGCAAAAAGAAGAAGTACAGGAATTGTTAGAGTCTCTTAATGACAGAGAACGTCAGGTGATCCGCTTGAGATTTGGTCTGGAAGATGGAAAAACACATACGTTGGAAGAAATCGGTGATGAACTGAATGTGACAAGAGAACGCGTACGTCAGATTGAAGCCAGAGCGATGGAGAAACTTCGCAGCAAAGCGACAAAACTGTAAAAAATTTCTTTTGAATAAATATTGAAAAATTGCAGATAGTAAAGACACAATATTTATTTGAAAGGAAGACAAAAAATGAGGAGAATAAGAAAATTGCTTGTCTGTGTGATGTGCGTACTGATGCTTTGCAGTCTCGCTGGTTGTGGAAACAACACAGGAACAGCGAATGACAATCTCAATGATGCGACATCCGGTGAAAACCATGATGGAAGTGGAGAAAATGGTAATAATACCGGAAATAATGCGGGAGACCAGAATGGAGATAGTATCCTAGATGACGCGGTTGACGATGTAACGGATGGCGTGGATGATGTTACAGACGATATCACAAATGGTGTCGATGATGCAGCCGATGATCTGACGCAGGAGAATGGCGTGCAGAACAAGATGCAGAATAACGAGTGATCAATATGCCGTAGGCCGGAAACGGAACTGCGGCATTTTTCTAAAAGAAGGAGAGACAGGATGAGATTCAGACCATGTATTGATATACATAATGGAAAAGTGAAACAGATTGTCGGAGGCAGTCTGAAAGATGAAGGAAATCAGGCCAGCACAAACTTTACGTCAGAACTGGATGCAGCATGGTATGCAAGACAGTATCAGAAAGATCACCTGAAAAGCGGCCATATAATTCTTTTAAATCCAGTTGGATCAGAATACTACGAGGCGACGAAAAAGCAGGCGATGGGAGCTCTGGCGGCATACCCGGGTGGAATGCAGATCGGTGGAGGGATTACAGCTGAAAATGTAAAAGAGTACCTGGACGCCGGAGCAAGTCATGTGATCGTGACTTCATATGTGTTTCAAGACGGGATTTTTCATGAAGAGAGACTGCAGAAATTAGTAAATGCAGTTGGCAAAGAACATGTGGTTTTAGATCTTAGCTGCAGAAGAAAAGACGGTAAATTTTACGTGGTTACTGATCGCTGGCAGAAATTCACAGAACTTGCGCTGTCTCACGAAGTGTTAGATCAGCTTTCAGAATACTGCGATGAATTTTTGATCCATGGCGTAGATGTAGAGGGTAAAGGCGCCGGAATGGAAACGGAATTAGTAAGAATGCTTGGAAGCTGGGAAGGAATCCCAATCACATATGCCGGTGGAATCGGATCACTGGAAGATTTGGAAAGATTCCGAAAAGAGAGTGGCGGAAAGGTCGATTTTACAATTGGAAGTGCTCTTGATCTGTTTGGAGGGAAAATCCCATATGCAGAAGTTTGTAAATCCGCAGAATGTTAACACTCTATGAAGTTGTTGAATTCGCAGGCAGATAGTGATAGAATGTAGAACAGAATGGATTTTCAGACGAAAATTCAAATTCAGAGAAGGAGTAATTGCGGAAATATGAATATTATAGAAAAGATTTTCGGAACCCACAGTGAGAACGAGCTGAAACGAATTTATCCGATCGTAGACCGCATCGAGGCACTGGGGCCGGAGATGGAGACGCTGTCAGATGAAGAACTTCGTGGGAAGACGAAAGAATTCAAAGAACGTCTGAAAGAAGGAGAGACTCTGGATGATATTCTTCCAGAAGCATATGCTGTAGTTAGAGAAGGTGCTTACAGAAGTCTTGGAATGCGCCATTACAGAGTACAGCTGATCGGTGGTATCATCTTACATCAGGGACGTATTGCAGAGATGAGAACAGGTGAAGGTAAGACTCTCGTGTCTACACTTCCGGCTTATCTGAATGCCTTGGATGGAAAAGGTGTTCACATTGTCACAGTTAATGACTATCTGGCGAAGCGTGATGCTGAGTGGATGGGAAAAGTACATGAGTTTTTAGGACTTAAAGTCGGTGTTGTTCTCAATGAGATGAACAATGACGAGAGACGAGAGGCTTATAATTGTGATATTACTTATGTAACGAATAATGAACTTGGATTTGATTATCTGAGAGATAACATGGTTATCTATAAAGAACAGCTGGTTCAGAGAGGATTGCATTATGCAGTTATCGATGAGGTCGATTCCGTTTTGATTGATGAGGCCAGAACACCTTTGATCATTTCCGGACAGAGTGGAAAGTCTACAGCTCTGTATGAAGCCTGCGATGTTCTTGCAAAACAGCTGGAACGCGGTGAGGCAAGCGGTGAGTTTTCCAAGATGAATGCCATCATGGGAGAAGAAATCGAAGAGACTGGTGATTTCATTGTTGATGAGAAAGAGAAGACAGTTAACCTGACAGAAGATGGTGTGAAGAAAGTAGAGAAGTTCTTCCACATCGAAAACCTTGCTGATCCGGAGAACCTGGAAATCCAGCATAATATTATCCTTGCGCTCAGAGCACACAATCTGATGTTCCGTGATCAGGATTATGTTGTGACTCCGGATGGTGAAGTTATGATCGTCGATGAGTTTACAGGACGTATCATGCCGGGACGTCGTTACTCTGATGGTCTGCATCAGGCAATTGAGGCGAAGGAACATGTGAAGGTAAGAAGAGAGAGTAAGACTCTGGCAACAATCACATTCCAGAACCTGTTTAATAAGTATGACAAGAAGAGTGGTATGACAGGTACTGCGATCACAGAGGAGAAAGAGTTCCGTGATATTTATGGAATGGACGTTGTTGAAATTCCGACAAACAGGCCGGTACAGAGAGTGGATCTTGAGGATGCTGTTTATAAGACAAAGAAAGAAAAATACGAAGCAGTTGTAGAAGCTGTGAAAGAAGCGCATGCAACAGGACAGCCGGTGCTGGTAGGTACAATTACAATTGAAGTATCCGAACTTCTCAGCAAGATGCTGAAGAAAGAGGGAATCAAGCATAATGTACTGAATGCAAAGTATCATGAGCAGGAGGCTGCAATCGTAGCCGATGCCGGACTTCATGGAGCGGTAACAATCGCAACCAATATGGCTGGTCGTGGTACTGATATCAAACTGGATGATGATGCGCGTGCGGCAGGTGGTCTGAAAATTATCGGTACAGAGAGACATGAATCCCGTCGTATTGACAATCAGCTGCGTGGACGTTCTGGACGTCAGGGAGATCCGGGAGAGTCCAGATTCTACATTTCTCTGGAAGATGATCTGATGCGATTGTTCGGTTCAGAAAGACTGATGGGAATTTTCAATACACTTGGTGTAGAAGACGGTGAGCAGATTGAACATAAGATGCTTTCAAGTGCAATTGAGAAAGCACAGAAGAAGATTGAGAGCAATAACTTTGGTATTCGTAAGAATCTGTTGGAGTACGATCAGGTAATGAACGAGCAGAGAGAGATTATTTACGAAGAGAGACGCCGTGTTCTTGACGGAGAAAGCATGCGTGATACAATCTACAGCATGATTACAGAATATGTGGAAAATATGACAGATCGTTTCGCTTCTACAGAGGCAGATCCGGAAGAGTGGGATATCAAGGGATTGGATGTAAATCTTCACAATGTGATTCCACAGCTTCAGCTCCCATCTGAGAAGGAATGCCAGAGTATGAGTCAGAAGGAGTTAAAGCATCTTCTGAAAGAACGTGGAGTGAAGGCTTATGAGAACAAAGAAGCAGAGTTCCCGGAGGCAGAGCAGCTTCGCGAAGTTGAGCGTGTTGTACTTCTGAAAGTGATTGATGCAAGATGGATGGATCATATCGATGATATGGATCAGCTGCGTCAGGGAATCGGTCTTCAGGCTTATGGACAGAGAGATCCACTGGTAGAGTACAAGATGACAGGATATGAGATGTTCGGTGAAATGACAAATGCAATCGCTGAAAACACGATCCGTACATTGTTCCACATTAAGGTTGAGCAGAAAGTGGAGAGAGAAGAGGTTGCAAAAGTAACCGGAACAAACAAAGATGACAGCGCAGTCCGTGCACCGAAAAAGCGTGAGGAGAAGAAGATTTATCCAAACGATCCATGCCCGTGCGGAAGTGGAAAGAAGTACAAACAGTGCTGTGGAAGAAAGATTAAATAATCTGTAACTGTTCAGAGCCAAGCAAAATTTCATAAAACAGGTGTAAAATGCTTGCATTTTTAAGACTGTTTTTGAAATTTTATTTGGCGGATACGCCACACCGACGAAATGCGTAGCATTTTGGAGGTTGGCTCTGAACAGTTACAATAATTTAAAGTATATATATGAAAGAGGTGATTAAGGTGGTTTTACTGGATGAACTGAAGTCAAGACTGACTGCATATGAAGAACCGCTGAAAGATTTGAGGGATTCACTTTGACCTCGCTTCAAAGAAGCTTAGGATCGAAGAATTAGAAAAGAGACTGGAGGAACCGGGATTCTGGGATGACCCGGAGATTTCCCAGCATGTAATGAAAGAATTGAAAGGCCTTCAGGATTCTGTAAAAGAGATTGAAAAATTATTTACAGATTATGAAGATATGCTTCTTCTGATTGAAATGAGTGCAGGAGAAGACGAGGAGCAGGAAGCCGCAGAAGAGATTGAAGAGGAACTTGGAACATTTGAGGAAGTCTTTGAGAAACTGCGAATCAGCACACTTCTGATCGGACCGTATGATGCAGATAATGCAATCGTGACACTTCACGCAGGTGCAGGCGGTACAGAGGCAATGGACTGGACAAGCATGCTCTATCGTATGTACAGCCGTTGGGCTGAAAAGAGAGGATATGAAGTCGAGGTGCTGGACTATCTGGAAGGAGATGTAGCAGGTATCAAGGGAGTTACTTTTGAGGTCAAGGGAGAAAACGCTTATGGTTATCTCCGTTCCGAGAAAGGTGTACATCGTCTGGTACGTATTTCTCCATTTAATGCAAATGGAAAGCGACAGACGTCATTTGCATCCTGTGATGTAATTCCGGATATTGAAGAAGATATCGATATCGAGATCAACGATGATGATATCCGTGTCGATACTTATCGTTCCAGTGGTGCCGGCGGACAGCATATCAATAAGACATCATCTGCAATCCGAATCACACATCTTCCGACAGGAATTGTGGTTCAGTGTCAGAATGAACGTTCCCAGCACATGAATAAAGATAAGGCAATGCAGATGTTGAAATCCAAACTGTATGTACTCAAACAGCAGGAACAGGCAGAGAAGATGTCAGACATCCGCGGAGAGGTTAGAGATATTAATTTCGGAAATCAGATCCGTTCTTATGTCATGCAGCCATATACACTTGTCAAGGATCACAGAACAAACGCAGAAATCAGCAATGTAGGTGCAGTAATGGATGGAAATATTGATCCTTTTATTAACGCATATTTGAGCATGGATGCAGAAGCACAGAAAGGAAAAAAAGCAGAATGATAAATGTAGCAGTAATGGGATACGGTACAGTAGGATCAGGAGTTGTAGAGGTCCTTAGAACCAATGGTGAACTCATCAATGAAAGAGCTCAGGATGTGATAAATGTAAAATACGTTCTGGATCTCAGAGATTTTCCGGGCGATCCGGTAGAAGAGATTCTGACACATGATTTTGAGACAATCGTAAATGATGCAGAAGTAGACATTGTTGTTGAGACAATGGGAGGCGTAGAGCCGGCATATACATTTGTAAAACGTTGTCTGGAAGCAGGTAAGAACGTCGCTACATCCAACAAAGCTCTGGTAGCAAAACATGGAGCAGAACTTCTTGAGATTGCTCGTAACAGAAGTATCAATTTTATGTTTGAAGCAAGTGTTGGTGGGGGTATCCCAATCATTCGTGCACTGAATTCCTCTCTGACAGCAGATAGAATCGACGAAGTGACGGGAATTCTGAATGGAACAACAAACTATATGCTGACAAAGATGTTCTTTGAGAGTGCTGATTATGATGAGGTGCTCAAAGAGGCGCAGGAGAAAGGATACGCGGAGCGTAATCCGGAAGCAGATGTCGAGGGACATGATGCGTGTAGAAAGATTGCGATTCTGACATCCCTGATCGCGGGACAACATGTGGATTTCGAGACAATCCATACAGAAGGAATTACAAAGATCACAACGGAAGATATGAAATATGCTAAGAAGATGGATATGGCGATTAAACTACTCGCGTCCAGCAAGAGAGAAGGAGACTCCTTCTCAGCAATCGTTGCACCGATGCTTCTTTCCAAGAATCATCCGCTGTGTAATGTGAATGATGTATTTAATGCAGTTTTTGTTCGTGGAAATATGCTTGGTGATGCAATGTTCTACGGAAGTGGAGCAGGTAAGCTCCCGACAGCAAGTGCTGTAGTTGCAGATGTTGTAGATGCCGCAAAGCACCTTCACAGAACTGTTGTAACAAGATGGGAGAGTAAGACACTCGAACTTGTTCCGAATGCGGATGCAAAGAGAAGATTCTTCGTCAGAATTAATGGAGAAGAATCTGAACTCAAATCCCGTGTGGACGAAGTGTTCGGACAAGTTGAAGTTGTCAAAGCAGATGGTGTCAAGGGAGAATTCGCTGTTATCACAGGTGAGATGACCGAGGCGGAGTATGCGCAGAAGGCAGAAGCGATGCCAAAAGTTGTGAAGATGATCCGTATGGCAGATTAATTTGTATTTGCTTCATTGGATTCTGAAAGATGAAAATAAAAAAGGAAAACTATCGACTACGATAATAACACAAACAAGGGTTGAATTATTGTAGACGATAGTTTTCCTTTTATAATTTGCTCAGTGTACTGTTATGGTACGCAGAACTGAAGGTGACGTCCTCTCCCAGCCATTGAGGTGCGGGATAGGTATTAGCTGTTTCTTCGTCCGGGAATTCAATTTCGGCGAGAATCAGTGGAGCAAGGTCGTTATGGAAAATGTCTAGTTCGAGAAAAAGCGGAGTGGAACAGAAAGCTGCATTTTCAGGACAGATACAATTCAGGGGAATGACGTAGCGTGTTTTATGAATGATGCGTCCGTCAACTTTCTCTCTCAGATGATCATAACTTTCCTTTGTGAGAGGAAGATTATATTCTTCACGGGCCATAAGCCCTTTAGACTTGTAGGTGAGAATATAATCGTCATCTTCTCTGCGTATCCTTACGACAGGAGCAGTGCATAAGTAGCCTTGCTCCAGTTCTTTGTGAGGATAATCGAAAGGAGAAAATGGCAACTCCTCAAGTTTTTGTATTAAAAATTTGCGTTCTATTTCCATAGCTAAATATTCCTCCTGATGTCGAATGTTTATACTATAATAATATGAAGTGAGTGTCAAAAGTAAATTTTGCCACTCACTGATGTAACCGGATTGCTCCATTGCTATGCAATTCCCACAATCCTCGAACACCTCAAACTTCCATAAAATGGCGTGTTCACACCATTTTATTCCGTTTTTGGTGTTCGGCGTGTCAATAAGTATAAATTGCTTATTTGTGCGAGCACAAACGCAATTTATACTTTTGACACTTACATCATAATACGTGAAATATAAAAAGGCAATGGTGAGATGAGTACTATCTTGACTTGACGAACAACTTATCTACGCAGTAAAATAAAATCGTTGTTGAGATATCATCAGAAAGCGAGGAAGCATTGGATGAAAAAAGTAGTTGTATTTTTAGCAGACGGTTTTGAAGAAGTAGAAGGTTTAACTGTAGTGGATCTGTTAAGAAGAGCAGGAGCGGTTGTAGAGACAGTTTCTGTTATGGGAAAACTGCAGATTGACGGAGCACATGGAATACAGGTGGAAGCGGATGAATTGTTTGAGAAAGCATTTTTTGATGACGCAGAACTTCTTGTACTTCCGGGAGGTATGCCGGGAACATTGCATCTGAAAGCGCATAAAGGATTGGCAGATCTGCTTTGTGAATTCAACGAAAATGGAAGGGAAATTGCAGCAATCTGTGCTGCTCCGACAGTACTTGGAGCACTGGGACTGTTGAAGGAGAAAGCAGCATGCTGTTATCCGGGGATGGAAGAACAGCTGAATTGTAAAGAAGCAAAGTTCTGTTCCTTTGTTACAGATGGAAATATCACAACAAGCCGTGGTGTGGGAACAGCGATACCATTCGCGTTGGAACTGATCCGTCAGCTTTTTGGCAATGAGAAAGCTTCTGAAATAGCAGAATCTATTGTATATAAGGAATAAAATTAGAAAAAGTAGTCAGAAAAATGTAAAAAAACATGTAAAAGATATAGGAAAGTGGAAAAAACACTGGAAATATGAGACTTTATATGCTATACTGTCTCAATGACTGCGAATGTATACTTTTAAGAAATTAATTCGTTCGATAAGTAAAGAATTTGCTTATAAACAAGGAGGAAGAAAATGAGTTTACAGGTAGAAAAATTAGAGCATAATATGGCAAAGCTGACAATCGAAGTTTCAGCTGAAGAAGTAGAGAAGGCACTGCAGGCAGCTTACTTAAAAGAGCGCAGCAAAATCAGCCTTCCAGGATTCCGTAAAGGAAAAGTTCCGCGTCAGATGATCGAGAAGATGTACGGACCGGAAGTATTTTATGATGAGGCAGCAAACCGCATGATCTCTGAAGCATATGCAAAAGCATATGATGAGAGTGAACTTGAGATTGCTTCCCAGCCGACAATTGATATCGTTCAGCTTGAGAAGGGAAAACCATTCATCTTTACAGCAGAAGTTGCAGTTAAACCGGAAGTTAAACTTGGAGAGTACAAAGGACTTAAAGTTGACAAATACTCTACAAGAGTAACACAGAAGGAAGTTGACGAGGAAATTGAGAAAGTTCGTGAACAGCACGCAAGAATCGTTGAGGTTACAGACAGAGCTGTAGCAGATAAAGATGATGTCACACTTGATTTTGAAGGATTCGTTGATGGTGTTGCATTCGAAGGCGGAAAAGGTGAGAACTATCCGCTGACAATCGGATCCGGATCTTTTATTCCGGGATTTGAGGAGCAGCTGATCGGAGCTGAACTTGAGAAAGAAGTAGAAGTTAAGGTTACATTCCCAGAAGATTATCACTCAGAAGATCTGAAGGGTAAAGAAGCTGTATTCAAATGTACAGTACATGCAATCAGAGCCAAAGAGCTTCCGGAAGTAGATGATGAGTTCGCATCTGACGTTTCCGAGAAGGCTGAGACACTTGATGCTTACAGAGCAGAAGTAAAGGCTCAGATCAAAGAGCGTAAAGAGAACGAAGGAAAGGCTAAGAAAGAAGATCAGGCTGTAGAGCAGGCAGTTGCTAATGCAGAGATCGATCTTCCAGAACCAATGGTTGACCTTCAGGCTAAGCAGATGGCTGATGATTTTGCACGCCGCATTATGCAGCAGGGACTCAGCGTAGAGCAGTACTTCCAGTTCACAGGTCTCTCAGAAGAGAAGATGATGGAAGAGCTTAAGCCACAGGCTGAGAAGAGAATCAGAACAAGACTTGTTCTTGAAGCAATCGTAGCAGCAGAGAATATTGAAGTATCTGATGAGCGTCTTGATGAAGAGTTAGCTAAGATGGCTGAGTCTTACAAGATGGAAGTTGAGAAGCTGAAAGAGTTCATGGGTGAGAACGAGAAGAAGCAGATGAAAGAGGATATTGCAGTACAGGATGCAGTTACTCTGATCGTTGATGCATCTGTAGAAGGCTAATCATTTATTGGATTTCTTGAGAGGGTGCGCCTGTATATCAGGTGTGCCTTTTCTCTTTAGCGACAATCATATAGAAAAGGAAGGATAGCATATGAGTTTAGTACCTTATGTCATTGAGCAGACAAGCCGCGGAGAGCGTTCCTATGATATTTATTCAAGACTTTTAAAGGAGCGTATCATTTTCCTCGGAGAAGAAGTAAATGATGTGTCAGCAAGCGTGATCGTTGCACAGCTTCTGTTCTTGGAGGCAGACGATCCGGATAAGGATATCCAGCTGTATATTAACAGCCCGGGAGGATCTGTAACAGCAGGTCTGGCAATCTACGATACAATGCAGTACATCAAGTGTGATGTTTCAACAGTATGTATCGGTATGGCAGCCAGCATGGGCGCATTCCTGCTTTCCGGTGGAAAGAAAGGAAAGAGATTTGCCCTTCCAAATGCTGAAATCATGATTCATCAGCCATCCGGTGGTGCACAGGGACAGGCAACAGAGATTCAGATTGCAGCAGAACATATTCTTCGTACAAAGAAGAAATTGAATGAGATCCTGGCAGCAAATACAGGAAAGCCGCTGGAAGTGATCCAGCAGGATACAGAGCGTGACAATTTCATGTCTGCAGAAGAGGCGAAAGAGTACGGTCTGATCGACGAAGTAATAGTAAACCATTAATTGGTTATTGAGGTGACAGAATATGGCAGGAAAAAAGACTGAGGATATCGTAAGATGCTCGTTTTGTAATAAGACACAGTCCCAGGTTCGTAAGATGATCGCAGGACCGAACGGAACCTATATCTGTGATGACTGTGTTGCTATTTGTACCGAGATTATTGAGGAAGAATTAGATTTTAATGACAGAGCTGCACTTGACGATATTAATCTCCTGACACCGGAAGAGATGAAAGCTTTTTTGGACGAATATGTGATTGGACAGGATGAGGCGAAGAAAGTTCTTTCTGTTGCAGTTTACAATCATTATAAGAGAATTCTGGCAGAACAGGATCTTGGAGTAGAACTTCAGAAGAGTAATATCCTGATGCTTGGACCAACAGGATGTGGTAAGACACTTCTGGCACAGACACTTGCGAAAGTGCTGAATGTTCCATTTGCAATCGCAGATGCTACAGCACTGACAGAGGCAGGATATGTAGGAGAGGACGTTGAAAATATTCTCCTTAAGGTGATTCAGGCAGCAGACGGAGACATCGAGCGTGCAGAACACGGAATCATTTACATTGATGAGATTGATAAGATCACAAGAAAATCAGAAAATCCATCCATTACACGAGATGTTTCCGGAGAAGGTGTTCAGCAGGCACTTTTGAAAATCATCGAAGGAACAGTTGCGTCTGTTCCACCGCAGGGCGGAAGAAAGCATCCACATCAGGAGTTGATCCAGATTGATACAACGAACATCTTATTTATCTGTGGTGGTGCTTTTGAAGGAATCGATAAGATCATTGAGACAAGAATTGATAGAAAATCAATCGGATTCAATGCAGAGATCGCATCAAAACATGAGTACGATATGGATGTACTTCTTCAGGAAGCACTTCCGCAGGATCTTGTAAAGTTTGGTCTGATCCCTGAGCTGGTCGGAAGACTTCCGGTGACAGTATCATTGGATCTTCTGGATAAGGATGCATTGATCCGCATTCTTACAGAGCCAAAAAGTGCGATCGTAAAACAGTATCAGAAACTTTTGGAGCTGGATGGCGTGAAGCTTGAATTTGATAAAGATGCTCTGTTAGAAATAGCAGAGACAACATTGAAGCGTAAGACAGGTGCGAGAGGTCTCCGTGCGATCATGGAGAATATCATGATGGATACGATGTTTACAGTACCGTCAGATAAGACAATCAAGGAATGTCGCATTACGAAGGAAGCGGTTCTTGGATTGGAAGAACCGAAGTATACTCGTGATGGTGAGGATAGAAAATCATTCCTGACATCTGAGAGCAAATAGTAACTGGATACAGGAATCCTGCAAACAGTTGCGGAGTATAAAACGAGGCGGGAGTGATGGGATATCCATCCTACCCGCCTTTTCTAACGAGGAGGAATTGAATTGGACAACGAGACAAGAAGTCTCCCTATGGTTGCCTTAAGAGGATTAACAATCATGCCGGAGATGATCGTTCATTTTGATGTGAGCAGAGAACGCTCCATCGCTGCAATTCAACAGGCAATGGTTGAAGAGCAGGAGATATTTCTGGTTGCCCAGAAATCAATAGAGACAGAGAACCCCGGACAGGACGATGTCTATGAGATTGGAACAGTTGCATCTGTGAAGCAGCTGATCAAGCTGTCAAAGAAAGTTGTAAGGGTTCTCGTGGAAGGAAAGAACCGTGCGGTTCTTAAGAAAATTGAAGAGACAGATCCTTATCTTCGTGCAGAAGTAGAAGTTCTGGAAGAACAGGAGATCACGATTCCGGATGATCTGAATGCGGAAGCAATGATGCGCGGATTGAAGGAGATTATTACAGAATATGCAGCAAAGAATGGAAAGATTTCCAAAGAATCTGTTGCAGAATTTCTCGATATTACTGATTTAAAACGTCTGGTAAATGAAGTGGCTGCGAATATTCCATTGAAGTACAAGGATCAGCAGGAACTTCTGGAAGAACTGGATTTCTGGAGTAGATATGAGAAATTATCATTGAAGCTTGTGAATGAGATGCAGATCATGGAGATCAAAGAAGAACTCCAAAGGAAAGTAAAAAATAAAGTAGATAAGCATCAAAAAGAATATCTTTTAAGAGAACAGCTGAAGGTGATTCGCGAGGAATTAGGTGAGGATACTACATTTTCAGATGCAGATGAGTTCGAAGAAGCATGTAGCAAATTAGATGCACCAGAAGAGGTAAAAGAAAAGCTTCATAAGGAAATTGGACGGTTTAAGAACACGATCGGTTCTCAGGCAGAAAATGGAGTGATCCGTACTTATATTGAGACAATCCTGGAGATGCCGTGGAATAAACGTGCCGAAGATAATACAGATATCAACTATGCAAAAGAGGTTTTAGAGGCAGATCATTATGGATTGGAACAGGTGAAAGAAAGAATCCTGGAATTCCTGGCTGTCAGAACACTGACACAGAAGGGGGAAAGCCCGATCCTTTGTCTGGTGGGACCTCCGGGAACAGGTAAAACTTCTATTGCGAAGTCTTTGGCTCGTTCTCTTAAGAAACCGTTTGTGCGCATTTCTTTAGGAGGAGTACGTGACGAAGCTGAGATTCGCGGTCACCGCAAGACTTATGTAGGGGCAATGCCTGGAAGAATTGCAAATGGAATCCGTGCAGCAGGTGTGAAGAATCCGGTCCTTCTTCTCGACGAAATCGATAAAGTAAGCACGGACTATAAAGGGGATACATTCTCTGCACTTTTGGAAGTACTGGATAGTGAGCAGAACAGTAAGTTCCGCGATCATTATCTGGAAGTGCCGCTGGATCTGTCAGAGGTTACATTTATCACAACAGCGAATACCTTACAGACGATTCCAAGACCACTTTTGGACAGAATGGAGATCATAGAGATCACAAGTTATACAGAAAACGAGAAACTTCATATTGCAATAGAACATCTGATTCCAAAGCAGCTGGAAAAGCATGGGATTACAGCCGAACAGCTCAGCTTTAGCAAGAAAGCAATTTGGAAGATCGCACATAACTATACGAAAGAAGCAGGTGTTCGTCAGTTAGAACGTGAAATCGGAAATATTTGCCGTAAGGCGGCGAAAGAGCTTCTTACAACCGAGAAAGAGAAGATTACTGTGACAGATAGGAATCTTCATAAATTCCTTGGAAAAGAGAAATACTCTTATCAGATGGCAAATGCAGCACCGGAGGTCGGTATCGTGCGTGGACTTGCATGGACAAGTGTCGGAGGAGATACGCTTCAGATTGAGGTAAATGTAATGCCGGGCAAGGGAGAAATCATGCTGACAGGACAGCTTGGAGATGTAATGAAAGAGTCCGCCCGTGCCGGAATCAGTTATATTCGATCTGTAAGCAAAAAATATGCAATCGCAGAAGATTTCTTCGAGAAGCATGATATTCATGTGCACATTCCGGAAGGTGCAGTTCCGAAAGACGGACCATCAGCCGGAATCACAATGGCAACAGCAATACTTTCTGCTGTGACAGGCAAGAAAGTTCGCGCAGATCTCGCAATGACAGGAGAAATCACCTTGAGAGGTCGTGTGCTTCCAATCGGAGGATTGAAAGAAAAACTTCTTGCTGCTAAGAATGCAGGAATACAGACCGTGCTTATTCCAAAAGAGAACACAGCAGATGTGGAAGAACTTTCTTCTGAAATTACAAAAGGATTGGAAATCATTCCGGTTGAGACAATGGAAGAAGTCTTAAAGAAAGCACTGACTAGATAAAAAGATTGCTTCTGACAGCAGATTGCAATAGAATAGAAAGAAAGGAGGAGTAAACGACATGGTCATTAAAAATATAAATTTGGAAACAGTTTGTGGAATCACAAGCGTTCTTCCGGAAAACGATAAGCCTGAGATCGCATTTGCGGGAAAATCAAATGTAGGAAAATCATCACTGATTAATGCACTGATGAACCGCAAGTCTTATGCAAGAATTTCAGCAACACCGGGAAAGACACAGACAATCAATTTCTATACGATTAATGAGGAAATGTATCTGGTCGATCTCCCAGGGTATGGATACGCAAAGGTTTCTGAGCAGGAAAAGATTCAGTGGGGAAAACTGATCGAGCGTTATCTGCATACGTCAAAACAGCTTAAGGCAGTATTCCTTTTGATCGATATCCGTCATGATCCATCTGCGAATGATAAAATGATGTATCAGTGGATCCTGGATCAGGGATATCAGCCAATCATCATCGCAACAAAGCTTGATAAGATTAAACGCAGTCAGGTACAGAAGCATATTAAAATGCTGAAGACAGGTCTGCAGCTTGTTCCTGGAACAAAAGTAATTCCATTCTCATCCCAGACAAAACAGGGAAGAGATGAGATTTGGGAATTGATTGAGACAGAATATCTCGGATATGGAAATGACGAGGGGGCAGAGGATGACAAATAAGCGCCCATACTGGCAAGTTGCCGTAAGCTTGCTTTTCAGCATAGTAGCAACAGTCGGATTTGTACTGATCGGATGGAAATTACTTGGATTTCTCATGCCGTTTGTGGTTGGATGGATCATTGCATCTATCGCCACACCGGTTGTTAACTGGTTAGAAAAACGTTTGAAGATCAGAAAAAAATTAGGCTCCGCATTGATTATTATCGGAGTCCTGGCGTTGATGGGGACGCTGGGCTACTTTGCTGTCAGTTGGCTGGTTTCAGAAGTCAGCAGTCTGATCAAAGACTTTCCGGAAATGTATGTGCAGCTCGAAAAAGGACTCCATCAAATTGGAATTTCTATGTCTGGAATTTTTAGCAAACTGCCGGATGGAATCCAGAATGGATGGACGACAACTGTTGCGAATCTGGATGACACGATGGGAAGTCTGATGTCAAAAATCAGTGAGCCAACAGTAAGTGCCGCAGGAAATATCGCAAAGCGTGTGCCGAGTTATCTGGTATCAACAATCGTTGCGGTTATGTCTTCCTATTTCTTTATCTCAGAGCGAGAAGAAGTTGTGACCTGGGTCAAACAGATTGCGCCAAAGTCAGTAACTGAACGAATGATTATGGTGATAGATAACCTGAAATATGCGGTTGGTGGATATTTCAAAGCACAGTTTAAGATCATGGGAATTGTATTTCTGATTTTGGCTGTAGGACTTGGATTTTTGAAAGTCCATTACTTTGTATTGTCTGCATTTTTGATCGCATTTCTAGATTTCCTACCATTTTTTGGAACAGGAACTGCGATGATTCCGTGGGCGATATATGCGGTCTTTATGGGAGATTATAAGCGTGCTGTGGTACTTGTTGTGATTTACGCAATCACACAGATCGTCAGACAGTTGATTCAGCCGAAACTTGTCGGAGACAGTGTTGGTCTGAATCCACTGGTTACATTACTTTTAATTTATATTGGATATCGAATTGGTGGTGTGATCTGGATGATACTTGCCGTTCCTGTTGGAATGGTCCTCATAAACATGTGTCAGGCAGGTGCATTTGATTATATTTTTGATGATATAAAGATTCTTATTATCGGAATTCTGAAATTAAGAGATGAAGAGTAATGTAACTAAAAGATGGAAAGAAAGTAATTGAAAGGAGAAAAATATATGAGCAATTATGATGTAATTATTATCGGTGCAGGACCTGGGGGAATCTTTGCAGCTTATGAGCTGGCAGAGAAAGCACCGGAATTGAAGGTGGCGGTATTTGAAGCCGGCAATCCACTGGAGAAGAGAAAATGCCCGATCGATGGAAAGAAGATTAAGAGCTGCGTGAACTGCAAGACATGCGCGATTATGAGTGGATTCGGTGGAGCAGGAGCATTTTCAGATGGAAAATACAATATCACAAATAATTTTGGTGGAACATTGTATGAGTATATCGGTAAAGAGACAGCAATCGATCTGATGAATTACGTAGATGAGATCAATGTGAAATTCGGTGGTGAGGGTACAAAAATGTATTCCACATCAGGAACACATATTAAGAAACTCTGTATGCAGAATAAGTTGAATCTTTTGGATGCATCTGTTCGTCATCTTGGAACAGATATCAACTATGTTGTTCTTGAGAATCTCTATGCAAAGCTGAAAGATACTGTAGAGTTCCGTTTTAACTGTCATGTAGATGATGTGGAAGCGGTTGACGGCGGATATCGCGTGATTACAAAAGATGGTGTAGATGAATGTAAGAAATGTATCGTTTCTGTAGGAAGAAGCGGAAGTAAATGGATGGAGAAAGTGTGTGAGAATCTTGACATCACAACAAAATCCAACCGTGTAGATATCGGAGTCCGTGTGGAACTTCCGGCAGTTATTTTCTCACATCTTACAGATGAACTGTATGAAAGCAAGATTGTCTACAGAACAGAGAAGTTTGAAGATAAAGTCAGAACATTCTGTATGAATCCGAATGGAATCGTTGTAAATGAAAATACAAACGGAATCGTTACAGTAAACGGACATAGCTATGAAGATCCGGCAAAGCAGACAGAGAATACAAACTTTGCGCTTCTTGTTGAGAAACATTTCTCAGAGCCGTTCAAAGACAGTAACGGATATGGTGAAAGTATTGCGCGCCTGTCTAATATGCTTGGCGGTGGTGTTCTTGTACAGCGTTTTGGTGATCTGATCCGAGGAAGAAGAAGTACACCGGCACGTATTGCAGAGAGTTTTCTGACACCGACACTTTCCGCAGAACCGGGAGACTTAAGTCTTGTATTGCCGAAACGTATTCTTGATGGAATCATTGAGATGATCTACGCTTTGGATAAGATCGCACCTGGAACAGCAAATGATGATACACTGCTCTACGGTGTAGAAGTTAAGTTCTACAATATGGAAGTGAAACTGGATGAACATCTTGAAACAAAACACAAGGGCCTGTATGTGATCGGAGACGGAAGTGGAGTGACACATTCGTTGTCCCACGCATCAGCAAGTGGTGTATTCGTAGCAAGAGAGATTGTAGAAGAAGTATGAATTGCTAGAAGCTAATAGTTAAAATAAAGGGAAGTTTTTCATTTGTTGAAATCACACAAAGTGTGCTGGTGTATTGCAGGTGAAAAACTTTTCTTTTTACTTATGTATGAAAATAAAAAACTTGCGTTTCTGTTGTTTTCGCAAATGAAACAGTTGGATTTTGTTGATTCTTGATTGAAGTGTGTTGAGATTTATTGGAATCTCCTTGACAGAAAGGCATATAGATAGTATTATTTATAGTAAGAGAGTTTATGGCTGAGACTGGGGTGCTGGTCATATCGTGTGAACAGTAACGAGACTGGCTGTGAACAGAGAATGTTAGTGGATTAACATACAGGATTGTATGAATGAGAATTACAGAATCTATGTGAAAGAGAGGAACTGACAGATGGCGAATGATCACGGAGAACAGATTAGAATTGTACAGGAAACAGTTGCAGGTAAGGAGATTACATTTGCACATGTAATGGGAGGTCCGGCTCCGATTATTTATCAGAAACTTGGATTGAATCCACATCTGGATTATCGTTCTTCTGCAATTGGAATTATGAATATGACTCCACCAGAGTCAGCAGTTATCGCATCTGATATTGCAGTAAAAAGCGGTAATGTTTATCTTGGATTCGCAGACCGCTTTACAGGAACATTGATCATTACAGGAGAGATTTCTGATGTTACATCCGCATTGACAGAAGTTGTGGATTATTTCAGAGATTCTCTTGGTTATGTAGTCTGTGATATTACAAAACGATAGGAAGTGCGCTTATGGAACGGGAACGTATAACGAGAGAAGAGCTTATGGAGCGTCTGTTTCATGATGACTATGAGAATCTGAAAGGAAAGAAGCTACGTATGACTCGTGTGCGCGTGCCGGGGAAGGAAGTCTGCATGGCGCATATTATTAGCAGATCAGATGAGGTTATTTACCAGAATCTAGGATTACATATCGGAACTCATGAAGGTGAGAATCACACAGGAGAGTCTATCGGACTTCTGCGTTTTACACCGTGGGAAGCAGTTGTAGTTGCTGCAGATGTAGCATTCAAGAGTGCAGATGTCGAGATAGGGTTTATGGATAGATTCTGCGGAACACTGATTCTGACTGGCGGATTGATACAGGTGCAGACAGCCGTGGAAGATGTAGTTCGATTTTTTGATGAAAGACTTGGCTTTGCAGTGTGCGAGGTTCATAGAAGTTAAGAAAACAGAGGCGTAACAGGATGAAAAAGATATTTTTAATGGGGAGAAGTGAAGCGGGGAAGACTTCACTGACGCAGGCTCTTAAGGGAGAAGAACTGCATTATGTGAAGACACAGTATACGAATACAGAAGATGACACGATCGACTCTCCGGGAGAGTATGCAGAGTCTAAGCATTTTAGTGTTGGACTTGCCTGTTTTTCATTTGAAGCAGACGTGATCGCTATGGTGCAGGCTGCGGACGAACCGTTCAATCTGTTCGGACCTGGAAGCAGATGCTTTATCCAACGTCCATTGATCGGAATCATTACAAAGATTGATTCACCGTACGCAAATGTTGATATGGTGAGACTTTGGATGAAGAATGCCGGATGTGAGCGCATTTTCGAAGTAAATAATAAGACGCGGGAAGGTATCAAAGAGCTCATGGATTATTTGAATGAGCCTGTGGAAATACTGACATTGGATCGTGCCAGATATAAACAGTCATTGGGATTGAATGACTGGGATCCACTACCGGAAGGAGTAGAGTATCCGGATGGCATGTAGATATCAAAAGATTAAGAAAAATATCCCTCTTGAGGTATTTCTGGAAGATGGAATATGCTATAATGATTATGTAGCAATTAGTTCAATCAACAGAATGACATCAGGAGGGATTTTTATGTTGTGGACAAGAAGTGAATTAAAGGGAAGAGCAAAGTTCCTGTTGAAACAGAATTATTGGTATTCTGTTCTTGCAGCATTGATTTATACGTTTCTTTTGGGAAATGGATTCACGTATTCTTATAATGCACTAAAGAATAAGAATAGTGAGGTGGAAACTTCGATACAAGGTTTTCATCCGATTCTAATGTTGGGGATTGCAGCAACTGTAGCAGTTGTGGTTGTAATTTCATTTATTGTATATCTGGCTATTGCCTATTTCCTATGGAATCCAATGACTGTCGGCTGTTGTAAATTTTTCAAAAATGGAAGAGACGGAAGACAGGATGTGAAAGATATTTTCCGCATGGTAAGAGATTGCAATAAGACAATTCGTATGACAATGTTTTTGGAAACAATTTATCTTGTATTGTGGTCACTATTATTTATTGTTCCAGGTGTGATCAAAGGATATGAATATGCGATGGTACCGTATCTTCTGCTCGATCATCCTGAGATGAGCAGACAGGAGATTTTTGCAGAAAGTAAACGAATGATGATGGGGAATAAATGGGATGCATTCGTGTTGGATCTTTCTTTTATCGGATGGAATTTGCTGGGAGCATGTACGTTTGGAATCTTAACTTTTCTTTATGTAAATCCTTATCGGTATTATACAGAGGCAGAGTTGTATCATGTGCTGAGAGATAGAATGTGAACATAGATTTATATTATGAAACTTAGAATAAAAAAGTTCACGGCTGGTTGTAGACGATCAGTCGTGAGCTTTTCTTTTGCATAATAAAAATAGAAGACAACTCAATATTTTCTATTGACATTAAAAACCAATGTGATAAACTTGTTTACGCAGGAACTGTTCATTGATGAACAGTTCATTAACAAACAGTTCCTGCATGTGAAGATGGAAAGGAGGATTACAATTTTGTGTGAAGAACATTTTCATATCGCTCCACAGGTACATAAAATGGATCGTTCCATTTCAAAATTACTTGAGGCGAGAGTAAAAGCGGAAGGGTTGGATGAAGGAACCCTTATGCATGGATGGATTTTGCGTTATCTCTATGAACATCAGGATGCAGAGATTTATCAGAAAGACATAGAGAAGTATTTCGGAATCTGCCGTTCGGGAGTGACGAATATCATTCAGGCTTTAGAGAAGAAAGGACTTGTCTATCGTGCTTCGGTTGCGAGTGATGCAAGACTGAAAAAGGTTATGCTGACAGAGGCAGGACGTGAAAGTCACGAAAAGCTTGGAGAGATTTTCAAGCGAATGGACGCAGAACTGGAAGAAGGAATTACCGAAGAAGAATTACAGGCATTTTTGAGAGTGACTCATAAGGTCCATCTCAATCTAAGAAAAATGAGAGGAGAGAATTCATGATTCGTACTTTATTAAAAGAAGTAAAAGAGTATAAGGCAGCATCGATCGCGACACCGATTTTCATGATTCTTGAAGTTCTATTTGAGACATTGATCCCATTTTTGATGGCATCGATCATTGATAAAGGCGTTAATACGGGTGATATCCACCACATTTATAAAGTGGGTGGAATCATGATCGTAGCAGCATTTTTAGGCCTGCTTGCCGGAATGGCGGGAGGACGTTATGGAGCAAAGGCTTCTACAGGTTTCGCAAAGAATTTGAGAAATGCAATGTTTGATCGGATTCAGACATATTCGTTTGCAAATATTGATCATTTCAGTACAGCAGGACTGGTAACGCGTCTGACAACAGATGTAACAAATGTGCAGAATGCGTATCAGATGATGTTACGTATGATGATGAGAGCACCGGCAAGTATGGTATGTGCGATGGTGATGGCATTTGCAATCAATGCAAGGCTGGCAAGTATTTATCTTGTGGCAGTCTTGATTCTTGGAATTATTTTGTTTTTTATTATCCGTCATGCAACTGCATATTTCCAACAGGCATTTCCGAAATATGACGCATTGAATGAGTCTGTTCAGGAAAATGTTTCTGCAATCCGCGTTGTAAAGGCGTATGTAAGGGAAGAGGAAGAGACAAGTAAATTTAAGCGTGCAAGCAAGAATATTTATGATATTTTTGTAAAAGCAGAGAAGAATGTTATCTGGAATGCACCGATCATGATGTTTACAGTTTACACCTGTATTATTTTGATCAGCTGGTTCGGTGCGAAAATGATTGTTGTGGATTCTCTTACAACCGGAGAACTGATGAGTCTTCTTGCCTATTGTATGAATATTCTTATGAGTCTTATGATGCTTTCGATGGTTTTTGTTATGATCTCTATGAGTATGGCAAGTATGCGTCGTATTGCAGAAGTATTGGATGAGAAAACAGATATCCACAATCCGGAACATCCGGTATATGAAGTCACAGACGGAAGCATTACATTTAAAAATGTAGACTTTTCTTATAAGAAAGACAGTGCAGAGAAGGTTCTCAAAGACATCAATCTGGAGATTCGTTCCGGAGAAACGATTGGAATTATCGGAGGAACCGGAAGTGCGAAGACAAGTCTGGTTAATCTGATCAGCCGTCTGTATGATGTGACGGACGGAGAGATTCTGGTTGGTGGAAAAAATGTAAAAGAATATGATCTTGAGGTGCTCCGTAATCAGGTGTCTGTAGTGCTTCAGAAAAATGTCTTATTTACAGGAAGTATTTTAGACAATCTCCGTTGGGGAGACAAAGAAGCGACAGATGAAGAGTGTATCCAGGCATGTAAACTGGCCTGTGCAGATGAATTTATCGAGCGCTTTCCGGATAAATATAATACGCATATTGAACAGGGCGGAAACAATGTATCCGGTGGTCAGAAGCAGAGACTCTGTATTGCAAGAGCATTGCTAAAGAAGCCGAAGATCCTGATTCTTGATGACAGTACAAGTGCTGTTGATACTGCAACAGATGCGAAGATCCGACGTGCATTTCGTGAAGAGATTCCGGATACGACAAAGCTGATCATTGCACAGCGTGTATCCAGTGTTCAGGATGCAGACCGTATTATTGTGATGGATGAAGGAAAGATTCATGGATTCGGAACACATGATGAACTGCTTGTGTCAGATGAGATTTATCGCGAGGTATATGAGTCTCAGACACAGGGAGGCGGAGATTTTGATGAAAATGGAGGTGAAGCATAATGCGCGGACCAATGGGAAAACCAAAGAATAGAGTGGAAAATCCTGGGAAATTACTGAAACGTCTGATGGATTATATTTTCCGGGATTATAAATTTCACTGCATTATAGTATTCATCCTTATTTTTGTAGGAGTTATTGCAAATGTTCAGGGAACAATGTTCACAAGAGATTTGATTGATAAATACATTACACCGTTCTTATTGTCCAGTGATACACCGAACTTTACACCGCTTGCACATGCAATCGGAAAAGTTGCTTGTTTTTATGGAGTCGGAATTGTGGCAACTTATACTTATAACCGAATTATGATCAATGTGACACAGGGAATGATGATGAACATGAGAAATGATCTGTTCAGCCACATGGAGAAACTTCCGATTAAATATTTCGATACACATGCGCATGGTGATATTATGTCAATCTACACGAATGACATTGATACACTCAGACAGATGGTAAGCCAGAGTATTCCGCAGATTATCAACAGTGGATTTACAATTGTCAGTGTATTTATCAGTATGCTGATCTTGAATATTCCACTGACAGCAGTGACGATGGTTATGGTTGCGATCATGATCTGGGGAACAAAGAAAGCTGCCGGACAGAGTGGAAAATATTTCCTTGAGCAGCAGAAGAATCTGGGTAAGGTCAACGGATATATTGAAGAAATGATGAACGGCCAGAAGGTTGTGAAGGTATTCTGTCATGAAGAAGAAAGTAAGACAGAATTCAAAAAGTTGAATGAGGATCTGTTTGTAAGCGCAGACCGTGCAAATACTTATGCAAACTTCCTCGGCCCTATGAACGCGCAGATTGGAAATATCAGTTATGTAATGTGTGCGATCGTTGGAGGTGCACTTGCTCTTAACCATGTCGGTGGATTTACATTGGGCGGTCTGGCAAGTTTCCTTACATTTAATAAAAGCTTCAGTATGCCGATCAACCAGGTGAGCCAGCAGCTGAATGCGATTGTTATGGCACTCGCAGGTGCGGAGCGTATCTTTACACTTCTGGATGAAAAAGTGGAAGTGGATGAAGGTTATGTTACATTAGTTAATGCGAAAGAAGAGAATGGAAAACTGACAGAAAGTGAGAAACGTACTGGCCGCTGGGCATGGAAACATACACACCAGGCAGATGGTTCTGTTGATTATGTTGAGCTAAAAGGAAATGTTGTATTTGACGGAGTAGATTTCGGATACAATGATGACAAAATCGTTCTTCATGATGTGAAACTATATGCAGAACCGGGGCAGAAGATTGCTTTCGTAGGTTCAACAGGAGCCGGTAAGACGACAATTACAAATCTGATCAATCGTTTTTACGATATTCAGGATGGTAAGATCCGCTATGACGGAATTAATATTAACAAGATCAAGAAAGCAGATCTTCGACATTCTCTTGGAATCGTATTGCAGGATACACATTTGTTTACTGGTACAGTGAAAGATAATATTCGTTTTGGGAAGCTAGATGCAACAGATGAAGAAATCATTGCAGCAGCAAAGCTGGCAAATGCAGATGGATTTATCCGCAGACTTCCGGAAGGGTATGACACAGTGATCACCGGAGATGGAGCAAACTTAAGTCAGGGACAGCGACAGCTTCTTGCGATTGCCCGTGCGGCAGTAGCAGATCCACCGGTATTGATTCTGGATGAGGCAACAAGTTCAATCGATACCCGCACAGAGCGTATTATCCAGGAAAGTATGGACCGGCTGATGCATGGGCGTACTACCTTTGTGATCGCACACCGTTTGTCAACAGTTCGTAATTCTGACTGTATCATGGTACTTGAACAGGGAAGGATTATCGAGAGAGGTACACACGACCAGTTGATTGAAGAGAAAGGTAAGTATTATCAGCTGTATACAGGAAATGCAATATCAGCGTAGAAGAAAGTAGAGATAAAAAAGAACTGAACCCAGATAATTAATGTCAATGGGTTCAGTTCTTTTTGAAATAGAAATCAACGTTCAGTAAAATCTAAAGCTTCATGTGCAAGTTTACGTTCAGCTTCCCCAGCAGAACGGTATTTCAAAAGTAAATTCACTTCATTTTTTGTAAGAAGAATGTCGTTTTCACTATTTTCAATTTTAATACAGAAATAGTTTTTTACTTCAACTGATGATGGATTCTTTGCATTGCAGTACTGAGTGATAAGCGAGTCGACAGAGGTGTGATAGATCCAGGATAGTTCAGCAAGAAGTTGAAGGTTTGGTTCACGTACGCCGGTTTCATAATTTGAATAAGCCTGATGAGTGATATGCAGCTTTTCGCCGATCTGAGCCTGTGTGTAGTTATATTGCTTTCTCAAACGCCGTAGATTATCCGCAAGTTGAATATTTGCCATAGTTTCACCTCCGTTTCTATCATCCGTTAAGGTTCAAGGATGTCTTTTCCCTCAATGAGATATTCATAAGAAACGTCGAAGATCTCAGTTAGAGCTTTCAATTCTATGTCTGTAACGTAACGTTTGTTTGTTTCTATTCTTGTAATTACATTTTTGTCCATATCATATCCGCGCAATTGGAGTTTGTAAGCTAAAAGTCTCTGTGACATATGGCGTTGCCGACGAAGTTCAATGAGCCTTTTGCTGATCAGATTCTTCTCTCCGGTAATAGGTGTTCGTTTTGGCATAGTTCTAATCCCTCCTGCAAATAGTGTGAACAGGTTTGTCTCGTTTTTTGCACTTTTAATGATTTTACATGGAATTGGGTAACCAGATGGTTGGAATAATGAGACAAACGGAAAATAATTGTATGATTTGTAATGATTGAACTCTGAAGATAGTGTATAATGAATTCCAAACAATATAGAAAATCAATGCAAAATAAGATGAAGATTTGTTAAAAAAGTTCATGGACTTCATCACGTTAAATTGATACAATTTATCCACAGGACAACAGAAAGGACATTATTATTATGGAAAAAGGTACAATTTTTAAATTTCATAATGATCTTGATACAGATCAGATCATCGCATCCCAGTATCTGCTTCTGCCGAACTTAGATGAGATGAAGAGTCATACATTTGAATCATTGGATCCGGATTTCGCAAAGAAAGTAAAACCAGGAGATTTCGTAGTCGGAGGAGAGAACTTTGGGTGTGGTTCTTCCAGAGAGCAGGCACCAGGTGTGCTCAAAGCACTTGGAGTACAGGCTGTCATTGCGAAATCATTTGCAAGAATCTTCTATAGAAATGCGATTAATATCGGACTTCCGGTGATTGTCTGTAAGGAGCTTCCGGATGAGGTGAAGACAGGTGATACAATGGAACTTCGCATGTCTGACGGAACAGCTGAGGCGAATGGAAAGACTTATTCTTGTACAAAGCTGCCGGAGTATATGCAGAATATTCTGAATCAGGGTGGACTGATCGCTTCACTGAATAAGGAGGACTAGAGCTATGGGAATGACAATCGCAGAGAAGATCATCGCTGCTGCCGCCGGTGTGGACAGCGTAAAACCGGGAGATATCCATACAGTAACATTGGACAGAATGATGAGTAATGATGGAACGACACACCTTACTGTGGATATGTATAATAACAAATTAAAGAATCCTCGTATTGCAGATCCGAAGAAACTGGTATTCATTGTGGATCATAATGTGCCATCAGACAGTCCGAAGACAGCGGCATCTCAGAAGAAGATGAGAGATTTTGCAAAAGAGAACGGGATTGACTTCTGGGAAGGAAAGGGTGTCTGCCATCAGGTTATGATGGAGAACTATGTCCGTCCGGGAGAACTGATCTTCGGAGCTGACAGCCATACTTGTTCCTACGGAGCACTCGGAGCGTTCGGTACAGGTGTCGGATGTACAGACTTCCTTTATGGAATGGTGACAGGACAGTCCTGGGTACTTGTTCCGGAATCAGTGAAATTCAATCTGATCGGAGAACTTCCGGAAGGTGTTTATGCAAGAGACCTGATCCTGACAATTATCGGTCAGGTCGGTGCGAACGGATGTAACTATCAGGTGATGGAGTTCACAGGAGAAGGTGCAAAGACACTGAGTATCAGTGATCGTATCGCACTTTGCAATATGGCAGTAGAAGCCGGAGCCAAGACAGGTATCTTCGAGGCAGATGAAAAAGCAATGGAATACCTGAAAGAGCATGGTCGTGAGCCGAAAGCTGTATTCCACAGTGATCCGGATGCACATTATATCAGAGAGTATACAATCGATCTTTCTAAAGTGGAACCAGTTGTGGCAAAACCTGATTTTGTAGATAATTTAAGTCCGGCAAAGGAAGTGCGTGGAATTAAGATTGATGAAGCATTTTTGGGTTCCTGTAATAATGGACGTATTGAAGATCTTCGTGTCGGAGCAGAAGTTATCAAAGGAAAGAAAGTTGCAGATAAGGTCCGTTTCCTTGTTGTTCCGGCAAGTCAGACAATTTACCGTCAGGCTCTTAAGGAAGGACTTCTTGATATTTTCATGGAGGCAGGTGCAATTGTAATGAATCCGAACTGCAGTGTCTGCTGGGGAAGCTGTCAGGGAGTTATTGGTGAAAATGAAGTTCTGATCAGTACAGGAACACGTAATTTCAAGGGTCGTGCAGGACACCCAAGTTCAAAAGTATATCTTGGATCTGCAGCAACAGTTACAGCATCAGCGATTAAGGGTGAGATTGCACTTGCATCTGATCTGTAAGGTGAAGGGAACAAGAGGTAACTTGTACAGAGAAGAACTTATATATTTTGAGGTGAACTATGGATAAATTTACAGGAAAGGTGTGGGTACTCGGAGATGATATCGATACTGATATCATCATCCCGACAGAGTATCTTGCACTGAAAACAATTGACGATATGAAACAGTATGGATTCAGTCCGCTTCGTCCGGAGCTGGCAGGACAGATCCAGAAAGGTGATATTATCGTTGCAGGAAAGAACTTTGGATGTGGATCTTCCAGAGAGCAGGCACCGGAGATCATCAAAGCACTTGGAATCCAGTGTGTGATCGCAAAATCATTTGCAAGAATCTTTTTCCGCAATTCAATCAACAATGGTCTGCTTTTGATCGAGCAGCCGGATCTGTATGATGATATGAAAGAAGGCGACACAATTGATGTCGTGATGAATCAGCATGTAGACTATAATGGCAAAGAATATCCGATCGCTTCTCTGCCGAAGAATCTGATGAGCATCATTCAGGCAGGCGGACTTGTAAAAGCTATGCGCAAGCTGAATGGACTTGAGGATTGAGCAGAAAGGAGAGCATGATGGGCGAGACGATTATTGAAAAGATTATCAGACATAATACAGGAAAGGCAGTAAAGCCGGGAGATATCGTGACAGTCAATGTTGACAGATGCATGATCCATGATATTTTCATTCCTTTTGTAGCAGATAAATTTGAAGAGATGGGATTTACAAAGCTTCATGATCCGGATAAAGTGGTTCTGATTTATGATCACCTGGTTCCGGCGAGTCAGCAGGATGATACAAGACATTTCCACAAAGGAGATGAATTTGTAGAAAAATATGGACTGACTCACGTACATAGAAGTGACGGAATCTGTCACCAGTTGATGACAGAAGCCGGATATGTGAAACCTGGAGATATCGCATTCGGAACAGACAGTCATACGACAACTTATGGTTGTGTCGGCGCATTTTCATCCGGAATCGGTTATACAGAGATGGCAAGTATTCTTGGAACCGGTACAATGTGGATCAAAGTTCCGGAGACAATCAAAGTTGTGATTGACGGAGAACTTCCGGAAAATGTAATGTCCAAGGATATTATTCTCCGACTGATCGGAGATCTCCGTGCGGATGGAGCAACTTACAGAGCGCTGGAATTCTCAGGAAGCACAATTGAGAAAATGTCAGTTGCAAGCCGTATGACAATGGCGAACATGGCAATCGAGGCAGGAGCAAAATGTGCTCTTTTCACACCGGATGAGAAGACAGCAGAGTATTGTGAGATTGAACTCAATGATTACCAGAAGAGTCTTGTCGGAGATGAAGATGCTGTCTATATGAAGACAATGACATATAAGGCAGAGGATTTCGTTCCGGTTATGGCATGTCCATCCCAGGTTGATAAGATCAGAGATGTCAGTGAACTGGAAGGAACAGAGATTGACCAGGTATTTATCGGATCCTGTACAAACGGTCGCCTGGAAGACCTTAGAGCTGCGGCAGAAGTACTCAAAGGAAAGAAGGCTGCGGACTTTGTGAAGCTGATCGTTACACCGGCAAGCCGCAAGATCTACAGACAGGCACTGGCAGACGGAACGCTGGATATTCTGGCAGAAGCAGGTGCGATCATCACACATCCGGGCTGCGGACTGTGCTGCGGAAGAACGGGAGGAATCCTTTCTGACGGAGAACGTGTTGTAGCAACGAATAACAGAAATTTCCTTGGACGTATGGGAACATCTAAGGTAGAGATTTATCTTGCAAGTCCGAGAACTGCAGCGGCATGTGCAGTTGCCGGGAAGATTGTAAATCCGGAATAAGAAGGAAATATAAAAAGCTATTGATTACAACAATTAAGATGAAATGTGTTGCAATCGATAGCTTTTTAAAAATTGTTGTAACTGTTTTTCTAATTGACACCTTCTAATGATTTTGTTATAGTTAATTCACATCGAAATCTCAGACATATATTTTCTATATTTCATTTGTCTGAATGTGTTATCGAAAGGATAACTTTATCTCATATTCAAGGCTGCATCAGCAGGAGATTCCATTTTGATGAGTTACAAAATAACAAAAGAATAAAAAACCAGGAGGAAGAGTCTATGGGAAAAGCAGATGTTAATGTGAATATCTGGCTAAGTGAGAAGAAAAGATTTGCAAATTTATTTAATGGTGTGATTTATGGTGGAAGGCAGGTGATATTGCCGGAGGATTTGGTAGAAGTGAATTCTGTTTCATCTGTCAGTGTGAAAAATCGGGCCGGGAAAACAAAGAACATGAAAAGATACCGCGATATTATTATGAAATGGAGAAATCAGGCTACGCTTGTGCTACTTGCGAATGAATCACAGGGTAAGGTTCATTATGCGATGCCGCACAAGGTGATGCTTTACGATGGAATGGATTACGAAACACAAATTCGGAATAATTGGAAAAACTTTAATGACCGACGAAAGCAGAACAAAAAAGCAGGACAGCCGTTAGAGCATCTTACTGCAGGAGAATATCTGTCGCGATTTCGAAAAAAAGATCGATTGATACCGATTATTTCATTAGTCTTTTATTATGGTTCAGAACCGTGGGATGGACCTGTTGATCTGTATGATATGTTTCAGTTGGAGGGTACGAAAGAAGAGAAAGAAATTTTGGGGAATTATCTTCCGAACTATAAAATCAACCTTGTAGATGCAGAACGATTGGAAGGTGTTGAAAAATTTTCGGATGATTTACAAGTGATACTAACTATGCTAAGATATAGGGATAGTAAGGAAGAATTAACGGATTACATTAACGAGAATAAAAAGTTCTTTCAGAACGTTGACTATGAAACGAGTCAGGCAATGAAAGCTTTTCTAAACATGAAACAAATACCAGGTGAAGCGGAACATAAGGAGGAGATGGTTGATATGTGTAAGGCAATACAGGAAATGTATGATGATGGAGTGAAAGATGGAATTCGGCAAGGTGTAGAGCGTGGAATAGCAGCAGTTATTAGAACATGTCGGAATTTAAATGTTTCAAAGGAGGATACTCTTAATAATATTCAGAGAGAATATGAGCTTTCAAAGGAAGATGCAGAGAAATATTTGGAAACATATTGGAAATAAAAAGGGAAAGCGATTCTTTAACCGCTTTCCCTTAATTTACGCGAACAACGAGCCAAAGTCCGTGCTTGCACGAGACCTTGGTGACTGTCGCGATAACTTGAGAAACTCGCGGAGCGTGTTTCTCATAGTTATAACTGTTTGGAATTAATCTCCCAAAATGCTATACGTATTTCGGATACTTACAGAATATCAATATATTCCCCGGCAAGTGCTTTATTCATGCTTCTTACTGCACAGAATTTTCCACACATACTGCAAGTATCACTGTGGTCATCCTCCGGTTTTCTGCTATCGCGGATTGCTTTTGCAGTTTCAGGATCCAGAGCACATTCAAACTGTGCATCCCAGTCAAGATTACGGCGGGCATCTGCCATCTTATCATCGATATCTCTTGCTCCGGGAATTCCCTTGGCAATATCAGCAGCATGAGCTGCAATCTTAGAAGCAATGATTCCCTGCTTTGTATCTTCGACATTAGGAAGAGCAAGATGCTCAGCCGGTGTTACATAGCAGAGGAAGGAAGCACCGTTCATTGCTGCAACAGCTCCACCGATTGCGGAAGTGATATGGTCATATCCAGGAGCAATATCTGTAACGATAGGTCCAAGTACATAGAATGGAGCTCCCATACAGATGGTCTGCTGTACTTTCATGTTCGCTGCAACCTGATCAAGCGGTACATGTCCAGGTCCTTCTACCATAACCTGAACGTTATGATCCCAGGCACGTTTTGTCAGTTCGCCGAGACGTACAAGCTCTTCAATCTGGCATACATCTGTAGCGTCAGCCAGACATCCAGGACGGCACGCATCACCGAGTGAGATTGTCACGTCATATTCTTCACAGATATCAAGAATCTCATCATAGTACTCGTAGAATGGATTCTCTTCTCCTGTCATGCTCATCCATGCGAATACAAGGCTTCCACCACGGCTTACAATGTTCATTTTACGTTTATGCTTTTTGATCTGCTCAATTGTTTTTCTTGTGATTCCGCAGTGAAGTGTAACGAAGTCAACACCGTCTTCTGCATGCATACGGATTACATCAAGGAAATCCTGTGCAGTCAGAGTAGCAAGGTCTCTCTGATAATGAATGACACTGTCGTATACAGGAACTGTACCGATCATAGCAGGACATTCAGAAGTCAGTTTGCGACGGAACGGCTGTGTATCTCCATGGCTGGAAAGATCCATGATAGATTCGGCTCCAAGTTCTACTGCGCTCATTACCTTCTGCATTTCAATATCATAATCCTTGCAGTCACGGGAAACTCCGAGATTGACATTGATCTTTGTGCGGAGCATGCTTCCGACACCTTCCGGGTTCAGGGACTTGTGATTTTTATTGGCACAGATTGCGACCTTTCCTTCAGCGACAAGTTTCATCAGTTTGTCAGTGTCCATATGCTCTTTTTCAGCAACTGTTTTGATTTCCGGGGTGAGAATCCCCTTACGAGCTGCATCCATCTGGGTTGTGTAGTTTCTCATGTTGTTTTGCCTCCATTCGTATATGTGAATTATATAATTTTGACGTCAGCAAAACACGGACAGCGTACACGAGAAAAGCTACGGTTCCATGCATATGAATAGATGCGGAAAGGAACGTAACTGTTTAGCTACACTACCAGCGAATGAATATAAGATTATGCTGACGCCTTCAACGGAGATGGATTAATGACTGTAAGATAAGAAAGTCATTAATGGAATACTCCGGTGATTACAGATTGATTCTGCATTTTCTTGTGCGGTACAAGGTGGTGTCCCCAATGTATCGCATGTAACTGTTCGGAAATTTTGCAGTTACGGATTAAGAAGTCGGAAAAAGCTGTGCCATTACTCCACTTTTCTGGAATACAGAAATCAGCAGGAATGCCAGGATACTTCCGGCTACTGTTGAGATTAGGAATGGGATCACATAGATAAATAATCCTGCCGGTGCTGCTCCCATAAGGAATAAAGCAACCGGATAAGCAGCAATTCCTCCGAGAATACCTGTTCCAAGTGCTTCTGCAAGACAAGTAAGGCTTAAATTCTTACATTTCTTGTAAACAAGTCCACAGCAGAGAGCTCCGATCATACTACCCGGGAAAGCCATCAGACTTCCGATTCCAAGTATATTGCGCAGAAGGCTTGCACAGAATGCAATTCCAACGCCCCAGCCGGGACCAAGAAGTACGGCTGCAAAGATATTTACCATATGTTGAACCGGTGCACATTTACTTCCGGCTACAGGAAAGCTTAAAAAGCTTCCAACGATGGCAAGAGCGGTGAGAACACCTGCAAGTGCCAGTTTTTTTGTGTTTGTTGTCTGTTTCATAACTTGAGTCTCCTTTCAAATGTAAAAAAGGATCCTCACCTGAGTGAAGATCCTACCAGCTGTCCGAAGTAAAAAGAGATGCAAGGGCATCTCAATCATTACATGGTATCAATTCCCTCCGTTGGCATTATCCAAATCAGGTTTAAACGGGTCGAAACGGTAACACGTCTCCTCTCAGCCGGTTCTGACCAGCTCCCCTTTGACAATATTAATTTGTTGTCTGTTGTTATTATGAACTGAAATTACATAAATTTCAAGACATTTTTTGAAAATATAATATTTCAGAGAATGTATCGTTGCTGTTCACACATCACTATCCCGCGAGATGTTTTGGCATGAATATGCCAAAATCCCGAGACATGCAAGAGGAAGAGACGGAAAAATTTAACTAAGGTTTCATATCATAATAATTTGTATTGAAAAACAGGAACAAAAACAATACAACTTTGAATTTATATACATTTTCAAGTGAAAAAGATTGGGTATCCTGCGAATTGTATTGTAACATGTATTGTTGTATATTAAGTGCATAACGAGAATGTACTGATCAGATCGATAAAAATCAGAGTGTCGTATGATGGTAATGATGGTCGATCGTATAGAGAGGTCATAAGCGAATGAAAAAATTTGAAAAAATCGTAACCTGGATTCAGGAGGAAGTCAGGTCGGGAAGAAAGGTTTCCGGGGAGAAACTTCCTTCGGAACAGGAACTATCCGAACAATTCCAGGTCAGTCGTCAGACGGTACGACGGGCATTGGAAGAATTAGTAAAAGAGAATATTGTGGAAAGCAGACGTGGAAGTGGCTCTTATATATGTGAAGATGTGGGAATGCTTCTTGGAAATACAGAAAGAAGAGCAGATCATGAAGAAAAACGAATCGCAGTAATGCTGACGTATATCGATACCTATATTTTTCCTGTTATTATCCGGGAAATTGAAAAAAAGGTAACACAGGCAGGCGGAATCCTTCAAATTGCAATGACAGACAATTCTGTAGCAAAGGAGCGGATGCATCTGGAAGAATTTTTAAGAACAAGAAGAATTGATGGTTTGATCGCAGAGCCTGTAAAAAGTGGGCTTCCGAATCCGAATTTAGATTTATATCAGAAATTACAGAAATCAGGAATACCGGTTTTGTTTGTGAATAGTTTCTATGAGAATCTCACAATTCCACATGTCAGTCTGGATGATGAGAAAGCTGGATATCTTGCAACAAAACATCTTTTAGAATGTGGACATACAAGAATCGCCGGAATCTTCAAGGCGGATGACGGGCAGGGAAGAATGCGATATGCAGGATACACAAAGGCACTCATGGAGCATTCACTTAAGATTAAAAATCGTCAGATTTTATGGGTTGATTCGGAAGATATCCGGGAAATGGAGATGGAAAGTGACAGAATCCTGAAACGTTTAGATGGATGTACGGCCTGTGTCTGTTACAATGATGAGATTGCAAGTAAACTGGTCAAGGTACTGCAAAGTGCGGAAGTCAAAGTCCCAGATCAGATTTCCGTTATTGGAATCGACAATTCCAGTCTTGCAAGATTTTGTGAAGTACCGATCACATCGGTGAATAATCCGGCGAATGAGATTGGAAAGTGTGCAGCACAGATTATATTGGATAAGATTGATAAAAATATGGAAATGTACTCAGCGGAATTTGCACCGGAACTTGTGATGCGAAATTCTGTGAAATTATATAATGAAGTCATGTAGACAGCAGACGAAAGGAGAAGAACAATGTTAGAACAGTTAAAAAAAGAAGTGTATGAGGCAAATATGCTGCTTCCAAAATACGATCTGGTTACATTTACATGGGGAAATGTAAGTGGAATCGATCGAGAAAGCGGACTTTTTGTTATTAAACCAAGTGGAGTTGAATATGATAAGCTGACTCCGGAAGATATGGTAGTTGTTGATCTGAACGGAAATAAAGTAGAGGGACGTTACAATCCATCTTCCGATACACCGACACATGTTGTTCTTTATAATCGTTTTCCAAAAATCGGTGGTGTTGTACATACACATTCTGCATGGGCAACAAGCTGGGCACAGGCAGGAAGAGATATCCCATGTTATGGAACAACACATGCAGATTACATTTATGGAGAAATCCCATGTGTACGTAATCTGACGAAAGAAGAGATCGAGGAAGCATATGAGAAGAACACAGGAGTTCTGATTGCAGATGAGTTTGAAGCTAAGAAGAAAGATTATATTGCAGTTCCGGCAGTTCTTTGTAAGAATCATGGTGTATTTACATGGGGGAAAGATGCGCACGAAGCAGTTCACAATGCAGTTGTTGCAGAAGAAGTTGCAAAGATGGCAGCAAGATGTGAGATAATCAATCCGCAGGTAAAACCGGCTCCGCAGGAACTTCAGGATAAGCATTACTATAGAAAACATGGTGCGAATGCCTATTACGGACAGAATACAGCAAAATAATAACTGTCAAGTATAACACAGTAACAAATTAAGTGATAAATAAAAAATAACTATAAACATTTTATTACAAGGAGGACACAAAAATGTTAAAGAAGAAAGAGTACAAATTCTGGTTTTGCACAGGTTCACAGGATCTTTACGGAGATGAATGTCTGGCGCATGTAGCAGAGCATGCCAAGATTATTGTAGAGAAGCTCAATGAGTCTGGAGTTCTTCCATATGAAGTTGTATGGAAACCAACATTGATCACAAACGAACTGATCCGTAAGACTTTTAATGAAGCTAATATTGATGATGAATGTGCCGGTGTCATTACATGGATGCATACATTTTCACCTGCAAAATCATGGATTCTTGGACTTCAGGAGTTCAGAAAACCACTGCTTCATCTCCACACACAGTTCAATATGGAGATCCCATATGACACGATTGATATGGACTTCATGAATGAGAACCAGTCAGCACATGGTGGACGTGAGTTCGGACACATTTTCACAAGACTTGGAATCGAGAGAAAAGTTGTTGTTGGACACTGGTCAGACGAGAAGGTTCAGGAGAAGATCGCTTCCTGGATGCGTACAGCAGTTGGTGTGATCGAAAGCAGCCATGTACGTGTCATGAGAGTTGCAGACAACATGAGAAATGTTGCTGTTACTGAAGGTGACAAAGTAGAGGCACAGATTAAATTCGGATGGGAAGTAGATGCTTATCCGGTAAATGAGATCGCAGAGTCTGTAGATGCTGTAAGTGCAGCAGATGTAAATACATTAGTAGAAGAGTATTATGACAAATATGAGATCCTTCTTGAAGGAAGAGATCCGGAAGAGTTCAGAAAACATGTTGCTGTTCAGGCACAGATTGAGCTTGGATTCGAGCGTTTCCTTGAGGAGAAAAACTATCAGGCAATCGTTACACACTTTGGAGATCTCGGTGCACTCAAACAGCTTCCGGGACTTGCAATCCAGCGTCTGATGCAGAAGGGATATGGATTTGGAGCTGAAGGAGACTGGAAGACAGCAGCTATGGTCCGTATCATGAAGATCATGACAGAAGGCATGAAAGATGCAAAAGGAACATCGATGCTGGAAGATTATACATACAATTTTGTGCCTGGAAAAGAAGGAATCCTTCAGGCTCATATGCTTGAGATCTGTCCATCTATCGCAGATGGTCCGATCAGCATCAAGGTAAATCCACTTTCTATGGGAGACAGAGAAGATCCTGCAAGACTTGTATTTACATCAAAAGAAGGAAAAGGTATCGCAACATCACTGATCGATCTTGGAGACCGTTTCCGTCTGATCATCAATACAGTGGACTGCAAGAAGAATGAGAAACCAATGCCGAAGCTTCCGGTAGCAACAAACTTCTGGACACCGGAGCCGGATCTCGCAACAGGAGCTGAAGCCTGGATTCTTTGCGGTGGTGCACATCATACAGCATTCTCTTATGATATCACTGCAGAACAGATGGGTGACTGGGCAGCAATGATGGGAATTGAAGCTGTATATATTGATAAAGATACAACAATCCGTAATCTGAAAAATGAACTCAGATGGAATGAACTTGCATTTAGAAAATAAAAAATCATTAAGAGGATAACCTTCAATACTTAAAAATTCATCGAAAAATCATTGAAATGAAGAAAACGAAAAGGTATAATATCTAATTAGAAAAAAAGTCTCCGTAAATCTGTCCGCTAAGAAAATGCAAAGCAGACAGATCTGCGGAGCAAAAAGGAGTTTAAGTATGAGTATTAAAATTGGTATTTTAGGTTATGGTAATCTTGGAAGAGGCGTTGAGTGCGCAGTAAAGCAGAATGATGATATGGAGCTTGTGGCAGTGTTCACAAGAAGAAATCCGGAAGATGTCAAGATTCTGACAGAGACTGCGACAGTTTGTAATGTAGCAGACGTAGAAGACTGGAAAGATAAGATTGACGTTATGATAATTTGCGGAGGAAGCGCAACAGACCTTCCAAAACAGACACCTGTTTACGCAAAGATGTTCAATGTAATCGATAGTTTTGATACACATGCAAGAATCCCGGAGCATTTTGCAAATGTAGATGCAGCCGCAAAAGAAGGCGGACATGTAGGAATCATCTCCGTAGGCTGGGATCCGGGAATGTTCTCACTGAACAGACTGTATGCGAATGCGATTCTTCCGGATGGAAATGATTACACATTCTGGGGCAAAGGTGTAAGCCAGGGACATTCTGACGCAATCCGCAGAGTTGAAGGTGTCAAAGACGGAAAGCAGTACACAATTCCGGTAGAGGCTGCACTGGAGGCAGTAAGAAACGGAGAGAATCCGGAACTTACAACAAGACAGAAACATACAAGAGAGTGTTTCGTTGTACTGGAAGAAGGAGCAGATGCGGCGAAGGTAGAAGAAGAGATCAAGACAATGCCGAACTACTTCTCAGATTACGATACAACAGTACACTTTATCAGTGAAGAAGAACTGAAAGCAAACCACAGCGGAATTCCGCACGGTGGATTTGTACTCCGCAGTGGAAAGACAGGATGGGATGGTGAGAATAAGCACCTGATCGAATATAGTCTGAAACTGGATTCCAATCCGGAATTTACATCATCTGTACTGATCGCTTATGCAAGAGCAGCTTACAGACTGGCAAGCGAAGGACAGATCGGATGCAAGACAGTATTTGATATTGCACCTGCATACTTAAGCGCAAAGAGCGGAGAAGAGCTTAGAAAACATATGTTATAAATACATGTTGCGTGACATTTTGCGGCAAAATCTGCTGTGAAAAAACGGAAGCAATGTGTTATATGAATCGGATGCGGCGATGACTTATTAAAAGGAGTTATACGCCGCATTTTTTACAGGAGGGCAAAAATATGAGAGGAAAAGAAGAGATTAAGAAAACAATCGAAGAAGGAAAAGCGGTGCTTGGAATTGAGTTTGGTTCTACAAGAATCAAAGCAGTTTTAATTGATGAGGATAAAAGTCCGATCGCATCCGGAAGTTATGATTGGGAGAATCAGCTTGTAGACAACATCTGGACATACAGCATGGAGAAAATCCAGAATGGTCTTCAGGGATGTTACCAGGATCTTGTGAAAGATGTAGAAGCAAAATATGATGTGAAGCTTACAAAATTTGCAGCACTCGGAGTCAGCGCAATGATGCATGGATATCTTGCGTTTGATGAGAATGATAAATTGCTTGTTCCGTTCCGTACCTGGAGAAATACGATCACAGAAGAAGCTTCTGAAAAACTGACAGAGCTCTTTTCTTATCATATTCCGCAGCGTTGGAGTATTGCTCATCTGTACCAGGCAATCTTAAATGGTGAAGAACATGTAAAAGATGTTCGTTATATTACAACACTTGCAGGATATATCCATTGGAAATTGACCGGCAAGAAGGTGCTCGGAAATGGTGATGCAGCAGGAATGTTCCCAATCGACATAGCTACTAAGAAATTTAATGAGAAGATGATGGATCAGTTTGATGAACTTACAGCAGAGAAGAATTTCCCATGGAAGATCCGTGAAATCCTTCCGGAAGTTCTTGTTGCCGGAGAAGACGCAGGTGTATTGACAGAAGAAGGCGCAAAACTGCTTGATCCTACAGGAACACTTCAGTCCAAAATTCCAATGTGTCCTCCGGAAGGAGATGCCGGAACAGGAATGGTTGCAACAAACAGCGTTGCTGTCCGCACAGGAAATGTATCTGCCGGAACAAGTGTATTTGCAATGGCAGTACTTGAGAAAGACTTGACAAAGCCTTACGAAGAAATTGACCTTGTAACAACTCCGGCCGGAGATCTTGTAGCAATGGTGCACTGTAATAACTGTACATCAGATCTGAATGCATGGGTGAACCTGTTCCGTGAATTTGCAGAGAGTATGGGAATGACAGCAGATATGAACCAGATTTTTGGAACACTTTATAACAAAGCATTAGAAGGAGATTCCGATTGTGGCGGACTTCTGGCTTACAACTATTTCTCAGGAGAGCATATTACAGGATTTAACGAAGGAAGACCGTTATTCGTTCGTAAACCTGACAGCAAATTTAATCTTGCAAACTTTATGAGAGTACATCTTTATACTTCTCTTGGAGCATTGAAGACAGGAATGAATATCCTTCTGAAAAAAGAACATGTTGCATTGGATCGAATGATGGGACATGGCGGATTGTTTAAGACAAAAGGTGTTGGACAGAGAATCCTTGCAGGAGCAATCGATACACCGGTTTATGTTATGGAGACAGCAGGTGAAGGTGGTGCATGGGGAATCGCACTGCTTGCCGATTACCTTATTAAGAAAGAGGACAAGGAATCGCTGACAGATTATCTTGAGAACAAAGTATTCCATGATGCAGTGGGAACAGGAATGGATCCGGTTGCGGAAGATGTGGAAGGATACGAGAAATTTATGGAAACATATGCTAAGGGTCTTGCAATCGAGAAAGCAGCGGTTGAAAATTTATAGTTACGTGTGTTGCTGGACGGTGGCAGATGAAGTGGAAATGATATTTTCAAGGGGCTGTACATGGTATCCCATCTCTTCCCATCTGGTCAGTAGTTCATCCAGGATTTCAGCATTAGTGGAAGATGTGCTGTGGAGCAGAACGATAGCTCCGGGATGAATCCTTCCGAGGAGTTTGGAGAAAGCTTCTTCTTTGGATGGCTGGTTATCCTGATACCAGTCTACATAGGCGAGACTCCAGAAGAAACTTTTGTAACCAAGTTCTTTTGCCATTTGAAGATTAGCTTCACTGTATTTTCCCTGAGGAGGCCGATAGTATTTGGTCATATTCTTTCCGGTTACGTTTTTATAGGCAGTTTCTACATATTCCAGTTCTTTTTGGAAATCTTCTATAGAAGAAATATGGGACATGTCGGGGTGATGCCAGGTATGGTTTCCCACGGTGTGTCCTTCTTTTATTATCTGTCGGATCAGTTCAGGCTCAGAGTCAATGTAGGTTCCGACAACAAAAAAAGTGGCTTTTACCTGATGTTTTTTCAGTGCATCAAGGATGGCAGGTGTATTTCCGTTTTCATAACCGGCATCAAAAGTAAGATACAGAACTTTTTCAGACGTATCCTGTGCGTAATAAGCATCCATAGATGCAAGCTCCTGGATCGAAGCATTTCCAACAGGAGTTTTGCCTTCTTCCTGAAAACTTAACCCCCAGTTTCCTTCTGAAGAAAGTGTGAGATCAGGAAGGGCACAGGAAATCGTCCGGGGAATAGAAGTCACGGAGTTCTGGTTGACAGGAGAGGGGCGAGCCGAAGTTGACTCATTAGAAAAAGCAAAAATCTGTTCTTTAAGAAATCCAGCTCCAATACCTGAAAAATAAGAGAAAACAAGAAATAAAATGCAATATTTTTTTGATTTCAAAGGGTGTATGGGAAAATGGATACATTTCCGGGAAAGAGAGAGTTTCATTCGTTCACCTCGGAAAATCGTTAATAGAATATATGAAATTGTATTTCTTTTTATACTTGTTGAGCAGGCAAAGGAATGATATACTAATCCGGTAATTGTATTGTATCCCGCAAGTTGGGAATGATAACAAGGAGGAATTGAATAATGAAAACAAAGAAACATGACACTCGTTGGATGGTTAGTGTTGCACTTATGGCAGCGATCGTGATCGTACTGGCCAATACACCGCTTGGTATGATCCAGCTCCCTATCATTAAGGCAACAACAGTTCATATTCCGGTGATCCTCGGAGCAATTCTGTTAGGACCTGGTGCAGGAGCAATTCTTGGAGCAGTTTTTGGTATATGCTCTCTGGTCAGTAATACAATGGCTCCGACACTGTTATCCTTTGCATTTTCACCATTTTTAAGTACAACCGGAATTCCTGGGGCGTTGAAGGCAATCTGGATTTCCGTTGGATGCAGAATTCTGATCGGTGTGGCAGCAGGATGGCTGTGGGTACTTTTTACAAAGATTAAACTGAATCAGTTTATCGCACTTCCAATTGTGGGATTTGTTGGTTCAATGGTGAATACTGTCACTGTAATGGGAAGTATTTATTTCCTGTTTGCACAGCAGTATGCCGAGGCGAAAGAAGTCGCACTTACAGCAGTATTCGGTCTGGTGATGGGAACTGTGACAGCATCCGGTATTCCGGAAGCAATCGCAGCAGCAATTCTCGTTCTTGCACTTGGAAAAGTACTTGTTGTAGTTTTCCGCAAGATGAACCTTGGGGCTGTGAATGTGGAATCTGCAAAATAACAGACGAATTTAAAAATAGAAGAAAGTAATGAATCATGAAGAAGTTAAATGAATGTGGAATTAAGACTGTTATCAGCTTATAAAGTTGCAAAATAGTAACAAAACCACAAAAAATCAACTTCTTCATGTTGCTTTTTGATGAATTTTAGTTGCTGTTATAGTTGATTAAGTGTTAGGTGTGTATTATAATAAAGCTATATGATATGCAAAAACTGTTGGAAGATCAGAACAGCAGAAAGAAGAGGAGAAAGATATGGCAGAGGATTACAGAAACCAGGCAATCGGCGTATTTGAACTGGAAAGTGAGTGTATCTGTTTTGTAGCACTTGATGCGGCAGCAAAAGCAGCAGCAGTAAAGATTCAGGGCGTGGAGAGAAATCGTCTTGCGGCAGGAGCCTGCGTGAAGATGAGAGGAAGTGTCTCTGACGTGAAGGCTGCAATGGAAGCAGCACTGGATGTAGCCAGACCGTTGACGAAGATTGTTTCCCATACGGTGATTGCATCACCTTCTGAGGATACGGAAAAAGCAATTGCAATGACAATTAATAAATAGGTATTTGTTCAATTGTCTGTTGTACATATGAGAAGAGTATTGTTTTGTGAGAAAATCAGAGAAGGAAAAGAAAGGGAAATAAGATGAAGAAATATGGAGCATATGGCCTGGTAGAGGTAAAAGGAGAATCCAATGCGGTGATCGTAGTTGACCGCATGTTAAAGACTGCAGAAGTAGAGTATGTGACACAGGACACAAAGTGTGGTGGACATGCACTTGTTTTTGTAGGTGGCAGTGTATCAGCAGTAACAGCAGCGGTTGCTGAAGTGAAAAATAATGCACCGTGTAAGATAGAACATACGGCTGTGATCTCCAATCCGTCCCAGGAGATGGTTGATATAGTAGAAATGTTTAAGAATAGATAAGAGTTAGGATTAAGTAAAATGGAAAGAGCAATCTTGTTTTTTGATATTGATGGAACAGTGTTGAGTGAAGTGACAAAAGAGGTACCGCAAAGTGCGATTGAGGCAATGGAAAAAGCACGAGCGGAAGGACATCTGCTGTTTATTAATACAGGCAGAACAATCTGTAGTATTCCGACAGAGGTGAGAAAATTCCAATTTGATGGGTATTTGTGTGGCTGTGGGACATATCTTACAGAACATGATGAAGTTTTGCTAAAAAGCTCGATTGAGAAGCAGAGAGGTATAGAACTGCTGCGAAAAGCAAAAGAATGTAATCTTGGTGTTATTGCGGAAGGACAAGAGGATTGTTATTTTCCTGGGCACATATCACGATTTGACAGGTTAGAATCTACAAGAAGATATTTTGCATCTAGAGGAATAGGAATCGAACAGTCTTTAGAGAGCGAAAGATTTGAATATGATAAGTTGTTTGTTTACGTAGATGATAAGAGTGATTTTGATTCTTTTCGTGAGTATCTTGGAGATGACATGGAAGCACTTGACCGTGGCGGAAAGGCTTATGAAGTGATTCAAAAAGGATTTTCCAAAGCAACCGCCTGTCAGTTTATTATGGAAAAATATGGCTTGGATGCAAGTCGGGCGTATGTCTTCGGAGACAGCAGTAATGATCTGGCGATGTTTGAATATGCGGAGCATGCGATTGCGATGGGCAGACATGATTCAGTATTGGATCCATATGCTGAGTTTGTTACAAAGACAGTGGAAAATGATGGAATTGCATATGCCATGAAGCATTATGGATTAATTTAACAGAAAAAAGAAAACAGGATCTGTCAGTAGAGATAAAACTGATGGATCCTGTTTTTTTATTCTCTGTTATACAATACCGGCACCGTCAAAGAAGCTGACATCTGTTGGATATACATAGCTGTCTCCAATGTCATGAAGAAGTACAACATTCAAGTGATTATTCAGGTTCTTTTTATCCAAAGAAATTGCAGCAGTCAGTACATCAATCGGCAAATTGGAGTTGTCCGGAAGTTTATAAATCTCCAATGCTTTTTTGATCTGTTCTGCGCATCCGGATGTGGTTAATCCTTTCTCTTCTGCAATCTTTGTAATCTGATACATACCGATTCCAACAGCCTCTCCATGGCTTTCACGCTCATAATGGAAGTGCTGTTCAATTGTGTGTGCAAGTGTGTGTCCAAAGTTCAGAAGAATACGTTCTCCAAAGTCAAACTGATCGGCTTCGACAACGATTCTTTTGATATCAACGCAGCGTGCAATAATCTGTGTCAACTCCGGTTTTAAATCATCGAAAGAAGTATGTCTGCATAAAAGCTCAAAAAGCTCTTTGTCTTTGATGCATCCATATTTGATCACTTCGCCCATTCCATCACTGATGAAATGATCTGGCAATGTATTCAGCACATCCGGATCAATGATGACTGCCTTTGGGTGATAAAATGCACCAACAAGATTTTTTCCCTGTGGAAGATCTACCGCAACTTTTCCACCAACGGAAGAATCGACTTGCGCAAGAAGTGAGGTTGGAATCTGTACAAATTTGATTCCACGCAGATAACTGCTGGCAGCAAATCCGGCAAGATCACCGATCACACCGCCACCAAGTGCGATGAGCAGGTCACTTCGTGTTAGTTTTGCATTTATTAATGCTTCATAGATCTTAGGCAGAGACTGGAAACTCTTAGTAGGTTCGCCGTGAGGCAGAACAAAAGAGTGGCATTCAAACCCTGAGTCAGACAATGCTTTTGTGATAATTTCTCCATAGAGAGGAAAAACATTATCATCTGAAACAATCATGATTTTTCTCCCGGAGAACACTTCGCTTACAAGTTCTCCGGTTTTTGCAAGGATTCCATTTTCAATATGGATCGGATAAGAATTCGGTCCAAGATCAACTGTTAATTTCATGACGATCTCCTTAGAATTTTTTACCGACTACTTCGGCAATTTGACGAACTTGCTGAAGCAGAACATCATATTTCTCAGGTTTCAAAGACTGGGCTCCGTCACAAAGGGCAGCTTCCGGATTGTTGTGAACTTCGATCATAAGTCCGTCAGCACCTGCAGCAACAGCAGCCTTTGCCATAGGCTCAACAAGCCACCATTTTCCGCCGGCATGACTTGGGTCAATAACAATTGGAAGATGTGTCTTGCTGCGAAGAACAGGGATACACTGAAGATCCAGAGTGTTTCTTGTAAAAGTCTCAAAAGTACGGATACCACGTTCACAGAGAATGACATTTTCATTACCGGATGCCATGATATACTCAGCGGACATGATCCATTCTTCGTATGTGGCATTCAGTCCTCTCTTTAACAGGATTGGGCGGTCAACCTGTCCTAATTCTTTGAGAAGGTCAAAGTTCTGCATGTTGCGGGCACCAATCTGGATCAGGTCAACTTTCTCGTTGAATACATCCAGATACTTGGAAGACATGAGTTCTGTGACAATAGGAAGTCCGACTTCTTCTCTGACTGCACAGAGAATATCAAGTCCCTCAAGTCCGAGTCCCTGGAAAGCGTAAGGACTTGTTCTTGGCTTGAATGCGCCGCCGCGGAGAAGATTTGCTCCGGATGCTTTTGCTTTTTGAGCAATCTCAAGAACCTGCTCATAGGATTCTACAGAACAAGGTCCTGCAATCAGTCCTAAATGTTCACCGCCGATCTTAACACCGGAAACATCTATAATAGAGTCTTCCGGATGAAATGCGCGATTTGCAAGCTTATAAGGCTCCTGTACATGCATAACTTTGTCGACACATGTGTCAATTTCAAATTGTCTTGAATCAATCAGTGTTGTATCTCCGATACATCCGATGATCGTCATTCCGGTTCCCTGAACCAGATGAGTGTCAAGTCCGTGCTTTTTCACAAGATTTTCGACACGGTGTATATTTTCCTCAGAAGTATGAGGCTTCAAAACAATAATCATTTTTATCATCCTCCTTAATATTCGTACTGTAAAATTTTAGTTATTTAAAGTGCGAAAACATATGTATCATAAAACATATACAATAAGATGTCAATGTCTTTTGGATTATTTGAAGAAATATATCAAAAAAAGATGAAAAATTGCAGGTTTATTTCATGAATAATTACATTGACGGATAGTGCGTGCAGTGCTAATCTAAAAAGCGTGTCATGTGTAGAGAGAGTTCTTCTGTTACTGTTCTCCTGATATGAGATTGACAGAAACTGACGGAAGAATCGTTTCTGGAATTTGACGTGTAGGCTTACATATTAAAAAGAGGTAAAACAAATGAAGATTTTAAAACAGTTTGGTGTGATATTCGGGGTTTGCTGGGTCAGTCTTGTGATCGAACATTATCTGCCGTTTTCTTTCCCGGCGAGTGTGATCGGTATGATTTTATTGTTGCTCTGTCTGCTGACCGGGTTCTTAAAGATTGAGCATGTGCAGGAAAAAGCAGATTTCTTATTAGGAAATATGGCATTCTTTTTTGTACCGGCAGGTGTAAGTATTATTAATTATTTTGACATTTTAAAAAGTACAGTGCTTCAGCTTCTTGTAATCTGTGTTGTATCCACGATTGTAACCTTCGCTGTGACAGCGTATGCAGTTACACTGACAGTGAAATTGATGGAGAAGAAAAAAGGAGAAAAGAAAGCATGAAAGAATTAATGACATCTCCTTATTTTGGAGTAGGGTTGAGTGTGGTAGCATTCTGGATAGGAGAAAAGCTGCATAATAAATTAAAGACACCGATTTGCAACCCGCTGATTGTTGCGATTGTATTAATTGTAGGAGTCCTTTTGATTTTTGATATTCCTTACGATAGTTATGATGTGGGTGGAGCTTTGATCAATATGTTTCTTGCTCCGGCAACAGCATGTCTTGCGGTTGCGATTTACACAAAAATTGATATCCTGAAGAAGTATTGGCTTCCAATCGTGGTTGGATGTACAGCAGGGTCAGTAGCATCTATGGGAAGTGTCTATGCAATGTGTAAATTATTTGGACTGGATCAGAGCATGACAGTTTCACTGATCCCTAAGTCAGTGACTACACCTATTGCAGTGAGTGTTTCAGAACCGGCGGGCGGAGTAGTGCCGATTACAGTGGTTGCTGTTATTTTCACAGGAATTCTCGGAAGTATTCTGGCTCCGACATTAATTAAAGTATTTCATGTAAAAGATTCTGTTGCGGCAGGACTTGCAATCGGTGCCTGTAGTCATGCGGTCGGAACATCAAAGGCAATTGAAATTGGTGAGATCGAGGGTGCAATGAGTGGTCTTGCAATCGGAATCTGTGGAATTATTACAGTGCTGTTTTCAATGCTTATTATGTAGGCGGATTTAATAATCATGAAAAGAATCGATTCAATCAGGATTTTTCGTATAGAAACATTGCCTGAAAGAAATCGGTTCTTTTTTTTGAAAAAAATAAGGATTTCACGCTTCGGTCATGACAAATGTGGAAACTTATGTTATACTCTAGGTTAGGTTAGTGCCATTATACTTTGGATTATGGTTTGTGTGAAAAGACAGAACAGGCACTGAAAGATAGAATTTAAAGGAGCTATACGGTATGAAAAGAGTATTGTTAAAGCTGAGCGGAGAAGCTCTTGCAGGCGAGAAGAAGACTGGATTTGATGAGGCAACTTGTATCGGAGTTGCGAAGCAGGTAAAACAGCTTGTAGATGAAGGTGTGCAGGTAGCAATCGTAACAGGAGGAGGAAACTTCTGGAGAGGAAGAACAAGTGAGACAATTGACCGTACAAAAGCAGATCAGATCGGTATGCTTGCAACAGTTATGAACTGTATCTATGTGTCAGATATTTTCCGTCATGTAGGAATGAAGACAGAAGTATTCACACCTTTTGTATGCGGAGCATTTACATCTCTGTTCTCAAAGGATGCGGCAGTTGCAGCACTGGAAGAAGGAAAGGTGATCTTTTTTGCGGGCGGAACAGGACATCCATATTTCTCAACAGATACAGGTGCAGTTCTCCGTGCAATCGAGATAGAGGCAGATGCAATGCTTCTTGCAAAGGCAATTGACGGTATCTATGACAGTGATCCGAAGGTGAATCCGGCGGCAGTGAAGTATGATGAAATTTCTATTCAAGAAGTGATCAATCAGAAACTTGCAGCAGTTGATCTGACAGCATCCATTCTCTGTCTTGAGAATAAGATGCCGATGCTTGTATTCGGACTTAATGAAGAGAATAGTATTGTGAATACAATGCAGGGAAAATTCACAGGAACAAAAGTTACTGTATAAACTATTTTGAATAGCGGAGGAATTACAGCATGAATGAAAAAAACAAAATCTATGATGATAAGATGACAAAGACAATTAACAATCTGGATGGAGAACTTGCTACAATCCGTGCAGGGCGTGCAAATCCACATGTACTGGATAAGCTGGCAGTTGATTACTACGGAACACCAACACCGATCCAGCAGGTAGCGAATGTATCTGTACCGGAAGCACGTATGATCCAGATCCAGCCGTGGGAGAAGAGCATGCTCAAGGCAATTGAGAAAGCAATTCTTACATCTGATATCGGAATCAACCCGACAAACGATGGAACATCTATCCGCCTGGTATTCCCGGAACTGACAGAGGACCGCAGAAAAGAACTTGCGAAAGATGTTAAGAAAAAAGGTGAGGAAGCGAAAGTTGCTGTACGTAATGTTCGTCGTGATGGAAATGTTGCTTTCAAGAAACTGAAAGGAACGGAAATTTCTGAAGATGAGATCAAAGATCTTGAAGATGAACTTCAGAAGATCACAGACAAGTATGTTGCTAAGATTGATAAGATGGTAGAGGCAAAGTCCAAGGAAATCATGACAGTCTAAATCGAAAACAGCAGAGCTGAATTGTCAGATTGTAATGTGGAAAAACTGTTTACAGATTATTTGTACGCAGATAAGTTTTTAAGAACATGGAGGCTTATTTAAGGCCTCCATTTCTTCTTAAAAAAAGTTGCGACAGAGAGGATGAGAAAATGAACGTACCACAGCATATTGCGATTATTTTAGATGGAAATGGACGCTGGGCAAAATCAAAAGGAATGCCGAGAAATTACGGACATGCACAGGGAGCCAAGAATGTTGAGAAAATCTGTGAAGAAGCATGGCGTATGGGAATCAAGTACCTGACAGTCTATGCATTTTCTACAGAAAACTGGAGCAGACCACAGAATGAAGTGGATGCACTGATGAAACTTTTAAGAAATTACATGAAAACATGTCTGAAGACAGCGGCAAAGAATGATATGAAGATCCGTGTGATCGGTGACATTGAACCGCTGGATGAGGATATCAAGAGCCGGATCAGAGAACTGGAAGAGGCAACAGCCAACAATGGAGGGCTTAATTTTACAATTGCCCTGAATTATGGAAGCCGTGATGAGATGACAAGAGCAGCCAGAAAGCTTGCGAAGGATTGTGTGGCCGGCAAAGTAAATCCGGATATGATCGATGAATCATTATTTAATTCTTATCTGGATACAAATGACATTCCGGATCCGGATTTGATGATCCGTACAAGCGGAGAACAAAGATTATCGAATTATCTGCTTTGGCAGCTGGCCTATTCAGAGTTTTATTTTACAGATATTCCGTGGCCGGCATTTACGAAAGAAGAGCTTATAAAAGCGGTGGAAGAATATAACCGCAGGCATAGAAGATTCGGCGGAGTAGAGGAGGCGGAATAAAGATGTTTAAAACAAGGTTGCTAAGTGGAATACTATTAGTGATCATCGCACTTGTCACAGTGATCACGGGCGGAAACCTGCTCTTTGCAGTTTTGTTATTAATCAGCCTGATCGGAATGACAGAGTTGTATAAAGTATTTCACATAGAGAAGAAGGCACCTGGAATTGTCGGATATATTTTTGCAATCCTGTATTATGGGGTATTATATTTTAAACCGCTTCTTCCGGGAGAATCCTTAAACTGGTTTGTTATGCTGTTTATGGCTTTTTTGATCTGTCAGATGGCGGTTCTTGTATTTGCCTATCCGAAATATAATACACAGCAGATTTTTGCAGGCTTTTTCGGAATGTTCTATGTGGCAGTGATGCTCTCTTACATTTATCAGACAAGAAATCTTCCTGGAGGAATCTTCTCGGTATGGCTTGTATTTGTATGCTCCTGGGGATGTGATACTTGTGCATACTGTGTCGGTATGTTGATCGGAAAGCATAAGCTGGCACCGATTTTAAGTCCGAAGAAATCAATAGAAGGTGGAATCGGAGGAATCCTTGGTGCGGCATTGATCGGAGTATTGTATGGACTTGCAATTAATTACTGGGGAAATGCGGCGGCAGATTTATTACAATATGCGATCATTGGTGCAGTCGGTGGAGCAATTTCACAGATCGGGGACCTGGCAGCTTCTGCAATCAAGCGATATCACAATATTAAAGATTATGGCAAACTGATTCCGGGACATGGAGGAATTCTTGACCGTTTTGACAGTGTAATCTTTACAGCACCTATTATTTTCTATCTTTCCTTGTTTCTGTAAAAGGAGATACATGTGTGATAGATGCGTTGCTGATCCACAGTTTTGTGGATCGTAACATAAATGCAGAATAGAGGTAAAAAGTTACGATGAAGAAAATTGCAATTTTGGGATCTACAGGATCCATAGGAACACAGACATTGGAGATTGTCAGGACAAATGGCGATCTGGAGGTTACGGCACTTGCAGCAGGGAATAATATTGATCTCCTGGAGAAACAGATCAGAGAATTTAAGCCGAAACTGGCAGCAGTCTGGAAAGAAGAAAGAGCAAATGAATTAAAAGACAAAATAAATGATCTGGATGTTAAAGTAGTAAGCGGTATGGATGGACTGCTTGAAGTAGCGAGACAGCCGGAGTCAGAGATTCTTGTGACAGCAATTGTCGGAATGATTGGAATTCTTCCTACAATTGAAGCAATTAATGCAGGAAAAGATATTGCTTTGGCAAATAAAGAGACACTGGTCACAGCAGGACATATCATTATGCCGCTGGCAAAGGAAAAAGGGGTTTCTATTCTTCCGGTGGATAGCGAGCACAGCGCAATCTTTCAGTCTCTTCAGGGAGGACAGCAGAAGGCTCTGCATAAGATTCTCCTGACGGCATCCGGTGGACCATTTAGAGGAAAGAAACTGGAAGATCTGGCGAACATCCAGGTAGAGGATGCATTGAAACATCCAAACTGGGCAATGGGACGCAAGATTACAATTGACTCATCTACAATGGTGAACAAAGGTCTTGAAGTGATTGAGGCAAAATGGCTCTTTGGAGTGGATGTAGATCAGATTCAGGTTGTTGTGCAGCCACAGAGTATCATTCATTCAATGGTGGAATATGAAGATGGTGCAGTGATCGCACAGCTTGGAACACCTGATATGAAACTTCCAATCCAGTATGCACTCTATTATCCGGAACGTCGTTATCTTCCGGGTGACAGACTGGACTTTTCGACACTTCAGCAGATCACGTTTGAACAGCCGGATCTGGAAACATTTTATGGATTGAAGCTTGCTTTTGAAGCGGGAAGAACAGGAGGTTCCCTTCCGACTGTATTAAATGCGGCAAATGAGAAAGCAGTTGCGCTGTTCCTTGACAGAAAGATTAAGTATCTCCAGATTCCTGAGATTATTCAGGCGTGTATGGAAGCGCATAAAAATATTGCGGCTCCAACCGTTGAGGAGATACTAAAGACAGAACAGGAAACATATGAATTTATTAAAAACAGGTGGTAATGTATGGGCATAATCTTGGCAATTCTGCTATTCAGTGCGATTGTAATCTTTCACGAATTAGGACACTTTCTGCTTGCAAAGAAGAATAAGATCCGTGTGGATGAATTCTCTCTGGGTCTTGGACCGACTATTTTTGGAAAACAGTTTGGAGAAACAAAATTCAGCTTAAAGCTTCTTCCGTTTGGCGGAGCCTGCATGATGGGAGAAGATGATGTGGATGATATGTCTGAAGGGAGCTTTAACAGCAAATCGGTCTGGGCAAGAATGTCAGTAATTGTTGCAGGTCCAGTGTTTAATCTTATTCTTGCATGGATCCTCTGCATGATTATTATTGGCTGGACGGGATATCGAGCACCGATTGTCAGTAATGTGACAGATGGATATTCAGCGCAGGAAGAAGGTATCGAACCGGGAGATGTGATCAAGAAGATCGGAGGAAAATCAGTTTATATCTGGAACGATATCAGTCTGTATAATATGATGCATGCGGGAACAAAAAGTGTAGAAGTTGAGTATGAGCGTGACGGTAAGGATTATACAGTTGTGCTGGAACCAAAACAGAATGAGGGAGATGCTTTTCCTCTGCTTGGAATTACAGGTGGTGAGATGGTTCGTCCGGGTCTGTTTGGAACAGTTCGATACGGAGCATATACGGTGAAGTATTGGATCACATATACAGTTGACAGTCTGAAAATGTTAGTTGGTGGAAAGGTAGGAGTAAAAGATCTTTCCGGTCCGGTTGGAATTGTCAGTGCGGTAGATAACGTTTATCAGGAAGCAGCTCCGGCAGGCATGGTAGTAGTGATTTTAAATCTTCTCAATATAGGAGTACTTCTGACCGCCAACCTGGGTGTGATGAATCTGTTACCGCTTCCGGCGTTGGACGGTGGACGTCTTGTATTCCTTATCATTGAGGCCGTTCGTGGAAAAAGAGTACCGCCTGAGAAAGAAGGCATGGTACATTTTGCAGGATTTGTGCTTCTGATGGCATTGATGGTTGTTATTATGTTTAATGACATTCTGAAACTTGTGTAGAAAACAGGAAAGAATAGGAGTTTCCCGCATATACTGGAAAAAGGAAACGAATCAGATGTGGGAGACAAACTATGAAACTTTTTCAACCGATACAAGGTTCAATTGAAAGCAAAGAAACGCAGGAGAATCTGATCGATCGTGGTCAGCTGCAGGTAAATGTTACATCTTCTGTGAATGCATTTCCGGTAAAGGAAGCACGGATTTCCATCTCTTATACAGGAATTCCGGAAAGTACATTAGAACAGGTGGTGACAGATTCTTCCGGTCAGACAGAACTGGTTGAACTGAATGCACCACCAAAAGAATGGAGTCTGGATGAGAACGAAGAACGTCAACCATATTCAGAATATACATTGAATATTGAAGCAGAAGGATTTGAGTCGATCAGTATTTCGGGAACAGAGATCCTGGCAAACACAAAGGCAATCCAGAATGTACGCATGAAACAAAAGGATCAGAGCAGGGAAGAAGAGCAGATATTCGTCATCCCTGCTCATACTTTATATGGAAATTATCCGCCGAAGATTGCAGAGGAAGAGATTAAGCCGATAAATGAAACAGGAGAAATTGTCTTGAGCCGTGTGGTTGTACCTGAATATATTATCGTACACGATGGATCACCGCGGGATTCTACAGCACAGAATTATTATGTGAAGTACAAAGATTATATAAAAAATGTCGCATCAAGTGAAATTTACGCAACCTGGCCGGCAGACACCATAAGGGCAAATGTGCTGGCAATTATGTCATTCACTTTAAATAGGGTTTATACGGAATGGTATCGAAATAAAGGGTTTGATTTTACAATTACATCATCAACGGCATTTGACCATAAATGGATCCCGGAGCGCAATATATTTGAGCCTATTTCAGTGATTGTGGATGAACTGTTTGCAGACTATCTGTCACGGCCGAATGTGCGCCAGCCAATCCTGACACAGTATTGTGATGGTCGCAGAGTGAGTTGTCCAAACTGGTTGACACAGTGGGGATCGAAAAGTCTGGGAGAACAGGGATTTTCTCCGATTGAAATTCTGAGGTATTATTATGGTGACGATATGTATATCAATACGGCAGAAGCGATCTCTGGTGTTCCGTCTTCCTGGCCGGGATATACACTGGAACAAGGTTCAAAAGGTCCCAAAGTGCGCCAGATACAGGAACAGCTGAATGTAATTGCGGGTGCATATCCGGAGATCCCTAAATTGGAGGAAGATGGAATCTATGGACCTGAAACAGAAGCGGCTGTCCGGAAATTTCAATCTATATTCGGTCTTCCGGTAACCGGAGAGATAGATTATAAAACATGGTATAAGATATCAGAAATTTATGTTGGCGTGTCAAGGATAGCGGAGCTTTCATAAAGTACAGGATCAGTTCAGACAGGAGACAGTGAAATTAATGGAAAGAGACAGAAGACGAAGGAAAAAACGACGAAGAAATAGAAAAACAAGAAGAAAAGGATTCGTGTTTCTTGTACTTCTTCTTGTGGTGATCGGAGCAGCAGGTGTATTAAAGATGATAAAAGCAACACCTGGATTATTCTGTGAGTCTGGAAATATACTTTTGTCTGATTCAGGTCAGAAAATAGAATTTCCGGAGTTAAATGTATCAGAAGAAGATGTTGCAGACGGTTTTTATTATCAGCAGCTGTCGGAACAGGAAAAACAAGTTTATCGCGAGATCCTGCAGGGGGTTCGTTCCATGGATGAGACCATTCTTCTTCATGCAGGCGAGAACGATGAGGCTGGAAAGATATACGAATATCTGATGTATGACCGGTCGGAATTGTTCTGGTGTGACGGGAGCTCAAAAATGACGGTATACAAAGATTATACAGAGTTTCATCCGTCTTATATCTGCACACAGGATCAGAGAGAATCCAGACGGGAGCAGATTGAAAATGCGGCACAAGAGGTACTTGCAGGTGCGCAGGGATGTGAGACAGCGTATGAGAAGATCAAGTACATTTTCAAATATCTTGTAGATACGGTGGATTATGATCAAAACGCATTGGATAATCAGAATATTTATAGTTCTTTGGTTGGAAAAAGATCCGTCTGCGCAGGATATTCCAGAGCAGCTCAATATCTGTTGAAACAGATGGGAATAGAATGTATTTACGTTGTGGGAACAGTAAAAGAGCAGGGGGCACATGCATGGAATATAGTGAAATGTGATGATAAGTATTATCAGATGGATGTGACTTTCGGAGATCCGATCTTTCAGGAGAATGAGACGGGAGAAACGCTACCTCATGATCTTGTGAATTATGAGTATCTATGTTGTACAGATGAAGAAATTTTTACAGATCATCAGCAGGATGATTTTGTGCCGTATCCGGTGTGCGATTCCAATGATCTGGAATATTATCGAATCAACGGTCTGTACTATGAAACATTTGATGAGAATGAAATCTATGAAAAAATGAAAGCAGGGATAGAACAGGGACAGGAAATGTTTGCTATCCGTTTTTCGGAAAATGCTGTTTATGAAGTTGCAAAAGAGAAAATTATAGATAATTTGATTCCACAGGCGGCGCAGTTTCTTGTTGACTTCAGACAATTAGAAGAGGTGAAATATACGTATGCCGTGGATGACAGAAAGCGAATCATAATGATCTTTTGGTATTCATAAAAATGCATAAAATACTATTTATAAGTAAAAAATACCAATATATATTAATAAAAGTACTAAGTTATTCATCAAAAATGATGTTGAAATGTCTCTCATGCTGTAGTATAATCTTTACAATTTGAGAAAGAGGGCGCTCTGGAATAAAGACTCCATGAGCGCCTTCCTTTTGAGAAAAAATATTTTTACGAAGGGAAAGGGTGAACAGATGAAAGCGTTTCTTATTTTGGAAGACGGTACTGTGTTTACAGGAACAAGCATTGGTTCGACGAGAGATATGATCAGCGAGATCGTATTTAATACTTCAATGACAGGATATCTTGAGGTACTGACGGACCCTTCTTATGCGGGACAGGCAGTGGTTATGACATATCCGCTGATTGGTAATTATGGAATTACACCGGATATGGAGTCATTAAAGGCATGGCCAGATGGATATATTGTGAGGGAGTTATCCAGAATGCCAAGTAACTTCAGATGTGAAGGTACAATTCAGGATTTCCTCAAGAAATATGATATTCCGGGTATAGCAGGAGTTGATACTCGTGCTCTTACGAAAATCTTAAGAGAAAAAGGTACCATGAATGGTATGATCACAACAAACGAGAATTACGATCTTGAGGAAGTAATCTCCAAGTTGAAGAATTATAAGGTAGAAGGTGTTGTCTCCAAAGTTACATGTGAGGAGAAATACGTTTTAGAAGGAACAGGTAAGAAGGTTGCACTTCTTGATCTTGGAGCTAAGAAAAACATCGCAAAATCTTTAAATGATCGCGGCTGCGAAGTGACCGTTTATCCGGCCGATACAACAGCGGAGGAGATCATCGCATCTAATCCAGATGGCATTATGCTTTCCAATGGACCTGGAGATCCGGCAGAATGTACATCAATTATCAAAGAAATCAAAAAGCTTTATGAAACAGATATCCCAATATTTGCCATTTGCCTTGGACATCAGTTGATGGCACTTGCAACAGGTGGTACAACTTACAAATTAAAATATGGACATCGCGGAGGAAATCATCCGGTGAAAGATCTTCAGACAGGCAGAGTCTACATTTCTTCACAGAATCACGGCTATGTTGTTGATGAAGATAAGATTGATCCAAACGTTGCAGTTCCTGCATTTAAGAATGTAAATGACGGAACAAACGAAGGACTTGCATATGTTGGAAAGAACATTTTTACAGTTCAGTTCCATCCGGAAGCATGCCCGGGACCACAGGATTCAGGATACCTGTTCGATCGTTTTCTTGAGATGATGGGAGGAGAGAAATAATGCCAAGAGATAATAGTATCAAAAAAGTATTAGTTATCGGTTCTGGTCCGATCGTCATCGGACAGGCTGCGGAGTTCGATTATGCTGGAACTCAGGCCTGCCGTTCACTGAAAGAAGAAGGGATTGAGGTTGTACTTCTCAACTCAAACCCTGCAACAATCATGACAGATAAAGATATCGCAGATCGTGTTTATATCGAGCCACTGACAATTGAGGTTGTTGAGCAGCTGATCAAAAAGGAGAAACCAGACAGTGTACTTCCAACACTTGGAGGACAGGCTGGACTGAACCTTGCAATGGAACTTGAAGAGGCTGGATTCTTAAAAGAGAATAATGTACGCCTGATCGGAACAACATCTGAGACGATCAAGAAGGCAGAAGACCGTCTGGAGTTCAAGGCGACAATGGAGAAGATCGGTGAGCCGGTTGCAGCTTCTCTCGTTGTAGAAAATGTAGAAGACGGACTTGCATTTGCAAATAAGATCGGCTATCCGGTTGTTCTTCGTCCTGCTTATACACTGGGAGGAAGCGGTGGTGGTATCGCACATGATTCTCAGCAGTTAGTAGAGATTCTTGAGAATGGTCTTCGTCTTTCCCGTGTTGGTCAGGTTCTTGTTGAACGTTGTATCGCAGGATGGAAAGAGATCGAGTACGAGGTAATGCGTGACGGAGCAGGAAACTGTATTACAGTATGTAATATGGAAAATATTGACCCGGTTGGAGTTCATACGGGAGACAGTATCGTAGTCGCACCTTCTCAGACACTGGGCGATAAAGAATATCAGATGTTACGTACTTCCGCATTGAACATTATCAGTGAGTTGAATATCACAGGTGGATGTAACGTACAGTATGCATTACACCCGGAGACATTTGAATATTGTGTAATCGAGGTAAACCCTCGTGTAAGCCGTTCTTCTGCACTTGCTTCCAAAGCAACGGGATACCCGATCGCGAAGGTTGCAGCGAAGATCGCACTTGGATACAATCTGGATGAGATCAAGAATGCAATCACACAGAAGACCTATGCAAGTTTTGAGCCAATGCTTGACTACGTAGTAGTTAAGATCCCAAGACTTCCATTTGATAAATTTATCAGTGCGAAGAGAACACTGACAACACAGATGAAAGCAACCGGAGAAGTTATGAGCATCTGTAATAACTTCGAGGGAGCTCTTATGAAAGCAATCCGTTCTCTGGAGCAGCATGTAGACAGTCTGATGTCTTATGACTTCACAGATCTGACAGATGATGAACTGATCGATCAGCTGAAGAAAGTAGATGACATGCGTATGTGGAGAATCGCAGAAGCATGCAGAAGAGGAATCTCTTACGATCTGATCCACGAGATTACAAAAGTTGATGAGTGGTTTATCGATAAATTTGCGATCATCACAGAGATGGAGACAGCTCTGAAGACACAGGAACTTACACCGGAGCTTCTTGCAGAAGCAAAACGTATCGAGTTCCCGGATAATGTAATCGCACAGCTGACAGGTAAGACAGAGCAGGAAATTCACGATATGCGTCATGCAAACGGTATCGTTGCAGCATATAAGATCGTAGATACTTGTGCAGCAGAGTTTGCCGCAGAGACACCATACTACTACTCTGTATATGGAAGCGAGAATGAAGTCGAACAGACAAAAGATAAGAAGAAAGTACTTGTTCTTGGATCCGGTCCGATCCGTATCGGTCAGGGTATCGAGTTCGACTTCTGTTCTGTACATTGTACATGGGCATTTGCAAAAGACGGATATGAGACAATCATTGTAAATAATAACCCGGAGACAGTAAGTACTGACTTTGACATTGCTGATAAGCTGTACTTCGAGCCACTGACACCGGAAGATGTAGAGAGTATCGTTGATATTGAGAAACCAGACGGAGCAGTTGTACAGTTTGGTGGACAGACAGCAATCAAGCTGACAGAAGCACTTATGAAGATGGGAGTACCAATCCTTGGAACATCTGCAGAAAATGTAGATAAAGCCGAAGACCGTGAGCTCTTTGATGAGATTCTTGAAGAGTGCGAGATCCCGCGTCCGACAGGTGGAACAGTATTCACAGCAGAAGAAGCGAAAGAAGTTGCAAACAGACTTGGATATCCGGTACTGGTTCGTCCTTCCTACGTTCTTGGTGGACAGGGAATGCAGATTGCAATCAACGACAATGATATTGATGAATTCATCGGAATCATTAACAGAATCGCACAGGATCACCCAATCCTTGTAGATAAATACCTTCAGGGAAAAGAGATTGAGGTCGATGCAGTATGCGACGGAACAGATATCCTGATCCCGGGTATCATGGAACATATCGAGCGTGCAGGAATCCACTCCGGAGACAGTATTTCCGTATATCCGGCACAGAGCCTGACAGAAGGAGCAAAAGCAAAGATTGCTGAGTATACAAGAAGACTTGCAAAATCACTCCATGTTATCGGTATGATCAATATCCAGTTTATCGTGTGCGGCGAAGATGATGTATATGTAATCGAAGTAAACCCACGTTCCAGCCGTACAGTACCATATATCAGTAAGGTGACAGGTATCCCGATTGTTCCTTTGGCAACACAGGTTATCACCGGAAAGAAGATCAAGGATCTTGGTTACACACCAGGACTTCAGCCGGAAGCTGATTATGTAGCGGTTAAGATGCCGGTATTCTCTTTTGAGAAGATCCGCGGAGCTGATATCAGCCTTGGACCTGAGATGAAGTCTACGGGAGAGTGTCTTGGAATTGCAAAGACATTTGATGAAGCACTTTACAAAGCGTTTATCGGAGCTGGAATCAAGCTTCCGAAGCATAAAAACATGATCATGACAGTCCGTGACGAAGACCATGCAGATGCAGTAGAGATCGGAAGAAGATTTGAGAAGATCGGATACCATATCTTTGCTACAAGCGGAACAGCACGTGCGCTGAATGAGGCGGGAGTAAAGGCTACTCCGGTTCGTAAGATCGAGCAGGAATCACCGAACCTTCTTGATCTGATCCTCGGACATAAGATCGATCTTGTTATCGATATCCCGGCACAGGGCGCAGAACATTCGAGAGATGGATTTGTAATCCGTAGAAATGCAATCGAGACAGGTGTGAATGTACTGACTGCAATTGACACAGCGTATGCACTGATCACAAGTCTTGAGAATACAGATATTAAGAAACTGTCACTGATCGATATTGCGAAGGTGCAGTAGGATTTGTTAAACAAGGAATCTAACATAAGAGCAAGAACAGTTACCGTATGTGGTGCCTGTTCTTGCTCTTATGTTATATACTTATATTCCAGTGAAACGAATTCGAAAACAAATTTTGTTACTGTTCCTGTTCTTCAACTTCCGTAATTAAAGAGCTGCTTGTCACTCCTATATAAACGCGGTATAATAATTTTATTAATAAGCAGTCTTTTTAAGCTTTACTTTTTAATGAAATCAGGACTGCAGAAAAGGAGGACTCGGCTATGAAGATAGATATGCATTGCCACGTGAAAGAGGGGTCCATAGACAGCAGGGTAGGGATTGAGGAATATATCACGATACTAAAGGAACACGGATTTCAGGGAATGGTGATCACAGATCACGACACATATAATGGCTACCGCTACTGGAAGAAGAATTTAAAAGGAAAGAAACATACCGATTTTGTGGTACTCAAAGGAATTGAATATGATACGAGAGATGCAGGGCATATTCTTGTAATTATGCCGGAGGGTGTAAAGATGCGTCTACTTGAGATGCGTGGAATGCCGCTTGCACTTCTGATCGATTTGGTTCACCGCAATGGTGGAGTTTTGGGACCGGCACATCCATGCGGAGAAAAGTACATGAGCTTCACTCATGCGAGAAGATACTACCTCTCACCTGAGATTGTTAAACGATTCGATTTTATTGAGACATTCAATTGTTGTGAACCGAAGGATTCTAATGCCGGTGCCTTAAAACTGGCAGAGAAATACGGTAAGGTGATGACCGGTGGAAGTGATTCCCACAAGACAGACTGTGTCGGACGGGCATATACAATCTTACCTGAACCGGTCAAAACGGAGACAGAGCTGATCTCTTTGATCCATAAGAAGACTGCATTCAAGACAGGTGGTGTCTATTATAATAAGACGACAAAAGAGAAGATTGGGAAGGTAAATAAGCTCCTTGTATATTCTTTCTGGGTATACAACAAGAGTGGTGAGCTAATGAAACGTCGTGGGCGGAATAAGAAAATGGAAGAAGAACATCCATTTGATCCGATTGATCCAATCGAACTGTATTATCACTCATAAGTGTTTTTGGATAGTTACTATGCTTTCCTGTAAGCCCCAGGTGAAATACCATATTTTCTTTTGAAAATGCGGTTGAAGTAGGACAGGTTGTCAAAACCACTGGCATCAGCAATCATCAGAATAGAGTCATCGGATGATTTGAGAAGTCTGGCAGCCATTGTAAGCCGGTAATCATTTAAGTATTCAGTGAATCCGATTCCCATGTGGGCTTTGAAGAACTTCATGAAATGGGATTTACTATAATAAGTAAGTTCAGCCATGTCATCAATCGTTAGTTTTTCTGTATAATGATTTTCTACGTATTTTAAAACAGTTTTCATTTTCTCCAAAGATTTGGAATTGGAGAAAGTGGAGACTGTTTTTTTCTGACTTTCAGAGATCAGAAGAAAGAAAAAGTTGAACAGAGAACTTTTCACAGCAAGCTGCCATCCAGGTGTTTGATCAGCGCAGACAAGGTCAATCTGTCGGATACAATTGCTTAAGGCTTCAAAAGATCCGAGAGCCGGAGTGAGAAAAAATTCAATCGGAAGAGAACCGTCAAGAAGCGGAATAATGTATTGAAGCATGCACAGATCGTTTGCCCCGGAAGAGAGTAAACTTGGTTTGAAAATAATATTTTCGTATTCCATTTTAAAAGTATCATCCTGTTCGATGGCGTGGAGGCAGCCGGGACGGATCATGATAATATCTCCACTGTGAACCAGGCGCTTATCAAAGTCTACAGAAACAAAACCCTGCCCTTTTTTGATGACAACAAGTTCCAATTCGTCGTGCCAGTGAAGCGGAACCCCGGGAAAATCGAGAGGGATTGAGCAGAGATAAGTATTATAAGGAAATTCTGCGGATGTATGTGCTTTTGTTTCATGGTAATTCTGATATTCGTTAATGTTCATACAAAAATGAGATCCTTTCGATTAAATATTATCTGACAAACCTGTTAAACTGGATTGAATCATTAGAATGATAGTATTGTACAATAAAGTGCAAGTATATTGCAAGATATTTGAAGATAATCGTATTAAAATACAATCATAAGTTGAAAACAAAGAAACAAAGTATGTAACATAAAAACAGAATCAGATTTGAAAGGAGAATATTCAAATGAACATTCAGGAAACATTACAGCAGAAACTTGGCAAAGAGATTGCACAGGCTTCCAATGAAGAAATCTATGGAGCACTTCTTAGCATGGTGCAGGAAATGGCGGGAGAAAAGGAACGTACAGATAGTAAGAAAAAACTGTACTATATTTCCGCAGAATTCCTGATTGGAAAACTGCTTTCTAACAACATGATCAACCTTGGTATTTTTAATGAAGTAAAAGATGTACTTGCACAGAACGGTAAGAATATTGCAGAGATCGAAGAAGTAGAGCCAGAGCCGTCACTTGGTAATGGTGGACTTGGACGACTGGCAGCATGTTTCCTTGATTCAATTGCAACACTTGGACTTGCCGGAGACGGTGTCGGACTGAACTACCATCTTGGACTTTTTAAACAGGAGTTTAAAAATAACCTTCAGAGAGAAACTCCGAATCCATGGATCGAAGCAAAATCCTGGCTGAAAAAGACAGATGTTGTTTATCCAATCTCTTTCAAAGGACTCAATGTAAATGCGAGAATGTATGATATTGAAGTAACAGGATATAACAATAAGACAAATAAATTACATCTCTTTGATATTGACTCTGTAGATGAGACAATCGTAGAGGATGGAATTGCTTTTAATAAAGAAGACATTGAGAAGAATCTGACACTTTTCTTATATCCGGATGACAGTGATGAGAACGGAAGACTGCTTCGAATCTATCAGCAGTATTTCATGGTAAGCGCAGGTGCACAGCTGATTCTTGATGAATGTACAGCAAAGGGATGTAACCTTCATGATCTTGCGGATTATGCAGTGATCCAGATTAATGATACTCATCCGACAATGGTAATTCCAGAACTGATTCGTCTTCTTGTAGAGAGAGGCTTAGACATGGATGAGGCAATCGAAGTTGTTTCTAAGACATGTGCATATACAAACCATACAATCCTTGCAGAAGCACTGGAAAAATGGCCTGTATATTACCTGAAGAAGGTAGTTCCGCAGCTGATGTCGATCATCGAAGTATTGGATGATAAAGTAAGAAGAAAATATGAAGATGAAAGTGTTTCTATCATTGACAGAAATGATACAGTTCATATGGCACATATTGATATCCATTATGGATTCAGCGTAAATGGTGTTGCTTCTCTTCATACAGAGATTCTGAAAGAGACAGAACTGAATAACTTCTACAAGATTTATCCGGAGAAGTTTAACAATAAGACAAACGGTATTACTTTCCGTCGCTGGTTACTGCATTGTAATCCGGCTCTCACAGAGCTTATTGATGAACTGATCGGAGAGGGATACAAGAAAGATGCAGCTGAACTTGAGAAACTTCTTGCATTTAAGGATGATGAGAAGGTTCTTGACAGATTAGTAGAGATTAAACATGCAAATAAAGAAGCACTCTGCAAATATCTGGAAGAGACACAGGGAGTAAAAGTAAGCCCTGATACAATCTTTGATATTCAGATCAAACGTCTGCATGAGTACAAACGTCAGCAGCTGAATGCATTATATATCATTGATAAATATCTTGAGATCAAAGCAGGAAAGATTCCGGCAGCACCAGTGACAGCAATCTTTGGAGCAAAGGCAGCACCGGCTTATGTGATCGCAAAAGATATTATTCACCTGATTCTCTGCCTGCAGGAGATTATCAACAATGATCCAGAGGTAAGTCCATACCTGAAGGTTGTTATGGTTGAGAACTATAATGTAACAAAGGCTGAAAAATTAATTCCGGCTTGCGATATTTCCGAGCAGATTTCACTTGCATCGAAAGAAGCCAGCGGAACAGGTAATATGAAATTCATGCTGAACGGAGCTGTAACACTCGGAACAGAGGATGGAGCAAATGTTGAGATTCACGAACTTGTTGGAAACGATAATATTTTCGTATTCGGTGCTTCCAGCGATGAAGTAATCGAGCATTATGCAAAGGCTGATTATGTCGCAAGAGATTTCTATGAGAAGAATCCTGCGATCAAGGCAGCAATTGACTTTATTACAAGCGAGGAAGTTCTGAAAGTTGGAGAGAAAGAGAATCTTGAGAGACTGCAGCATGAGATTATCAGTAAAGACTGGTTCATGACTCTTCTTGACTTCGACAGCTATAAAGAAAAGAAAGAAGAAGCATTGAGAGCTTATGCAGATCAGAAAACATGGGCTAAGAAAGCACTTGTAAATATTGCGAAAGCAGGGTATTTCTCATCTGACAGAACAATCGAAGAGTACAACAGAGATATCTGGCATCTGTAAGAGGAGGAGAAGAACGTGAAAAGAGCGAGCGGAGTATTATTACCGGTATTTTCATTGCCATCAAAATACGGAATTGGCTGTTTCTCAAAAGAGGCGTATAAATTTATTGATCAGTTAAAAGAGGCTGGACAGAGTTACTGGCAGATTCTGCCGCTTGGACCGACTGGATACGGGGATTCCCCGTACCAGTCTTTCTCCACATACGCTGGAAATCCATATTTTATTGATCTGAAGACACTGATTAAAGAAGGACTTCTGACAAAAAAAGAATGTAAAACGTATGATTTTGGAGAGCAGGCAGACAGTATTGATTACGAGAAAATCTACAATTCAAGATTTAAAGTGCTGAAAAAGGCATTTGAGCGTTTTGAAAAAGATGAAGCATATGATAACTTTGTTAAAGAAAATGCGTACTGGCTGGATGATTATAGCCTCTATATGGCAATCAAGGACAGTAAAGGTGGAATCAGTTGGAATGAATGGGAAGAAGCCCTGAAAAACCGCGAGGAAGCAGCACTTGAGAATGCGAGAGAAGAACTTGCAGAAGAGATTGATTTTTACAAATTCCAGCAGTATGAATTCGATAAACAGTGGTCACAGCTTCACGCTTATGCAAATGAACAGGGAATTCAGATCGTTGGAGATATTCCGATTTATGTTGCATTTGACGGTGCAGATACATGGGCATCTCCGGAGTTATTCCAGTTTGATGAAGAGAATAATCCGGTGGCAGTAGCAGGATGTCCTCCGGATGATTTTTCTGCAACAGGACAGTTGTGGGGCAATCCGCTGTATAATTGGGAATATCATAAAAAGACAGGATATGACTGGTGGATTAAGAGAATCCGTCATTGTCTCAAATTATATGATGTAGTAAGAATTGATCATTTCCGTGGATTTGACGAATATTATTCCATTCCTTATGGAAATGAGACAGCAGTGGATGGAACATGGATGCCTGGTCCGGGAATGGATTTGTTCCATACAATTGAAGAAAGACTTGGCAAATTGAATATCATTGCAGAAGACCTTGGATTCCTGACAGAAAGTGTACTGCAGATGTTGTCTGACAGTGGATTTCCGGGAATGAAAGTAGTTCAGTTTGCATTTGATCCAAACGGAGGTTCAACATATCTTCCGCACAATTACCCGGAGAATAGTGTTGTGTATACGGGTACTCATGACAACGATACAACAAGAGGTTGGTATCACAGCACAGATAAAGCGACGCGAGATTTTGCAAAAGAGTATATGAATGCACAACGCCTGGATGAAGATGATCTGGCGTGGGATTTCATCCGACTTGCAATGAGCAGCAAGGCCAATCTTTGCGTGACACCAATGCAGGATTTACTGAACCTGGATGGCAAGGCAAGAATCAATGTACCGTCTACACTTGGCGGAAACTGGACCTGGAGAATGGAGAAAGGACAGTTTGATGAAGAGACGGTGAAGAGATTGAAACGTATGACATGGTTGTACGAACGCCTTCCGAGAGAAGTTGAAAAGAAAATAAAATAGTATAAGAGAGGGACTATGTTGATGAGCATGGTCTCTTTTGTGTTTTGACTATTAAGGGCATTCGCCCTATGTTCCCCAACCCTACCAGCTTACTGCAAGCAAGCTTGTAAAACCTGATGTGTTTTGAAATGCAGGTACGCATCTGCAACAACCGAAAGAACTGGCGTCCTTTCGGTTAAGGGCATTCGCCCTATGTTCCCCAACCCTATCAGCTTACTGCAAGCAAGCTTGCAATAGCTGTTAGTGTTGGGGAACGCAGATGCTAATTTTTCAGAATATTCTGAATTGCATGAAATATATAAAAAACATTGACAATTAAAAACAGCTGTGATAAGATAACCTTCGTCGCTGAGGAACAGCAAAGAAAACAACAGAGGAACGGAAGATGAAAGAAGACGCGGAGGCGGAACATTCTTGATCGGAAGGAAACTTAGAGATTTAAAAATCAATGAAATGATTGAAAAATAAATCAAAAAAGTTGTTGACAAAGAGTTCTGAAAGTGATATCATAAACAAGCTGTCGCGTGAGACGGCAAAGGAAAGCTCGAAAAGAGCGACAAAGAAAAATAAAAAAGTTCTTGACAAAGACAAAAGCTTTTGATAAAATATAAAAGCTGTCGCTTGAAAAGAACGACACAAACAAAGAACCTTGATAACTGAACAATAGACAACAACAACCCTTGAAAATTTCTTTAAG